>BNJV01002707.1_pt1 | contig 429954 bp, 679 predicted proteins | sample 8540591 | NCBI WGS metagenome assembly BNJV01 (sample SAMD00202457, study PRJDB9452) | human saliva metagenome | host: Homo sapiens
TTTTGATACCACTCGGCGGCAGCGGCGCGGTCGGGCGCGGCGCCCCTGCCCTGCTCATATGATCCGCCCGATGGCCGGTTTGGCCAGGGCAGCGGTTTCGTCGCCGTGCCGGCTGGCGGCGCGGTACCAGCGCATGGCCTGAACGGGGTCGGGCGCGGTGCCGGCGCCGTTGTCGTAGCAGTTGGCAAGTCAGAATTCGAGGCCGTGTCGCCTTGTTCGGCGGCGGCTTTAAAGTGGATAAAGGCTTGCTCGTGGTTTTTCTGCGCGTAGTTGTTGAGATAAATGCGGCCGAGATATCCTTCCGCCCGCGCATTCCCAGCGCGGCAGCCTGCTGTAAACAGCAGCGCGGCGGGGTAGTTGTGCCCCGATAGTGGTTAAGGCCTTGTTTGAACAGGGCGTGGGACTGCTCGCGCCGACTGCTAGTTTGCGCCTTTGGCAGACGCATCTTGCGGCGCACTATCGGGCGCGGCGCAGGCGGCAAGCAGGGCGGCAAGGGCGATGGACGGGATACGGGTCAGTGGCGTGCTTTCGTGGTGAACTGGTAAAGGGCGATTGTGCTGGGAAACGGGTAACGGGTGCACCGCCCCGCCGCACTAGCTTTTCAGGCTGCCTGGTTGTCGTCCGGCAGGCAGGGCAGATTTCAACATATCTCAAAATATCGAAACTATTTATTCCAAACCATAGATTTATAGGTTTTTATTCTATAATTTCGCATAAAGGCAAAAATCTGTTTTCAGGCAGTCTGAAAATATCTTCTTTATATTTTCAAAAACTTAAAATCATTTTTCTGCACCCAATCCGCACTTGGCCTCAGTTCCTATATGGCCAGTACGGCAGGCAGATGCCGGCTCGGATGACATTGATCATCTCCGGGTCGCGGGTTCGAGTCCCGCCCTGCGCCACAGCGCGAAGAGTGAGCTCAGCCGCTTAGAGCGAAGAGCCAATCCCACCAAGCCTTGCTGCCTTGCCGCCCCTATTTTTCAGGCTGCCTGTTCGGCAAAGAAAGGAAAACCATCATGATCATCTGGCAAAGCCCCTTGCCACCGCGTTTTTGTTTCTCGTGGCATACGCTCTCATCACCGCCAAACGCGAAAACAAACGCCAGAACGCATCCCGCACCGCGCGCTGCCTGCCGCGCAGGATGCCGTTAGGGATTTATCCCAAGATGCGTTACCAAATCAAAATGTCGGACGGGCAAGTGTTTTGACAACGTTTTTCATCATCGGCCAAATCCGCGGCGAAGATAACCTTCGGCGGCGGCTGGGACGGCTTATTCGTGCTGCGCCTCTGCGCAACAAACGCCGCGCTTTTTTGTACGTCAAGGCAGCGTGCACTATATTTTGGAAACAACACCGGCATAAGTTATTTTATTGATTTTTAATATATGTAAATAAAAGCAAGCAGGCGCATTCGTACCGCTTGCAAATAATCCGATACACGGGCGCTGGCACTGAAGGGCGCCGCCGCCAAAAATGTTTACGTACAGCTAGGGCGGTCTGTGTAACAGCAGTGGGAGCGGATAGAACCGCTTGGTTTGAAGTAGGTCTGTCGGCACGGTTGAGGATGCAGGTTCGCAGTCTGATGACGGGTTGCAACTGGCGCGTTTTCAACGGCAGGCTTTGGCTTGGGGTAATGCCTAAGTTGCCCCTACTGATGCGGGTTTCCGAATCCCGTCGCGTTCACTCATCAGGCTGCTTTTGGCGACGGATGGAAAAGTAGCCTGAAAACCACTAAACCCGAAAGCCCGCCATGACCGACACCAACCAACTCCCCGTCCTAATCGAAGAAGCCTACCGCCTCGTTCGCCCCCTGCCGCGCCGGTTTTTCCGCTGGCGACTTTGCACCTGCGAATGCTGCTCGCCCGCAGACTTCCAGCGCGAACTGCTGCACTTTCCCTGCGCGACATTCCCGAAGACTCATCTGCAGGCCTATCTCGGCAGCGTCCCATTGGACGAGACGAAGCCGCTACTGCCCGCGACATGAAACACTTTCGCCACGCATTCTCGAAGCCATCGTGCGCGGCGAAGACATCTGCAGCTTGGAAGAAATGCAGCTCGACAAACTGCGCTGCGAGTCTGTGCAGTGTGGTCGGCTGCCGAATTGACTTTCTCCGCCGCTTCGCCCGCGCCTGGTTTGTGCGACAACTCACCGCCGCACCCGACTACGGCAACCCCGCCGCCGCACTTCTGTCATGTTCCACCACGCCGGTTTGGACATTACCGCCGAACTGCTGGATATCTGGACGCAGCACGCCGACCGCCTGCCCGCGCTCCCCGCCTTTGTCGAACTGACGGCGCTGCCTGTCGGATAGCAAAAGAATGGCGCAGGATTTCTACCTGCCCGCCGACCGCCATAGCGACCTCGCCGTTTTCAACCAAGCCTTTGCGCAATGGTTTGAAAACCCCGCCACCCGCGCACCGCTTTCCACGCCGCCCTTTGAAACCAGCGCTGCTGGCAGGAAACGTTTCCGCCGACGAAGTGCCGCTGTGGGAATGTTGTTACGACGATTTGGGGCGCAAGGCGTACCTGAAAACCAAAGGCAGCCTGCGTAGCGAGCGAGTTGCGAAGTTAACCCGTCCGCAGCCGTTTCAGGCCGCCCAAAACCCCATCCGAAAGTGACAAACCATGAGACCCGCCAAAGCCATTGCCATTACTATTGTTGCCGTCATCATCCTTACCGTGGTGCGAATCGGCGTTTATCTGTATGCCAGACAGGCGGATATGCACCTACGCTGTACCCGACACCCTGATCGCCAACCGCCGGCAGCGGCGGAAACGGCAGTAGGCAGCAAATTCGCGGCACGCGAATCCGGCAAGCGGCTGGCCGCGTCTCGTCGAAAACTACCCGTGAGCGGGCTGCGGCACCGGCCACCGGCTGTTTGTCTTTTTAACGACGCAGGCACCATCACCGCCACTGCCAACAAAATCTTCTCTTGAACGCGTGGCGGCACCGCCCGGTTTTCCAAAGAGATTTACACTCGACCACAGCGGCACCGATACCCGCGTCGTGAAAATCTCGCCGCTGCGCAAGAGTCTATTGCAAGCCGCCTGCTTTTCGGTGGCTGCCCGAAAACCCGTCCGCAGTCAGCGGCGTCGCTTCCGCGCAGGCGGAAATTTCACCAGTCCGCAGCACGGTAGACGCACGCAGCCGCAAAGCCAAAGACTCCCGCCTGCGCGTAGCATATGCGGACTTTCATGAAGCTAATCGACGGTACTGAGTGGTTTCTCAGGCCGCCCAGTGTCCAAAAGCAGTCTGAGTACACGCGCACCTTTGCTCCCTCCCTGCGCAGCTGAGGTTGGCTGGTGCGGCAGTTTCGCAAGAACTGCTTTGCCACCGTCCCGAAAAATTACCGCAGTAACGGCCAACGTCTCACTCCTAGCCCTCCTCGCAAGCGGAGAATGCGCAGCGGCCGCAGCCAGTTTTTCTAGGCTGCTCAAAACTGACGAAAGCAGGCTGCCTGAAAACCCACAGCAGCGGAAACCAAAACATCAACCGCATAAAGTGAACTCCCCACGACCTCCAAACCTTTCTCTCTGCTGCGCGGGCCATCATCGCTCGCAATCGACTTTGCTTTCGCGCAGAAAAACCGCCGAGTTTTCGCCCAGTATCCCGACGGCGAAGTCGTGCGCATCGAAAACGACGTGTTGCTCACCGATGAAAAACGGCGTGCGTACCGCTGGTCACCGTAGCCTTTGGACAAAAGCGTGCAGCGGCAGGTGGTCAGGCGGCGATGCGCACGCTTTCAAACGCGGCCAGGCCGAGCGTGCCCGCGCGATGCTGGTGCCTCAATTCCAAACACCAACCAAAATCCTCCGCCTGCATCGCCATGATGCAGACGCGCGTGCACGGGCTTTGCCGTCGAAGCATGCCGCCCGCATAACTTTTCGCCAACGATCACGGCGTGAACGAAACCGGACGCGCTGGCCGCTTTCGCATTCGCAGCTTTGAACCAAAACCGCGCGCGAAAGAAGTCCACATCCCCGCGCCGCAGCCGATGTCCGCCGGAGCAGGCCGCGCTGTTGGCGCAGATGGAACGCTTTTAGCCGCGCGACGCGCTGTTCTGACGAAGCGCGGCAAAACCTCTCGCCACGGCCGAATATCCGCCCTCGGCCGGCGCAACTCTCACCGCCAAAGTCTCTTGCGCCGCTATCCCGGATTGCGCGCGCTCTGGCAAATACGCCCGCAGCGTGTTCACAACAACCGTCTGACAACGCGCCTTTGAAATGCGCGGCATGGTGATCGACGAGCACAAACCACATCATCATGCGGCCGTTTGCAAAAGCGTTCAACCACAGCGAGCGCATCGCCAAAAACAGCCGCCACCCGATTGAAACGGACGATGCGCGGCCGGTGGACGCGGTGGTGAAAATCAACGGTTTTCTCGGCTGCTGCACCCATGTGCGCCCGCCTGAAGGCCGTAACAGGCGCGGCGCGGCCTGCGACGAACATTCACACGCTTTATTCCACCACCGGCTCGCCTCGACAGCGCTTTTGGCCGATCTGCGCAAAGCCACCGCGCGCAGTACGAAAACCCGTTTGCCGCCTCACCCCAACCACATCGTTTCTGTTTGAAATCACAGACGAAAGCGACCCGCAGTCATCATCCGCGAGCAGCCCGGCGAAACCCTGATCGGCATATCTCGACGCCGCCAGCGGACGGCAGTTTGCCGAAGCCGAGCTTGACCGTATCGCTGCCAAACACGGCATCCGCCGCCCCGCCACCTGCGCGGGCCTGACTTTCGGCGAGCTGAAAGTTCTGCTGCAAACGGTGGAACACGAAGGTTTTATGGCGTTCGGACGCGCACACGCAGCAAATGCTGTTCAGCTCAAATCGCCCTATTATCTGGTTTCCCAAACCGCTCGGCCGCAGCCACGAAGGCAACCTCGCCGCCAAGCTCGGACAAGCGCCGCATCGACGAAGAGTTCTATCCGCTGATCGACCACATCCGCGAGCGGCAGGACGAATTCAACGCGCTGACGAGCAGCAGATCGCTGCTTTGTGCAGGGCGTTTTTGCGGGAGTTGTGGGCAGCCTGAAAAACTGTTTGCTTTGAGCGGCGGACAAAAAGGCAGCCTGAAAAATACCAGCCCCGCACAGCACGCCGTTTCCCCCTGCGCTCCAAGCGAAGGAGGGTTGGTGGGGGTGGCAGTTCGCAGAACTGCTTGCCGTTACCCTGACAGTTGCTCGCAGCGGCTACCGCCCCCATTTCCTAGCCCTCCCGTTTCAACGGGAGAGGGAACGCAGCAGACGGCACCTTTCAGGCCGCTTTTAAAGCCTGCCTGAACATCTGCCCCAAAAAGTAGCCTGAAACTGCCGCCAAACGCCTTCAGGCTGCCTCAAACAATATGAAGACCCAAAACCATGCCCAAATATCTACTTCACATCCGATCTGCATTTTTCCCACGCCAATATCGCCCGCTTCTGCCCGCAGTTTCGCAGCCAGGCAGGCACCGATGCGCTTAACGAGCAGCTGGTGCGCGTGTGGAACGACACCGTGTCGCCCGACGACATTGTGTATAACCTCGGCGATTTGAGTTTCGCTCGCGACGTACAGACCGTCAGCCGCCATCTCGAACGGCTCAACGGCGAGCACCATCTGGTTTTCGGCAACCACGACGGCCTGATCCGCCGCCATCTCGAGCATTTCCTTACCACTCCCCAAACACGACGGCCGCCCGCTGCTGGCGTCCGCGCAGGACGTGCTGAAAATCAAAATGCCCGACAGCGGCCAAACCGCCGTGCTGTTCCATTACCCGATTTGCGAATGGGAAGGCTGCCACAAAGGCTGGTACCACCTCTACGGCCACCTGCACGACCGCCTCGCCCCTGCTTAAAGGCCGCGCGCTCAACGTCGGCTACGACCTGCACGGTGCCGCCTGCTCGAGGCCGAAGACGTCGAACGCTTTCTCGCCGCGCTGCCCAAAAACCGACCACCACGGCGAGAAAGAAACCATGCCCGACACCGCCGACGCGGCGCGGGAATATGTGGCCCGCAGTTTGAAGCAGTTGAACGCGAGCTGAACCGACGAGCAAAAGCAGCCTGAAAGCGCCACTGTGGTTTTCAGGCTGCTTTTTGCCGTCTTTTTTGCCTTTCAGGCTGCCCGAGTGCGGCAAAATCTTGCACAGTCGCCCCCGCCGTTTTCAGGCTGCCGGCCGCACAGGCAGCCTGAAACCGTTTTCCACCCGCCGAGACTTGCCATGAATACCGCCCCCAACCCCTACGCCCCGCCGCCGAATACCGAGCTGCCGGAAACCGCGCCGCCTCCCGCCGGCACCGCGTCTGCTGGCGCATCGGCGCCTGTCTTTTTCAATTACGCGCTGTTTATGCTGGTATGGCTGCCGGTGCTGATTACGCTGGAACCGAAGTGGCGCTCGCTGACGCTGGCCATGCTGGTGTGGAATCCCACACCCCCGCCGCCGGTGCTCAGTCTGGCATACTATGCGGAAGAAGGCACCACCGCCGTCCTGAGTATGGTGTTGCTGGCGCTGCTGCTGGTGGTGCAGGCGGCGCTGCTGGCGGTGCGCGGGCAGTCGCTGGGCAAAAATGCTGTTCGGCCTGAAAATCGTCGGTGCCAACGGCGAGCGCGCGGGCTTCTGGCGGCTGGTGGTGGTGCGCGAAGCGGGCTTTTTATCTCGCCTGCTGCTGGCTTCCCGCCTGCCGCTGCTGTTTTTCTCGTCTCTGGGAATCTGCGCTCGACCAGACGCGCTATGTGCGGCCGCTGCTGTGGCGCTGTGCCTGCTGATGCTGTGCGTCGGCAGCCGCCGCACGCCGCAGGATATGCTGGCGGGCACGGCGGTGGCCGATGCGCGGCCGACGCGTTAGCAGCCTGAAAACGCCGACGCGCAAAAAGCAGCCTGAAAACCGGATGGGCGGTTTTCAGGCTGCTTTTTGCCGTATGGGCAGGTGTTTTCGGCTTTCAGGCTGCCTGCGCCGTCAAACAGCCGCTTTCAGTTCGCCGACCAAGGCGGCAACCGCTTCGGCTTCGCGGCCGGGGTTGGCTTCGATTTTCGCGCACGATGCGGCTGCCGACAATCACGGCATCGGCCACGGCGGCGATTTTCGCGGCAGACGCGGCGTCGCTGATGCCGAAGCCGACGCCGATAGGGAATGCGGATGGCGGCGCAGCACGGCGAGTTTTTCGGCAACGGCGGCGGTATCCAGCTCGGCCGAGCCGGTTACGCCTTTTGAGCGAAACGTAGTAAACAAAGCCGCCGGCGCGCTGGGCGATTTGGGCGATGCGCTCTTCGCCGGTGGTGGGAGCGACGAGAAAAATGCAGTCCAGCCCGCCGCCTGCAATGCCTGCTGCAGCGGCTCGATGGTTTCCACCGGGCTGTCCACGGTCAGCACGCCGTCCACGCCGGCTTCGGCGGCGGCGCGGGCAAAGGTTTCGTAACCCATTTTGTGCACGGGGTTGAGATAGCCCATCAGCACCACCGGCGTGTTTTTGGTTGCTTTCGCGGAAGCGGCGCACGATGGCGAGCACGTCGTTCAGCGACACGCCCTGCGCGAGCGCGCGTTCGGCGGCGCGCTGGATGGTGGGGCCGTCGGCCATCGGGTCGGAAAAAGGGCACGCCCAGCTCGATGATGTCGGCGCCGGCCTTGGCCATGCCGTGCATCAGCGCCAGCGTGGTATCGGGATCGGGGTCGCCGGCGGTAACGTAGGGAATCAGCGCCTTGCGGCCGTTAAGGGCTTGGAAAACGGTTTGGATGCGGCTCATGCTGCGTTCTGCTTTCTGAAAAACGGGGTGGTCGGTAAAAATCGGCAAAGGCCGCCATTATATAGCGAATGGCGGCCGCCAGCCGCAGGCGGCAGGCACTTTCAGACTGCTTTTTCGGCGCAGGGCAGCCCTGAAAAAGCCACAGTGCTGCAGGGCAGGCCAAGGCGGCGGGCTTAACACGGCTTTACCCTTGGCCGACGGCGGCATCGGTTACAATGCCCGCCGTTTTTTGCCCTTTATGCCGCGCAACGGCTCGGGAATTTGTTTGGAGAACCGCATGAACTACCGTTATCTGCTGCTTTCAGGCTGCCTTGGCCTGCTGGCCGCCTGTAGCGTGCCGCAGGCACAAAAACCGTCCGAATGGCAGGCCGAACGCAGCCTGAAAACCTTTGCCGCCAGCGGCCGCATGGGCGTGAAAGGTGAAAGAAAAAGGCAGCTACGCCCATTTTGACTGGACGCTGGAAAACGGCGTCGAAACCGTCGATGTCAATACCCCGCTGGGCAGCACCGTCGGCCAGCTGTGCCGCGACGACTTGGGCGTGCTGGCGGTGGACAGCAAAGGCCGAGTTTGAAGCGCCACGCCCGACGAATTGAGCGAGCAGCTGTTGAGGCTACCGCCGCATCGCCCGATCTGGCGGTGTGGGCGAACGGCGAATGGGCAAACGGCCAGCCGCACCGCATCGAAGATGACGGCACGCTGGTGGCCGGCTGGCGCATCCGCCGCAGCCTGAACGAGACGGCAGCCCGCGCGTGCTGGTGCTGGACAGCGGCCAGCTCAACCTGCGGCTGGTGTTCAGCGACAGCAGCCGCGAACACGGCCGCGCCGACACGAAGGCCGCTGCCGCTCCCGCGGTGACACGCTTTTCAGGCTGCCTCCGCTTCGAGAAGCAGCCTGAAAGCCCAAATACCGCCCGTTTCAGTTCCCAAACGCCTTTCAGGCTGCCCCAAACCGCAGGCAGCCTGAAACCGGCCAAACACCCATCCCGAACGCTATGCCCAGCTATCCCGCCCCCGCCAAACTCAATCTCGATTTACGCATCACCGGCCGCCGCGCCGACGGCTATCACGAGTTGGAAAGCATCTTCACCCTGATCGATTTGCAGGACACGCTCTATATCGAACCGCGCGGCGACGGCCGCATCGTGCTGCACACGCCGCTGACCGGCGTGCCGCCCGAGCAGGATTTGTGCGTGCGCGCGGCGCGGGCGCTGCAGAACTTTTCAGGCTGCCTGATGGGCGCGGACATCCGTGTTGAAAAACGCATCCCGACCGGCGGCGGCCTGGGCGGCGGCAGCTCGGATGCGGCCACCGTGCTGATGGTGCTCAACCGCCTGTGGGATTTGAACCTGCCGTCAAATACGCTGCAAAAATCGGCCTGACGCTGGGCGCGGACGTGCCGTTTTTCCTGTTCGCCAAAGCGCTTTTTGCCCGCGGCATCGCGCGAAATCCTGACGCCGCTGGCGCTGCCGCCGCAGTGGTATGTGCTGGTGCGGCCGGACGCGCACGTTGCCACGCCCAAAGTGTTCGCCCATCCCGACCTGCCGCGCAACAGCGCCCCTGCGCCGCGCCGTCTTTTGCCGCCTTGCAGCCGTTTCGCAACGATATGCAGGCGGTGGTGCTGGCCGGATATCCGCCGGTGGCTGCCGCCTTCAGGCTGCTGCAGGATTACGGCAGCCGCGCATGACCGGCTCGGGCGCCTGCCTGATTTTTGGCTTTCGACAATGCGGCCGAAGCCGAAGCGGTGCGCAGCCTCCCTGCCCGAAAACGCTGGAAAGCTGGTGCGTGGCGGGTTTGGCTGAACACCCGCTGCGTTTTCAGGCTGCCCTGAAAAAGCGGCGGCCAAACGGCAAAGCAGCCTTGACAGCCCGGCCAAAAGCAAACATAATCCGCCCCCTTTAACGGGTCTGCTTTTTGCAGGCGCGAGTTGAGGGATTCGCCAAGTTGGTTAAGGCACCGGATTTTTGATTCCGGCATTCGTGGGTTCGAATCCTACATCCCCAGCCATCCTTTCAAGCGTTGGGGATTCGCCAAGTTGGTTAAGGCACCGGTTTTGATTCCGGCATTCGTGAGGTTCGAATCTACATCCCCAGCCAGCGTTTCTTGAGGGATTCGCCAAGCTGGTTAAGGCATCGGACTCTGACTCCGACATTCGTGGGTTCGAATCCTACATCCCCAGCCAAACCCTAAGCGCGTATGCAAAGCCATACGCGCTTGTTTTATTGAAGCAAAACCGGCAAAACCCCTTTCAGGCAGCCTGAAACTTTGCTTTGATGCGCCGCCACTATCGGCGTATAATCCGCGGCTTTTGGGCGAGTGGCCCGCATAAGGCAAGGAAGCGGTATGTTTCCCCGAGTAAAATCCTTTTCAAGTGACGAAGACATGGCAGCACACGACAATCTGATGGTGTTTACCGGCAACGCCAATCCCGAACTGGCCTACCGCGTGGTCAAACATCTGGACACCACGCTGGGCAACGCTTCGGTAAACAAATTTTCCGACGGCGAAATCGCAATCGAGCTTCTGAAAACGTGCGCGGCCGCGACGTCTTCATCCTGCAGCCCACCTGCGCGCCCACCAACGACAATCTGATGGAAGTGCTGACCATGGTCGATGCGCTCAAACGCGCCTCCGCCGGCCGTATCACCGCCGCCATCCCCTACTTCGGCTACGCCCGCCAAGACCGCCGTCCGCGTTCCGCCCGCGTGCCGATTTCCGCCAAGCTGGTGGCCAATATGCTGGTGTCCGCCGGCGTCGACCGCATTCTCACCGTCGATCTGCACGCCGACCAAATCCAGGGCTTTTTCGATATTCCGGTGGACAATATCTACGCCACGCCGATCCTGATCCACGACATCCAGCAGCAGCGCCTGGAAAAACCTGACCGTGGTCAGCCCCGACATCGGCGGCGTCGTCCGCGCCCGCGCCGTTGCCAAAGTGCTCAACGCCGATCTGGCGATTATCGACAAGCGCCGCCCCAAAGCCAACGTTGCCGAAGTAATGAACGTCATCGGCGACATCCAAGGCCGCACCTGCATTCTGGTGGACGATATGATCGACACCGCCAACACCCTGTGCAAAGCCGCATCCGCCCTGAAAGAGCGCGGCGCCGAGCGCGTCCTGGCCTACGCCACCCATCCGGTTTTTCTCCGGCGAAGCCATCAGCCGCCTGGGCGAATCCGATATCGACCAGGTAGTGGTAACCGACACCATTCCCGCTTTCGGACGCCGCCAAAAACTGCGGCCGCATCCGCCAGGTAACCATTGCCGGCCTGCTGGCCGAAACCGTGCGCCGCATCAGCAACGAAGAATCGGTGTCCTATTTGTTTAACGAAGATTTGGTTCAGCCCGCGCGCTGTTTCTGCCTAGCCGAACCGAACAGGCAGACTGAAAAGCGTTTTTGCCCTTTTCAGGCTGCCTGAACAGCTCTGCCGCAGGGTTGGTCGCAGCCCGGAAGCGGTATTTTTCATTTCCCCACTTTAAGGAAAAACCATGTCTAACGAAATCAAGCAAGCGATCCGCAGCGAACAAGGTACTGGTGCGAGCCGCCGCCTGCGCAAAAGCGGACAAGTTCCCGCCGTTGTTTACGGCGACAAACAAGAAGCCCAAAGCCATCGCCGTAGACCACAAAGAAATGTTCTACGCGCTGGAAAAAGAGTCCTTCTTCAACCGCATTCTCACCCTGAGCATCGACGGCAAAAGCCAAGACGTGATCGTGCGCGACTACCAGATGCACCCCTTCAAACGCCAAGTGCTGCACATCGACTTCCAAGCGGTAAACAGCAACGAACCGCTGCGCATGCGCCTGCCGGTTCACATCGTCAACGCCGAAAAACTCACAGGCCGTGAAGCTGCAAAGCGGCCGCGTATCGCTGCTGAACAACTACCGTTGACGTTATTCGTTGATCCGAAAAACATTCCCCGAAGCCCTGATTCTGGACTGCGCCAACGTCCAAGCCGGCGACATCCCTGCACCTGTCCGACATCCAATACCCCGAGGCGTGCAGAGCGTGGCGCTCCGAAACGCAACAGCAACCTGGCGATCGCTACCGTAACCGGTAAAAAAACGCTAAACCGCTCGCAAAAACCGGATGCCCAAGCATCCGGTTTCAGGCTGCCTGCCCGCTCGCTCGCAGACGGCGGCAACAGGCAGCCTGAAAGCAGTAGTTGCGCTACAAAGCAAAAGCAGCCTGAAAACGGAAAAACCGCTTTCAGGCTGCCCGTTTTGTTTACCGCTTTATTCTTCCTGCTGCAACAGCGCCAACAGCGGATTTGAGCGCGGCGATTTCGTTATCTTTCTGCGCCAGCATCTGGTCTTTACCGCCAGCATCTCCTGCGCGTGCTGCAAAGCCATTTTGGCTTTTTTCCATTTCCAGCGAAATGCCTTCCGTACTGCTGCTGTAATAGTGGTATGGTTGCCGCTGTTTGCGCCAATCAACAAAACCAGCCCTTTGTCTTCCTCTGGTAATCAGTTCCGCCACATCGATTTTGAAGATTGCCGCCAGCTTTTTCCAGTTTGGCCAGATCCAGTTTGTTCTCATCACGCTCAAGCGCGAGTAGCTGCTTTTTGGAAATATTCATCACGCCTCCGCCATCTCTTCCTGCGACCAGTTGTTCAATTCGCGCAAGGCACGGATTTTGTCGGTTACTGCCATTTCATTGCTTTCTTAAGTTGTGGGATTTAAAACCGAAAATCGGTCGGAAAAGCCGCTTTTCAGGATTGAAACCGAATTTGCCGCAGATACTATCCCGCTTTCGATTTCTTAGCAAATTCATTACTTTTATTTACAGTTTAACCCAGCAAAAAGGAACTCGATGTAAAGACAAAATTTTTGCTTTGGCTTTACTGGCAGCACTCGGCTTTTTCTACAGGACAGCTGTGGCCATACCGTCGGCGGCGGCAGACGGCGTGGGAATGGTGGATTTCACATCTCTATCTGCAGTCGCGCTGTTTGGTAGTAGACGAATGTTCAAGCTCCCCGCGCCATGACTGCGGCACAACGCGTCGGCGGTTGTCAGCCAAAACAAACAGCGCTTTTCCCCAAGAAGCCATTGACGGAATGGTGCCGACCAGAACGGTTTACAGATTGAGAAATGCCGGATTTTATGGGATTGCCGATCACCCAAATTGAAGAAGAAAGCGCACACGAATCGTATGGGCTCACCGTAACCTTTACCGATACCCGTAAGCCTGAGCCGCCGCGTAGTGCTGCAACTGCCGAAGAAGGACAGGGTGCGGTAGTTGGCGGACTGACTAAAACAGCATTATCTCGATCGCAACGGCAAACGGCTGTTAAGGCAATCACAAATAGAAAGCGGTTGCGTAGGCTTGCTGATTTTTGATGAACCAAAGAGAACCCTAAGCAGAGCCGGGGGCTGCTGATTTCCAGCCAGCAACAAAGCAAATAACCAAGGAGATACCGAATATGAAAACGAGCATAAGCCTCGCCCTAACCGCCGCCCTTACCCTGCTGCTTGCCGCCTGCCCGCAGTCCGGCAGCGACGACACCAAAAAAGAGCTGGCCGCGCTGAAAGAGCAGTTGGCGCAGCAACAGCAGCAGGATGCCGCCCGCACCGCCCGCGAGCAGGAACAGCAGCAGCGCCAGCGCGAAGAAGACATTTACCGCCAGGCACAGGAAGACATGAAGCTGCAGCAGGAAATGGAAGAGCAAGAGAAAAAGCAGGCGGAAAAAGCCAAGCGCGAAGCACAGGCCGCGGCCAAAGCGAAAATCACAGAAAAAGCTGGCACGCTATCAGGCGGTGGTTATCAGCGAATCGGGCTTCGGCTCGCTCAACCTGCGCGGCACGCCGTCCACTTCCGGCGTGGTGATTAGCCAGCTTAGCGACGGCCGCGAAGTGCAGGTGATAGCCGAAACCAATGTCTGCCAGAGCATCGGCAAAGCTTCCGGCTGCTGGGTCAAAGTCAGAACGCGGGACGGTGTAACCGGCTATCTGCTGAACGCCTATCTGCAGCAGAAAACCGGCGCCACAGATTTTCGCGAAGAAGACGATGTCTGAACCAGCAATACGTATAGCAGCCTGAAAGCGGTTTCCCCGTTTTCAGGCTGCTTTTACGCGTCATATTTCGCCGCCGGCAGGCGGGCGGTGCAGCACTTTTTATCGAGCTTGCGGCGCATCGCCCAGGCCAGCAGCGGTTTGGGCAGCGGCGCACAGCGCCAACAGCAGACGCATGCGGCGGGGAAGACCAGCGTGTCGCGGCCGGCGGAGAGTGCGGCGAGAATCTCGGCAACCGCGCGCGCTTCGCTGACCAGAAACGGCTTGTGGCGGGCGTCGCCGCCATTGAGCGCGCGCAGGGCGGCGGTATCGACATAGCCGGGGGCGACGGCCAGCACCCGTATGCCGAAAGGCGCGAGGCGCGGTGCGGTGAGGCATCGGCGCAGGAGAGCATCGCCCGCTTGCATTGGGCGTACAGGCTGGCATAGGGGATAGTCGAGCAGGCCGGCCGACGAAGCGATGCACACCATTTCGCCGCCGGCGCCGCCGCTTTGCAGATGCGCCGCCGCGGGCAAAGCAGTCGGCAAAGGCCTGCAGATTGACCGCCAGCATCGCCGCGCTGTCGTCACGGTTTAATGTGAACACCCGCTCGTTGAGATAGCGGCCGGCGGCACACACCACCGCCGGTAGCGCACGCCGGCGGCGTCGATGTCGGCAAACAACCGCTGCCTTGCGGCCGCATCGCGCAAGTCGGCAGCGAAAGTCTGCCACGCCGGAAACTCGGCGCGTATGCTCTCGAGCTTGGCGGCGCTGCAGCCAGCCACCGCCACCCGCCAGCCTTCGGCCGCGTGCCGCTGCGCCAGCGCCAGCCCGATGCCGCTGCTGCCGCCGATAATCAGAATGGCGGGTTGGGATCCATATCGGCTCCTTTGCTGAAACGGTTGAACGGGTAAGGCAGCCTGAAAAACGCGGCGCCCGCGGTAAAAACAGCGGCATTATGGCGGAAAGCGCAAAGGCGTTTCAGGCTGCTTTTTGCGTTTGAAGTGCCATCTGCCGTTTTCAGGCTGCTTTGCAAAATGCCCAAAGCAGCCTGAAAGCAATCAATGCCGCCATTCGGATAAGGTTTTTGGCTTTTGGCAAGCCTTTCAGGCTGCCTGCTCCAGCATCTGCTGTGCCCGCCGGTAGCCGTAGTCCCATTGCGCGGCCATTTGCGTGGCGAAAGCGGCGCACGGCACGGCCTGCGGTTCGATGCGGCCGCTGCGCAGGTTGAAGCGGCGGCTCGGGCAGTGCCCGCGCAGCTCGGTGCGGATATCGGCAAACGGTAGGCGCAGGATGCGGCCGGCGGGCGCGGTAAAGCGGCAGCCTGCTGGCGGCGCGCTTCGGCGTCGAAACCCAGCACGCGGGCGATGGCGGGCAGGGCAAGGGCGCGGCCATAGGGGCGGTTTGTGCTCGGCGTACACCGTGCCGGCCAGCGCCGCCGCCTGCTCGATGGGCAGCAGATCGACCACGCCGCCCAGATACACGCCGCCCTCGGGCGCGGGCAGCGGCGCCAGATAATACATATCGCTGATGGTGGCATGCAGCGCCGCCTGCCAATCTTGAAGCGGCCGTATTTCGACGGCGGCGGCAATCCGCGGCGACAGCGCGGCGGTGGCGCAGTCCGGCACCGCCGGCAGCGGCGCCTGAGCGCTCAGGGCGAACAGCAGCTGGCGCAGCCGCGGCCGGCCGTTTTTCGTTTTCCAGCCGCGCGGCAGAGATCAGCAGCGCGGGCGCATCCGCCCGAATGCCGCCGGCGGCCTGAAACAGCGGATCGAGCCAGTTGTGCGCGTTTGCGCCGTCGGCCAGCGCAAACAGCGCCAGCCGCGCCAGTTCGTCCGCCAGATAATCGAAGCCCTCCGCCGCCAGATAACGCGCCAGCCGTTGCGGCGAACGGTAGAGATACCAGCGCCAAGCAGCCTGAAAAACGTCTGCCGGCGCGGCGCCGACGATGCGCGCGCCAGCATCAGCACGCAGTGCATCGCCGGCGAACACAGCAGGCGGCGGGCATCTTCCGGCTGCGGCGCCAGCGCCACCGTGAGCGCGGCAAAACCGCCGCCCGCAGGACGCCAGCAGCGCGTCGGGTCGGCGGCCGCGCTCGCACAAAAGCGGCATAAGCGCCCAAATAGGCACCGAAGCGCATGCCGCCGCCGCACATCATCAAAAGCGAAGAAAAGGGCTGGTTCATCGTGTGTTGTTCCGGCTTTTAAGGCAGCCTGAAAGGCTTTCAGGCTGCCGGCGGCACGCATAGCGGCAAAAACGCCGCCGCGGCCGCAGCAGCCTGAAAAACCGCGCGTTTCCCTATATAATGGCGCATCTTTTTCAGGCAGCACATTATGGAAACCAAACAAAAAATCCTCGACCAATGCCGCAAAAGCGGCCTGCAGATTACCCCCCTGCGCGAGCAGGTGCTCGACATCGTGCTTGAGTTCGACGGCGTGATCAAAGCCTATACCGTGCTGGCGCAGATGCAGCGCAGCAGCGCCTCGAGTCGCCCGCCCACCGCCTACCGCGCGCTCGACTTTTTGGGCGGAACACGGCGTGCTGCACAAAAATCCCCGCCGTCAACGGCTATGTGCTGTGCACCACGCCCGCCACGACTGCGACAGCCACTGCCACGCCGGCGCCCAAGAACACAACAGCAGCTTCATTTTGGTCTGCACCGAATGCGGCGCGGTGGACGAGCAAAGCCTGACCGCCGAATGGGCGGCGCTGCGCTCGGCCGTTGCCGCCGGCGGCTTCAACCTCAACGAAGAACACGTCGTTCTCACCGGAATCTGCGCCAAATGTCATTAAAAACCAAAAGTCCACCTGTTTTCCGGCTTTCTCGGCACCGGCAAAACCACCGCCCTGCGCCGCCTGCTGCAGCAAAAAGTCCCGCCGAACAATGGCTGCTGATTGTTAACGAATTCGGCGAAATCGGCATCGACGGCGCGGTGCTGGCCGACAACGGCATTCCGGTGGCCGAAATCTCCGGCGGCTGTTTGTGCTGCACCGCCGGCGCCGGATGGGCGACACCGTGCGCAAAAATGCTCGCCAAGCGCCGCCCCGAGCGCATCCTGATCGAAGCCAGCGGGCTGGCGCATGCCGCCGGCGTAATCGACGAACTCCGATCTCCCGAGTTTGCCGACGCGCTGGAAATCGCCGCCGTCTTCACCCTTGTCGATCCGCGCCAGTTCACCAATCCCGACTACGCCGCCAACCCGCTCTACAAAGACCAGGTCGGCGTGCGACGTTTTGGTCGCCAACGAAAACTCGACCTGTGCGATGCCGCCATGCTCGAGACCTTCCGCAAAGCAGTCCGCCGCGCTGTTTCCGCCGAAAACGCTGGTGGCCGAGTGCAGAACGCCGAAATCGACATCGCCTGGCTCGATCTGCCGGTGGCGGAAAAATCACGCTACCGCGTCAAAGTGCTACCGGAAAACACCCTCGGCTTCCAGTCGCAAGGGCTACACTTTCCCCGCTGGCCGCAATTTCGACGGCGAAAAACTCACCCAATTCTTCAACGAGCTGCCGACGCTCGCCGACGGCTTTGGTGCGCGCCAAAGGCGTATTCAAAGCGCTCGGCACCTGGGTCTGGCTCAACTGGACCGACGGCCAATGGGGCGCCAACCAAGTCGCCTGGCGCCGCGACAGCCGCTTCGAGCTGATCGCCAAATCCTTCGATGCCGACCGCATCGAAGCCGCCCTGCAGGCAGCGCTGGAAAACGAAGACGAAACACCGGCAGCCTGAAAACGCCGCCAAAACGCAAAACGGTGCGCGGTGCGCACCCTACAGCGGGATTGCGGCGGGATGGCACAAGTAGGGTGCGCCCGCGCACCAAAAACCAGCGCCGATTCCACCCCGTCCCAAATCAGAAAAGCAGCCTGAAAACCGATAACAAAGTTTTCAGGCTGCCTTTATGCTGTTTTCAGCAGGATGTAGCTTGGGTTGCCAAACCCAACATCCGCAAGGGTGTTCTACCATGTTGGGTCTCGACCCAAGCTACAATACTGTACCGTTTCCACCCTATCCAAACCCCAAAAAGCAGCCTGAAAACCGCCAATACGGTTTTCAGGCTGCTTTTGCCTCAGACGGACATTTAAGAGCCGCAGGCCAGCCTCGAGCTGTTTGAGTGCCGGGCTGTTGGGCACTACCGGACGGGCGGGCGCTTGCGGCGGTGTATTTGCGGTGCGATACCAGTTTTTGTTTTTCGTCCCACAGGTGGATTTCCAGCAGGCGGAAGGTGCGTTTTTGCAGTCAATTCCCATTCGCCGATGGCGGTTTTGCAAAGCGCGGCGTGTTGTGGTAGCTCTCTTTTTCCGGCTTGATCACGATTTTGCGGTCGCGCAGGCGAACGGTGTCGCCGCTGCGTTTGATGCTGCCGGTGTCGTAGGCGGCGCGGATGTTTCCCTCGCGGATGTCGCGGGTCTTTCCAGATGCCGAGCGCTTTGGCGGCGGGGTCGTCGGGCAGTTTGGATCATGCCGGCCCGTCGCCCGCGCAGGCGGACAGCAGCAGGGCGGTGGCGAGAATGGCGGGCAGCAGTGGTCTTCATGGGCGCTCTCCAGCGGTTGCGCTTTCAGGCAGCCTGAAAACAGCTTCTTCAGGCTGCCTGAAATGTTAAAATCGCGATTTTGCCACGAACCCTGCCCCGAAGGTAAGCCCGCCATGCCCCATTCCAGCGCCCTGCAGATCCTGCGCGACGTTTTCGGCTATCCCGAATTCCGCGGCCGCCAGGCCGAGATTGTCGATACGCTTGCCGGCGGCAGCGCGCTGGTGCTGATGCCCACCGGCGGCGGCAAGTCTCTGTGCTATCAGATTCCGGCGCTGCTGCGCGAAGGCACGGCGGTGGTGGTGTCACCGCTGATTGCGCTGATGGACGACCAGGTGGCCGCGCTGCGTGCGGCTGGCGTGCATGCGGCGGCGGTGCACAGCGGCACGCCGCCGCAAACGGTGCGCGATCTGGCCGACGACATCCGCGAAGGCAGCCTGAAACTGCTGTACGTCGCCCCCGGAGCGGATGGTTTCCGAGCGTTTTCTGCGTTTTTCTCGACCATACCGCCGTCAGCCTGTTTGCCATCGACGAAGCCCACTGCGTGAGCCAGTGGGGGCACGACTTCCGCCCCGAATACCGCGCGCTGGGGCTGCTGGCCGAGCGTTATCCCGCCGTGCCGCGCATCGCGCTCACCGCCACCGCCGACGCTGAAACCCGCGCCGACATCAAACATTATCTGCATCTGCAGTCCGCCCCCGAGTTCGTATCGAGCTTCGATCGGCCGAACATCTACTACCAAATCATCGACAACGGCAAAAAGCAGCTTTTGACTTTCTCAAGCGCCGCCCGCCGGCGACAGCGGCATCGTGTACTGCCTGAGTCGCAAAAGCGTGGAAGACGTGGCCGCCTTTTTGTGCGCCAACGGCTTCAACGCCCTGCCCTACCACGCCGGCCTGAGCATGGATACCCGCAGCGCCAACCAAAGCCGCTTTATCCGCGAAGACAGCATCATCATCGTCGCCACCGTCGCCTTTCGGCATGGGCATCGACAAGCCCGACGTGCGTTTTGTCTGCCATCTCGACATGCCGCAGAGCATCGAACACTTTCTATCAGGAAAGCGGCCGCGCCAGCCGCGACAGCTGCCCGCCGCCAGCTGGTTGTGCTACGGCATGAACAATCTCGTGCTGCTCAAAGAGCGCATGCCCGGAAAGCGGCGCCGACGACTGCAAAAACAAAGTCGAAATCAAAAGCTCAACGCCATGTTCGACGTCTGCGAAACCGCCGGCTGCCGCCGCCAGCTCTTGCTGCGCCACTTTCGGCGAAACGTCCGAACCCTGCGGCAACTGCGACAACTGCCTCGCACCCGCCCGAGCGCTTCGACGCCACCGAAGACGTGCAAAAGCTGCTGAGCTGCGTGTACCGCGTCGGCCAGAGCTTTGCCGCCGGCTACGTGATCAACGTGTTGCGCGGCAAAGACGACGACTGGATCCGCCGCAACGGCCACCACACGCTCTCCACCTTCGCCATCGGCGCCAAGCGAAGCGACAAAGACTGACGCGCCATCGTCCGCCAATGCATCGGCCTGGGGCTGCTCGACAACGACACCGCCAACCACCAGGCGCTGCTGCTCACCCCGCCGCCCGCGCCGTGCTCAAAGGCGAACAGCGCGTGATGCTGCGCACGCTCAAACGCGAGAAAAATCCGCCACCCAAGTGCCGCAGAAAGCGAATGGCTGCGCACCGAGCGCGAAGAGCGGCTGTGGCAGGCGCTCAAACAATGGCGCAGCGAACGCGCCCGCGCCGACAACGTCCCCGCCACATCATCTGCGGCGACAAAACCCTGCAAAGCATCGTCCAAACGCAGCCTGAAACCAGCGATGCCCTGCACCAAGTCTATGGTTTGGGCGACGCCAAAATCGACAAATTCGGCGGCAAATTCTCGAAATCTGCCGCAGCATCGAGCAGCGAAAACCGATAGCGGCGGCATTGGCGTAGCGCTTTCAGGCTGCCTGAGAAAGCCCGCCGGGCAGCCCTGAAAACCCCGAAGACGAATTTCTCCACAGCAGCCGCGACCGCGCCCTGTGGCGAGGCGCTCACCGCAATGGCGCGGCGAAACCGCCGATGCCGAAGGCTGCGCCGAACACAGCATCTGCGCCGACGACAGCCTGCGCGACATGGTTGCCTTCACCCCCGAAACCGACGCCGACCTGGCCGCCGTTTACGGTCTCGGCGCCGTGCGCATCGCCAACACGGCGCCGCCATGCTCGAAGTCTGCCAACCCTACGCCCCACAGCCTGCCGCCCGAAGCCAAGCGCGAGCGCGCCACCATGCGCCGCCTGAACCGCTGGTGCGCCGACACCGCCCGCGCCCAAGAGCTGGCCGAACACCAAATACTCAGCAAAAATCACCCTGCGCGCCCTCGCCGCCGCCGCCCGCAAACCCCTGCCCGAGCTGCAAAGCCGTGCACGGCATCAACGAAGAAAAAGCGAACGCTACGGCGCCGAACTGCTGGCGCTGCTCGCCGAAAGCGGAAGAAGCGGAAGCGGAATAAACGCTTTTCAGACTGCCTGCGGCACGGCGAGCAGCCTGGCGCGAAACCTGAAAGCGGTTTTCCCGTTTCGGGACTGCTTTTTCGCGCAATGGCAAGCTACATCAAAAAGAACACGCCCACGCCGCCACCAGCGCGATTGAAAGCAGGTTCAGCACATGCCCACTTTAAGCATATCGCGCTGGGTAACGATGCCGGTGCCGAAACACAATCGCATTCGGCGGCGTCATGCCACCGGCGTCATAAAGGCACAAGATGCGCCGATGCCGATGACCATCACCAGCACTTCCCTTTGGGCATGCCCATCTGCTCGGCAGCGCTGGCAAAACACCGGCACCAATAGCGCGGCGGAAGCGGTGTTGCTGAGTGAACTCGGTAAGGAAAATGATAAAGGTCGATACCGCCAAAATCACAATAAACGGATGGGCGAGTACGAAAGTACTGGCGCATTTCCTGCCCGCAGCGCGGCCGATGCGCCCGATTTTTGCAGCAGCGTGCTCAGGGGTGATGCCGCCGCCAAAGAGCAGCAGCACGCCCAGTCGGTATGCGCGCCACTTCGCGCCAGCGCACCACGCCGAACACCACCACCGCCACCGCCGCAGTCAGTGCCACGAAAGTATCAGTTTTTGATGCCGAAACGCTCTTCAATCTGCTTGCCCAGCACCCGCCACCGCGGCGGCCAGAAAAATCAGCAGCGCAATCACGCGGTGCAGCGTCCACGGAATGTCTTCGTGTTCCACCTGCACTTTTGGCCGACAGATTGGGTTTGAGCACGATAAACAGCGAAAACAGCATCAGCGGCAAGAGCGCCAGCATCATCGGCAGGCCGAACTTCATCCAGCCGGCAAAATCCGAGCCCAGCGCCTTGGCGGCAATCGCGTTCGGCGGCGAGCCGACCACCGTACCCAGCCCGCCGATGCTGGCGCAATAGGCGATGCCAGCAACACGAATACGAAAAGTATTGCGGTCTTTTTCCTTGTCCAGATGGCTCATCAGCCCCATTGCCAGCGGCAGCATCCATCGCCGCCGTTGCCGTATTGCTGATCCACATCGACAGCACCGCCGTTACCAGAAAACAGCAGATGCACCGCCACAAAAGTATTGCCGCGCGAAAGCGAAATCAGCCACACGGCGATTTTGCGGTCGAGCTTTTGTAGTCAGCAGCGCCGTCGCCAGCGCGAAGCCGCCGAAAAACACATAGATAATCGGGTCTGGCAAAGCCCGCCAGCGCCTGCTTGGTTCCCATTTCGGGAATCTGAAACAAGATAGCAAACAGCGGCACGATCAGCGCGGTAACGGTGATGTGCACCGCTTCGGTAAACCACATAATCGCCACAAAAGCGCCAGAATGCACAGCCGCTTTATTGACATTGCTCTCGTAAGGCAGGATTTGATAGAGCGCCGCGCTTACCGCTGCCGCCACCAGCGCAATCAGCAGACCGCGGAAATTGGTAATCGGCGCCTGCGCGCTCAAAAGCTCGACATTGTCCGGCTGGCGCTTGTCCGGCGCGGACGAAGTAGGATGGTTCATAAATCTCCTAATGGTTTTTTCTGGTTGGCGCGCCGACACGGAATCTGCCGCCCGCCATTAAGATAACACAAACCTACACAACACTAAAAGCGTAAAGGCAGCCTGAAAAGTTTCAGGCTGCCCCAAACAGCTGAGCAGTTTGTAGCCGAAGATGCGAAATCCAAACGGCAATCCGCCCCGTTTTGCGCCGCCGCACACAAAAACACGGCGCAAAAGACACATAAAAAGCAGCCTGAAAACGGCAAAACCGCTTTCAGGCTGCCCAATCGGGCATCGTGTGCTACATTCTGCGAGACCCCTAACACACAAGAGAACCCCCCATGAAAAACCCTTATCCCCACCCTTGCCGCCTGCCTGCTGCTGGGCGGCTGTATGACTCGGCGTCATGTGGCAAGCATGCGCCGGCTCATACTACGAATTTGCCGCAGACGAGGCGACAACATTACCGCCTTTGCCGTTGCCACCGCCGACAGCAGCCAGTTTAAAAAGGCAGCCTGATTATGGTAGGGCGGAAAAAAATACTGGTACGTTTTAGACCAGGATAAGGAAAGCCCGCAGCACCTGGCGCAGCTGCGCGCGCAATTTCCCAAAAGCCTTTTCTTTCAAAAGCAAGGGCGATCTTGAAGAAAATAAGCGCTTTACAGAAACAACACCTTTGTTTTAGAGTCTCGCCAAGAAAACGGAACGTTCCGCAGCGAATACTGCCTGGGCTACCAAACCGACAATCCCACCGAAGCCAAACAGCTTGCCGCTTTGGGTTTTGACAAAAACCGGACGGCTACGAAACCTGCAGCGCGGTTACCGGCAAAATTTACGCCGTCGGCAATTTGAAAGTACCCGCCGAATACCGTTTCGAGAGCCGCCTGCCGGTGCAAATTGGCCGCTCTTACATCAAATCCGCCTCCGTCGGCAGAAAGCCGCCGCCGTCCTGTTCACCCCGTTTACCCTGGCCGCCGATGCCATCGCCACGGTAACGGTGTATCCGATCATGTTTCGCGAGTTCTGGTTCGGAGACTACTCGAAATAAAGGCATACAAAAGCAGCCTGAAAGCCGGTTTTTCCGCTTTCAGGCTGCTAACGAGATGTTTTTCAGACGGCCATCGCCTGCAAAACACTTCTTTCGCGGCGGCCACGGTTTCTTCGAATCAGCTCAGGCGTATGCGCGGCGGAAACGAAACCAGCTTCGTAGGCGGAGGGGCCGAAGGCGACGTTTTTATCCAGCATGCCGTGAAGAAGGTTTTGAAGCCGTCCACGTTGGAGCGCGCCATGTCGCCGTAGTTTTGCGGCAGGCCGTTGGCGAAATACAGGCCGAACATGCCGCCCACGCTGTCGGCACAGAAGGCGATGCCTGCGGCTGCGGCGGCAGCCTGAAAGCCTTGTACCAGCTGTTCGGTACGCGCGGCCAGGTTTCGTAGAACCCGCGCTGGATGATTTCCAGCGTTTTTCAAACCGGCGGCGACGGCGACGGGGTTGCCCGACAAAGTACCGGCCTGATACACGCCGCCGAGCGGGGAGATGGCGGCCATAATGTCTTTGCGCCCGCCAAACGCCGCCAGCGGCATACCGCCGCCGATCACTTTGCCCATGGTGGTCAAATCGGGCGTGATGCCGTGCAGCGACTGCGCGCCACCGAGCGCGACGCGGAAACCGGTCATCACTTCGTCGTAAATCAACACCGCGCCGTGGCGGGCGGTCAAATCGCGCAGGGCCTTGGCAGAAGTTTTCAGACTGGGCCGCACCAAGTTCATATTGCCCGCAAAACGGCTCAACGATGACGCAGGCAATTTCGCCGCCGATTTTTCTCGAAAGTTTCTTCGAGCTGGGCGACGTTGTTGTATTCCAGCACCAGCGTGTGCTTGGTGAAATCGGCTGGCACGCCGGCGGACGACAGGGTTGCCGAAGGTAAGCAGGCCGCTGCCCGCTTTCACCAGCAGGCTATCGGAATGGCCGTGGTAGCAGCCCTCGAATTTGATGATTTTGTCGCGGCCGGTAAAGCCGCGTCGCCAGGCGGATGGCCGACATGGTGGCTTCCGTGCCCGAGCTCGACCAGGCGCACTTGTTCGACGCTGGGCACGGTTTGGCGATTTCTTCGGCAATCACGATTTTCGCCCTCGGTGGGCGCGCCAAACGACAGCCCGCCAAGGCCGCTTCGCGCACGGCTTCAATCACTTCGGGATGGGCGTGGCCGACAATCGCCGGCCCCCACGAGCCGACGTAGTCAATATAGCGCGTGCCGTCGGCATCCCACACGCAGGCGCCCTCGGCCTTTTTGGATGAAACGCGGCACGCCGCCGACACTGCCGAAAGGCGCGCACGGGCGAATTGACGCCGCCGGGAATGATGTTTTTAGCGCGGGTGAAAAAGTTGTTCGTTGCGGGTCATGGGGGTTTCCTTTCTGAATGGGGCAGCCTGAAAAACAAACGCGCGATGATACCGCACTTTCAGGCTGCCTTCGGCGGCGTAAAGCAAAAAGGCAGCCTGAAACGTGTAGAATGCGGCCGCAGGGGCATCCGCCCGCATTTGTTTTGCGCTTTGCTTTGTTTAATGCCGCACAGGCGGCCTGAAAAATCCGCCTTATGGAATCGATGGTCGAACTGCGCCATCCGCGCACCTTGTCGCCCTGCAGGAAACCGGCAGCGTGTCGCTGGCCGCCCAGCGGTGTTTCTCACCCAGTCGGCGCTCTCGCACCAGATCCGGCTGCTGGAAAACCATTTTGAAACGCCGCTGTTTGAGCGCAAGTCGGCGCCGCTGCGCTTACGCCCGGCGGGCGAGCGGCTGCTGAAGCTGGCACGCGAGCTGCTGCCGCGCGTGGCCGATGCCGAACGCGACCTAATCCAGATTGTCCACGGCGAAGCGGGCGAATTGCGGCTGGCGGTGGAATGCCTACCTGCTTCGACTGGCTGATGCCGGCGATGGGCGTGTTCCGCCCGCAATGGCCGCAGGTGGAATTGGACATTGTGTCGGCTTTCAGGCCGATCCGGTCGGCCTGCTGCTGAGACCGCCGCGCCGACGTGGCGATTGTGTCGGAAGCGGTACCGCAGGCAGACATCGCCTACGAGCCGCTGTTTGCCTACGAAATGGTCGGCATCTGCGCGCCCGACCATCCGCTGGCCGGCAAGGAAGTGTGGCAGGCGCAGGACTTTGCCGACGAAACCCTGATCAGCTATCCGGTGCCCGACGATATGCTCGATTTGCTGCGCAAAGTGCTGCTGCCGCAGGGCGTCAATCCGGCGCGCCGCCACAGCGAGCTGACCATCGCCATCGTGCAGCTGGTGGCCAGCCGCCGCGGGATTGCCGCGCTGCCGTGATTGGTCGGTGATGCCCTATGTGGAGAAAAACTACATCGTTACCCGCCAAATCGGCGATACGCCGCTGCAGAGCGAACTGTATGCCGCCATCCGCAGCGAAGACGCCAAAAGCGCGTTTATCTGCGCGACTTCTGCCGCATCGTGCGCGAAGAAGGCTTTGCCAGCCTGCCCGGCTTAAGCCATCTGTCGCTGCCCGCAGAGCTGTCCATCGAGCGCGCGCGGCTAGCCGTTTTTCCCCGTCTTTCAGGCTGCCTTTGCCCCGCAGGCAGCCTGAAAAACTCCATCGGAGCCAAGCATGACCCTGCAACACAAACTGCCGCAGCCGATGCTGCCGGAAACCCAGCGCCGCGAAATCGGCGCGCGCGAAAAAGCTACCACCTGCTGAAAATCCTGTCCGAATTCGTCCAGGCTGGCGAAGAATTGCGCGCGGTGCAGCCGGCGGTGAGCATCTACGGCAGCAGCCCGCCCAGCCGCCGACCATCCCGACTGCCTGTTTGCCGAAAGCCTGGCGCGCAAGTTGTCCGACGCCGGTTTCGCCGTGATTTCCGGCAGCGGCCCCGGCATTATGGAAGCCGCCAACAAAGGCGCGCGCGCCGGCCGCAGCCCCGCCGTCGGCCTCAACATCGTGCTGCCGCACGAGCAGCACGCCAATCCCTATCAGGATTTGTCGGTAACCTTCAGCATTTTTCCCGCGCAAAGTGATGTTTGTCAAACACGCGCTGGCCCTATATCGTGATGCCCGGCGGCTTCGGCACGCTCGACGAATTTTTCGAGAGCCTGACGCTGGTGCAAACCGGCAAAAATCCCGCAGCGGCCGATTATTCTCGTCGGCAGCGCATTCTGGCGCGGCCTGCTCGAGTGGATGCAGCAGCAGCTCGCCGAGCGCGGGCCTGATCGGCAAAGACGACATGCAGCTTATCCGCCTGTGCGACAGCGAAGACGAAGTGATCGACGCAGTCTTCCGCTACTACGAAAACTGCCACGACGACTTCTGCGTCGAACCCGACGCCGGCAACTGGGATTTGGGGCTGTAAGCAGCCGGTTTTTCCATTGGCAGCAGCCTGAAAGCCGAGTTTCGGTTTTCAGGCTGCTTTTTGGGACGCCTGCCCGCTCCCTGCCAAACGGCAGGGCTTAGTTGGCGGCGTTGACGCAGATGCGTTTGACGGTACCGCTTTTACTTACGCTGAAGGTGTAGCGGCCTTTTGTTCAGTTCGACAAACCGGAATGCGGCGCCGCTGTCGCCGTCGTGGCCGAGCTCGGAGGGCAGGCGGCGGCCTTTGGCGTTGCGTACGGCAAAGCCGGCATCGCCGTCCACGGTGAGCAGGGCATCGTCGGAGCGGCTGTCGATGCGGTAGCGCTGGCCGCTTTTTCAGTTTCAGGTTTTTCGGCGCAGCCGGTGTCGTCCAGCGGCAGGCTTTTTCAGGCTGCCGGCGTGGGCAGCGCCAGCCAACAGCAGCACGGCGGTGAGAAGGGCGAAACAGGGATTTCATGGGATTTCCTTTCTGTTAAGGGAGGGAAGGGGCAGCCTGAAAGGGTTTTTCAGGCTGCTTTTTGAGGCGGCGGCAGCCAGGGTTTGCAGGGCGCGGGGCGGTTGTCGGTTTTCTTACCCTTTTTTTCCGCCAAGGCAAAAAACAAAATTACCCAATTTACTAAGGTCATTAGGTGAGAGTCGCTCACAAAGAAATTAATCATAAATGAAATATCACTTAATAGATCTCCGTTAACTTCTCCTACTGCATCATATAAAATAACTTTTTCATCTCCGTCCAGTTCATGCTCAGAGAAAACAATGAGTTCAACATTTTTACTACTCAATATCTTGAAAAAATTGATATTACTCCTTTGGGATGTTAAATAACAATGCCCTTTGAGAGGATAAACGCAAAAAAATTAATATTTTCCATCATCATTTTCCCTTATCAGTTGGCGGCTTGGGTTGTCAAACCCAACATTTAGTAAGGAAGTTTTTGCTGTATTGCTGGGTCGCGACCCAGCCTACAATACTTTCAGGCTGCCTGGCGGCGGCAGAAAACCAGCGTTCAGCTGTCGGCATGAACGCAGATAAACGAAGCGGTGCCGCTTTTGGGTGATGTTTAAGACAAAAACGCCCTTTTTCAGGCGGGCGGCGCGGACGGAATCAAAGGGCGGGCCGTTGTCCATCACATGGCGGGTTTCGACGGGCAGCGGTTTACCGCCCAAAGTGTGCACGCTGGAAACCGACCTTCTCGGAGATGACCAGCAGGACGTCCTTGGCGCGGCCGTCGATGCGGTAGCGCTCGCCGCGCTGCAATTCCAGATTTTTGGCGCAGCCGGCATCGTCCAGCGGCAGGCTTTTTCAGGCTGCCGGCGTGGGCGGCTACTCGGCCAGCAGCAGCGCGGCGGCAAGGGCGGTTGAGCGGGGTTTCATGGGGGTTTTCCTTTCGGTTCGGTAAAAACGGGGGAATCAGGCAGCCTGAAAAAGCTTTCAGGCTGCTTTTGCTTTTTCAGGCTGCCCTGCGTATCGGCGGGCAGCCTGAAAAACAGCTGGGGGCGTCAGCAGGGCGTATTCGGCCAGCAGAGTTTCCTGCACGCCGGCGGGGGCTTGGCCGTCGGCGGGGCGGATGCGGTGGTAGCTGCCATCGCCGTCCATCTGCCAGGCTTTGGCGGTGTCGGCCAGGGGCGAGTTCGAGCCCTTCGCGGATGACGCGCGCGCTTTGAGTGCGGGGTCGAGCACGGGGGTGGCGGTTTCGATGCGGTTGAAGAAGTTGCGCCCCATCCAGTCGGCGCTGGCGATGTACACGTCTTCGGCGCCGCCGTTGTAAAAAGTAATAGACGCGGGCGTGTTCGAGCAGGCGGCCGATCACCGAGCGCACGCGGATGTTGTCGGACAGGCCGGGCACGCCGGGGCGCAGGGCGCACATGCCGCGCACGATCAGGTCGATTTTCGACGCTGGCGGCGCTGGCGCGGTAGAGCGCTTCGATAACCTGCGGCTCGATCAGCGAATTCATTTTGGCGATGATGCGGGCGGGGCGGCCGGCGGCGGCGTTGGCGGTTTCGCGCTCGATGGCGTCCATCACCATTTTGTGCAGGGTAAACGGGCTTTGGTACACCTTTTTGAGCTTTGGTGGCCTGGCTAATCCGGTGATTTCCATAAAGAGCGCGTTGACGTCGCGGGTGATGGCGGTATCAGCGGTAAACAGGCCGAAATCGGTGTAGATGCGCGACGTGCCCTGGTGGTAGTTGCCGGTGCCCAGATGGGCGTAGCTTTTCAGGCTGCCGTTTTCGCGGCGGATGACCAGCGCCATTTTGGCGTGGACTTTGTAGCCGAACACGCCGTACACCACGTGGGCGCCGGCTTCTTCCAGCCTGCCCGCCCAGTTCACATTATTGGCTTCGTCAAAACGCGCCATCAGCTCCACCACCACCGTTACCTGCTTGCCGGCAAGCGCGGCGGCCATCAGCGCGCGCGCCAGATCGGAATGGGTGCTGGTGCGGTAGATGGTCATTTTGATGGCGACAACGTCGGGATCGCGCACGGCGTCGTGCACAAACTGGATCACGGGATCGAAAGACTGGTAGGGGTGGTGCAGCAGAATATCGCGCGCGGCGATTTGGTCGAACATCGATTCGCTGGGATTCAGATCGGCGGGAAACTGCGGCGTATAAGGGGCAAAGCGCAGATCGGGGCGGTCGATCATATCGGGTACCGCCATCAGCCGCACCAGATTCACCGGCCCGTCCACGCGGTAAAGGTCGCTGCGCGCCAACCCGAAATGCGCCAGCAGAAAATCGGAAAGATGCTCGGGGCAGCCTTCGGCCACTTCCAGCCGCACGCCGTCGCCGAACTCGCGGTCGTGCAACTCGTTTTTGATGGCGGTGCGCAGGTTGCGCAGGTCTTCTTCGTCCACCATCAGCGCGCTGTCGCGGGTCAGGCGGAACTGGTGGCAGCCTTCCACCGCCATGCCGCGAAAGAGTTTGTACACATATTCGTGCAGTATCGACGACAAAAACACAAAGGCTTCGCTGCCGCCGCTAATGTCTTCAGGCAGCCGCAACACGCGCGGCAGAATGCGCGGCGCCTGCACCACCGCCATGCCCGAAGCGCGGCCGAAAGCGTCTTTGCCGCTGAGTTCGACCAGGAAAATTGAGCGATTTGTTGAGCGGGCGCGGGAACGGGTGGGAAGCGTCCAGGCCGATGGGTGTGAGAATGGGCAGCAGCTCGCGGTTGAAATAGCCTTCGATCCAGGCGCGCTGCTCCGGCGTCCAGTCTTTGCGGCGCACAAAGCGGATGTTTTCGCGCTCCAGCGCCGGCACCAGCACGTCGTTAAACAGGCGGTACTGCTCGCCAATCAGCTTTTTCGCTTCTTCACCCACTGCGGCGATGGTCTGCGCCGGCGTCAGGCCGGAATCAAACAGGATGTCCGGCTGCTCGCGCTCTGGCGCTTGAGCCGCGCCATGCGCACTTCAAAAATTCGTCGAGATTGGACGATACGATGCACAGAAAACGCAGCCGCTCCAAAAAGCGGCAGGCTCTCGTCCCACGCCTGCGCCAAAACGCGGCGGTTGAAAGGCCAGCAGGCTGGTTTCGCGGCACAGAATGCGGTTGGATTCGGGCATAGTCGTTTCCTTTGCGTTTTGCGTGTTTTAACAGGCAGATTATAGCGCGGGTAGCGGGCTTTCAGGCTGCTTTGGCGCAGGCAGCCTGAAAGCAAACCCTGAAAGCAAAGGCAGCCTGAAAACCTTTCAGGCTGCCTGCGGGCGGCTTTAACGTATCTGGCCGCTGCCTTCGACGATGTATTTGTAAGTCGTCATCTCTTCCAGCCCCATCGGGCCGCGGGCGTGGAGTTTTTGCGTGGAAATGCCCATTTCGCAGCCGAGTCCGAATTCGCCGCCGTCGGTGAAGCGGGTGGACGCGTTAATGTACACGGCGGCGCTGTCCACTTGGGCGGCGAAATAGCGGGCGGTGTCGGCATTGGCGGTAACAACGGCATCGGAGTGGCGGGTGCTGTGTGCGTCGATATGGGCAACGGCTGCTTCAACCGAATCGACGATTTTTACCGCCAGAATATAGTCGGAAAACTCGGTGTCAAAATCGGCTTCGGCGGCGGCTTGGCCGCTAATCCATTGCTGCGCGGCATCGTCCAAACGCAGCGCCACCGGCGTCAAACCTGCGCCTGCCGCTCGTTTACCAAACGCTGCTGCATACGCGGCAGAAATTCGGCGGCGATGTCGCGGTGTACCAAACACACTTCGGCGGCGTTGCACACCGACGGGCGGCTGGTTTTGGCGTTGTCGATGATGTTTAAAGCCATGTCCAAATCGGCGTCGCAGTCGATGTACACATGGCAGATGCCGGTGCCGGTTTCGATAACCGGCACATGCGCGTTTTTCCACCACTGCGCGGATCAGCCCGCGCCGCCGCGCGGAATCAGCAAATCAAGTAGCCCACGGCTTTCATCATCGCGTGGGCGCTGTCGCGGCTGGTGTCTTCCACAAGCTGAATGCACTCGGGCGAAATGCCGTCTGAAGCGGCCAACGCGCTTTTGAGCGCGGCGACAATCGCGGCGGCGGAGCGGTAGGCTTTCTTTGCCGCTGCGCAACACCACCGCATTGCCGCTTTTTGAGCGCCAGCGCGGCGGCATCGGACGTCACATTCGGGCGGTCTCGTAAATAATGCCGACCACGCCCAGCGGCACGCGGATTTTGCGGATGGCCAAACCGTTGGACAGCGTGCGCGTATCCAGCGTTGCGCCCACGGGGTCGGGCAACGGAATGAGCGCGCGGATGCCCTCGGCCATCGCCGCAATCCGCGCTTCGTCCAGGCGCAAACGGTCGAGCATGGCGGGGAAAGATGCGCGGCGGCGGCTTCCATATCGGCGCGGTTGGCCGTCAAAATATCGTCCGTAGCCGCCAGCGCATCGGCCATCGCCGCCAAAGCGCGGTTTTTGACGGCGGTATCGGCGGTGTTCACCGATTTTTTTCGCGTGTTTGACTTGTTCGAGCAGGGGTTTTGGGTGGGGTCATTTTTCTCCTTTGTGCTTGTTTTGTTGGGATAGGAAAGGCAGCCTGAAAAGCGGGATTGTCGGATACAAGTATCCGACCTACGGCTCAAATCTCATGCAAAAACAATTCCAATCCGGGCGTAACGGTAATCCAATCATCGCGGTGGATGACCACGCCTTTTGGGTTTAGCGCGGCCAGCAGCGTGTTCAGACGGCCTGAGTCGGTTTTCATCCGCCCTTTGCCGATGATGCGCGTGCCGTCGGCGTTGTACACCGTGGCCACTTCGCCTTCGGCAAACTGGCCTTGCGCCGCTGTGATGCCCGAAGCGAGCAGGCTTTTGCCCTCGCGCACCAGCGCGGTTTCCGCGCCCGCGTCCACGCGCAAAGTACCACGGCTTGCAGCGTAAAAAGGCCAGCCATTGCTTTTTGCGTTTTTCATGGTTTTTGCGCGGCAAACAGCGTAGCCTTTGTCCCTGCGCGGCGGCAGCCTGAGGCAGCGCTTCGCCTTGCAGCGACGAGCAGATGTACACCGGCACGCCGGCGTGGGTGGCGAGCGTGGCAGCTTTGATTTTGGTGAGCATGCCGCCGGTGCCGTTGGCGCTGCCTGCGCCGCCTGCCATCGCAATCAAATCGGGGCTGATTTGCGCCACTTTTTCGATGCGGCGGGCAGCGGGGTCGCGCTGGGGATGGCCGGTGACAGGCCGTCCACATCGGTGAGCAATACCAGCAAATCGGCTCGCATCATGCCCGCCACTTGGGCGCTCAAGGTGTCGTTGTCGCCTACTTTGATTTTCGGCCACGGCCACCGCGTCGTTTTCATTGATGATGGGAATGGCGCGGCGGGCGAGCAGTACGCTCATGGCCTGAAAGGCGTTTTGATAGCGGCGCTTGTCGGCAAAAATCGTCGCGCGTGAGCAGGATTTGCGCCGAAACGATGTTTTTGAGCAGCAGGCTTGATGTGTGTTCTTCCATCAACAGGTACTTGCCCCACCGCCGCTGCGGCCTGTTTGTCGGCGATTTGGGTCGGCTGTTTTTAAAAACCGAGCGAGCCGAAGCCCGCCGCAATCGCGCCTGAGGACACCAACACTCAACTCATGCCCCGCCGCGTGCAACACCGCAAGCTGGCGCGTGATGTTGTGCAGCTTGCTGCGGTTGAGACTGCCGTCGGGATGGGTCAGCGAGCTGGTGCCTACTTTGAAAACGATGCGTTTGCCGCCCTCGTCATATGCTTTCTCCTTATGTTTGTTGTTTTTTTCAGGCTGCCCTGCAAGCGGCCGCCTGCTGCTTTATACCACAGCATTCTGTGTTTTCAGGCTGCCTGCGGCTTTCAGGCAGCCTGAAAAATTTTGGGCATCGGCGGCAAAGCACTCCTGCAGGGATACGCAGCGCCGCTTCGGTTTTCGCCGACCGCACGCGCACGGACGTTACGGCGTAGATATCGACGGCGGGCAAAACCCAGTCGGCCAGCAGCGGCTGCAGCAGGGCCGCGGGCGGTCGGTTCGCGCACTTCGCCTTCGAGCTGCGGCGACAGCCCCAGGCCGCCCAAAGTCAGGCTACGCACCGTGGCCAGCTGGCGGCAGGCGGTGTGGCCCGGCGCCGTCGAACAGATAGCGCTCGCTGCCGCGCGTCATTTCCAAAGCGCAGCGGCGGCGGTAAATCCAGCGGTGGCGGTGCAGATCGTCCGGCTGCTGCGGCGTGCCGTGCCGCGCGCCAGATAATCGGGCGCGGCGCAAATCTGCCAGCGCCACGGAAGCCAGCGGGCGGGCGATCAGATCCGGCGCTTCCAGCGCGGTAAGGCCGCCGCGCAGGGCGATGTCGATCGCTCGCGCTGCAAATCGGCCAGCGCATCCTGCGCATGCAGCACCGGCAGGATTTGCGGATATTCCTGCCGCAGCCGCTGCAGGGCAGCCTGAAACGGCGGCGCGTCGGCCAATACCGATGCCAGCGCGATATGCACTTCGCCCGCAGCTTCGGTTTTCAGGTTTTCCAGCGCCTGATGCGCATCGGCCAGCGTGTGCAGCAGGCGCGCGCAATGGCTGCCGAGACTGCGGCCGGCATCGGTGGGCGACGAGGCGGCGCGTACCGCGGTGGAGCAGTTTCACCCCGTGCAGCGCTTCCAGCCGCGAAATATGCTGGGCTGACCGCCGACGGCGTCATTCCCAGCGCAGCGGCGGCGGCGTTCATGCTGCCGTGTTCGAGTACGGCGGCAAACACAATCAGCGGTTTGGTGTCTTGCATTTCAGGCTGCTTTATTAAGTTCGGCTTCACAATATAAACAGCCGGCGGCGGATTATCAAGCGGCCGGCGTGGCTGTTTATACTGCGCCTGTTTTCACAAACTCACGAAAGGAAATCCCATGAAAATCGCAGTAATCGGCGCAACAGGCCTGGTCGGCAATGCCGTGGTACAGGAATTAGCTTCACGCGGCCACGAAGTAACCGCCTTTGCCCGCAACACCGAAAAAGGTATTCCAGCGCCCAATGTCGCCGCCGTCGCCGCCGATGTGAACGCGCCTGATTTTACAGCGCGGCTTAAAGGCTTCGACGCCGTAGTCAGCGCCTTCAACCCCGGCTGGGACAACCCCAATCTGGCCGCCGATTTCACGCGCGGTGCGGACAATATCGTTGCCGCCGCGCAGGCCGCCGAAGTGCCCCTATCTGCTGGTAATCGGCGGCGGGCAGCCTGAACGTCGCCCCCGGTTTGCAACTCGTTGACACGCCCAACTTCCCGGCCGACGTGTACCCCGGCGCCAACGCCGCCCGCGAGTTGTTAAACCGCCTGCGCAAGCGCCGCGACGTCAACTGGGCCTTTCTCTCGCCGGCCGCCATGTTTGCCGTCAACCCGGTGAAGTCTGAAAAACCGGCCGCCACCGCACCGGCGCCGACGACGTGCTGCTCAACGCCGACGGCAGCCCCGCCGATATTGCCCTGCTCGATCTGGCTGCCGCGATTGCCGACGATGCCGAAAAACCGCGCCCACCTGTTTGCCCGCTTTACCGTGGCCGAAGCGTGAAAAACAGCGCAACAGGCAGCCTGAACAGGCTTTCAGGCTGCCGTTTTCAAAGCCTGCCGCAAGCGGGTGAAGGAAAACAAAACCGGCAGCCGTTTCATCTTTTTGCCAAGCGCACACAAGGAAACCCCACGAAAACCATCGCCCTGATTCTTACCACCGCCGTACTTGCAGCACCGCCGCCCACGCCGCACCGGTGCACAAAGCCAAAAGCCGCCACCGTTAAAAAGCGCAAAAGCGTTGCCGAGCGCAACAAAGCCAACGCGCTGGCGTTTTACGAAATGGCTCAACCAACACCGCGTGCAGGAAGCCGCCGATCGTTACATCGGCAAAAACCTACCTGCAACACAACCCCGGCGTCGCCGACTGCGCACAGGCTTTTGTCGATGCGTTTGTGCCGTTTTTTAAAAGAAAAGCAATCCCGCGCTGAGATCAAGCGCGTGATGGCCGACGGCGATTTGCTGATGCTGCACGTCCCTCAGCCGCACCTCGCCGCAAGACAAAGAGCGAAGCCGTGGTCGATATTTTCCGCTTTCGACAAAAGCCGGCAAAAATCGTCGAACACTGGGACGTGATCCAAGCCGTACCCGACAAAAACCGCCAGCGGCCGCTCAATGTTTAAACGCCGCCCGCAGACGGGCAAAAAGGCAGCCTGAAAGCCCAAAACCAGCAGCCTGAAAACCTTGTTACCGGTTTTCAGGCTGCTTTTTCGCTTTCAGGCTGCCGGTTCAGGCTGCCGGACGGTTTCAGGCTGCTTCGGCGAAGCCGCTGTGGCGCAGGAGTGCATCAATGCTCGGTTCGCGGCCGCGGAAGGCTTTGAAGGACTCGGCGGCGGGGCGCGAGCCGCCGACGGCGAGCACTTCCTGCCAGAAGCGTTGGCCGGTGGTGGCGGTATCGCCGCTTTCTTCAAAGGCGGCGTAGGCGTCGGCGCTCAATACTTCGGCCCAGGCGTAGCTGTAGTAGCCGGCCGAGTAGCCGCCGGCGAAGATGTGGCCGAAGCTGTTGGCAAAGCGGTTGTAGTGCGGGCGGCACCACGGCCACTTCGCGGCGCACGGCATCGAGCACCTGCGGCCAGTTTTTCAGGCTGCCTTCGTCGGTTTTCGCTGTAAATGCGCATATCGAACAGGGCAACTCCATCTGCCGCACCATAAACATGCCGCGCTGGAAGTTTTTGGCGGCGGTCATTTTGTCGAACAATTCGCGCGGCAGCGGCTCGCCGTTGTCTTCGTGGCCGGACATCGCCGCCAGCACGTCGTACTCCCACACGAAGTTTTCCGATAAACTGGCTGGGCAGTTCGACCGCGTCCCACTCGACGCCGTTGATGCTGGAGACGGCCAGCTCGTCCACCTGGGTGAGCAGGTGGTGCAGGCAGTGGCCGGTTTCGTGGAACAGGGTGATGATTTCGTTGTGGCTTAAGCGCGCTCTGTTTGCCGCCGACGGGCGGGGTGAAGGTACACCAGATGAGCGGTGGGCAGCTGCAGCGTGCCGGCTTTTGTCGCCGTCGGCAAAAGCGGCGGCGGCCTTTGTAGTCGTTCATCCACGCGCCGCCGCGTTTGCCTTCGCGGGCGTACAGGTCCATAGACGCTGCCGATGGTTGCGCCGTCTTTTGCAGCTCGAAATGGCGCACATCGGCATGCCACACCGGCACGGGTTTTTCGGCAAGGCTGACGCTGCAGAGCCGGGCTGATTTGGGCAAACAGGCCGGCGAGCACTTTATCGACGGGGAAGTATTTTTTGACTTCGGTTTCGCTGAAGGAGTATTTGGCCTGGCGCAGTTTTTCCGAAGCGTAGGTCAGATCCCAGGGCTGGGCGTCTTCGATGCTAAGCTCGGCGGCGGCAAAGGCGCGCACTTCGGCCAAATCGCGCTCGGCAAAGGGTTTGGCGCGGCGGGCAAGGCCTTGCAGGAAACTCAAGACCTGCGCCGGGCTGTCGGCCATTTTGGTGGCGAGCGAGAGAGTTCGGCGTAGTTGGCATCAGCCCAGCAGCCGCGCTTCTTTCAGGGCGATTTCCAGGCGTCGGGTGATGTTGGCGCTGTTGTCGAATTTGCCGTCGTTGTCCAATTCGCTGGCGCGGGTAAGGTAGGCGCGGTAAATCTGCTCGCGCAGCTCGCGGCGCTCGGCATACTGCATCACGGCGATGTAGTGCGGCATCTGCAGGTCGACTTTGTAGCCGCTTTTGCCTTCATTCGGGCGGCAGCTCGAAACATTGCCAGCGCGTCTTCGGGGATGCCGGCGAGCGGTTCGGCGCTGTCGAAATAAAAGCGCGAAGGCGTCGGTGGCATCGAGCACGTTTTGCGAAACTGGGCGGCCAGCTGGGCGCCTTTCGGTTTGCAGCGCGGCGAACTCGGCCTGTTGCTCTGGCGGCAGTTCGGCGCCGCTCAAGACGAAATCGCGCAAAATCGTGGGCGAGTTTGGTTTGCTGCGCCGGCGAAAGGGCGGCGTATTCGGGCGAGTTTTTAATCGCTTTGAAGCGCGTAAAGTTCGATGTCCCGGCCGATTTCGGTGAAGAACACGGTTACTTCCGGCATCAGCTCGTTGTAAACCGCGCGCACTCGGGGTGTCGGCCACCGCGTTCAGATGGGAAAACCACGCCCCAGATGCGGCCGACGCGCTCGGTGGCGTCGGTCAGGCGCTCGACGGTGATGAGCCAGGTGGTTTCAGGCTGCGCCTTAACGGCGGCAATCGCGGCGCGGGCATCGGCAATGGCGCTTTGCATGGCGGGGCGGACGTCCTCGGCGCGGATGCGGTCGAAACGCGGCTCGCTGCCAAGGTGAAGAAGGGCGTTTTCCATAATCGATCTTTCGTAAAGTAAGCGGGTTTTCGTAAACGGCCGGCGGTTTTCAGGCTGCCTGAAAGCTGCTTGCACAGGCAGCCTGAAAACGGGCAGACGGACGGGATATGGCGCGCTGTTGCCGTTTTCCAAGAGCCGGCGATTATAACCGCAAGCAAGGAAAGCGGCAGCGATGGCGCGGATAGCCGGCGTTTATCGCCTATAATCCGCGTCGTTTTCCCGCTTTTCAGGCTGCCCTGCCATGAACGAATTTGACTTTATCCGCCGCCGCTATCTGGCCGCCCAAAAGCAGCCTGAAAACGGTGTGGCGCTGGGCATCGGCGACGATGCCGCCGTTGTCCGCCCTTCGCCCGGCTGTGATTTGCACCTGAGCACCGATATGCTTTTGCAAGGCCGCCATTTCTTCGCCGACCACCCGCCCGACGCGCTGGCACACAAAAATCGTGGCCGTAAACGTTTCCGATATGGCGGCGATGGGCGCAAAGCCGCGCTGGATGCTGCTCTCGGCCGCGCTGCCGCAGCTCGACGAAGACTGGCTGCAAGCCTTCTGCGGCAGCCTGTTCACGCAGGCGCAGCGTTACGGCATGAGTCTCGTCGGCGGCGACACCACCCGCGGCAGCCTGTGCTTCAGCCTCACCGTTATCGGCGAAGCTCCCGCAGGGCAGGCGCTGCAGCCGCAGCGGCGCACGGGTGGGCGACGACATTCGGGTCGTCCGGCCGCATCGGCCTGGCCGCCGCCGCGTCTGCGCCACCGTCTCGGCGTTTTTCAGGCTGCCTGAAACACTGCTGGCCGAATGCGAAGACCGGTTGCTGCGTCCCCGACGCGCGGCCGGAACTCGGCCGGCTGCTGCGGGTGCCGCCCATGCCGCGCAGGACGTTTCCGACGGGCTGGCGCAGGATTTGTGCCACATCCTGCGCGCTTCCAAGCTTTGCCGCCGAAATCGACGCCGCCGCGCTGCCAAGTTCGCCCGAACTCAAACGGCTGCTGCCCCTATGCCGACTGGCTATCCTGCGTGCTCGACGGCGGCGACGACTACGAACCGCTGTTCACCGCCCCGCCCGCCGCGCGATTGCGCATCGAGCAAATCGGGTGCGACTGCGCAGTCCCGCTCAGCCGCATCGGCTGCACGCAGCCTGAAAACGGCGCCGATAGGCTGTGGCTGCGCGAAAACGGCCACCTTCGCCCCTATGCCGCGCAGGCTTTTGACCATTTCGCCTGAAGCGCTTTCAGGCTGCCTGCCCCACCCTTGCCGCAAACCGCTTGACAGAAACCGAAACTTTCTTAATATAGCGCCCTTTTTGCCGTCCTCCGGCCTTGCTTTCGATAGATTAGGAACCGCCTATGCACACCCCGAAATCCGCGCGCAAAACCGCCGCCCTTCTGACCGTTTTCGCCCTGGCGCTGGGCGTTTGCGCTTGTGGCGGCAGCTAAGAAAACCACGGCGATGCTGCGCCCGAACAGCCCAAAGACGGCCTGACCATCAACAATGCCGCCGAGCCGACCACCCTAGACCCGCAACGAAACGCCGACACCGGCGGTTCCGCCATCATCCGCCAGCTCCCCTAATCGGCCTGGTCGCCACCGATGCCGGAAAGGCAACACCGTGCCGGCGCTGGCCGAGAGCTGGGAGCACAAAGACCAGAAAATCTGGACCTTCCACCTGCGCGAAGCCAAATGGAGCAACGGCGACCCGATTACCGCCGACGACGTGGTGTACAGCCTGCGCCGTCTGACCGACCCCGCCACCGCCGCGCCCTACGGCACCCTATTCGGCCGATGCCAAAGTGGAAAAACGCCGAAGCCATCGCCACCGGCAACGGCAAGCCCGAAACGCTGGGCGTCAGCGCTGGATGCCAAAAACCGTGCAGATTACCCCTTACCGCGCCGGTGTCCTATTTCCCCGACATGCTGACGCTGTCGGCCACCCTATCCGGTCAACCGCAAGGCCATCGAGCAATACGGCGACAAATGGACGCTGCCGGGCCACTCACATTTCCAGCGGCGCCTACCTGCTCAAAGACTGGGCGGTAAACAGCCACGTCGAACTCGAGCGCAACCCCGGCTATTACGACAACGAGCGCACCGCCATCGAGCGCATCACCTTCCTGCCGATAAGCGATGCCACCGCTGAGCTGAACCGCTACAAAGCCGGCGAAATCGACATTACCTACGGCATCCCGGTCGACGAGTACAAACAAATCAAACGCACGCTGGCCGATCAGCTGAGAAATTTCGACACCCCTGTGCTCGTGGTATTACGAGCCCAACCACGACAAAGCGCCGTTTAACATCCCAAAGTGCGCGCGCGCCCTAAGCTAGCGCTCGACCGTGAAATCTCTGCCTAGCAGGGCAGGTGCAGGCCAAAGGCGAGCAGCCGGCCTACCAGCTCACGCCCACCAATACCCAGGGCATGAAAAACAACATGCCCGACTGGCACGACGGACGCGTGAACACCGCGCCAAAAGAAGCGGGAAAAACTGCTGCGCTGAAAGCCGGTTACAACGAAGAAAAACCGCTGAAATTCGAGCTGCTGTACCCCACCAGCCCTGCGGCCAAACGCATCGCCATCGCCACCGCCGCCCTGTGGCGCCAGGCCGTGGGCTTTTATCCAGGTCGAGCCGATCAACCAGGAATTCAAAACCTTCCAAGACACCCGCAACAGCGGCAACTTCCAAATCGCCTACGCCGGCTGGTGCGCCGACTCACAACGAGCCTTCGGCCTTTTGAACATGCTCAAGTCCAACAACGGCAACAATACCTTCCGCTACCGCAGCCACTAGCTACGACAAGCTGCTCAATCGAGACCCTGTCGGCCGATGCCACAGCCGCCAAGCGCGCCGAGCTCTACCGGCAGAGCCAGCCGAGTTGGATAAAAGACTCACGCTGATCCCGCTGTTTTACAGCGTGCGCCTGCAACTGGTGAAACCCGGCGTCAGCGGCTTCTCCACAGAAAGACCGCTAGCCAACTGGCAGGTGAAGACTGGACTTTCAAACAAAAATAAACCCAAAAGCCAAGCAGCCTGAAAAGCGCCCACCGGCTTTTCTAGGGCTGCTCTCAGGCCTGCTCTTGCCTGCCCACCGCGCAGGTAAAGACGCTGGCTGCTACAAAAATTTACTTTAGAATAGATATGCGAATTTGCTGCCGCCGGATTGTCCGGCGGCGGCGTTGTCAAAACCGCCGCGAAAACGTCAGGCTGCCTATTGTCTCAGGCAGCCTGAAAAACGGTTTGCCCGCTTTTGAATAAGGAAACACCATGTCTGCACGACTACTCAAACCGCTTGCACTCTTTAACCCTGGCGGCGCTGGCACAGCAGGCCGCCGCTTCGGGCTACTATTTCGGCAGCCCAGTCGGTGACGCGCAGGGCACCGCCAATGCCGCCGCCGCCGAAGCCGATGACGCTTCCACCCTGTTTTACAACACCGCCGGCCTGGCCAAACTCGAAAACCACGAAATCAGTGTCGCCGCCAATATGGTACTGCCCACCATCAAATACAGCGACGCCGCCGCCAAATACTACGACGGCAGTACCCAAGTAGCCGGCAGCAACAGCGGCAAAATCACCGACAGCACGGTGTTCGCCCCCACGTTTACGGCGCCTACCGCCTGAACGAGGCGCACCACGCTGGGCTTGGGCGTGCGTGCCCTTCGGCTCGTCCACCACCCACCGCGACGACTCGGTGCTGCGCTTTCATCTGAACAAACTGGGTCTGAAAACCATCGCCGTCGAGCCGGCGGTGGCGTTTAAGATTAACGACAAACACGCCGTCGGCGTCGGCCTTATCGCCCAATACGCCGAAGCCAAGCTGCGCAAATCGGCCGACTGGAGTTCGAGCATGCTCCGCCGTGCCGCCCTGCGCTCGGCGGCCGCCCCGCCTTTGAAGCCCATGCCGATGTGAAGGCAAAGACTGGGCGGCAGGCTTCCAGCTTTCCTGGCTGCACGACATCAACGAGCGCGCCCGCATCGGCGTCAATTACCGCTCGCACGTCAGCCACCCTGCGCGGCACCGCCGAATGGACGGCCGACGGCGCCGTCTGCCAAAGCCCAACGCGCCGCTTTCGCCGCCAACGGCTACGCCCCTTAGCGAAGACGCCCAAGTCAAAAATCGTTACCCCGAAATGCTGTCGGTGCACGGCATGTTTCAGGCCAACAGCAGGCTGGAAACTGTTTGCCGATGTCGCTGGACGCGCCACAGCCGCTTCAAAACCGCCGAGCTGAAATTGAGCACGCCAAGCCACCGCCACCACGCCTGCCACCGGCCGCCGCTCCGATTCCACCACCATCACCCCAACTGGCGCAACACCTTTAGTGGGCGTCGGCGGCGCCACCAGCTGAGCGAGCTGCTGCAGCTGCGCGCCGGCATCGCCTTCCGACCAAAGCCCGGTGCGCGGCGCCGATTCGCGGCTCAACACCCGCCCGACGGCAACCGCATCTGGTTCTCCGCCGGCGTCAAATACGCCTTCAACAAAAACCACGTGCTTGATGTGGCCTACACCCACGTCCACATCAACGACACCGAGTTCAAAGCGCGCGCGCCAGCGGCAGCGACGTGGACAGCAAAGGCGAAGCCCGCGCCAGGTTCAACAACTACGCCAACATCTTCGGCGTGCAGTACAGCTACAAATTCTGATGCGAGCACAAAGCAGCCTGAAAAACCCCGATTCGGCTTTCAGGCTGCTTTTTGTTTTGTCCGGCCGACTGCGGGCGCGGGTGCGGCACAGCCTGCCGAGCGCCGTGCCGTCCCAAGCAAGCCGCCCGCAGCGATACAGGCAGCCTGAAAAGTTTCAGGCTGCCTGTTTTATTGCCGCCGCCGCGCTTTTCAGGCTGCCTGAAAAAGCAGGCCGTCACTATAATCGCGACCTTGTCCCGCCAGCCTTTTTCCTGCGAAATCCCCGCCATGAACAACCCGTCCCCTGATTGCCCTGTGTGCCGGCGAAGCGTCCGGCGATCTGCTTGGCGCGCACCTGATCCGCGCCATCCGCGAGCGCTGCCCCGAAGCGCGTTTTACCGGATCGGCGGGCCGCGGATGGCGGCCGAAGGCTTTCGAGAGCCTGTTTGACCAGGAAAAACTGGCGGTGCGCGGCTATGCCGAAGTGCTGAAAAACTGCCGGAAATCCTGCGTATCCGCCGCGGTCTCGACCGAAGAGCTGAAGCAGCGGCGCCCCGTGATGTCTTCGTCGGCATCGACGCGCCGGACTTTAATCTGTGGGTGGCCGAACAGCTCAAAGCCGCGGGCATCGCCACCATGCATTACGTCAGCCCGTCGGTGTGGGCATGGAAGCGCGGGCGGGTGAACAAAAATCGTCCGCCAGGTAAACGAAGTGCTGTGCCTGTTTCCGATGGAACCGTCGCTCTACCGCGAAGCCGGCGGGCGGGCGCGCTTTGTCGGCCATCCGCTGGCGCAGTCGCTGCCGCTGGAAGCGGACAAAAACGCGGCGCGCGAACGGCTGAAGCTGGCGCAGGACATTCCGGTGTTCGCGCTTTTGCCCGGCAGCCGCGTCAGCGAAATCGACTATATGGCGCCGCTGTTTTTCCGCGCCGCCGCGCTGATGCTGCGCGAGCTGCCCGAAGCGCGCTTTCTGCTGCCCTATCCCACCGCCGCCGCCCGCGAGCGGCTGCGGCATTATCTGAAGCAGAAAGAGTTTGAAAACTGCCGATCCGCCTGCAGGCGGCGAAAAACCGATCTGGCCTGCACCGCCGCCGATGCGGTGCTGGTGGCCAGCGGCACCGCCACGCTGGAAGTGGCGCTGTGCAAGCGGCCGATGGTGATCAGCTACCGCATTTCGCCTTTGACTTACGCGCTGGTGCGCCACCGCATCAAAGTGCCGCACGTCGGCCTGCCCAATATCCTGCTCGGCCGCGAAGCGGTGCCGGAGTTGCTGCAGCGCCGCGCCAAGCCCAAGCTGCTGGCCGAAGCAATGCTCGACTGGTACCGGCAGCCTGAAAAGCGCCGAGCTGGCGCAGGCGTTTACCGAGCTGCACCAGCTGCTGCGCCGCGACAGCGGCCGGATAGCCGCCGAAGCGGTGCTGGCCGAAGCCGGCTGCCCGGTTGCCGACCCGCTGCCGGCCGATGACGGCAACGGCGGCGGACAGAAACCACGGCCGCCGCGCCGCCCGCTACGGGAGAGACAACATGAATACAGGCAGCCTGAAAGCCGCCGTGGTGCAGATGGTGTCCGGCAGCGACCCCGCAGCCAATATCCAAACCATGCGCCGCCTGGTGCGCCAAGCCGCCGATCAGGGCGCGCAATGGGTGCTGCTGCCCGAATACTGGCCGCAGATGGGGCAGGAGCGTGACAAGCTCGCGCTTGCCGAGCCTTTTCGGCAGCGGCCGTTTTCAGGCTGCCTTGGGCGAAACCGCCGCCGAATGCGGCGTGGTGCTGTTGGCGGCAGCATTCCGCTTTGCGAGCGGGCAGCCTGAAAAAGTGTTCAACAGCCTGCTGGTTTACGACGAAAACAGCCGCTGTCTGAGCCGCTACGACAAAGCCCACCTGTTTGGTTTCGACAACGGCCGCGAACGCTACGCCGAAGCCGATACCATCTCCGCCGGCAGCGGCGTGTCGCGTTTGGAAATCGGCGGGCACGGCATCAGCCAGGGCATCTGCTACGATTTGCGCTTTCCCGAATTGTTCCGCGCCCAAGCACCCTTTGACGTGCTGATGCTGCCGGCCGCCTTCACCTACACCACCGGCAGCGCCCATTGGCATTGCTGCTGCGCGCCCGCGCCGTCGAAAACCAATGCTATCTGCTCGCCGCCGCGCAGGGCGGCTCGCCACGACAACGGCCGGCGCACCTACGGCCACAGCATGATTATCGACCCCTGGGCGACATCATCGCCTGCCTGAGTGAAGGCGAAGGCGTGCTGTGCGCCGATCTCGATTTTTGAAAAAACTGCAATCGGTACGCCGCCGCCTGCCCGCGCTGGCGCACCGCCGCTTCTGAACCCAAAACCGTCCCACCATGTTTCAGGCAGCCTGAAAACGGTTTTTCCGGCTTTCAGGCTGCTTTTGCCGCTTATGACCGACCCCGCCATCCGCAAAATCATCCACATCGACATGGACGCCTTTTTACGCTTCGGTCGAACTGCGCGAGCGCCCCGAGCTGCGCGGCCGGCCGCTGGTGGTGGCGTGGGAAGGCGCGCGCTCGGTGGTGTGCGCCGCGTCCTACGAAGCGCGCCGCTGGGGGGCTGCATTCGGCAATGTCGTCTGCCGCCGCCCGCCGCCGCCGCCCGCAGGCGGTGTTTGTGCCGCCGCGCTTTGATTTGTACCGCAGCGTGTCGCAACAGATTCGCATGAAGTGTTTGCCCGCTACAGCGATATGGTCGAACCGCTGTCGCTGGATGAAGCCTATCTTGACGTCAGCGCCAACAAACTCGGCCTGGCCACCGCCGGCGCCACCGCCCGGCAGATTCGCGCCGATATTCTCGAAGCCACCGGCCTGACCGCCTCCGCCGGCGTCGCCCCCAACAAATTCCTCGCCAAAATCGCTTCCGACTGGCGCAAGCCAAACGGCCAGTTTGTGCTGCCGCCGCACAAAGTCGATGCCTTTCTCGCCGTGCTGCCCTTGGGCAAAATCCCCGGCGTCGGCCGCGTAACCCTCAACAAACTGCACGCGCTCAATCTTACACCTGCGGCGATTTGCGGCGCATGGCGCGCGGCGAACTGGCCAACCTGTTCGGCCGCTACGGCCACCGCCTGTACGATCTGGCGCGCGGCAGCGACAACCGGCCGGTCAAACCCGACCGCGAGCGGCTGCAGATTTCCACCGAAACCACCCTGCAAAACGATTTGCCGCTGGAGCAAGCCGCCGCCCTGCTGCCGCAGCTGGCCGCCGATTTGTGGCGGCAGATGGCACGCAAAAACGTACAGGCACGCAGCCTGACCCTGAAGCTGAAAAACTGCCGACTTCCGCATCATCACCCGCTCACTCACCTATTCCGCCGCCCTGCCCGACGAAGCCGCGCTGCTGGCCGCCGCCCGCGCCCCTTGCCGGCCGCATCCCGCCGCAAGACACCGCCTTCCGCCTGATCGGCATCGGCGTCGCCCAACTTCAGCCCGCCGGACGGCAGCAGGATTTAGCCTTTAACGACGGCACATAAGGCAGCCTGAAAGCCGTTTTTGCCGTTTTTCAGGCTGCCCTGTGCCGCACCAAGCAGTCAAACCAAACAACCAAACAACAGGAAAACCGCGATGAAAAACCAAACTTGCCCAAACCGCTGCCGCCCTGCTGCTCGCGCTCAGCCTGACGCAGGCGCAGGCCGATGTGGTATTTGAAGACCCGCCTTGGAATCAGTTCAACCAAGGCGTAAACGCCTATACCGACCGCGACTACCGCCGCGCGCTGGAACTATTGCTGCCGCTGGCTCAGAGCAGCAATTACGCCGTGCGCTCGGTGGCCGAGCCTTATGTCGCACGGATTTACGCCATCGGTCCGGAGGGCGTGAAAAACCTGCGCGAAGCCGCGTACTGGATGCACAGGGCGGCCGAAGACGGCGATATGAGCACGCAATATTATCTGGGCACGCTTTATCTGTGGGGATACAAGGATTTGGGCATCCGCCGCGATGTGCGGCAAGCGGCAAAATGGTTTGAGCAGTCGGCACGGCAGGGGGCACTGAAAAAGCGGCGGCAGAGCTGGCGCTACTGTATCAGGAAGGCGCAGACGGCCTGCCGCAAGATATGGCGGCAGCGGCCAAATGGTACGAAAAAGCCGCCGAAGCCGGCGACAGCCGTGCGGCGGCGATGCTCTCGCAGATGTACGCCCAGGGCATCGGCGTCAAACGGAACATGAAAAAAGCGGAAAAATGGCGCAAGCGCTCGGAGCAGGATCAGCCGGCAGACAAATAGCGCCAGGCAGCCTGAAAGATAGCGCACCCTATTTTGCGCGCAGGCAGGCGTGGCTTTTTGCCCTGAGCGGACTGGGCAAAAGTTTTCAGGCTGCCTTACGGTATAATCGCGCCCTTTTCAGGCAGCCTGAAAGCAAGAAACCGTTTTCAGGCTGCCTTATCCCTTATACAAAACAACAATCATCAGGAGCAACACATCATGTCTGCAACACAACACGGCATGGACATCCCCACGTTGTCGCGCTATTGGGTGCGGCGGTGGTGGGTGTGCCTTTGTTTAAACGGCTGGGCTTGGGCTCGGTGCTGGGCTATCTGGCGGCGGGGCTGGCGATCGGGCCGTTCGGCTTGGGGCTGTTTTTCGGACGGGCATACCATTTTGCACGTCGCCGAATTGGGCGTGGTCATTTTCCTGTTCGTTATCGGCTGGGAAATGAAACCGTCGCACCTGTGGCATTGCGCAAGCAGATTTTCGGCTTGGGCAGCATGCAGGGTGGTGGTGGCCGCCATTTTGCTGACCATTGTGGGGATGCTGTTCGGCTTTTTCGTGGCAGATTTCCTTTATCGGCGCATCGGGCTTCGTGCTCACCTCCACCGCGATTGTGATGTCGGTGCTGGGCGAGCGGGGCGAAATCGACAGCCCGGGCGGGCAGAAAAATAGTGTCGATTCTGTTGTTTGAAGACCTGCTGATTGTGCCGCTGTTGGCGATTGTTGCTTTTCTCTTCGCCCACGCACACCGAAAGCGGGCAGCCGCTGTGGCAGAGCATCGGCATTGCGCTGGGCTGCGTGGTCGCGCTGGTGGCGGCGGGGCGCTGGCTGCTCAACCCGCTTTTTCAGGCTGCTGGCGCGCAGCAAAGCCCGCGAAGTGATGACCGCCGCCGCACTGTTGGTGGTGCTGGGCGCAGGCGTGTTAATGGAAAAAGGCGGGCTGTCGATGGCGATGGGCGCGTTTTTGGCGGGCGTGATGCTGTCGAATCCAGCTTCCGCTACCAGCTCGAAGCTGATGTGGAACCCTTCCGCGGGCTGCTTCTGGGCTTGTTTTTCCTTGCCGTGGGCATGTCGCTGGATTTGCACGTGGTGGCGCAAAACTGGAAGCTGATTCTTTCGGGCGTGTTCGCGCTGATGGCGGCGAAGGCCGTCTGCATTTTACGCCGTGGCGCGGCTGGCCAAAAAGCAGCCACGATGAAGCCTTTTGGAGCGGGCGGTGCTGATGGCGCAGGGCGGCGAGTTTGCCTTTGTGCTGTTTTCTTCTGCCTTGTCGCAAAAGGTAATCAGCGACACCATCAACGCCAATATGACCGCGATTGTGGTGCTGTCGATGGTGCTCACGCCGCTGTTTATGATTCTGCACGGCAAGCTGCCGAAAAAAGCCGCCGTCGCCCGTGCGGATGATGCCGATGACGAGCAGCATTCGGTTTTGCAGGTCGGCCTCGGCCGCTTCGGGCAGATTGTCTAATACATCCTCAGCTCGGCCGGCTATCCGATGACCATCATCGACAAAGACGAAAAAACCGTGGCGGGCATGAACAAATACGGCGTGAAAACCTATTTCGGCGACGCCTCGCGCCCCGAGCTGCTGCGCACCGCCGGCATCGAAAAAGCCGCCGTGCTGGTGATTGCGATTGACGACTACGAGACCACGCTCAACATTGTCCGCTTCGCCCGCGAAAGCCAATCCCAACATCAAAATCCTCGCCCGCGCCTACGACCGCATCCATACCTTCAAAGTCTTTCCAGGCCGGTGCCGACCAAATCGTGCGCGAGACCTTCGATTCCGGCATCCGCGCCGGCAAACGCGCCCTCGAAATGCTCGGCCAGCCGCAGGAAACCGCCGAAAAAGCGGGCGATTTGTTCTTCCGCATGGATAGAAACGGCATGGGCAAAATGGCGGTGCTGTACAACCCCGAGCTGCATACCTTGAAAAACCAGGGCGATGTTGGAAGAAGGCCTGCGGCAGGACACGCGCATTGCCGAAGCGATGCAGGCGTTGCTGCGGGGCGAAGAAGAGATAGACGAGAGCGTGTAGGCAGCCTGAAACCATACGGCAAACGGCATGAGCGCCACAAAAAGCAGCCTGAAAACCGGTTTTCCGGTTTTCAGGCTGCTTCCATTGCCTAAATCAGGCGGCTTCGCGCTCTTGCTCGGCATTTTGGCGGTGGTAATGCCTGAGCGCGTGCTCTTTGCGCCGGCCGCTGCTGAAAGCGGAAACGCGTTTGAGATAACCGATGACGCGGGTGCCGTAGTCGATGTCGTGCGAGCCGCAGCCGCTGCAGGCTTCGCAGGGTGCGTTTGTCGATATGGCCGCAGTCGTTGCAGATGGTGATGCGCACGTTGACGCAGAAGTAGTTGCAGCCGGTGCGTGCGGCAATGTCCAAGAGCGAGCGGTAGCGGCTTCGGGCAGGGCTTCGTCGAGATTCAGGTGCAGCGCCGAGCCGCCGTCGAGCCAGTCCACCAGCTCTTTGCCGTGCAGCAGGAATTTGTCGAGCGCGTTGATTTGCTCGTCTTCCACCACGTAGAAATAGGAGTTGTAGCAGTCGCGGCTGACTTTATAGCCGTCGGCTTTGTCCCATTTGGCGTTTTTCACGCCGAGATTTTCGGCGGGCACAAATTCGGTGTTGAATTTCACGCCGTAGTGGCGGCTGGCGGCTTGGTTGGCGTCGAAAATCGCTTTCAGACGGCTTTGGACAAACTGGATGTAGTCGTCGTTGTAGCCGACGGTGATGCCGTTGGCTTCGGCGGCTTCAGCCATGCCGTTGATGCCGATGGTCAGGAACTGTTTGTCCAGCGTGATAAAGCCGGCGTCGTACACGGGCAACATGCCGGCGGCCTGGTACTCTTCCATCAGCTTGCGGTAGGCGTATTGATATTTGTGGATTTTTGGCAACTTCGGCGGCTAAATCGCGGCCGTCTTGTTCCAAGCGGTTCATATTGATGGTAATCACGTTAATCGAACCGGTGGCCACGCCGCCCGCGCCGAGCGAGTGTAGCTGAAGGTGCGGTCTTCGATGGCGTTGCGCAGGCGGCAGCAGGACGCGAGCGAGTCGGGGTTGTCCGACAAATACACGAAAAACGAGTTGCCTTCTGCCAATTCTTTGGCCATTTGGTCGGCAAACACGCTGTCTTTTGCACTTGCCGCCGTCGGTGAGCATGGCGGCGGTTACCACGGGGAAGGTCAATACGGCTTTGGTGCGCTCCTGGTTAAAACCATTTTCAGGAAGAAGTTTTGCAGCGAGCGACGCTTTCCCACACCGGTTTTTCAAAAATCGGGAAGACGAAATCGCCGAACATGGCTTCAAAAATAGTATTGGTCGTACATCGAAATATTCCAAAACACGCTCTGGTAACCGCGTGCGGCGGCGGGCTGGTTGATGCTGTACACCACTTGCTGCAGGTGGTTGGCGACTTCTGCGGCGTGGGTTTCGAGATAGTTGTCGCCGTAGTCTTTGCGGGCGAAGTAGTCGAAATAGGTGAGAAATTCCACGGTAGCCACCGCGCCGGCAAACTGGGCGCTGATGGCAAACGCAGATTGATAAACGAGCCGCAGAACGACGCCAGATGCTTGGGCGCTTTGGATTCGCCGCCGAGCTTGCTTTAGCCGTCGAGCAAAACGGATACAGCGTTACCGACACGCAATAGGGTTTCAGGCTGGTTTCGTCGTGCACATAAATCTCGTGCGCCTCGATTTGGCGGATGTGTTCGCGCGCGGTGTCTTCGTCGAAAATCTCGGCGATTTTGCGCGATACTTGGGCGCGGTTCATCTGCACGAAAAAGTCTTTCATGATTTCCGCTTCCATCGTGGCGATGTTTTTCTGTGTTACGTTGGCGTTGGCGTCCATCTTCGAGCCGTCGGCCGCGTTGTGGGCGGAAATATAGTCGTGCGATGAACTGCAGTTTGCCGTTTAACTGTTCGGGATGCAGCCGAATCATGTTAAATCCTCCTAAAGTTAGGGTTGGAATGGTTTTCAGGCTGCCTTTTGCGGGTTTCAGACGGCAGCCTGAAAACGGGGGAAAACAGACGGTTCAGGCCGTCTGAAGAAGAGCTTCGCGGTTCTCCGCCAAGCCTGCCGCTGCCGCCGCAGGGCGGCAATCGGAATCACTTTGGTCGCGGGTTTGTCTTTTTACGAACAAAATGGTTGAGCACCTCACCCGTGCGCAAATCGGTAAAATTTCTGGTTGGTCGCCGGGCTGTCGAGCCCGCCCAGTTCCATCACCCAGCGGCCGGTTTTCAGATAAGTCAAAAGCGGGATGATGCACTCGGATACCGCTTCCAATTCATCGCGCTCCAGCCGGTGTACAAACACGTTTTTCAAAGCCCGCCGCCGCCACGGCGCGCAGCATTTTTTCCAGCTCATCGGGCACCCATTCGCCGCCCATCAAAACAATACGCAGCTGATCAAGCCCGCATAGCGCTGCAGACGGCCTTCGAGATATTCACGGTCAATTCCTGCCCCAAACCCACTTTCCAAGTATCCGCGCTGTGGCAGCCCTTGCAGCGCAGCTGGCAGCCTGAAAACAAAAACGCCAGCGACACTTCGCCCGGCACTTCCTGCCAGACAATCTGCTCGATGGTGAATTTCAGGGTCTGCATCGGGGCTATCCTTGGATTTTCGCGTTAAAAAGCAGCGTAAAGACACAATTTCCAATCAGCAATGTTACTGATTGGAAACGTAAACTGTGGCGATACTAGCCCGCCTTGCGCCGCTTGGCAAATCAGATAAATTATCAACAAAAATAAAATTCCTTTAAAAATTATAAACATGAATCCACAGATTTATCCACAATTTTGCTGCAGCTCCGATGGGCAAAAGGGCTGCGAGCATTATTAAAAATTTTTCAACTTGATTTGGCCGGCATCAACTTTTTTTCTCACTTTTTGGCCGCCGTTTTCCACAGGCGGCCAAAGCAGCCGCCCGCAAGATTGTTTCAGGCTGCCCTGTACGCGGCAATCGGGCGCAAAAACCGCTTTCAGGCAGCCTGAAAGCGGTAGCGGCAAACGGTTTATTCGGCATGGTTGTCGTGATGCCGTTCGCGGCGGCGGTAGTCCCACGCTTCGGCGCCGCTGTTGCGCCACAGGCCGCTGCGGGTTTTGCGGGCGTTTTGCTCGGCTTCGGCGTAGCGCGCGTAGTCGGCTTTATCCTGCCGGCGGCGGGCGATGCTGCGGTAGTGCCAGGCGTGGCCGTTTGCCAACTGGGCGAGATTGACATCGCGGCCGGACAGGCTGATGCGGGCGACTTCGCGGCGGTATTGGTCGGTATCGAACACTTCGACGCGCACTTCTGCCTGAGCACGGCTTTGGCGCAGGGCGTCGCGGCTGGCGATGCCGCCGGCCTGGCTCATCTCGGGCGCGTCGATATAGGGCGAGCCGCACGCGGCGGCTGCGGCCATGGCTGTCGCTCACACGCACGGTGTCGCCGTCGGCAACTGCGGTTACGGTGGCGGCATAGCCCGCTTCTTCGGCGCCGGCGGCCGGCTCGGCCAGACAGGCGGCGGTAAACAGGGTGGCGGCAAACAGCGCGGCCAAACGGGGAAGCGTGGGATTCATGGGGCGGGTCTCCGAATGTATTGTGTGTGAACAAAACGGGTTTGGACAACGGACTTCTTGCAGGCAGCCTGAAAAGGCCAAAAAGCCCGTGCGGCAGCGTTTTCAGGCTGCCGGATCGGCATAAACGCCATCGGCGCCGTTGCGGTCAATGGGAAAAACCAGCGCGGATCAGGCGCGGCCAGTCGAAAAATGGCCGGGGTCGGTTTTGCGCTGCGGGCAATGTCCTGATGGCCGGTAACGGCGCGGATGGGATAGGCGCGCATTAGGGCGGCGAGCAGGGTTTCCAGCGCGGCGTACTGCGCTTCGGTAAAAGGTTCGAAAATCACAGCCTTCGATTTTCGATGCCGACCGAAAAAGCCGTTGCATTTGTCGCGGCCGCGAAAGGACGACACGCCGGCGTGGTAGGCGGCATCATCGCAGGATACGAACTGCTGCACGCGGCCGTTGCGGGCGATGAAAAATGGCTGGACACGCGCAGGCCTGCAATCTGGGTGAAAAAGGGATGCGCGGCGGGGTCGATGCGGTTGGTAAACAGCCTTTTGCACCGCGTCGCTGCCGTATTCGAAAGGCGGCAGCGAGATGATTGTGCAGCACCACCAGGCTCACTTCGCTGCCGGCTTCGCGCGGGGAAAAATTGGGCGAATCGAGCTGTTCGGCGCCCCTGCCAGCAGCCTTGCTGCCATTCGTGCATAGGGAGTTTTCCTGAAACGGTTGCGGGGGTTAGGGGCGGGCAGGCAGCCTGAAAACTTTTTCAGGCTGCCTTATTCTTTAACAGCCAGGCTGACGGTGAAAAATGCCGTCTTCGTCTATCCACTGGCGGATTTTTGCGGAAACCGGCGGCCGGCGGCAAGCTGGTCGCTTTCGGCCTGGCTGCGGCGGCGCATCACCCAGTTGGGGCTGCCAGCTTTGTGGCTGGTGAGCGCGCGGGCGATCATTTCCAGCTGCGGGTGCCAGGGCTGGCCGGTGTAAACCAGCAGGCTGCCCGGCTCGAGCGCATCGCCGATGCCGCGCAGCGATTCGAGCACCAAATCGTTGTCGGCAAACAATTCATGCAGGCCGGAAACGATGGCCAGCGTGGGGCGCGGCTCAAGGTTTTGGTAGTTGGCGCGCTTTAAAGGCATCGACTTCGTCGAAAGTGGCGATTTTGCCAAGACCGCGCTCGGCGATCAGGCGGCGGCCGGCGGCGACGTTGAGCGGGCTGTAGTCGCGCAGGCGCACGGAATCGGGGAGCGTCGATGCCGGCAAGCGCATCGAGCACATAGCGGCCGTGGCCGGAAGCGATGTCGAGCACATGCACCTGCCGCCCTTCGGCGCGCAGCTGCAGGCAGCCTGAACGGCATGGGCGATGTGGATTTTGCGCTGGCGGATGCCGCGCCAGCCGACGGCATTCAGATACTGGCGGTCGGCCCAGCGGCCGAAAGGCGTTGCTGCCCTGCGCCTGGTTGCGGTAAACATAATCGAGCGTGCTGCCGGAATCAAAACCGGTTTCCTGCCCGAGTTTTCAGCCCCTGCGCTCCAGCGGGCGCCGAGTTTGAGCAAGGCGCGGTAGCCGCGCCAAAACAGGCCGCGCGCGCTGAAATGCCGGCAGCGGCGTTGCCAGCTCGTCGGCTTCGCGGCGGCTCTCGCCGTGCAGATGGGCATCCAGCAGCTCAGATCGCTCAGGGCGTGGCGGCGAAACGCTCGCGGATAAAGCGGCGCATTTGATCAAACACGGCTTCGCGGTCCGCTTTTCGCCGAAGGTGTCGTGATAAAAAACCGGGCAGCACATGGCGCTCTTTGATGCGGCTGCCCAGCCGGTTGTAAAACGCGTGCTGCGGCGCGTGGTGCACCACCCAGTCGCTGCCGGATATGAACAGCTGCACCGGCACGCCGATCGCCTGCGCGTCGGCCACCACGCGCTCGGCGGTATCGTACAGACCGAGCAGAATGCGCACGGAAATGGCGCGGGCAATCAGCGGGTCGCTGTCGTAACTGCTGGCGCTCGCGGTTGTGGGCTCAGATAGTGCGATTTGACATAGCTGTTGACGAAAAAATTGCCGCGCCATTTGTACAGCAGGCGCAGGCCGCTGCGGGCAAAGGGCACATAGAGTTTGACTTTGAAAGCAGGCGACGCGAGCACGGCGCAGCGGATATCGGCGCGTAATCGTGCAGCCAGGCCGACACCAGCACCGCGCCCACGCTTTGCGCCACCACGCAGATGTTTTGCGGCGCAATGCCGTAGGCGCTGCCGATGTGGCGGATAAAGGCATCAACGTCGGCCACCGAAGTGCCGATGCTCGGGCTGTCGCCGCGCGCGCCGGACTCATGCCGTGGCCGCGTGCGTCCCAGGCGAAGCAGGCGAAATCGTCCAAGCCCAGCTCGTCGGCCACAAACATCATGCGGCCGGAATGCTCGTGGCCGCGGTGAAACAAAACCAGCGCTTTGCCGCTGCTGCCGTCGGCAGCGGGCGGTAGCGGTAAAACACTCGGTGCCGTCGTCGGCGCGGAAGGTTTTGCTGCTCCTGCATGGGGAATCCTTTGTGTTGGTGCGAACGGTGTTTTCAGGCTGCTCGAACATTTCAAGGCAGCCTGAAAAGCGGTTTTGACCTTTCAGGCTGCCTTTTGGGCAGGCTATTGCATTGCTACCGGCGGCAGCTGCCATTGGGCGAGCAGTTCATTTAATTTTTGAGCTTGCGCGCACTGTACCGGCTGGCAAACAGGCCGGGCGCATTCAGGGCGAAACGGTTGATTCCGAATAAAAGTTCACGCACTCGCGCACTTTCATCCGGCCGCCGTCAAAACGGATTTCGCTAAAGCTGGTCAGCATGCCGGTGCCTTTTGACCCATTGCCCGTCTTTGGCTTTGAAACCGTTTTTTTCTGCGCCCATGCCTGCCACTCGGGCGACGATTCGGCGTTTTCCGGCACGGCAATGGTGAGCACCGGATGGCTGGCCGCCATTTTTTTGCGACATCACTTTCAGCACCAGTATCGAAATACCGCCGCCGATTACGCCGCCAATAACGGCGGATACCAGGGGTTGCAGACATTTATTGGTAACTCCTTTTTGTATATTGAAAAATCAGTTAACCCGTTTGCTGGCATAGCGGCCGCTGCGGTCGGGGCGCACCAGCACAAACAGCTTTCCAGCGCCGCCAGCGCGCCCAGCGTGTCGGCCAGCATGTCTTTTTGCGCGTCCCACATCGCCCCTGCGAGCCGAGAAATTCGATGCCGGCGCTGCCTCCTTCGCGCACCGCGTACTGCCATTCGATGATTTCGTAGGCCGCGGCCACCGACATCACGAAAAACAGCGAGAAACACAGCGCCAGCACCGTGCCGCACAAACGCCGGCGCAGCAACCATTCGGCCATCAGGGAAGCTGTAAAACCGATAATGAAATGCCCCAGCCGGTCGTAATGGTTGCGCCCCTCGCCCAACAGCGGCTCCAGCAGGCGGTTGCCGGCGTCAAAGGGCACGTTGGCAAACGTATAGTGTGCGCCGACCATGTGCAGCAGCATCCACATGCTCATCAGCACATAGGCGGTGTTGCTGAAACGAAAGCGGCGGTAAGTCGCTACCAGCACGATGAAAACAGCGAAAATCGGCACCGTTTCGGCATACCACACCGCGCGGTCAACCGGCGCGATGCCCGACCACAGCGATACCGCGGAAAAACCGCAGCCAGCAGCAGCGGCAGTTTGTCAGCAGTTTTTGCGAAATATGCATGAGTCCCTCCGTGGTGGCGTTTCCCCTGCGGCAAACCGGTTTGCAGGCAGCCTGAAAACCGCTGCGGACGGATAATCCGACCGCGCGCAAGCCTGCCGGCTGGGAAACAAAGCTGCGGTTTTACGGCTTTTACGCGGCAAAGGCAAGCGCGAAGGCGATTTTTTCCCGCTTTCAGGCTGCCTGCAAACCGTTGCGGATGCGCCGCCAACAGGTAAGCGCCAGCGCCGCGCAGGCGAGCACATCAGCCAGTACCACGCGCCGTGCAGCGAGCCGTTCCACGCATAGCAGACGGCGGCCAGGCCGATAAAAAACGCGCGGTCGCTCTTGCCCATCGGCCCGTCGTAACGGCGGCCGCTGCCATAAACCTGCGCCAGCACGCCGCACAATTCGCTCAAGCGCCGAGAGCCAGATAAAGCAGGCAGCCTGAAAGGCGGAAAACAGCGTAACCAGCGCAAAGGGCAGATACAGCGCGGCATCGGCGGCGACGTCGGTCAGTTCGTTCAGGCAGCCGCCAAGCGCCGACTGCTGGCCAAACTCGCGCGCCAGCATGCCGTCGGCCGCGTTCATCGCCATGCGTACAAACAGCCACAGCGGCAGCAGCCAAAACAAAGGTGCCGTACCGGCACAAGCCGTCAGCAGCGCGCCCAGCAGCAGCGACAATCCACAGGCCGCCAGCGTAACTGGTTGGCACTGATGCCGCGGCAGTAAAGACGCGCCACCAGCAGCCGCAGCAGGTTTTGGAATTTGGGTTTTAAGGGCATAGATGCTCATGGGAAACGAAAAAACAGAAAACGAAAGGAAAAAGCAGCCCTGAAAGCACCATACCGCCGGCAGCGTATGCGCGGCAGCCACCGCAGATATTTTTCAGGCTGCCTGAAACCGTGTTCGGGCAGCCTGAAAGGGCGGTTTATGGTTTGTTGACCGGCGTGAGCGGTTTTCGCCAGGCTCGAATACGCTGATCGGCTGTTCGTCGTCGAATACCGAAGTCGCTTTGTAAGCGCCGCCGTGTTTGCCGCCGCTGCGCTGCGGTTTCAACGGGATTTCGTTTTCGCCGGTATCGACTTCGATGCTGCTGCCTTCAGGCAGCACCTGGTCTTGGGTCGGACGCGGCGAAACGTTGGCTTTGGTGGCGGTCGGTTTTGCCGAGCCGCTATGCCAGGCCAGCGATCGCAGATTGCCCTGGATTTTGGCGGCGCCGCTGCAGCTGATGCACACCGGCGTGCCGCGGCGGGCTTTGAGCACCTGATCGACTTTGGCGCTGCTGACGTTGCGGCCGTTGCTCTGCGCCCAAGCGGCGATGCTTTGCTGAGCGTGGCGGTTTTCAGATTGTTTTTGCGGTAGGGGTCGCCGAAAGCGGCCAGCCACAGATTGCCGCCGTCGTCCACATTCAGTGCCGCCATTTCGTACACCACCGATGCCGGCGAGCCGGAAGTGATGGTTTTGGCAAACTGCAGCGCGTCGGGCGACTTCATGCGCACGCAGCCGTGGCTGCGCACACCGGGCACGCTGGAAGGATTGCTGGTGCCGTGGATGCCGAGACCGAGTTTGGGCTCGCCCAAACGCACGAACACCGGCCCCAGCGGATTGCTCGGGCCGGGCGGAACGCTGGTTACGCCGTCGCCGCGCTCGCGCTGGATGGATTTGGGAATGTGCCAGGTCGGATTAAAAGCCTTGGCGCCGATGCGGTGCTCGCCGAGCAGCGGTTTGGGTGTGCGCCTTGCCCACCGCCACCGGATAAAGCCTCTCTGCAGCTTGCCGTTGGAATACGAAACAGCCGCTGCTGCGGATGTTGATAACAACGTGCCAGCCCTGGGCGGACGGCGAAACGTCGGGAACGGGGTGGTCTGGGCGGCCAGCGCAGGCCTGGCCGGCAGCCAGCGCCAACAGGCCGATAAGCGGTTTGTTCATCTTGCTTGGGGTACTCGTACTACAAAAATAAAGACGCGCATCATACCGTAAAACCGCCGCCCGCCAGCGCATTTGTATGCGCCCGCCGGCAGCGCCAAGCGGCGAAAAGCAGCCTGAAAACGGCCAAACGACGGCAGCCGCGCGCAACGCGCCGCCGGCGGGCGGCAGCCTGAAAAACGCGGGTACAGCGCTGCGGCGGCATACCGTGAGGCTTTGTGCAACAGTTCGGAAAAACCACTTTTCGACAGCGGCACCATCGCCGCCTGGTTTTATCTAAAAATGCCCACCTGGCAAAACGCCGAAAGCAGCCTGAAAACCCCAATCCGGTTTTCAGGCTGCTTTATAAAGGGCAAAGCGCCGGACGGATGCCAAAAATACAGAAAACGGTTTTCAGGCTGCCGCCACCGCCCTACTCTCTGCCGCCGCCGCAAGGCCAGCTTGGCTTTGGCGCAGCAGTTTTTACCCGCGCTTCGGCACGCAGCGCGGCGAAGCGAGTCGAAGCAGCAGCCGATCAGGCGCATTTTCGCCGGCGCCGCGGCTGCGGGTGTAGCGCGCGCCGCGGTCGCTGCGGTGTTCGCCCAGCCGCCGTGCGGGTCGGTGCAGATGCCGCAGTAGAGCGAGCCGTCGCCGCAGGCGAGCAGGTAGAGAAACCAGCGGCCGCAGCTCGAAACTCGTGTCTGTCGTGTTCATGCCTTCCTTTCAGGCTGCCTGAAACCCCTGCCGCGCTGGCAAAAACGGGCGTTTTTGCTATAAACCGCCGCGTTTTCCCCAACCCTAGGAACAATGATGGAACTCGTATTTATCCGCCACGGCCAAAGCGAATGGAACGCCAAAAACCTGTTTACCGGCTGGCGCGACGTCAATCTCCAGCGCGCAGGGCGTTGCCGAGCGCAGGCGGCAGGGCGAAGCTCGCCGCCGCCGGCTACGAATTCGACCAGGCGTTCACATCGGTGCTGACCCGCGCCATCAAAACCCTGCAACATCGTGCTGGAAGAAAGCGGCCAGCTGTGGGTGCCGCAAACCAAAAGCTGGCGCCTGAACGAGCGCCACCACGGCGCGCTGCGGGGCTTGGACAAACAACAGACCGCGGAAAAAAATACGGCGCCGACCAGGTGCACATCTGGCGCCGCAGCTACGACACCCTACCGCCGCTCTTGCCTGAAGACGACGAGTTTTCCGCGCGCAAAGACCGCCGCTACGCCCATCTGGCCGCCGACACCGTGCCCGACGGCGAAAAACCTGAAAGATCACGCTGGAGCGGTGCTGCCGCTGTGGCAGGGACGAAATCGCCCCCGCCATTCTCGCCGGCAAGCGCGTTTTGGTAGCGGCGCACGGCAATTCGCTGCGTGCGCTGGCCAAGCACATCGAGGCATCGGCGACGACGAAATCAGCGAATGGAAACTCACCGGCCAGCCACTGGTTTACTGCGGACGGCAGCCTGGTGCTGGAAAAATTCTATCTGTAAACAGCCGCCGGCAACGGCACCGCACAACGCTTGCGGTGCCGTTTTTGGATCGAACAGCAGCCTGAAAAACGGCTTTCAGGCTGCTTTTTATTGGCGGGTTGGGGCAGCCTGAAAGCGTTTGGAAGCGGTGTTTTGGTGCGCGGGGCGCACCCTACCCACTGCCGTTGTCGGTTATTGGCCTTCGGCTGTAGGGTGCGCAGCGCGCACCTTTATCACTATGAAACGGTTTTTCAGGCTGCTTTTTGCCGTTTTAGGCTGGGCCGGCTGCCGTCCTGCACGTCGTCGAGCCGGAACACAAGCTCTGGAATACTCTAAACACGGTCGGCTTGCCGTTTATCGTGCCGGGGGCAAACCGGCTTTTTGCGTGCCGCCTTCGCCGCCGCGATATCCAGACTGCGGTGGCCGGACGATGTTTGCACTTTCACCGAATCCGTCTGCCCCTGCGTATCCACGATGATGCTGAGCTGCACCGTGCCTTCTTCGCCGCTTTCTTGTGCAATCGGCGGATAGGCCACTAGCCGGCGGCAATCAGCTTAGGGCGGCACCACTACCGGTTTTTGGGCGCAGGCCGACAGTAAGGCGGCGGCCAGCAGGGCGGACACGAAGTTTCTTCGCAAACGCTCACAAATTCGGCTCAGGCTGCCTGAAAGCGTAGAGGCAGCCTGAAAAACCGTTTGGCTTTTTCAGGCTGCCTGTGCTATGCTCGACGTGCTGCGGCGGGAAGCCGCCGCTCTGATGCACCCACAGTTTGGCGTAGAGCCCGCCTTTGGCCAGCAGCTCTTCGTGGCACGCTCTTCGACGATGCGGCCTTTTGTCGAGCACGATCAGCCGGTCCATAGCGGCGATGGTGGACAGGCGGTGGGCGATGGCGATCACGGTTTTGCCGTCCATCATTTTGTCCAGGCTCTCTTGGATGGCGGCTTCGACTTCGGAATCGAGCGCGCTGGTGGCTTCGTCCAAAAGCAGAATCGGCGCGTCTTTGAGCATCACGCGGGCGATGGCGATGCGCTGGCGCTGGCCGCCGGAGAGTTTGACGCCGCGCTCGCCGACGTGGGCATCGTCAGCCGCGCCGGCCTTTGGCGTCGGACAAATTGGGGATGAAGTCGGCAGCTTCGGCGCGCTCGGCAGCCTGAAACATTTCTTCGTCGCCGGCGTCGGGGCGGCCGTACAGGATGTTGTCGCGCACGGAGCGGTGCAGCAGGCTGGTGTCTTGGGTAACCAGGCCGATTTGCGCGCGCAGCGAATTCCTGGGTGATGTCGTTGATGTTTTGGCCGTCGATCAGAATGTCGCCGCTTTGCGGCTCGTAAAAAGCGCAACAGCAGGGTTGACGATGGTGGATTTACCCGCGCCGCTGCAGCCGATCAGCCCGACTTTTTCGCCGGCTTTGATGTGCAGGTTGAAGCCGTTGAGCAGGGGCTTGCCAGTTCGTAGGGAGAAATCGAGATGCTCGAAGCGGATGTCGCCGTGCTTGACTTCAGGGCGCGGGCCTTGGGTTTGTCCAAAATGGTTTGCGGTTTGGAGAGCGTGCCCATGCCGTCGGTTACCGTGCCGATGTTTTCAAACAGCATCGCCGATTCCCACATGATGTACTGCGACAGGCCGTTGACGCGCAGCGCCATGGTGGTGGCGACGGCCACCGCGCCGACGCCGACTTCGCCGCGTATCCACAGCCAGATGCCCAGCGCGGTGGTGCTGAAAATCAACAGTGCGTTTACGGCGAAAGACAGGGTGCTCAGCAGGCTGGCCAGCCGCATCTGAGCGTGGACGGTCTGCATGAATTCTTCCATCGATTCTTTGGCGTAGCGGGCTTCGCGCGCGCCGTGGGAGAAGAGTTTGACGGTGGCGATATTGGAATAGGCGTCGGTGATGCGGCCGGTCATCATGCTGCGGGCGTCGGCCTGTCGCTGGGCGGTTTTGGCCAGGCGCGGAATCAGGAGTTTCATCAGCAGGAAAAACAGCACCGTCCAGCCGATAAAGGGCGCCAGCAGCCAGCGGTCGAGCGTGGCGAGTATCACGCCGCTGGTCAGGAAATACACCAGCACATACACCACCATATCGGCGATGGTCATCACCGTTTCGCGCACCGCCAGCGCGGTCTGCATCACTTTGGCGGACACGCGGCCGGCAAATTCGTCCTGATAAAAAAACCGAGGACTGGTTGAGCATCTGGCGGTGGAAATTCCAGCGCAAACGCATCGGAAACACGCCCTGCAGGGTTTGCAGGCGCACGTTGGACGAGAAAAAGCGCCAAACGATGAAAAACGCCAGCAGCAAACCCATGCCGGTGAGCGCCGCGCCTTTTTCCGCCAGCAGGGTCTCTGGGCTGTATTTGCCCAGCCAATCCACCACTTCGCCAACGAATTGGAACAGCACGGCTTCGAGTATGCCGATAACGGCGGAACACACCGCCAGCACCAGTATCCAGCCGCGCACGCCGTCGATGCAACTCCAAATAAAAGCGGAACAGCCCGGCATCGGGCGTGGGCGGGAACGTGTTCGGGATAAGGGTCGATGCGGTTTTCAAACCAGCTGAAAATCGAATCCAACAGTTTCATAGTGCGAATCCTTTGCCCGCCGCGCTTTCAGGCAGCCTGAAAACGCAGCGGCGGTAAAACGGGAAATTATAAACAACAAGACCAATCAGGCAGCCTGAAAGGCGGAAACGGGGTTTCAGGCTGCCTTTCACTATTCTGCCCCAAGCAGCCTGAAACGGCTCAGGCTTTGCCGCCTTTTGGGAAAAACTGCACCAGGTTTTCGCCCTGCGGCAGCACCAGTTTTCACGGCGTGGCCGAACACCGTTTCCAGCGTAATCCGCGCCAAACGGCCGTCGGCCACCGCCTGCTCGGCCAAACGGCGGGCGGCGCTTTTCGTTTTCAGGCTGCAATGCCTGCCACAGCGCCAGTGTATCCATATCGCGGTTAAAGCTCTCGGCGCTTTGGTATTCCAACACCAGCTTGGCCGAATCCATTACCGGATCGTAAAAACCGTGATCGGCGAGCATGTCGCCCAAATCGTGCATATCGATCAGCGCGCTCGCGGCGCAGGCGATACCGTTTTCGGCCAGCAGCGCGCGCACTTCGGGCAGGCTGTCGATGCCGAAATGGCTGAAAACAGCAGGCCGTCGGTTTTCAAACCGCCCGCCCAGGCATCGAATACCGGCAGCGGGTCGCTTTCGGTGGCCAGCGCCAGATTCGACCACAGCATATCGGCCTGCATCGGCGGCAGCGGATCGCTGAGGCTCTGGCAGTGCTGCGCCGGCGCCGTTTTGCCCGCCAAGCGTGAGCCAGCCGCCTTTTGCGGCCGGCGGCGGCTTCGGCGAGAAACTCGGGGCGCGGGTCGTATTCGCTGAACACGGCCTGCGGATAACGCGCCGCCAACAGCCGCCGGCTGTGGTCACCGTCGGCACCGGCCAGCAGGGATGCGCTGCGGCGTGCGGGTCAGAATTTCCAGGCGGCCGTCCATTTCGGCGGCCAGATGGCGGTGGATAAACCAGCGGTCGTCCATAATCCTTCCTTGGCGAACCTGCCGCAGGGCAGCCTGAAAAAGGCCGCAGGCAGGCGAGCAAAAAACCGCATCCGGCAGGATACGGTTTTTAAATTCTGGCGCGGCGGACGGGGCTCGAACCCGCGACCCCGGCGTGACAGGCCGGTACTCTAACTAACTGAGCTACCACCGCGCGTTTGGTGGTGGGTGATGACGGAGTCGAACCGCCGACATTCTGCTTGTAGGCAGACGCTCTACCAACTGAGCTAATCACCCGTATCCGCTGCAGGGGCAGCGAAGACGACGATTAAACCAAATTTAACGGAAACACGCAAAGAGTGCTTCGGGAAATTTTTTAGGCTTTACGATTAACAAAAATGATGTGGCAGGAATTTTATTTTCAGGCTGCCTTGTACGAGCGGGCTTACAAACACATCAGCGCGAGCAGCAAGAGTGCAGGGCAGGCGCCCTGCACGGCGGCGGCGCGGCCAGCAGGGCGAAGGCAAAAAGCCATGTCAGCGCTCCATCATGTGTTTGAGTTTGCCGGCTTTGGTGTCGAGATAGTTTTGGTTTTCGGGGTTGCGGCCCGCCAGCAGCGGCAGGCGCTCGGCGATGTTGATGCCGCTGTCGCGCATGGTTTGCAGTTTTTCCGGATTGTTGGTCAGCAGGCGCACGGAGGCGACGCCGAGATGATCGTAAATGTGGCTGGCGATGGAAAAGTCGCGGGCATCGACCGGCAGGCCGAGCGCAAGGTTGGCTTCGACGGTGTCCATGCCCTGATCCTGCAGGGCGTAGGCGCGGATTTTGTTGATCAGGCCGATGCCGCGGCCTTCCTGGCGCAGATAGACGATGACGCCGCGGCCTTCGGCCTGCACGCGCGCATGGCAGCCTGAAGCTGGGGGCCGCAGTCGCATTTTTGCGATGCCAGCGCGTCGCCGGTCAGGCATTCGGAGTGGATGCGCGAGAGCACGGGGGCGCCGTCGCGCCAGTCGCCCATGGTCAGGGGCGATGTGTTCCTGGCCGCTGCGGCTGTCTTCGAAAACCGTGCATGGTGAACACGCCGTATTCGGTGGGCAGGCGGCAGGAAGTAAGGTATCGGATGAGCTTGTCCATAAGGCCTTTCTGTTTGCTTGGGTGGTGTGTGTTTATTGTCCGCAAAGGGCTTTCAGGCAGCCTGAAAACGCTTTTCAGGCTGCTTTGGGCGCCTTAATTAAAAGCGCTTGGTCTTCTTCGTCCGACTCGCGGGCGCGGCAGCAGGGTTTGCAGCGGGGCGAGACAGGCCAGCGCCAGGCCGAGCCATTCGGTTTGCGCTTCGGCGGCAAACGCGCCTTCGGCCTGCTCGATGTGCAGCACGCCGAACACGCGGCCGTCGGCGCCGTACACCGGCAGGCTCATTTGGGCGGCGCTGCGGTGGTTGTGTTCGCCGGACAATTCGCCGATTTTCCAGCCAGCGCGCAACGTCATCGGCCAAATTTAGCCAACCGGTGCGGCTGCTGTGGGCGGCAAGGTATTGCGCGGCGGTGGTATCGTCGGTGGCCAGCCGCTGCTCGACAGGCTGACCCTGCTGCACCAACCGCACCAGCGCGCTGTCGTCGGGCAGCAGGCCGTAAAGCACGGCGCTTTGCACGGGATGGCGGGCGTAGGCGGAATCGAGCGCCATAAAGAGCTGTTTGAGCAAACCGCTATGCTGCTCGTTTTCTTCGATATGTTCGGCCAGCCGCGCTTCAGGCTGCTCGTACCACAGCACGTCGTGCTCGATAAGCGCCTGCCCCTGCGCCATCACGGCTTGGGCGGCCAGCTCGGCGACGCGCACGGCATCGGCGTCGAGTTTCAGGTTTTGCGTTTGCAGATAGTCTCGGATGTGTTCGGTCATGGTTTTCTCCGCACGGTAGGCGCCGCGCCGGTTTCAGGCAGCCTGAAAAAAGTTCAGCCGCGTTTTTGCGACAGGGCGTAGTCGTAGAGCGCTTTTTTGCTCTCGCCGCTAATCTGCGCTGCCAGCTCGGCCGCCTGCTTGGTGGGCAGCGCGGCGGCGAGTATGCCCATCACGCGGGCGGCTTCTTCGGGCAGCGTGTCGTGCTTTTCAACTGCGGCGGGGTACAGCACCAGCACCATTTCGCCGCGCGACTGGTTGCTGTCGGCCGTGAGCGCGGCTTGGATGTCGGCCACACTGCCGCTTAAAAAGGTTTCAAAAGTTTTGCTGACTTCGCGCGCCAGCAGCAGGCGGCGCTGGGGAAACAGTGCCACCATATCCGCCAGCGTGTCGGCGATGCGGTGTGGGGTTTCAAAAGGCCAGCACCGCGCAGGTTTGGCGCTGCCAGCTTTCAAACAGCTTGCGGCGGGCGGCGGATTTGGGCGGCAGAAAGCCGTGGAAATAAAAATCCGGCGCTCCACGCCCGCAGCGCTGAGCACCGCCATCACCGCCGATGCGCCGGGCACCGACTACCGGAAAACCGGCTTCGCGCACCTGCGACACCAGTTTGGCGCCGGGGTCGCACACCGCCGGCGTGCCGGCATCGGAAAATCTGGGCGACGGTTTTGCCTTCGGCCAGCGCAGCGATGACTGTCGGCCATCTGCCGCTCGTTGTGCTCGCGCAGGCTGACGAGTTTGGCCTGTATGCCGTAGGCGCTCAAAAAGCTGGGCGGAAACGCGGGTGTCTTCGGCGCACACCCAGTCGGCGGCGGCGAGCACCGCCAGCGCGCGCAGGGTGATGTCGGCCAGATTGCCGATGGGCGTGGCGACGATATACAGCGTGCCGGCGCGCACACTCTGCTGCGCCTTCTGATGGTGTTTGAGCATGAAAAAAATCCCTTGTGCGGCCGGCAAAAGCAGCCCTGAAAACCCAAGGGCAGGCCGTTTCAGGCTGCCTGCGGGCAAAAATGCGGCAGGGGCGATTATAGCGCCGAAGCGCGCGGTGCTTTCAGGCTGCTTGCGGCGGAGCGTTTGATTCGGCAAACCCATTTATCGGCACCGGTTTGGCTTTCAGGCTGCCTCGAAAGGCAAAACAGCTTGCACGGCAACATGCGGACAAGCGCTTAGACGATAAGGGGCGTTTTTTTCTGACAGCGCGCTTTAACGCAGGCGGCGGCGGCTGTCCCAATCAATGATTTTCGCTCGGCGCGCGCCGGCCGCCGGTGCGTCCGCCGATGACCCACCTCGCCGGCCGAACAAACGGCGGGCTTCACGTTCGCTCTTGCAGGGGCGGCCGCCGGAGCGGTTGCACGATGTCGAAACCAGCGGCATGCCGGCCAGCGCGCGCATGGGCGGCGCACCAGAGCGTGATCAGGCACGCGCACCGCCAGCTTGCTGCGGCCGCGGCCGCGCAATTCGGGCAGTACGCGCCTATCGGCCCGGCAGACATAGGGTTTTGGCCGCCGGCCACACGCTTTCAAGCTCGCGGCGTTCGTCTTCGGCCAAAAGGCCGCAGCAGGGAACCGCCGAGGCTGTTTCAGGCTGTTGGCGGCGACAATCAGCCCTTTGCCCTGCGGCCGTTTTTTCAGGCGCAGGATTTTATTGAGCGCGCGGCGGTTGTCCGGCGCGGCGCCCAGACCGTAGCAGGATTCGGTGGGATAAGCCACCAGCCCGCCGCGCCGCAGATGGGCGCGCAGCCGGCGCGGATTGAGCGGGGTGCGGAGTCTTGGCGAAATCTATGGCAAAGCTGCTGGAGCGCAATCGGGTGGTTTGAAGGAATAAGGCTTTCAGGCTGCCTTGAGCTGTCTGCCCAAATAGGTCTGACGGCAGCGGGTTTCAATATTGCAGCGGCGGCTGCCGTTTTTTCAGGCTGCCTGAAAGCGGAAAAACTGCACCCCGCCGGCGGGGTGCAGTTTGGCAAAGCAGCCTGAAATCAGCGGTTGTTGCTGATGGACATGCCGTTTACTTCCAGCTCAACGCGGCGGTTGGGCTGCAGGCAGGCAATCAGTTCGGCGCGGTTGCCGCGGTTGTCGCACTGCTTAACCGGCTGGGTTTCCGCGGCACCGTAGGCATACAGCACGTTGGCGGGTACGCCGCGGCTGATCAGGTAGTTGCGCACGGTTTCGGCGCGCTGCTGCGATCAGACGCATATTGTAGCTGTCGCTGCCCAGATAGTCGGTGTGGCCGATGATGCGTACCTGATCCAGGCGATCGAGACGGCCGAGTTTGGCGGCTACATCATCCAATTCGGCTTTTGCCTTGGGCGTTCATGTGAGCCAGATCGCCTTTGTCGAAGGCAAACAGGGCGTCGGCGAGAGAGCACGATACGCTGCATCTGCATCTGCATCTGCGGCTGCGCCATCATGGCGGGGAGCGCGGTTCTCTGGGCGGGCGGGCAGACGGCATTTTCGGGATCAACGGCGCGCCAGTGGAAACTTTGGGCGCGGCGGTGTTTGTCGAACTTCACTTTGTACTGGCAGGGTGGTGATGTTGTCGGTGCCCTGGCCGGGGTGTTGAAGTGGAACAGGTAGTTCCATTCGGATACGCGGAAGCCTTCGTCATAGTGCGGGCGGCCGATCAGGTAGTAGAGCTGGTCTTTGGTGTCGCCCTGGCGGATTTGTTTCAGGCTGCCCAAGTCGGGGAAAAGTGCCGCGGTTTTTGTTGAAGGTCACGCTGTGAGGGGCGCGGCCATTTGAGGCCGTCTTCGCTTTTGCTGCCGGGAGCACAGGCGGCCAACAGGGCGGCAGAAGCAATCATTAGGGCAAGACGGGAGGGTTTTTTGATCATAATCGTTCCTTAAAAATATTGCGGGGGTTTCAGGCTGCCTGCCGTGGCAAGGCAGCCCTGGAAAAACGGTTTTTACCACTGGTAACCGGCACCGATGGACGCACCGAAACGGCCTTTGCTGTTGCCGCTGGCGGTACCTTTTGATGATCCAGTTGCCGCCGTCGGTAATGGCGGAGAAGCCTACGGCGTAACCGGTTTTACCGCGGTAGTTGCTGGCGCCGACGGCAATCGTGCTCTTACCGGGCAGGTAGGCCTGGGGCAGGCCGGCGGTAGCCATGGCGCTGGCGGTACCGGCATCGGCTTCGTCTTCAACATTGTTGATCTTCTGCTCCAGCGCGGCAACGTGAGCGGTGTTGGCACCGGCAATCGCACCCAGTTTCTGGTTCAGCTGGCCGACGTTTACGGCATCGGTATCAGCTTCACCTGCGGCAACATTGGTGATTTTCTTACCGCCTGCATCAACACCATTGGTGGTTACGCTCAGGGCCGCCGTTGATGGTCAGGCCGTTGTTGTCCATTTTGGTGTTGCCGGTGGTAACGCTGGTCGAGGCTCAGATTCTGGTTCAGACCAAGCTGTACGCCGCCGTTAACGGTGGTGCTGGTAACGTTGTTGTCGCCTTTCACGCTGATGGTGTCGCCAAGCTGGTAGTTGTTGGCGGTATTGCCGTCACCGAAATTGAAGCCTTTGGCGATGTTGGCGGTGTTGTTGGCTACGTTTTGGTTGGTAGCGTACAACTGGCTGCCGTTAACCGCATCTTTGCTGGTGGCAGTAACATCGCCATCAGCCACATTGGTGATTTTTCTTATCGCCCATGTTGATGCCGTTACCGTTGATTACCGGGCCGCCGTTGTTGATGGTCAGGCTGTCGGCCGTCAGGTCGGGGTTGGTGGCGATGGTGATTTCTTTGCCGGTATTGGTAATGCTGATGTTGTTACCGTTTTTGAGTTCACAGTTTCACCGGAACCGACTTTTTCGGTAGCGCCGCCGTTGGTCTGGAGGTTCCAGCGGCATTGGCGGTGCTGTTGATGTGACGGATGGCATCGTCAATGGTGGACTGGCTGGTGCCGCCGATATCGTTGTTGGTGTAGCTGCCGGTGTTCGGATCGCCGTTGGTATTGCCGCCAATGATGTTTTTCACACCGTCACCGTGCTGATGCAGCTGACTGCCGTTCACCGCGTCTTTGCTGGTGGCGGTAACATCGCCATTGGCAACGTTGGTTACCTTCTTATCAGCCGCATCGATACCGGTCTTGGTTACGCTCGGGCCGCCATTGATGGTCAGGCCGTCGTTATTGAGCGTGCTGTCGCCGGCTTTCACGCTGTCAACATCCACATCGCGGTTCAGGCTGACTTGAACGCCGTTACCGTCGGCTTTGGTGGTGATGTTGTTGTCGCCGGTAATGCTGACCTCGTCGCCCAGTTTTTTTCACACCGGTATCGCCGCTATCACCCTGAAGGTCAGACCTTTGTTATTAACGGCATCGGCGGCATCAGCGCCTTTTTGATGTCGTCTTTTAACTTTGTCTGCCAAACCAACATTGTAGGTAGTAGTGTTGGTGTTGGGATCGTTGGTCGCGGTTACCACGGTTTCATCGTTCACACCGCCTACCACTGATTTTTCAGCATTGATGGTGTATTCGGTGCCGCCGTTGGCATTGGGAGCCTCGGTAACGGTGACGTTATTGCCGGCTTTCACGGTATTGCGTTTTTGCGCTTCCTGCTGAACAGCGTACAACTGGCTACCGTTAACCGCATCTTTGCTGGTGGCAGTAACATCGCCGTCAGCCACATTGGTGATTTTCTTGTCACCCATGTTGATGCCGTTGCCGTTGATTACCGGACCACCGTTGTTGATGGTCAGGCTGTCTGCCTTCAGGTCTTTGGCCCAGGTTGAAGGTAACGTTGTTATTGCTGGACTCTTTGCTAACCACAATGTTGCCGTCGGTGTTGTTCAGGTCAACAGTGGAACCGTCTCCCACGGTAGAGCCGTTGGCTCCTTGGGCTGTCAGCGTGAAGCTGCCTTTCTGGCCTGCCTGGTCAGCTACCAGTTTCAGCTGGTCTTCGGTCGCTGCCTGGCCGCTGGTGATGCTGTTCGGATTCCAGGTTTTGTTGGTCAGTCCGCCAATGGTGCCGGTGTTGCCGTTGATGGTAACGGGGTTGCCGCCGGTGCTCGGGCCGATATTCAGCACATCGGCCAGACGCATGTTGATGCCGCTGGCATCGGCGCTGGTAACGATGTTGCTGTCGCCTTTAATGGCTACGCTGTCACCCAGTTTCTTCACACCGGTGTCGCCGCTGTCGGCAGTAAAGGTCAGACCTTTGTTGTCCACTGCATCTTTGGCATCAACGCCTTTTTTGATGTCGTCTTTAACTTTGTCTGCCAGTCCGACTTTGTAGCTGGTAACGTTGGTGGTGGCATCGGGTGTGGCCGTTACCACGGTCTCGTCATCCACACCTCTGGTCTCGCTGCCTTTGGCATTGACGGTGTAGGTGTTGGTGGCAGCATCGTGGTCAACTGATGCAATGTTGGTGCCTGCGACAACTTTGGTTTGCGAAGCCTTCAGCTGGCCGAAGTTGACCGCGTCGCTGTCTTTCACACCATCGGCAACATTGCCCAAAGTAACGGGAGAACCGGCGGTATCGCCAACCAGATTCACCGCATTGCTGGGCGTACCGGTGTTGTTGCCTGCGGCATCGGCATAGCTCAACAGGGTGTCGAATTTCACTTCGGTTACGCCGTTGGTGGCTGACGTTGGCTACAGTACCTTGGCCGTTAACAAAGTTGACGGTGTCGCCGTCGGGTAACGAAATCGAAGCGGTGCCGTTGCCCTGAACGGTGAAAGCCGGCGTTCAGTACGTCGTTTACAGTGGCGGCGTTATTGCCTTTGCCTGCCAAATCGGCGCGGCTGTTGTTGGCGGGGTTGCTCAGCGCAGATGCGGCATCGGCCAGATTGCTCGTCACATTCTGCCAAGGTGGTCGGATTGGTGGTGCTGTTGTCGCCGCCGTTCATGGAGCAATAACATCACCCTATGCCAACTAGGTACCTGCGCCGTTCGGCTGGGTGTAGAAGTTGCCGTCGGTGTGTTTGTACGCTGCTGCCATCGGCTTGGGTGTACACCACCGGAGTCTGTGCATCTTGGGTAATCTGCTGGGCATCCAAGGCGTAGTAAATTCGCTGCCGTTTTGCGCTACGGTCAACCCGTTGCCGGCTTTCAACGTCAGGGGTGTCGCCTGCTTCTAATCAGCTGCTCGGTAGGCGCTGCGCCTGTGGTGTTGCCGCCGGCGGTGGCTTTGAAGCCGCTGTTGCTGATGGCGTTGGCAATATCGCCTGCGGTTACCGGTTTTGCCTGCATCGCCTGTGGCAGGTGCGGCTACTTTTGCCAGTATCCGTACCCGTAGCAGGTGCTAAGGTTACGGTGTTCACACCTACTGATATGGGTCGGTGCTGGAACCTGTGCCCGTTACGGTTACGGGGCTGTTATCGGCAGCCTGAACTTTTGGTTTTGGCAGCCTGAATCGCATCGTGAATGGTGTTTTGACCTGTACCACCAATATTAGTCATGGTGATATTGCCGTCAGCATCTATTGCGGCATTGCCACCCAAGACAGGTTTTAACTGTGTTGCCAACATTGCCCAATACTTGTTGAGTGACGTACAGTTGGCTACCGTTAATGGCATCGGTGCTGCCAGAAGAAATTTCCCCGGTGCAACGTGTTTGATTTGACGCTCAAAGCCTGTATTACCAACGGATAGCTTGGTCGCCCACGGCTACTGAACCATTACCTGCAAAGTTGCCATAAGTTAAGCCGCCAACTGTTGCGGAAGTAACTTGGGTGGCATTGGTATCGGTTTTGCTGCCTGCGCCCAAAGCAATGGCATTGTCTTTATTGGCCGATGCACCTGTGCCAACTGCTGTGCTGGCTGTGCCTGATGCAGCAGATTTGCACCCAGTGCCACGCCCAAATCGCCAGCCTGTAGCTTGCATCAACGAGACACACCCGCTTGTTTAGAAGCGGTTTTGATGCTCACGCCATTTTGCATTGTGTCGCCTGTTAAAAAGCCGATAGGCTTGACGTACTGTGCCATTGACTTGGTTGCCATTGGTTGGGTCGGTGTAGCTGATTTGTTGAGCACCTGCGCTGTCCAAATCATCACCACCAATCGCAACAGAACTATCACCATACGCCAGCGTCACTACCTATCGCCAAAGATTGGTCGCCATAAGCATAAGTGCGGTTTCAGGCTGCGCCAGTCCCACCACCATCGCAACCGAGTGCCCAACTGATTTCACTGCCAGATTAACCGTGCCCAAAGAGCCACCTGCATTCACGCTAATCAGCTTGATTAGAACCAACTGTTGCATTAGAACCAATCATCACACGTTCGCCATTTGCTCCACCTAGCAGGTCCCTGCACCACTCAAAGCACCTGCTTGATGACCGATAGCAATATCGTTGCGTGCATTTGCCTTGCAAATGGACCCATTGCTACCGATGAGTTGTTGCCAGTCGCGCCATCGTTGTTGTAGTTGCTGCCTGCGGCTGTTTGAGCAGATTGAACGCTGCTAATAATGCGTGTTACCGCTGCCACCTGCACCGCTGCCGGTGTTGGTAATGGTGATTTTGCCGCCGTTTTGCGACACGTTAATGCCGTTGCCGGCTTCAAATGTCAGCGTTTCATCACCCTACAATTTTCTTATCGGCAGCACCTGTTGCGCCGCTAGGTGTGCTATCGCTAGACGTACCTGAGCCTGTATGCGCCACGGCCACATTAAAGCCATTGGCTTTCAGTTGAGACACATTCACCGCATCGTTATCTGCTACGCCATTTGCACATACCCAACACAACCGGGCTGCCAGCAGTTGCACCAATCAGATTAACCTTATTGCTGGGGGCATTGGTGTTCGCGCCTGCGTTATCAACTATAACTCAACGGGGTATCGATGTAACATTGGTTACACCACCGTTATTGGTAACTTTGGCAACCGTACCTTGGCCGTCAGAAGGTCGGAACAGACGCACCACCCTGTGCCGCCGATGCTGCTGATAGTAAATTCACCGTTGTTTTGGTCAATCTTGATGCCGTTACCGGCGATAAATTTAACAGTTTCGCCGGGATTAACCACTTCTTCGCTTGTGCCAGCTTGCTCGGAACCTGTTTGGCCGGAGGTATACGACAAAGCCGGAGTTATTGATGGCTTTGGCAATTTCACCGGCAGTAACCAGCTTGCCCTGCATCGGCAGCATCAGGGTAGCAATCACGCCTTTGGCACCACTACCCAAAGCAACGGTATTGACTCCCACCTGATAGGGGTGGCAGCGGATCCGTCGCCACTCACAGTAATCGGAGCTGCCTGTAGCGGCTTCCGCTTTGCTGACCGCACCTGCGGCGGGATTGGCATTGATGGTGATTTTTGCCGCTGTTTGGTTGATGGTAACGTTGTCGCCAGCTTCAAAAGTCAGAGTATCACCGTCTGCCACCCTCTTCTACCTGCGCCTGCAGTACCACCTTTGGTCGGCACAGAAGCCACTTTGAATTTTTTGCGTGGCAGTATCGGCTTTTTTCAGGCTGCCTTTGGCATCGTCATTCAAATCCAGCTCGTAATCAGGTGCAGTTGCGAGTACCTTTATTGTTTACGGTGATTTTTGCTGCCGGCAGCTGGCGAAGACTTTAGTAGGCGTACCGTTTTTCACCAAATTAGCAACCGATTTCAGCTGTGCGACGTTTACCGCATCAGAATCTTCCGTACCGGCGCCACGTTGATAATCTGGCGGGTAGCGTTCTGAGTACCCACAGATACCGCGCCGGCAGTGCCTTTACGGTAGCTTGGATATTGTTGCGGTCGGTCTGGCTGGTATTATCCAAAAGCATAAACCTGGTTATTGGCAACCGTTGCATTTTGAGTTGCTTGAACAGCCGTTTCGCTGATTGCGTTGCGGGTTGCCTGCGAACCCGAACCAAGTGCTACCGCACCGATAACGGTTGCAGAAGTATCACGACCGATGAGCAGTTGCATTCTGCTCATTGCTGTTTGCACTGCTACCAATAGCGATACCATGCTGGCTAGAAACAACCGCATTAGCCCCATTGCTGTTGTATTTATTTGGCTAGCGCGGGCATTCAAGCCAATAGCAACGGCATTTTCTTCTTCTGCGGCCTTTACCCAAGGCTATGGAGTGACCACCTGCCGCATAGAAGTATCGCCAATCGCTACAGCGCCTTCCGATTTGGAAAGACCTGTAGACTGTTGAGCAAACTTCTGCGTTGCCAATCGCAATGGATTTATCACCCGCTGCCTTGGCATTAATGCCAGCAGCCATCGCCTGATCGCCGGTTGCGCCGTCGTTGTTGTAGTTGTTGTCGGTAGTTTTACCGTTTCGCATGATAAAAGTGGGATCCGCCGCCTGCAGAGATATTGGCGATTTGGTTTTGCAGACCGCTGGTTACGCTGAACAACTGGCTGCCGTTGATGGCATCGGTACTGGTAGCGAGATCTCACCAGGCGCAACGATTTTTCAATTGGCGTTCCGCACCTTTAGTGCCGACGAAACCTGATAGCCGGTACCGCCAACCGTTCCGGCAAAACCACCGTAAGTGGTAGAACCCACCGTAGCATCAGAAATTTGAACAGCATCGGTCGGCGTAGCCTACCTGAGCCCAACACTACAGCATTGCTCTTATCTGCGGTTGCGGAAGTGCCAAAACCACAGCATCGCTAACAGTAAGCGGCGCGGCATCAGTGCCTTCAGGTGCATCCTTACCGATGGCCACATTATTGCCGTGGCACATAAGAACCCTGCATTTACTTGGCCGTAGAAGTTGTTATTGCCTTTTGCACCGGTACCCGCTTGGGTAGCCAGCGCCACATTGGTGCTGCCATTGGCATTTTGCAGCGCCCTTGCACCCAATCCGATATTGTTGCTGCTGGCTTGAGCTTGCCGCACCCAGATTTTCACCGGCGTTCAAACCCATAAGAATGGAGTCGTTAATTGCTTGCGCGCCCTTGCCCGCATTTACACCAATCATTATGGCGCGAGTATTGGTGTTATTAGTGTGAGCATCGGAGGTCAGGTCGGCGTACGGGCCGATCGCAACAATTGCTTCGCCTTTGCTTTGGCGCTGTTACCGATGGCAACGGCATTATGCCCTGTCGCGCCCGAAGTATCGCCCACAGCAACGCTCTTGTCGCCGGTGGCTTCAGCCTGATGGCCGTAGGCCGCGGCGCCATAACCTGCCTCGGCAACGTTACCGGTAGCGGTACCCCAGCCTTTATCAGTAGTTTCCGCACCATCGCCGATGGCAACCGCAGACTGGCCTTTTGCCTTAGTAGCCTGACCCAGCGCAGTGGCATTTACGCTCGTAGCGGCACCTATTGGTACCCATCGCCACGGAGTTGGTAGTTGTTGCAGAGCTGTTGGAACCAACGGCAACGGCGCTCAAAGCTTCGCTTTGGTTTCGGTACGATGGCAACCGCGTGTTCTTTAGCTTTGGCTTTTCGCACTAAAGCTACGGCAGTAAACCTGTCGAATTGGCTTCTTGGCCGATGGCAATAGAGGCATCGGATACGCCCGTGGTATTTTGGGCGGTTGTGTCGGCAGTAGCATTGACTTTCGCGCCGCTGCCGATGGCAATGGCGTGCTGGGCGGCTGCATTGCTGTTTAAACCAACGGCAGTTGCGCCCACTTTCCCAGCTTCTGCACTACTGCCTGCGGCAAAGCGTTGCCGCCAGTAGCTTTAGCTTTTAAGCCGATTGCGGTTGCATGAGCTTCTGAAAGCCTCTGCACCCTACCCCCTGATGGCAACCGCAGCAGAACCCTTCGCTTGCGACGCCATGCCAGCAGCAATCGCACCGTCTGCCTCTGCATGAGAATCTGCACCAAATGCCAAAGATGCTTTACCTGTTGATTGGCTCATATGTCCAATGGCAACAGAGCCACGACCACTGGCCGTTGTGCTGGTAAAGCCGATGGCCGGATCTGGAAGCATCTTTAGTTGAAACACTCTTCTACAGTAATCGGCTGGCCGGCATAATTGCGCCAATCTTGAGCACCACTATTTCCCGGCAGACGTTTTTACTGTCATTATTACCTAGATCATCACCACCAATTGCAATGGACGACTGACCTGTCGCATATACTTGTGCACCAAGCGCAACAGACTGGCTGTTTGCCACACTAGCCCTCACCGACTACCACCTGCTGCCCATTGTGTTTTCGCTGTATTTGGATTAGTATCGCTAGTGCTTCAGCACCATCGCCCGTCAACAACAGCAGACTCGCCATTTGATTTATTTTTGGCACCACTACCCAAAACTATTGTCATAATTAGTCTTTGCATCACTGTTGGTACCATGGCAATTGCCTCATCATCTGCTGCGACAGCACCAGTCCCCACGTTAATCCGGCGGCCTGCACGGCAGCAGACGAGAGCATCATACCCACGGCAGCCACCGCTACAGCAATGGTTTTGCTTTGATTTGGATTTACCATGGGCGGTACTGATTTCGGATACAGCGCACCCATGCCATTGGCGGCATCGCTCAAACAACTTTATAAACCTTATTCATAGCTTTCTTCCTAAAAAGTGCACAAAGGGTAAAACAAAATTTAAACCTAGCGAAACGGTTTTCAGGCAGCCTGAAACCGTTTCGCCGCTTTGATGTAAAACAAATAGCGGTCAATTCTAACAAAAATGCCGCCCTTAATTAAACAGATCTTAAAAAGAGACAGATGTAAGCCATTGTAAATGGTACGAGATTGCATCTAGCCGGATTTAGCCCGATTTTGCTTTCAAATTTGAGTCGAAACGGCAAAATTAAACAAAAGGCACAAAACACACCGTTTTTCAGGCTGCCGCTTTCCCAACAGCCGTTACACAAAAATCCCAGCTTAATCAAAACCACCCTGATTGATACAGGATTTCTTTACATCTTGGCGGAGAGGAAGGATTCGAACCCTCGATACGCTATTCACGTATCCACGCTTTCCAGGCGTGCGACTTCAACCACTCATCCACTCTCCAAGCGATAAGCGGCGCATTGTGTCGAGGGCGGTGGCGGCAGGCAAGGATTTTATGCTCCTCTGCTGCCGCGACGCATGAATTTTTACTTTTACATACACCGTTTACGCTCTGTTTTCCGTTTCGCAACAAGTTCTATTTGTGAAATCAAGCGTATATTTAAAGCCAATCGAAACGTTTTCACTTGCTGCCGTTCGCATCTTTCAGGCTGCCTGAAACGGCACAATCCGCGCACGGCCTTCTTCAATCAGAAAACGCACGTCCGCCCCGCCAACGGCCATGCATATTCGCGCTCGGGGTATCTTGGTAGGCTGGGCGCGGGTCTTGGAAGCGATGCTCTGCTCGACAAGCAGCCTGAAAGCCCTCGTCTAATCTGTCGAGCACCGCTTTCAGGCTGCCATCTCGACCCGCAGCAGCGGCGGGCTTCAGCAGCAAAAGCCGGCAGCGGCATCGGGGCGGGCTTCAACAAAAAGAATATAGGGTTTGACATCGACCACCGGCGTGCCGTCGAGCAGATCGGCGCGCTGCACTCGAGAAACACGCGCCCGTTTTCCTGCCCCATCGCTTCGAGTTTGAGCAGCGACAAACCGAGATGGTTCGGCCGGTGCGGGCTGCGGCTGGCGAATACGCCCACTTTTTTGCGGCCACCCAAACGCGGCGGCCGCACCATCTGCGCCAGCCTTCGGCCAGCGCGTCGTGAGACAAACTGCACCCAGATATAGCCGAAGCCTTCCAGCCCGCGCACGCTGTCGGCGCCAAACTGCGGCGCAAATTCGATGCGGCAGCGCGCGGCCGGCACCAGATGCGCTGGCGCGGAATGCCGAATTTCGGGTGTAGGGGGAACGGACGGTAGCAGCAGCGTCAATGGCATAAGACATAATCGCAAACAGTTGGCAAAACGGCGCCGGCTTTCGCTTTCAGGCAGCCTGAAAGACCCGTGGGCGCTGCTGGATAAAAAGAAGCAGATATTTTCAGGCTGCCGATAAAAACAATGAAAGCGGCAAGGCAGCCTGAAAGCCGAAACTTGCCTAAAATTGCCGCTTTGTCGCCGAATTTATCGGAAAATATCGATATTTTCCTATACGAAAAAGACCGGCGCATAGTAGAATCCTTTACTCGATGCGCCCGCAGCGTTTGTCCGCTGCCCGACCGGCGTTGAAGAGCTTCCATTTTTATAGGAAAACGATTATGAAAACGTTTGATTCTTACCTGCAATCACCGCTTCCGCCCTGGCTCTGATGGCCGCCGGCGCCTAGCCGGCATGGTTTCTGACGCACACGGCAGCGTGGGTTACGTATACCGCCGCAGAATGCGACGCCGCCGTCCAGCAACGGCACCGCCGCTTCTACCAGTCTGCCACCCACAAAAACCGCTGCTGCGCAAAGGCGAGCGCAAAGTGGCCATGAGCCACCATCCGCGATCTCGGCCCGCACATACGCGCTGGGTGCATGCGATATGGGCGTAGAGCCGCAATTCAGCTCGCGACGGCGTAGCTGCCGCTGCAGGGCAACACGTACCCTACGCCCCGATATGCCCGGTAAACGTGTACTCCGACGCCAGCGGCTCGTGCCGTGCGCGTAAGCATACGCAGCAATGCGACAACCGTTTCTCTGACAACGCACCGCGCCCCGTTGCCCCGATGGAACGCCAGCCTGAGCCGGTAGTGGCGCCTGAACCGCAGCCGGTGGTCAGTGCCGGCACCCGAACCCGCTCCTGAGCCTAAGCTGCAGCGGCATCCGTCCCTATGTGTTTGGCACTCTGGGCGCGCTGCAGGACGGCTACAAATACGAAAGAGCCGGGTTACACCGAAAGCGAAAAGCAACACCCGCGCGGCTGGCCAGATCGGTGCCGGTGTCCAGTTCAACAACCCGTTGGGCGCCGAGCTTTACTACAAGGCGGCGACAAGCACCGTTTTGACGACGGTGACGGCGGCAAAAACAAAGTGCAAAACCACACTTACGGCGGCCATGTAATCCGTTGGTGGCGATATCGGTGAAAAATTCCGCCTGTTCGGTAAAAAGCCGGTGTGGCCGGTGTCAAACACAAGCTCAAAGATACCGACGGCAACTCTTACAGCTTCAAAACCAAAGCCCGTCCGACTTTGGGTATCGGCGGCCTGTACAAATTCACCGAAAATCTCGGTCTGCGTGCCGACTATCGACTACTACTTCCGCAAAAGAGCGTGAAAAAACGGTGAGAAGTTCTCGGAAAACGCCACTACGTTGGTGCTGGTGTCATACACCTTCTAAACCGCCATCGGTTTTAACCGCGTCAAAAGGCAGCCTGAAACTTTCAGGCTGCCTTTTGTTTTTGTGTTTGCGGCGTTTGCAAACAAACAGCTCGTGAACCAGGCTTTTTCAGGCTGCCTTCAATCAAATCCCGCGCAGCGCCACATTTGGTTTCAGATATTCATCCAGCCCGTATTTCGAGCCTTCGCGGCCGAGACCGGACTGCTTTGACCCCGCCGAAGGGGCGGCGGCGTTGGAGATGATGCGCGGTGTTCACGCCCACAATGCCGTATTCCAGCGCTTCGCCACACGCACGCAGCGTGCAAGGTTTTGGCTGTGCAGAAATAGGCGGCGAGACTCGTATTCCGGTGTCGTATAGCGCCAGCTTCTTCTTCGCTGTCAAAAGCAAACAGCGGTGCAAGCGGGGCGAGATTTCTTCGCGGGCAACGCGCATTTGCGTGTTGGCACCGCCGATTACAGTGGCGTCGAAAAAGCGTCCCTGCCCCGCTGCTCGCCGCACAGCACGCGCCGCCGTTTTTCCAGCGCGTCGGCCAGCATGGCGCGGGTGTAGTCGGCGGCTTTGTCGTCGATTAAGGGCCCCAAATCGCTGGCGGCATCAAAGCCGCTGCCGGTTTTTCAGGCTGCCTGCTGCGGCGAGCATGGCGGCAAAGGCTTCGTACACGCCGCGCTGCACATAGATGCGGTTGGCGCAGACGCAGGTTTGGCCGGCGTTGCGGAATTTGGCGGCAACGGCACCGGCCACGGCGGCATCAATATCGGCGTCGTCAAACACAATAAAGGGCGCGTTGCCGCCAGCTCGAGCGACACTTTTTTTGATGCTGCCGGCGCATTGGCGCATCAGCTCGCGACCGGTTTCGGTGGAACCGGTAAAGCTGAATCCCAGCACCAGCGGGTGTTCGGTCAGCACTTTGCCGATGGGGCGGGCGGCGCCGGTGATGACGTTGAACACGCCCGCCGGAATGCCCGCCTGCTCGGCCAGCGCCGCCAGCGCCAACGCGGAAAAACGGCGTTTGCGATGCAGGGGCGCGACAAAAGGTGCAGCCGGCAGCCAGCGCGGGCGCGGCTTTGCGGGCGATCATCGCATTGGGAAAATTCCACGGCGTGATGGCGGCACACAGCCGACAGGCTGTTTGAGCACCGCAGCACGGCGGTCGGCCGCGGGCGCGGGGATGGTGTCGCCGTACACCCGTTTGGCCTCCTCGGCATACCACTCGACATACGACGCGCCGTAGGCAATCTCGCCTCGGCCTCGGCCAGCAGCTTGCCCTGCTCAAAGTCAGGATTTCGGCCAGCGCGCGTTTGTTTTCCAGCATCAGATCAAACCAGCGGCGCGGCAGCGCGGCACGCTCGCCGAGCGCTTTTGGCGCGCCAGTCTGGCAGCGCGGCATAGGGCAGCCTGAACGGCGCGTTCGGCCTCGCCGCGCCCATATCCGGCACGCTGCCGACGGTTTCGCCGGTAGCGGGATTGTCCACCGCCAGCACGGCACCATTATCGGCATCCAGCCAGCGGCCGCCGATATAGGCTATCGGGTTTTGAACAGGGCGGGATTGGGGGTCATAACGGCACTCCTTTGCGGCAAATGATGGAGTGGCGCATTGTAAGCGGATGCGGGGAAAAGGCAGCCTGAAAGCGGATTTGCCGTTTTCAGGCTGCTTTGCTGACAACGGAACGCGGCAAACGGTACGCGCGCTACGCCCCTACGGCAGCCTGAAAACAGAAAAAACCTTTCACCACGCTGCTTTTCAGGCTGCCCTGTTGTGGAAAACCGGTCTTCAAACCAAAAGCAGCCTGAAAACCATGTTTGGTTTTCAGGCTGCTTTGTGCCGATAGAACAAAATCAACCGGTAAGCTGGCGGCTGATCAGTTTTTTTCAGCGGCGGCAGGTTGTTGCTGATGCGCAGCACGGCGCCGCGCAGGGCTTTGACCGGACGGGTTTCGGTGGTAAAGAAGTTCACCATCGCATTGGTGCCGTGATACAGCGGGCGGGTGTGCAGCTGGTGTTCGATATTGTATTTTCCAGGTTTGTGCGAGCCGATGTCGCGGCCTTTTTCTCGGCTTTCAGAATCAGCTTGGCTAGGATGTCGGTGCTTTCCAGGCCGAGATTGTAGCCGTGGGCGGTAACCGGATGCATGCCGACGGCGGCATCGCCGATCAGCGCGGCGCGGGTGGCGTAAAACTTGCTGGCATGCACGCCCATCAGCGGATAGCTGTGGACGGTGCCGGCCGGCTCCACATCGCCCAGGCGGCCGCCGAGCATTTTCTGCGCTTCTTTAGCCAGCCTCTCGGGCGTCAGGTTCAGAAGCTCGCCGGCGCGGGTGTTTTGGATGGTTACCACGCAGTTGGTCATGTGTTCTTCCAAGGGCAGCAACGCCAGCGTGCGGCCGTAGAAGAAGCATTCGCAGGCGGTGTGTTCGTTGGAAACGGTGTGCTTTGTGCGGAAAACGATCACGGTGCAGCCGAAATCGTGCATATCGGCGAAATGCCGAGCTGGCGGCGGGTTTGCGACAGGCGGCTGTCGGCGGCAACCAGCAGGCGGGCGTGCAGGGTTTCGCCGTTTTCCAGTTCCACCGTGGCGGCTTCGCGGTCGGTGCGCACGCTTTTTGACGCGCCGACGCGCAGCGCAGGCTAACGTTGAGCAGGCGACACCGCTTCTTCGTGAGGCGGCGCGGCGGATATTGTGGTTGGAAATCAGATTGCCCAGGCGGTCGGTAGAGGCCGCCGCGAGGCGTCGTTTGAGCTCGGCAAAATGCGGGGTGTAGTCGGACTTGCCGTTGAACACTTTGGCATCGCGCAGGCGGTAGATTTCGTTTTCGGGGATGCGCTGCCACATGCCGAGCCGCTGCGATTTCGCGCGAACGGTGGGTGAGCGCGATTTCGCGGACCGTCGTAAGCGGGATTCTGCAGGCTCTCTTCGGGCGCCTTTTCGATCACGGTGATGCGCAGGCCCGCTGTCTTTAAACTGGCGGGCGAATGCCAAACCGGCGGGGCCGCCGCCAACGATGATGATGTCGCTGTCCATAATTCCTGCCTTTGCTTTAAGAGTGGAAAAATCGTTGCCGATTGTAACCGATGCAGCCTGAAAGCCCAAACCGGCCGTGGCCGCTGTTTGACCTGCGCCAAAAACTTTCAGCAAAAATATTTGTTTTGCCGATCACCCTGCTATCCGGCACGGGCAAAAGTTTCAGGCTGCCTGAACGATCAAAGGCAGCCTGAAGGCGGATTCAGCCGTTTTTGCCGTCTGCGGCTCTTCCGCCGCATCGTAGGCATCGACGATTTTTCTGCACCAGCGGATGGCGGACGACGTCTTCGCTGGTAAAGGTATGAAAGTAGATGCCTTCGATGCCGGCGAGTTTTCTCTTTGGCGTCGCGCAGGCCGGATTTGATGTTGCGCGGCAGATCGACCTGGCTCAGATCGCCGGTCATCACGGCTTTGGCGCACAAAGCCGATGCGGGTCAGAAACATCTTCATCTGCTCGGGCGTGGTGTTTTGCGCTTCGTCGAGTATCACATAGGCGCCGTTGAGCGTGCGGCCGCGCATATAGGCTAGCGGGGCGATTTCGATCAGCTGTTTTTCAAGGAGTTTGGTTACGCGGTCAAAACCCATCAGATCGTAAAGCGCGTCGTCGTACAGCGGGCGCGCAGATAGGGATCGACTTTCTGCGCCAGATCGCCGGGCAAAAAGCCGAGTTTTTCGCCGGCTTCGACGGCGGGGCGCACCAGCACGATACGCTCGATCTGGTGTTTTTCCATGGCATCGACGGCGGCGGCGACGGCCAGGTAGGGTTTGCCGGTACCGGCGGGGCCGAGCCCGACACCACGTCACGTGGTTCAGCAGCGCGCGGATGTAGCCGTTTTGGCGCGGGGTGCGACCGCCGAGTTTGCCGCGCCGGATGCGGGAAGAAATACTGGTGGCTGCCGTCGTTTTGCGGCTCGAAGGCGGCATCGGCGGTTTTGGCTTCGACGGCGGCCAGGCTGATGGTGCCGTCGTCCAAATCGCCGTGTTCGGCGGCTTCGGCCAGCGCGAGCAGGGCGCGGCGGCCGGCGTGGGCGTTGCCGCCGGTGAAAGTGAAGTCGGCGAAGCGGCGGCTGATGTCGATGTCCAGCGCTTTGGCCAGCGCGGCAAGGTTGCCGTCAAACGCGCCGCACAGGCGCTAGCAAAACGGTGTTGTCGATGTCTTCAAAAGACAGGGTGGACGGTATGGCTCATCGGAGGTTTTCCTGCGGCGGCTTTCAGGCTGCCTGAAAGCCGCCGCCGTGCTGTTAATACTGGTAGCGCGCCAATGCGGCTTTGATTTTCGGCAGCGCGCGCGGGCGGGCTTCGCTCCCTGGCGGATGGCTTCGGCCTTGCGGTCGAAACCGCCTACCGAACCCATGTCCTGCGCTTGCGGCTTAATCACCACGTCGGCTTTGGAGAGCTCGTTATTGAGCGCCGAGATGCTCATAATATTGAGCGTCTGATCGAGATAAGACAGAAAGTCTGCTCACCGCCTGGGTGGGCTTGGCGGAAATATCGACAGCAATCACGAAATTCGCCCCCTGTCCGCGGGCGGCGCTCACCGGCACCGGCTGCGCGCAGACCGCCGTCAACATACTTTGCGCCGCCGATCAGCACCGGCTGGAACACATTGGGAATCGCCGCCGAAGCGCACCCGCCTGGCCGGCATTGCCGTGGTTGAAGGCTACCGCCTTGCCGGTGGAAAAATCGGTGGCTACCGCGGCGAATTTCAGCGGGAACTGCTGGATCGGGCGGTTGCCAACCTTGCGGTTGATCCAGTTTTGCAGTTTTTCGCCTTTTGATAAAGCCGCTGGTGGATAAGGTCAGATCCACCAGCTCGGTTTTCACGAGAATCTCCGCTTCCAATTCCATGCGGTCGGGCGACATGCCGCTGGCGTACATGCTGCCGACTATCGAACCGGCGCTGGTGCCGGTTACCACCGCACCGGAATGCCGTTTGCTCTCAGCACTTTAGATCACGCCGATATGGGCAAAAACCTTTTAGACGCGCCGCCGCCCAGCGCCAGCCGATAACCGCCTTGAAGCGGCTTTCGGCGAAGGCGGCGTGTTTTTGAAGTTTGCGGCGGCGCCGGGGTGCTCGGGCAGGCGCTCAAAGACAAAACGGCGGCGGCAGATACGGCCGACAGCAGCAGACGGCGGCGGGTACGGTTCATAACGGACTCCCACTTTCGGTTTGGTTTTCAGGCTGCCTTACGCGCTTTCAGACAGCCTGAAAGCGGCAAAAACGGCAGCATCCGGCGGCAATTATAACGGATTTCTCCCAAACGGCTTTTGCCGCCGCCAAACCGTTTTCAGGCTGCCTGTGCCGCCGCTGCCGGCAAAGCCTGCCCGCCGCCGCGCCGCCCAGTATCATCGCCACCCTTTTTGTGTTTCCGCCCCGCCATGAACCCCCTACCGCTTGCCGTTACCAGCGGCGAACCCGCCGGCATCGGCCCCGACATCTGCCTCGATCTGCCCGCCGCCGCCGCCTGCCCCGCCGCACCGTGGTGCTCGGCGATATCGGCCTGCTGCGCCAACGCGCCGAGCAGCTCGGCAAAAAAACGTCGCCATCGCCGACTACCACCCCGAACACTCACCCGAAAGCGGCACGCTCGAAGTGCTGCACATTCCGCTGCGCGCCCTGCCGCGCCGAGAAGCCGATCCGCCAACGCCTCCTATGTGCTCGAATTGCTCGACACCGCCCATACCGGCATCGCCGCCGGCCCGCTTGCCGCCATGGTTTACCGCGCCGCTGCACAAAGGCGTGATTAACGACGCGCACCTTTCAGGCTTCCTGTTTCAAGGCCACACCGAATATCTGGCCGCCAAAGCCGGCGCAAAACGCGTGGTGATGATGCTCGCCGGCGGTGGCCTGCGCGTGGCGCTGCTCACCACCCACCTGCCGCTCAAAGACGTGCCCGCCGCCATCACCGGCGACACCGTGCTCGAAACCGCCCGCATCCTGCACCATGATCTGCGGCACAAATTCGCCATTGCGCAGCCGCGCATCCTGCTGGCCGGGCTGAACCCCCACGCCGGCGAAGGCGGCCATCTCGGCCGCGAAGAAATCGACGTGATGATCCAGCACTGCGCCAGCTGCAAAAGCGAAGGCATCGACATCCGCGGTCCCTACCCCGCCGACACCCTGTTCCAGCCCTTTATGCTCGAAGGCGCCGACGCCGTGCTCGCCGCCTACCACGACCAGGGGCTACCGGTGATGAAAATACGCCTCCTTCGGCGAAGGCGTCAACATCACCCTCGGCCTGCCGCTTTATCCGCACCTCCGTCGATCACGGCACCGCCCTCGATCTGGCCGTGCGGCCGCGCCCGCAGCGGCAGCCTGCTCGAAGCCGTGCGCCTCGCCCACGAGCTGGCCCGGCAAAGCAGCCTGAAAAAGCCGGATAAGGCAAAAAGCAGCCTGAAACCGCACCAACGGTTTTCAGGCTGCCTATTCCGGCATATAAAAACTGCTATCATCCGCAACTTATCCACCCAACCCAGGGCAAACACCCCGTGAACAAATATCTCCCCGCCTATACCGCCGCCCCTAGCCCTTGCCGCCTGCTCGCCGCACACGGCGGCGGATACAGGGCAGCCTGAAAGCATCAGGCAGCCTGAAACCCAAGCCGCATCCGAAGCCACAACCCCAAAACCAGAAAGGAAACACCAAGTGGACGAAGCCAAAAATCGCCCGCAATATGGCCGCATGGGACAAACTGATGGCCACACCCGAGCAGCAGTATCCCAGCTTTGAAGAGTTGGAAGAGCAAAAAAACGCCAAAAACCCGCGCGACAATATTGAATCGCTTATCAGGCGTAAAAGAAACAACGAAGAATTTGCCAAACAGCGGTACCGCTCAAAGCAGATTCTGTCGCTGCCCAATCAGGGCATTGCGTCGATTGAGGTTTTTTACGGCGGAATGGCTCCACCCCCCTACCGGTATAGTTGTCGAGCGTTTTTTCGATGTGAAAAACAGCTATTCGCCATTCGAAATCGGCTTGCCGCCCGGCACCAATCTGCTGGTGGATGAAGTTTCGGTAAATGACGACACATATAGCGATATGGCACATTTTTATTCTGCCGCCCGAACGCTTTAGCGGAATTTGCCGACAGGCTGAACCATATCCGCGCCTGGCGCTACCCCAACCCCAAACCGGAATTTGATTCCAAAATGCACCGGCTGTTTATCCTGATCAGCTACCAAGACGGCAAACAATGGGCTTTGGGAGCAAATTTTCGCTTTCCAAAAGAGCAATATTTAGAAGCCATTATTGTGCCCGAGCTGCCGCTGGCGGAGAGCAAATATAATTTTTGTGTTTAAGCCTGCGCGATATTGTGCTGCTGATGCAGCATTTGGATGACCGCGTGCCGGTTTTTAGAAACATTCGATTATCCGTCTTCTCGTGTCGTAAACGAACGCAGACAATGGAAGGAGATTATGCAAAATGGCCAATAATCTTAACAAACAAACACTCGAAGCAAACGCTTCACCACGCCGCAACACTCAAGCCAAGCTTTGCCTGAAACCGCTGAGAGCCGGCGATTTTAAAGCAACCTGAAAGCCACGCAAACGGTTTTTCAGGCTGCCTTTGTTTTCGAAACAGACCCTAGCCTAGCGGTCGATCTGTACAGCGCGGTTGCCGAGCAGGGGTTTCCAGGGCGGCGAGCAGTTCAGGGCTGGGGGCGGTGCGCCATTGGGCGGCGGGCATCAGGCTGCCGGCGGCGTGGCGGTTGCGGTAGTTCAGGCGCACGGGGATGCGGCGTTCGGCGGCGGGTCGGTGTGCGGGCGCAGCAGTTCGGCCAGGGCGGCGATGTCGTGGTGCGGCTCCAGATGCAGGGTCAGGGCGGCGGCGTGAGTGGCAGCGCGCCTGGTTGAGCGTGAGCACGCTGTTGGCGTGGATGCGCAGGCCGCCTTCGCTGCGAAAGTGTCGGCGGAGATGCGGCGGTCGCATACGAGAATCTGGTCGCTTTTGAGCGTTTCGCGCGGCAGCTCTTCGAGCAGCTCGCCGGCGACGGTTACTTCGGCTTTGCCGCTGTCGTCTTCGAGCTGGATGAAGACGACGCGGCCGCGTTTGCCCATGATGCTGCGGATGCCGGTGGCAAAGCCGGCCACGCGCACGCCGCCTTCTTGCGGCCGCAGCTGGGCGAGCGGGGTTTGCGCCAGCGCGCGCACTTCGCCGGCGTAGGGCGAGAAGGGGTGGCCGGAAATGTAAAAGCCGACGGCCTGTTTTTCTTCGGCCAGCTGCTCGGCTTCGCTCCACGGGGCGCGGGGAACGAGCGTGAGCGCTTCGATGGCGTCTTCGACCATATCAAACAGCCCGCCCTGGTTGGCGTTGTCGGCTTTTGTTCGGCATGGTTCATGGCCAGTTCGACGTTGTCCAACAGCATGGCGCGGTTGGGCTCGATGCTGTCGAAGGCGCCGCCGCGGATCAGGGCTTCGATGGTGCGGCGGTTGACGTGCTGCTTGCCGACGCGCTCGCAAAAGTCGAACAGGTCTTTGAATTTTCCGCCGGCGTTGCGGGCGGCAACGATGTCGGCAACGGCGGCTTCGCCGGTGCCTTTGATGGCGCCGAGCGCGTAGCGGATGCGTTTTTGGCCGTCGGGTACGAAGCGGTAGTCGGATTCGTTGATGTCGGGCGGCAGGAAGGTGATGCCGTTCAGGCTGCTTTGGGCGTCGTCGAAAAAGACTTTGAGCTGGTCGGTGTTGTCCAATTCGCTCGACATGGTGGCGGCGATGAATTCGGCGGGATAGTGGGCTTTAAGCCAAGCGGTTTGGTAGGAAATCAGGGCATAGGCGGCGGCGTGGGATTTGTTGAAGCCGTAGCCGGCGAATTTTTCCATATAGTCGAAGATTTCGTCGGCTTTGGCGCGGGAGATGCCTTGTTTGGCGGCGCCTTCGGCGAAGATTTCGCGGTGCTTGACCATCTCTTCGGGCTTTTTCTTGCCCATCGCGCGGCGCAGCAGGTCGGCGCCACCGAGCGAGTAGCCGCCGATAATCTGCGCGGCCTGCATCACCTGCTCCTGGTAAACCATAATGCCGTAAGTCGGCTCCAAAACCGGCTCCAGCAGCGGGTGGATGTAGGCGAATTTCTCGCCTTTCATGCGGGCGACGAAATCGGGGATGTTGTCCATCGGCCCCGGGCGGTAGAGCGACACAAGGCGATCAGCTCTTCAACCTTGGTGGTGTGGGCGGTTTTCAGCATCCGCTTCATGCCGCTGGATTCAAACTGGAAAACGGCGGTGGTGTTGGCGTCGCGGAAAATCTGGTAGGCCGCCTGATCGTCGAGCGGGATGGCGGCGACATCGACTGGCATCGCCGGTGGTGGCGCGGATATTGTCCTGCGCCATTTCGATAATGGTCAGGGTTGCGCAGGCCGAGAAAGTCGAATTTTCACTGGGCCGATGTCTTCGATGTCGCCCTTGTCGTACATCGACACCGGCGACGATGAAGCGTCGGCCTGGTACACCGGACTGAAATCGAAATCTTGCCCGGCGCGATCAGCACGCCGCCGGCGTGCATGCCCAACCCGCGGTCAAGTCTTCCAGCTTTTTGCGCCAGCACCATCAGCTCGTCCGCTTCTTCGGCTTCGATCAGCTCGCGGATCTGCGGTTCGGCTTCCATTGCCTTTTCCAAACTCAAAGGCTTGTTGGCTTCCAGCGGAATCAGTTTGGACAGGCGGTCGCACAGCGAAACAACGAGATCGAGCACACGGCCGACGTCGCGGATCACCGCTTTGGACGACAGCGTGCCGAAGGTAACAATCTGGCTTACCGCCTGGGCGCCGTATTTTTCGCGCACATATTCGATTACGCGGCCGCGGTTGGACTGGCAGGAAGTCGATATCGAAGTCGGGCATCGACACCCGCTCGGGATTGAGAAAGCGCTCGAACAGCAGCGCGTATTTCAACAGGGTCGAGATCGGTGATTTTTCAGCGAATAGGCCACCAGCGAGCCGGCGCCCGAGCCGCGTCCCGGGCCGACAGGGGCAGCCGTTTTGCTTCGCCCAGTTGATAAAGTCCTGCACGATCAGAGTAGCCCGGAAACTGCATCTGGATGATGATGCCCAGCTCGAAATCCAGCCGCGCCTGATATTCCGGCATTTTCGCCGCGCGCTCGGCCGCATCGGGATACAGCTGCGCCATGCGCTCCTGCAAGCCCTCGTTGGAGAGTTTGGTCAGATAGTCGTCCAAACTCATGCCCTCGGGCGTAGAAACAGCGGCAGGAAATTTTTGCCCAAAGTGAGCGTGAGATTGCAGCGCTTGGCGATTTCCAGCGTGTTGAGCCAGCGCTTCGGGCACGTCGGCAAAGCGCTCGGCCACTTCCCGCGGCGTGGCGAAATACTGGCTGCGGACAAAGTCCCTGCGGCCGTTTTTATCCGCCAGCGTCCAGCCGCCGGCAATGCACACCCGCGCTTCGTGGGCGGTGAAGTCTTCGCGCGCCATAAACTGCGCCGGATGGGTCGCCACCACCGGCAAATCCATTTCCTGCGCCAGTTTCAGGCTGCCTGAAACTGCGGTTTCCCATTCGGGATGCTCCGGCAGGCGCTGCAATTCCAGATAAAAGGCATCGGGAAACAGCGTGGCATAACGGCGGGCGGCGGCGGCGGCTTTTTCAGGCTGCCCCAGCATCAGCTGCGCGCCCACTTCGCCCAGATGTGCGCCGGAAAGGCACAGCAGCCCGCTGTTGTCGCCGCTTTCCAGCCATTCGGGCTGCAAACAGGCCGGCTCGCTGCGGGCGGCATCGGTGTAAGCGGCGGTTAAAAAGTTCACTCAGGCGCACATAGCCGGCGTGGTTGCGGATCGGCAAAAGCGCGCGGTAAGGCGATTCGGGGCGGTCGGGATTGGCGATGCGTACGTCGGCGCCCATCAGCGGCTGATGCCCGCGCCCATGCGGGTTTTTGTAGAACTCACCAGCCCGAACACGTTCATCAGGTCGGTCAGCCCCAGCGCCGGACTGCCGTCGGCGGCGGCGCGTCTGACCAGGTCTTTGATGCGGATAATGCCGTCGGTAATCGAAAATTCGCTGTGGGCGCGCAGGGGATGTGGCGGGGGTGCGGACATGGCAGGGCAGCCTGAAAAACAAAGGCGCGATTCTAACACAGCCCGCCGCCGCCCCGCCTTTCAGGCTGCCTTTGCCCCGCGTGCCGGCAGCCTGAAAAACGGCGGCTGCGGTCGGATGCAGGCAGCCTGAAAAGCCGAGCCGCTGCCTGCCGGCGCAAAACAGGGGCATTGCGGTTTTCAGGCTGCCGCGGAGAACGGCGCCGCCGGCAGGGTTCGTAGCAAAAGCAGCCTGAAAGCACGATTGCGGCTTTCAGGCTGCTTTTGGGAGATGCGACGAGCTGCTGCTTTCAGGCTGCCGTTAAAATATCGCCACCGACTGCGGTTTCCACCAGTACCGCCACCGGCAGATGGTCGGAAGCGACAAATAATTGCGGCAGGCCGTGGCCGTTCAGGCTGCCCTTGAGAAAGATATGGTCGAGCGCCTGCGTCGGCCGCCAGCTGGGATAGGTGGGCGAGGCAACCTTTGATGTGGCGGTAGCCGTGGGCGGTGAGCACCGAAAGCTGGCGCGCCTGCGGCAGGCAGTTGAAGTCGCCCAGCAGGCACACGCGGCGGTAGGGCGACAGGGGCTTGGCGGATGTGGCGCAGCTGGCGGTGATTGGTCGAGCCGGCCGAGGCTGAGATGGACGTTGGCGACCACGATTTCATCGTCGCCCCGGCCGATGGCGGCGGCGAGCATGCCGCGGCCGGGAATGCGCGAGGGCAGCGGCGCGTTGCACACTTCGCGCAACGGCTGTTTCGACAAAATCAGATTGCCATGCAGCGACAGCTTGCCGACGGCGCGGTTGGTCTGGGCGACATAATGGCTGAACGGCGTGGCATCGAGCAGCTGGCGCACCTGGCTTTATGAAGCCGTTGCGCAGGCCGCCGAGATCGATTTCCCTGCAGGCAGACCACGTCGAACGCGCTGATATAGGCGGCGATGCGCGAGCGTGCGCTCTTTGGCGGCGCCGGGCGGCACGGCGGTGCAGGCGGGTGAGGTAGCTGAGATAGCTGTCGGCGGCGATGGCAGCCTGAATGTTGTAGCTGAGAATACGCATGGCGGGCAGTCGGGCAAAAAGGACGGCGGCAACGATACCGACGGTCAGCACGCAGGGTACCAAATAATGGGCGCCGCACATGCCGTTTTGCCGGCACGGCGGGCAAAAAGCAACCTGAAAACGGATTATCCCGCTTTCAGGGCTGCTTTTATCAAGCAAAAACAGGCTTTCAGGCTGCCTATTTCACGCTGACGTCTTCGCCGAAAAACTGCTCGCCGAGTTTCTTCAGCGTGCCGTCCTGCTGCAGCTCTTTCATCGCCGCATTGATTTTCGCCAGCGCTTCATCGTTGCCCCTTGTTGATTACCAGTCCGGCGCCGAGCTTCTCTTCAGACGGCGTGCGCCATACCGATTTCAGTCCGGAATCGGGGGTTTTTCTTCAGGTAGTCCAACAGCGAGAGTTCGTCGTTCAGCGTAATCTCCGCGCGCTTTTGCTGCACGATCAGCAGCCCCTGCGCCATAGTGTCGGTGTGGACGATGTCGGCGCCCATTTTCTGCGCGACTTCGTCGTAGTTGGACGAGAGCATCACCGCGGTTTTTCACGCCCTTGATGTCTTCGAGCTTGGCAATCGGCGCGTGGTCGGTGCGGGCGACAATCATCTTGCCGCTCCAGCTGTAGGGGCTCGGCTTTATCAAACGTCGCTTGACGCTCAGGCGTGGTCAGCGCCACCTGGTTGGCCACCAGATCGAAGCGCCCGCTTTCAGGCCGGCCATCATCGCATCCCACGGCGTTTCCTTAAATTCGACCTGCACCCCCAACGGCGGCAACCGCGCGGGTAACTTCGACATCGTAGCCGGTGAGTTTGCCGTCCTGATCGTGGTAGGTAAAGGGCGCGTAAAGTGCCCATGAGTGCCGACCAGCAGGGTTTTCTTTATTGTTGATTTTGTTTATCAGGCTGCCGGCCGCGGCTTCAGGCTGCGGCGCGCCGCTGAGCGCGAGGGGCGCCGTTTTCCCTGACTGCAGGCGGCAAGACCCAGCGCCAGCGCGGCAGCCAACAGAACTTTTTCCAGCATCATGCTCCTCCTTCACGGTAAAGGGCGGGATTGCATAGGCCGGCGCCCGCCAAATATAAATTTTTCGGCGCTATGCTTCAGAACGCGGCCTGTTTTTCAGGCTGCCTGTGCCGTTTGAATAAAGGCAGCCTGAAAAAGCAAGCAGCAGGCAACTAGTGCTTTTCGCTTATAAACGACCGTTTGGTTGTTGAACGAAATGGCTTTCTGGCTGACCAAATACTGCACCAGCCCTGAGTTTCGGTTTCGATATCAAAGGAAAAAGCAGCCTGAAAAACGGTTTTTAGTAGTGTGCGGATGCTGCTTTGCAGGGTAGCCAGTTTTTTGGATGGTTGGGCAGCGCGATTAGCTTATGCAGGCGCTCGTTGATTTGCTGGCGTTCTTTGGCGCCCAGCAGCGGCAAAACAGACGTTGTGGCTGCCATCGATGCACTTTCAGGCTGCTTTGCCGGCTGGGTGTTGGTACGAGACGGGTAGGAAATATTGCCATCGGCGGCAATACAGCACCTGCTCAGCCTGCAGGCGGGTAATCAGACGGACAATCAGGGTGTCGTTAGTTTCAACGCCCAGCCGTTCGCCCCTTTTGCCGTAAGGCTTCGCGTAGGGCGTTTCGGGTTTTGGGTCTAGTGTTGAGAATATAGCGGTACAGCAGGTTTTCGGTATCGGCATCGCTGATAGGTAACAATGCCGTGGGCGGAATCGATTTCAATCAGCCGCTGGTTTTTCAGTTTGGTAATGATGGCGTGAACAATAAACCGCTGCTCTTCCATACTTTTTATCGGAAAATCAGCGTATGCAGCAGATATTTTTGCAGATTGCGCTTGCAGATTGGCGAGCCGGCTGGGGCGGTAGGCATCAGGACGGCGCAGGGCAGCTAAGGGCGGCACGGTAATAGGGTTCGAGCGTGAGCCGTGAAGCAGCCAGCGGCTGCGAGGTGTGCTGAGGGGAATGTTCTTTGCTTATAGACTGTTTTTCCGGCAGAAGGCATCGACGGGGCGCTTTCAACCTCGACGATGCGGCTGAGACGCAGCCGATGGTGGCGGTGGGATACTGGTTGCCGGATGTGTTCGACAAGGGTGTCGCAACCGCTGTCGCGGGAAAGAATGGCAATGGTGGCGGCGGGATCAGATTCGATAATGCGCCCGAGATAGAAGCTGATGTAAAAATCGAGGTGCGTTTTTGCCGCACTTTTTCAAAGACGGATAAAGCGGACGTTTTTGCCGAAGCGGCACAGCGATTCGCACAATTCGAGTTCAATGGTCTTTTGCTGGTGCAGGCCAAGAAACAGCCAGATACAGGTATTTTCATCGCTTAAGCGGCCGAGATTGGCCGGTTGCAGGTTTTCAAAGTCAATCAGCAGATGGTTCGTGATCCTCGTCCTCTACGCTGCACGCCAGCATAGCAAAAAGCAGCCTGAAAAATGGAAAATCCGGCTTTCAGGCTGCTTTTTGCCTCAAATACCGAGGCAGTTAGCGCTAGGCAATCTCGAGGGACGCGGTTTTTCAGGCAGGCGGCTTGGTGGATGTCGTTGCCGACCATGGCCGGCTTGCTTTCGGCACATTCGCTGTCGGCAATCGGGCAGCGGGTGCGGAAGACGCAGCCTGAAGGGGGATTGATGGGGCTGGGCAGATCGCCGGGCAAAAGCTGGATGACTTTGCTGCGCTCGGCGTCGGGGTCAGGGCAGCGGTACGGCGGACATCAGCGCCTGGGTGTAGGGTGGGTAGGAAGTGGTCGTACGGCGCTGTCGGTGCCAAGCTCGATGGCGTTGCCCAGATACATCACCAGCACGCGGTCGGAAATGTGTTTGACCACGGAAAGGTCGTGGGCGATGAAAATCAGCGCCAGCCCCATTTCTTTGCACCTGCTTGAGCAGGTTGACCACCTGCGCCTGAATGGAAAACGTCGAGCGCGGACACCGGCTCGTCGCAGATAATCAGCTGGGCTGCAGGATCAGGGCGCGGGCGATGCCGATGCGCTGGCACTGCCGCCGGAAAATTCGTGGGGGTAGCGGTTGATCTGGCTGCGCAGCAGCCGACTTTTTCCATCATGAGTGTACACGCGCTGCTGGACTTCTTCATCGCTGAGATTGGGATAGTAGGTGCGCAGCGGCTCGGCGATGATGCGGCCGACGCTCATGCGGGGATTGAGCGAGGCCAGCGGGTCTTGGAAGATCATCTGGATGTCTTTGCGCTTGAGCCGCATGGCTTTGGGCGACAGGCCGACCAGCTCTTCGCCGTCAAACAAAATGCTGCCGGAGCGGGCTTTTGATCAGGCCGATAATGGTGCGGGCAAGGGTGGATTTGCCGCAGCCGGATTCGCCGACCACGCCGAGGGTTTCGCCGGCTTTGAGATCGAAAGACACACCATTGACGGCTTTGAGGGTGGCGGGTTTTTGCCAGAACATCGCGCCGTCGCGCTTGATGTTGAAGTGGGTTTGCACGTCGCGTACTTGCAATAGGGGCTGGCTGCTCATCGTGCGGCTCCTTCCTGAACGGCTGCGGGTTCGATGGCGATGTTGTGGTGCGGGTGTTCCCAATGGCAGGCGCGCTGGCGGTCGTTGGGCAGGAATTTGAGTTCGGGCGGGGTGGTGCGGCAGATGTCCATCACATAGCTGCAGCGCTCTTGGAAGGGACAGCCCTGCGGCAGGCGCAGCGGGTTGGGCGGGTTTCCGGGGATGGTTTTGAGTTCGACTGCGTTACCGTCCAGCCGCGGCACGGCGCCGAGCAGGCCGATGGTGTAGGGATGGGTGGGGTGGTAGAAGATTTCGTGGGTGGGGCCGTAGAGCCGTGGTGCGGCACGGCGTACATCACCAGCACGCGGTCGCAGATGCCGGCCACCACGCCCAAATCGTGGGTAATCATAATGATGGTGGTGTTGAAGTCGCGTTTGAGCTCGTTTAACAGCGCCATAATCTGTCGCCTGCACGGTTACGTCGAGCGCGGTGGTGGGTTCGTCGGCAATCAGCGAGCGCGGACGGCTACAGCAGCGCCATCGCAATCATTACGCGCTGGCGCATGCCGCCGGAAAAATTCGTGCGGATACATGCCGATGCGTTTTTTTCGCTTTCAGGGGATTTTGACCGCATCGAGCATTTTTCAGCGATTCTGCCCAGGCGTCGGACTTGCTCATGCCTTTGTGCAGGCGCAGCACTTCGGCCAACTGGTCGCCGACGCGCATATAGGGATTGAGCGAGGTCATCGGGTCTTGGAAAATCATCGCGATCTGTTCGGCGCGGATTTTTTGTTCAGCTCTTTGGCGGGCAGGCCGAGAATCTCGCGGCCGTCGTACTGCACCGAGCCGGAGGTGATGCCGTTTTTCGCCAACAGACCCATGATGGCAAAGGCGGTTTGCGATTTGCCGGAACCGGATTCGCCGACGATGCCGAGGTTTTCGCCCTGGCGCAGCGCGAAATTGAGATTGTTGACGGCGGTAACCTGGCCGTCTTCGGTTTGAACTGCACGCGCAAATCGCGTGCTTGCAGCAGTGGTGTGTCCATAGTTTTTCCGTTTGTTTCAGGCAGCCTGAAAATACTCAGCGGTCTTTCGGGTCGAGGGCGTCGCGCAGGCCGTCGCCGATGAAGTTAAAGCAAAACAACGTGGTAACCAGAAAGGCGGAGGGCACCAGCAGCAGCCACGGCGCCACCTGCGATGGTCTGCGCGCCTTCCTGCAGCAGCGCGCCCCAACTGGTCATCGGCTCCTGCACGCCCAAGCCGAGGAAGCTGAGAAAGGATTCGAACATAATCATGCCGGGCACCAGCAGCGAGGCATGCACCACTACCACGCCCAGCACGTTGGGCACGATGTGGCGCAGCACGATATTGACGTCGGACACGCCGCAAACGTGCGCCGCTTCGATAAATTCCCTTGCGCTTGAGGCCGAGGGTCTGGCCGCGGACGATACGGGCAATGTCCAGCCACGACACCATGCCGATGGCAACGCAAAATCAGGATAAAGGTTGCGGCCGAAAAAAAGGTAACCAGCAGGATGACGAAAAACATAAACGGGAAGGCGCCGAGAATTTCCAGCCAGCGCATCATCAGGGTATCGACCTTGCCGCCCAGATAGCCGGATACCGCGCCATACACGGTGCCGACCACCACCGCCACCAGCGCGCCGGCCAGGCCGACCATCAGCGAAATGCGCCCGCCGATGGCAGCACGCACCAGAAGGTCGCGGCCGAGGGTGTCGGTGCCCAGATAATCGTTTGGTCGATACCGAGGGGCAATCTGCATATTGCTCCAGTCGGGATCGGCGTAATTAAAGGAAGAAAAACAGCGGCACGAAAATCACGAACAGGGTAATCAGCCCAACGATAAACACGCTGGCCAGCGCGGCCTTGTTGCGTTTGAAACGGCGCCAGGCGTCCTGCCACAGGCTGCGGCCTTTGATTTCGGCTTCCGCCGCCATCTGCGCCACGGCTTCGGTTTGTTTCTTGCTCAACATAGCAAAATGGTTCCCTGATTGCGGGTATTGTATTTTTCAGGCTGCCTGCAAGGGCGCGGCGCTCTTTGGCAGCCTTTCGGCGGCGAAAAAGCCGGACGCTTGCAGGCGGGAATCAGTCGATGCGGATTTTGGGATCGATCATCGCATACAGGATATCGACCACCGCATTAAAAGAGAATGGTCAGGACGCCGACGAGAATGGTCAGGCCGAGTACCATGCCGTAGTCGCGGTTCAGCGCCGCCGTTGACAAACAGCTGGCCGATACCGGGCAGGCCGAAGATGGTCTCAATAACAATCGCGCCGGTGATGATGCCCACGAAAGCCGGGCCGAGATAGGAAATCACCGGCAGCATCGCGGGGCGCAGGGCGTGCTTGAGCACGATATAGAGTGGACGGGCCTTTCTGGCGCGGGCGGTGCGGATAAACGGGCTGTTCATCGCTTCAATCATCGAGCCGCGCATAATCCGCGAAATGCCGGCGATATACGACAACGACAGCACAAACACCGGCAGCACCATATTCTGTACCGCGCCGCCGTTCCAACCGCCGGCCGGAAACCATTTGAGCATCACGGCAAACACCAGCACCATCAGCGGGCCTTTGACGAAGCTGGGTACGACCACGCCGGTCATCGCCAGCGCCATGGTGCCGTAGTCGAGAAAGCTGTTTTGGCTTGAGCGCGGCGAAAATACCCAGCAGCATGCCGACAATCACGGCAATGATGAAGGCGTACACGCCGACTTCAAAGAACACCGGCAGCGCCTGCCGCAAAGTTCGTTGACCGAGTAGTCCTTGTATTTTGAAGGACGGACCCAAGTCGCCGTGTGCCAGCTGTTTGAGATAGTTGAGATACTGCAGCCAGATGGGATCGTTCAGATGGTATTTGGCTTCGATATTGCCAAAACGGCGGGCGGCAGGTTACGCTCGCCGGTAAAGGGACTGCCGGGCGCCAGCCGCATCACGAAGAAAGACACGGTAATCAGCACCAGCAGGTTGGAATGGCTTCCAGAAGCGGCGGAGAATCAGTTTCAGCATAGCGGTAGTGTTTGTGAAGTTTATTATGGGAAAACGGTTTTCAGGCTGCCTGAACAGCCTGAAACCTTTTTCCTTATTGGGAGAAGCTCAAGCGGCGGCGGTCAGTGTTTCATCACTTTCCAGTCTTTTGCCTGCCAGTAGTTCAGCGGGTCACGGTCGGAATAACCGCTCAGATAGGGGTTTTGACCAAACGGGCGCTCACGCTAGTGGTAGGCGAAAATCGACGCGCTGTCTTTGTCGAGCTCGGCTTCGGCCTTGTGATAGAGCTCGGCACGCTGCTCGGTGCTGACGCCGGGCGCCAGCGTCTGGCGCATCAGATCGTCGTAAGCCGGATTGTTGTAGCGGCCGTAGTTGTTGCTGTTGTTGGACTTGAACACGTTAGGAAGGCCGACGGTTCGTTGTAGTCGCCGCACCAGCCGGAGCGCGCCATTTGGAATTTGCCGTTGCGCTTGCCGTCGAGATAGGTTTTCCATTCCTGGTTGTTGAGTTCGGCTTCGACAAAACCGAGATTCTCTTTCCACAGCGCGGCGACGGCGACAGCGTTTTTCTTATGGTTTTCGTTGGTGTTGTACAGGATTTCAAACTTCAGCGGCTTCTCGGCGCTGTAGCCGGCTTCCTGCAGCAGTTTTTCGCTTCTTCCAAGCGCTTGGCCTTATCCCAGGCTTTCCAGTCCGGCACATAGTCTTTCATACCCTGGATGGCGGTCGGCGTCAACTGGTAGGCCGGCGCTTCGCCGCGGCCGACAATTTTCTCGACAAACAGCTCGCGGTCGAAAGCCAGCGACAGCGCGCGGCGCACTTTCGGATTGTCAAACGGCGCCTGGCGGTGGTTGAACTCGTAATAATAGGTGCAAAGATAGGGGAGATTTTCATCTGATCGCCCATTTCTTCTTTCAGCTGCTTGAACTGGTCGCTGGGCAGATCGTTGTAAGTCATATCGATTTCGCCCGCCTTAAAGCGGTTGACATCGGTAATCGGCGAAGAAATCGGCAAAACGGTCAGGCGGCTGATGCTGTTGTCGGCGTTACCGAAAAAATTTATCGTTGCGCTCGAGCACGATTTTTCGTTGACCACCCACTCGGCAATACGCAAAGGGCCGCTGCCGACGAAGTTTTTCAGGCAGCGTCCACTTGCTGCCGTGCTTTTTCCACCACTTTGGCATTCACCGGACGGGTGGAGCTGTGCACCAGCATATCGGGGAAATACGGTACCGGCGAAGACAGGGTGATTTGCAGGGTTTTGGCATCCAGCGCCTTTACGCCCAGCTCTTCCGGTTTGGCTTTGCCGTTGGCGATTTCTTCGGCGTTTTTCACTTGGCATCGCCCAGATAGGAAGCGTAGGGCGAAGCAGTCAGCGGATCGACCACGCGGCGCATGCTGTAAACGAAAATCATCGGCGGTAATCGGATCGCCGTTGCTCCATTGCGCCTCACGCAGGGTGGAACACCAAGTCTGGTTGTCGGCAGATTCCCATTTTTCCGCCAGCGCGGGAACGGTTTTGCCGTCGGCATCGGTGCCGGTCAGACCGACCAGCAGTTGGTTGAGAATATTACCTTCGGGCACGCCGGAAGATTTGTGCGGGTCGAGCGTTTCCGGCTCGGCGCCGTTATTGACCACAATTTCCTGCTTTTTCGGCCGGTTCGTTGCTCACCTGTATGGGCTTTTTGCGCGGCAGGTTCGCCGCTGCAGGCGGCAAGCGCCGTGCCCAGCTCCCAAGGCCAGCCAGATTCGATATGCTTGGTTCACTTGAATACCATCCTTTCAGCTATTTTTTCTTTTGCCCCCGAGCCCGAGCGCGGAGGGAGGGTGGCGGCAGCTTTCAGACTGCCTTTACGATACGCCGCGTGCGTAGCCGGCTGATAATTCAAAAATACCGCAGACTACAGGCAATAAAAACGGCGGCCGCTACCATGCGGTCGCGGCTGCATATCTTTAAAAATTTACGCTATTGTCAAGCAAGTTTACGCGGATAAAAAGTAAAAACTGAATCAGCTATCGTTTTTCAGGCTGCCTGCGCCCTGGTTTTGCCTTTGGCGCTGCTGATATAATCGCGCGCTTCATTACATAGCGTTACAGTTATATCGCTAATTACCCGTACTGCTTACAACAGGAGCACCCGCTTTATGGCACTCGTTTCAATGCGCCAGCTGCTCGACCACGCCGCCGAACACAGCTACGGCCTGCCCGCCTTCAACGTCAACAATCTCGAACAGATGCGCGCCATTATGGAAGCCGCCGATGCGGTAAACGCGCCCGTGATCGTGCAGGCTTCGGCCGGTGCGCGCAAATACGCCGACGCGCCCTTTTTCTGCGCCACCTGATTCTCGCTGCGGTGGAAGAGTTCCCGCATATTCCGGTGGTGATGCACCAAGACCACGGCGCTTCGCCCGACGTGTGCCAGCGCTCCATCCAGCTCGGCTTCAGCTCGGTGATGATGGATGGCTCGCTGCTGGCCGACGGCAAAAACCCCGTCCAGCTACGAATACAATGTCGATGTAACCCGCACGGTGGTTAATTTCTCCCATGCCTGCGGCGTGTCGGTGGAAGGCGAAATCGGCGTATTGGGCAATCTGGAAACCGGCGAAGCGGGCGAAGAAGACGGCGTCGGCGCAGTCGGCAAGCCTCTCACGACCAAATGCTCACCAGCGTGGAAGACGCCGTGCGTTTTGTGAAAGACACCGGCGTCGATGCGCTGGCGATTGCCGTCGGCACCAGCCACGGCGCCTACAAATTCACCCGCCCGCCCACCGGCGACGTGCTGCGCATCGACCGCATCAAAAGAAATCCACGAAGCCCTGCCCAACACCCACATCGTGATGCACGGCTCCAGCTCCGTGCCGCAGGAATGGCTCAAAGTGATCAACGAATACGGCGGCAGCATCGGCGAAACCTACGGCGTGCCGGTGGAAGAAATCGTCGAAGGCATCAAATACGGCGTGCGCAAAGTCAATATCGACACCGACCTGCGCCTGGCCAGCACCGGCGCCATCCGCCGCTTTATGGTCGAAAACCCTTCGGAATTCGACCCGCGCAAATATCTGGCCAAAACCGTGGCAGCCATGAAGGACATCTGCATCGCCCGCTACCTGGCCTTCGGCTGCGAAGGCCGGGCCGGCAAAAATCAAGCCGGTATCGCTGGATAAAATGGCCGAGCGTTATGCCAAAGGCGAGCTGGCACAGATTGTGAAATAAAGCCCGATTCATACGGCAAAAGGCAGCCTGAAAACCTTTCAGGCTGCCTTTTTAAAGGCCACCCACCGCCGCAGCCGGCTTTTTCGTCATCACCGGTGCAATAACGGCGGTCGGCCGGGATACAAAGCGGGAACGCTCAAACAATAAAGCAGCCTGAAAAACCCCAATCATGGTTTTTCAGGCTGCTTTTATCGGATAGAGGCTTAACGGCGCACGCCGGATTTTTCACACAGTCGATATAGCCGTGGTCGTTCAGACGGATGTGGCGGAACAACCAGCCGTCGAGCAGGTTCAGCATTTCGGCTACGGCTTCGTTGTCGCCGTTTTCATAGCGGCTTTGGAAATCAACCATCTTGGTAACGAAGTTTTTGGTGCACTTTTGTGCGGCTCCAGCATCGGATACTGGGCTTCGGCAAGCATCTGCTCTTCCAGACCGAAATGTACGCCGGCGTAGTCGATTACGCCTTTGGATTTCGTTCAAAATCTGTTCGCGATCGCCGGTTTCGTTGGCATCGTAGAGTTTGTTGATGTGGTCAACCAGGATTTTTGTGCTGCTCGTCGATGTCGTCAAAGCCGGTGTCCAGATCGGCGGTCCAGAAAATAAAAGACATAATAAATGCTCCTTCAAGAGGTTGTGGGTGTGCGCAACGGCGCTGCTGCGGCTGTTGCGGGATATGCGCCCTTAGAAGCAATTTCAGCGCCTTTACCCGTAATACGGCAACAATCATTGACTTACGTCAAGTTTCACCCCTACCAAGCGCAAGCGCATACGCAAAAAGCAGCCTAAAAAGCAAAAATCAAGAATAAACAATATAATAGATACTCACTCTCATTTATTTCGGCTCAATTTCGGCACCTGTGTGCCAAAGTTCGGCGCATGACGGCGGCAGCAAATTTTGCTAATATGCGCGCCGGTTTCCACACATTCCTCTTTAGGAGAACACCAAATGAGCCGCATGGTACATTGCGTCAAACTCGGCAAAAGAAGCCGAGGCATGAAATTCCCGCCGCTGCCCAACGAACTGGGCAAACGCATTTTCGAAAACGTTTCCCAAGAAGCATGGGACGCTTGGACGCGCCACCAAACCATGCTCATCAACGAAAACCGTCTCAGCCTGGCCGACCCCCGAGCCCGCCAGTATCTGGCGCAGCAGATGGAAAACTACTTTTTCGGCGACGGCGCCGATGCGGTTGCCGGCTACGTTCCCATCGGCGAATAACACGGCGCACAGGCAGCCTGAAAAGATTTTTCGGCCAAGAGTAGCCAAAATCGCATAATTGCGTTTAAAATCGCGCAGCATCAATTATAGGTAAAAAGCTCTAGGCGTTCGCCGCCGCAGCGATACTTCCTAATTTTTCCCGCCGCAAGGCTTAGTTTTCATTTTAAGGACTACACAAATGTCAGACATCCAACAAAAAGTCATCAGCATCGTTGCCGAGCAACTGGGCGTTCAAGAAGCCGACATCAAACCCGAATCTTCCTTTGAAGACGACCTGGGTGCCGATTCTCTGGACGTGGTTGAACTGGTAATGGCTCTGGAAGAAGCTTTCGGCTGCGAAATTCCCGACGAAGAAGCCGAAAAATCAGAACCGTTCAGGCCGCGATCGACTACATCAAAGCGCACCAGGCCTCATTTCGCCGCACTCACGCCACAGCCTCTGATTAGGATATTCCTGCATCGGAGGCTGTCGCACTCTGACCGGCGCAAAAACCGGCAGCGGCGGCGCATTCTTTTACATCACACAGAGAAACACTTATGAATCAAAGACGAGTAGTCATCACCGGTTTGGGACAGGTATCGCCGGTAGGCAACGACATCCCGAGCGCATGGGACAACCTGCTGGCCGGCAAAAGCGGCATCGGCGCCATTACCCGTTTTGACGCATCCGATCTCGCCTGCCGGATTGCCGGTGAAGTCAAAGACTTTCGACATCAACCAGTACATCGGCCCCAAAAGAAGCGCGCCGCATGGACAGCTTCATCCACTACGGCATCGCCGCTGCCCTGCAGGCCGTGGCCGACGCCGGCCTTGACGACTGCCCGACTCTCGACAAAGACCGCGTCGGTGTCAACATCGGTTCCGGCATCGGCGGCCTGCCCTCCATCGAAGAAACCGCCCGCGCCGTTTTTGCCGACGGCCCGCGCAAAATCAACCCTCTTCATTCCCGCCTCGCTGATCAACCTGATTTCCGGGCCACGTTACCATTCTCAAAAGGCTACCGCGGCCCCAGCTACGGCATCGTTTCCGCCTGCACATCCGGCGCCCACGCCATCGGCGATTCCGCCCGCCTGATCAAATACGGCAATGCCGACGTGATGCTGGCCGGCGGTGCCGAAGGCGCGGTATGCACCCCTAGGCATCGGCGGTTTTGCCGCGATGAAAGCCCTATCCACCCGCAACGACGACCCCGCCACCGCCTCCCGCCCGTGGGATAAAGACCGCGACGGCTTCGTGATGGGCGAAGGCTCCGGCGTTCTGGTGCTGGAAGAATTGGAGCACGCCAAAAACGCGGCGCCAAAAATCTATCGCCGAGCTGGTCGGCTTCGGCATGAGTTCCGACGCCCACCACATCACCGCCCCAATGCCGAAGGCCGCTGCCTCGCCTTGCGCCACGCGCTGGCCGACGCCGGCCTGAACGCCGAGCGAAATCGACTACGTCAACGCCCACGGCACCTCCACCCCGCTGGGCGACGCCAACGAAACCACTGCGCTCAAAGCCGTGCTTCGGCGAGCATGCCAAAAACTGGTGGTCAATTCCACCAAATCGATGACCGGCCACCTGCTGGGCGCCGCCGGCGGCGTGGAAGCGGTGTACAGCGTGCTGGCGGTTCACCACCAGCGTCCCCGCCCACCATCAACATCTTTAACCAAGACATCGAAGGCGGATGCGATTTGGACCACTGCGCCAACCAAGCCCGGCAAACTGCCCATCCGCGCCGCAGTTTCCAACTCCTTCGGCTTCGGCGGCACCAACGGTTCGCTGGCATTCAAGCGCTTCGAGTCCTGATAATTTCACGGCACCAAACGGCAAACGCCCCCGATCCTCATCAGGGGCGTTTTCACTTTCCGGCGATACCAAAAGCAGCCTGAAAACCGCCAATCCGACTTTCAGGCTGCCTTTTTATACTGTAAACCAAAGCCGCAGGCAGCCTGAAAAACTGCGGGGCATTGTGGCTCAAGGTCGACTACGTTTTTGCCGGCCGGCTATATAGCCCCTAGCCGCAAACACTCCGGCTATGCGCGAGCGAAATAAGCTACAATCGCGGCTTTCAACCCGAGGATAAAGAACACCATGAGCATTTTGCTTTCTGTTTTGCCCATTCTGCTGCTGCTGGTGCTGATGATGTGGCTGAAAATGAGCGGCGACAAAGTGCGCTGCTGGCGCTGGCCGCCGCCGCCCTGGTGGCGGTATTTGCCGTGCCGAATATGGAGGATTCGGCACGCTGCCTGAAAAACTATTCCGCCGCCTATGTCGGCTGGGCGTTTGCCGAAGGCGTGCTCAAAGCCGTTTTTCCGATTTTAATCATTATCCTGATGGCGCTGTTCAGCTACAACGTGCTGCTGGAAAGCAAGCAGATTGACGTGATCAAACAGCAATTTATCAGCATCTCCGAAGACAAGCGCCTGCAAGTGCTGCTGATTGTGTGGGGCTTCGGCGGCCTGCTCGAAGGCATGGCGGGCTTTGGCACCGCGGTGGCGATTCCGGCGGCGATTTTGGTCGGGCTGGGTTTCAAGCCCGCTTTCTCCGCGCTGGTTTCGCTGATCGGCAACAGCGTGGCCACCGGCTTCGGTGCGGTGGGTGTGCCGGTGCTGACGCTAGCCAAAGAAGTGTACGGCACCGAAGTGACCGCCGCGCAAACCCATGCCGTGGCGGGCGATACCGTTATCCAGCTGGCGGCATTGATGTTTCTGGTACCGTTTGTGATTCTGTTTCTTACCGACCGCAGCCGCAAATACCTGATTCCGAATATTATCCTGGCCGCCGTTATCGGCGGGATTTCGCTGGCGGTGCAATTTGCCGCCGCCTACTTTATCGGCGCGGAAACGCCGGCGATTTTGGGCAGCATCGCCTGCATTATCTTTATCGTGGCCTATGCGAAAGTTGCCGAAGGCGGCAAAAGGCGGCAGCTTCACTTGGGGCAGATCGGCGAAAGCCTGGGCGGTGTGCGGCTTTATCCTGCTGTTTATCATCCTTGCCAGCCCGCTTTCGGGTCCGGTGAGCGGCTTTCTGAAAAGCCATCTGGTGAGCAAAATCCATCTGCCGATCTACGCCGAAGGCAAAACCTTCAACTTCGGCTGGCTCTCCAATGCCGGCCTGATGCTGTTTTCTCGGCGCGCTTTATCGGCGGCCTGGTGCAGGGCGTGAAAGCCGGTAAGCTGATGTCGATTCTGGGCGCCACCACGCTGAAAAATGAAAGCATCGGCCACCACCATCATCAGCCTGGTGCTGCCATGAGCGCAATTATGAGCCACAGCGGCATGATCAACGTGATTGCCAAACGCGCTGGTTGCCGCCACCGGCGAGCTGTATCCGCTGTTTGCCCCGCTGGTAGGTGCCATCGGCACCTTCGCCACCGGCAGCGACACTTCGTCCAATATTCTGTTTGGCAAACTGCAGGCCACCGTCGCCGACCAAATCGGCGTGGACAAAAGCTGGCTGGCCGCCGCCAACACCGCCGGCGCCACCGGCGGCAAAATCATCTCGCCGCAGAGCATTGCCATCGCCGCCGCCGCCATCGACCAGCAGGGTCAGGAAGGCAGCTTCCTGCGCTCCGCTATCCCCATGCCCTGGCCTATGTAGCGATTGCCGGGATTATGGTGGTACTGCTTCGGCTGGCTGGCGTTGTAGTTCGGCCACATAAAGGCAGCCTGAAAACGGATTTTCCGGTTTTCAGGCTGCTTTGTTTTTTCAGGCTGCTCACGAAATCAGCGTAGCTTGGGTTTGCCAACCCAAGCCGGCGTTACTTTTTGCCAAACGCTAAGATTCCTGCCCGACGTCATTAGCTTACGCAGGCTTTCAGGCTGCCTGCCACTTCCCAAACCCGCAAAGGCAGCCTGAAAGCTGCAGCCGCGCCACGCTGATCACGCCTTTGATTTTCGCCCAGCGCCGCCAGCACGCGCGGCAGGTCGTTTACCTGTTTGACTTCCAGCGTGAAAGCGCATGCTGGCTTCCAGGTTGCGGCTTTGGGTTTTACTGGCGGTTACGTTGGTTTTGTGGCGCGGAGTGTTTCGAAACGTCGCGCAGCGAGGCCGCTGCGGTCTTGGGCGCGGATTTCGATGTCGATGGCGAAGACCTGGCTGCCGTCGTGCTGCGCCCAGGCGGCGGGCATGACTTTTTCCGGCTGGGTGGCAGCCAGATGTTCGAAAGACTGGGCAGCCGCGCCGGTGCACGGAAATGCCCCGGTCGCGGGTAGCGAAGCCGACGATATCGTCGGGCGGCGCGGGTTTGCAGCATTTGGCCAGCGTGGTCAGCAGGCGCGGCTTCGCCGTCCACCAGAATGCCGTTTTTGCCGCCCTGGCTGATTTTGGATTACGACGATGCTGCTTTCGCTCACCGGCTCTTTGGGCGTGTCGTCCAGGGCGCCGGCGGCTTTTTGCACGGCGCGGGGGTGATTTCGCCCTGGCCGAGCGCGGTGTAAAGCTCGTCGGTGCTTTTGAAGCCGAGTTTTCGCACAGCTGCTGGTAGTTGGGCTTGCTGCCGAGCTTGGCGATGGTTTTTCAAACTGGCTGCGGCCTATCTTCACGCACGGCGTCAGCGTTTTGCTGGCGGATGTAGGCGCGAGTTTTGGCGATGGCGCGTGAAGATTTGACCCAGCCTTCGTAGAGCCAGTTTACCGACGGCGCGCCTTCTTTGGCAGCGATGATTTTCGACGCGCTGGCTGTTTTCCAGCGGCGTGGAAGCGGCACGATCTGGCCGTCCACTTTGGCGCCGCGGCGCAGTTGCCCAAATCGCTGTGCAGGGCGTGAGGCAAAGTCGATGGGGGTGGCGCCGGCGGGCAGGAAAACACTTTCTGCCCTGCGGGCTCAATACGTAGATGGTGTCGTTGAACAGCTCGGTTTTGAAGGCGGCGGCTAAGCTTCTTTGCCGCTTTCGGCCATGTTTTCGCGCCAGTCGAGCAGCTGGCGCAGCCAGGCGATTTTCTGCTCGTAGGCCGAATCGCCTTTACCGCCTTCTTTGTAGCGCCAGTGCGCGGCCACGCCGAATTCGTTGTACTGGTGCATTTCTTTGGTGCGGATCTGCACTTCGATGCCCTTGTCTTCGGGGCCGACGATCACGGTGTGCAGCGATTTGTAGCCGTTGCCTTTGGGATTAGCGATGTAGTCGTCAAACTCGCCGGGAATCGGCTGCCACAGGCTGTGGACGATACCCAGCACGGTGTAGCACTCCGGCACGGTGCCCACCAGCACGCGCACGGCGCGGATGTCAAACAGGCCGTCGAAATCCAGCTTTTTCTTCACCATCTTTTTGTAGATGGAATAGATGTGTTTGGGACGTCCGGCAACGTCGTAATCGCGGATGCCGTGCGCCGCCAGTTCGGTTTTCAGGCTGCCTAAAAAGGCGTCGATGTATTGCAGGCGCTCGTCGCGCTTTTCGTCCAGCAGCTTGGCAATGCGGCGGTATTCTTCGGGATTCTGGTGGCGGAAGCCCAAGTCTTCGAGCTGCCATTTGAGCTGCCACACGCCCAGGCGGTTGGCCAGCGGCGCGAAAATATCCAGCGTTTCTTTGGCGGCGGCGCGTTTTTCCGGGCTGTCGGGCACGCTGCCGAGAAACTGCATGGTGCGGGTGCGCAGCGCCAGCGCAATCAGCACCACGCGGATGTCCGACACCATTGCCAGCAGCATCTTGCGCATGGTTTCGGCCTGTGCCGCGCGCTCTTCGGGCGAAGCCAGCGCATCGACGCGGGCAAAGTGGGTGAGCTTGCGCACTTCGTCGATGCCGCGCACCAGCGTGCACACCGTTTTGCCGCAGGTTTCGGCCAGCGCTTCTTCCCATTGCGGCCAGTGGCGCGGCATATCGGCCAGCACCGTTGCCGCCACCGCATCGGGCAGCAGATCCATCTGCGCCGCCGTATCCGCTGCCGCCAAAAGGTGTGCGAGCAGGGGTTCGCCGAAAGAAGTCTGCGCGTCGGCCGGATAATGGGCATCCGCCGCCGACAAAGCCGCCAGCAGGCAGCGTTTGTCGTTTTCAGGCTGCCTTGCGGCGTAGTCCAGATAGGCTTGGCGGAAGGTTTCGTATTCGGGTGTGGCGCTCATGGCGGGATTCCGTGGCGGGTAACAGGGCAGCCTGAAAACCAGCAGGCAGCCTGAAAAAGATCGGTTTGATCGATGGCATTGATAATCAGCCTTGCGGCGGTAGCTATGGCAAAAATACCCGCCTGCTGCGTCAAACTGCGCGCAAGATGTCCAATCTTGCTGTGCTTTTTCCTTGCATTCGGGTATTTTTACTCAAAAACCGTCTCGCAAGCTGAATGTCAACAGCCCCTAGATTTAAGGCGCGGACTCGCACCGGTGTTCTCAGGCTGCCTGAAAGACGCTCAGGCAGCCTGAAAGATTCGGCATCAGAACAACTGCTGGAGCTTGCGGCTCAGCTTAAAGCCGTGGCCGCTGCGGTTTTTGCACAGCATGCCGTCTTGGTGGCTGGTGACTGCCAGCCGCGGCCGCGGATAGTTTTGCCATAGGCCAGAGTGGGGCTGCCAGCTTTCATGGAAGTGTCGCCGCGGCAATCGATCGGTCGGCTGGCCGTTGGCTTCCAGCGAAAAAGCTGTTGCCCCAATCGAGCGGGCGTTCTTCAACGCTCGGGCGTTTTTGCTGCGGCCGGATGTTTTCCACGGAATCACGGAGTTCGCAGGTAACGCCCCACCAGCCGTCTTTGCCGAACTCCAGGCGGAATCGCCGGCACAGTGGATTTTTGCCGCTGGGGCTGTTGAAATGGATGCTTTCGCCGGCAGACGCGGCGGCAGACAGAGCCGAGCAAAAACGGCGGAAAGGGTAGGGCAGCAAAATGCGGCGCATGGGGGTCTCCTTAATAGCTAATAGCGGGTGCCGCAGCAGGCGCGGCGGCAGGCGGGATTCTAGCCCATCGCGGCGGGGCTGCCCAAACTTTGGCGCCCGAAAATGCAGGCAGTGGCGGGAAAATGCCTACAAAATGGCTGCCCGCCGCGTTTTTCGCCTGATTTTTCGCATTTTTCATGGCAAAAACCGCACCGCAACAGGTTTGGTTTTTCAGGCTGCCTGAACGCCTTGCCGCCGGCTCAGCGCTTGGGCGACAGCATCGGCGGTTTTGGCGCTGGCGCCGCGGTGGCGGCCGACAAAATCCTGCGCCTGCGCCGCCAACTCGGCATAGCGCGGCGGCTGGCCAGCAGCTCGCCGGCCAGCGCGGTTAATTCTTCGGCACTGTGCACCTGCAGGGCGGCACCGGCGGCCAGCGCACCTTCGCAGGCAGCCTGAAAAATGGTAGGTGGACGGGCCGAACAGCACCGACTTGCCGCAGGCTGGCGGCTCGATGATGTTCTGCAGCCGGTATCGACCAGGCTGCCGCCGACAAACGCCAGATCGGCGGCCAGATGGTAGGCAAACATCTCGCCCATGCCGTCGCCGATCCACACTTGGGTGTCGGCGGCGGCGGCTGCCCGTCGCCGCGCCGCTGCACTTTGAAACCGAGCGCCGCGGCGCTCGAAAGCAGCCTGAAAAACGCTCGGGTGGCGCGGCACCAGCACCAGCAGCGCATCGCCGCGGTAGGCGCGCCAGGCGGCAAGGATTTTCGCCGCTTCGTCTTCGTCGCCGTGGGTGCGGGTGCTGGCGGCAACCAACACCGGCCGCTCGCCAATCAGGCTGCGGAACGCGGCGGCAACCGCTCGGCGGCGGGCGGGATTTCAACATCGTATTTGGTGTGCCGCGACACCAGCGGCGCCGGCGCGCCAAGCTCGGCCAGCCGCGTGGCATCGGCTTCGGTTTGGGCAAAGCAGCCTGAAAGCCGCCCCAGCATCGGCGTAACCAGCCGCGAAACTTTGCGGTAGCTGTCAAAAGATCAGCGACAGGCGGGCGTTGGCGAGAAACAGCGGCACGTTTTCTGCGGCAGCCGTAGAGCAGGTTCGGCCACAATTGGTTTCCACTCAGCACGCCGAAGCGTGGCCGGTGTTCGCGCAGAGCGGCGGATCCAGTCGGGGCGGTCGTAGGGCAGATAGCGGCATTGGGCATCGGCAAACAGGCTCTGCGCGGCGGTGCGGCCGGTGGGGTCATCTGGGTAGCAGCAGCGGCGCGTCGGGAAAGCGGCGGCGCAGTTCGGCCACCAGCGGCACGGCGGCACGGGTTTTCGCCCACCGACACCGCGTGCACCCAGATGGCATCCTGCACGGGATCGGGATAGGCGCCGCCAAAGCGCTCGTTCCAATGCTCGAGATAGGCGGGCGCCTGCCTGGCGCGGCGCAGATAGCGGCGGATCAGCGGGGCGGCGAAATACCACAGGGCGGAATAGAGTTTGCGCAACATATGGCGGCGTGTGGAAGCTTTTCAGGCCGCCTGTTCGGCGGCGGTGAAAAGCAAACGGTTTAGCAGGGCGAGCGGCCGTCGCGGCGGGCGGATTATACGCGGATACGGGACGCCGCCAGAGTAGCAGGCAGCCTGAAACGCCGCGCGGGCTGTTTTTCAGGCCGCCTTGGCCCGGATGTGATGAGTCCCAGCAGCTTCACGCTGCCTTTTCATCACGCCTTCGTGGCCGGGGAAGGAGCAGAAGAATTCATAGTCGCCGTTCTTTACTCAGCGCTTTGGAAGTGTCGAGCTTCAGCGTGGTTTTCTTCGCCGCCGCCGACCGTGCCGCTGCCGGGCAGGATGCGCGGTCGTCGGCCTGCAGGTAGTCTTTTGTCGGCACCGGCTTCGTTGGCGCCTTTGAGAATTCCCCGGATACGTCGGCGGTTTTGGCGATCCACGATGTTGTGACCCTCGTCGCTTTCTTGGCGGAACCGGTGCGCTTCAGGTAACGGTGAACCTTTGCACGAGGCTTTAACGTTGAGTTCTTTCACGTTGTACTGCATGGCGTCGTTGCTTTTCCACCACGGTGGCGCACCTCGCCGGCAGCCGGAGCGGCGGCTTCGCTGGCGAGGAGCGGACGCGGCTTTTGCTGGCGGCGCATCAGATGCGGGCGCGGCTTCGGAAGCCACGGTTCCCTTGCGCGGCGGCGCGGCGGCTGTTCGGCGGGCTTGTTGCGCCACAGGCGCTCCGCGCCGCGCAGCGGCGGCAATCAGGCTCAGCGTGTATTTCATAACAAACCCTTAAAACGGTAAAGAAAGAATGGGAAGCCAAAGCGGCGAAACGGCAAAGCGCGTATTATGCGCTCTTTTTGAAAGCCATTATCAGGGTTTTATGCGGGAATGCGTAAAAGAGATGTAAATTATCGCCGGCTTGGCGGCGGTTTTAAGGGATTTCGTGCCGCGGGCGGCGTTGTTTTGGTTTAGCAAAAAGCCGTTCTCAGGCAGCCTGAAACGGCAGTTCAGCGGCGGTGGCGTTCGGCAGCGCGCATGATGGCGGCGGCCAGCCGGGATGGTGCGCCAGCTCGCCGGCAGTGCGCCTGGAAGCAGTCCAACGCCCGCTCGCTGATGTGAAAGTCCTTTTCCGGCGCGTGGCGGCGGCAGGCTGCGGCCGCGCCTTTGATGCTCAACCCCGCTGATGCCGGCATCGGCCTGCTGCAACCCGCCAGCCAGGCTGCAGGCGAGCATTTTCAGCCGCGCCGCCGCCATCGCGCCGTCGGCATAAACCACCAGGCTGCCTCGCGCACACAAACAGCATGGCAGTGCGCGGCAACATTGGCCGGCAGCAGGCTTTTGAAACGCGCATCGAGCTGCTGCCAATGGCGCGCGGCGACGCGCAGCCTGCGCAGGTGGGCGTCGCGCCAGCGAGTCGGTCAAGATGCATGAAACAAACCCTCACTGAATAAAAACAATGCCGGCAAATTATAGCCGATTGCGGCAGGCAGCCTGAAAGCGCGCGCGTTAACGCAAAACCTGCCGAAATCTTGATAATCTTTTGCATTTGCTGGAAATGCCGTGCTGCTGGTTTTCAGGCCGCTTTGGCCAGACCCGGCACACACACCAGCGACTTCACCTTTGAAAACACCTTGCCGCCGCCCTGTTGCTGCTGCCCTTTGGCCGCGCCGGCGGCTGTCGGCCTGACAAGCCATCCCTGCCGCCGCCCAAGTGGGCAGCCGCGTATCTTTGCGCGACAGCGCACATCAGCGCGAATACCGCATCGCAGTGGCGGCGCGCGCGAAAGTGCGCCGGCGAGCGACTATCCGGTGCCAGGCGCTCGACGGCGACGCGCTGTTTCCGATGCTTACCGGCGCCGCGCAAAACGCGTGATGCGCGCGCAGAAAATAACGCCGTGCCGCCGCTGATTGTCGGTGTCGGCTATCCAACGGCGAACTTTTGATTTCGCCGCCTGTGCTGGAAGACCATACCGCCGCCCTCGGCCGATTACGCGCAAAAGCGGCGACCGCAGCGGAGCAAGCTGGGCCGGCGGCGGCGAGCTTACGTCACCGTTCTCACTCGCCGACCTGCGCGTTACGAAATCGCCCGCCGCCATCCGGTAAACCGCAGCCAGCACGCTGGCGGTGTGCGACTCTACGGCGGCCTGTCGAGCGACTTCTACAGCCCGCTCGCTGAGCACCCGGCAGTTTCGGCAACAATCATCTGGCCGCCAGCCCTTCCGGTGTGGTGGAAACCGGCGCCGCGTCTTGAAAGCATCCCGCCCGCTTTGTCAAAACGCCGCGCAAGCTGAAAACCGTCGCCGGCCTGCGCGCGCCGCTGGGGCTGCGTATTACCGTCGGCGAGTGCGAGGCAGACGCTGGTGCCGTGGATGCCGCAGGAAGCCGCGCGCAGAGCTTTTGAAAACGCGGCATGGTGCGCGACGCCCGCCACGTCGCCCAAGAGCTTTTCCGCCGTGCCGCCGCCGCAGGTGCCTTTGCACAGCGAATGGAAGCTCCCACCCGCAGGAAACCCACGCCGCGTGCTGCTGCCGGCGATTAACGACAACCTGAAATCGGCTGCTTCAGTCGCTGCAGGAGCCGATGGCGCCCGCCGGCCTCAGCCCCTGATGTTATTAGTCGTATGGCTTTCAGCTGCGCTGCAGAGCCCAAAGCGTCTGAAACCGCTCTTCAACCGCTTTAATGAAAACTGCTGGCAAAACCATGACCGCCCTGCCGCTGGCCGCCGCTTTGCGGCTGCGCCGCCCTGCCACCGCCGCGGCTCGATCCGGCCACGAGCAAACTCCTGAGCATCGACGGCGAAACCTGCCTATGGCCTGGCCGAAACCTCCGCCCGCGTGCGTACCGCCAACGAACTTCTACTCCGCCCAGGCTCGAGCAGGACGACATCACCGACGGCCTGGGGCAAACAGAAAATCTGCTACAAAATCATGGTGATGGGCCGCACTCGTTCCGTTACCCGCCAGAAACCAAACCACCGCCTAAAGAAGGCCAGACTCCGAGTAACAGTGAAACCGCCGCATGTGACACCGCGGCGTCAAAAGCTCCTTTCAGCAGCGGCGCAGCGGTAGTCTAAAAGTGAAGCCGACATCGCCCATGCCCGCCTGCTGCATCGGGCGTGGCTGGCGACAGCGGCGGCGACACCCGGCACAGCGCCGAGCGTTATTGCAAATCATCCGTCCGGTCGGGCGTAAACAGCTGATGAGCAGCAGCTTTCAAAGTCGAAAACTGTGCTGCGCATCCGCAGAGCTTTAGGCTGCCGAACATGGAAAAGGGCCGAGCAGCGGCGGCGGCGGAAATCGAAGCCGAAGCCACCGTCGACGGCAAACACATGCATACAAGCTCGACAGCACCTTCACCCTGCTTTTACACCGCCATGTTTCCACCAGCAGCGCGCCCGCTTCAAGGCCGACGCCCGCTTCGTGAAATAAAACCTCGCGCAATTTTCAGGGTGCCTGCTGCCCGCGCCAAACAGCGCGGATTACAGGCAACCTGAAAACTTTTGCCGCGGCGTTTTCGTTTCAGGCTGCCGCGCCGCACGTCCGAACCACCACACCCAGATTCCGACCATGACCGCCCCCAATCCCTAAACGCGCCCGCGGCATCCGCGTGCTCAGCCACCAGGATTTGAGCCCCAACCCATGCGGCGCATCATGTTACAGCCCCGATTTGGCCGATTACCCCTTTGTCTGCAACGGCGCCCACATCAAACCGCGCTGCCGCTGCCAGCCAGGGTACGAGGTGCCAGCGCCCGAAGCCACGCCGCAAGGGACCAAAATGGCAGACAACCACCCCGCATCGCCGCACTCTACGCCCTGCGCGGCTACGACCGCGACGCCTGTCACCATCAGCATTGATTTCGTCCTGCACAGCGATGCCGGGCCCCCGCCGATTTCGCCCGTAAATGCCGCGCCGGCAAACCGGGCGTTTCGCGCCCGCCGGCCCTTCGCCGATGCTCAAACCCGCCGCCCGCTACCTGTTTGCCGGCGATTTATCGGCGCCGCGCCCGCCATCGGCTCGATGGATGCGAGAAGACATGCCCGCAACTGCCGCCGGCGACGTGCTGCTGTGGCTGCCCGACAAAGGCCGGATCTGCCCGCGCTGCCGCTGCCGCGAAGCCGTGCGCCGCGCACACCTTTTCGCGGCATGGAACAGGCCGCGCCGCTGATCGAGGGGCTTCCGCAGCCTCGGCGCCCGCCGCCGGCAGCGACACCTTCATCTGGATTGCCGGCGAAGCCGCGCATGGTAGCCGAGCTGCGCCACGGCGCCCGCCGCGACTGGTCGCTGCCCGCTGCCCGCTGCTACGCCGTCCTCACTGGCACCACGGCGAGAGCGGGCGAAGACCTACGACAAACGCCACGACTTTTGACAGCGAAGATTAACTCTTAGGCTGCTGCCACCTTGCCGGCAGCCTGAAACGGCAAACACGCAGCAGCCTGAAAGCTGATGGCGGCGATGACGTCTCCCTTTCGAACACAACCGTAGGGTGCACCTCGCGCACCAAAGCAACCTCCACCGGATAGCTGGTGGCGGTGCGCACCTACGGAAACGGAGACGGAAACAGAAAAGCAGCCCTGAAAGCCGTTTTTAAGCGGTTTCAGGCTGCTGTTTACAGCTGTCAGCCAGGGGACGCTCCGCGCACGCAAACAGCAAACCGATGCATGGTGCATGGCATTCGCCCTACCGCACGAAGCAGCTCTGAAACCATTGCAAACGGCTTTCAGGCTGCACCTGTTTGGCGGCGGGAGCCAGCGCGCGCTCTAGTTCTGCCGCTGCAGCAGCCAGCCGGAAACGGTCAGGCTGCGGAAATAGTGTTTGCGCACGGCAGCTGTTTTCGCCGGCCAGACGATCGAAGTCTTCGCGCTGGCGTGGATGTCTTCGGCAAAGCGTTGGGCGATTATCGGCGCGGCTTCGCGGCATGCCTGCCAGGGCAGGTGGGTGAGCGCCGGCATTTCGTCGCTTTCGATAACGTCGGTCTGGATCAGCCAGCCCTGCGGTTTTGAGCCGCGCGGCGATTTCTGCGCCAGCACCGCCCCTTTAGCGGCGCGCTTCGAACAGGCGCGGACACCAGCTGGCAGAGCGCGCATCGCAAAGGCGGCATCGGCGGCAGCCCGGCGAGAAAGCCCAGATGAAAAATGCAAATTGACGATGTGGGCGGTTTTTCGCGCGCGCCCGTTCCAGCATCGCTTCCAGCGGCTCGACGCAGTGAAATGCCAGCTCGGATTCTGGCGGTAGCGCCAACACGTCGGCACCGAGTGCCGGCGCCCTACCACATGCGGGCATCGTCGGGCAGTGGCCAGCAGCGGCGCTGCTTTGCAGCAGCTCGTGGCGGGTAGGACGAAACCGATGCGCTGGTCGTATATGTCGGCATCTTCGTGGCGGAAATGGGACATGGGGACTCTTTGTTTGGCGAAAATGCCGAATGGCATAGCAGCGTTTAACTGTCGCCAAACAGCCGCCCTGCGCCAGCACTTTCCCGTGCACGCGGGCGAAGGCGGCGCGGTGTTCGGGCAGGGCGCCGTGGCGGTGCAGCGCGGCGAGGTGTTCGCGGTGCCGTAGCCTTTGTGGCGCTCGAGCCGTATTTCGGGTGGCGCTGCGCCAGCGCGTACATTCTCGTGCGCGCGCGGTTTTGGCTGCAGTACGCTGGCGGCGGAAACCACGGGCGATGTGCTGTCGCCTTTACCACCGCCTGCGCCGGCACCGCAAATCGGCGGCACGCGGTTGCCGTCTATCCACACTTTTCAGGCTGCCGCTTGCCAGCCACGCGCGCGGCGCATGGCAGAGCATGGTGGCGTGCAGGATGTTGAGTTCGAGTATTCCGCCACGTCGGCGGCTGGCGATGCTCCCAGGCCGTTGCTCTGCTCTTTGATAGCGGCGGCCAGCTGTCACGGCGCTGTTTTTCGCTGAGCTTTTTCGAGTCGGTCAGGCCGGGCAGATCGTAAACGGCGGGCAGGATGACGGCGGTGGCAAACACGCTGCCGGCCAGCGGGCCGCGTCGGTCATCGACGCCGGCATGGCCGACGGCAAAATCGGTTTCGTTCATGGCGCTTTCAATCGCGGCGGGCCGTCGAAATCGATCGTCGTCGGCACAGGCACGACGTGCCGCTCATCCGACCACGCGCCCAAGTCGATCAGGCGGCAGCGTTCGCTGCAAAACGGCAGGCGCGCTCTCGCTATCCACGCCACCGGCCGGCGGCGGTGGGCAGGCAACGGTGCACGGAAGGGTTTCGCTCATCGGGTTTCTTAAAAGCAGCCTGAAAGGCGGCAAAACGGGCTTTCAGGCCGCCCGAAACGCGGTGTCCGGCAGCCCTGAAAGATGGTAGGCTGTTTTCAGCTTCAGGGCTGCTTTGGCGCGGCGCGCGCGCAGCCTGCACCATAACAAACGGCGGCTACCGGCTTTTCAGCTAGCGCAGCGCCAGTCGCACGCCTTCGCCCGGTCGGTGCCATCGGCATCTTTGGCGGCAGCGCGGGCTTCGCGCCGCTGTAACCCAGCGCCAGCAGCGCGCCGACGACGTCTTCGCTGCCGCCTTCGGCTGCCGCGCCTTGCAGCGGGCAGGCCGTCCCGGCCAGCCGCTCTGCCGCGCAATTCCCAGCACCGCGCGCTCGGCGGTTTCTTTAGCCGATGCCGGGCGCGGACGATAGCCGCTTACGTCTTCCTGCGCCACCGCCTGCGCAGCTCAGCCCACGCTCATCAGCGCCGACAGGATGCCGAGCGGTTTCGGCGCAATGCCGCTTACTTTCAGCAGCTGGCGGAAGTGCGGCGTGCTCGTCGCGTTCGGCAAAACCGAACAGCAGATGCGCGTCTTCGCGCACAATCAGCTGGTGGTAGCTGCACCGCGCTGCCGATTGCGAGCAGGTTGTAAAAGGTTTGCATGGAAACATCGATTTACAGCCGACGCCGTGGACGTCTATCGATTTGCGGCGGCTGTTTTTCCAACAGCGTGCCGGAGAGTCTGCTGATCGCGGGCGGATGGGGAAAGTGTGGAAAAACGCGACCGCCTACAGGCAGGCTGCCCTAGCGCGGCAGGCGGCGCGTGACGGCGGATTATACGGCGTTGCCGCACGTCGCAGTCTTCAGGCGCCTGCATCCGCCAGCAGCCTGAAAGCCCCGCCCGCAGCCGAACAACAGGCAATAAAAACCCGCACCGTCGCGGTGCGGGCGTTTGCTGCAGGCAGCCTGAAAACGGCCGCAAATCACGCTTTTGGCGGCTCAGGGCGCTATGCATTTCGTCGGCTTTGCTGCTGCTCGGCGAAGGGCCGACGCGACGATGTAGCCGCTTTTGTCTTCCACCAGCGAAGCGGTCTGCTCAGCAGCGGGCGCTCAGGCGGCTGGCGGTCAGCTCGAAAAGCCTGGGCTTCGGGCTTTGTCGGCGAAGGGTGCGCAGGCTGACGATACAGCTCGTTGCCTGCTGCCGTAAACCTTTGCCGGTGCTGTCGTCGGGCTGCTGCTGGGCGACGATGGTGTCCGGCGTGTTGTGCGTTTGGGCGCGGGCACCTGCTCGATGCGCACTTTGGGCGGTGCCGCTTTCAGAGAGCGGTTGGACGGCGGCGGCTTTGGAAAGGTCGATGGCGCGGTTGCCTGGAAGGGGCCGCGGTCGTTGATGCGCACGATCACGCTTTTGCCGTTGTCCAGATTGGTGACTCTGGCGTAGCTGGGAATCGGCAGGGTGGGATGGGCGGCGGTCAGCTGGTTCGCTGTTGAAACGCCTCGCCGCTGGAAGTTTTCCTGCCGTGCGTAGAGCCGGGGCCACCACGAGGCGCAGCCTGGACGAAATTCTTGACGTGGGCTTTGGGGATAGAACGCCGGCCAGCCAGCCCGTAGCCCAAATTGGCGGTGGGATGCGAGTTTTTCCGCGTTTTGCGGCGCTTTGTAACGGTGCGGGCGGCACCCTTTTTGGCGCCTGCCGTGCGGGAACGGGTTTTGGAGGCGCAGGAACCTCAGGCTGCCCAAAGCCATAGTAACGGTGAGAGTGGTGAAAAAGTATTTTTAAGTTGGGTCAAAACGAAGTCCAGTTCTTGAGTTGAGGTGGGTGGCGCGGCTGGTTTCCAGGCTGCCTGCGGAACTCCCGCTAGAACGGAACCTGCGTAGCCGAGGTTGCCGCCACGCTTCGAAAAACGGTAGCACGGCAACGGTGTTCGACAGATTCAGCATCCCGCGGTTCTCGGGCATCATCGGCAGGCGGATTTTCTGCTCCGCCGCGTGCGAGAATTTTCGGCCGGCAGCCCGCGGCTTTCGAACCGAAGACAAAAACGTCGCCGGCCCTGAAAAGCCGTGCGATCCGGCCGGCTCTGCCCTTTGGTGGTCAGCGCGAAAAATGCGGCGGCCGCAAAGGGCGGCCAGGCAGCTCGGCAAAACTTTCAGTGCACCGCCAGCTCGGCAATCTCGCGGTAATCGAGTCCCGGCGCAGCATGTCTGGCGCTGTCGAGCGAAAACCTGAGCGGCTCACCAAGTGCAGCCTGCAGCCGGTATTAGCGCGCAGGCGGATGATGTTGCCGGTATTTTGCGGAATTTCGGGCTGGTGAGGGACGACGTCGAACATAAATCTGAAAACAAACGATGGTTTTTGATTGTTATGATTTATAAAGTGTTTTGCACTTTTCTAACAAAAACCAGTCATGAACTATGCCGCAAAGCGTGCCCGCGCGTCAAATATTTTGCCAGAGTGCCTACTGATTTCGCGCCAGAATCCACACGAAAACCGCCGCAGCCCCCGCGCGGCGCAGGCTGCGCCGAGTTCGGCCACGCTCGCGCCGGTGGTCATCACATCGTCGATCCAGCAACGCTTTTTCCCGCCAACTCCGACGGGTAGCCTCAGAAAATACCGCGCACATTGCGGCGGCGCTCGTCGCGCGGCAGCGTGCTCATGCGGCGGCCGGTGGCGGCGCGATGCGCATCCTGCGCCGCGCAGCAGCCTGAGCGGCCGCCGAGCCGCCGCCGCTGCCAGCTCGCCGCTTTGGTTGAAAGTCGCGAAAACAGCCGCGCCGCTCGCGGCTCAAGGGCATCGCCAGCAGCGTATCGATGCCGGCTTCGTCCAGCCACGGCGGCGGGTTGTCGGCCATCAACGCCGCCAGCGGCTGCACGCATCGCGCTGTCGCCCAGATGCTTCCCACTGGTGCACCATCTGCCCCAGCGGCGCACGTGCAGGCGAGCGACGCCCATAGCCTTTCGTGCGGCGGCAGCCGTTTCTGCAGGCACCTGCACATCGCGCCCGCCGCGCTGGGCAGGGCGCTGCAGAGCGGCACACTGAGACCGCATCGAATAAAAGCCGCCGCAAGTCGTCCGCGCAGCCCGCGCAGACCGTCATAGCCCGCTTTTAGGTGGCGAGGCACGCCTGAAAGGCGTGGCATACACAGGCAGCGCTTTGGAAACAGGAAAGACAACATGAACGCTTCCCCTGCTGATGATTTCACGGATGGGGCGCCAACGGCCAGATTTTCGACCCGCTGCGCCCGCACTGCGCGGCGCGAAACCGCCGCACCTACCTGCCCGCGGCTGCGCGCGCGCCGCTGGAGGGTGCGTTTCTGCGGTTGAAAGATGCCGCCGACGCGCTGGCGCAGTCGCTGGATGCGCCGGCGCATATTCTCGGCTGGTCGCCCGGCGGGCTGACGGCGCTGCATCTGGCCGCCCGCCACCCGCACAAGTACGCAGCCGCTGACGCTGTCGCTTGTCTTTGCCGAGCCGCACGCACGCACCTGACTATCCTGAAGGCGGTGCACAAAACCATGTTCGAGCGCCGCATGGTGACGCTGTTTTGGCGAAGACTACCCGAAATACATGCGCCAGTTTCTTGAATTGCAGCTGTTGAACGTCGCCGACGCGCGGCCGATAATCGACGCCGTGCTGCCTGACGTGGTACTGCCACGGCGCGCCCGCGGCGCGCAGCAGGCGCTGGATGCGGTCAATCAGGCCGACGCGCGGCCGATGCTGGCATCCATCCGCAAGCCGGTGCTAGCTGGTTTACGGCAACAAAGACGCCATCACCCCGCTGCGGATGGGCGAATATCCGCGCCAAAGCTGCCCGCCTGCGCGGCTGAAAGTGTTCGACAAAGCCGCCCATGCGCTCGTTTCTCAGCCATCCCGAGCGCTTTCGGCGCTGGTAGGAAGGCTTTGTTTCCGGCGTCGAGAGCGGCGCGGCGCTGAGACAGTGCGGCGGTTTGAAACCCTGTTTAATCCATGCTCTCAAGCCAGCAAGATATTCTTCAGGCTGCTTTTTCGATTTCAGGCGTTTACGTTGCGCAAACGATGAGGCAAGCCTGAAAAGTTGACTACTGCTTTTCAGGCCGCCTCTGGGGCGTCAGCTTTCCCGGTTTACGCCGGTGATGTCGCCGGCGGCGGGTGCTGAGACACGGCAGAATCTGGTCGCTGCGCTCGGGGTCGATCATATAGTCGAGCACCAGCGCGTCGCCTTCGCCGAAGGGGTCTTGGTGCCACAGGGCGATACCGTACAGCGTCATGGCATCGGCAAAGGCCGCAGGCTCGGCGGGCAGCGCGTCGCCGCCGTCCATTTCTTCGCGGTGCAGGCTAATGTGTCGCCATCGTCTGCAGATACCGCACCAGCGCGGCGCGGGCGCGGGCGGTCGAGTTCGGCCAGGTTTTGCAGGCGCTCGGCAAACTGGTCGAGCTCGGCGGCATCGGCTTCAGCGCCCTGCCGCGCCCAGATTTGAACTTCGACGCTGCGGCCGGCGACATCGGCTTCGCTTTCCCACAGCACATCGACATCGTCTTCAATGGCGTCGCTGTCGAGCAGGCCGAAATAGGGTGATTGAGATGCGGGCGTATTTGCTCCTAAGGTGGGTAGAAGAATGGGAAAAAGCAGCCCTGAAAGCCGTTTTCAGGCTGCCTGAACACGAATTGGGTGCGGCGGCGCGCTCGGCGGCATCCAGCAGCAGGAAAACGGCGGCGGCCAGCAGCATCAGCACCAGCGTCAGCACCAGCGCCTGCGCGCGGTTTTTCGGCACCGGGGCGGTCAGAGATATTGGCCGTAAATCAGGGTGGTGAGCGTTGTCCATTCGGGGCGCGACAAAAACAGCGTGGCGGCAAAATTCGCCGATGCCGGATGGCGGCCGCCAGCGCTCGGCCGCAGCGCAGGGCAGGCAACAGCGGGCAGCGTAAGCGCTGGCAGCCTGAAAAAGGCGTGGCGCCGCTACGCGGGCGGCGTCGGTATATGAGCCTGCGGCAGCGCGTCCCGGGCGGCGAGCACGCTCTTTGGTAACGAAAGGATAGGCCAGCAGGGAGCGTAAAAGCGCGACTCAGCATCGGCAGCTCGGCCGCCCAGTCGCTGTCATACAGCAGCAGCACGCCGAAAGACAGGCACACCGGCGACACCATAAACGGCGAGAGGTCAGCACGCGCAGGCAGGCGAGCCGGCGTGCCAGCGCGGCATGCGCCACGCCGAGCACGGCAGACAGGGGCGACGGCGGCGGCGGTAAAGCGCAGGTGCTGGCGGCGGCGGCCAGCGTTTCTTTTCCAGCAGCACGCGCCAGCCGTCGGCGCGCGGCCAGCAGCCTGAAAGACCACCGCCGCCAGCGGCGGGGCGCAGCAGAGCGCCAGCAGCAACAAAGACGCTACAGCAGGTGCTGGCCGATGCCGCGGGCGCTTTCAGGCTGCCAGGCGGACGCGGTTTTCGCCGCTGCAGCGGCTGGCTAGCGCACGCCGCCGCTAGCCAGCGCGCTGACGCCAGCACCGGCCACACCGGCACGGCGGCGTGTTCCCATATCGAGGCTGGTAGGCGATGAGCTGGTAGATTTCGACCTGATAGTGGCGTAGTCCTGCCCGCCCAGCGTAGCGCCAGCCCGAAGCCGGAAAAAGCAGCAGAGAAAGACTCAATGCAGGCGCGCTGGCCAGCCAGGGCAGCAGCACCACGCTCGACGAGCCAAAAACTGCCGCCAAGCGCCGGCGCCCAGCGCTTGCAGCGGCATACAGCGGGCGGTTGGCCGGCACCTGCAGCAGCCCTGATGAGCCGCCCGCACCATCACCGGCAGGTTGAAAAACGTGCCGTAGCAGCAGCCACGGCGTGTCTCCAGCCCGGCCACAGCGCGCCGTGGCTGCCGAACAGCGCCAGCACGCGATGCCGGCCACCAGCGTCGGCGGCGTCAGCGAAAAGCAGCATCAGCAGCCGCAGCACCAGCGCGCAGCGCGAAAACTTGAGCCGCGCCAGCACCGGGCGGCGGGGATGCCGATAATCATGGTCAGCGGCACGGTGGCCGCCGCCGCGCAGCAGCGTCCACAGCAGGCGGCGGCGGCATAGGCATCCCGCCCGCCACTTCGCGCCCACAGCGGCACGCCCTCCCTGATACGAGAGCAGCGAATACAGCGGCGCCGCCACCATCAGCGCCAAAAAGCCTGCAGGGCAGCAGGGTGAGCGCAAAGGTGGCGGCGGCAGAACGCAGCAGGCGGCGCATGGCGGTCCTCGGATGGGGGCGACGGCGGCCGATTGTAGCCGTTTTTCGCCGCGGCGGGCGGCCTGAAAACGCGCGCGCCGTCCAAGCAGCCTGAAAGAGCGGCGGAAACCAGGCAGCCTGAAAACCCGGTTTCGACAGGTTTTTCAGGCTGCCGCTATCATTGTTGACGCCGTTTACGCGCCAAACACCTCAGCGCGTCCATCCAGCGGCGCAAAGGTTTTGATCGCCCGCCGGCGCGCGCATGCTGCCGAACACCAGCTGGGCGCGCAGCGTCCACGAAGCGGATGCTTTCCACTCGCGAGCAGCGGCATCAATCAGCGGATTGTAGTGCTGCAGATTGGCGCCGATACCGGCGGCAGCCAGCGTCGATCCACACCGCATACTGGTGCATGGCGTCGGCGTGTTCCGCCCATACGCGGGAAGTTGTCGGCACTAAAGCGGGAATTTTCCTGCAGCCTTTTTACCACGTCCTGGTCTTCAAAAGAAACAGCACCGAACCGGCAGCGGCTTTTAAAGCATCGCCAGCTTCTGCACCGTCGGCTCGGAAAGACTCGGCGGGCACGACGGCGCGCAGCGCGTCTTCGGCAAACCGCCACAGCTTTTCGTGCTCCGCACCAGACACACCACCGCGCGGGTGGACTGCGAGTGAAAAAGACGAAGGCGTGTAGCGGCGCTACCGCGTGCTCGACTATTGCCGCCACGCCCGCCGCAGCAGCAGGTTTTTATTCAGGGCGTACACCGAGCGGCGCGCTTCGGCCGCCTGCCGCGTGGGCTTGGTAAGACATATCGGACTCCTTATTGGGAACGGGATCGGCACAAAAAGATTGTCCAGCGACCACGCACCGCCGCCGCTGCGGCAAAATAGAGAAACAGGAAGCTGAACAACGCGGCCGACTCGCTCTGCCGTTGGCAATCGAGGAATAGCGCGCGCCTGCGAAGCGTCGCGCCTAAAATAGGCCACCGCCATCTGGCACGGAGAGGATAAGGCTACGGGCGGGTCAGCAGCCCCAGCAGCAGCAGGATGCCGCCCACTTTCAAAAATCGCCGCCAGATAAATGCCCGACGGCGAGCCGCCGCCCATCGAAACAGGGAGAGAAAAACTTGCCGTGCCTGCAGCATACAAACATATGAGGCCGCAGCAATGCGCAGCAGGGAAAGCACGGCAGGGGCGAAACAGTCAGCGTTCATGCGGGACTTCCTCAAATAACAACAATTATCACGAAAGCAGGCATTATAGATAAAGCCCGCCGCAGATATATACTCGCAGCATTGACGCAACCTTTTCCCGACGCAGGGAAACGAGAGACACATATGGACACCCTGTTCAGTCGGGCTGCGCGTATTTCGCGAAGTCATCCGCTGCGGCGGCTTCACCCGCGCCGCCGACAAGCTCGGCATCTCCACCGCCATGGCCAGCAGCGTTTCCCATCTGAAAAGCGAGGTCTGCGCCAAAACTGCTGGCAACGCAACAGCCTGCACACCTCACCGAAGCCGGCGAACAATACCACCGCTGCTGCGTCCAAGCCCTCGAAACGCTCGACACCGCCGCCGACGCGCGCCGGCAGCACGCGAAACCGCAGGGACAACTCAAAATCACCATGCCCATGCGTGTTCGCCAGCCCGTGTTCAGCGGCTGGCTGGCTGAGAATACCGCCGCCGCCACCCGCAGGGTTTCCCTCGACCTGATACTCTCGACAACCGCAAGGCCGACCTGATCGCCGAAGGCATCGACCTCGCCCTCGCGCGTCAGCACCGACGACCTCCCGCCCAGCCTGATTGTGCGCCCGCTCTCGCGACATCCGCTTCTACCCGCTGCCGCGCCTGACTACCCCGCTGCCACGGCACCCTCGCCACCCCGCAGCGAGGCCGCGCGGCTCGACTTCGTGCTGCCCAGCTATGTGGATATGGATAGCGTGCGCATCACGCGCGGCGGCGACAGCTTCACCCTCGCCCCGTCGCCCCCGTACGCGCCGACAACACCTGATGGTGCGCCAGATGGTGCTCGCTGGCCGCGGCATCGGCTACCTGCCCGAATGGACGGTGCGCCGCGACTTTGAAAGCGGCTGCCTCCGTGCACGCATCCTGTCCGACTGGCATCCTCACCCGCCACCCTCACGCCGCCTCACCCCAACCGCACCTTCCTCAGCGCCAAAGTCCGCAGCTTTATCGACTTTTGCGCGAAAAACCGGCGCCGCCGCGCAAAGGGCAAAAAGCAGCCTGAAAACGCCATTTGCGGCTTTGCAGGCTGCTTTGGGATAGCATCAAACGGCGGCACTTGCAAGGCAGCCTGAAAGCAGGGCTCTGCCGACGCGGCAAAAGCCAATGCGGGCAGCCTTTTCAGGCTGCCCGCAGTCTTAAAAGCGCATACGGTTCGCCGGCGTATAGACTGAATACGGTTTTTGCCGCCGCTGCCGTCAGTCCGGATCAAACTGCGGCGGCGGCAGGCCGAGCTTGGCGGCTTCGGCGGTAGAAGTCCCTACGGCTGGGATGCGGGGTGGCGACCAGGTTGCGGATGCGCCGGCCGTTCAGGGTTTAAGGCAGCCTGAAAAGTGCGTCCGACGGCGGCGTCGTGGTTAGCGATATTTGCCGGCCGGTTACCGCCGGCAATCGCGCTGCCGCGTGCGAGCAGGCGCTCGAGCGGGTGGCGCTCGGCGGCGCACAGTCCGCCCAGGCGCAGAATGTCCACCGCACCACGCCGCTGCCCAAGCAGGGTCTGTTCGGCGGCGGCGATCTGGCTGGGCGGACTCGGTTTGCGGATTCAGGCTGCTGTTGTCGCGCGGCGCGCTCGTCGCCATACACGCTGATGCTGGATGCAAACAGCAGATGGCGCACGCCGTGTTCGGCTGCGCGGGTAGCCAGATGCTCCACCGCGTCGGCATAGCCGGTTAGTTGGGACGGCGGCAGCAGCAGCGCCCAGCTCGGATAACCCGCCCATTCGGGCTGCCACGGCCGCGCCGACAAATCGGTGAAATCGACGGCCAGCGGCAGATTGACATCGTCCGACGCGCAGCGGCGCCGACCGCGCGCACGGGAATGCCGCTCAGATAAAAAGCGCTCGGCCAGCGCCGGCCGACAAAGCCGAAGCCGAAAAGCAGCACGCCGGCGGTGGAAGCGGATTCATGGTTGGCAATACTCTGGGCAATCAGGGAAAGGCAGCCTGAAAGCGGCTTGGGCAAGGTGCCTGCCGGCGCGGGAATGGGATGCGGGGAACTTTCAGGCTGCTTGTGAGTCATTTGCAAAGGCAGCCTGAAAACCGAAAACCGGCTTCAGGCTGCTTGTGGCGGCGGGGTTTAGTCGAAAACGTCTTTTGACCTTTGTCCCAAAAAACTTTTTCGCGCGGGCGCTGGTCTGTAGCCGCTCGCCGGTGGCGATGCGCTCGAATTCTTCGAGCAGCTCTTTTGGCGGTCGGTCAGATTAACCGGTGTTTCAACAACGATGTGGCAGTACAGGTCGCCAATATGGTTGCCGCGCACCGATTTGACGCCTTTGCCTTTCACCACGCAGGCGTTTGCCGCCCTGGGTGCCGGCGGGCACGTTGAGTTTGACTTTGCCGCGAGCGTGGGCACTTCCACTTCGCCGCCGAGCGCTGCCACGGTGAAGCTGATCGGCAGTTCCGCAGTGCAGGTCGGTGGGGTTTTTCGGGATCGCGGTGGAAGACTTTGTGCGGCCGCACGCGCACGTGGACGTACAAATCGCCGGCGGGCACGCGTGGCTGCCGGGTTCGCGCTCTCGCCGGTCAGGCGAATGCGCTGGCCGTCGTCGATGCCGGCGGGAATGCGATGTCGATGGTTTTGCTGCTTTTCGACCACGCCGTCGCCGCGGCACTGCAGGCAGGGGTCTTTGATTTTCCCTGCCCGAGCCGTGGCAGGTCGGACAGGTCTGCTGCATTTGAAAATCGCCTGGCGCGCATGGACGGTGCCCTGAGCCGTGGCAGGTGCGGCAGGTGGTGGCGCTGAGTGCCGGGCTTGGCGCCGGTGCCGCGGCAGACGCCGCATTCTTCGTGGCTGGGCACGGTTATCTGTTTTTCAGACCGGCTGCGGCTTCTTCCAGCGAAATTTCGATGCCGTACTGCAAGTCTTCGCCCTGATAGCTGGGCTGGCGGCCGCCACCGCCGCCGAACATCATGCACAGAGATCGCTGAAATTCGAAACCTGCGCGCCGCCAAACCGCCGAAAGCCTTCGAAAATCGCCTGGCTGCCGCCGGCTTCAAAGGCGCTGTGCTGAACTGGTCGTAGGCGGATTTTTCTGCGGTCGGACAAAAACGTCGTAGGCTTTTTGATTTCCTTTGATTTTTCTTCGGCCGCCGCATCGCCGGGATTGCGGTCGGGATGGTATTTCATCGCCAGCTTGCGGTAGGCTTTTTGATTTCGTCGGCGCCGGCGGAGCGGGAAACGCCGAGCGCTCGTGATAGTCTTGTTGGCTCATGGTGTGTTTGAAATCGGGTTAAATAACAGATCGGGCGCCGATGATTGGGGCGGCGCAGGCAGAGCTCGAGCAGCCTGAAAGGCTTTTTCGAAGCAGCTGCCTTGATGGCGGATGGCGCTTATTCGCGCAACCTTTGGGCAGCACAGAAAACAATGCTCTCTTTCGGTGCCCTGCCCCTGCTTCAAATCGCTCACAGCCCCATGATTTCAGGGTGTCGATCACCTGCACCAGCACTTTCAGGGCGGACGCGCGGCAGTTACGCCGACGCTTTTTGCCGTGAACCATTCGCGCTGCAGATAGCGGCGTTATCGACCATGAAACTTCAACGCCGCGCATCGCCGCTTCGCGCAAGCGGTTGGAATTGGACGAAGTGGGCGAGCCGACCACAATCACGATGTCGCACTCGTCAGCCAGAGTTTTCACCGCTTCCTGACGGTTGGGTGGTGGCGTAGCAGATGTCTCTTTGTGCGGGCTTTTGATGGCGGGAAAACGTGCGCGCGCGTGTCGATGATGCGTCGTGTTTCGTCCACCGACAGCGTGGTCTGGCTGACATGGCGAGCTTTTTCGATTGCGCTCTTCCGGTTTGGCCACGATCGGCTACGGTTTCCGCCAGCAAAATCGCGCCTTCGGGCAGCTGCCCCATCGTGCCCTCCACTTCGGAGTGGCCGGCGTGGCCGATCATAATCACCTGATAGCCCCTGCCCATCGAGCCGCGCCACTCTTTTGTGCATCGGTCACCAGCGGGCGGTGGCGTCAAACACGCGGAAGCCGCGCTCGGCCGCTTCGTCCCTGCACGGCTGAAACGCCGTGGGCGGAATAAATCAGCGTGGCGCCCGGCGCGTACGTCTTTCGAGCTCTTCGATGAAAAGATCGCGCCTTTGGCACGGCCGTCCACCACATATTTGTTGTAGCAGCACTTCGTGGCGCACATAAATCGGCGCGCCGAATTTTTCCAGCGCCTTTCAACGATGCTGATGGCGCGGTCCACGCCGGCGCAAAAAGCCGCGCGGGTTGGCCAAAATAATGGCTTTTGTTGCCCATGTCTGCAATCCGTATTCTGAGCCTTTTTCAGGCTGCCTGCCTTGTTTCTTTTACGCCCCGCGAAAACTCTCCAACACCAGTCAAAAACGCGCCGACGCAGATAAAAGCTGTCGGCCACGTTAAACGCGGGTACTAGTGGTTCTGCCAGTAAAACAGCAGAAAATCGACCACCCGGCCGTGCAGGAAGCGGTCGATCACATTGCCCATCGCGCCGCCGATAATCATCGCCGCCGCCCAGTTGCCCAAGCGGCGACGCCGCTTGACCCACATTCCAGCGCTGCCAGATGCTGATGGCAAAGGCCAGCACCACAAAAATATAGCGCTGCGCCCCGCCCATATGGCTAGAAAGCGAACGCCGCGCCGGGATTGTAAACCAGCGTCAGATCAAAAAGCCGTCGATCACATTCAGCCGCTCGTACAGCGCAAAACGCTCCAGCACCGCGAATTTGTTGATTTGGTCGGCGGCAACCACCGCCAGCGACAGCAGCCACAAGGTAGGGGTTTTCATGCTTTCAGGGCAGCCTTCGGTTCCGTTCAGCGGCGTGATTGTACTATACAGATTCCTCGTTGCAATCCCGCCGCCGCGTCGCCCCTTGAAAGCCGGCCGCCACCGCCCCATCTGCGGTGCCTATCCGGCGGCCATCCTGCGGTTTTGCTTGCCAAAAAGACACCGAAATCAGGATAATGCGCTGCTTGAAGCGATGGCACATTCCCTATGCCCGCAACCCCTAAAGGAAACCCCATGAAACAAAAACATCCACCCGAACTACCACGAAGTGAACGTAACCTGCTCCTGCGGCAACAAATTCACTACCCAATCCACCATGGAAAAGAGAACTTCAACATCGAAGTCTGCTCCCAATGCCATCCACTTTTACACCGGCAAACAGAAAATCGTCGATACCGCCGGCCGCGTGGACAAATTCAACCAGAAAATACGGCAATATGTTCACCGCAACGTATAAAGCAGCAAACGCTCAGACCGCCTGCAGCTTCGGCCCCGCCGGCGGTTTCTCTTGCTGCAGCTCTGAGTCGCGCAGCCTGAAAAACCGGGAATCCGGCTTTTCAGGCTGCTTTTGTTCTGGATTGTCCGGTTGGCAGCTTTCAGGCTGCCCGAACCGGCTAAACGCGCGCTCGGCAAACAGCGGCACGCCGCTTTTTACTACTACATGTCTTTCAACATAGGCGGCGGTTTTTGGCCGGTGAGTCGCAGGGCCGCGCACCATGGTCAGGTTGCGCAGCAGCGGAAAACCAGAATGTCTTCCATGCCGATGCGGCTGCCGACGGATTCAGGAGATGGATCAAACCGTCGATTTGCGCCAATCGGGGCGATGGCTTCCAGCAGTTTGGGCGTATCGGCGGATGCCGGTCGAAATCGCCGATAACGGCGGTTTTTCTTCTCGCAGAAATAGGCGATGGCGGCATCGTTGGGAAATCTGGCAGACCCAGTTGGATGTCGCGCGGCCACACCCAGCGGCAGCACGGCTTTGAGCATACGGTCGAACCAGGCTTGATTTTCGGGACGCACGCTGTCGTCGAGTTTGTCGCCAGCGGCCTGTTCGTCTGAAATAGCGTACGATGTCCAGGCTCGCCCGTAAAGCTGCCATCGGGCTTTTTGCAGGATGGGCAGCACTTTAACGCCGGTCACGCTGATCGGCGTGGCTTCGTCGTCGTTGGGTAGGTACAGGGTTTCGACTTCGCTGCCGAGCGAGACCGGCGGCTGCGGGCGCGGACGCAGAAAAGGGCAGCGGTCGTAACATGAGTGTTCATCGTAGTCTCCTTTGGTGGGTAAACGGGCAAACAGGCAGCCTGAAACGGATTTTCAGGCTGCCTATCTGCCGTCGAACACGCTGAGAATGTGGCCCCGGTCTTTGAGACGGACAGACTCGAGAACATACTCCAGCTGCTTGCGGTTGCGCGGGCTTAAGGGCTGTTTTTGCAACTGCTGGAGTATTTTTCCGGCCTGGGCAAGTCGCCGCCGATGCGGTACATATTGGCCAGTGCGGTAGCGGGTGTTGTTCAGCTCGACGGGTCGTGGGTTTCGCGCAGCGCCTGGCGCAGATGGCGGAAGGCTTTTGGCGTAAAGACGCTGTTTTTCGGTACGGCTGAGATCTGCGGCGCCGTTGGCGGCTCAAAATACAAATAGCTGACCCGGCTGGCGCTGTATTCGCCGGAGAGAGTTCGGCAAAGGCGGCTAGATAGTATTCGTTGCCGGCATTTTCGGGCAGGCTGCGGTAGGCTTGGCTGTTTACGATTCGGCGGTAGCGCGCCAGCTCCTGCGGGGTGAATTTGCTGTAGCGGTCGGTTTTGAAGACGAGTTTGTTGCCCGGGCAGATTTGTAGGGAACGTCGTCGTAGCATCTGCGCTCAAAATTTTTCGCCGCCGACGGGGCATTCGATTTCCGTACCCGCGCGGGGATGAGGGCGGCGCTGCTGGCGAGAACGGCAAGCAGCAGGGGATGAGTAATCTTTTCATCGGGTCGTTTTCTGATCGGAGGCAGCCTGAAAACGGCTTTCAGGCTGCCTGAAACGAACCTGCCGCGTAATCAGTATTCGCGTACTACGGCGCTTGCTGAAGCTGGCCGACAACTGTTGCAGCGCCTGCTGGCGTCGCCGGCCAGCTTGCTGCGCAACCGCCTGATACTGGGCTTTTGGCCGATCGCCGTCGATGCGGCTGCCGACCAGCTGGATAATCTGCCAGCTTTTGCCGGCGGCAATCGGCGGCGACATCTGGCCGGGCTGCAAACTGTGCAGCACGGCTTCGACGCGCTGGGCGGCATGCCGTCGCTCACGCCTTCAATCAGGCCGCCGCTGGCGGCGCTGCTGTCTTGCGAGTAGCGGCGGGCGAGCGGCGGCAAAGTCGCTGCCTTTGGCCAGCGCCTGGAGCATCTGCGCCGCCCGCTGGCCGACGCCGTCCATCTGCGCTTCGCTCTCGGCGTTGAGCAGGATGCGGCGCACGGTGTAAACGGTGTAGGCTGGGCGGCGGGCAGCGGCTGGCCGGCGGCGCGGCTTGGTCGATGTATTGGCGGATTTGTGCGTCTGCGACGCGCACGCTGCTGCCGATGTCGTAAAACATACGCCTGATCAGCAGTGTCTTTGGCGGTTTCAAGGCGGTACTGGCTGCGGCTCCAGCCGGCGGCGGCGGCGCGCTGGTACAGGGCATCGACGGTGATTTTCTGCTCTTGCGCGCGGCGGGAAAGTTCGGCGTCGATTGCGGCGCGGGCACTCTCAAGCCCTCCTGCTGGCGGGCGGCGTCGGCTAGAGCGTGCGTTCGACTGAGCCGGCTTTTGGCGGCTGGCAATGTGTTCGTCGGGAATGTCTTTGTTGGCGGGATTGGCGCGCAGCTCTTTTGTACCATGCGGGCAATGTCGCCGTGAGGTGATGATGCTGGAATTGACTTCGACGGCGATGCTGTTGAGCGGGCGGATGGCGTCGCCGGCGGCAAGGGCAGCCTGAAAGGCGGCGGCCAGCATCAGGGACGGCGACGGTGCGGACAGGTGCGTTCATTTGCGGTTTACCTCGTTGGTTTTACGGTAGCCCGGAATGGCGAGCCGCAGCTGTTCGTAAGGGGTCTTTGCCCCAGGCTGCTCAGGTCTTTGAGCTGCAGGGTGACGAAAAAGGCGTTTTTGCGGCTGTTGAGCCCGTTTACATAGCGCTGACCGACCACGCTCACGCTCCAGCAACCGCAGGCGCTTTGTATTCCAGCCCGGCCATCTGCTCCGAGCGGGTGTGCGGCGACAGGCTGTAGTTGAAGCGGCCGATGGCGTAAAGCCGCTCGTTTATCGGCCATTGGGCGGCGAAGTCGATGTGTTGAGCTTGCCGTAAAAGCCGGTGTAGATTTCTTCGTGGGCGCCAGTATTTGAAGCGGGCGCTGATGACTTTGCCCGGCTCGGGATTGTAGCTGGCGCCGATGTCGAAACGCTGGGTGGCTTTGGCCGATTCGTTAGTAGTGCAGGAAAGGTCGGCAAACCAGCTGCTGTCCGCGATGCGGCCGCCGGCAAAGGCGGCGATGTCGCTGCGCCAGCGGCAGCCGTGCTCGATGCTGCCGTCCAGCAGCACGTTGTCGTCGCGGAAATAGTATTTGCGGCCGATGCCGGCGCGAAAAGCTGCTCGGCGCCGGTGGCGGCGTCGATCATGCGGCTCTCGCAGGCCGACCGACAGGCTGTTGCTGGCGTTGATGCGGTCTTTGGCCGGAATAGCTGTTTTCCACGAAACAGCTGGGCATGCTGAAGCCGTTGAGCGAAAGTATCAAAAGTGGGCAGATCGTTTCTGCGACTTGGCGGGGATGTAGTGTAGAACACGCGCGGTTCCAAAGTTTGCAGATAGCTTCTGCCGAAACAGCGTGGTTTGGCCTCGAAAGCTGAGGCCAGCATCGACATTGGTCAGCGGCAGTACGCGCGAGAGCGTGCGGCCTCGTAGCCGTCTTTGCCGTTGAGCCAGTAGCGGGTGGCGTGGACGCCTATTTTCGGCCGCACATAACCCACGGGCGGCTGAAATCCTGCCACGAAGGATAAAACCACCAGCCGGCTGCCGCTTTGCAGCTCGCTGTGCTCGAGCGGGTGAACTGGGTGTCGATATTAAACTGCTCGAGCCCGAAGTTTTTCTGCCAGGCGGCCGAGAAGCGCGGCAGGGATGGCATCAGGCCGCTGCTTGCGCCCCTGCGCGTCGCTCAAAGTTTGGTATCTCTGCACCGACAGGCGCATCTGCACCGGCTGGCCGAACAAATCGCGCCGGTAGTCCAGCCAGGCGCTGCGGTTAAGGTGGACGTTTTCGGCGATTTCGTTTGCGTCCGTAGAAATCACGGTAATAGTCGTCGTCGGACACCTGGCGGTGAGTCGATGCCGCCGGAAAGGTCGGTATTGAAGCGGTGCAGATGGGCGAATTCGGCTTCGTAACGGTGGCGGTGCGGGCTGCGACGATCGTGCGGCAGATATTTGGCTTTCAGGCTGCCTGAATATTTGTCCTGCAGATAGCGGAACTCGCCGCCGAGCGTGGCGCCGCGCGCAGTGATGATGCCCGGGGCGAGTGTGGCATCGTAATTGGGCGCGAGATTGAGTAATAGGGCAGCTCGAGCTCGGTGCCGTCAGGAGCCGATTTTAATGGTCGGCACCAGCAGGCCGCTTTTGCGGTTGCCGTTGAGCGGGAAGTCCGCCCACGGCGTGTCAGCACCGGTACGCCGCCGAATACCAACCGCGCGTGGCGGGCGGTGCCGATGCCGCTTTCGCGGTCGGCTTTCAGTTCGGCAGCCTGAATGTACCACGAGCGGTCGCCCGGATTGCAGGTGTTGAACTTCACGCCGCGCATCGCGTAATGGTTTTTGTCCTGCATTTCCATTTCGGCGCTGACGCCCCTGCAGGCGGCGGCTTTCGTGTTCGACGGCAAACTGCGCGTCTGCCGCGCGGCCGCTCGCGCGACAAATCGTAATGTAGCTCCTTGCCGCGCACGGTTTGGCCGTCGCCGCGGGTCAGGGTGAAAGCTGTCGCCGGCGCGCACGACATCGGCCTCGCTGGTCGTAATCGACCCAATCGGCGTTCAGGGTTTGGTCGTTGCGCTCGATGATGACATCGCCTTCCGCCCGCGCGCGTACATTGGTTTGGCCGGCGATGCGCTCGGCGCTGATGCGGGTGGCGTTTTCCGGCAAAAACCGCGCCGCCGCTGCCTTTGGCCGGCGGCAAATCGTCGCCGGACTGCGCGCCGGCACGGCAGCTCAAATCCGAACGGCTCCAGCCGTCCGCCGCCGTTGCGGTGCCCTCGGCAGCAGCCGCCGTTGAGAAAACGGCGCCCAAAAGACAGAACCAGTGGTGTGTGTGCGGATAAAACGCGGCAAAATCATACCCCCGTATGCGGTTTTACATTAAAATGGCGGCCATTTTAACCGAAAATCCGATTATGCAACGAGAGACCCAGCTAAAAGTTGGCTGCAGCAGCCGTTTCCCGGCCAGGAATTCGCCCTCGATTCGCCGCCGCCGACGCCGATTTCGCCGTTATTTCCGCGCCGTTTTGCCGACGGGCGAAGCATTAGTCTGCATGGACGCCCCGCCCGACAAAATGGACACCGAACCCTATGTGCGCGTACGCGAAATCTTCTCCATGCTCAATAGCCCCGCAAATTCTCGCGCGACGAAAAACAAGAGCTTTATCGCGCTAAACGACCTGGGCAAAGTGCAGTATCTGGCCGCCATGCAGCACGATACGCAGCCTGAAACCCACAAAGCCCTGCTGCTCGAAGTGCTGGACGAGTTAATCATCCCTGCAAAAAGCCTCCCGCGCCGGCGTGCTGCCCGAATACAGCCGCGAAATCCTGCTGCGCGAAGCCAATCTCTTTCCCGATTGGTTCGCCGCCAAAGAGCTGGGCAAAACCCTTCAACTTCAAACAGCGCCAGCTCTGGCAGCAGGGTTTGGACGCGCTGCTACCCGAAAATCGAAGCGCAGCTCAAAGTCTTCGTCCACCGCGACTTTCATCGTGCGCAACATCATGCTCACCGGCGGCCGCCCTCGGCATTCTCGACTTCAAGACGCCCTCTACGGCCCGATCAGCTACGATCTCGTCTCCCTGCTGCGCGACGCCTTTATCGAATGGGAAGAAGAATTCACCCTCGACATCGTCATCCGCTACTGGGAAAAAAGCCCGCGCCGCCGGCCTGCCCGGTACCCGCCGGGTTCGACACCTTCTACCGCTGGTACGAATTCATGGGCGTGCAGCGCCATCTCAAAGTAGCGGCATCTTCGCCCGCCTGTGGTGGCGCGACGGCAAAAGACAAATACCGCCCAGATTCCGCGTTTTCTCAACTACCTGCGCCGCACCACCCTGCCGCTACCCCGCCCTCGCCCCGCTCTACGCCCTGCTGCTCGAACTGGTGGGCGACGACGAGACTGGAAACCGGCTACACCTTTTAACTTCAGCTTTCAGGGCTGCCGCCACACCCCAAGCAGCCTGGAAAACCGTTTTTCACTTTCAGGCAGCCTGAAAGCCGGATTGGGCTTTTTCAGGCTGCTTTCCAGCTCGACACCGCCACAGCCCCCGCTATGAACGCCACTCTCCGCAGCCTGAAAAACTGCCCGCCCGCCTGGTGCTGGCGGCGATTGCCGTTTACCAGCGCCGCATCTCGCCGCACAAAAGCTGCGGCTGCGCCTACCGGCTGAAGCACGGCGGCAGCGGCTGCTCCGGCGTCGGCCGGCGGCTGATCCGCCGCTACGGCCTGCTCAAAAGGCTGGCGGGTGCTGCAAAAAGCGCTTTGAACGCTGTCGGGCGGAAAACCTGCGCCGCCGCGCCGCTGGCTATAGCCTACCACCAGCGCGGCGACTGAGTTCCCGATATTGCCGACTGCGCGCCGGATGTCCTGCATCTGCCCGAAATCTGCGGCGACAGCGCCGCCTGCAAATCCGCTTCTGCCGCAGCGCCGACTGCGCCTCGGAGTTTTGCAACTGCTGCGATGTTTTCGACTCGGCCGCTCCAAACGCAAAAACGCCGCCAGACAGCCCCCAAACGAAGGCAGTAAAACGAAAAGCAGCCTGAAACTTTTTCAGGCTGCTACGTCGAAGCGCCCTCTGCCGTGTTCCCGCGCAGACGGCAGATTACGGCAAACCGCCGCCCGCGCGGAAGTAGCGCCGCTTTCAGGCTGCTTGGTCGAGGCAGCCTGAAAGCCCAAACGGCCAGGCCGTCGGGCAAACGCCGTCCGAATCGTCCAAAAGCAGCCTGAAAAACCATAGCAAGGGCTTTCAGGCTGCTGTGTGCCGACAGGCGTTTCAGGCCGCCTACCAGCCCCGGCCGCGTTTGAGTTTCAGATAGTGGTTGATCAGCTGGCTGCTCAGTTCTTTGGGCAGCACGTTGATGGCGCGGATGCCGGCAAACTGAAATTTCTGCATGATTTCGGCGCTTTGTTTTTCGTAATGCAGGGCGCCGAGATAGCGGTGGGCGTCGTCTTCGCTGTTTACGGCATCCTGCCGCGCACTGTCCACGGCGTGCGGGCGCAGGGCGGCGAACAGCACCATGTGGTGTTTGCGCAGGCGCTGGACGTGCTGCAGCAGGCGTTGGTCGTCTTCGTGGTCGATGTGGGAGAGCACGACGACCAGGGCGCAGCGTTTTTGCTTTTGCAGCAGCAGATTGACGGCAGCTTTCAAAAGTCGGCGGCCTGCTGCGAGGGTTCGATGTCGAACACGCCCTGCACCAGCCGGCCGAGCTGCTCGATGCCTTTGTGCGGCGGCACGAAGCGGCTTTCGGGGTGGGCGAAGGTGAGCAGGCCGGCGGCATCGCCGTGCTTGAGCGCGGTGTAAAGAGCAGCAGCATCGCCTGCAGGGCGTGGTCGAAATGGCTTTGTCGCCCATCTGCAGGCGCATGTTGCGGCCGCAGTCGAGAGCAGGAAAAAGAGCTGCTGGTCTTGTTCGTCCTGATAGGTGCGGACGATGGGGCGGCTCATGCGCGAGGTGGCTTTCCAGTCGATATTGCGGATGTCGTCGCCGTCTTGGTAGTCGCGCAGCTGGTGGAAGTCCTGGCCGAGGCCGAGGCGGGGCAGTTTTTTCACGCCGACCAGATTGAGCCAGCGCTGCAGGCCGATCAAATCGGCGCCAGAATGCGGCTGAAATCGGGCAGCACGTCGATTTGCGCGGGCAGTTCGGCGCGGATGGCGCCGCTGCCAAAGTCCGAAGGGGCTGGGCAGCCAGTATTCGATGTGGGAAAAGTAGGCGCGGCCGCGGTGGCGCGGACTGGCCTGGTAGCGGGCGATGCTGATGCGCCCGGGCAGGGTATCGACGTGCAGCAGCGGCGGGCTGCATTCCCAGTCGGCCGGCGCGTGGTCGGCCAGCATCAGCTGTTGCGGCTGGCGCCACAAGCCCTGGTTTGGCGGACTGACGGTGATTTCGACGGTATGCGCCCGCCCTTGGGCAAACTGGTGCGGCAGGCGGCGCTCGAGATGGGGCTCGGGCGGATGGCGTCTGGAAAGGCGTCAAACAGCGCGGCCAGCGCCACCAATACCGCGCCGCCGGCGCCGGCGTGCATCAGCAGCCGAGCCGGCCGGCCCTCGCCCCACTTTTTGCAGCAGCAGCCCGAAGGCGGCTATCGCAACGCAGGCTGCCATTACGGCAATCAGCCGTCTGGTCGGTCTCATGGCAGCGCCTTACAGCCGCGGGCGGAAACGCTGGCGGCCAGCTCGTTCAGCACCTGCTCGACGTGCACGCCTTCCATCTCCATCTGGGTGGACAGGCGCACGCGGTGGCGCATGGCGGGCAGCCACACGGCTTTGATGTCGTCGGGGTAGTGTATTCGCGGCCGGCAATCAGCGCGTAGGCGCGGGCGCAGCTGATCAGGCGATGCCGGCACGCGGGCCGGCGCCGACGGAAAGCGCCGGCCAGTCGCGGGTGGACTGCACCAGACGCACGGCGTAGTCGATAATCTGCGGATCGACCCTGCACGCGGGTGGCGAGCTTTTGCAGCTGCTCGATCTGCTGCGGCTGGAACACGTGCTGCGGGGTGTTGTCGTTGAGAATGTCGTTGCCCCTGCTGGCGATCACGGCGCCGACCATGCGGGTTTTCGTCCTGCGGTTGGGGTAGCCGATCATCACTTTGAACATAAAGCGGTCAAGCTGGGCTTCGGGCAGCGGGTAGGTGCCTTCCTGCTCGATGGGGGTTTTTGGGTGGCGAGCACCATAAACGGGCTGGGCAGCCGGTGGGTGTTGCCGTCGAGCGTGACGCTGCGCTCCTGCATCACTTCCAGCAGCGCGGACTGGGTTTTCGCCGGCGCGCGGTTGATTTCGTCGGCCAGCAGCAGGTGGGTAAACACCGGCCCTTGGCGCAGCTCGAAGCGGTTGTTGTGGGCGTCGTAGCGGTAGTGGCCGGTTACGTCGGATGGCATCAGGTCGGGGGTGAACTGGATGCGGCGGAATTCGCCGGCAAAGGTCTGCGCCAGCGAGCGCACCAGCAGGGTTTTGCTGGTGCCGGGCACGCCTTCGAGCAGGACGTGGCCGCCGGCGAGAAAGACGGTCAGCACTTCGTCCACCACTTTCGACTGGCCGATCAGCACGTCGTTCAAACGCTGGCGCAGGACTTGGACGGCGCGCATGCCCCTGCTGCATCGGGGCGGCGGCGGACTGGGTGTTTTGGGTTTCGTTCATCGATTCTTCCTTAAGGTTCGGATTGCGGATAATTGCTTGGGATGCAGGCAGCCTGAAAAGCGCTGCGGATGGTTTTCAGGCTGCTTTTTTGGTTTCAGGCTGCCTGATTCAGTACCATTTATGCGGCAGGCGGCGCATCAGCAGCCGGTGCTGGAGAGCATGGCCAGCCATTCGACGGGGCCGACGTGCGTGGGCAGCGGCTCCAGCCAGGGTTTGACGGTGTCGGCAGAAAGTTTGGTCTGGCTGCAGACGAAATCCAGCCGCTTGGCGGGCGTCATCTGGTGCCACGACGGATAACGGCGCTCCAGATGTTCGAGCAGTTCCTGCTGCAAATCGGCCAGAATCGAGCGCTCGGAGAAGTGGCGCGCCAAGAAGCGCCCCTGCGCCAGCAGGTGCTGCCCCAGATAGCGCTCGGGCGCGGGCGGCAGGCTGCGCACCGGACCGATGCGGGCGGCAATCCGCCATACCGCCAGCGCCAGCACCGCCAGCAGCGGCCAGCTTAGGGCGGCGTATTTGGTGAGAATAATCCACAGCACCGGCTTGCGCAGCGGCGGCGTGCGGCTGCGCAATTCGCCCAGCAGCACGATTTTGCTTTTGCCCTGCGCCAGATAAGACACCAGATAGGCGTGGTCGTAGAGTTTCAGGCCGCTGTCGGCGCGCGGCGGGTATTCTGGGTTTTTCAGCCAGCTGGTGGTGCTGCTGAAAGTCAGGCTGCCTTCGCCGTGGCGCACTCGGACAATCTGGCTGCCGCTCAGATGGTTTTTCGCCTTTGAACATCACCTCCGGCTGCCGGCCTGCGGCTGCAGCAGGCGGCCGTAGTGGTTATTGTCGAAATACAGGGTTTTTGCCTTCAGGCAGCTTGATGCTGTTGATGTAGAAGCTGCATCTTTTAACGTACTCTGTCCTGCTGAAATCACGTTCCAGCTCTTTCTCGTCATCAGACATCATCGCGGTGGCGGCAAGACGTTTTTCTCGCTGTCGGCGCAGGCCGGATGGTTGGTAATCGCTTCTTGCTCTTTTTCCGCTTCCGGAAACTCTTTTTCGGCGTGCTTCAGCTTCAGGGTTTCGAACAGGGTTTTACTGTAGCCGTAGCGATCTTCCTGATTGTCTTCTTCGTCTTCATCGTCGTCTTCGGCTATGCTGTAATCGGTCGGTGTTTCGATGACGACATGGTTGCCGCGCGCCACCCAGTCGAGCGGGTATTCGGCATCGGCGCGGGTTTTCAGGTTGCTGTTGGAAACAATCAGCAGTTGTTTGTCGCCGGGGGCGATCAGATTGACGTTGTCGCTCAACTGCACCAGCTCGATATTCTGGTGGCCTTGGGCTGAGCAGCGCCTGCACGCCCAGCAGCTCTTTTTCCCGATGGCTCCATTCTGCGCGGACGTCGTTTTTCCATACGGTAACTTGGCGCCGCTCCCAGCCGGTGGCGAAATACAGCCCGCCGCCGAGCAGCACCAATACCAGCACCAGCAGCAGGATTCTGACTTTACTCATGCCTCACCTCCTGCCGTGTCGCGCTTATGGTTTTTCAGGCTGCCTTCGCTCTCGGCAAGGGGCAAACAGGCGGCGGTAGTCGCGGCACAAACCTGTGCACCGCTTCGCGGTCGGGCTGCCAGTGGGCATAGGCCAGCGCCACCCAATTGGTGGTCAGCAGCCGCCAGTAGGCGGACAGTTCCGGCTTCAGGCGCTCGATGCGGCGCTGCACTTCGCCCTCGGTATCGCTGCTACGCAGCGGAATGCCGTAACGGCGCGCAACCTGCGACAGGCTGCCGCGGTACAGCAGGCTGAGTGCGGCGCGCGGGTCGCGCTCAAACAGGCGCAGCACTTCGCCCGCCACGTCGTCGGGCAGGCTTTTCGGGGTGATTTTCATGCCGAACAGGGTATCGGGCACTTCGACCCCTTCGAGCTTGCCGGTAATGCGCCGACCAGCGCCACAGCAAAAACAGCACGCCGCCCAGCGCCAGCGCGGCAATCAGGTAAATCACCATATTGACGCCCACCGGCGCTTTGGCTTTCAGTTTTGGGCAGGGCGACATCGAGTTCGGGCGGTTTGTATTTCTGGTCTTTCTTCACCCATTTGGTTTCTTTTTCGAGACAGGGGAAAGGGTTTGGACGACAGTTCGTTTTCCTTGATGCGCTCGATTTTTCTGCTCGTCCGGTAGCGGCTCGGCCTGCGCTTTCAGGCTGCCTGAAAGGGCGAAAGACGACTAAAACACCAGCGGCAGCGCCCACAGCGCGCTTTTGCTCTTGGTAAGCCGCTCTTGGATTTTGCGCGCCGCCAGCTGGATGTCCCAGCCTTCGGCCAGCGTGCGCGAATTGAGATACAGGCTGAAGCCGCTGGCAACATAAATCGGCTGCCAGAAGCACAGCACCAGCACATAAATCAGATTGGAGATGCGGTTGACCACGATGCCGTCGTCGGTAACAAACAGGGTTTCAAACAGCCGCCCGAGTTCGTTTCCACGCCCGCAGATTGGTAAAGGGATCGCCGAAGAAGGTGGAAGTCGGATCTTCCCACCACAGCCAGATGCCGAGCAGCAGCAGGCCGAAAGACAGGATCATTTCGATGTGGACGCCGACGAAAGTGAGCCAGCCCGGCCATCGCGCTGCTGCGGCGCGACAGCTCGCTGCTGCGGCGCGACCACGCTTTGCCGCCCAAGCCTTCCAGCACCGTCAGCGGCAGCACCAGGCTGCGGCGGATACTCAGGCGGCGCCAAGTCAGATCGCCGATCAGCCGCGGCCGCCACAGACTGCGCCAGCTGCTTTTCAGGCAGCCTGAAAAGCCCGGCAGATCTTCAAATACCTGCCGCGACATCAGCTGCAGCAGCGGCGCTTCAAACACCGGCTTCGAAAGCCAGATCAGAAATCCGCCCACGCCGGCTGCTGCCAGAACACCAGCATCAGCGAGGCCGTAAAAACGGCAGCGAATACACCGCCCACAGCCCCATGTACAGAAACGGGCGCTCCTGAAACAGGCGGGTGCCCCAAATCCAGCGCTTCCCAGCCGTTGCGCGGGCGGAAGTTCAGGCGCGTTTCCCAAATATTCATTCTGCGCCCCCTGCCGGCCGGCAAACATCGAGATGAGGCATAAACCAAAACCCACATGCAGACCGACCACATATTTGACAGCCATATGGACGCTGGTGAGCGGCGACCAAAAGCCTTCGATAATCGCGGCAATAAACAGCATCAAAAAAGCGCCGTTTAAAAGCGCGATGGCTTTTTTACCCTGCACTTTCAAGGCATCGCGGCGCGACGAGCCCTGCAGGGTAAAGCAGCGCAGCGCCAGCCGCAAACCGGCGGCCGCCGACAGCACGATGCCGGTCAGCTCGAAAGCGCCGTGGGTAATCACAAACGAGAAAAACGCCGGGCCGCTGGGTTTGCCGATCATATAGGCCATGCTGCCGCCGATCATCCAGCCGTTGAACACGGTAACAAACACCGTGCCCAGCCCGAACATAACGCCGCTGCCGAACGCACGAAAGGCGATGCCGATATTGTTGAACACATAATAGGCAAACATCATCATGTTTTGGCTGAAATCGCGGTTGCTGCCGTCGCCATGAAAACTTTCTGCATATCGTTATACATGGTTTCCAAATCGGAAAAACTATCGAAGCCCGGGACCTCGTCCAGCTTGCTCTCCGGCAGCACCAGCACCAGCAAAAAGGCCAGCAAAAAAGGCAGGTAAAACATCAGGTGGGCGGCGATGACCAGCTTTTTCTCGGCGCGCACCGCCTGCGGAAAACCGCTGCGGACAAATTCGACAAAGCGCGGCAGCAGGCTTTGGCGCTGGCCGCGGTAAAGCAGCTGGTGGCCGCGCTCGCACAGCGCCTGCAGATAGGAAGTCAGGCTGCCCGAATAATGGCGGTCGTTTCGCCAGCGCCAGATGGTGGCAGACGGTGCGGTAGTGCTGCACAAAGCACTCGGTGCGCGCCGGCGGCAGGCGCTTGTCCTGCTCCAGCAGCTGCAAATCCTGCTCGAATTTCTGCCAGAAAGCGTTGTTTTGCTCTTCAAAAAACAGCTGTCTCATGCCGCAACGCCCTCCTGCTTACGCTCTTCGCCGGCATAGTATTTCGCCAACCCCAGTATCAGCTGCTGCGGGTCGCCGCCGATTTGGCCGCCGAAAATCGACACCGCCATCATCTCCGCCAACTCCTGCGCCCGCACCGGCGCCAGCGACGAGCGGCGCTCGGCAAAAAGCTGAGCACCGCCTGCTGCTCCTCGCGCGTCAGCACCACCGGCGGCGCCACCGCTTCGACGCCGCGCAGCGACAAACGCGCGGCGGCAGCGCGGTTTTTCTCGGCATAAACCACCACCGTGGACGCCAGCATATCGCCCAGGCGGCGGCCGTGGGGGTCGCACAGCGCCACCACCATGCCGACGCCGTGCAAAAACGGCGGGCCGTCTGCCAGCCGCACCAGATTGCGCATCATCGCCGCGCTCCAGCCCACCCGCGTGCCGTCGTCGTTTACCACCCGCAGGCCGAAAACGCGCTTGCCGGGCGTCTGCCCGCTCCACAGCACTTCAAACAGCACGTGGTACAGCCACAAAACAAAAATAGATTCAGAAAAACAGCATCATCAAACACATCGGAATTCACGCCGAGCAGGCCGATAAGAAGGCTCAGCAGCCAGCTTGAAAGTCAAAGCCAGATAAAGCGGATAAGCAGAGTCCAAAAAGATAGGCGCGCGAGCGCAAGAATATTGAAGCGGGGCGCAGATAGATATCGACCGCCTCGGGCGTTTCCACCTTCAGCAGGGTGTCGATCCGGTTGCGGGAAGAAAATTCGGACATAAATCGGGGAAATCGGAAACGGAAAACCGGCAGCCTGAAACGGTGCCGCGAAAAAGCGGGCAGTTTGCTGAAACCCTGCCTGCCGACAAGAAGCGGTATCAAAAAAACGGCGCGCGGATACGGCAGCGGTAGCCGTGTGTTGCAATCGTGCGCCACCGCGCCGCGCGGGGCAAAGCAGCCTGAAAACCGGGCGGCGGCAAAACGCAGCAAAGCGGCAGGCATCGCGCCGCTGTTTTCAGGCTGCCTTCGGCGCGGCAGGCAGCCTGAAAAGCAGACGCTGCCGTTCGATGTTAGAATGCGGCTCTTTTTGTTTCCGCACCACCCGCACATGTCTAAGCGCCCCTTTTGTTTTCTGCTCTGCCTCAGCCTGTGGCTGAGCCTGCCCGCCCTTGCCGACGACAGCTTTCAGGCTGCCTCGGCGCCGGCGGCCGCGCAAACGCAGCCCGAACAGAGCATTCAACAGACGGAACAAAAGCAGCCTGAAAACGCCGCAGCGCCGCCGCTGAAAGCAAAGAAGACGGCGCGTTAGAGCCGCATCCGAAAGAGCGCTGGCTCAAAACCGGCCGACAGCGACGACGATATCGACGACACGCCCAAATACACGCCGCGCCATCCGGTACGCATCGAAGTGGCCGACAAGACATCAAAGAAATGCTCGAACAGCACCTGCCGCTGATCCACTACCAGCGCACCGAAGATTTGGACAGCGAGCAGGTCGGCTATCTTTTTGGAAGACGCGCCCAACGACGCGCTCAACATGCTCAAAACCGAAGGCTATTTCAACGCCAAAAATCAACATCTGTTCCCGAAGGCCAGGGCTATCTGCTGAAAATCGATCTGGGCAAGCGCACCCGCATCGACAAAGTAGAGGGTGGCACTGTTGGGCGACATCCTGCAGGAAGACGATTTGGGCAGCTACTACAAAGACGCCTTCTCCGGCTGGCGGCTGCCGGTGAGCGCGCCTTTCCGCCAGGAAGACTGGTCGAGCAGCAAAACTTCGGTGCTCAGCGCGGTGGCGCAGCGCAAATACCCGCTGGCGGAATTTTTCCACCACCCGCGCCACCGTCAATCCCGCCACCAACAGCGCCGATCTGAAAGTAACCATCGACAGCAAGCAGCCGGTTTATTTCGGCGACTTTGAAATCAGCGGCACCGAGCGTTATCCCGAAAGCGTGGTGCGCGATCTGGCCAAATTCCGCCCTCGGGCGATCCCTACAGCTCTCGACAGCCTGCTTGACTACCAGCAGTCGCTCGAGGGCGACAGCCACTACGCCGGCGCGTCGGTGCAGGCCGACTTCGAGCGCATGGAAAACGACCGCGTGCCGGTGAAAGTGGCGGTATCCGAAGTCAAGCGCCAGAAATTCGAAGCCGGTCTTGGTTTTGATTCCGCCTACGGCTTGGGCGCGGCAGCCTCGGCTATTCGCACTACAACCTGTTCAAAGCGCGGCTACGTCGGCTCGCTGTCCACTTCCATCGACCGTTACCAGACCAATACCTCCGTCGGCATCAGCCAGCCGCGCAACAACCACGGCTACTACTACACCACCAGCCTCGGCTATTCGCGCAGCACCACGCAGAAGCTGGAAAAACGCGCGGTTAGCGGCGGCCTGTGGCGCGTGCGCGACCGCGACGGCATCGATGCGCGGCTGGGCATCGAGTTCGTTTTTGAAAACAGCGAAGTGCCCGACAGCAAAAACCCGCATCGGCCGCAGCCACTCACCATGCTCACTGCATCTTGGAAGCGGCAGAACATCGAAACCCTGCTGCTGACCAGGCTACTATCTCGACGGCAAAGTCGGCGTAACCCTCGGCAAGCTGCTCTCTTCGGCGCCGCTGGCGCGGGTCAAAGCCAATGCCGGCTACTACTTCACGCCGGAAAACAAGAAAATCGGCACGCTGGTGCTGCGCGGCGAACTGGGCTATGTGTACAGTACCCAAAAACAAACCGAAGGCGAAGTGCCCTCCACCCTGATGTTCCGCACCGGCGGCGCCTCGTCGGTGCGCGGCTACGAGCTCGACAGCATCGGCCGCCGCTAGCGACAGCTCCGCCGTCCTGCCCGACCGCGCGATGGCGGTAGCCAGCGCCGAATATCAGTTTCCGATTAAAGAAAGTTTCGCCCTCGCGCTGTTTCACGATGTCGGCGGCGTTGCCCGCAACTTCAAAGAACATGACCATGCGCCACGGCACCGGCATCGGCCTGCGCTGGTTCAGCCCGGTTGCCCCTTGCCTTTCTTTCGACGTCGCCTACGGCCACCACGACAAACGGCTGCGCTGGCACATCAGCCTCGGCACCCGCTTCTGATTCCCCAGCGGCCTGAAAGGCTCTGAAAGAACAAACGGCACGGTTTTTACCGTGCCGTTTGGCGTTTTGCCGTTTTTCAGGCTGCCTGTTTCGCGCAAAAGCAAAAAGGCAGCCTGAAAGCCTTATCCCGTTTTTGCTGCCGGCGTTTTCGAGGCTGCCTGAAAACCGGCGGTGCCGCGCAGCGCATCCCTGCCAGCAGTCGGGCGTTTGGAACTGCATTTTCGCCGTTGTCCATGCGCTGGGCGACTTGGGTGGTGGTGGCATTTGGTGAGCTTGGCGCCGCTGTGGGCGTCGCGAGATGGTGTAGTCGATTTTTCAGGCAGCTTTCAAACTCGGTAAGCGCCATTTCAACGCGGATTTTTCTGGCCGAAACGGGCGGGGCGCACGTATTTGAGATCGAGCTTGACCACCGCCACATAGCCGCGCTCGAGCATCACCGCGTAGTTGTAGCCGATAAAGTCAGAGCAGGTCGCAGCGGGCGACTTCGAGATATTTGACGTAGTGCCCGTGCCAGACGATGTTCATCACATCAACGTCGAAAAACGGGACTTCCATCTCGGTGCTGTGGCGCAGATAAACGTGTTTAGCCATGCGGGGTATTCCAAAAATCGCAGAAATTAAACCATTGCGGCGGCGCGCGGCGGGCGTATTGCTCGAGCAGGCGGGCATAGCGCTGGGCGGCTTCGGCAATCTGCTGCTCGCGGTTGGCGCGTGTCCAGGCGGGAATGTCGGCAAAGTGCTTGAGACAGAGATGGTAGCGCCGGCCGCGGCCCGCGCAGCACGAAAAATGGTGTTGGTGCGGGCTTTGGGCAGGCCGGCCAGCAGCCACGGCCCCTGCGGCAGCTCCGGCGCGGCGGCCGAGGAAAATCGACAGCCACGGTTTTTGTTGCCGCGCACCGGCGTGCGGTCGGCGGCGATGGCAATCCATTCGCCGGCATCGAGTTTCTGCGACAGCGACAGCATCTGCGCGGCATCGAGCTTGTCCCACCTGAATCAGCTGGATGTAGCTGGCGCCGGCGGCTTTGAGCGCCTGGCTAAACTCGGCGGAATGCGCGTCATACACCAGCACGTTCATTTTGAAGCCGGGATGGCGCGACACCACGCGCGGCAGATTTGCTATTGCCCAGATGCGAGCAGATCAGAATCTGGCCGCGCCCTTCGTGCCAGCGCACGGTGGAAACAGGCCGTCGGGGTCTTCCAGCACCAGATTGTCGGCGGTGATTTTGCGCTGCCACACCCGCAAAGCGGTCGGCCACCGCCTGGCCGAAAGGCGGCAAACTGGCGGTACACGGCAAAGCGTGCGAGGCAGCGCATCGGGAAAATGACTGTTTCAGGCTGCTTTTGGTACTGGCGCACGGCGGCGCTGGCTGCGCGAAGTCAGATAAAAATACGCCGCCACCAGCGCCGCCACCAGGCGGGCGATCCACAGCGGCAGATAGCGCACCAGCCGCACGCTGATTTTCAGAAACAGCGGGCTGCCGCGCTCACGCTGCGCCGACCAGTGGCGCTGCCGTTTTGCGTCCGCCGCCAGCGCGCCAGGCCAGCATGCCGAAAAACAGCCGCGTGTGCATTTTGCCGATCAGCCAGTTGTCGGCACGCAGCCTGGAAATGGAAATGCCTTCTTCGCGGTAGGCGATGTGGGTGTCGAGCCATATAAAGGGCAGCCGCGCCAGTACGGAGGCGGATCAGGATTTCATTGTCAAAAATCCATACGATCACACACCTTTTCGTGATGCACCACGTCCAAAAACAGGGCAACCGGATAGATGCGGAAGCCGCACATGCCGTCTTTGATGTCGCGCGAGCGAGGTATTTCACGCGTTCAAAAATCGGTGATTTTGCGGCCCGTAAAGCCGCGCTGGGCACGCTGCCATCGTACACCGGCCGGTCGCACACCACCGCCTGCGGCTGCGCGCGCGGTTTCGACAAAGCGCGGGAATGTCGGCAAAATCGTGCTGGGCGTCGGCGTCGATTTGCAGCACATGGCTGTAGCCCTGTTCGGCGGCCAGTTTCACCCCCATTTCACCGCGCTCCTTGCCGCCGTTAACCGGCCGGAAAGCAGCCTGAACGCCCTCTCCCACACCGCTTCCACCGCCGCGCGGTATTCTTCGCCCGAGCCGTCGTCCACCACCAGCACCGGCAGGCTGGCGGCGCAGGGCGGCGACCACCTGCGGCAGGGTGGTCGGATGGCGGTAGTGGGGAATCAGGGCAATGATGTTCATGGGCAGCAGACAAAAAGAGCAGCCTGAAACGGCAAAACAGGCGGCGGCGGGCAACAACGCGGCGTTTAGACGGCAGAACACCGCTGCCGGCAAAAACAAAACGGCAAGCGGTGCGGATTTAGGGCGCGATTTTTACCGTCAAACGGCTGCGGCGTCATGCGCGCGCGGGCGAGTGCTTTCAGGCTGCCTGAAAACGGTTTTGCCCGTTTTCCGAGGGCTCCCGACGGCGGCGCAAAGGTTTTCAGGCTGCTTTGCGCCCTTTAAAGCCGTTTGCCGCCGAGCATTATCACCACCATGCCGCACAGGCACAGCGCCATGCCCAGCCAGTCGCTGCGGCGCGGGGCGATGCCGTCGGCCAGCCACAACCACAGCAGCGCCACGCACACACACACGCCGCCATCAGCGGCATACACGCGGCCGCTGGCAGTCGGATGCAGTGTAAGCAGCCAGGCAAAAAGCGCCAGCGAAGCGGCGGCAGGCAGCAGCAGCCAGGCGCTTTTCCCTGCAGCCACAGATAGAGCACGCCAGCAGCCGACGATTTCGGCCAGCGCGGTCAGCACTGAATAAAGCCAGCGTTTTTCAGCATAAATCCTCCCTATCAGGGGAAAAAGCAGCCTGAAAACCCTGCTGCGCCGCCGGATTTCGGGCGGCAAAACGGGTTTTCAGGCTGCCTGCATTCTTCGGATGCTGTAAGCGTTTAGCGGGCAAGGTCGCCTTTTGAATACCACGCGGGCGTGGAAGGTGCCGACTTCGCAGTCGTACTGGCCGCCGTGCATCGGTTTGCGGTCGTAAATGCTGTGGAAGTTGCTCACGCGGGTGGCGCCGCGTTTGGCGGCGGTTTCCTGGAATTTGTGGGCGGCGTTGATAAAGCGCGCTGGCAGGCGACTTTCATCGGAACGGCCGGTGGCGTTGGCGGCCTGGCGGGTGGTCAGACCGGATTCGATCACGCGGCCGCCGCCGGCAAAGCTCACCGGAATGCCGGGTTTCGAGCAGTTGTTTTTGCTTCTTTGGAAGCCATCACCGCGCGGCCGTCGCAACGGTACACCACTTTTGCGGCCTTTTGCGGCCGGGATCGTCGTCTTTGAGCAGGCGGCAGTATCTGCCGGAAGTTTGTTTGGATGCTTTGTCGCTCTGGCTGCTGTGGCTGTCGCTGCGTGCACCGTCTTCGGGGCTTTTGGCTGTTTTTACAGCCGCTCACCGCGAAAGCGGCTACAATCAGCGCGGGCAGGACAAAATGGCTTTTTCTTCATTACGGTCTCCTAAAAGTGAAACGATTAGACAAACGGCTACAAAACTTAACGCAGTTTACTTGAAATGAACGCTTTGCAGCAATCGCAAAATACCCTGCACCTTTATCTCGCCGGTCCCGACTGCGCCGCCGGTTACCGGCCGCAGGATTTGTCCGCTGCCGACCGCGCCCTGCTCGCCGCCCATCCCACGCGCGGCGGTAGCACCGATTGGCAGGTGAGCCGTTTTCTCAAACAGCAGGCCGGCGCCGTTTCCTCGCTCAGCCACAGCGCGCAGCCATGCGGCGCTTGCGCTGCTCACGGTTTTGCCGTCGGCATTGATTTGGAAGCGCTGCGCCCGCGACGTTTCGCCCATTGGCGCGAGTGGATACTCCATGCCGACGAATGCCGCTGGCTCGAAGAAAACGGCGCCGATGCATCTCCAGCCATTATCTGCTGTGGACGCTGAAAGAAGCGCTGCTCAAAGCCGCCGGTTTGGTTTTTGGCGGATATGGCCGCAGTCGGCCTGCGCCGCTCGGATAACGGTGTTTGGCAGCTGCATGCAAACGGCGGAAACTGGGCGGGAAAAAGTGTTTGCGATTGGCAACAGTCCTTTGCTTTCAGGCTGCCAATCAGCCGCCGGCGAGCAGGCTTTCCTACTTGCCGCCGTGTGGCTGGCAGCCTGAAAGTGCAACTGCACTGGCAGGGATTCGGCAGCTGGCGGCAGCCGGCATACCGGCAGCTGGCGGCATTCGGCGACACAGGCTGATTCCAATCAAGCCGCCGCCGTTTTCAGGCTGCTTTGCGCCGCTTTGGCAGCGATGCCGTCCCAAAATACTTTTCAGGCTGCCGAGTGCGTTTCAGGCAGCCTGAAAAACCGTTCAAACGCCTTTTGGGCATAGGGTTTCAGGCTGCCTTTTGCTATAATCCGCGCCATCTTGCGCCCGCGGCAAAGCTGGGCAGTCCGGCGGCGGCATCTGATGCGCCGCCCGCTTAACACAGGCAGCCTGAAAAAAACGCATGAACGCTTCCCTTTCTCTCTTTCAACCTGCTCGGCTGGCATGCCGCGTCCACCCGCTCTGCACAGCGAGCGAAGAATGGGCGGCGTGGGCGGGCGGACGGCTGCAGGCGGAAGATTTGCCCGACACGCCGCCGCCGGTGGCTTTTCCTGCCCGCCATGCAGCGGCGGAGACTCGGCGTTTCGGCGCGACTGCTGTTTCAGGCTGCCCATCCGCTTGTTGCCGAAAAACGAGCGCTGCCCGCTGGTACTGGCGTCGCACGACGGCGAAATCAACCGCAGCTTTGCGCTGTGGGTGGGGCTGCTGCGCGAAAATGAAGTGTCGCCCACATCGTTCGGGCTGTCGGTACACAACGCGCTGGCCGGCCAATGGTCGATGCTGCGCGGCGACATGAGCGAATACACCGCGCTATCGGTGCGCGGCGACGGTTTGGAAGCGGCGCTGGCCGAAGCGGCGGGCTTTCTTGCCGACGGTGCCGACAAAGTGCTGGTGGCGGTAGTGGACGAGCCTTTGCAGGCGCAATATCCGGCCGCCCCGGCTGAACGCGCGCCTTTCCTTATGCGCTCTCGATGCTGCTTGGGCCGCGGCGACGGCTGGCGTTTGAGCGCGATGCCTGCTGCGGCCGGACAACTGGCGCAAAACGGCTATTGGGGCGCGCTGTCGTGGCTGCAACACGAGCTTTCAGGCTGCCTTGAATGGCAGCACCTTTATGCGGACAAGGTTTGGCAATGGCAGAAAAACGCATCCCTAAGCAGCCGCGCCAATCGCGCATGGCGGCTGGTTGCCACCGGGCTGGGTTTTGTGTTTTTCGGCGTATTCGGCGTGCTGCTGCAGCTGTTTCTGATTCCGTTTTCTGCTCAATCCGTCGCCCGATTTGGCCAGCCACAAACGGGCGCGGCGCACGGTAACCAAAACCTGGCTGTGGTTCAGCCATTATCTGACCGCGGCCGGGCATTTTGAGCGTGCGTTTTGAAGGATTCGAGCGGCTCGGCCGGCCGGGGACAGCTGATTCTGGCCAATCATCCGTCGCTATTGGATGTGGTGCTGCTGCTGAGCCGCGTACCGGAAGCCAACTGTATTGTGAAAGCCGATTTGCTGAAAAACCCGGCCATGATCGGCCAAATCCGCTCCTGCGGCTATCTGCCCAACCATGAAGATATGGATTTTGTCGAAGCGGTGGATAAGATTTTTGCAGGAAGAATGCCTGCTGGTTTTCCCCGAAGGCACCCGCACCGGCTGGGACGGGGTGGTGAAGTTTCACCGCGGCGCGGTTTCGATGGGCTTGCGTAGCGCAAAAACCATCACGCCGGTGGTCATCAGAATGCAAACCGCCCAATTTCAAAAAAAGGCCAGCCGTGGTACAAAATCCCGCTGCAAAAACCGGCTTTACGTTTTTCAGCGTGGGCGACGATATCGACCCGCAAGACTGGCTCGCCAAGCATCCTTTGCCGATTGCCGCGCGCCGTTTGAACGATTATTTGCAACACTACTTTAACGAAAGAAGCAAAAATGACTGACTTAAAACAAGAAATCAAACAACTGATTATCGACAGCCTGGGGCTGGAAGACATCAGCGCCGCCGATATCGACGATCAGGCGCCTCTGTTTGGCGACGAAGGCCTGGGTTTGGACTCGGTGGACGCGCTGGAACTGGGATTGGCCGTGCAAAAAGCATTTCGGCTTCCAGCTCGACGGCGAAAACCAGGAACTGCGCGACAGCTTCGCCAATGTTTCCACCCTTGCTGCCTTTATCGAAAAACAACGTGCCAGCTAAGGATCTGCCATGAACGAAACCGAAATCGCGCTTTTTTGTTCAGACATTCTGGAAAACATGTTTGAAATCGACACCAGCAATGTTACCGGCAGCACCAATCTGTATGAAGATTTGGAAATCGACAGCATCGATGCCATCGACCTGCTCGACCAAATCAAGCGCCAAACCGGCTACAAACTGCAGGCCGACGATTTTCGCAACGTGCGCACTGTGGATGATGTGGTGCAGGCGGTACTGAAACTTTACCAGTCCGATAACGCCGCCCAGTGAGTACTACCGCCAAAATCCTGCTCACGCTGCTGAGCCTGATCTACCCGCTGCTGTGGTATTACGGCCGCAGCCAGGGTTGGTTTTACGCTTTGGCCGGACTGATGATGGCGCTGTGGCTCGGCCGCGCTTATCTTCAGTCCGACCGCATCCAAAAAAACGCATTTCGCTATTGGTTGCGGCATTTTTGCCCCTACCCTGTTGTTCAGGCTGCCGGACGAGTATGTATTGGTATCCGGTATGGGTGAGCGTCTTAATGTTGTTTGTCTTCACACTAAGCCTTACCCAAAAACAGAGTGCGATCGAAAAAATCGCCCGCTTACAGCATCCCGACCTTCCTCCGGAAGGTGTCGTTTATACACGCCGAGTCACTCCAGATATGGTGTGTCTTTTTTCTACTAAACGGAAGTCTGGCCGCATTGCTGGTATTGGTTGAAGCCTACCGACTATGGGCGCTTTATACCGGCATTATTTCCTACGTTCTAATGGGAATTTTTGCTTGGCGGAGAATATCTTTACCGTAAATTTCGTATTGAAGCTGTAAAGATTACCTGACATCAAAGTCCAAAAAGCAGCCTGAAAAGTTTTTCAGGCTGCTTTGCTATTACTCCCTATATAACGCAGAATACCGACAAACCGGGTACCTATTTAGCAGGCCATACCATTGATTAACTGCTGCGAGCCACACCTATAAGCTGTGAAGCGGCACTTTAGATCAACATCAAAAAGCAGCCTGAAAAGTTTTTCATGCTGTTTTTAGTGAATCCACACGTCCTTCCTCCCCCCCAAGCAGAAACCCCCTGCCTATGGTTTTATTAGGCAGGGGGTATGAACAAAGGGTTTGGCGGTGACCTACTTTCACACGGGAGACCGTACTATCATCGGCGCTGGTTCGTTTCACTGTCCTGTTCGGGATGGGAAGGAGTGGGACCAAACCGCTATGGCCGCCAAACAAAGAGGGCAAATCGGATAGCCTGTGCTTTGGCACGCAACAATAATCACAAAGAAGTTACCGAAGATGGGTAATCAGTAATTCAAACGATGATTTTAGTATCATTATTTCAGTAAGCTTTCTGTTTGTCGTATCACAGCGTTTATGCTGCAAAGTACTTCAAATGATAGAGTCAAGCCTCACGAGCAATTAGTATGGGTTAGCTTCACGCGTTACCGCGCTTCCACACCCCACCTATCAACGTCCTGGTCTCGAACGACTCTTTAGTGCGGTTAAACCGCAAGGGAAGTCTCATCTTCAGGCGAGTTTCGCGCTTAGATGCTTTCAGCGCTTATCTCTTCCGAACTTAGCTACCCGGCGATGCCACTGGCGTGACAACCGGTACACCAGAGGTTCGTCCACTCCGGTCCTCTCGTACTAGAGCAGCCCCCGTCAAACTTCCAACGCCCACTGCAGATAGGGACCAAACTGTCTCACGACGTTTTTAAACCCAGCTCACGTACCACTTTAAATGGCGAACAGCCATACCCTTGGGACCGACTACAGCCCCAGGATGTGATGAGCCGACATCGAGGTGCCAAACTCCGCCGTCGATATGAACTCTTGGGCGGAATCAGCCTGTTATCCCCGGAGTACCTTTTATCCGTTGAGCGATGGCCCTTCCATACAGAACCACCGGATCACTATGTCCTGCTTTCGCACCTGCTCGACTTGTCGGTCTCGCAGTTAAGCTACCTTTTGCCATTGCACTATCAGTCCGATTTCCGACCGGACCTAGGTAACCTTCGAACTCCTCCGTTACTCTTTGGGAGGAGACCGCCCCAGTCAAACTGCCTACCATGCACGGTCCCCGACCCGGATTACGGGTCTGGGTTAGAACCTCAAAGACACCAGGGTGGTATTTCAAGGACGGCTCCACAGAGACTGGCGTCTCTGCTTCTAAGCCTCCCACCTATCCTACACAAGTGACTTCAAAGTCCAATGCAAAGCTACAGTAAAGGTTCACGGGGTCTTTCCGTCTAGCAGCGGGTAGATTGCATCTTCACAACCACTTCAACTTCGCTGAGTCTCGGGAGGAGACAGTGTGGCCATCGTTACGCCATTCGTGCGGGTCGGAACTTACCCGACAAGGAATTTCGCTACCTTAGGACCGTTATAGTTACGGCCGCCGTTTACTGGGGCTTCGATCCGATGCTCTACATCTTCAATTAACCTTCCAGCACCGGGCAGGCGTCACACCCTATACGTCCACTTTCGTGTTTGCAGAGTGCTGTGTTTTTAATAAACAGTCGCAGCCACCGATTCTCTGCGACCCTCCTATGCTTACGGAGCAAGTCCTTAACATTAGAGGGCATACCTTCTCCCGAAGTTACGGTATCAATTTGCCGAGTTCCTTCTCCCGAGTTCTCTCAAGCGCCTTAGAATTCTCATCCTGCCCACCTGTGTCGGTTTGCGGTACGGTTCTGATTCAACTGAAGCTTAGTGGCTTTTCCTGGAAGCGTGGTATCGGTTACTTCGTGTCCGTAGACACTCGTCGTCACTTCTCGGTGTTATGAAGACCCGGATTTGCCTAAGTCTTCCACCTACCGGCTTAAACAAACTATTCCAACAGTTTGCTAACCTAACCTTCTCCGTCCCCACATCGCATTGAATCAAAGTACGGGAATATTAACCCGTTTCCCATCGACTACGCATCTCTGCCTCGCCTTAGGGGCCGACTCACCCTACGCCGATGAACGTTGCGTAGGAAACCTTGGGCTTTCGGCGAGCGGGCTTTTCACCCGCTTTATCGCTACTCATGTCAACATTCGCACTTCTGATACCTCCAGCATCCCTTACGAGACACCTTCGCAGGCCTACAGAACGCTCCCCTACCATGCACTAAAAGTACATCCGCAGCTTCGGTTACAGATTTGAGCCCCGTTACATCTTCCGCGCAGGAAGACTCGACCAGTGAGCTATTACGCTTTCTTTAAATGATGGCTGCTTCTAAGCCAACATCCTGGCTGTCTGTGCCTTCCCACTTCGTTTACCACTTAATCTGTCATTTGGGACCTTAGCTGGCGGTCTGGGTTGTTTCCCTCTTGACAACGGACGTTAGCACCCGCTGTCTGTCTCCCGAGGAACCACTTGATGGTATTCTTAGTTTGCCATGGGTTGGTAAGTCGCAATGACCCCCTAGCCATAACAGTGCTTTACCCCCATCAGTGTCTAGCTCGAGGCACTACCTAAATAGTTTTCGGGGAGAACCAGCTATCTCCGAGTTTGTTTAGCCTTTCACCCCTATCCACAGCTCATCCCCGCATTTTGCAACATGCGTGGGTTCGGTCCTCCAGTACCTGTTACGGCACCTTCAACCTGGCCATGGATAGATCACTCGGTTTCGGGTCTACACCCAGCAACTATTCGCCCTATTAAGACTCGGTTTCCCTTCGCCTCCCCTATTCGGTTAAGCTCGCTACTGAATGTAAGTCGTTGACCCATTATACAAAAGGTACGCAGTCACGGAATAAATCCGCTCCCACTGTTTGTATGCATCAGGTTTCAGGTTCTATTTCACTCCCCTCCCGGGGTTCTTTTCGCCTTTCCCTCACGGTACTGGTTCACTATCGGTCGATGATGAGTATTTAGCCTTGGAGGATGGTCCCCCCATCTTCAGACAGGATTTCTCGTGTCCCGCCCTACTTGTCGTATACCTAGTACCACCGCCGGAATTTCGAATACGGGACTATCACCCACTATGGCAGAAGTTTCCAATTCTTTCTTCTATCCCGACGGCTATCGTATACAGGCTCCTCCGCGTTCGCTCGCCACTACTTGCGGAATCTCGGTTGATTTCTTTTCCTCCGGGTACTTAGATGGTTCAGTTCTCCGGGTTCGCTTCGCTTATCCTATGTATTCAGATAAGGATACCGCACTGAGTGCGGTGGGTTTCCCCATTCGGACATCACCGGATCAAAGCTTTATTGCCAGCTCCCCGATGCTTTTCGCAGGCTTACACGTCCTTCGTCGCCTATCATCGCCAAGGCATCCACCTGATGCACTTATTCACTTGACTCTATCATTTGAAGTACCTTTTTGACTTCGGAGTTTTGCCGTTGACTAGCTACGCTCCTTAAGGCCTTTACTTTGATAAAGCTTACTGCTTGTTGTGTCTTAACCCTGCCTTTTGTGTTTCAGGGTTAAGTCGATACAATCATCACCCAAATTACTGGGCTTTATTTCAGGCTGCCTGGGCAGCTGCAATAAAACCTCATTGTCTTTGTTTGTTGATTTCGGCTATCCAATTTGTTAAAGATCGATGCGTGGTTTTCGCAAATTAAAGCAGTCTGATTCTGCAAACTGCTTTAATTTGGGAAATCTTGGTGGAGGCAAACGGGATCGAACCGATGACCCCCTGCTTGCAAAGCAGGTGCTCTACCAACTGAGCTATGCCCCCTTTACCTTGAACCGGCCTGCCGGCTTTGGTTACTGGTGGGTCTGGGAGGACTTGAACCTCCGACCCCACGCTTATCAAGCGTGTGCTCTAACCAGCTGAGCTACAAACCCAGGTCTCTTCGCATCTCTAAACCGACGATTACCGATAAGTGTGAGTACCTTTGGCCTTTTCTCTAGAAAGGAGGTGATCCAGCCGCAGGTTCCCCTACGGCTACCTTGTTACGACTTCACCCCAGTCATGAAGCATACCGTGGTAAGCGGCCTCCTTGCGGTTAGCCTACCTACTTCTGGTATCCCCCACTTCCATGGTGTGACGGGCGGTGTGTACAAGACCCGGGAACGTATTCACCGCAGTATGCTGACCTGCGATTACTAGCGATTCCGACTTCATGCACTCGAGTTGCAGAGTGCAATCCGGACTACGATCGGTTTTCTGGGATTGGCTCCACCTCGCGGCTTGGCTACCCTCTGTACCGACCATTGTATGACGTGTGAAGCCCTGGTCATAAGGGCCATGAGGACTTGACGTCATCCCCACCTTCCTCCGGTTTGTCACCGGCAGTCTCATTAGAGTGCCCAACCAAATGATGGCAACTAATGACAAGGGTTGCGCTCGTTGCGGGACTTAACCCAACATCTCACGACACGAGCTGACGACAGCCATGCAGCACCTGTGTTACGGTTCCCGAAGGCACTCTCCCGTCTCTGGAAGATTCCGTACATGTCAAGACCAGGTAAGGTTCTTCGCGTTGCATCGAATTAATCCACATCATCCACCGCTTGTGCGGGTCCCCGTCAATTCCTTTGAGTTTTAATCTTGCGACCGTACTCCCCAGGCGGTCAATTTCACGCGTTAGCTACGCTACTAAGCAATCAAGTTGCCCAACAGCTAATTGACATCGTTTAGGGCGTGGACTACCAGGGTATCTAATCCTGTTTGCTACCCACGCTTTCGAGCATGAACGTCAGTGTTATCCCAGGAGGCTGCCTTCGCCATCGGTATTCCTCCACATCTCTACGCATTTCACTGCTACACGTGGAATTCTACCCCCTCTGACACACTCTAGCCTGCCAGTTCAGAACGCAGTTCCCAGGTTGAGCCCGGGGATTTCACATCCTGCTTAACAAACCGTCTGCGCTCGCTTTACGCCCAGTAATTCCGATTAACGCTCGCACCCTACGTATTACCGCGGCTGCTGGCACGTAGTTAGCCGGTGCTTATTCTTCAGGTACCGTCATCAGAGTCGGGTATTAACCAACTCCTTTTCTTCCCTGACAAAAGTCCTTTACAACCCGAAGGCCTTCTTCAGACACGCGGCATGGCTGGATCAGGCTTGCGCCCATTGTCCAAAATTCCCCACTGCTGCCTCCCGTAGGAGTCTGGGCCGTGTCTCAGTCCCAGTGTGGCGGATCGTCCTCTCAGACCCGCTACTGATCGTCGCCTTGGTAGGCCTTTACCCCACCAACTAGCTAATCAGACATCGGCCGCTCGAATAACGCGAGGTCCTAAGATCCCCCGCTTTCCCCCTCAGGGCGTATGCGGTATTAGCTGTCCTTTCGGACAGTTATCCCCCATTACTCGGTACGTTCCGATGCATTACTCACCCGTTCGCCACTCGCCGGCAGAGTGCAAGCACTCCCCGCTGCCGTCCGACTTGCATGTGTAAAGCATGCCGCCAGCGTTCAATCTGAGCCAGGATCAAACTCTTATGTTCAATCTCTAACTGATACATCTTCTGGTCTGCTTCAAAGAAAAAGACAGATAAATGCAAATCCTAAAATCTACATATCTTGTCTTATCCGTCGCAGTGTGAGACCAAAGGCACTCACACTTATCGGTAATCTGTCTGTTAAAGAACAACGCCACCAAAGCGGCGAAAGACCGCAATCATACCGATTTGACTTTTTCTCAGTCAAGCATATTTTTCATCCGAATTTATAGAAATTTGCATGTTCTTTACAAAATAAGGATCTTAGTGCTTGAAATTTTTAAAACGGGTATCCGTGCTGCGGATACCCGTTTTCTGTTCTCAGGCTGCCTGAATTATCTGAGCTTGCTGCGCTGTAGCCGCGAAAGTAAGCAATGTAGAGATAGCACAGTACCGGCACCAAATAAGAAATCAGATAGTTTCCGCTGCGGGTAATGATGTCGCCTGCAGTAGGGGAATCAGCGCGCCGCCGACAATGGCGGTGCAGATAACGCCGGAAGCATCGGCGGTGAAATTTGCCGAGTTTCTGGGTGGCGAGTGAGAAAAATGGTCGGGAAACATAATCGAATTGAACAGACCGACGGCAAGTAACGCGTATTTGGCGACTTGCGCTTTGGGCGGCATCCCCGGCAAAAACCACTGCCAGCAGCAATGCGACGGCAACCAGCGCGTTGGTCAGCAATACTTTTTGCGGCGGGAATTTATTCAGGAACATACTGCCAGCAAAACGTCCGACCATTGCGCCGCCCCAGTAGTAAAGTCAGCAGTTCGGCGCCGCTTCTGTGGTTGATGGCGCCGTTGCTGAGATGCTCCATTGTCAGGATGTATTGCTGGCCGATGGCGACTTCGGCGCCAACGTAGCAAAAAAATCGCCAATGCACCCAGCACCATATGGCGGTATTGGAAAGACGCTGGTTTTGCCGTCGTGCGTCTCTTCGCTTACGGCTTGGGCAACCTTTTTCCGCCGCCGGCAGTTTGATTGCGGCAACCGCTACCGCCAACAGAATCAACAGTCCGGTCAGACCGAGATACGGCATTTCCAGCGTTTGCGCTTTTTGGGCGGCAGTAAGGGTTTGGGAAGCATCGGTCAGAATCAGCATGCCGCCGACATAGGGCGCGATGGTTGTCGCCACCGAATTAAACGCCTGAACCAAAGTCAGCGTGGCTGATTCTTTACCCGGCTTGGCCAGCAGCGTGACATAAGGGATTGCCAGCGACCTGCAAAAACACGATTCCGGTTGCCATAATGAAGAAAACCGGCAGGAAAACGGTGTAATACATATTTTTGTCCGCCGCGCCTTCCAAAGGAATCGAAGCGGTTGCGGGATAAAACAAAAAGGCACCAAGCGCGGTAATCAGAAAACCGGCGATTACCGTGCCTTTGTAACCAATTTTGTCGATTACCTTTGCCCGCTACGAAAGACATCACGGCATAGGCCGAGAAAAACGCTGTGCCGACCAGCATCGAATCGCGGTTGTTCAGGGTCAAAAACTTCTTTCAGGTGGGGGAATCAGAATGTCGTTCAGGCAGGGTGATGAACCCCATCATAAAAAAACAGGGAAGTCAAAACGCCCAATGCCAAAGCGTTTCCGCCTTGTTTCTGGGGTTTGGGAAGCGGTATCAAGCATTTGAAGCCAATCTTTCTGTTGTTTGCAAAGGTAAAAACGGCGCGCATCATACTGGCAAAGCGCTTTATTGAAAAACCGCTGCTATTTGGCTGACTCAGTCTGCCTGAAAACCGAATTTAAAGCTGAAAACTTTAAATTTTAATTTAGTTTGTATTTGGTTAGTTTGGCCCATTCCTTGTGGATAAGGTGGCAATCCGTTTATTTAGCTCGAAAAAAATACCGTTTTTAAAGTTTGTAGAAAATGCCGAGTTTTCAGGATGCCGGTATGGGATAAAACGCAGGCTTTTTTTACCGGCTGTAGATAAAACGGATTTATTGCGGCTGTTTAAAGAAACAAACAAAAGCGGGCCGGAATTTCTTTCAGGCTGCTGGTATGGGTTATGATAGGCAGCCTGAAAAACTTGGAAAACACATGAAACAGCGAACTCTTGCCAAGAAGCTCACCGCCACAGGCGTCGGCCTGCATTCGGGCGTGCGCGTGCTGCTGACGCTCAATCCGGCCGAAGCGGGCCGCGGCATTTCGTTCCGGCGCACCGATTTGTCGGGAAAAGCAGGGCGAAGTGATTCCGCTGACGCCCTATCTGATTAACGATACCCGTCTGTCGTCCACCGTGGTTACCGAAGACGGGGTGCGGGTGGGCACCATCGAGCACATTATGTCGGCGCTGGCCGCTTACGGCGTTGATAATGCGCTGATTGAACTCAATGCGCCGGAAATCCCGATTATGGACGGCTCCAGCCTGCCGTTTATTTATCTGCTGCAGGATGCCGGCATTGTCGAGCAAGATAAGGAAAAAGCGCTTTTTGCGGATTTTTAAAGACGGTGGAAGTGAAAGACGGCGACAAATGGGTGCGCTTTACGCCTTACGACGGCTTTTAAGGTGCGGCTGACCATCGATTTTGACCATCCGGTTTTTCAACCGTGGCGGTACCACATTTGAGATTGATTTTTGCCGGCCAGAATTATGTTGAAGAAATCGCCCGCGCTCGCACCTTCGGCTTTATGCAGGAAGTGGAAATGATGCGCTCGCACGGCCTGGGCTTGGGCGGCAATCTGTCTAACGCGGTGGTGATTGCCGACAACGACGTACTCAATCCCGACGGCCTGCGCTATCCCGACGAGTTTGTCCGCCGCAAAATTCTCGATGCTATTGGCGATCTGTATATCGTCGGCCATCCGATTATCGGCGCCTTTGAAGGCTTCAAGTCCGGCCACGCCATCAATAATGCGCTGCTGCGCAAAGGTGCTGGCCGACGACACCAATTACGAATGGGCGGAGTTCCCTGACAATCAGGATTTGCCTGCAGCCTTTAGCGGCGTGGATACGCTGGCAGCCTGAAAATATCGTCCGACAATCGAAAAAGAGCAGCCTGAAAACCGAAAATCCGGTTTTCAGGCTGCTTTTTGCCGTATCAGTGTTTTTCAGGCTGCCTATACCTGATAGGTGGTGGAAGCGGTATCGCCGCCGCTGCCGGTCCAGTTGGTATGGAAAAAAACTCGCCGCGCGGCCGGTCGGTGCGCTCGTAGGTATGGGCGCCGAAGTAGTCGCGCTGCGCCCTGCAGCAGATTGGCAGGGCAGGCGGCTGCTGGTATAGCCGTCGAGAAAAGTGAGTGCCGAGGTCATGCACGGGGCGGGAATACCGCTTTCGATGGTTTTGGCGACAACTTTTGCGCCACTCCGGCAATGCGGTTTGCAGGATATCGCGGAAATAGGGATCGGAACCGAGGAAAACCAATTCGGGATCTTGGGCGTAGGCATCGCGGATGTTCTGCAGGAATACGCTGCGGATGATGCAGCCTTCGCGCCACAGCAGGGCGGTGTTGCCGTAGTCCAGCTGCCAGCCGAAACTTTCGCTGGCTTCGCGCATCAGCATAAAACCCTTGCGCGTAAGAGATAATTTTCGCTGCCAGCAGCGACAGGCGCAGCGCTTCCAGCCAGCTTTCGCGTTCGCCTTTGATAATGGGATTCGGGCGGGAAAACAGCTTGGCTGCCTGCTCGCGCTGTGTTTTGAGCGCCGATACGCAGCGGGCAAACACGGCTTCGCTGATTAGCGTCAGCGGTACGCCGGCATCCAGCGCATTGATGGCCGTCCATTTGCCGGTGCCTTTCTGGCCGGCGGTGTCGAGAATTTTTCCACCAGCGGGCTGCCATCGCTGTCCTGATAGCCGAGAATATCGGCGGTGATTCCGATCAAATAGGAATCGAGTTCGGTTTGGTTCCAGGCACGGAAGGTTTCCTGCATCTGCTTGTGATCCATGCCCAAACCGTCTTTCATAAACTGATAGGCTTCGCAAATCAGCTGCATATCGCCGTATTCGATGCCGTTGTGCACCATTTTGACAAAATGTCCGGCGCCGTTTTTGCCCACCCAGTCGCAACAGGCTTCGCCGGAAGGCGTTTTGGCGGCGATGGCCTGCAGAATCGGTTTTACATGCGACCAGGCTTCTTCATTGCCGCCGGGCATAATCGACGGCCCGTGGCGCGCGTCTTCTTCGCCGCCGGAAATGCCGGCTCCTACAAAACGGATGCCTTTCTCGCGCAAATCCCGGGTGCGCCGTTCGGTATCGGGATAATTGGCATTGCCGCCATCGATAATGATGTCGCCGGCATCCAAAAGCGGCAGCAGCTGATCGATAAAGTCATCAACCGCTTCGCCAGCACGCACCATCAGCAGGATTTTGCGCGGTCGATCGAGCATCGCCACCAGTTCTTCCAAGCTGTAGGCAGCCTGAACGGCGGTTCCTTTGGCAGTGGTGGCGAGAAATTCCTGTGTTTTGGACGCGGTGCGGTTGTAAGCGGCAACCTTAAAACCCTTGTCGTTCATATTCAAAACCAGATTTTGCCCCATTACCGCCAGGCCGATTACGCCTATATCCGCTTTCATTTTGCTACCTTCCAAATATTTTGAGACGGCGCACTTTTACATTAGCTTTTCCTGCCCAGACAACCGCTATTCCTGCGTCCGGGCTTTTATCATTATTACGAAACTGATTTTTAGAAATTTATTTGGTAATGTTAGTTTATATGCCCGGTCTGTTTTGCTGGATAAGGATAATTCAGCCGATAAAAACATTATCTTGAGTCGATACCAATCCTGCGGAAAACCCTAGCCGAGACAGAATAATCATGTGGAGCAATGTGGATAAAGCTGGGCATAAATACGAATTCTGTGTAAGTTACGCCGCGTTTTAGAATATCCCGCCTGAAGCATCACCCAAATCAGGCGGTTTCGGCTAAAATCCGTCCGGCTTTCAGGCTGCCTGATTTTCGATAGGCAGCCTGAAAAATCTTGGTCAGTCCGAAAGACTTAAGGAATTGTTATGAAAGCATTGGTAGCCGTCAAACGGGTTGTCGATTACAACGTCAAAGTCCGCGTGAAAGCGGATGGTTCGGATGTTGATATCGGCAATGTGAAAATGTCGATGAATCCTTTCGATGAAATCGCGGTGGAAGAAGCCGTCCGTTTGAAGGAAGCGGGCAAAGTGAGCGAGGTGGTGGCGGTGTCGATCGGCGGCAAAAAAAGCCGAAGATACCCCTGCGTACTGCTTTTGGCGATGGGCGCCGACCGTGCCGTGCATATCGAAACCGAAAACAGCGTCGAGCCGCTGGCTGTGGCGAAACTGCTGAAAAAAATCGCCGAGCGGGAAGAGGCACAACTGCTGCTTTTAGGGCAAACAGGCGATTGACGATGATGCCAACCAAACTGCGCAGATGCTGGCGGCGCTGATGAATGCGCCGCAGGCAACCTTGCCGGCAAAATCGAAGTGAACGGCGGCGAAGTACTGGTTACCCGCGAAATCGACGGCGGCGAGGAAACGCTTGCTTTCAGACTGCCTGTGGTGGTCAGCGCCGATTTGCGTTTGAACGAACCGCGTTTTGTGAAGCTGCCAAGCCTGATGCAGGCCAAAAAGAAACCTTTGGAAAAGTATACCGTTGAAGAATTGGGCATCGATATTTCGCCGCGTTTGGCGGTAGCAAAATACGCCGAGCCCAAACCGCGCCAAGCCGGTATCAAGGTGGCGGATGTTGATGAGCTGCTGGCAAAACTGAAAGAAGCAAAAGGCAATTTAAGGAGCGCGAAATGACTGTATTGGTATTGGCCGAACACAACGGCAAAACTTTTAAATCCGTCGGTGCTGCACGCAGTAACGGCGGCCAAAGCAGCTGGGCGAAGTACACGTTTTTGCTTGCCGGATTGGATATTGGTGCGCTGGCGGCACAAGCGGCGCAAATCGAAGGAGTGTCCAAAGTATTGGCGGCCGACGCGCCGCATTATGCCGAAAAACCTGGCCGAAGAAATTGCGCCGCTGCTGGTGTCGCTTGCCGGCAGTTACCGCCACTTGCTGGCTGCAGCCAATGTTTACGGCAAAAACATCATGCCGCGCGTTGCCGCCCTGCTGGATAGCCAGCAGATTTCTGATGTTATTGAAATTGTTAATGAAAACACTTTTTGTTCGTCCGATTTATGCCGGCAATGTGTTCATTACCGTTTCAGCCAGGATCCGCATCTGGTGCTGACCGTGCGCAGCAGCTCGTTTGATCAAGGCTTCGCCAGCGGCGGCAACGCCCAAATCGACAGCGTAACAGCCACTGCGCCGCAGAATCTGAGCCGTTTTGTCAGCCGCAAGCTGATCGAGTCCGACCGCCCCTGATTTGACTCAGGCGCGGGTGGTGGTTTCCGGCGGGCGCGGATTGGGCAGCGCCGAGCAGTTTGATGCGCTGCCGACGCCGCTGGCCGATGCTTTGGGTGCCGCTATCGGTGCTTCACGCGCCGCTGTTGATGCCGAATATGCACCCAATGATTACCAAGTGGGACAAAACCGGCAAAAATCGTCGCGCCCTGAGCTGTATATTGCCGTCGGCATTTCCGGCGCCATCCAGCACATTGCCGGTATGCAGGACAGCAAGGTGGTGGTTGCCATCAATAAAGACCCAGATGCGCCGATTTTTCAATGTTGCCGATTTCGGCTTGGTGGGCGATTTGTTTGATGTCGTACCTAAGCTGACAGCCGCTTTGCAGGCAAAATGCATAAACAAGGTTTCACGTGAAACAACTGTTTCAGGCAGCCTGAAAAACTGGTCTTATGGAAATATTAACTTATCAGACGATAGCCGCTTCGGTGCAGGCTGAATTTAAGGATAAAGGCAGCAGCTTTATCGCCTATGCGCTATCCGGTTCGAACTGAGTCTGAAGTGAAAGAATACGTCGATAAGCTAAAGCAAGAACATCATAAGGCGCGGCACCATTGCTATGCCTACCGCATCGGCGTGGACGGCAACCGTTTTCGCGCCAACGACGACGGCGAGCCGGCGGGAAGTGCTGACCGGCCGATACTCGGGCAGATTGACTCTTTCGGGCTGACTGACGTTTTTGGTGGTAGTGGTGCGTTATTTCGGTGGCACGCTGCTGGGCGTGCCCGGCCTGATTCGGGCTTATAAAAGCTCGACCGAAAGTGGCTTTTGCGTGAAGCGCAAATCATCGAAAAATATTGAAAAAAACGGTATTGCTGCGCTGCGAATATCCGCATCTCAGCCAGATGCTGACCATAGGCCGGCAACATCAGGCGCAGGTGCTGGAGCAGGATTTGCAGCTGGACTGCCGGATCGTATTCAGCATTCCCCTGTCGTCATACCGGCATTGTCTTGATGCATGGATGGAAACGCGGCAGGCGGAAATTATTGAACAGGCAGCCTGAAAAACTTTTTCAGGCCGCCTTATTGTGATAAAGGAAAGGGATAATGATGAAAGTGTTGGTAATCGGCGGCGGCGGCCGCGAGCATGCTTTGGCGTGGAAGCTGGCGCAGTCTGAAAAAGTCTCGCGCGTGTATCTGATGCCCGGCAATGCGGGTACGGCGCGGGAAAATAAAAATCGTTAGATCTGGCGGCGAAAAAGCCATCAGGAGCTGATCGGATTTTGCCGCGATGAAAAATTGCTTTTACCGTTGTTGGTCCCTGGGCGCCGCTGGCGGCGGGGATTGTTGATGATTTTCAGGCTGCCGGACTGGCGGTTTTCGGCCCCTACCCGCGCGGCGGCGCAGCTGGAAAGTTCCAAAGACTTTTGCCAAAGCTTTCATGCAGCGGCACGGCATCCCTACCGCTGCCTACCAAACCTTTACCGATGCCGCAGCGGCGCATGCTTATTTGGAGCGAAAAGGCGCGCCGATTGTGATTAAGGCCGACGGTTTGGCGGCGGGCAAAAGGCGTGATTGTTGCCGAAACCTTTGGAGCAGGCGCATGCCGCGGTGGACGATATGCTGTGCGGCAACAAGATGGGCGATGCTGGCTCGCGGGTGGTGATTGAAGATTTTTTTGCGCGGCGAAGAGGCCAGCTTTATCGTGATGGCCGATGGCGAAAACGTGCTGCCGATGGCCAGCAGCCAAGACCACAAACGTCTGCTGGACGGCGATAAAGGGCCGAATACCGGCGGCATGGGCGCGTACAGCCCGGCGCCGGTGGTCAGCCCGCAGGTGCACCAGCGGGTAATGGAAAAAATCATTTTGCCCACCGTGCGCGGTAGTGAAAGCCGAAGGCCATCCGTTTACCGGTTTTCTGTATGCCGGTTTGATGATAGACGGGCAGGGCGAGCCTTATACCGTCGAATTTAACTGCCGTTTCGGCGACCCCGAAACCCAGCCGGTTTTGAGCCGTTTGGACAGCGATTTTGCCGATTTGATTCAGGCTGCTTTGGACGGCCGTTTAAACGAAGTCCAAGCGCAATGGAACCCGCAAACCGCGCTCGGCGTGGTGCTGGCGGCGGAAAACTATCCCTGATTCGCCGCGCAAAGGCGATGCCATCGACCGGTTTGGAGCAGGCTCAGGAGCGCGGCTGCAAAGTCTTTCATGCCGGAACCGCCGCCAACGATGCCGGCGAAACCGTAACCGCCGGCGGGCGGGTGCTGTGCGTGGTCGGATTGGGCGACGATGTGGCGCAGGCCAAAGCGCAGGCTTACCGCGGCGTCGAAGCCATCCGTTTTGCCGGCATGCAGTACCGCCGCGACATCGGCGACAAAGCTTTGAAATCCTGATGCGCTATTTTTGATGGTTTGTGCGCTTTCAGGCAGCCTGAAAACGCCGGCGATAGAAAAGCAGCCTGAAAACTATTTTCAGGCTGCTTCAAGCGTTTGATGGCGATCAGTTGCGGCAGGAAGTTTCGACGTTGTTGCCGTAAGGATCGGAGAATTGGAAGAAGGCTTCGTTGCCTTTTCTGGTGCCATTCGGTCGGTTTTCCGTACAGGCCGTTTTTTGGCGGCATAGCGCTCGCCGGAAGCGGAAACTTCCGTTTCAGATTGGCGCGTTTGCCATCGTGAATCAGCGTCAGGCGGTCTTGGCCGGAGTGTTGGACTTCGACGATGAAGCCGTTTTCACATTCGAATTTGCTGCCGGCGTGGTTGTGGCGCGGTTCGGCATGGCGCTCTTCATAGCGCTGGTCGTGATGGGAACCGTCGTCGAGTACGCCGCAGGCGGTCAAAGCCAGCAGCAGGGACAAAGGGGCGAGCAGTTTGGCGGTTTTCATAAATCAAACTCCGAAAGTAAGTGGAAAAATGCTGCCGCAGGGCAGACGGAAACAATGCTAATCAGGCTTGCTGCCGCTGGCAATATCACTTGACACAAATTTACACCGCCAAGAGTGGCCGTTTCAGCTTTTCATTAGGCGCACAGCCTTATAAAATGAAGCCCTTTTGGTTCCAATCCGCCGCTTTCAGGCTGCCTGAAAAAGACACAGGATTAACATTTATATACTGGAAACACCATGACCGACTATTCCAAAAACCGTCAATCTTTACGAATCCCCTTCCCCATGCGCGGCAATCTGGCCAAGCGCGAGCCGGGTTGGGTGAAGCAGTGGCAGGAGCAGCAGCGCTACGCCAAACTGCGCCGGAAGGCGGCGGGGCGGCCGAAATTCATCCTGCACGACGGCCCGCCCTATGCCAACGGCGACATCCACATCGGTCATGCCGTTAACAAAATCCTGAAAGACATCATCATCCGCAGCAAAAACGCTGGCCGGCTTCGACGCGCCCTATGTGCCGGGCTGGGACTGCCACGGCCTGCCGATTGAAGTGATGGTGGAAAAAGCTGCACGGCAAAGACATGCCGCCGAGCCGTTTTCGCGAGCTGTGCCGCGAATACGCCGCCGAGCAGATTGCCCGCCAGAAAAAGACTTTATCCGCCTGGGCGTGCTGGGCGACTGGGACAAACCCCTACCTGACCATGGATTACCAAACCGAAGCCGACACCGTGCGCACGCTGGGCGAGATTTACAAGGCTGGTTATCTGTATCGCGGTGCCAAGCCGGTGCAGTTTTGTTTGGACTGCGGTTCGTCGCTGGCCGAAGCGGAAGTGGAATACAAAGACAAAGTCTCGCACGCTATCGACGTTGCCTATCCCTTCCAAGACCCCGCCGCGCTGGCCAAGGCTTTCAGGCTGCCTGAAAACGATGCGCCCGCCTTTGCGGTGATTTGACGACCACGCCGTGGACGCTGCCCGCCAGCCAGGCAGTCAGCGCCGGTGAGAATATTGTTTACCAGCTGATCGACACGCCCAAAGGCCGCCTGCTCTTGGCCAAAGACCTGGCCGCAGCCGCTCTGGAGCGTTACGGTTTTTCAGGCTGCCCCGTGCTCGCCGAAACCAGCGGCGCTGGCTTGGAAAAACCCTGCATCTGAACCATCCTTTCTTGATCGCGACATCCTGATGCTCAACGGCGAGCACGTTACCACCGATGCCGGTACCGGTCTGGTACACACCGCGCCCGCGCACGGTTTGGAAGACTACTTCTGTCTGCAACAAATACGGCATCGAACTCTACAATCCGGTCAATGCCCAGCGCCGCTACATCGCCGAAGTGCCGCGTGGCCGGCTTGAGCGTATGGGAAGCCAATCCTGTAATCATCGACTGGCTGCGCGAAAACGAGCGCCTGCTGTGCGAAGCCAAAATCGAGCACAGCTACGCCCACTCGCTGGCGCCACAAAACCCCGCTGATCTACCGCGCCACCGGCCAGTGGTTTATCGGCATGGACAAAGCCGGTACCGACGGCAAAACCCTGCGCGACAAAGCCATCAAAGCGGTGGACGACACCGAATTTTTCCCGCCTGGGGGCGCGCCCGTTTGCAGGCGATGATTGAAGGGCGCCCCTGACTGGGTGGTTTCCCGCCAGCGCTACTGGGGACTCTGATGACCTTTTTCGCCCACAAAGAAAGCGGCGAGCTGCATCCGATTCCGCCGCGCTGCTGGAAAAAATCGCCAAACGCATCGAAGAAAAAGGCATCAACGCCTGGTTCGAACTCGACAAAGCCGAGCTGCTGTCGCCCGAAGACTGCGAACAGTACGACAAACCGCCCGACACCATGGATGTTTGGTTCGATTCCGGCAGCACCCACTTTTTCCGTGCTCAAACAGCGCCCCTGAGCTCGCTTGGCCGGCCGATCTGTATCTCGAAGGCAGCGACCAGCACCGCGGCTGGTTCCAATCTTCCATGCTCACCGGCTGCGCCACACTCGGCCGCGCACCCTACAAACAGCTTTTGACCCACGGTTTCGTCGTCGATCAAAACGGGCGCAAAATGTCCAAATCCATCGGCAACGTCGTCGCCCCGCAGAAGTCTATAACGAATTCGGCGCCGACATCCTGCGCCTGTGGACGGCCGCCACCGACTACAGCGGCGAATTGGCGATTTCCAAAGAAATCCTCAAACGCGTAACCGAAAGCTACCGCCGCATCCGCAACACACTGAGCTTCCTGTTTGCCAACCTCAAAGACTTCAGCCCGATCGAAGACGCCGTACCCTTTGCCGATATGGTGGAAATCGACCGCTACGCCCCTGGTACTCGCCCGCCTGCTGCAAGAGCGCGTGGCCGGCGACTACTACCCGCGCTACGCCTTCCATTTCGCCGTGCAGGACATCGTCCAGTTCTGCTCCGAAGAACTCGGCGCCTTTTATCTCGACATCCTGAAAGACCGCCTGTACACCACCAAAACCGGCAGCCACGCCCGCCGCAGCGCCCAAACCGCGCTCTACCACATCACCCGCAGCCTGGTGCTGCTGATGTCGCCGATACTCTGCTTCACCGCCGAAGAAGCGTGGGACATCATCGGCGGCGGCGAAGAAGACAGCGTGCTGTTCCACACCTGGCACAACTTCCCGCCTGCCAGCGCAGGCGAAGCCGAACTGCTGCACAAATGGACCGCCGTGCGCGAAAACCCGCGCCGTGGTCAACGCCGCCATCGAACCGCTGCGCACCGACAAAACCGTCGGCTCGTCCCCTGCAGGCCGAAGTGGTACTGACCGCCCCTCGAGCCGCTTTACGGCTATCTGAAAGCACTCGGCAACGAACTGCGCTTCGCCCTGCTGGTTTCCGCCGTGCGGCTGGAAAAAGGCGAAGCCCTGGCTGCCAGCGTTGCCCCAGCGCCGCCCCAAAAATGCGAGCGCTGCTGGCACTACGTCGGCAACGTCGGCACCGTTGCCGCCCATCCCACCCTCGTGCGGCCGCTGCGCTGACAATATCGACGGCCAGGGCGAAAGCCGCGACTACGTGTAAGGGTTTTCAGGCTGCCTTCTGTGCAAAGGCAGCCTGAAACGTAAAACCCTAAAAGCAGCCTGAAAAACCGGATTGGCCGTTTTTCAGGCTGCTTTAAACCGCTTTATTCACCCGTATTTTTCAGGCTGCTCGCGTCTAATCCGCCCCAAACCATCGCTGCTGTTGCCACCGCCCCCGGGCGCGGCGGCGTCGGCGTCGTCCGCATTTCCGGCAAAGACCTTTGCCGCTGGCACAAACCATCAGCGGCGGCAAAACGCCCAAGCCGCGTGCGGCGCTCTCATACCGATTTTACCGCTGCCGACGGCACGCCGATCGACAACGGCCTGCTGCTGTAGTTTCCCCGCGCCGGCCAGCTTTACCGGCGAAGACGTTATCGAACTGCAAGGGCACGGCGGGCCGGTGGTGATGCAGATGCTGCTGACGCGCTGTTTTGAGCTGGGTGCCCGCGCCGCCGAGCCGGGCGAGTTCACCAAACGCGCGTTTCTCAACAACAAACTCGATCTGGCGCAGGCCGAAAGCGTGGCTGATTTGATCGACGCATCCAGCCAGAGTGCCGCTCAAAATGGCGCTGCGCTCGCTCAAAGGCGAGTTTTCGCGGCACATTCACGCGCTGGTGGACGAATTGATTACGCTGCGGATGCTGGTGGAGGCCACGCTCTGATTTCCCGAAGAAGACATTGATTTTCTCGAAGCCGCTGATGCCCGCGGCCGGCTGGCGCAGCTGCAGCGGCAGGTGGAAGCCGTGCGCGCGTCGGCGCGGCAGGGCAGCCTGTTGCGCGAAGGCATGACGGTGGTGCTGGTGGGCGCGCCCACTGTCGGCAAGTCCAGCCTGCTCAACGCGCTGGCGGGCGACGAAGTGGCGATTGTTACCGACATCGCCGGCACCACCCGCGATACCGTGCGCGAGCAGATTGCGTTGGATGGCGGTAGCCGGTGCACATCGTCGATACCGCTGGCTTGCGCGAAACCGACGATGTGGTCGAGCAAATCGGCATCGGCCGCAGCCGCCGCGCCGCTGAAGAAGCCGATGTGGCGCTGGTGCTGGTTGATCCCGCCGAAGGGCTGAATGCGGCCACCCGCGACATTCTCGCCCAGCTGCCGGCCGGCCTGAAGCGGATTGAAATCGAAAACAAAATCGACTTAAACGGCACCGCGCCCGCGCGCCAGGATTTAAAACCAAGCGGCAGACAGCGGCGCCACCCGCATCCGCCTGTCGGCCAAAACCGGCGCGGGTTGGATTTGCTGCGGCAGGCGTTGCTCGATCAGGTCGGCTGGCAGGGCGAAAGCGAAAGCCTGTTTCTGGCGCGCAGCCGCCATTTGAGCGCGCTCGAAGCCGCCGCCGCCGAGCTGGAAGCCGCCGCGCTGTGCAACAATCAGCAAATCGAGCTGTTTGCCGAGCATCTGCGGCTGGCGCAGCTCTCCCGCAGCGAAATCACCGGCGAATTTAGCGCTGACGATTTGCTCGGCGTGATTTTCTCGCGCTTCTGTATCGGCAAATAATCGGCAAAACAAAGGCAGCCTGAAAGCCCGAAATCCGTTTCAGGCTGCCGCTATCGGGATTGGCAGACACCATGTGGCACATCGTTATCATCGCCTATATTTTCACCACCGCCATGTTTGCGGTGGCGCAGCCGGGCATCGCCCGCAAGCTGATTTACCTGACTTTCTGGACGATACTGCCGACGTGGTTTTTTCTGGTCGGCAATGATCCGTCACCGCAACCGCCAGATGAAGCTGCAGAGCGCCTGCCGCAGGGTACCCAGCCTGAAAACGCCCCGCAGCCGCCCCACAACGGCACGGCGGAAGATTGAGCGTTCAGACTGCCGGCAAAGCGTCCGGGCAGCTCTGAAAATAAGGCAGCCTGAAAGCCGGTTAAACCGTTTTCAGGCTGCCTTGCTCTTGCCGCCGTCCCGCATCTGCCGCTTTGCTATACATCGCGCCCGCCGCGCCTGCGGACGATTAACCGTTTTTATCCCTTAAGGACACCCACATGCTGCATCCCGAACAAGTAAAAGAAATGATCCAATCCGTTGCCCCCCGCGAATTTATCGAAGTAGAAGGCGACGGCCACCACTTTTTCGCCCGCATCGTTTCGCCCTCATTCGAAGGGCTGAAACTGGCTGGCGCGCCACCGCCCTGATTAAAGACGGTCTGGCGGAAAACTGGCGAGCAACGAGCTGCACGCGCTGTCGATTTCAATGGCCGCCACCCCGAAGAATGGGAAAAGGCAGGCAAAGCCCTGATTGCAGGCAGCCTGAAAAACATGAGCGCGTTTTACCGAACATACCGAAGCCTACCTGTTGACGCTGGTTCAGCAGGGGGCGCTCGCCGCATACCGTTACCGCCGCGCGCCGCTGATTTGGCGCAGCTGCTGCCGCTGCTGCCTGATGACGGCGAACCGCAGCGGCGCGATTTGACGGCGGCGCTGATGCGGCTGTCGCAACGCGGTCTTAGCCCCGCCTCGCTGGCGCGCAAGTTGTCGGTTTGGCGGGCTACTGCGCTTTTTGGTGGCCAAAGGCAGCCTGAAAAACAATCCGGCACAAAAACCTGAGCGCCCAGCAGCGCGAGCGCTCTGCCCAAGGCGCTGAGCGGGAAACTTTGGCGCTGATGCTCGGACAAGGCGGCCACAGATGCCGACGGGGCGCTGGGCCTCCCGCCGCGACTATGCGGCGGCGGAACTGATGTACGGCAGCGGGCTGCGTTTGTCGGAACTGTGCGCGCTGAATCTGGCTGATGTCCGTTTTGCAGAAGGCTGGCTGGACATCAAAGCCGGCAAAGGCGGCCGCCAGCGCCGCGTGCCGCTGACTCGCCGAGAGCATCGCCGCGCTGCAGGCCTATCTGCCGTTGCGCGCGGCGACGGCGGGCGAAAACCGCGCTGTTTACCGGCCAGCAGCCGCGCATCGGCGCGCGCCAGATTCAAAAAGCGCCTGCAGAGTGGGCGCAGCGGCACGGCGGCGAATCTTTGTCGCCGCATATGTTGCGCCACAGCTACGCCAGCCATTTGCTGCAGGCTTCGCGCGATTTGCGGGCGGTGCAGGATCTGCTCGGCCACAGCAGCCTGAAAGCGACGCAGATTTGACACCAAGCTCGATTTCGACCATCTGGCGCAGGTTTACGACCAGGCGCATCCGCAGCGCAGCGGCAGCCTGAAAGCGCAGAAAAGGAAGAAACGTGAACAACTCTCTACCAATGGGCGCAGGTGGTGCATCTGTTTTGCGCCATTGCCTTTGTCGGCGGCGTGTTTTTTGAAATGCTGGTGCTGGGCGTGATCCACGATAAAAAACGGGTGTCGCGCGAATCGCGCCGCGAAGTGGAGCGGGCGCTGTCCTACCGCGCCACCCGCGTGATGCCCTTTGTGGTGCTGGGGTGCTCGTTTCGGCATCACGATGGCGCTCAACCGCTATCTTGCGGTGCTCAGCCAGCCCTTCGCGTCGGCCTTTTCCATCCAGCTGACGCTGAAAATCTGCGTGGCGGCGAGCATTCTGGTGCATTTTGTGATTGCAGTTTACAAAATGCGCACCCACACCCCTGACGGCAGCGTGGTCGAAATACATCCATATTGCGGTGTTCTGCCATATGGTGGTGATTGTGCTGCTGGCCAAAACCATGTTTTTGTCAGCTGGTAAACCCGTTCAACAACATAAAAGGCAGCCTGAAACTTTCAGGCTGCCTTTTGGCGTTTGCCGGCATCAGATGCGCATCGGCATCACGATGTATTTGAAGTTTGGCTGGTTGGGCACGGTAAACAGGGTGGAGCGGTTGGCATCGCCGAAAGCCAGCTGCATATCGTCGCTGTGCACGCTGCGCAGCACGTCCATCAGATAGTTGATGTTGAAGCCAACTTCCAATTCGCCGCCTTGGTAGGCGATTTCCAAATCTTCCTGCGCTTCTTCCTGCTCGTTGTTGTTGCACAAAATCCCGCAGCACGCCAGGCAGCAGCTGCAGGCGCACGCCGCGGAATTTTTCGTTGGCGAGAATCGCCGAGCGCTCGAGCGCGCCCAGCAGCTCGCTGCGGCCGATTAGGAAGATTTTGTCGTTGTCCAGCGGGATCACGCGGTTGTAATCGGGGAATTTGCCGTCGATGACTTTGCTGACGATAACCGTGCCGTTGCAGGTAAAGCGTACCTGGTTGCGCAAAAAGTTCGATGTTGATGTCTTCGTTCGGACGGTTGAGCAGTTTCACCAGTTCGAGCACGGTTTTTGCGCGGCAGGATGACTTCGGCTTTGGGGCAGCTCGGCTTCGATTTCGCAGCTGGCGTAGGCCAGGCGGTGGCCGTCGGTAGCCACTAAGCGCAGCTGGCGGCCTTCCACCCGCAGCAGCAGGCCGTTGAGATAGTAGCGGATGTCCTGCACCGCCATGCTGTACTGCACTTGGCCGAGCATGGTTTTCAAATCTTCCTGCTTGAGCGAAAACTGGATTTCGGTTTCGTCTTCCACATTCATGGTCGGGAAGTCTTCGGCGGGCAGGGTTTGCAGGTTGAAGCGCGATTTGCCGGCTTTTGAGCGTCAGCCGGCTGTCGGCCCAGTCAAGCGCGACGATGGCGCTTTGGCAGGGCGCGCAGGATGTCCCTGCAGTTTTTTGGCGTTGGTGGTAATGGCGAAATCGCCGCTTTCGGTTTGCGGGCCGCCGGTGTGGATTTGGATTTCCAGATCTGTGGCGAGAATGTCGGTTTCGCCGTCGCGGCTGCGGATCAGCACGTTGGAAAGTATCGGCAGGGTGTGCTTGCGCTCGACGATGCCGGTAACGGCCTGCAGCGGTTTGAGCAGGCTGTCGCGGTCGGTTTGCAGAATCAACATGGCGTTTTCCAAATTGCGTTAGGATTGGGGCGGAATCTTATACGTTTGGCTGCAAGTAATAAAGCGCAGGCAGCCTGAAAATGCGTTTTATCGCGCTTTTGCCGCACGGGCGGCGTTTTCAGGCTCGCCCTGCGGCCGGCGGGTACGGGTGTCAGCTTTTGTACCAGAATCAGCAGTTTTTCGTAGTCTTTTTGGTTTCAGGGTCTTCGTCGCGCAGCTTGGTGATGTTTTTCACGCCGTGGATGACGGTGGTGGGTCGCGGCCGCCGAAGGCTTCGCCGATGGCGGGCAGGCTCAGGCTGGTCAGCTCTTTGGCAATCGCCATCGCCATCTGGCGCGGCCGGGCGAAGTTGCGGTTGCGCTTTTTGCCGGTCAGATCAGCGATGCGGATGTGGTAGTAGTCGGCCACCGCCTTCATAATCAGTTCTGACGGTAATCGGTTTGTAGCTGTGGGCGATGATGTCGGTCAGGTGTCGGTAACCATGTCCATATCGATCAGCGACACGTTGTCGAAACGGCAGCGGGCAATCAGACGGTTGAGCGCGCCTTCGAGCTCGCGCACGTTTTGTTTTGACGTTTTGGGCGATAAACAGCACCGCGTCTTCTGCCAGCCGGATGCCGGCGTCGGCGGCTTTGCGCTCGAGAATGTCCACCCGCATTTTCCAATCTCGGGCGGTTCCAGCTTCAGCGTCATGCCCCACGAAAAGCGCGAAACCAGCCGCTGTTCCATGTTTTCCAGGCTGCTGGGGAGTTGGTCGCAGGTCAGGATAATCTGCTGGTTGCGCGAATGGAAATGCTCGAACAATAGGAAAAACTCTTCCATCGTGCGGTCTTTTGCCCCGGATAAACTGGATGTCGTCGATAATCAGCAGCTGGTAGCGCAGATACTGCTGCTTGAAAGAATCCCAGTTTTTCTGGCGCACCGCGGCAACAAAGGTGTTCACATAATCGTTGGCGTGGATGTAGAGCACCTGCGCTGCCGGATTGATGCGCAGCAGCTCGTGGCCGACCGCCTGCGCCAAGTGGGTTTTACCCAGGCCGGTGCTGCCGTAAACGAAAAACGGGTTGTACATATCGTCGCCCGGTTTTTCGGCAATGCTTTTGGCCACCGCCACCGCCAGATGGTTACCTTTGCCTTCGACCAGCGATTCGAAAGCTATAGTCGCTGCTCAGATTGGTTTGCTTGTGGCGCTGCTTTGGCGTCGGCATCGGCTTTGGCCTGCCTCGATGGCGGACGCGGGCGGCGCTTTTTTGCCGCTGTCGCTGCGCTTTTTCCACGTTTTCCGCCGAGCTTTCGCCGGCCGCAGATTGCCCATGCGGCGGTCGAGAATTTCCTGTGCCGTGCGCGGCGAAGCGTCTTTGCCGCCGGCAGGCTGTGCGGCGCTTGGTGCCGTTCGGCGTTTGCAGGCTGCTTTTGCCGTCTGCCGCTCGAAAGGATAGCGGGTGCCGCTGCCGACTTTAATCAGCGGCGGCGCATCCGGTGCCAGCAGCTCGCGCGCCTGGGCGAGCTTTGGCACCGTATTGCGAGCGCAGCAGGTTGGCGGCAAACTGGGTCTTTGGCGTACACCACCCACGCGCTGTCCCTCCTCGCCCACGGTCAGCGGGGCGATGGAAAAATCAAACTGCTGCTCGGTCAGCTCGGCCGCCAGCAGCGACAGACACTGCGGCCAAAATTCAGCTAGTTTTCATCATTGCGGATTCTTTGCATCAAAGGGGTGCCGCCGCAGGCGCTCCAAAGGCAGCCTGAAACAGACAAGACAAGGAAAAAGGGAGGTGCGGCAGAAGTTTTCTGTTTTATATTGAAAGCATTGCCTGCTTTTCAGGCTGCTTCCCAAGCGCCGCGAAAGGGCGGATTAGTACAGGCAAAGCCCGCCGAAAGCCATCATCGGCCGCCGCTCTTTTCCCTGCCCTGCATTTAGCCGCTTTGCGTCCGACACTCACCTATTTTTATTGACAAAAAGACCGCAAAAGCAGGTTTAATCCGCCGTTTTGTTTTCGACAACATTTCACGGGAAAAATCATGAAACGCACTTACCAACCTTCGGTTACCAAACGCAAAACGCACCCACGGCTTTCTGGTGCGCTCCAAAAACCTCGTGGCGGCCGCGCCGTGCTGGCAGCCCGTCCGCGCCAAAGGCCGCAAACGTCTGGCCCGTATAATTGGACCAGAGTTTCGGCAAGTCCCTGCTGCTTGTTGAAAACGGAAGATTTTTCTTCCGTTTTTGCATTGAAAAAGCAGCGCTCGCGCCACTTTGTGCAGGTGTTTTACTCCGCCGACAATCGGCCTGGGCCGGCTCGGCTGGGTTTGGTGGTTTCCAGAAAACCGCCCGCCGCGCCAACCGCCGCAACTATATGAAGCGGCTGCTGCGCGATCTGCTTCCGCCGCCACCGCCACGGCCTGCCGCCGCAGGACTTTATCGTCCGCGTGCGCACCGCCTTTACCCGCGAGCAGGCCGCCCGAGTGCAGGACGAACTGCTGCGCCTGCTGGCCGGTTAGCCGTTAGCACCGATCGGCAGTAAAGGCAGCCTGAAAATACGGTGGCAAATGCGGCGCCTGTTTTCAGGCTGCCTGAAAACGGCAAGATCCCCTACCGTGCGGTGCTTGTGTAAAAATCGCGGAAAATTCGGTGCTTGGCATTGATATTTGTCGCCGGCATCCCTGATTTTTGCCCGCGGTTCCCTACTCAGGCTGCCTGAAAAATGCTCAGCAAAACTGTTTTCTACTGCTTATCCGCTTCTACCAGCGCGGCATCAGTCCGCTGCTGCCGCCGCGCTGCCGCTATACGCCCACCTGCTCGCAATACGCACTCGAAGCCGTGCGCAAATACGGCGCGCTCAAAGGCGGCTGGCTGGCGGCCAAACGCATCGCGCGCTGCCACCCTTTCGGCGGCTGCGGCTACGATCCCTGTTCCCTAATTCAGGAAATATCCGATGGATTTCAAACGAATGATGACAGCGATGGCGCTGTCGCTGCTCATTTTAATGGGTTGGCAAAAGCTGTCCGCCGCCCGAACCTGCCGCTGCTCCAACAGCCGGCGGTCAACGGCCGAAGCTAAGCAGCAGGCTGCCGCGCCTAATCGTGTCGGCCCCGCTGACCGTCGAAACCGATACCGTTAAAGCGCTAATCGACGAGAAAAGCGGCAACCTGCTCGGTTTGACGCTGCGCCGTTACAATGCCACCAACGACGAACAAAAGCCGTTTGTGCTGTTTTCAGGCCGGTAAAGAGCACAATTATGCTGCGCTCTCATCCGTAGTGGATGAAAAACACAATAATCTGCTGGAAAAACCAGCTTCAGCGCCGCCCAGAAAAAGCTACTCGCCCAAGGCGACAAGCTGGAAGTGCGCCTGAGCGCGCCCGAGCAAAACGGCCTGCAGGTGGAAAAAGTCTATACCTTCAGCAAAAACAGCTATCTGATCAATGTCCGCTTTGAGTTGAAAAACACCGGCAGCGAGCCGCTGAAAGTCGGCGGCGATTACCAAATCGTCCGCGACAATTTCCACCCTGAGGGCGAGGGCTGGTTTATGCACAGCTATACCGGGCCGGTGGTGTACACCCCCGAGGGCGAATTCCAGAAGGTTGAATTTTCCAAGCTCGACGACGACTTCAAAAGCGGGCGCGACACCGCCGAATACCAGCGCAAAAGCCAGGGCGGCTACACCGGCATGATCCAGCACTATTTCATGTCTGCCTGGGTGATGCAGCCTGAAAAAGGCGCCAATGCCTGCGCCAACGGCTGCGAGATGAGCGTTAAGCGCGTGGGCGAAAACCTGTACCGCGCCGGCGTTTACCCCGCCGCCATCGAGATTGCGCCCGGCCAGAGCAAAACGCTGTCTGCCGATCTGTATGCCGGCCCGCAGATTACCGAAATTCTCAAAAGTACCGCGCCCAATCTCGAATTGGCCAAAGACTATGGCTCGCGTCCACATTTTCGCCGCGACCGCTGTTTGCCCTGCTCAAATGGCTGCACAGCCTGATCGGCAACTGGGGCTGGGCGATCGGTGCTGACCCTGATTGTCAAAATCGTCCTTTATCCCTCTGAACAACGCCGCCTACCGCTCCACCGCCAAAATGCGCGTGCTGGCGCCGAAAATGGAAGCGCTGAAGAAAAATACGGCGAAGACAAACTGGCTATGCAGCAGGCGATGATGCAGCTGTATAAAGACGAGAAAAATCAACCCGCTGGGCGGCTGCCTGCCGATGCTGGTGCAGATGCCGATCTTTATCGGTTTGTACTGGATGATTTTCCTGTCCGTCGAACTGCGGCAGGCGCCGTGGCTCGGCTGGATCAGCGATTTGAGCCGTCCCGATCCCTGGTATGTGCTGCCGGCGATGATGGCGGCGACCATGTGGTTCCAAAACTAAAGCTCAATCCCCGCGCCCACTGACCCGATGCAGGCGCAGATGATGAAGATTATGCCGCTGGTGTTTTCGGTGATGTTCTTCTTCTTCCCGTCCGGGCTGGTGCTCTACTATGTGGTCAACAACCTGCTGACCATCGCCCAGCAGTGGCACATCAACCGCCGCATGGGTTTTGCCGGCGCGGCTCCCGCGGTGGAAGTGCTCGACAAAGAGCCTGCTGCCAAAGGCGGCAAAGGCAAGAAAAAATAATTTCAGGCTGCCTGAAACCGTCAAACCGCGGTTTCAGGGCAGTTTTGTGTTTTTCAGGCAGCCTGAAAAAGAGCCCGGCGCGCAAAACCGACATTCCAACCCTTTTCCAACCCGCAAGGATAGAGCCATGCAAAAATCCGATGAACTGGACGCGCTGATGTCCGCCACCCGCTTTTATCTGGCCGACGACAACAGCGTGCGCCCGCTGCGGCAAAGCCGCCGAAGACTACCGCAGCGCGTATCACGTCGATTACGACCGCGTGGTATTCAGCAACGCCTTCCGCCGGCTCGGACGCAAAACCCAGGTGCATCCGCTGGCGAAAAACGACCACACCCACAACCGGCTGACCCACAGCGTCGAAGTCGCCAGCGTCGGCCGCAGTCTCGAGCGCCCTGCGCCGGCGGCATGCTGGCCGCTGCCGGCGAGTTGCCGGAGCATCTGCAGCCCGTCGATATCGGCACCGCCGTGCGGGTGGCCCTGTCTGGCGCACGATTTGGGCAATCCGCCCCTTTCGGCCACACCGAGCGAAGACGCGCTCAGAAGCTGGTTCAGGCAGCCTGAAAACGCCCGTTTTTCTCGACGGCCTTAGCGATGCCGAACGCCGCGACGTGCAGGGTTACGAAGGCAACGCCCACAGCCTGCGCCAAATCGCCAGCCCTGCAAAGCTACCGCACAGCGGCGGCCTGCGGCTGACCGCTGCATCGGTCGGCGCCCCTGCTCAAATACCCTGTAGGGGCAGCACCCGCGACGGCACCCTGCGGCAAATTCAATATCTACCAAACCGAAATGCCCTATATCCGCAGCGTCGCCGCCGAACTCGGCCTGCTCGCGCAAGGCAGCGACCGCTGGGCGCGCCATCCCTAGTCCTACCTGATGGAAGCGGCCGACGACATCTCGCTACGCGCTGATGGACTTGAAGACGCCGTCGATTTGGGGGCTGCTCGATGCCGGCGACGTCGAAAGCCTGTTCCGCCGCCTCTGCCCCCGCCGGCAGCGACAGCGGCGGCGCTAACAGCAGCGAACGCAGCGCCCTGCTGCGCGGCCCCGCCATCGGCCGCGCGGTGGACGAAGCCGCGCAAACCTTTTCTCGATCTGCCGCCACGAACTCTTAAGCGGCAGCCTGAAAGCCAAAGACCCTGCTTTCGCCTGTGCAGCGACGAAGTGCAGGGTACGCTGGAAAGCGGCAAAAACTCGCCCGCGAGCGCGTGTTCCGCCACCGCAGCAAGCTGATGTACGAGCTGGCCAGTTTTCCCTGCCTGGCCACCATACTCGATGCGCTGGTGCCCGCCGTCCACAGCCTGCTGCGCGGCCGCCCCGACGTGCGCCAAACCCTTGCCCTCGGCCTGCTCGACAACGACCCCGTCCGCGCCGACGACAGCCTGCATGCCGCCCTATATGAGAGGTGCTGGATTTCGTCGGCGGCATGACCGATAACTACGCCGCCCGCATGGCGCGCGAACCTCCGGCCTTGATATGGCCTGAACAGGCATTTGGCAGGCGGGAGAGCCGTCGCCGCCGGCACTAAAGCAGCCCTGAAAAACCCCGGACGGTGTTTTCAGCTGCTTTGCTACTAGGGCGGCTGCCGATGCTTCAGGCCGCTTGCCGTGCCGGTTGGGGGCTACAACTGCTCCAGTTTCGCAAAAGGCAGTATCCAGCGTTTTTTGATCGCCTTCTGCCGAAGTTAATGGTCAGGCGGGCGCTGTCGCTTTTGTCGGCGGCGTCGATGATGACGCCGGTGCCGAATTTGGGGTGGCGCATTTCTGCCCGCAGGCGGTAGCCGTGGAAGTTTTGCCTGTCTGCTTCGGGGCTTTGCTGCTCCGATTGTCCGATGCCCTGCTGCGGGCGCAGAGTCGCGGCGGCATAGGGTTTGGAGGGGGCGGACAGGATGTGGACGATGTCGGCGGGGATTTCGCCGACAGCGCGAGCACGCCGTATGGGTTTGGCCGTGAAGGATGCGCTGCTGCGCCATGCTCAGATACAGGCGGCGGCGGGCGCGGGTGATGGCAACGTACATTAGACGCCGTTCTTCTTCCACGCCGCCGCGCTCGGCCAGGCTCCATTCGCTGGGGAAGCGGCCTTCTTCCATGCCGGTTAGGAAAACGGTGTCGAACTCCAGCCCTTTGGCGGCGTGGACGGTCATCAGCTGCACGGCGTCGTCGCCTTCGCCAGCGCTGTTTTCGCCGGATTCGAGCGCGGCGTTGCTGAGAAAGGCGAGTATCGGAAACTCCGGGGCGTTCGGCATCGCCTGGGCAGGGGTTTCAAACTGGCCTCTTCGGGCACGGAAGGAGAGCGCGGCATTGACCAGCTCGTCCAAGTTTTCGTTGCGCTCCTGGTCGGCGGGGTTTTTCTGTTTTTGGTAATGCGCTTCCAGCCCGCTGTCGGCAATGATTTCGCGCAGCAGATCGGGCAGCGAGCACGGCGGCCTGTTCGCGCAGGCCGTCGATCAGACGCACGAAAGCGGCGATTTTGGCGGCTTTGGCGCCCATGCCGCAGGCAGCCTGAAAGAGTGAGCAGCCCTGTTCGGCAGCGGCGGACTGGATGGTTTCGATGCTGCGGGTGCCGATGCCGCGCGGCGGGAAGTTGATCACGCGCAGAGAGCGTTGTCGTCGTCGGGATTGACGGCCAGCCGCAGATAGGCGAGCGCGTGTTTGATTTCCTGTCGCTCGTAAAAGCGTAGGCCGCCGTAGATGCGGTAGGGAACGGCAGCCTGAAAAAGCTGCTGCTCGATAATGCGCGACTGGGCGTTGCTGCGGTAGAGCACGGCGCATTGGCTGTAGGCGCTGCCCTCGCGGTGCAGCGCCTGGATTTCTTCAACGGCGCAAGCGGGCTTCTTCCAAATCGGGTGGCGGCGCAGAACAGACGGATTTTGTCGCCCGCTGCGGCCCTCGGTGCGCAGGTTTTTGCCCAGGCGTTCGCTGTTGTGGGTGATGACGGCGTTGGCGGCATCGAGAATGCGGCCGACCGAGCGGTAGTTTCTGTTCGAGCTTGATCGGCGCGTCGATGTGGAACTCGCGCATCAGATCGGCCATATGCCGACGTGGGCGCCGCGAAAGCGGTAGATCGACTGGTCGTCGTCGCCGACGGCGAAACACCGCCGCGCCGCCGCCGGCCAAGAGTTTCAGCCAGGCGTATTGCAGCTTTGTTGGTGTCTTGGAACTCGTCCACCAGAATGTGGCGGAAACGGTTTTGGTAATGGGTGCGCAGCACGTCGTGGCTTTGCAGCACTTCGAGCAGCGCAGCAGCAGTTCGGCAAAATCGACCACGCCTTCGCGGCGGCACAGCGCGTCGTATTCGGCGTAATACTGGATCAGGCGGCGGGTGTGCGGATCGGGCGCTCAATGCTTCGGCGCGCAGCCCGCTTTCCCTTTTGCGCGTTGATAAAGCCCTGCAGGGTGCGCGGGCGATGACTTCTTCGGCAATGCCCGGCGCTTTTTGAGCAGAGCGTTTGATCAGGGCGAGTTGGTCGCCGGAATCGAGAATCTGAAAACTCTGCGGCAGGCCGGCGTCGCGGTAGTGCTGGCTGCAGGAAACGGTGGCAGGCCGTGGAAGGTGCCCAGCCACATCGCCCGCAGGTTGTGGGCAGCACCGCCCCCCAGCCGCGCCTGCATTTCCTTGGCGGCCTTGTTGGTAAAGGCAACCGCCAGAATGCTGTGCACGTCGGCCTGAGCCGTCTGCATCAGCCAGGCGATGCGGGTGGTGAGCACGCGGGTTTTGCCGCTGCCCGCCCCCGCCAGCACCAGCGCCGACTGCGGCGGCCAGGTAACGGCGGGAAAGCTGCTCAGGGTTGAGATGGTCCAAAGGCGGGTGTCTGCGCTGGAAAACATGGTTTCAGGCTGCCTGAAAAAGAAAAGCGGCGATTGTATAGCAGCAGCTGAAAACGCGTTCGGTTTCAGCTGCCTTGCGTGCAAAAACGCGCAGTTTTTCAGGCTGTCCTGCTGCGGCAGGCAGCCTGAAAGCGCAAAAAGGCAACAAAGCCGCAGTCAAAACCAATCACATGCTTGCGGAAAACAAATGAACGGCACTATCATTAGCATCCATTAAATTAAACTAAAGTTTTGTGAAACACACCATGTACGTCTGCATCTGTAATGCCGTTACCGACCACCAGATTAAAGAGTGCTGCTGCCGGCGCATCGTCGATAACCGATCTGAGGATCAGCTCGGCGTCGGCACCCTGCTGCGGCTGCTGCACCGATCTTGCGCTCGTTTCTCAGCGCCGCCGCCGTTTCTTCAAGCATTTCCGTAACTTTCGCCGATGGGCGCCGAACATTAAATCCCCTTTCGTTTTCATTTTCGTCTCCGTTGTATTCCTTTTATCAAATTGGGCGGCTGTAACCAGGCCGCCGCTTTTTGCCCGCCGCCTGCCGCATTTGCGCACAATCGCCGCTTTTGCAGGCTGCCTGCGAGAGTTGTCCGATTATCATGCGTAGAACTTCGTCCCCGAACCAAAAACCTTCTCCCCTTCAAATGGCTTTTGCTGTTGCTGCTTGCCGGCGCCGGCGCCTATGCCGCCCTGCTGTTTGCCCCTCAAAGCACCGGCAAGCCCTATACCCTGCGTATCGCCAAAGGGCAGGGCATGGCCGCCGTCAGCCGCCGGCTGGCAGACGAGGGCATCGTTTACAGCCGCTGGGTGCTGCTGTCGGCTGCCTATTTCGACGGCAGCCACGACAAACTCAAAGACGGCAGCTACCGCCCGCCCGACCGTCTGTCGGCATGGGAAGTTTTGCAACGCCTGAAAAGCGAAACGCCCGACACTGTGCGCGTGCAGATTATCGAAGGCATGCGCTTTTCGCAGATGCGCCGCCTGATTAACCAAAACCCCGACATCCGCCACGACACCGCCGGCTGGAGCGACGAGCAGCTTCTAAACGCCGTCGCTTCCGACATCCCCTACCGCCATCCCGAAGGGCTGTTTTTCCCCGACAGCTACGAAATCAGCATGAACAGCAGCGATTTGCAGATTTTTCAGGCTGCCCACAAAGCCATGAACCAAGCGCTAGACCAAGCCTGGGAAAGGCCGCAGCGCCGATCTGCCCTACCAAGACCGCTACCAGTTGCTGATTATGGCCAGCCTGATTGAAAAAGAAACCGCCCACGCAGAAGATCGCGGCAATGTCTCATCCGTATTCCGCAACCGCCTGCGCAAAAACATGCGCCTGCAGACCGACCCCACCGTGATTTACGGCATGGGCGACGCCCTACCAGGGCAAAATTCAAAAGCCGATCTCCAGCGCGACACCCCTACAGCACCTACACACGCAACGGTCTGCCGCCCACGCCCCATCGCTCTGCCCGGCTGCGCCGCGCTTGAAGCCGCCGCCCATCCCGCCGACAGCGATTATCTCTATTTCGTCTCACGCATGGACGGCAGCGGCAAAAAGCCAGTTCAGCCGCACGCTGGAAGAACACAACGCCGCCGTGCGCCAGTACATCCTGAAAAATAAGCACCGCAGATAAAAGCAGCCTGAAAACCGGTAACAAGGTTTTCAGGCTGTTTCGTTTGGAACAAAATGGCTGTTTTGCCCTATATGCCGAAAACACCCTGCCCCGCGCAGGCTGGGCTGGGTTGGGCAGGACGGTTCGAGACTTTGACCACATGGTATCAGCCAGCAGATCCCACAACACGGCGGTCTCGCTCAACCATAAACAACAGTACCAAATTGGCTATTAGGGCGACAATGCTGATTATGCCGCCAAGCATCGGAATTGCTCCCAAAATGCTGAGAATCAGGTTGTAGCCAAACTCGCGCACCAATACATATTTGACAAACCCCGGATTGTCTCCGTCTGCATTTACCACACGGATACCGAGCAGTTTTTTACCGAAAGTCTGGCCGTATTTCGTCATCAGTACCACTTGGTAAACAAGGTAAGCCAATACCAGCGCGATGAACACCAACATCAAGCTCGGCGTTGTTGCGGAATGCGGGCGATGATAAGAGCAACAATGCCGATAACAAATATCGGCAGGCTATCCACTATACGGGCACCGATGCGCTCGCCCGCGCCGGCCAGAACCAGGGTTTCTTCGTCCATTCGCGTGTCGATGGCGGTGGATTGGTAGGCTTCGCGGTAATCAGTACGCTGCGGCTGATTGTTGAAAGAACCGTTGGGGTTCGGGCGGTAGTCTTGCATAACGATATCCTTCGAGGGTTTAACGAAAAAGGGCGCAATTATAACGGGCTGACAAACAAAACTTAGCATTTTTAACCCAAATGCCGGAACAACACCGACGATCGCGGCATAAATGTTACAGCGAAGCAGCCTGAAAACCCTGTTATCGGTTTTTCAGGCTGCTTTTCGTTTAACTGCTGTTTTTCCCGTCGCATCAGATACCAGCGCAGCCGGCTGCGGATGTCGTAGCCGATCGAGCCAGCCGAGCATAAACAGCGTGGCGGAGACCGGCAGGGTGAAATGGTAGCCGATCGGTGGTAGCTCCCAGCGCCGATGATGCCGCCGACCACAAAGCTGGCAACGGTGCCGGTAAACAGCGCCATTTTTCGGGCGGTTTACTTTTACGTCAGGCAGGCGCGGGATTGGTGTCGCGGCGGTAGTAGCACTTTGGCCAGCTCGATGCCCCAAATCGGTTACGGTGCCGGTCGCGTGGGTGGAGCGGATGGCGCCGCCGAGAGCACGGTCATCACGGTGTTGTGCATGCCCATGATAAACGAGAGAAACAGCACGGTAGGCGGCACCATCGCGCTGCCGATATGCGACAGCGCCACGCCCAGCAGGCCGAACAGCAAAAGATACAGCGCTTCCATCCACATCGACAGTGCATAGCTGCCGAAAACGAAAACGCTGGCCCACAGGGATAATCCAGCCCGAATGGGTGGCGCCGGTGAGATAGGCGAGCACGCCCGAGAGCGCCAGCAGGCCGGTTTGCCAGCGGCCGAGCGCAAATTCGTCGGCAGCGTTGGAAAGGTGGCCGGTGATGTGCGAAGTGTAGCCGGCCACCGCAAAGAAAACCGCCGGCGTTGATCGCCCCGCCAAGAGCGCCATCAGATAGCCCAGCAGCCGGAAACGGAAGTCGAAATCGGGCTGTCGTGCAGATAGGGCTTGTCTGCCTGCCAGAATGGGTGGGAGACGGTTTTGCGCGGCGGCGGGTGCGGGACATGGCGGTCAAAAAGAAAGAAAACGGCGTTTTCGTTGTTCAGGCAGCCTGAAGTGCGGCAAAACGGCTTTCAGGCTGCCTGAAACACGGCGCCGGCATTTTAGCATCTGCCGCGGCGCGGGCTTTGACCGATATCAGCCGGCAGATATTTTCAGGCTGCCTGAATATGGCAGGCGAGCCAGTGCTTTAGCGCAAACGTTTCAGGGCTGCCCGAATCCATCTCAGGCAGCCTGAAAAGCCGTGAAAAACGCGAGACAATTTTCCCGCCCGCGCCAGCCATCGGCTTCGTCCAGCCGCTCAGGCGTGCCGACATCGAGCCACAGGCCGTGGTGGAACTCGCCGCTACACGGGCATCGGTCATCGCATCGCGCAGCAGCAGCGAGTTTGGCACGGCTGTGTGGCGCAATGCCGGCAAACAGCTCGGCGCGTAAACGCCGACGCCGCTAAAACGTCCGCCCTGCGCGTTCGGCGCGGCGGCATCGGCGTGCAGCAGGCCGCTATTGTCGAGCGCAAAATCGCCCGCCGGATGGTGCGGCGGGTTGGGCACCAGCCACAGATGCGCCAGCAGGCTGCGTTCGGCAAGGGCGGCGGCGCGTTCGGCGGCAGCCTGAAAGTCGATATCGGTAAAAACGTCGCCGTTTCACCACCCAAAAACGGTTGATTGCCCAAGAGCGGCAGCGCAGTGCGCAATGCCGCCGGCGGTTTCCAGCCCGCCTTCGTTTTCCGGCGAATAGGCGATGTTCACGCCCCACGCCGCGCCGTCGCCCAGCGTCTCTTCGACTTTGGCGACCGAGCCAGGCGTGGTTGATGACGATGTCGCGAAAAACCGGCGGCGTGAAGCCGGCGCAGGTGGTGGACAATCAGCGCTTCGCCGCCGGCTTTCAGCAGCGGCTTGGGCGTGCGGTCGGTCAGCGGACGCATACGCTCGCCGCGTCCGGCAGGCCAGAATCATGGCTTTCATGGGGAACCTTTGTGCAGTTTGGGTGTTTTCGGATGGGCAAAAGCAGCCTGAAAAATGCTGCCCGCCGCACGGGAATACGCTTGTTTGGCGTTTGGCAAAAGGCAGCCTGAAAGCCGCGAACACGGTTTTCAGGCTGCCTTTTTGCGGTGGGGCGGGCTTTGAGTGGTTGTCGTCCACCCACACGCTGCCGCTGCCGTTTCTGTCCAGACGGATGCCGTCGGGGTGCGGGTGTCGTAGTTGCGCTCGCGGCGGGTGCTGCCGATGCCGCGGTCTTCGCTGCTGATGCGCTGATGCTGATGCTGCTGATGCTGATGCTGCTGGAGCCGTGTTTGTGGCTTTGCTCGCGGTCATAGCGGTTGCTGAAATCAGAACTGCTGGTTGCGGCTGCTGCTGCGAGCTGCGGATGCTCAGGTAGTTTTCGGAAGCGTCGAGACATTTGCCCGAATCGGCGCTGCGGATGCGGCCGTCGTCGAGATACCAGCGCTGGTTGTCTCGGCCGTTGCATTGGAACAGGATGACGCGGCTGCCGTCGCGGGTTTCGCCGCCGGATACGTCCAGACAGCGGCCGTTTTTGGCGGATGGTGCCGCTGCGCGAATCGAAGCGGAACTGTTGGTTGGACTGGCCGTGGCAGCGGTAGCGGATCAGGCTGCGTTTATCGTCGCCGTGGATGTCGAGGCACTCGCCGCGGTCGGTGCGGATCAGGCCGCCGGCATCGTATTGGTCGCGCTGCGTTCGCGGCGGCGTTCGCGCTCACGCTCGTAATCGTCGCGGCGGTTGTGTTCGGGGTAGTAGATGCGGTCGTTTTGCCCGTGCGAGTCGATGTCGATCAGATCGGGCAGCTGCACTACTGCAGGGCGGCCGGCAGCATAAGGCCAAGCGGGCGGGCGGTAAATCAGCTGTACAAACGATTACGCTTTTTTTACAAATTCCGACTTTAAATTCATGGCGCTGCCGTCGATTTTGCAGGCGATGTCGTGATCGCCTTCCTGCAGGCGGATGTTTTTCACTTTGGTGCCCTGCTTGATCACCCTGCGAGCTGCCTTTGACTTTCAAATCTTTAATCAGCACCACGGTATCGCCGTCGGCCCAGCGGCGTGCCGTTGGCGTCTTTCACCACTGCTGCGCTCGGCAGCGGCTTCGCTTTTCAGGCTGCCATTCGTGGGCGCATTCGGGGCAGACAACTGGATGCCGTCGTGATAGGCGTATTCGGAGCCGCATTGCGGGCAGGCGGGTTGGCTCATGGTGGGTTCCTTAATAGTTGGCTAATAGTTGGCTTTTCAGGCTGCCTGAAAGTGAAAAACAGTTTTTCAGGCTGCTTTTGTCAGTCTGCTTTTTTTGTCCTTACGCAATTTGAGCGAAAGCGCGGCGGAAATAGGCGAGGGCAGGGGCGGTTGTGCTTGCCCAGGCGGATTTCTTCGATGCCGACGTAGAAAATGCGGTGGGTGCCCATGTCGTGATGCTGGAGGATGCGGCCGTGCAGGGTGGGCGAGGGCGTCGTCGATCTGCAGCTGGCCGCTGCTGCCGCGGTGCCAGATGTGCTGCTCGAAACGCTCTTCGTGGGTGAGTTTGGTGATGCCGGCAAAATGCTCGGCAGCGTCTTGCTGGTCGGCGGAAAGCAGCGTTGATGCACAGCTCGCCGTTGCCGGTGAGTATCGGGCAGATGCGGGTGTTGAGATTGACGCACAGCACCACGGTGAGCGGGGTGTCGGTAACCGGCGCGACCGAGGTCATGGTGATGCCGTAGCGGCCGTGTTCGCCGTCGGTGGTAATCAGATGAGACGCCGGCGGCGCAGGCGGCCATGGCGTTGCGGGAAGTCCCTGCTGGATGCTGTCCATGGCGGCCTACCGGCAGATTTTTGCGCGCGTTTGACGGCGCAGACGATTTCGTGGGGAATGGTGCCGGCGGCGGCGGCTACTTCGTTGACGCTGATTTCGTCGCCGAAGAGTTCGACGCTGTCGCCGCTGCCGCCGCCTTTGCTCAAATCAACGGTGAGCATGTCCATCGAGATGCGGCCGATGATGCAGCTGGGAGCAGCCTGAAACCGATACCGGCGCGCCGCTGCCGGCGTGGCGCGGGTAGCCGTCGGCATAGCCGCAGGCCGCAGGCCGACGCGGGTGGGGCGGCTGGTGTGAAAGGCGGCGCCGTAACCCGACCGGCTCGTGCGCCTGCAGGGATGCGTTCGGCAAAAACCCTGGCTGGAGGTTTCATTTACCGGCTGAGGCCGGCTGTCGCGGCCGCCGAACGGGTCGATGCCGTACAGCGCGATGCCCGCCCGCCCCCATTCGCGGTGGCTGGCGGGGTGGGCGAATGGCGGCGGAATTGGCTGAGGCTTTCGGCGCCGGGCAGTGCGGCGCAGATGCTGTCGAGGTTTCGGTTTGCAGCTCGGTCATGCCGCTGTCGGCGATGTCGGCGCAGGCAAAGTGGCTCATTTTGACGATTTCGGCCACCTTCGGGCTTTGCTTCAGCGCGTTGTGGCGGCGGCGTAATCCTGCGGGAAAAAGCCGGCGCGGTGCATGCCGCTGTCCATTTTCAGCCAGACGTTTTACCGGCGATTGCCAGTCGTGGGCGAGCAGCGCTCCAGCTGTGCCTGCTGGTGGACGACCGGCCACAGGCGGTGTTGGTCAACCAAAGCGTATTCGGCAGCCTGAAACACGCCTTCGAGCAGCACGATGGGCTTTTGGATGCCGGCTTCGCGCAGCTGCAGCGCTTCTTCCAGCAGCGCCACCGCAAAAGCCGTCGGCCTCGTTTTTCCAGCGCCTGCGCGCAGGGCAGCGCGCCGTGGCCGTAGGCGTCGGCTTTGATCACCGCCAGCATTTTGCCGCCGTGTAAGGCTTTGAGTGTCCGGTAGTTGTCGCGCAGGTGCTGCAGGCGGATTTCGCATATCAGGGGCGGCATGGTTGCTGTGTCCTAGGCTTTGAAGGCAGCCTGAAAATGTGTAAAGGGGCGGATTATAGGGGCTTTGCCGGTTTTTGACAAAGCTGCGGCAGCCGCGGCAGCCTGAAAAATAAAGGCTTGCCTGAATGGCGGAAAACACACTAAAATGCGCGGTTTCGCAAATTGACGATTTTTCAAAGGAATTCTCATGGTAGTTATCCGTTTTGTCCCGCGGCGGTTCAAAAACGCCCGTTCTACAACATCGTAGTAACCGACCGCCGCGCCCGCCGCGACGGCCGTTTCGTTGAGCGCGTAGGTTTCTACAACCCCGTTGCCAACGAAAACAAGAGCGCGTACGCCTGCAGGCCGACCGCCTGAACCACTGGATCAGCCAGGGCGCGCAAATCACTCCGGCGTTGCCAAGCTGGTAAAGAACAGCAAAACGCCGCTTAAAGCCCACCCGCATGAGCGACTCCGCGCAATGGGTGGCTATGGGCTACATCAAAGGCGTATTCGGAATCAGGCTGGCTGAAAGTCAAAACCGATACCGAATACGCCGACAGTTTGCTCGATTACTGGCGCTGGCGGCTGCATAAAGACGGCGAGCGGCAAGACGTGAAATCGAAGACGGCGAAAATCGTCGGCAGCGAACTGCAGGTCAAATTCGCCGGCATTGACGACCGCGACCAGGCTGCCTTGCTGCGCGGCTATACCATTGAAATACCGCGCGACGAATTTGCCGGAAACCGGAAGAAGACGAATACTACTGGGTCGATTTTGGTCGGCATGCAGGGTGAAAAACCGCGCCGGCGAAACCATCGGTACGGTACAAAAACCTGATGGAAAACCGGCGCCCACGATATTCTGGTGGTGGCCAAAGCCGAAGGCAAAACGCTGATTCCCTTTGTCAGCCAGTTTATCGACGGCGTCGATCGGAAAATCGCACCATTACCGCCGATTGGGGCAGCGACTACTGATGAAAATCCAAGTCCTGACCCTGTTTCCCGAAAATGTTTGCCGCCGATCGGCGAATACAGCGTAACCGGACGGGCGGCCAAACAAGGCATCTGGTCGTAGCGCCATCAATCCGCGCCGCTTTGCCGACAACCGTTTGGGCTATATCGACGACCGTCCTTTCGGCGGCGGCCCCGGCATGATTATGATGGCGCCGCCGCTACAGGCGGCAATCGACGAAGCCGTGGCCAACTGCGGCGGTAATCCCGCCAGTCGCCGCGTGATTTATCTCAGCCCGCAGGGCGCGCCGCTCACCCACCAGAAAGTGAGCGAACTTGCCGGCTACGACAATCTGATACTGCTTTGCGGCCGTTATGAAGGCGTGGACGAGCGCCTGTTGCAAAGCAGTGTTGATGAAGAAATATCCGTTGGCGATTTCGTCGTATCCGGCGGCGAATTGCCGGCAATGATGCTGATGGATGCCGTGTTACGAGCTGATTCCTGGGTGTTGGGCGACATCGAGTCTGCCGCGCAAGACTCTGTTTGCCAACGGTCTTTTGGACCGCCCGCACTACACCCCGGCCCAGCGAATTTTGCGGTATGGCCGTTCCCGAGGTTTTAAAAATCGGGCAACCATGCTGCAATCGCGGAATGGCGCTTGAACAGGCGCTGCGCCGCACTGAACCGCCGCCCGATTTGTTGGAGGGCGCGCATTGATCCCACAGGCCCGATTGCTGCAAAAGATTCTGTCTGAGCAGCAGGATAAGGCATAATCCAATTATATTCAGGAGTTTTGAAATGAATCTGATCCAACAGCTTGAGCAGGAAGAAATCGCCCGCTTGAACAAAGACATCCCCGCTTTCGCCCCCGGTGACACCGTTGTGGTGTGGGTGCGTGTGGTAGAGGGTAACCATGCCGTCTGCAGGCCTATGAAGGTGTGGTGATTTCCCGCCGCAACCGCGGTCTGAACAGCAACTTTATCGTGCGCAAAATCTCCAGCGGCGAAGGCGTGGAACGTACTTTTCCGCTGTACTCTCCCCGCGTGGAAAAATCGAAGTCAAACGCCGCGGCGACGTACGCCAGTGCTGTACTACCTGCGCGGCCTGACCGGCAAAGCCGCCCGCATCAAGAAAAACTACCTGCCCGCAAACAGCAGCAAGACTAAGTTTGGTGCGAAAACCCGTTTCCATTATCCGGAAACGGGTTTTTGTTGAGTGCCGGTACGCAAAAAGGCAGCCTGAAAACTTTCAGGCTGCCTTTTTTGCTCGATTCTAGTGGCTGCGGTTGGTGACGAACAGGGCAAGAGCTGCGCAGGTGCTCGGGCCCGATGGTCAAACGTCTGCAGCTGTGCCAGCGCTTTCTAGCACCAGCTCTTCGGCATAGCGGCGGGCGGCGTCCAGCCCCATCAGTTTCACATAGGTCGGTTTGTCGGCTTCGGCGTCTTTGCCGGCGGTTTTTGCCCAGCGTCGCGGTGTCGGCGCTGCAGTCGAGCACGTCGTCCACCACTTGGAAGGCCAGGCCGAGACAGGCAGCGTAGCGGTCGAGCTTTTTCCAGCGCGGCATCATCCAAGTCAGGGCAGCAAAGCGCCCAGCAGCACGGCGGCACGAATCAGCGCGCCGGTTTTTCAGGCGGTGCATCGCTTCCAGTTCGGTTTGCGACAGCGTTTTGCCGATATTGTCCAAATCCACCGCCTGCCCGCCGGCCATGCCGAGGCTGCCGGATGCTGCGGCCAGCGTGCGGATCATGCGCAGTTGGCGGTCGGCGGGCAGGCCGTTGGTTTGCGACAGCAGCTCGAAAGCCAGCGTTTGCAGCGCATCGCCGGTGAGCAGGGCGGTCGCTTCGCCGTAGCGGACGTGGCAGGTGGGCTTGCCGCGGCGCAGGGTGTCGTTATCCATGGCCGGCATATCGTCGTGCACCAGCGAGTAAACGTGGATGCATTCGACCGCCGCCGCCGCCTGTTTGCAGGCAGCCTGAACGCTCTTGCCCAGTTCGGCCGCCGCCAGCACCAGCAGCGGGCGCGGACGTTTGCCGCCGTCCAAAACCGCATAACGCATCGCCTGATGCAGGCTTTCAGGCTGCTTTGACGCCGAGGGCAAAACCCGTTCTAAAAATCAGCTCGGTCTGCGCGCGGGCGCGGCTTTTGCCAGCCTGAAAAATCATTCTTTGCCGTCAAGATCCAGCTCCTTTAATCCGTCCGCATCCAATACCTGCAGTTTTTGTTCGACCTGCGCCAGTTTGTTCTGGCAAAAGCGCACCAGTTCGCTGCCTTCCTGATAGGCGGCCAGCGCTTCTTCCAGCGGCAGGCTGCCGCCCTGCATCGCTTCGGTAATCGCTTCCAGCCGCGCCAGAGCGTCTTCAAAAGTTTTTCGGGGTGGTTTTGCGCGTCATGCTTGTGTTCCCGTGTCGGGTAGTCGGAGATTAAAGGCGGCGATTATAAGCCATAAAGGATTGCAGGCAGCCTGAAAAGCGAGTGCGGGGCTTAAAACGGGACAATAAAAGGCAGCCAATAAAACTTTGACAAAAACATCCGGCTAATGGAATAATCCGCCCTTTCGCGCATGGGGCGCGGAAAAATTTTTACCGAACAACCACACGGAGTTGAGTATGTACGCGGTCATAAAAACCGGCGGCAAGCAGTATGAGTTGCCGTTGGCGAAAAATTGAAAGTAGAACAGATACCTGCCGAACTCGACAGCCAAATCGAACTGACTGAAGTTCTGATGATTGCTGACGGCGAGTCTGTAAAAGTAGGCGCACCCCTTTATCGAAGGTGCGAAAGTAACGGCTAAAGTAGTGGCACACGGACGCGGCGAGAAAATCCGCATTTTCAAAATGCGCCGCCGCAAACACTACCAAAAACGCCAAGGCCACCGCCAGAATTTCACCCAAATCGAAATCGTGGCCATCGCCTGATTACCCGTTCACCACAGTTTAAGGAGTATTAAACATGGCAACCAAAAAAGCCGGCGGTAGCTCTAAAAACGGCCGCGATTCAGAAGCCAAACGCCTGGGCGTGAAAGCCTACGGCAACGAACTGATCCCTGCAGGTTCCATCATCGTGCGCCAGCGCGGTACCAAATTCCATGCCGGCGACAACGTAGGCATGGGCAAAGACCATACCCTGTTCGCCAAAGTGGACGGCTATGTGGAATTCGCCGTAAAAGGCCGCCTGAACCGCAAAACTGTCAGCGTCCGCCCCTACACCGGCGAGAACTAAAGCGCAGTTTTCCCGCCCTGCCAGTCAAACGGCAGGGCTTTTGCTTGCCCGCGTGAAGCAGCCTGAAAATAGCCGGCAGCGGGCAGACAAGCGCCGTGCCAGCCTGTATAATCCGCCCCTTTGTTTAACCCGCCGCCTTTTTGCGAAAGCACCACCATGCTGTACAGCCTGCCTTATTTCCAGCAACATCTCGATGCCGATTTGGAACGTGTCAATGCGGTCATCGGCAAGGCCGTGCAGTCGGAAGTGGCGCTGATTTCGCAGATCGGCAGCTACATCATCAGCGCCGGCGGCAAGCGCCTGCGTCCCATCATCACCATTCTTGCCGGCAAAGTGCTGGGCTATGACGAGCGACAAACTCTATTCGCTGGCGGCGATGGTCGATTTATCCACACATCCACCCTGCTGCATGATGATGTAGTCGATGAAAGCGAGCTGCGCCGCGGCCGTGCCACCGCCAATAATCTGTTCGGCAACGCCGCTGCCGTGCTGGTGGGCGACTTTCTCACCCGCGCCTTCCAGCTGATGGTCGGTTCAGGGCAGCCTGAAAATCTTGGACGTGATGGCCGATGCCACCAACATCATCGCCGAAGGCGAAGTGATGCAGCTGATGAACATCGGCAATACCGACATCAGCGAAAGCCAGTATCTGCAGGTTATCCAGTACAAAACTGCCAAGCTCTTCGAAGCCGCCGCCCAAGTCGGCGCCATTCTTGCCGGCGCCGATGCCGCGCAGGAGCAGGCGTTGAAAGACTACGGCATGTACGTCGGCACCGCCTTCCAGATTATCGACGACGTGCTGGATTACTCCGGCAGCCCCGAGCAGATCGGCAAAAACGTCGGCGACGATTTGGCCGAAGGCAAGCCTACCTTGCCGCTGATTTACCTGATGCACCAGGGCAGCCCCGAAGCCGCCGCCGATGTGCGCCACGCGCTCACCCATGCCGATCGCAGCTATTTCGATAAAATCCACGCCCACGTGCTCGCTTCCGACGCGCTGGCCTACTGCACCGCGCAGGCGCGCCAAAGCCGCCGAACGCGCTGCCGCCTCGCCTTGAAGCGCTGCCGGATAACGAAGTGCGCCGCGCCATGCGCGATCTGGCCGAGTTGTCGGTAGCCCGTCTCTCTTAAGCGTCTTTTCTGCAAAACCTCGCCGTAGTTCAACGGATAGAACGTATGCCTCCTAAGCGTAAAAATACAGGTTCGATTCCTGTCGGCGAGGCCAATCTTTTCGGGCGTTCAGCCCGTTTTTGTTGTCTCCCGTCCTGTTTTTCTGTTATTTTTGCCGCGCAAGCCGCTTTCAGGCTGCCTGCCGTATCCTTGCGGCAGCATAAACACACACAGGAGAAATCATCATGCGCCGTTTATTGTCCCAACTGTCTTTCCCGCTGGTTCAGGCACCGATGGCTTACGCGCAAGGCGTGGAGCTGACCGCTGCCGTTTGCCGCGCCGGCGCGCTCGGTTCGCTGCCGGCGGCGATGTTTCGCGCCCGATGCTTTGGATGCCGCGCTGCACGGATTGCGCGCTTTGATCGGGGATGCGCCCACAATCTCATTTTTGCCCACCGCCCGCAACCGGTCAATGCCGAGCAGCGGGCGGCTGGCATCGGCTGCTGGCGCCGCATCTGGCGCGTTTTGGCCTGGCCGAAAGCGATATTCCCACCGATGCCGGCCGCAATCCCGCTGACGAAGCGATGTTGGAAGTGGTGCGCCGCCACCGGCCGGTGGTGGTCAGTTTTTCATTCGGCCTGCCGCAAAGCAGCCTGCTGGCGGCCGTGAAAGACAGCGGCGCGCTGGTGCTCGGCAATGCCACTACCGCCGATGAAGCGCGCTGGCTGGAAGGGCAGGGCGTGGACGGCATTATCGTGCAGGGGCTGGAAGCCGGCGGCCACCGCGGCATGTTTTTATCGTCTGATTTGACGCGCCAGAGCGGCCTGTTTGCCCTACTGCCGAATGTCCGCCGCGCGGTGTCGCTGCCGCTGATTGCCGCCGGCGGCATCAGCGATGCGGCCGCGGTGCGGGCGGCGCTAGATTTGGGTGCCGATGCCGTCCAATGCGGCAGCGCCTTTCTGCTGGCCGACGAAGCCAAAACCAGCCCCGCCTCACCGCGCCGCGCTGCAAAGTCCGCAGGCGGCCGATACCGTGCTAACCAATCTGTTTAGCGGCGGCATCGCCCGCGGCATCCGCAGCGCCTATATCGACGAAGCCGGCCCGATCAACCCCGCCGCTCTGCCGTTTCCGCAGGCCGGCGCCGCCGCCGGATTATTGCGCCGCGCCGCCGAGCAGGCCGGCAGCAGCGAATATTCGTCGCCTGGGCGGGCAAAACGTGTTGGCGGCACGGCCGGGCAGTGCCGCCGAAATCGTTGCCAGACTGGCCGCCGGCTTTCAGGCAGCCTGAAACCGCCGCTTGGGCAGCCTGAAACGTTCAATCCGCCGCCAACGCGGCGATCGGCGGCGCTGTTTTCAGGCTGCTTTTTGTCTGCGTCAGTCGTCAGGCAGCCTGAAAACTGCGGCAAAACACGGCATTTGGGCTGCCGCGCAAAACCGAACCCGCACCGCGGCTTTTAGTCAAGCGGCTGATGCGTCTGCCTTACCTTTTCTAATGGTTCTTAACCCGTTATTGCATGAAATCGGGTAGAATGCCCGAGTTTTTATGGTGCGCGCGCAACACCAGGCGGCGCACTTCCATTTGGCCGGCGCCCAAACGGCGTTCCGGCGACACTCTTTCGCGGCTGCGGCCGCTCCCGACCAATACAGCAGGCTGCTTGCCGCAGCCTGAAACGATTGCGGACGAATATGAATCTCTTCAAACAACTATGCGGCACGGCCTGCTGCCTGCTCGGCCTGCTGGCACTGCCCGCCACGGTCTCGGCGGCGCCCGCCAAGAAGCCCCGCCAAAACCGCGGCCAAGCCGGCCGAAAAAGAAAACCGACAAAAATCCGATGAGGCCGACGCCAAAAAGACAGCAAAAAGCAGCCAAACCTGCTGACGAAAAATCCGACAAAACCCCAAACGCCAAAAGGCAAAGCCGCAGACAAAAAAACACGACCAAGACACCCTGCAAGAGACAAAAACCAAGACAAAGCAAAAAAAGCTAAAGACAGCGCCAAAGACAAAGCCCTGCGACGCCAAAAACGGCAAAACCAAAGAAAAGCAGCCTGAAAGCGCCAAAACCAAAGAAAAAGAACGCGGCAAGCCCGCCGCCAAAGCAAACCAGGCAAAAAGCCGGCCGACGATCCGCTGCATTCCATCATCAGCCGCAAAAGCAAAAACCATCCCGACGCCTGCGCCCCTAGCGGAGAGTACGCATGATACGAAGCCAAACCGGCAGAAACCCGGAAGTCGTCTGCCAATAATTCCCCCGATCACGACGAACTCGACCGCCTGATTTGCGCGCAAAAGCGACGAAGCGAAAAAGCCGTTCCGCCGCAGTAGCCGCCGCGCCGGCGCGCAAAGAGAGCGCCAAAGAAAAACGCTACCGAAGACAAACGCCCAATCAGCAAGGGCGATGCCGACGGAATTAATCGGCAACGCCATGGGTCTGATCGGCGTCGCCACCGCTCGGCGGCACTTCGCACCGGTTTTGACTGGCGGCTTTATGCAGCACTTTTCGAAAGCCTTCGCCGTCATCTGCCGCGCACTTCCGCCGAGCAGGGCGCGTCAGCACTTATGCGCCGCTCCGATCTGCAGCCGGGCGATATGGTGTTCTTCGCACCCACGGTTCGCGCATCTCCCACGTCGGCATGTATGTCGGCAACAACCGCTTTATCCACGCGCCGCGCACCGGCAAGCGCATCGAAATCGTCGTCTGTCAAATACATTGGAACGCCCGTTACGCCACCGCCCGCCGCGTGAAGCGCAACAACGCCGACCGTTTCGTTCGCTGACCCCGCTCACTTAAGGAAGACTATGCCGCAACCCAAAATGCCGGTTTGGTACGGTGACGACGGCGAAATCGTCTCGTGTACCGAAAAATCAAAGTGATGGAGCAAAAACATGGGCGAGCTTTTTCAGGCTGCCCAAGACGCTCGAAGACGGCCTGCTGATGGGCTGCAGCGAGCGCCAGCTGCGCGAATATCTCGCCCGCGCTGATGGCAGCGGTGGACAATCCCCACCGCAAAAAGCCCTAAGTTCCGTATCTGCCGCCGTTTCAGGCAGCCTGAAAACCGAGGGTGTGTTGAGTGCCATGCACCCCGCAAACCGCCCGTGGCGGCGGTTTGCCGTTTATCCCAACCGAAAGCATCCGCATGGACAACCGCCGCCAAATCATCCTTGATACCGAAACCACCGGCCTGTATCCCAATGCCGCCGAAAACCCCGACCGGCTGATCGAATTTGCCGGTTTGGAAATGCCGCAACCAGCAGCTTACCGACGAAAAACTGCATCTTTACGTCCATCCGCAGCGCGATATCCCCGCCGAAGCCGCCGCCGTGCACGGCATCACGCTCGACAAGCTCGAAGGCAAGCCAGTGTTTGCCGAAGTGGCGCAACAGATTGCCGACTTTATCCGCGGCGCCGAGTTGGTGATCCACAACGCCAAATTCGACGTCGGCTTTCTCGATGCCGAGTTCACCCGTCCCCGGCATGCCCCGGCGTTGAAGATTTGGGCTGCACGGTTATTGACACCCTGGCGATGGCGCGCGAACGCTATCGGCCAGAAAAACAACTTGATGCGCTGTGCAACCGGCTGGGGTTGACCGCAGCCGCCGCGTGCTGCACGGCGCGCTGATCGACTGCGAGCTGCTCGGCGGCGTTTATCTGGCGATGACCCGCGGCCAGTTCAGCCTGACCGACGCTTTCGAGCAGGAAGACGACGACACCCCGCAAACCGCCGCCCCGCAGCCGGCCGACCATCTCCGCGCCCCTGCCGGCGTGAAAACTGAAAGTGCTGGCGGCCGACAGCGAAGAGCGCGCCGCCCACGAAGCCTTTCTCGACCAAATCGACAAATCCTGCGGCGGCACCAGCATTTACCGTGCCGATGCCGGCAGCGCGCAGCAATAAACCGGCGGCAGCCTGAAAAGCCAGGCAACCGCCGCCACTATGCCAATATTAAAGGGCAGCCTGAAAAACTTTTCAGGCTGCCTTTTTAATGTATTGACGCTATTGCGGTGCCGCTGCCGCGTCGTGTTCGGCGATACAGTTTTTGCAAGGCGGTAACCAGTTTGTCGAAAATCTCCTTGCTTTCTTTGGTTTCGCGGCCAAGCCCGTGGCTGATCAGCGCTTTGCGCCAGGCGGTGCGGTCGGGTATTGCGCGGAAACCTGGTCGTAACCGCAGCCGCAGATTTTCCCGGCGGCATCAGCGGCATAGCCCGGTTCGCCGTCTTCAGGCTGCTGCATTTCTTCGGAGCAGCTTTTTGATGACTTCTGGCGGGTTTCCCTTGTCGTCAATATTGTTGGCCATGGTTTCGACGGCGGTATCACAGCCGGCCAGCAGCAGGGTTAGGGGCAAGGGCGGGGAGCAGGGTTTTCATGGTTATGGATGAATTAAAGGATTGGGGGCTGTGTAGAAGTCCGTCGAAGCCGGCGTTCAGGCTGCCCTTGTCTGGTGGGTAAGGCAGCCTGAAAAGGGGAAGACTTATTCGATGCAGGATTCGACGGCCTTGACTAGCCGTTCTTCAAAAGCCTTGTTTTTGGCGCTGGCGGGGTTGCTGTTGTACTCGGCGAAGGCTTGGCGCCAGGCGGTGCGGTCGCTGTATTCGGCGGACACTTTGTCGTAGCCGCAGCCGCACAGTTCGGCGGCCTGCGCTTTGCTCACGGAGCCGTTGGACGCTTGATGCGCGCTTGCGGCGCAGGAATCGACGAAACTTTTGCGCATGATTGCTTCGTCGGGTTCGTTGGCGTTGTTGGCGGTGTCGCTGCCGGGGTTGCAGCCGGCGAGCAGGGTGCAAAAAGAGCGCGGCGGCGAGTACGGTTTTAGCGGTCATGGATTTCTTTCCTTCGGGTGGTGGGAAAAAGCGGTTTTCAGGCTGCTTTCGCTTTTTGACATGGCGGCAAGGCAGCCTGAAAGCCGTGTGCAAAGGTCGGGCAGACTATCTGCCAGCAAGAAAGATCAGCTCTGCCAATGCTGCCAGCCGCAGGGTGTCGCTGCCCCAGCGCGGGTGGTGCAGGCGGCGCATCCATAAAATCGGGCGCACGGTTTTGCCTACCGCGGCGGCGGCCGGCAGGGCGCGGTGGCGGCGCCAAACGGCGGCGGCGGCGGGCAGCAGGCCGTTTTCGCGCAGCCAGAAGGCGCTGGATTGCGAGTAGCACAGATAATCGCGGCTTTGACGGTGCGCCAGCGGCAGATAGCGGCCGGGGTCGTCTTCAAAGTCGATAAAGCCGGTTTCGCCGTCGTCGCAGGCGATGATGTTGCAGGCCGAAAGCTTGGCTGAGATACTGATTGCGCTGATGGACGGCGGCGATGGCGTCAGTCCGCGCTGCCAGCAGGCAACCGGATCGGCGGCAATTTTGATGGCGTCGAGAATATCGGTGTCGCCCAGATGGCTGAACATCAGCGCGTCGGCGTTGCGGGCGAGCAGCTGCGGCACGCGCACGCCGGCGGCGGTGAGGGTGGTCAGCCTTTGGGCTTCGGTATCGAGCGCGGTGCGGCCGCCGAAATTGGGTACGGGGCGCAGCACGCCCAGCCGCAGCAGCGAAGCGATGGCGCCAAGCAGGCGGTAGCGCCAGGCGGCGATGGTTTTGCCGGTTTTGCGCACCCATACGGTTTGGCCGTCGGCAAGGGTGTGGCGCGCGATGGTGTCTTGCTGCTGCGGCAGGATGGCGGCGAGCGCGGCGGCGTAATCGGTTTCGTTCATCGTTTTTCAGGCTGCTTCGGATCACGGGGGCGCAGTTTGCCACACTTCCCTGCACCGCGTCGCGCAGCAGCATCAGCGCCGGATCCTGGCCGTATTCGTCGAGATAGACGAAGCTCATCGGCAGCTGCTGCTCGAATTCGTCGATCAGGGCGATGGGGCTGCCTGGCTTGGGCGGCTTGGGCGCTGTGTTTGGGTACCATCGCCAGGCCGATGCCGTCGGCAGCCAGGCCGATAATGGCCTGCGGGTAGTCGCAGATAATCTGTTTTTTCGGCGTGAGTTTGTGGCGGTGCCAGAACTGCTGCAGGTTTTTGTGGCTGCCGGAAACGCCGGACATTTCGATCCAGGTGAAGTCGTTGAGACTGCGCGGCAGAGTTGCTGCGCAGGCGGCTTTCGTCGTCGGTGTGGCAGATGAGCGAGTAGGCGATGTGCTCCAGCGGCACGCTTTGCAGGGTGCGCTGGTTGAGCGGGCCGAGAAAAAAGCCGCCGTGCAGGCGTTTGGCCAGGATGCGGCTGAGGATTTCGCCGCTCATGCCGTATTGGATGTGCAGTTGGACGCCGGGTTCGCGGCGCACGATGCTGCGGGTGAGACGGCTGACTTTGTCGGCGCGGATGGGGTGGATCAGGCCGAGGCGGGCGTGGTGGATGTAGTCTTCCGACAGGGTTTGCGCAGAACACTTCGAGCCGGTGTTTGTGCTGCAACAGCCTCTTCGGCTTCGGGCAGCAGCACTTCGCCGGCGCGGGTGAGGGTCATGCCGCTGTTGGTGCGGGTAAACAGCAGCGTGCCGACGTCGGCTTCGAGGGCTTTGATTTGGGCGGAAACGGCAGGCTGGGAGAGAAACAGCTTTTCGGCGGCCTGGGTAAGGTTTTGGGTGTGGGCGACGGTGATAAAGGCGCGCAGTTGGTTGATGTCCATGTGGGTTCCGTGTCTTAGGGCGTGGTGACAATCAGCGTTGCGGCGGTGTTTTGGCAAAAATGCCCGCCTGCCGCGTCAAAAATGCTCGCAAGGTGTCCAACCTTGCTGTGCTTTCCTTGCATTCGGCCATTTTTACTCAAAAACCGCTTCGCAAGCCGAATGTCAACACGCCCTAGTTTGAGGCAGCCTAAAAACCGGCGGCAGGGTTTTCAGGCTGCTTTTTGTTTTGCGGGGGAGGTCTGAAACGGTTTTTCAGACGCCTTTGCGGCTTTCAGGCTGCTTTTCGTTTTTAACATAATGCAGGGCGGCGGGTAAAAGCGGTTTGCTTTTGGATGGGAAGCGGTGGCTGAGCGGGCGGGCGGAGATGTTTTTCAGGCTGCTTTTTGGGAGTGGATGGACGGCAAAAAGCAGCCTGACAAGCCGTCTGAACCCGAAATCAGGTTTTCAGAGCAGCCGCAGACACGCAAAAGGCAGCCTGAAAAATGTTTCAGGCTGCCTGCGCTGTTGGTTTTGCTTTTGCGTTTTTAACAAAAACAAAACCGGCGCAGCAGTAGTTATCTGTAAAAACTTTGTTAAATCAAATTTGAATGCGGCGGGTATTTGCGTTGCGGATATGCGGTATCAGATTAGCCTGGGGCGCTCAGGGCTTGTTTATAAACTGCTGCAAAGGTTGGGGCGCGGGCCGTTGCAGACGGTTCGCAGGCAGCCTGAAAGGTTTTCAGGCTGCAGCTCTTTCCGCTTCCCCAGCCGGCAATGATCCGAAAACGATGAGGAAGAGGAGCAAACCGATGAGTAAAACGCAAACTAGAAACCATGCTGCGGAAAAGAGCGGGCGGCCAGAGTGCTGGCGCATCCGGCCTTCCGTTCGATGGCGCGGCAGAAAGCCTGGTTGGGCTGGAGTTTTTCCGCGATTGTGTTCGCGGTGTATGTGGCCTATATCTGGATAATCGGCACGTCGCCGCAAACGCTGGCGCAAGGTGAATCCGGGGAGGTTACGACCTGGGGCATCTGGATCAGGATGTTTGTGATTGTGTTTTCTTTCCTGATTACGCTGGTTTTGTAGTGGCTGGGCAACGGCAAATTTGAGGAGATGACGCAAAAAGCGGTGCGGGAAACACAAGAAGGAGAAAAATGATGGGAAAACATAAGCTTTTCTGTTTGCCGCGCCTGGGCGGCGGGTTTTTCAGGCTGCCTGTGGGCGGATGCGTTTTAGCGGCGAGGTGGAGAAGCAGGCGACCAACTGGACGGCTGTGATTATGTTCTCCATCTTCGTGGGCGCGACGCTGTATGGATTACCAAGTGGGCGGCGAAGAAAAACCGTTCCACCCAGGATTTCTACACGCCGGCGGCGGCATCACCGGCTTTCAAAACGGGCTGGGCGATTGCGGGCGTTTTATGTCGGCCGCGTCGTTTCTCGGCATTTCGGCGATGGTGTTCACCACCGGTTACGACGGCCTGGTTTATTCGACGGGCTTTCTGGTCGGCTGGCCGCTGGTGCTGTTTTTGAGTGGCGGAGCGGCTGCGCAATCTGGGGGCAGTTTACCTTTGCCGATGTGGCGGCTTATCGCCTGAAACAGACGCCGGTGCGCCTGTTTGCCGCTTCAGGTTCGCTGCTGCTGGTGATGCTGTATCTCATCGCGGGTGGTGGGCGCGGGCAAGCTGATCCAGCTTTTGTTCGGCATGGACTATATTTGGGCGGTGCTGATTGTCGGTGCGCTGATGGTGGCCTATGTGCTGTTCGGCGGTATGCTGGCGACGACTTGGTGCAGATGATTAAAGCCGTGTTGCTGTTGGGCGGCGCAACGTTTATGTCGTTTATGGTGCTGTATCGTCAGCGGTTTCAGCATGGAGACGATGTTCCAAAAGCGGTTGATACCCACACGCTCGGCGAGGCGATACTCGCCCGGCGGCCTGGTGAAAAATCCCGGTGGACGCGCTCTCGCTCGGCCTGGCGCTGATGTTCGGTACCGCCGGTCTGCCGCATATCCTGATGCGCTTTTTCACCGTGCCCGACGCCCGCGAGGCGCGCAAATCGGTGGTCGTCGCCACCGGCTTTATCGGCTATTTCTACCTGCTCACCTTTATCATCGGCTTTGGCGCGATTATCTTCCTGACCAACAATCCTGAGTTTTTCAAAGCGGTGGTCAAAGACGGCAAACCGTGTTACAGAAATGATCGGCGGCACCAATATGGCGGCGGTGCGTGTCGGCAGCCGTCGGCGGCAACCTGCTGTTGGCTTTATTTCCGCCGTTGCTTCGCCACCATTTTGGCGGTGGTGGCCGGGCTGACCCTGTGCCGGGCGCATCGGCGGTGAGCCACGATATTTATTCGTCGGTGATCCGCAAAGGACGGGCGCAGCCGAAAGAAGAAATGCGCGTCTCCCGCGCCGCCACGCTGGGCTTGGGCGTGCTGGCCATTATCTTCGGCATTGCCTTTGAAAACCAAAACGTTGCCTTTATGGTCGGCCTGGCCTTTTGCCGTTGCCGCATCCGCCAACTTCCCCGTGCTGATGCTGAGCATGTTCTGGAAAGGGCTGACCACGCGCGGCGCCGTCGCCGGCGGCTTTGCCGGACTCATCGGCGCGCTGGTGCTTATCGTACTCGGCCCCACCGTGTGGGTGAGCGTGCTGCACAACGACAGCCCCATCTTCCCCTACGGCAACCCCGCGCTGTTTACCATCCCGCTGGCCTTTGTCGTGTCGTGGATTGTGTCGGTGCTCCGACAAATCCGAGCAGGCCGCGCAGGATAAAAGCCGGTTTCGACGCCCAATACGTGCGTTCGATGACAGGCATCGGTGCGGCGGAAGCGTCGGATCATTAGACTGGATGGCAAACGGGTTTTCAGGCTGCCTTTGACCAAAACACCAATGGCAAAAGCAGCCTGAAAAACGGCAGATCAAACAGGCAGCCTTTTTCAGGCTGCCTGTTTTCGTTGGCGGAGAGACAAAACTGCGCGCCGGCTTCTATTGCTTATTTTTCCAACATGCGCTCAGGGCAGCCTGAAAACGAAATCAGCGCTTTCAGGCTGCCTGATGATTGCTTTCGGCATCGCTCGCCCAACCAGCCAAAAATTGCAAGCGCTAAGCGCGCCGTTATTTGCTGACGCCGCCTGCCAAACGCTTTCAGGCTGCTTTCACTGACGCTAAAGGCAGCCTGAAAAACTTCAGCGGCGGGTTTTTCAGGCTGCCTGAGCGTTTGGCAAAAGCAGCCTGAAAACGGTAAAACGGCACAAAACAGCCTTCAGGCTGCCTGATCGTTCTCAATTTGAAGTGCGGGCCGCGCTGTTTGAAGGCTTCGAAGCCGCCAACAGCGCGGCGTCGGTACCAGCGGCCGTTATCGCGAGCAGGGCGCCGCTGTCGCAAACCATAACGGCATTGCGGCCGGAAACGGGATCGCGTTTCGCGGATGCGCAAGCGGCCGGCGGCCGGCCAGATGCCGCGGGATAAGGCGGGCAACGCCGGCGCACGCCGCGTCTCGTGCAAATCGAAGTCCTGCCGCGCGCAGGCAGGGCTGCAGCCGCTGGCCAGCGCGGCGGGACACGGGCGCCCGCCGGCAGGGTATGCAGCAGGATGCCGAGCAGGGTCGGGCACAAACCGCTGTCCTGCGCCCATTGCCGCAGGCTGCGTTTAGCGGCTTTTCGGATGTTTGAACACGCCCGTTGGCGATGCTCGCGCCAGCCTGAGCAGCGGGCGCACACGGGCTTTCAGGCTGCCTGCGGGGTGCTCGGCAAACCATTCGATGCTGTGGCAGCCGGTATTTTCTTCGGGTGGCGGCAGCCGGTGTTCGGCCAATAGCGCAATGCGCAGGGCGTGGCTGTGCAGGCTGCCGGCGGCGGGCAGAAACTGCAGCCGCGCGACGGCATCCGGCTGGCGGTCAGCAGCAGCCGCACGGTTTCGCGAAAAGCCCGACGGTGGCTGTGCACGGCGCCACGGCACCGTCGTGCCCGTACCCAAACCGATACGCTAGAGCCGTCGCCAAACGCGGACAAACCGTCGCGCAGCGGTGAAATACCCGCCGGCAGCCGCTGCGGATTGAGCAGGCTCTCGGCGGTGTTCTGCCAGCGCTCGGCACCGTGCTCGGCCAGCGCGGCCTGCAGATACCGCGCCAGCGCTCCACATCGGCCAGCGCCCGATGGCGGCCGCCGCACGCTGATTTGCGGCGCTCGATAATGCTGTCGAGACTGTGCTTGCGGTGCTGCGGATAGAGTTTGCGCCGAAGCTGGACGCCGCATAGCGCCGGCGCGCCGAAGGCAAAACCGTGGCGGCGGCATTCCTGCTGCAGCATGGTGTAGTCGAAACGGCTGTTGTGCGCGATCAGCAGGCTGCCGCGCAGTTGCGGCAGAATCTGCGGCAGGCATTGGGAGAGCGTCGGCGCGCCGGCAACGGTGTCGTCGCTGATGCCGGTGAGTTCGGCAACAAAGCGGGCTGATGGGAATCTGCGGATTGACGCAGTTGTTCGACGGCGCTCACCGCACCGTTTTCAAAACGCAAAAAGCGATTTCCCGGTAATGCGGTCGCGCTCGAGATGGCCGCCGGTGGTTTCCAAATCAAGAATGACACCGGCTCGTCCGAAGGCGGCGAGCTGTTCGGCCAGCGGCTGTAAATATCGGTAGGGCATGGGATGGGTGCCGCGTGGGCGGCGGAAAATTTTTCGGTAGGGGTGCGGCGGGATTTTTTCTTGTTTTCAACAAAGAAGCCGGAAAAACCGCGGAAAATGCGGCACGGATTATAAAGTTTTTTAAAAATTTTCGGCAATAATGCTTGACGCAAAAACGGTGCCGTTACTATAATCACGAATCTTTTGCTGCACCTCGTAGCTCAGTTGGATAGAGTATCTGGCTACGAACCAGAGGGTCGGGCGTTCGAATCGCTCCGGTGCGCCAAAACCATTCCGCGCCCATCGTCTAGCGGTTAGGACATCGCCCTTTCACGGCGGTAACCGGGGTTCGATTCCCCGTGGGCGTGCCAGTTTAGAGAAAAAGCCTGCAAGCGATTGCAGGCTTTTTCGTATTGTGTCGAAGCAATCGGGCAGACGGTTTGCAGATGCCGCCGCCGCAGTTACCAAGCCGGCAACAGGCGTTTTACCCTTTCGCGCCAGTTTTCAGGCTGCCTCGCCGCACGTCCCGCAGGCAGCCTGAAAATATATGCCGCCGAACGGGCTGCTTGGGGCAGCCGCGAAAGTCTGATCAGCCTGCCTATTACCCGCCATCGGCGCGCGCAATGAGCAATCAGGACGGATTGCGGTTGAAGCAAACCCGCCCGGCACTTTTCAGGCTGCCTTTGCAGCGCGGCGGCTTTTAGTATAATCCGCGCTTTTTCAGGCAGCCTGAAAGCTGCTGCCAAACCACAAAACCACAGAAAGAAACGAATATGACCGTCAAACCACGCTTCACTCTCTTTGCCGCCGCGTTGCTGCTGGCGGCCTGCGGCGAACCGGCTGCGCAAAATGCCGCTTCGGCGGCGCCTAGCGCATCATCCGCCGCTTCCGCTCCCGCCGTTGATACTGCCGCATCATCCGCCGCTTCGGCGTCGGCACCGTTTTCGCTGGCGATGAAAACCGATTTGGAGCAGATTTGGTCGGTGCTGCAGCCCGGTTTTAGCGAGCAGGCGGCCAAGGAAGTGGAATGGTCGCGCCGCATTGATCAGGCAAAAACAACGGCGCAAGTCCAAGCGGTTGCCGAAGAGCGGCTGGCGCTGAACGACAAACAATGGCGCGCGCTGCAGGATTTGAAGCTGGTCGATTCCACCGCGCAGTCGCTGCGCGACCGGCTGGTGCTCGAAGGGCGCAAGAGCAGCGAAGCTCATCAGGCCGAGCCGCCGTTGCCCGTGCGAGAAAAGCGGTGGCGTGTTGAGCGAAGGCGAGTTTCGCCAAATTAACTGCCGGCGAACGCGAACGCCAGTGGAAATATCGCAGGTGCTGACCGAACTGCGAGCTGTCCAAACAGGTCGGCATCAAAAACGAGCTGGTGCACAGCGCCGCTGCCGCCCGTATTTTCAGGCTGCCTGCCGCCCGCAAGGCAGCCTGAAAAACCATTTGCAAGGAGACGCCCATGAATATCCGCGCCGTATTGTTCGATCTCGACGGCACGCTGGCCGATACCGCTCCCGATTTGGGTGCGGCGCTCAACCGCCTGCTGCGCGCCCTGGGGCAGCCTGGAAAAAGCGCTGGCCGACATCCGCCCCCACGCCAGCCACGGCGCCGCCGCGCTGCTCGCTTTCGGCATGGGCATCACGCCCGAGCATCCCGGACTATCCCGAGCTGCGCCGCCGCTATCTGGACGAATACCAAGCCTGCAACGGCGAAGCGAGTGTTTTGTTCGACGGTATTCCCGAATTGTTGGAAGAGATCGACGGCCGCAATCTGGTTTGGGGCATCGTAACCAACAAGCCCGAAGCCCTTGCCCGAGAGCTGGCCGACGCGCTGCCGCTGCCGGTGCTACCTGCGGTGCTGGTCGGCGGCGACACCTGCGCCCAGCCAAGCGTCTTCGCCGCAGCCGCTGCACCACGCCTGCGCCGCTATCGGCATCCCCGCCGCGCACTGCCTGTATATCGGCGATGCCGAGCGCGACATGCAGGCCGCCAAAAACGCCGGTATGATGGCGGTGCTGGCCGAACAGGCTATATCGGCGCCGACGATTGCATCGCAGATTGGCCGGCCGATTACACCGTCCGCCACCCCGCCGACATCGTCCGCCTGCTGTAAGCCATCTGAACAAGGCAGCCTGAAAGGTTGTCGGGCTGCCTTTTTGTGTTTTGGAAGTTGGATGGCGGTATGCTTTTGGAATGACGTCAGTGGTGTGAATTTTGCTCTTTTCGGGAAAGACCAAGGCAGCCTGAAACATAATTAAGCGGTTGGTCGGCTTTCGCTGAAACGCGTTTACCTGCTTTAGCTTCGCAACTCCGCTTCGCTACGCAGGCTGCCTTTTATCCGCGCACCACATCTTCCACCGAACGCCGCAGCGAATAGGGCACGGCATCGGCATAACCCAGCCGCAACAGGATTTGCGGATGTGCGCCGTTCAGCACGGGCAGTTGCGACAAAACGGCGCGTTGGGCGGCACTTCGCAGGGGCTGGTTCAGGTAGGCGTGGGCGATATTGCGCTGCGGAGATCGAGCAGCACGCGTTGCAGCATGCGTCCGGTCTGCCCCACGCACCGATGTCGTCGCCCGCACTGGTAATCAGCAGCAGGTGCGAGGCGGTCGCAATTTTGTCGCGGTCGCTGCGGTTTTGGCGGCGCTCGTTGAGCATGGTTTTGATGATGCGGCTGCTTTGCGCGTGCGGGTTAGACGCCGCATGACGGCGCTGCGAGTCCGTCGCGTGGTGTTGCTGTGGTGGCGGTTGAAGCATATCCATGAGCAGTTCGGCTTGAAGGCGGGTCGTGCATTTGGGCGCGGTTGCCGGTGGCGACGGCTTCGGTGAGCGCGAAGACTCGGGAGTCGTTGCGGGCGAAGGGTGCAGGGACGCTGTCGCTTTGCCGGGCGGCGAGCAGGCTGTCCAGCCCGGCTTTGGGGATGGTGTGCTGCCGTTGTAGGCGGCGCGGCTGGTGGCTGGCGGGGATCTGGGGCGAACAGGGCTTCGTTTTCAGGCTGCCTTTTTGGTTTTCAGGCTGCTTGTGCAGGGCGATGCGGATGCTGCCGTTGTCGGCGATGTCGGTGTCGGTGGCGTAACCGAAATGGGCGGCGGCGAGACTGAGGTTTTCGGCGGCGCAACCGAGGCTGATAAACAGTTCGCGCTCGGCGGGATCGACTGCGGGGACGAGCGGCTGAAATCGGGGCTGAGGGTGATGTGGTTTTCTCGCCACGGCGAACTGCCAGGGCTGGGAGTTGTGCCCCGATGGGGCGCGGGTGGCGGCTTCGATGATGGCGCGGATGGTTTCGGCGTCGGGCATGGCGGTCTCCTGTTTTTGGGGTTGTTGTTATGGGGATTATAGTCTTGTGGGGGAGTGGTGGGGCAGGCAGCCTGAAACGCCGTGCGCTGCAACAGCATCCGATATCGTGATAATCTGCCGTTTTGATTTCTGAAAGTTTTCAAAATGGCGCATAAAAGACTTTGAGAAACGTCCTTATCTTTACCGCTGTGGTGGCTCTGATAGGCTGGATAGGCGCTTGACAGACAGCCTTTTGCCCGGCCAAGGGCGCACGGGGAACCGGATACTCTGGCGCGGCATCTGAGCTTTGTCACCCCCGCTTCTGACCGTGGTCTCTGCTGCGTACTTTTGGCGGCGGCGACGGCTGGAAAGAGCATGGGCTCTAGCCGCAGCTGCGGGGAATATGCTCTGCTATCTACTTGCGCTGTCGGTCTATCCCCTTATCTATGGGATAACGCTTGGTTTGGGTGTGTGTTTCGGTTGGGCGGATGTTTCCCCGATTCAGCCTGAATGCCTATCTGCCGGCTCTGGTTTTTGGCTGGCTTTTGAGTTTGTGAAGAACATCTTTGAAGAATCGGTATGGCGCGGTTATCTCACCCGAAGATAAGCCTGCTTATCAGGCGGGACTGGCTGCTTTTTTACGGCGGTGGTCGCCATCGTGTCGCTATGGCACGTTCCCTACTATCTTTTCTTCCTGGGCGAAGACTATCTGACGGCATTCTTTCCTTACGGCAGGGATGCAATGGCCTGCTACTCGCTGTTTGTCATTCTCTGCTGGACGCCGCTTTTTGTGGAAATGTTCTTCCTGACCCTGCCCTTTTGGCCCTGCATCATCATGCACACCGTTGAAGACGCGCTCAATCCGCTGGTGTCGGAAGGTTTTGTGCGCATTCCCGATAACAGAGTCCTGCTCGTCTCGCCTACCTACGGCCTTATCCCGATGATGCTCTTTCTTCTGGGCTTGTATCTGAGAAAACGCCGTTTGGCGGTGAGTGGTGCGCGGAATTAGAACCGGCCGTTTGGCAGTACAACTACCAAACGGCCGGTTTTTCAGGCTGCCTTTATTTCTTCAACCTGCGTGCAATTCCCTGCACGCTGTACACGCCCATGTTGTTGAGGCTTTTTGCCCTTCGCTCATGGCTTCGCCGCCGGCGACGGTGGTGTATTGCGGCACACGCTGGGTGAGGGCGCTGCGGCGGATGCTGTGGCTGTCGGCGATTTCCTGCGGGTTGCTGGCGGTGGTGTTCACCACTAGGGCAATTTCGCCGTTTTTAATCGCATCGACAATGTGCGGCGGCCTTCGGGGACTTTGTTCACGGTTTGCACCACCACGCCGTGTTCGGTGAGATAAGCCGCCGTGCCGCGTGTGGCGCAGACGCCGTAGCCCAGGGTTTGAAGTTTTTGGCCGTCTGAACAATCAGCGGCTTGTCTTCTTCGCGCACGGACAGGAATACTTTGCCGGTGGCGGGCATACGCTCGCCCGCGCCGAGCTGGGCTTTGAGATAGGCTTCGGAGAAGGTTTCGCCCACGCCCATCACTTCGCCGGTGGAGCGCATTTCGGGGCCGAGAATGGTGTCCACGCCGGGGAATTTGATAAAGGGAACACGGCTCTTTCACGGCGTAGAAATCGGGGATGATTTCGTGTTCTACGCCTTGCTCTTTTCAGGGCGATGCCTGCCATCGCGCGCGCGCCGATTTTGGCAAGCGGCTGTCCGGTGGCTTTGGAGACAAACGGCACGGTACGCGAAGCGCGCGGGTTCACTTCCAATACAAACACCACGCCGTCCTGCACGGCAAACTGTACGTTCATCATGCCGACTACGTTCAGCGCATACGCCATCGCTTTGGTTTGGCGGCGGATTTCGTCTTGGATTTCCGCGCTCAACGAGTAGGGCGGCAGCGAGCAGCCTGAATCGCCCGAGTGGATGCCGGCCTGCTCAACGTGCCGCATGATGCCGCCGATAACGACGTCTTTGCCGTCTGAAACGCAGTCCACGTCCACTTCAATCGCGTTGTTCAGGAAGAAATCCAGCAGCACGGGCTGTCGTTGGACACCTGCACGGCTTCGCGCATATAGGTTTGCAACTCGGCGGGCGAGTGCACCACCTGCATGGCGCGGCCGCCGAGTACGTAAGACGGGCGCACCACCAGCGGATAGCCGATTTCTTCGGCTTTGGCGAGCGCTTCTTCTTCGCTGCGGGCGGTGCGGTTGGGCGGTTGGCGCAAGCCCTAAGTCGTTCAATACTTTTTGAAACGCTCGCGGTCTTCGGCGGCGTCGATGCTGTCGGCGGAGGTGCCGATGATGTTCACGCCGTTTTCCACCAGCGCGTTGGCGAGTTTCAGCGGGGTTTGACCGCCGTACGCACAATCACGCCCCACGGGTTTTCGGTGCGGACGATTTCCAACACGTCTTCCAGCGTCAGCGGCTCGAAATACAGGCGGTCGCTGGTGTCAAAATCGGTGGACACGGTTTCGGGTTGCAGTTGACCATGATGGTTTCAAAGCCCGATTCGCGCAGAGCGAGCGCGGCGTGAACGCAGCAGTAGTCAAACTCGATGCCCTGACCGATGCGGTTCGGGCCGCCGCCGAGAATCATCACTTTTTTACGGTCGGAAGGACGCGCTTCGCATTCTTCTTCGTAAGTGGAATAGAGGTAGGCGGTTTCGGATTGAACTCGGCGGCGCAGGTGTCCACGCGCTTGTAAACGGGGTGCAGGTTGAGCGCGTAGCGGTGTTCGCGCACTTCTTTTTCGCTGATGTTCAAAAAGCTGCCAAGCGTTTGTCGGCAAAGCCTTTGCGTTTCAGACGGCGTAAAGCGGCGAACTAAATCTTGCAGGCAGCCTGCACTACCTGCTGCTCTTCTTCACTAAGTCTTCGATTTGTGCCAAGAACCGCGGGTCGATGGCGCAGATTTCGTGGATTTCTTCCAGCGTGAAGCCGGCGCCGAACGCGTCTGCTACAAACAGCATACGCTCAGGGCCTGGGTTCGCCAGTTCGCGGCGGATTTCCGCTTTGTCGGAGCTTCTCGGATTGAAGCCGCATCAAGCCTGTTTCCAAGCCGCGCAAGGCTTTTTGAAGCTTTCCTGAATGGTGCGGCCCATCGCCATCACTTCGCCCACCGATTTCATCTGCGTGGTCAGGCGGTCGTCTGCAGCGGGGAATTTTTCAAAAGCGAAACGCGGGATTTTGGTTACCACATAGTCGATGGAAGGCTCGAACGACGCGGGTGTGCGGCCGCCGGTGATATCGTTGCGCAACTCGTCCAGCGTAAAGCCGACCGCCAGTTTCGCCGCCACTTTCGCAATCGGGAAGCCCGTCGCCTTGAAGCCAGCGCGGACGAACGGCTCACGCGGGGGTTCATCTCCAATCACAATCATCTCGCCGTTTTCAGGGTTCACCGCAAACTGCACGTTCGAGCCGCCCGTGTCCACGCCGATTTCGCGCAATACCGCCAACGAAGCGTTGCGCATGATTTGGTATTCCTTGTCCGTCAGCGTTTGCGCTGGCGCAACCGTAATCGAGTCGCCCGTATGCACGCCCATCGGGTCGAAGTTTTCAATCGAGCAGATAATGATGCAGTTGTCGGCCTTATCGCGCACCACCTCCATCTCGTACTCTTTCCAACCGAGAACGGACTGCTCAATCAGCAATTCATGTGTAGGCGACGCATCGAAACCGCGTTCGCAAATCGCCAAAAACTCGTCTTTATTGTAGGCAATGCCGCCGCCCGAACCGCCCATCGTAAAAGACGGACGAATCAGCGTCGGAAGCCGACCTGTTCCCTGCGCCGCCAAAGCTTCGTTCATCGTATGGCAGACAAAAGATTTCGGGCAGGAGAGGCCGATTTTCTCCATCGCCTCCTTAAAGCGGCCGCGGTCTTCCGCCTTGTCGATGGCGTCTTCCGTCGCGCCGATCAGCTCGACATTGTATTTTTGCCAGCACGCCGTTGCGCGCCAAATCCAGCGCACAGTTCAGCGCGGTCTGCCCGCCCATCGTGGGCAGAATCGCATCGGGCCGCTCCTTGGCGATAATCTTCTCCACCGTCTGCCACATAATCGGCTCGATGTAGGTAACATCCGCCATTTCAGGGTCGGTCATGATGGTGGCGGGGTTGGAATTCACCAGAATGACTTTATAGCCTTCTTCACGCAAAGCCTTACAGGCCTGTGCGCCCGAATAGTCAAATTCGCAGGCCTGACCGATAACGATAGGGCCGGCGCCGATGATAAGGGGATGGATTTTTAGGGTCGGTACGTTTGGGCATGGGTGGGTCTTTCTTAGTTAAATATTCTTTAAATTATCAACATAGTCATTATAATTTAAATTATTTATGAATTTTTTTCTCAATTTCATTAATTAGGCTATGAATATCAACTTCTTTTACTCTTATATCATTTATTTCTTTTTATCTGTTGATCCTTTGGTAATAATCCAGATTTGCTTGTCAGAATTTTTACTTAAGACTAATTTCTTTACCATTTACAGTTAAACTTGTTTGCTCCAATTTTGCAGCATAATTATGTATCTGCTCTTTTGTAGTCTTCATAATTTGATGACAAAGTACAATCATAGATTACTTCTAGATTCTTTATTTTGAAATAAACCATCAAACATTCCCGCTTGATTCTGTTGTGGAATTGGATATATACTCCGTAACAAGCATTTTTAGTATTATATTTGTATAGTCTTCGAAGATATAAGGATCTGTAATTAGATTAGCATTTTTCTTATACTAGAAATAATAGTTTCTATAGCTTCAGAAATAGAATTAACTACTTGCCTTTGTAAATTATCTGATACAGCCTGTTTGGCTTCTACCATGGCTGGTTTGTTATTTATTACATTTATTTTATTCGCAAAATCTCCGTTCGGTTCAAATTGAACGTCCATGCCTTCTTTTTAATTGTTCAAACTTAATATTGAGCAATTCTTTTTCAGCAAAGACAAAAATCTTTTTGCATTTTTGATTTATTTTAGAAATAAACCCAGTTCGCTTTTCGGCATCTAACTTTTTAATTTTAGAAGAAATTACAGATCTTTCAGGTTTAAGAATTTCTATTTTTATTTGCAAAATTCCCTGTTTGTCTAAATTGAACTTCCACACCTTCTTTAAGTTGTTCAAATGTAATATTGAGTAATTCTTTTCTCTACAAAGAAAAATCGTTTTTCCGCATTGTTATCCAGTTTTTTTAATATATCCATTGCGTTTATCCGTATTCAAAAATTTGATTACAGAAATTTTCTTACTGTCCATGACAATCTCCTAGTTTTATATAGCAAACGTAGCAAGCCGTAGCCCGCATGTAGGGCGTGCGCGGTACGCACGCACGCGTTCTCCATTTTCCTGCAACCTCAACCACCGCGTGCGTAGCTTGCGGCACACACCCTACCGATGGGTTCAAAGGCCGTCTGAAAAAAACGCTCGCAGCGTTTGTTCCATCTGCCTTGCGATAAAGGCTACCTGAAAAATTTCCACTGTTGATTTTTGGGCATTCTTTTTCAGACGACCTGTAACGCTTAAATTCGCTGCAACCTGCTCCCTCCCCGTGGGGAGGGCTGGGGAGAGGGCATTCTCCAAATTGCGGCAATCTTTCCCACCACCCCTATCTGCTCAATACAGCCTTTGCGGCTTGTTGCCCTTTCTAACTCTCTCCCACGGGAGAGAGCAAGCGTAGCAACTGTATTTTTCACCCTGTCGGCAAAATACCAAACCTCAAATCAAGCCGTTAGGATACTGCTTTTCGGCAAACAACGCCGCATCCGGGCATTCAATATCGTCAAAGAAGCAGGCATACATGCCGTAACGGCAACGTATACGGCTTTACCCTTGACAGCAGGCGCTGATAGAAACCCAACAAGCGGTTCAAAACGTGTCGCCACCACGGTGGCCATATACAGCGCCTTACGCACTTTCAGACCTTCCGCCGAAGCAGTGCTTTTTGAATTTGGTTTCGCTCCTCGGTAAGTGGGGGCATCGACCAAACCTCTCGCTATCCGTTTGTGGTTCAGCCGTCCCACCCGCATCGCCATCAGCGTAGCTGTCGTTGTCGTGAACTGATGCCTTTGATCTGCTCTGCCACGGCTTTGCCGTCAAAATGCGTGTGGGTGTGGTCGTCGATTTGTTTTGTCCACCCGTCAACGCCAGTCAAAATGGGCAATCAGTTGTTTGACGCTTTCGACTTGCGTTTCGTGAACCTGATGCAGACGGTTTTTCTCGGTCGTCCGCATATCCACCAGCTGGTTGCGGCGGTTAACCAATGCTTCCAACACTCTTCCGCTTCGGTGGGCGGCTGGTAGAGCATGGTTGCCAACCTTCTTTCTTCTGTGCCGTCATCTGTGCGAAGAAGGCGAGCATTTTGGCATCTTGGCATCGGTTTTGGCCGAAGACCGTGATTGGGCAAACTGATGCGTCTGACGAGGGTTGGCGATAATCACAGCTATGCCTGCACGGTGGATGGCTTTGGCGGCGGGACTTGAGACCGCCGGTGCTCTATGACGACGAGGGCGACCTTGTGTTTTTCAGGTACTCGATAGTATGGGCGATACCCTTTCGGGTTGTTGGTTTCGGTTTTGCTTTAGACAAAGACGAAACGGAGATGACGAAGTTTCGTTTGGCGATGTCGATACCTCCGCGTAATTGTATTGGGTACTCATCATAAACCTGCCTTTGCATTCTGGTTGTGTTGTCTCGGCAACTGTCCGGTTGTGTCGATGGGTTGCCCGACCGCTCCCCTGAGCTACGCAACGGTTGTTTGCCCTCGGTTGGGTACGGTGGCGGCCGGACGGTTTGTTGCTATGATACGGGTGTTTTCTGATATCAAGGTTGGGTCGCGATCCAACAAAAATCGGTCAAATCATCTGCTTTGTGTTGGGTTTTCAACCCAACCTACCGCGAGGTGTTTGGCCGTTGCTTGAGGCCGTCTGAAACTGTAGGTTGGTCGAGACCCAACAAGAAACCGTTAAATTATCTATCTCATGTTGGGTTTACAACCCAGCTACCAAGGTTCGCCAAAACTGCTGTCTTCCATATCGCCGCCCGCCCAATCTGCGGGCAGTATGCCCCTGCCGCACATAACGGTGAAACGAGGAATACGGGCCAATCTGCCACGTAGGTAACGTATCCGTGTTTGACGGGGTTGATATGGATGTAGTCGATATGGGCGTTTAAATCTTCTTGGCTGCGGATTTGGTGTTCCCAATAACGCCGCGCTGCCAAAATGCCGCGCCTCGTTTTTATGTCTGCGCGACGGGGAAACGGTTTCAGTTTTCGGTAGTGCCTGCGACAAACTTGGCTTTTAATCAGGCGCAGGCGCATCGAGTAGTTTTGGTCGTGTTCGGGTCATTTGACCAGTAGGTGCAGATGGTCAGGCAATACGCACACGGCGGTGATTTCAAACGGATGCCGCGCTCTGACTTCGGCAAACGCCTGCCGCAGGATGCCGATATGGCGCACCAGCAAAATCTTGTTTTCTGTCTTGCAGGCGCAGTGTGATAGCCGCCGCCGGGTAAATGCGCGGCGGTATTGCACGGCCTGCTCCCCGTTTATGTTTTTCGTTTGGGCTTTAACAAGGTAGTAAGTTTGTGCGTTTGATGTTGGGTTTACAACCCAACCTACCCTACTTGCCTCCCCAATTTCAAACTACGTCAGGCAGCCTGAAAGTCTTCTACGTTTTCAGGCTGCCTGTTTCTAGCGGTTTTACGCTTTGGCCGCTGCCATATTGGCGATAAATTTGTCGAAGAGATAGCCGACATCGTGCGGGCCGGGCTGGCTTCGGGGGTGGCCTGGAAGGTGAAGGCGGGGCGGTCGGTCAGTTCGATGCCCTGCGAGGAGCCGTCAAACAGCGAGCGGTGGTAACGCGGGCGTTGGCGGGCAGGGTGTCGGCGTCCACTTCAAAGCCGTGGTTTTGGCTGGTAATCATCACGCGCCGCTATCCAAATCCCGCACGGGGTGTTGGCGCCGTGGTGGCTGAAGGGCATTTGTGCGGGTTTTACCGCCGAGCGCGAGTCCCAAAAAGCTGGTGGCCGAGGCAGATGCCGAAAAAGGGTTTTCGGCTGTCGAGCACTTGGCGCAGGGCGGTAATGGCGTAGTCGCAGGGGTTCGGGGTCGCCCGGGCCGTTGGAGAAGAAGATGCCGTCGGGATTGTGGGCAAGGGCTTCGGCGGCGGGGGTTTGCGCGGGGACGACGGTTAGGCGGCAGCCGCGCTCGGCAAGCATGCGTAGGATGTTGGTTTTGATGCCGAAGTCGTACACGACAACGTGATAGCGGCTTTCAGGCTGCCTGAAACCTTCGCCGAGCTGCGGCTACGCCTTCGGTCCATTGGTAAGGCGCGCCGACGGTAACTTCTTTGGCCAGGTCTTTGCCGACCATGCTGCCGAAGGCGGCGATCAGTTCGCGGGCTTTGTCTTCGGTGGCGTCGCTGCCGGTGAGAATGGCGCCGGCCTGGGCGCCTTTGTCGCGCAGGATGCGGGTGAGGCGGCGGGTGTCGATGTCGGCGATGGCGACGGTTTTGGTGCGGATCAGATATTCCTGCAGGCTCTCTTGGGCGCGGAAGCTGCTGTGCAAGAGCGGCAGATCGCGGATAACCAGGCCGGCGGCATATACTTCGCGGCCTTCGGTGTCTTCGCCGTTGGCGCCGGTGTTGCCGATGTGCGGGTAGGTCAGGGTAACGATCTGCCTGCTGTAGGATGGGTCGGTAAGGATTTCCGGATAGCCGGTCATCGAGGTGTTGAACACGACTTCGCCGGAGGTCGAACCCGGATGGCCGACAGAGATGCCGCGAAAGATGCTGCCGTCGGCAAGAACGAGAATGGCGGGGGTGGACATGGGTGGCTCCTGTGATGGGTCGGAAGGCGCGGTCGGCCTGCAAGAATGGGTGTGTGTTTCGCTGTGAAGGCAGCCTGAAAAAGCTTTTCAGGCTGCCTGGAAGTGTTCTGGAAACCTGTTCAAAAAGCACGCGCACAACTGCTAAGCGGCTGTGTGACGCGCTTCTGTACGCGGCGGATTCCCTGCCGCAGAAAGCAGCGCATTCTACGTCAAAAACCCGCCTGCTTTCAAGTTGGCGGCGGGCGGGCGCGGCTATTCGAACAGGGCGCAGGTGCCGCCTTCGGCGCAGTTGGTGCGGCGGTAAAGGCGGATCAGGCGGGTCGTGGACGAGTCGTGTTCGGCCGGCTCGATGGCGCCGGTGAGCTCGCCGAGTATGGTTTTGGCCAGCTGCTTGCCCAGTTCCACCCCCATTGGTCGAAACTGTTGATGCCCCAAACCACGCCCTGCACGAAGACTTTGTGTTCGTAAAGCGCGATCAGGCTGCCCATATTGCGCGGGTCGATGCGGTCGGTCAGGATGATGTTGCTGGGGCGGTTGCCGTCGAACACTTTGTGCGGCAGCAGCTCGGCGATTTCGTTTTCAGGCTGCCCCTGCGCTTGGAGTTCGGCGCGCACTTGGGCGGCGGTTTTGCCCTGCATCAGCGCTTCGGCTTGGGCGAATACGTTGGAGAGCAGGATTTCGTGGTGGCCGGGCAGGTTGCTGCGTTTTTCCAAGCTGGCAATCAGATCGACCGGCACCAGCTGGGTGCCCTGGTGCAGCATTTGGAAAAAGGCGTGCTGGCTGTTGATGCCCGACTCGCCCCACAGCACGGGGCCGGTGCCAGGGCGCACGCGGCCGCCGTCGAGCCGCACCTGTTTACCGTTGGATTCCATATCGAGCTGGCGTAGGAATTTGGGCAGCAGGTGCAGGTGGTAGTCGTAAGGGGCGACCACGCAGCTGCCGCTGCGGTAAAAGTCGATATACCAGATGCCCAGCAGCGCCAGCACCACCGGCATATTCTGCGCCAGCGGCGCGGTGGCGAAATGGCGGTCCATCAGGTGGGCGCCTTCGAGCATGTCGATAAAGTTTTCTTCGCCCAGATACAGCATGATCGGCAGGCCGATGGCCGACCACAGGCCGTAGCGCGGCCGCTCACCCAGTCCCAAAACTCAAACATATGCGCCGGATCGATGCTCAAATTCCGCCACCGCCTGACGGTTGGTGGAAACGGCAACGAAAATGGCGGGCGATATCCGCTTCGCCGGCTTCGCGCAGAAACCAGGTGCGGGCGGTGCGGGCGTTGGTGATGGTTTCCTGGGTGGTAAAGGTTTTTCGACGCGATGACAAACAGCGTGGTTTCGGGCGCACCTTATCGAGCACGTCGCGCAGCTGGGCGCCGTCCACGGTAGAAACGAAGTGCATGTTCAGCCGCGGCGAGCCGTAGGGCGCGAGCGCCGAACACATCATCAGCGGCCCCAAACCGAGCCGCCGATGCCGATATTGACCACGTCGGTAATCATCTGGCGGGTATAGCCCAGCCATTGGCCGCTGCGTACCGCGCGGGCGAAAGTCGCCCATCTGCGCGAGCACCGCGCGCACTTTGGGCATCACGTCTTCGCCGTCCACCACCACCGGCGCGGCGGAAAGGTTGCGCAGCGCGGTGTGCAGCGCGGCACGGTGTTCGCTGCGGTTGATTTTTCGCCGGCAAAACATCGCGGCGATTTTTCCGGCAGGCGGCATTCCTCGGCCAGCGCCACCAAATCGTTCATCACGCGGTCGGTAATGCGGTTTTTCGAATAATCGAGCCGGATGCCGCCGGCTTCCAGCCAGTAGCGCTCGGCGCGGCCGATCCTGGCGGAACAAATCGCGCATATGCAGGTGGCGGGTGGCTTTCAAAGTCTTGCTGCAGCCGTTGCCAGGCGGGCAGGTCGATAGGGTACATAGTCGGCTCCAAACGGGTTTTACCCTTAGGGGCAATGGAAAAACGGAATAAGGCTTTTCAGGCTGCCTTTTGCCCCAGCCGGCAGGCAGCCTGAAAAAGCCATTTTTCATTCTTCGGCGGCGCCGGCGCGGTGCGCTTCCACGCTGCGCTTGCCTTTTGGCCAGGCTGCTGCTGGCGGCTCCTCGCCCAGCCGCAGCGCCAGCGAAATCACCAGAATGTCGATCACCGCCAGATGCAGCAGGCGCGACACCATCGGCGTGTACAGCCGGCCGTCTTCGCGCGAAGGCACCGCCAGCAGGCAGTCGGCCTGTTCGGCCAGCGGGCTGCCCGGGCGGGTCAGGCCGATAATTACGCAGCCGTTGTTTTTGGCGATTTCCACCGCTTCGAGCACCTCGCGCGACAGGCCGGAATTGGACACCGCCACCAGCACGTCGCGCGGGCTGAGCACCGACGCGGCCATCAGCTGGATATGGCTGTCCACATAGGCGACGGTGGAAATGCCGAAGCGGAAAAACTTGTGCTGCGCGTCCTGCGCGACGATGCCGGAATTGCCGACGCCGTAAAACTCCACCCGCCGCGCCGCCGCCAGCAGCGACACCGCGCGCTCCACTTCGATATCGTCCAGGCTGCCGCGCAGGCCGAGCATGGCGGCGGCGGTGTTGGACAGCACTTTTTCGCGCACGGCGGCGACGTTGTCGTCGATATTCAGCTCTTCATGCACATAGGGCAGGCCGTTGTGGCTGGTGGCGGCCGACAGCGCGAGCTTGAACTGCGGCAGGCCGTCGTAACCCAGGCTGCGGCAAAAGCGGATAACCGTGGGCTGGCTCACTTGGGCGCGGGCGGCGATTTCGGCCACCGGCGACTGCACAAACCATTTGGGCTCGGCCAGCACATATTCGCCGACTTTGCGTTCGGCTTTTGGAAAGGGTGTCGAGTTGGCGGCTGATGGTGGCAAGCATGGGAAACTCCGTATCGTGGCGGTAGCGGGCGGCTTTCAGGCAGCCTGAAAGGCAAAAACGGGCGGCGCGGTTTTTCAGGCTGCTTTTGGGCTGTGGAGCGCGGCGGGTGCGGCAAAACGCGGATGCCGCATTGCGGCGCGTGTTTCGGTGCGCGGGCGCACCCTACGGCGCTTTGGCGAAACGGGCACATCGGTGCGAAACGGACGGCGGGCAGGGGTTTCGCATTTTCAGGCTGCTTTGGCGTTTTCGGCTGTAGGGTGCGCCCCGCGCACCACAAACCGGCGCTGCCTGATTCCTTTCGCCCTATCCCGAATCTGCAAAAAGCAGCCTGAAAACATTTAGCGCTTGGCGAGCAGGCGTTGGCAGAAACAGCGCGGCCAGCGTGCGCGAATCGCCGGTGGCGGGTTGTCGAGAATTTCGTCCAGGCGCGACAGCGGCAGCGGGTGCAGACCGAGCGGTTCGGGTTCGTCGCCTTCCAGCTGCGACGGGTACAGGTCTTCTGCCAGGAAAACGTGCATCGGGCTGTGCATGTGGCTGGGCGAAGAATAGAGCACGCGCAGCGGTTTCCAGGCTGCGGGCGGCCATGCCGATTTCTTCCTGCAATTCGCGGTTGGCGGCCTGCTCGGGCGTTTTCGCCCTCGTCTATCAGGCCTTTGGGCAGCGTCAGTCTCGTAGCGTTCGGTGCCGACGGCGTATTCGCGGATCATCATCAGGCTGCCTTCGTGCAGCGCCAGCACCATCACCGCCGGCCGGCGGGCGGGGGTCAGCCGCTCGTAGGTGCGCTCGGTGCCGTTGGCAAAACGCAGATCGACCGCCCTGCACTTGGAAAATGCGGGTTTGGGCGGCGGTGCGTACCGCCAGGATTTCGGGTTTGCCGCGTTCGCTGTCGAAAGCCGCCATACGATGTCCTCTCTTCGATGGCAGGCAGCCTGAAAGGTTTTCAGGCTGCCTGCAGATGGCTGTCCAGCGCCACCGCCGCGCCGCTGATGCCGGGGTGTTTGCTCAGCACCACGCTATACCGGAATCGCCGCCAGATAGGCGTCGAAACGGCCTTTTGCTCTCGAAGCGGTTGCGAAAGGGCGACTGGCGGAAGTAGTCAATAAAGCGCGGAACGATGCCGCCGCACAGATACACGCCGCCGCGCGCTGCCTAAAGTGAGCGCCAGATTGGACGACACGGTGCCGAGCATGGCGCAGAAAATATCGAGCGTCAGCCGGCACAGCGGCGACGAGCCGCTTAAGGGCGCGTTCGCTGATTTCGGCGGCGGTCAGCTCCTGCCGGCGCGCGCCTTCGCGCTCGGCCAGCGCTTCGTAAATCAGCACCAGCCCGGCGCCGCTGAGAAAGCGCTCGGCGGAAACGTGGGCCGTAGCGCTGTTTGGCATACTGCCAGACCGCCATTTCCGCGTCGTCGAAAGGCGGAGCTGGTGTGGCCGCCTTCGCCGGCCAGCGGCACATAGCCGGCGGGCGACGGAATCAGCCCGCTCACGCCCAGCCGGTGCCCGGGCCGATAACCGCTTTGGGCGCGCCTTCCACGACGCCAGCCCGCCCACCTGCAGCAGCTCTTCGCTGCGTGCGGGTAATGGCCAGCGCCTGCGCGGTGAAATCGTTGAGAAACAGCAGGGTTTCCAGATGCAGCGCCTGGCGGGTGGTTTCGATGGAAAACGCCCAATGGTGGTTGGTCATCTGCACCCGAGTCGCCGACTATCGGGTTGGCAATCGCCACCGCGGCGTGGCGCACGGCGGAAATATCGTGGCGGCGCAGAGATTCTTTCACCGCATCGACCAGCGTGTTGTAGTCGTTGCAGGCGAGCACTTCGACGAATTTGAACTGCTGCGGCGCGATTTCCAGCGCGAAGCGGGCGTTGGTGCCGCCGATATCGGCCACCAGCCGCGGATAGGTGTCAGGGGTGGGTGATGACATGGCAGTCTGCCTTTGCGGAATGAAGGACGAAGCTGACCGGCAGTTCGGGATCGACGCCCTGCTCGGCCTGCTGCAGCACGCGCAGTTTGTCGCCGCCGCCCAGCGCCAGATAGCAGTGCGGCGTGCGCTCGATGGCCGCCAGCGTCAGCGTGATGCGCTCGTGCGGCGCGGTTTGAGGGCTGGTAATGGCCAGCGGCTGCGGATTATCGGCGGCCAGCGCCTGCGCCAGCTGCGGCGCCTGCGGAAACAGGCTGGCGGTGTGGCCGTCGCCGCCCATGCCCAGCACCAGCACATCGGGCTGTTTGAACTGCGACAGCGCGAAAGCCAGCGCCTGCTCGTGGTTTTTCAGGCTGCCTTCGTCGGCATTATCGGCCACCAGCGGCAGCCATTGCGCGGCGGCGGCGCGGTTCTGCCGCAGATGGCGGCGCACCAGTGCGGTATTGCTGTCGGTGTGATCGGTCGGCACCAGCGCTCGTCCACCAGCGTCAGAGCAACGCGCGCCCAGTCGAGATCGGCGCGGCTGAGTATTTCAAAACGCCACCGGCGATTTACCGCCGGATACCGCCAGCACGGCCTGCGGCGATTCCGCCAGCACGCGGCGCAAATCGGCGGCCACGGCATCGGCCAGCAGCTGCGCGGCGGCTTGGGCGTCGGCGGTTTCGGTGATACGGAACATGGGATTTTCTCCCGGCAGGCTGCGGCAGGCAGCCTGAAAAAGCGATACGGCAGGGCAGACAGTCTTTCAGGCTGCCTGAAGCGGATGGGAACGGATGAAGCGGCAGGCAGCCTGAAACGGAAAAGCAAGCGCCATGCGTTTGGCGCTTGGGCTGTAGTGCAGGGCGTTTTTCAGGCAGCCTGAAAGCCGCCGCGTGTTTGGGACAGACGTTTCAGGCTGCTTCCCGACCAGCGGTTGCCGTCGCGCGCGGGCAGCTCGTCGGCGGCCTGCGGCCCCCAGCTGCCGGCGGGATAGTCGTAAAGCGGCACGCTGTCGGCTGCCCAGTTTTGCAGCAGCGGCTCGAGCCACGCCCACACGGTTTCGGCTTCGTCGCGGCGGACAAACACTCCTGCTGGCCGGCAATCACTTCGCGCAGCAGCAGCTCGTAAGCGTCGGCACGGCGGCCGGCGGCGGCCTGCGCCAGATCGAGCGTCATCTCGGCAGCGGTGGTTTTCGCTGCTGCCGGGCGCTTTCACCTGCAGCGACAGCGACACGGTTTCCTGCGGCTGCAGGCTGATCAGCAGGCGGTTGGCGCTACCGCCGAAAGCGCCGGCTGCCGCTTTGAAGTTGAGCACGATGCGGGCGCTGCGCTCGGCCATGCGCTTGCCGGTACGCAGGTAAACGGCACGCCCGCCCAGCGCGGGTTGTTGATTTCCAGCCGCAGCGCGGCAAAGGTTTCGGTGCGGCCTCGGGCGGGACTTTGGACTCTTGGCGGTAGCCTTTCAGGCTGCCGTTGGCGGCGTATTGGCCGCGGACGCTGCCGGCGGCGGCATCGTCGCGGCTCATCGGTTTGAGCGACTGCAGCAGCGCCAGCTTGGCGGCGTGGATGCCTTCGGCATCGGCGGTTGCCGGCGCTTCCATCGCGGTGTAGCACAGCATCTGCATGATATGGTTTTTGCAGCATGTCGCGCAGGGCGCCGGCGCCGTCGTAAAAGCCGCCGCGCTCTTCCACGCCCAGCGTTTCGGCGGCGGTGATTTCCACCGCGCGCACATAATCGCGGTTCCAAAAAGGCTCGAACACCGTATTGCCAAAGCGCAGCGGCAGCAGGTTTTGCGGGCTTTCTTTACCCTAAATAGTGGTCGATACGGTAAATCTGGCTCGACAAAATGGCGGCTGACGGCTTCGCTGATAGCGCGGGCGGACGGAGATCGGTGCCCAGCGGTTTTTCCAGCACGATGCGCACCTGCGGCGTATTGAGTCCGACCGCGGCCAGATTGGCGCAGGCGTCGGCGAAAAATTCGGGCGCGGTGGAAAGATAAACGACAACACTCGCCGCCTGCCGCCGCTGCACGGTTTGCGCCAGCGAATCGAAATCGGCGCGGCGGTGATGTCGAGCCTGAGATAGACGACGCGGCGGGTGAATGCCGCCCATTGCGCTTCGTCAAACGCGGTTTTGATGTGGATTTTGGCTTCGGCGTCCGCTTTGGCAATAAAGCCTGCGGTATCCAGATCGCTGCGCCCCAGCGCGATAATCCGCCCGTCGGGATGCAGCTCGCCCGCGGCGTGCGCCTGATAGAGTGCGGGCAGCAGTTTGCGCATCGACAAATCGCCGGTGGCGCTCGAATAAAACCATATCGAAATCGGGCGGCATAACAATCCTTTGAAAACCGTTTCAGGCTGCCTGAAACGCGCGGCACTCTGGCGGCGCGGCGGCGGGAAAAACGCGCCGCAACAGGCGCGCGGTGCACGGACGGCGGCAAAATGCTACACGCGCCGGCAGGGGTTTGTCCATGCGCGGGCAGCCTGAAAAGACTGCGGGCGGGTTCTACTATATAATTGCGGCGCCGATTCACGCAAACATCCTAGGGTTTACGCATGAACAACACCACTTTTCTGATCATCATCGTGCTGCTGCTGACCGTTTTGGTGGCGGTGGTGGCCTACAACATCCACCAGGAAAACCAATACCGCAAAAAAATCCGCAGCCAGTTCGGCCATGCCGACCGCGACGCGCTGATGCAGAGCCAAACCACGTCGGTGCGCGACGGCCAGACTTTCGGCGAAAGCGGCGGCAGCGGTTTGGGCGCATCGCTCAACCGCACGCCCGCCGCGCCCAAGCAGCCTGAAAAGCCTGACGAGCCCTATTGAAACTCCCGCATCACCCGCGCCGTCCGCCGCCCCCCATGCCGACGGCGACCGCACCGAAACCGCTGCCCAAAAGCAGCCTGAAAAACCCGCGCCCGCTGCCGAAACCCCTGCTGCCGAAGCGCCCGCCGCGCGATCGCAAAGCGAATTTCCGTTTGAACTGGTGTCGCTCGAGCAGCCGCCCTGCCGGCCAAAGTCGAGCGCAAAAGCGCCGTAAAAGCGCCGCGCCCAAAACATCAGGCGCTGGATTTGGAAGACTTGCGCCGCGCCAAGCTCAAAATGGTTCGACAAACGTTTCGACTATATGGCCTATGTGTCGCTGAACGAGCCCAGAGAGCTGCATTCGGTGCCGCGTCTGTCCGGCCGCCACCGCTTTCAGGTGATCGGCTGCACCATGGACGGCCGTTTTCAGGCTGCCGAGCCGATTCCCGGCATTCTCACCAGGCCTTTTGTGATCGGCCTGCAGGCGGTGAGCCGCATCGGTTTGGCCGAGCGGCGCGATTTGGACGACTTCCGCAGCCAGGTCGAGCGCTTTGCGGCAAAAAACGGCGGCAGCGCGCTGTTTGAAAACGCCGCCGCCTTTCTCGAAACCGCCGGCCCGCTCGACGAATTGTGCGCCCGCGTCGATCAGGGCGATCGCCATCCATCTGGTCAACCAGGCCGGCGTGTCCGGCAACGAATTGCGCGCCGCGCTTACCCGCCGCGGTTTCGAGCTGATGCCCGACGGCTCGTTCGTGCTGGCGGCCGATACCGGCGGCGCCAAATACACCGCGGTTACGCTGGACGGCAACCCGTTTACCGACGGCCTGCTCTCCAGCCAGCCCTACAAAGGCTTCAGCCTGCTGTTCGACATCACCCGCGTGCCGGCATCCGACGACAATTTCGACCAGTTTATGAATCTGGTGGTGGCGGTGTCCAAAGAATTACGGCTCGATCTGGTGGACGAAAAATCCAGCCGATTTCCAGCCAGTGGCTGAAAAACGTGCGCCGCTACATCAAGGCGCGGCAGGAAGAAATGCTGGCGGTGGAAATCGTCCCCGGCGGTGCGCTGGCCAAGCGGCTGTTTTTCCTAAAGCGGTTGAAAACCGCCGCGCCCTTTGTTTTCAGGCTGCCTTTGCTATGCTGCAAAGGCAGCCTGAAAAACTTGCATGCCGAAAATGCGTTTTTCGCCCTGGCCTTGCCGCTCTCTTGCAAAAATCCCCGCCCTCGCCCCTTGAAAAGCCGCCAAGTTCCCCTATTTTGCCTGCCGTCGGGATGCAGCCGCATCCGCCTGAATTTATTTTTATCCATCTGTTAGAGACGCAAACATGGCAAAAGTCATCGGTATCGACCTGGGTACCACCAATTCCTGCCTGGCCATTTCCGAAAACGGCCAAACCAGTAATCGAAAACGCCGAAGGCGCGCGCACCACGCCTTCCATCATCGCCTATCTGGACGGCGGCGAAATCCTGGTGGGCGCGCCGGCCAAACGCCAGGCCGTAACCAACGCCAAAAAACACCATCTACGCCGCCAAACGTCTGATCGGCCACAAATTTGAAGACAAAGAAGTCCAGCGCGACATCGAAACCATGCCCTTTGACATCATCAAAGCCGCCAACGGCGATGCCTGGGTGAAAGCGCAGGGCAAAGAGCTTTCCCCGCCGCAGATTTCCGCCGAAGTGCTGCGCAAAATGAAAGAAGCCGCCGAAGCCTATCTGGGCGAAAAAGTAACCGAAGCAGTCATCACCGTTCCGGCCTACTTTCAACGACAGCCAGCGCCAGGCCACCAAAGACGCCGGCCGCATCGCCGGTTTTGGAAGTCAAACGCATCATCAACGAACCCACCGCCGCCGCATTGGCCTTCGGCATGGACAAAAACAGCAGCGGCGACCGCAAAATCGCGGTTTACGACTTGGCGGCGGTACTTTCGATATTTCCATTATCGAAATCGCCGATGTGGACGGCGAAAAACAGTTTGAAGTACTGGCTACCAACGGCGACACCTTCCTGGGCGGCGAAGACTTTCGACCAACGCCTGATCGACTACATCATCGCCGAGTTCAAAAAGAGCAGGGCATCGATCTGAAAAACGACGTAATGGCGCTGCAACGCCTGAAAGAAGCCGCCGAAAAAGCCAAAAATCGAGCTTTCCAGCGGCCAGCAGACCGAAATCAACCTGCCCCTACATCACCATGGACGCCACCGGCCCCAAACACTTGGCGATGAAAATCACCCGCGCCAAATTTGAAAGCCTGGTGGAAGACCTGATCCAGCGTTCCATCGAACCCCTGCCGCACCGCGCTCAAAGACGCCGGCCTGTCCGCAGGCGACATCGACGACGTGATTTTTGGTCGGCGGCCAAACCCGCATGCCCAAAGTGCAGGAAGCCGTTAAAGACTTCTTCGGCAAAGAGCCGCGCAAAGACGTCAATCCCCGACGAAGCCGTGGCCGTGGGCGCCGCGATTCAGGGCGACGTGATTGGGCGGCGGCCGCAGCGACGTATTGCTGCTCGACGTCACCCCGCTGTCGCTCGGCATCGAAACCATGGGCGGCGTGATGACCAAGCTGATTCAGAAAAACACCACCATCCCGACCAAAGCGTCGCAGGTGTTCTCCACAGCCGAAGACAACCAAAGCGCCGTAACCATCCACGTCTTGCAGGGCGAACGCGAACGCGCATCCGCCAACAAATCGCTCGGCCAGTTTCAACCTTGGCGACATCGCCCCCGCCCCGCGCGGTATGCCGCAAATCGAAGTAACCTTCGACATTGACGCCAACGGCATCCTGCACGTGTCGCCAAAGACAAAAGGCACAGGCAAAGCCGCCAACATCACCATCCAAGGCTCTTCCGGCTTGAGCGAAGAAGAAATCGAACGCATGGTGAAAGACGCCGAAGCCAACGCCGAAGAAGACAAAAACTGCACGAGCTGGTGCAAAGCCGCAACCAGGCCGAAGCGCTGATTCATTCGGTGAAAAAAATCGCTGACCGACTACGGCGACAAACTCGACGCTGCCGAGAAAGAAAAATCGAAGCCGCGTTGAAAGAAGCCGAAGAAGCAGTGAAAGGCGACGACAAAGCCGCCATCGACGCCAAAGCCGAAGCCCTCGGCGCCGCCAGCCAGAAACTGGGCGAAATGGTGTACGCCCAGGCGCAGGCCGAAGCCCAAGCCGGCGAAGGCGCGGCGCAGTCGGAATCTTCCGCCAAGAAAGACGACGACGTAGTTGATGCCGATTTTGAAGAAGTGAAAGACGACCAGAAATAAGCAGTCGTTTTATGAAAACCAACGCCGCAATCCGCGCAGGATTGCGGCGTTTTTGTATGCGGCAAAGCCCAAAGGCAGCCTGAAAGCCGCAGTTTTCAACGAAGTCAAAACAGAGAAAGCCGCCCGAAAGCAGGAAAAAGCAGCCTGAAACCTTTACCAAGTCTGCCCCTTTCACACGACGCCATTAGCTTACGCCAGTCCGCTACAGACAGGCAGCCTGAAAAACCGCGCGGTCTTTCAGGCTGCCTGAAAACGGCCGCCGCAGAAAAAGTGTTGCGGCGGCCGTTTAGCTAAAAGCGGGTTTAACGCGGGCGTGCTGGCGGGAAGTATTCCCACTCTTCAACAACCGTGCCGTCGGGCAGGGTGGCCAGGGCGTATTCGCCGCCTTCGGCGTCTTTTTTGGTTTCGAGCTTGCCGCCTTGTTTGACGCAGAACTCGGAAGCGGGGTTGGACATGCCGACCATCGGCGAATCGGAGTGCTTTTCAGGCTGCCCGTTGCCGGCGCAGGCGGCCAGCAGCAGGGGTGGCGGACAGGGGATCAGTTTGCTCATGGCGTTTTTCCTTTCGGATGGTGGGTGCGGCCGGCGGCCGCAGGTTGGGAAAGCGGGGGCCTTAGCGGCGGTAGTCGGGGCGGCTCGGGCGCTGGCGGAAGTATTCCCACTCTTCAACAACCGTGCCGTCGGGCAGGCGGCAGGGTGCTGCGGCCGCCTGGTTGTTCGATGCGGCTGCCGTTTTGGGCGCAGAAGCGCTCGACCATATCGCGGCCGAAAGCGCTTTGCGCCGGCACATGGCGGCTGTTGTCTTTGGCCGGCTGGACAACAGTAACCGGCCGGTGGCGGTGGATGTGCTGCGGTTCGGGATCGTGATGGCGGGGGCGTGGCGGCGGTTCGACCGCGCAGGCGACCAGCAGCACGGCGGCGCATAACAAGACAGGGCGTTTCATGGTTTTTTTCCTTTCGTTCCGATGATGCGGTTGAGGCAGCCTGAAAGCCTTTCAGGCTGCTTGGTGCTCTACAGGCCGCCGGCGCCGACGCCCAGCGCGATGTCGCGCACCGCCATTACATACAGGCGGCTGTTGTTGTAGTGCCAGACGGTGTAGAAATTGTTGAGACCGATAGTAGCGGTATTCGCCGGGCGCGGTTTCCAGGCGGAACAGCACCGCTTTTTCATCGTCGGCCACCGCTTCCCTGCGGCATCACGCCCATGCGCTTGAGATCGGCCACGGTGTGGTCCATCTCGGTTTTTGCGCTCCATCAGCGCCGAAAGTTCGGGCGTGGGCGTCAGCGTAACCGGCACCGCCATGCGGCCGCCGCTCTGCCAGCCGTTTTGCTTCATAGGTTGGCAACCGATGCCGCGGCGTCGGCCACGTTGTTCCAGATGTCGCGGCGGCCGTCGCCGTCGCCGTCCGCCGCCCATTTGCGGTAGCTGGAGGGCATAAACTGCGGCATGCCCATTGCGCCGGCGAAACTGCCGCTCAAAAGTCTGCGGATCGCGCCCTTCTTCGGCGGCCAGCTGCAGAAATTCCGCCAGCTCGCCGCGGAAATAGGCGGCGCGGCGCGGATAGCCGAAAGCAAGCGTGGGCAGCGAATCGGCCAGGCGGATGTTGCCCATATTGCTGCCGTAATTGGTTTCGATGCCGAGAATGGCCACACTCAGCCCCCGCCGGCACGCCGTGAGCTGCGCGGCATCATCAATGGCGGCGCGGTGGCTGCGGTAAAAACGCTGGCCGGCGGCAATGCGCGCGGCCGGCGCATTATTGTTGCGGAACACATACCACGGCCGCGAAGTGCCGGGCTTGTCCATCAGCCGGATAATGTCGCCGCGGTAGCCTGCGGTATCGAAAAAGGCTTTCAGGCTGCCTTCGTCCAGCCCGCGCCCCTGATTGCGCCGCTCGGCAACAAACGCCTGCACATCAGGATGGGCGGAGTAGCCGGTTTGCGCCACATCGGGCGCGGGCAGGTTTACCTTTGGGAATCAGCAAAAGGCGCCAGCGGGTCGGTATCGGCGGCATTGGGGGTGGACGTGATCGGCTGCTCGCTGCCGCCGCAGGCGGCCAAGAGCAGCGCCAGTGTGGTGGGAACAGCAGGGCGGAGTATGGGTTTCATGGCGGTTGATTGTTTGATTGCACAGGCGGCCGATTATATACGCAAAAAGAGGCAGCCTGAAAGCATAAAATGTCGCATTGCCGCCCTTTTCAGGCTGCCTGCCGCTATGGCGGCGCTTGGGCGCGCGGTGTGCCGTGTATAATGCCGCACGCCGCTGCGGCGCCTGTATGCCGCCGCTTGTGATTGTTTTTCCGCCGCAAGAGGAACCCGTATGAAACTGCCTGCGATTGCCCCCGAATATGCCGCCCATCTCAAAGATTTCGAACAAATCCTGCTGCAAAACCAAACGCGCATCGAAGCGTGGTTCCGCCAGAAATGGAAGCAGCACCGGCCGCCGTTTTACGGCTCGGTGGACATCCGCAACGCCGGCTACAAAATGGCTTCTATCGATATGAACCTGTTTCCCGGCGGCTTTAATAATCTCAATCCCAACTTTATCCCGCTGGCGAGCATCGCCGCACAGGATGCCGTCGATCGCGCCTGCGACAACGTCCCGTTCGGTGCTGCTGGTGCCGGAAAACCACACCCGCAACACCTTCTATCTGCAAAAACGTTTACGCGCTGGCCGGCATTTTGCGCAATGCCGGCTTTGAAGTGCGCATCGGCAGCCTGAATCCCGAAATCACCGAAGCGGTGGAGCTGGAAACCGCACTGGGTAACCGGCTGACCATCGAGCCGCTGTTGCGCACCCGCGGCCGCGTGCATCTGGCCGACGGTTTTTCGCCCTGCTTCGTATTGTTGAACAACGATCTTTCCGCCGGGGTGCCGGAAATCCTGCAGGACATCAGCCAAACCGTGCTGCCGCCCCTGCACGGCGGCTGGACGACGCGGCGCAAAACCGAGCATTTTGCCGCCTACAACAGCATCGCCGCCGAGTTTGCCGAACTGCTGGGCATCGACGAGTGGCAGATCAACCCTTATTTCGAAAAATCGGCGGACTGAACTTCCAAGAGCGCGAAGGCGAAGACGCGCTGGCCGCAGCCGTGGAGCGCGTGCTGGCGAAAATCCAGGCGAAATACGACGAAAAAGGCATCACCGACCAGCCCTTTGTGATCGTTAAAGCCGACGCCGGCACCCTACGGCATGGGCGTGATGAGCGTGAAATCCGCCGACGAAGTGCGCGGCCTGAACCGTAAAAACCGCAACAAAATGGCCAAAGTTAAAGAAGGGTTGGAAGTGAGCGAAGTCATTGTCCAAGAAGGCATCTACACCCTACGAAAACCCTGAACGGCGCGGTGTGCGAGCCGGTGGTGATATCGATGGACCGCTTCGTTATCGGCGGCTTTTTCCGTGTCCACGAAGGGCGCGGCGCCGACGAAAACCTGAACGCCAGCGGCATGGTGTTCGTGCCGCTCAACCACAGCATTCCCACCACCGGCTGTGCCGACGAGAACGAAGCACAGGATGGCGACGAGAGCGGCGACTGCAAGCGCGTGTTCGCCCAATGGGACGAGCTGGGCATCCCGCGCCCCAACCCGCAAGACCCCGACAGCACCGGCAACCGCCTGTATGTTTACGGCGTGATGGCGCGGCTCTCGCTGCTGGCCGCCGCGCTGGAGCTGGAACGCACCGCCGCCCTAAAGCAGCCTGAAAACCGTTTTTCCTGACCATCCGCCTTTTTTCAGGCTGCTTGGGCGATAAGCGCACAGCCCAATCAGGCAGCCTGAAAACCCAAAACCATCCCCCTACGAAAGAGCGCCATGCTGAACGCCGCCGATTTTCCCGCCACCCTGCCCGTTTGCGCCGACGCCGTCGAGCGCACCCCGCAGCACGATCTGCCCTATCTGCAAATCCTGCCGCCGTTCGAGCTGCTCGCCAGCCCGCTTTACGCGCAAATCGACGCGCTGGCCAGGCTCTACACCGCCGGCCGCAGCGTGTGTGCCGCCGTAGTCGGCAACGGCGCCGCTTTTGAAGCGGGCGAAGACGCCGAGATTGTAGATGTGGTGGGACGACCCCGCTGGCCGCACCGCGCCGCAGGATTTGCTCGCTGCTGCCGAAGCGCTGGGCGGCCAGGCGCCGCAGCCGCTTTCAGGCAGCCTGATCCGCCCGCTGCCCGCCCGGCCGCAGCTGCGGCTGGCACGGATGCTGCTGTGGCGGCCGCACCCTGCCCGACGGCGTGCTGCGCGCCCGCTGCGTGCCGATACTCGCCGCCGAGGGCGTGGCCGCCGTTACCCTCGTTGCCCGCTCGCTACTGGGCGCATACGCCCCACTACCGGCAGTGGGTGGCCGCCGGACAGGGTTTAGATGCCGCTGCCGCCTTTTGCTGAGCCTGCTGGCGCAGGAGCCGGTGTTTTTGAAAGGCTTTTGCCGACGCTGCGTGCGCCCCAGCGCCGCCGAACTGCCGACGCTGGGCAGCGTGCCCGGCACCGCCTTTCAGGCTGCCGACGATGCCCGCGGCAAACAGTTCGTGCGCAACTGCCGCTGGCAGGCCGGCCGCAGCTACGGCCGCAGCAACGAGCAGGGCGCCGGCGACGATGCGGTAATGGCGGCAGCGAAAAAAACTGGTGTCCGGCCAGCATGCCGGCAATGACGGCGCCGTGCGTTACGCCAAACTGCGGCTGGCCGACTTCGGCGGCGCCTTTGCCGAGCTGGCCGACGACGCGCTCAACCGCCTGCTCGGCAGCCGCACGCCCGACAAAAATCCATCAGGCGGTGCAAAAGCGGCCGCCTGAACGCCCAGCAGGCGCCGGCGCTGGTTGCCGCGCTGCTGCGGCTGTACAACAGCGGCCAGGCCAACGCCGCCGTTTATCTCGCCCTATCTCTACGGCAAAGGGCTGTATGTGCTGCAGAGCCTGCGCGAAGCCGCCGCCTGGCGCGCCGCGCCGCTGTCGCCGGCGACTGGCGCGGCCTGCGCCTGCACGCCGAAATGGTGCTTGCCGCCCCGAAGCCGCGCCAGAATTGCTGTCCGCCGATGCCGAAGAGCAGGCCGCCGCCGTGGCATGGCCGCAGGGCAAGGCGCCCGACGAGCGCAAAATCGCCACCGCCGTCAGCCAGTTTCTCGTCCAAGACCCCGCCGTCAAAACAAATGGCACGCGCCAAACTGCTGCAGGCCGCCCTGCTGGCCACCCGCACGCCGAAGCGCGCATCGCCGAGCTGGTGGCGCAGGGTGCGCTGACCGCCGCCCCGCCCGCACCGCAATACAGCGACATCGCCGTCTGGCTCAACAACCGCCTGCAGCCGCGCAGCAGCCGCCCGCACACCCCCAGCGAAGAAGACGATATCGTCGTTTTCCCCGAAAACATGCCCGAGCTGATGCAGGACGACGAAGACCCCTACCGCCAAAAATTCATCCGCCTGGGCATCGCCGCCGCCTTCGGCCTGTTTTTGGCGGTGGTAATGGTGGTGGTGATGCGGCTGATTGCCTGAGCCGCGCAAAAAAAAAGCAGCCTGCGTAGCAAAAGCGGAGTTGCGAAGCTAAAACCGTTTGAACAGGAAAACCGGCCATGTCCGATAAAACAAAACGCATACTTATCGGTTTGGTACTGCTGGTGTTGGTGTCGCTGTTTGTCTTTGATCTGCAGCTGCGCCGGCAGCGCAAGCAGGATTTCAGGGACAGCGTGATCAGCAAAACCATCGGCGGCGAAACCGGTTTGGCTCTCAAGGCCGCCGATCCCGCTGCCTATGGCCGGCTGGAAGAAAAAACTGCACGCCGCAATCGATCGCCATCTGCAGGCCGGCGGAGCAACCGATGCCTACGGCCAAGCGGCCGTTGCCCAAGAAATCGGCCCTGAAATCGATATTGTTGCCGGCAGATATATGGTTAAAGGCAGCGACGAAGCCATATTGTCCTTATTCTCTGCTACCGCCGACCTGCTGGATCAGGCCAACCGCCAGCCCACCCGCAACTGCATCGACCTTCTCGAAACCCCCTACAGTATTGTCCGTAAAAAATCGGAATCGCTGGATTTGGGCGCCATGGATCGCGCCGTTGCCCAGCCATCCGCAGCTACCGTGCCGAGCGCAGCATTCCGACAGCAAGCGAAGTGGCCGCCGCAGGGGAATCCTTAGGCGATTATCTGTTGCAGCAATATGGCGAAGAAGCTCAGGAAGTCATGAATGCCGAACCGGCAAAGCTGGATCCGGCACGGCAGCGCCAGTATTGCGAAATGACCATCGGCGCCATGCGTCATTTGGTCAGCCGCCGCGAAGCCGCCCTGCTGCGCCGGATGCTGGCCGATGCAGACGCAGAAGAGGGCGGGGAAGAATAAGGGCGCAGCGCCCGTGTTTCGTTTTTCGTTGCAAAAGCAGCCTGAAAACCGTTTGGAACGGCTTTCAGGCTGCTTTTGGTTTTTCAGGCTGCTTTTTGCGGGGCAGCCTGCTTTTGTAGGGGCGCACCGATACGGTGCCGGTTGGGGATTTGCTGCGCGCGGGGCATATTCTAGGGCTGATTGCCGGCGCTGTTTCTTTGAGCCAAAAGCAGCCTGAAAAACGGGAAAACCGTTTTCAGGCTGCTTTGTTGTGGCAAACGGCGGTTTCAGGCCGCCTATTCTGCCCAGCGTTTGAAAAATCAGCGAGGTGTTGACGCCGCCGAAGGCGAAGTTGTTGTTCATTACGTATTCGGTATTGATGGCGCGGGGCTGCCGGCGATGTAGTCGGCGTCGCCGCAGCGCGGGTCGGGGTTGTCGAGGTTGAGGGTGGGGAAGAACCGGCCGTCGCGCATCATTTCGATGGCGAACCACGATTCGAGCAGCGCCGCAGGCGCCGAGGGTGTGGCCGAGATAGCTTTTTGCGAGCTGATGGGGATGCGGCCGAAAACGGCGGCGGTGGCGCGGGTTTCGGCGATGTCGCCGTGTTCGGTGGCGGTGCCGTGGCCGCTGACGTAGCCGATGGCATCGGGCGGCAGATTCGCGTCTTCCAGCGCCAGCTCGATGCAGCGGCGCATGGTGGCTTCTTCGGGGCGGGTGATGTGGCTGCCGTCGCAGTTGGCGCCGTAGCCGACGATTTCGGCGATGATGTCGGCGCCGCGCGCGGGCGTGTTCCAGCTCTTCGAGCACCATCATGCAGCCGCCTTCGCCCAGCACCAGGCCGTCGCGCGCGGCATCGTAGGGGCGCGGGTGAGCGCTGCTTCGCCGTTGCGGCGGCTGGCGGCGTACAGGGTGTCGAACACGAATACCTCGACGGACACAGCTGGTCGAGCCGCCGGCGAGCATCATCGGGATTTTGCCGAATTTAATGGCTTCGTAGGCATAGCCGATGCCCTGGCTGCCGGAAGTGCAGGCGCTGGAAGTGGGAATCAGGCGGCCGGTCAGGCTGAAGAAAATCGCCACGTTGGCGGCGGTGGTGTGCGGCATCATGCGTACATAGGTGTTGGCGCTGAAGTTGTTGGGCTGGTGGGCGAGCATCAGACCGATGTCGAGTACGTCGGCGGTGCTGCCGGAAGACGAGCCGGCGGCCACGCCCATGCGGCCGTCGCGGATGGCCGGGTCGCCGAGCAGGCCGGCTTGCTCGAGCGCCTGTTCGGCGGCGTCGGTGCAGTATTGCGCCAGCGGCCCCATGCTGCGCAGCTGCTTGCGCGTCCAATGCGCCGGCGGCGTAATCGGCAATCGGCGCGCCGAGTTTGGTTTCCAGCTCGGGATAGCTTTCCCAAGCGGCGATGTAGCGCACGGCGTTTTCGCCGGCGGCAAAACGCGCGCGGATGTCGTCCCAGTGCGGCCGAAAGCGCTCACCGCGCCGATGCCGGTAATCACCACCGTTTGGTTTGCATCAGCACAGCCCCCGTTTACCGCAATCACCTGGCGGGTGATGTAGCCGGCTTTTTCGTCCATCAGAAAACGCACCGCGTGTGCCACTTCTTCAGGCTGCCCCATGCGCGCGGCGGAACGGCCTGGAGTTTTCGTCCACCGGCACGCGCTCATCGACGATTTCGGTGTCGATCAGGCCTGGAGCGACGCAGTTTACGGTGATTTTGCGCTGGCCAGCTCCACCGCCAGCGCTTTGGCGGCGCCGATCAGCCCCGGCTTTGGAAGCGCTGTAGTTGACTTGGCTGCGGTTGCCGGTGATGCCGAAACCGACGCCATGCACACGATGCGCCTGGGCGCGGCGGCGGATCATCGGCATCACCAGCGGGTGCAGCACATTGTAAAACCGTCGAGATTGGTGCGCAGCACGCGGTCCCAGTCGTCGTCTTCCAGCGCGGGAAAGGCATTGTCGCGCGTCAGCCCCGCGTTCAGCACCACGCCGTAGTAGGCACCGTGTGCTTCGATGTCCGCTTCCAGCGCCGCGCGGCTTTGCGGCGCGGTCGGATACGTCAAACTGCAGCACCCGCGCCTGCCGTCCCAGCGCGCGAATTTCTTCGGCGACCGCTTCGGCTTGCGTCGCGCCTGCTGCGGCAGTGGACGACAATGTCAAAACCGTCGGCCCGCTAAGCCCAGGGCAACGGCCTTGCCGATGCCGCGGTTGGAGCCGGTAATCAGAATGGTGGGGGTGCTCATGGTGCGGGTTTCCTTTGCAAATTCGGACGGGAGAAGGGTTTCAGGCTGCCTGCTTGGCGATGCCGTTTTGCCCTTTCAGGCTGCCTGAAAAACATAAGGGCAGCCTGAAAGCGCTGTTAGCCGGGCGGGTGCGGGGCGGCAGCGGTGCGGGTGGTTTTCAGGCAGCCTGAAAGTTTGGTGCCTGAGTGTTTGGCGGGCTGCCGCATGGTTTTTTCAGGCTGCCTTTTATCCAGGGCAAAGCAGCCTGAAAGTTCGGGCGGGCTAACCCGCCAGTATCGCTTCCAGCGCTTCCCTGGCTTTTTGGGCATAAACACATTGAGCGCGCCGGAGAGCAGCAGGGTGCCGGCGGGCAGTTCGGCTTCGCGGCCGGCGGGCGGGTGCGCACGGCAAGCGTGCAGTCGAACACGCCCATATTGTTGGCGTTGTCGAGCCAGGAGAGTACGGCTTTCACGTCCATCACCGTGCCGACGGGAATGGCCGGTACGCCGAATTCGAGCTTGCGGGTGCCGAGCAGAAAACCCAGCTGCACGGGGCGGCCGGCATCGAGCGCCTGCACGCCCGCCCAGGCGCCGACGCCCCTGCGCCATGATTTCCATGCCCCTGCCAGCCGGGCAGCGCGTCGGGGTTGTTTGGCGGCAGCAGGATGCAGTCGGGCGGATGGTGCAGACGGCGTGCAGGCTGGTGTCGTCGTAGGACAGCACTTCGTCCAAGAGCACCATGCGGCCGCCGTGCGGCAGCAGGTGGTCGGTGGGTTTGATCGGGCAGGGGCTGCATTTAGGGTTCTCCGATAATAAGCACGCTGTTGTTGCCGCCGAAAGCGAAAGACGAGCTGGCGCCGATGCGGCGGCCGTCGGGCCAGCGGCAGCCTGAAACGGCCAGGGCGATCGGCGGCAGCTCGGCATCGCGTTCGCCGTCCCACAGCTGCGGCGGCAGCAGGCCGGCGGGGTTGTCGGCACGGCTGACGGCGCCCCACAAAGGCGGCTTCGAGCGCGCTGGCGGCGCTGAGGGTATGGCCGGTGAGCGGTTTGGTGGAAGTGGCGGCGGTGGCGCAGCCGAACACTTCGGCCACGGCGCGGCTTTCCATGCCGTCGTTGAGCTTGGTGCCGGTGCCGTGCAGGTTGATCCAGCCGATTTGTGCGGGCGCAAGGGCGGCGTGTTTTAAGGCAGCCTGAAAAGCCTGCGCCGCGCCGAGTCCGTCAGGGGCGCGGGGACGACATATGGTGGGCGTCGCTGCTGGCGCCGTAGCCCAAGAGCGGCAGGCTCTCGCCGTCGTTATCGCGCGTCATCACAAAGGCGGCGGCCGCTTCGCCGATATTGATGCCGTCGCGGCGCTCGGAAAACGGATTGGCGATGCCTGCGGACAAGACTTCCAGCGCCGCAAAGCCGTTAATCGTCAGCGGCGACAGGGGTATCGACGCCGCCGCACACCACCGCGTCGCACAGGTTCGCGCGCAGCAGCCGTGCCGCGCTGATCAGCGCCCGCGCGCCGGACGTGCAGGCGGTGGAAACGCCGTAGCACAGCCCGCTCAGACCATAGGCGGCGGCGACGAAATCGGCGGGCGAGGACAACAGCTGCTGCTGCTGGCCGAAGGGCAGGCTGTCCCACGCGCCGCCGTTGGCAACGTGGCGGAACAGCGGGATGTTTTCGTCGGCGCCGCCCACCGACGTGCCGATTACCACCGCCACTCGCTCGGCGCCGTAGCGGACACGGGCAGCCTGAATTTGCGGCTCGATTTGTTCCAAAGCGTCCCACAAAAGCTGGTTGTTGCGGCTGCGGTGCTCGGCACTCAGGTTTTCAGGCAGCCTTCTCAATTCGCGGTTTACTGCGCCGAAGGCACGGTTTTTGCCGATTACCCATTTGTCGCTAAAGGTAAGCGGACTCTCGGCCGGCGGCTCGAACAGGCCGCGCAGGTGTTCGTCCAAACCGCTGCCGAGCGCCGATACCAGTGCGGGGCGGCCGAGCCAGACGGCGTCATTCATCGCCGTTCTCCGGCGGCAGCGGCGTAACCCGCCATTTGACGCCGCCTGCGTTGATATTGATGTCCCGCTCGTCGCTGCTGTAGTCTTTGAGCAGCGGGAACATCTCGGTAAACAGCGCTTGCGCCGCGTGGTTGGGCGGCACAGCCGTCGCGCCGCCAGCCGCGCTCGGTGGCCGAAAGCCGCGCCAGCGGGGCGCCGAAAGCGTCGGTTTGAATCCAACGCGTCCGCCCGCCGGCTTCGCCCTGCACCACCAAAAGCGACACCTGTTCGGTGCCGCCCGCTCCGTCGAGCCGCTCGATTTTGAAACGGCGGCTCGCCCACATCCAGCTGCGGGCGCGCCTGCGGGTTGAAAGAAGTGCCGCAGGCGGCTAAAAGCAGCGCGGCGGCGGTAATCAGGGCGGAAAGTTTGGCATTCATGTTTTCAGGCTGCCTTTAAGGTAAAAAAACGGGTGGAGTTTGGCAGTTTGGGCGGGGAAATTCAAGCTGCTGCGGAGCGGGAAAAGGCAGCCTGAAACAGTGTTTCAGGCTGCTTGGGTTTTCAGGTTGCCCTGTCGGCAGGGCAGCCTGAAAAAGCGCTTAACGCCGGTTTAACGACATTCTTGCCGGCCGACGGTGGCGGCGAGCGCTCAGAGGCGGCGTTTGGATTTTTTTCAACGAAGGGGTTGGCGGTGTCCCAGGCGTAGCCGGCGAGTATCGAGCTGATCATGCGGCCGATTTCGGGGTTGCGCTCGGGGCGTAGATGGCGTCTTGGAAGCTGCCGTCGTACCAACCTTCAACATAGGTGCGGAAGGCATCGACGCCCACCATCAGAGGTTCGACAAAGCCGCTTTGCCAATCGACGGTTTCGCCTTTGAGCTGGCGGCAGAGCAGGTCGGCGGCGAGTTTGGCCGAGTGCATGGCGATGGTGACGCCGGATGAGAATACCGGATCGAGAAACTCGGCGGCGTTGCCCAACAGCGCGAAGTGTTTGCCGTAGAGCGCTTTTACATTGGCCGAGTAGCCGCTGATTTTGCGGAAAGGGAAGTCGTTGTGCCATTGGGCCTTGGCCAGCACGCGTTTGAGCATCGGTACTTCGTCGGCGTAGCGGCGCAGGATGGCTTCGGAATCGCCCAGTCCGGCAAAGCGCTCGGGCAGGCCGACCACGCCGATGGAGCAGCGGTTGTCGCCGAAGGAATCAGCCACAGCCACACGTCGCGGTGTTCGGGGTGGGTGGAAATCAGGATTTTGTTGCGGTCGAACTCTGGGTCGCTGATGTTGTCGTCGATATGGGTGAAATGGGCTTCGCGCACGGGCAGATGGGACGGGGTGTCCAAGTCCAACAGGCGCGGCAGTACGCGGCCGTAGCCGCTGGCATCGAGCACGAATTTGGCTTCCAGCACGTATTCGGCACCGTTTTCAGGCTGCACGGTGAGACGGGCGCCGCTATCGGTGTCGGCGAAGGCGGCAACGGCGTGGCCGAAGCGCACGTCGGCGCCCCTGCTTGGCGGCTTCGTCGATCAGGATTTTGTCGAAAAATCTCGCGGCGTACCTGGAAGGTGGTGCCGGGGCCGGCGGTGAATTTGTCGGTGAAGTCGAAATGGGTGTAGCGGCTGCCCCAGGTAAAGGCGGCGCCGTTTTTAAACTGGAAGCGCTTTTCGGCTTCGACGGCGGGCAGAAAGCCGGCTTCTTCGATAAATTCCATGCAGTGCGGCAGCAGGCTTTCGCCGATTACGAAGCGGGGAAATGCTGCTTTTTCGAGCACGCACACGGAAAAAGCCGTGTTTGAGCAGCAGGGCGGCGGCGACTGCGCCGGAGGGGCCGGCGCCGATGATGGCGATATCGCAGGATTGGGACATGTTTGGTCTCCTTAAAGGGATGGGGTGTGGGTTTCAGGTAGCCTTTCAGACGGCCTGGAAGGCTACCTGAAAAATCGAGGGATAAGGTTTGCGCGGCATCAATAGATAAAACCGTATGGGTTTAAGTTTTCAGACGGCCTTTTTTGTAGTAACGGGCGGGTTTCGTCATTCATAATTCACACTAGGGGAGGCTACCTGAAAAGTTCTAGATAGCCTCCGGGGTTCAGGCGAAATATTTTGTGGAATGACCTATTTGGTCTAACATTTTGGTATTGATCAACAAACGCACCGCTGTACCTTCATAACGCTGGTTCAACCACGCCTGTAACCGTTCGCGGTCTTTGGCGGGCAGAGGTTGGTCGAATTCGAGGGAGACAACAATATTGTTACTTTGCGTCCGCTTCTTCGCTTTGAACTCTCTCAGGCTGCTCCTGCGTAGCGGGTGCAGTTTGTGCTTTCTCCCAAACCAAACCGCGCCCAACAACGATTTTTTTCGGCTTCCGGATATTGGGCTTTGATTTCCCTCAGTACTGCTACGTCTTCGGGACTGGTGGTTTTGCCCGCCAGCACGGTATCGATGTAGGCCTGCTGCTCTTCCAGCTTGTTCTGTAACTGCACCGAGTTGTTATGGCTTGCCAGCAGTTCTTCAATTCTGGTGTCACTGCCCCCCGCATAGACTACTTTCACTTGCGGTTCTTTTTATACCCTGCCGCTTTCAGATTTGTGACCAGCAGAGTGGTAATTTTCTCGGCATTCCCTGTTCCGTTGACAATCAGCCCGACTGCACGTTCTTTGTAGTTCACCATTTTACGCAGCACGAAAAAACCTTCCTGCTGTTGTGCAGCGGCGATGGCATTGTTGGCTTTGGTATTAAACAGCTCCTGACGCACTAGTCCCGATGCCATATATCCGCTCGGAATCATCACTGCCAACACTACGGCTGTGATAATAATACGGTGCAGTCTGCGTTTGGTCTCACTTACCAGCCCCCTGCGCGGCAGCTTAAGTAGTTTGGAAAACAGTAGGGTGGAAAAAGCGATGAACACGCAGTTGATGGCAAACAGATAAAAAGCACCGAAAAAATAGTGCCAGTTACCGTGTGCCAGTCCATAGCCCGCAGTGCACAGAGGAGGCATCAGTGCAGTGGCAATTGCCACACCCGGGATGGCATTGCCTCCTTCTTTGCGCGTTAATGCCACAATGCCTGCACTACCGCCGAAGAAGGCAATTAACACGTCCCATAGGGTTGGCTGGGTACGTGCCAAAAGCTCGCTTTGTGCCTCTTTCAGCGGGGTTAGCAGGAAATACAGTGTAGCGGTAACCAAACTGATGGCGATGAACACAATAATATTGCGTGCTGCTTGGCGGATCAGTGCAGTATCGCCTACCGCGGCACCGTAACCCACACCGACGATCGGCCCCATCAACGGAGAAATCAACATCGCCCCAATCACTACCGCCGTGCTGTTTACATTCAAACCGATACTCGCCACGGCAATGGCAAACATCAATACCCACATGTTAGTTCCAGATACCCGCGTATTGGCACGGATGGCGGCATCGATTTTGTCAGGATGAGCTTGGTCATGTGCAAGGTTGAATACATCTTGCAGTTTGGTCATTGTGTGATTGTCTTGTACTTCCTGATTTTTACTATTTTTCCTGTTCTTGCATTTTCTTATCCTCAAATTTTAACGATTGTTTTGAATGCCACCTCACAATTGTGATCAAGGATAGGCGGCACACTTTTTTTATTAAGAAGCTATATTTTTAGTTTTGCAGAAGTCCAACCTTAGCTTTGCCAAGATGTCGATTCATTAGTTGAAGCTCACGTTTTCAGGTAGCCTTTTTCAGACGGCCTCCCTGCCCCGCGCCTTCCTTCTTCAGCAGCCAGGCCGAGAGCAGTACGTTCAGCCCCACGCCGAGCGATACGGTGATGCCGAAGGCGGCGACGGCGGGGGTGGTGCTGATGGCGAGCAGCAGGAAGGAGATGGCGGTGGTGAGGGCGGCGAGGAGGATGCCGCCGAGTTTGGCGGCGGGGGTTTCGCGGGCGGTGAGGGCGTAGACGGCGTAGTCCGCGCCCACGGCGGCCACCAAGAGCAGGCCGAACATGGCGAACAGGCTGACGGGCAGGCCGAGCCAGCCGAGCAGGCCTACCGTGGCGGCGGCGGCGGTGAGCGGCACCAGCAGGATCAGGCTGCCGCGGCGCGCGCCGAACACGCGCCACAGCACCAGCCACGCCAGCGCGAAGGAAGCGAGCTTTGAGCCAGGCGGCCTGGTTGCGGGTGTGGCGGAACAGGCCGTTCAGGTGCTGGCGCTTGTCGATCAGGCGGGCGCAGGCGCCGCCGTTTCGGTTGCATCGGCAGTTTTGCCAGCGCGGCGGCAAGATCGCCGCTGCCGGCGGCGCCCTGAATGCGCACGATATTGGCGTGCCGCGCGCCGATTTTGCCCAGATACAGGCTGCGCCACGCTTCGGCGATTTCAGGCTGCAAACCCTGCTCCAGCGACACCGGCGGCGCTTTTAGCGGCATCGCGCAGGGCAGCCTGAACGGTGGCGGCGGGCACGCCCAGCTGCTCGAATGCGGCGAAGTTTTCAGGCTGCTCGGCGATGTCGCGCAAACGGCGCTGCAGGCGGCGCTGTTCGTCCCTGCGGCAGCAGCCATTGGTTGAGCGACTGCACGCCTTTCAGGCTGCCTTGCGCCAACAGCGGTGCTAGGGCGGTTTCCACTTCGGCGTTGCGCCGCAGAAGTTCGTCGGTATTGCCGGCGGCCACCAGCACGAAGCGGCCGCTGCTGTCGCTGCCGCTGATGTCGGCCACGGCTTTGGTGTCGGCCAAGAGCGCCGGATCGAGCGCCGACCCAGTCGCGGATATCGTCCTGCCAGTTGCTTTTTCAGGCTGCCTGCGGCAGCAAACAGCAGCAGCGGCCACAGCAGCAGATGCACTTTGCAAGCAGCCGCGCGCCGCATCGCGCCGGCAAACCAGGTTTCGCGCGCGGCATAGCCTTTAAACAGCGGCGGCAGCAGCAAAACCGTTGCTGCAAAAGCGCCGCAGAGCGCGGCCACCGAAAAACACCGCCGTTTGGCGCAGCACCGGCAGCGGCGTGAACGCCAGCAGCAGATAGCCGGTAACGGTAATCGCCAGGCTGGCGCAAAACGCCGGCAGCACGCGGCGCATCGCCGGCACGCCCCTGCCAGCCGCGCTCGAATACCGAAGGCGCCAGCCAGTGCAGCGGAAAATCGACCATCATGCCGACCAGGCTGGTGCCGATCACCACCGCCAGAATATGGATGTGGCCGAACGGGCTGATCACCGCCGCCAGCCCCAGCAGCATGCCGGCAAACAGCGGCACAAACAGCGCCAGCACGCGCAGGCTGCGTGAACACCGCCAGCAGCAGGGCAAAGGTCAGCCCCCAGCCCCAGCGCCGACATCAGCGTGCTTTCGCGCTCGGATTTGTGTTTGGCATCGGCGGCAAACAGCGTGCCGCCGGCGGCAAGCACGCGGTAGCCCTGCGCGCCGCCGTATCGCGGGTGGCATCCAGCAGCGGCAGCAGTTTTTCCTGAGCGCCGATGCCGGTTTCAGGCAGCCCTGGCGCGCAGCAGCACCCAAGTAATGTTCTCATGTTCGGCAAACAGCATGCCGCTGGCGCTGTGCCATTGCAGGCGGCCGGCGGGCTGTTTGTGCTGCACGAAACGGCCGAAGCCCGGCCAGTCCTGCTCCAGCGGCAGCAGGTTTTGCGCGAACGGTCGGCGGCATCTTCAGCGCGGCTTTTGGAACAGGCCGCCGGATCGGTGTCCAGCAGCCGGCGGTTGGGCGCATCGAGCGCATTGACGCCCAGCGCGCGGATTTGCGCGCGCGCAGCGCATCCAAATCAGGGATTGATGCGGCTGTCCACCGCGGCAAACAGGCCGCTCTGGCGCCATTGCTGCGCGGTGTTTTCGGCGGCGGCAAAGGCCTGCTCGGCATCGTCGGCGCCCTACTAAGAGCAGAATCTGGCCGTTGAGCGCGCGTTCGTTGGCTTTGATCGGCGGCGCGCCACAGCTCATCCACGCCGCGCATCGGCCGGCAGCAGCGCGGCAAAGTCGGTCTGAATCCGGCCGCCCTGCGGCAGCCAGATGGCCAGCAGCACTCGCGGCCGCCGCCAGCAGCAGCGCATACAGCCGCGCCCATTTAGCCATGCAAGCGCCACCCTGCCCGGAAGCGCAGGCGGTGTCGCCCTGGGTGATGGAAAAGTGGATTTTGCGCTTGGCCTCGTCGTAGCGCAGCGTCAAATCGACGGTGTCGTTCGGCCGCACAAAGTGCTGGTATTTCAGGTTTTCAATCTGTTTTGACGCCGCCGTTTGCCCAGCCCAACGACGCCGCCAGATCCATCGCCCACTGCACTTCGATAACGCCCGGCACCAGCGGGAAGGTGGCGAAATGGCCGCCGAACCAGGCTAGATCGAGCGGCACGCAGCCTGAAAACGGTAGCTGCCGCTACTTTTGGGTCTTGTTCGATTAAACGCCATTGCGGCGCGGTTTGCGGTACGGTAAAGGCAGCCTGAAAGTCCTGCTCGCCGATTTTCGCCTGCGGATTGCGCGGCAGCTCGGCGGCAAAGCGCCAGTAGCGCGGCAGCGCAGCGGTGTCCCTGCGTTTGCGCCAGATGGCGGCGCAGCGCGTCGATCACGGCGGCGCGCCCTTTTTCGCGCCACGCGGCGATACCTTCGGCATTGAGCGCCACCCAGGCGGCGATGCGCCCGTGCTGCGGGTGGCGGCCGCAATGGGCGTCGTCCGTCCACGGATGCTCGATCAGGTCGTGCTCGATTTGGTTGAGCGACACGCGCTTGTCTTCAAATTTGATGATGCGGTCTTGGCGGCCGAGCAGTTTCAGGCTGCTGCCGGCCAGTTCGGCGGCATCGGCGGTCTGCTGGCGGCCTGCCGTCCACGGCGCTTCCAGCGCCAGCGTGCCGTCGCCGCTGATTTCGGCGGAAACTGCCGGCAGCAGCGTCCACGCGCCGCCGCCTTCGCGCAGCGCCACCGCGCCGGTTTCGGTGCTGCCGTACACGTCGTGCGGGAAAAAGCCGAGTTTGCCGTGCAGCATTTGGGCGGTGTTATCGGGCAGCATGCCGCCTGCGCTGATAATGCCGCGCAGGTTTTGCTGCAGCCGCGGCCAGTCGCGCGCTTCGCCCAAGCGGTTCAGCAGCGCGGGACTGGCAATCCAGATGCAGGGCGATTTGCTGGCGGCAATCAGGTGCTCGGGATAAACGCGACTGGCGCCGGCCGAGCACCCAGCCGCAGGCAAGCGCGGCGAAGATGCGGAAACTCAGGCTGCACAAATGCTGCGGGCTGACGCTGCCGTGCGCCGTCAAAACCGCGCCACGCCGTCGGCAGCCGCCGCGCCAGCGCCGCCGCTTCGGCCTGCATCTGGGCAAAGGTTTTTCGATGACTTTCGCTTCGCCGGACGAGCCTGGAAGTTTTTCAGCCGCAGGCGGGCGCCGGCGGCCGGCAGCGGCATTGCCTGCGCCGGCGCGGCGGCCTGCCTCGGCAGCGGCGCCGTAGTGCCATTGGCGGCCTGAAAGCGTTTCATCGTCGCTCAGCCACAGCGCGCCGGCCTGATCCGCCCAGCTGCGGTTGGCATCAGCCAGATTGGGCGGGCAGATACACTTCGGCGCCCGCCTGCCAGGCTGCCAGCAGGGCGGAGGCAAAACGGGCGCCGTCGTCAAACCACAGCGCCACGGCACGCACGTCGTTTTCGCGCAGCCGAACCGCCAGCGCGGCGGTGGCGGCGGCAAACTGCGCGGTCGTCCAGTTTTCCGCCAGCAGCGCGTCGGCGGGGCGGTGGAGCAGGGAAAGCAGGGGGAAGCGGTAGCGGACATTTTTCAGGCTGCCTTGGCGGCGGATGGAAAAACGGCGCGCATTATAGCGCGCCGGCAAAAGCAGCAGCCTGAAAGACGGCAGGCGGATCTTTCAGGCTGCTTTGTGGGTTTGTTGCGCTTTTTGGTGCGCGGTGCACCCTCTGGCTTTTCATCACAGCAGCCTGAAGCGCTGAACAACCCGCCGTAGGGTACGCATCGCGCACCATAGTGGGCGTTTATGGGGTTTCAGGCTGCCTTTTGCTTTTCAGGCTGCCTATTCCAGCGCCTGCTTGGCGGCGGCATCCAGGGCTTGGTCGGTTTGCAGCCGTTCAAACTGCATCACCGTGCGGTCGCCCTGTTTTTTTCTTTTAAGCTCGATGCGGCGCACCAGCTTATCGCCGCTGATGGTGATATTTTTCAAACACCCTGTTTCATCACCACGGTTTTGAGCAGCAGCAGCAGCTGCCAGTCGCCGGCGCTGCCGCTGAGTTTGAGGGGTGAAGTGGCGCTGCAGCTCGGCGGTGTCGCCGCCGAGTACCGCCATAAACAGTTTGACTTGGGCAGCCTGCGTGCTCTGGCTGCCGTTGCTTTTCCAGGTGCCAGAGGCATCTTGGCGGCTGATGCCGTCGCGGCGCACGCGCAGGCGCAGCTCGAAGGGTTTTTGCAGATGCCAGAACAGCCTCGTAGCCGGGGCGCAGGGCGAAGCGGCCGCTGGTCGTTACCGGCTTGTCGAGAGTGCGCAGGTATTTTTGCTGGGTGAAGCGCCCCCTGCACGGTTTTGGGCGACTGCAGCTGGGCGGTGAGTTCGCGGCTGTCGAAGGCGTGGCGGCGGCGGCCAGGCACAGGGCGGTGAGGGCGGCGAGTAGTTTGTTCATGGGCTTGTCCTTCGGGTGTGGGCAGCCTGAAAAGGGGAAAAACGGCTTTCAGGCCGCTTTTTCAGGCTGCTGGGTCGGTTTAGCTTTTGCCGTCGGCTTTGGCCCGGCGGCACGTCGGTTTCTGGCGCCGGGCGCTTGGTCGGGTTTTTGCCGCCGTCTTTGCCGTCTTTTCCATCTTTGACATCGGCGGGGCTTTCGCTTTCAGGCTGCGGCCAGAACAGCACCGAGGGCTTTTCGCGGACAATCTGCCAGAAGGCGGCAAACACGCCCCACCAGCTGTCGATTTTGGTTTCGCGCGAGCGCAGCGCCACCCACAGGGTGATGGAAAAACTCACCAGCAGATTGACGCCGCCGATCATCAGTACAAACACAATGCTGCGGATAAACACCCACAGGCTGAGGGCCGCCGCTGGCAACGGTGTAGCTGACGTTGGCCGAAGAGAAGGCGACGTGGCGGATGTCGAGCGGCAGGCCGGTGGCGTGGCCGAAAAAGCCGGTGATGCCCAGCAGCATGCCGAAGCAGACATTACCCACCAGCGAGCCGTAGTTGCGGTGCCAGTAGTCGGCAAACCAGTTGCGCGCGCGTTGGGGCAGCAGGCGTTTGAGCAGGGGATGGTGGCGCAGGCGCATCCGCAGGTTGAGGTAGTCGCAGCGGTTGTCGAAAAAAGCCGGAGATGATGCCGGAGCAAAACAGCCACACGCCGGCGATGGCGGCATACCACAGGGTGGGGGCCGGCGGGGTCGATGGCTTTGAGCTGGTAGCGGATTTGCGCGTCGTTGAGCAGCGGCGTGCCGTGGTACAGGCCGTAAAACAGGGTAATCAGCAGCGCCAGGGTGGCCGCGACAAACATATTGCCGAACACCGCCACGCCCTGCGAGCGGAAAACGTCCACCAAAAGCTGCGCCAGCTTTTGGTTGACCGCGCGCTTGCCGTCGTTGCGCTCGACGGCGGCGGCGATGGTGGAAGCGGTCATCGCCGGCTGCTTGGTGGCGACGGTGCCGTGCAGCACGAAAATCAGCATGAAGCCGATGCCGTAGTTCAGGCCTTCGGCGATGCTGCGCCAGAAAATGGTTGTCGATTTTGGTGCCCAGATAGATTTTAAACAGCGACATCAGCGCAATCAGCACGCCGCCGCCGGCTGCGGAATAAAACAGGCCGCGGAATTCTTTTTTGTTGCGGGTGATGTAGTGCTCGCCGTGGTCGCTGGTATTTTGGGTGATGCTGCGCGAGAGCATTTCACGCTGCGCTTCCGCAGCCAGGAAATGCTGTGCTGCTCGGCGGCGGCGTTGGCCAGCGTGCCGGTAAGCTCGAGCAGGCAGCGCGGCGGGAATCTGCTCGGGCGAGAACACGTCCATCAAGAGCGTCATGCGGTTAAGCGTCTGCTCCAGCCGCTCCAGCAGGTGCGCCACGCCCAGCGACGAGCCGGCGCCGGCGCCGGTGCCGCGTTTGCGCAGGTGTTCGACCTGGCGGCGGCACTGGTCGAGCATCACATACAGATGGCTGTCGTCAAAAGGCGTGTTGCTGCTGCGCGCTTCCACCCAGTGCGCCACTTCGCGCTTAAGGGCGACAAAGGGCGAATCGGCATCCAGCAGTCTGGTGTCGAGCCGGATTAAGTCGGGCTCTAGCTCTTCGGCCGCCACCCAGATCGACAGCATTTCCACTGCGTACAGTCCTTCCTGGCGCAGGTAGCGGTGCACGGTTTCGCGCTCGCTCTCGCCCGCTGCCGCGCGCAGCAGCCGCAGCAGCGACGCCCACAGATGAATCGGCACCGCCGTCAGCCAGCGGCCGTCGTGCTCGTCGCTAAACAGAATGGCAAACACGTCGCGCAGGTCTTTGGGGTCTTTGTAGGACGGATTGATGCGCTCGTACAGGCGGTCGGCCAGCTCGCGGCCGAAGCCTTCGCGTGAGAAAATGCCCACGCTGATAAACAGCGGATACAGGCGCACGCTGCCGAGCCAGCGGCAGAACATCGACGCCGTCTGCGCGCGCAGCTGCGGGTCTTTTTCCAGCAGCGACAACAAGGCCTGCACCCGCTGCGGCGCGCGCTTGGCCTTGCCGCGGCGCAGCCAGACCGTCAGCGCCTTGAGCAGGCCGAAGGCATCGTTGCGCGCCGCGCACAGCGCCACGAAATCGGCCAGTTTTTTTTCGTTCAAACGAACAACCATTGCGGCAAAACTCCTTTTCAGGCTGCCTGAAAGACTGCCCCGCCCGCCGTTTGCAAGCGGCTGCCTGAAAGCGGGCGGAAACATCAAAAGGGGACGATTATACCGCCAAAATCCGCTCCGCCCGCCGCAGCCACCCGTTTGCGCTTTTCAGGCTGCCTGAAAAGCTCCGAGCAGGCAGCCTGAAAAGCGCTGCCGGCCGCCCCGCCACACTTGTCCGCCGGCGGGAAACTCTCTATAATCCGCTGGCTTTCGTTTTGGAAGCCTTTTTATTTTTCAACCAAACGCTCGCATTTGCCGCGAAAGGGTGCTTTGATTTGCAAAAGTTCTTGCGCAAATGTCTGCTTTAACCTTTGTAAGGAAATTCAATGTCTCAAATCACCATGCGCCAGATGATGGAAGCCGGCGTACACTTCGGCCACCAAACCCGTTACTGGAACCCGAAAATGGAGCAATACATTTTCGGCGCGCGCTAACAAAATCCACATCATCAATCTGGAAAAACCCTGCCGCTGTTTCCAGGCTGCCCAAGAAGCCGTCCGCCGTCTGGTTGCCAATAAAGGCACTGTACTGTTCGTCGGCACCAAGCGCCAGGCACGCGACATCATCCGCGAAGAAGCCACCCGCGCCGGCATGCCCTATGTCGATCACCGCTGGTTGGGCGGCATGCTGACCAACTACAAAACCGTCAAGCAGTCGAGTCAAACGCCTGGAAGAAAAAGCCGCCATTTTGGAAAACGGCGAAGCCAGCGGCTACAACAAAAAGAGCTGCTGGACATGACCCGCGAAGTGGAAAAACTGCAGCGCTCGCTCGGCGGCATCAAAGACATGAAAGGCCTGCCCGACGCCATTTTCGTGATTGACACCGGCTACCAGCACGGCACCATCGTTGAAGCCGCCAAACTCGGCATTCCGGTTATCGCCGTTGTCGACAGCAACAACAGCTTCGACAATGTGGACTACATCATCCCCGGCAACGACGACTCCGCCAAAAGCCATCCGCCTGTACTGCCGCGGCATCGCCGACGCGGTACTGGAAGGCAAAAACCAGTCGCTGCAGGGAAACCGTAGCCGCCGCACGGGCTGCTGCCGAAGCACAATAAGCGGGGCATTCCCGCACAAGGGGCGTCCGCCCTTTTTCCCTTTCAGGCAGGCTGTCCGCCCTTTTCAGGCAGCCTGCCCCGTTTTTGAATGCGGCATCGGCCGCAACACTGTAGGAGTTTGAAAAATGGCGAATATTACTGCGAAAAATGGTTTGCCGACCTGCGCGCCGCCACCGGTCTGGGCATGATGGAATGCAAAAAGCGCTGGTGGAAGCCGACGGCGACGATGGCCAAAAGCCGAAGAAATCCTGCGCATCAAATCCGGCGCCAAAGCCGGCAAACTGGCCGGCCGTACCGCCGCCGAAGGCGTGCTGGCCTACGCCATCGAAGGCAATGCCGGCGCGCTGGTGGAAATTAACTGTGAAACCGACTTTGTTGCCAAAGACGCCGGTTTCCTGGCTTTCGCCAGTCCGTAGCCAAAACCGCGGTAGCGAAAAACCCGCTCCGTTGAAGATTTGGCCGCGCTGGTGGAAGAAGAGCGCAAAGCCGTGATCGCCAAACTGGGCGAAAAACATCAGCGTGCGCCGCTTCCAGCTGATCGAAAACCGCCAACTCGCTGACCGCCTACATCCACGGCGCCGCCGCCAACGAAGGCGTGCTGGTGGAATACAAAGGCGCCGAAGACGTTGCCCGCAAAGTCGGCATGCACATCGTCGCCGCCAAACCGCAATGCGTTTCCGAAGACCAGGTTGACGCCGAAACCGTGGAAAAAGAGCGCCACATCTACCCAGCAGGCCATCGAGTCCGGCAAACCCGCCGACATCGCCGCCAAAATGGTTGAAGGCCGCATCAAAAATTCCTTGCCGAAGTGACCCTCAACGGCCAGGCTTTCGTGATGAACCCCTGACCAGACCGTTGCCCAGTTCCTGAAAGAGAACGGCGCCGAAGTGGTGAATTTCGTCCGCTACAAAGTGGGCGACGGCATCGAGAAAAAAGAAGTCGATTACGCCGCCGAAGTGGCTGCTGCCGCCAAAGTGTAAACGGAACCGCATCCGAACACCCGCAGGCAACTGCGGGTGTTTTTTCGTTTTCAACAGAAAAGCAGCCTGAAAACCATGATTTTTGGCTTTCAGGCTGCTTTTTGCCGTTTTGGCAGGCTTGAAAAGACGTGTTTGCTCGCGGTTTCAGGCTGCCTGCGGGTCAAAAACCGACTATCCGCGCGTAATCGACGGCAGCTTTGCAATGCCCGTCCCAGTCCGGCCGTTCGGCCTGCTCGCAAAAGGTGGTGAGCCGGCCCAGCTGCGGGTGATCGAGTTCGATGCGCCAGCGTTCGGGCTGGCGGAAGATGCCGGCGATGCGGCAGCTTTCGCCTTCGCCGCCGAGACGGATGGCGTCGGGCGGCACATAGCGCGTTTCGCTGACGTTCAGGCAGCCGAGCAGGCGGGCGGCGGCGGCGGATGCCGGCCGCGCCAGTATTTGCTGCGGCGTGCCGTGCTGGATGATGCGGCCGTCGGCCAGCAGGGCGATGGCATCGGCGGTCAGGCAGGCTTCGGCGGGGTCGTGGCTGAGCAGCACAGCGGGCACGGCGCAGCGGACAACCTGTTCGCGCACCTGCGCCTGTAATTGGCTGCGCAGCATGGTATCGAGACTGGAAAAGCGGTTCGTCCAGCAGCATTACCTGCGGCTCGGCCAGCAGCGCGCGCGCCAGCGCCACCCGCTGCTGTTCGCCGCCGGAAAGAGCGGTAACGCGGCGCTCGGCAAGCGCGGCCATGCCCAGCTGCCCGAGCACGGTTTCGGCGCGGCGGCGGGCTTCGGCTTTGGGCGTGCCGCGCAGGCTCGGGCCGAAAGCGGCGTTCTGCCACACGTTCAGATGCGGCAGCAGGGCGAAATCCTGAAACATCATCGCGCAGCCACGCCGCTGCGGCGGCAGGCCGTTGAGCCGGCGGCCGGCCAGCAGGATGTCGCCGCTGTCGGGTTCGGTCAGGCCGGCGATCATATTGAGCAGCGTCGATTTGCCGCTGCCGCTGGCGCCGAGCACCGCCAGAATGCGGCCGTTTTTCCACCGTCAGGCTGATGTCGCGGGCAACGGTTTTGGCGGGGAAGCGTTTGCAGATGTTTTCAGTTCGAGCATGGCGGCCACTCGGGAAACAGGGTAAGGGCGGCTATCGTAGCAGGGTTTGCTGCCGCCGGTGGGTTTTTGCGGCTTTCAGGCTGCCTGAAAAGCGTAAGGGCATCTTTTTCAGGCTGCCTGATTGTCGCTTTCCAAGATGGCCAGCCAGCTTTTCAAATCCTGTTCCAGGCGCTGCCGCGTTGCAGGGTCGAGCTTGTCGAGCAGGCGCTGTTCGTTGGCCACGTGGGGGAAGACGGCCTGTTCGATCCTCTCTTTGCCGCTGGCACTCAGGCGCACCAGCAGGCTGCGGGCGTCTTCGGGGTTGGGCAGGCGCTCGATCCAGCCTTCGGCTTCGAGCTTTTTCAGGCGGGTGCTGATGGTGCCGGAGCTGACCATCAGCGACGAGTAAAGCTCGGTGGGGGTGAGCGTGTAGGGCGCGCCGCTGCGGCGCAGGGTGGCGAGTACGTCAAACAGCCCGCCGCCCAGCCCGTGCGCGGCAAATACCCGCTCAATTCGCGGTCGATCTGCGCGGCGCAGCGTTTGAGCCGGCCGATCAGTATCATGTTTTCCGCTGCCAAAGCGGGCAGCTCTTTGTGCCATTGGGCGGCGATGGCATCCACCGCGTCTTGCTCTCGGGCGTTCATGGCGTCTCCTTTGTACGGTTGCTCAGTCAGCGCGCTATTTTATCTTGACAGCAAGACAGTTGCTGCGTTAATTTGTCTCGCCATTAAGATGAATCCATAAACTGCTTTTTCAGGCTGCCTGATCCCGCCCGAACGCATCCGCCAGGAAAACCCATGTCCGCCGCCCGCAACCGCGATTTGCTGATTACCGCCCCTTGCCCCCGCTGATTTGGGGCAGCACTTATCTGGTTACCGCAATTTCTGCCGCCCAACCGCCCGTTTACCGCCGCGCTGATCCGCGTGCTGCCCGCCGGTTTGCTGCTGCTGGCCTACACCCGCCGCGCGCCCGCACGCGGCGAATGAGCGCAGGGTGGTACTGCTGGGGTATGCTCAATATCGGCCTGTTTCAGGCCATGCTGTTTTGTTTCCGCCTACCGCCTGCCGGGCGGGCTGGCGGCCACGCTCAGCTCGACGCAGACGCTGATGATTCTGCTGCTGGGCTGGCTGATCGGCAAAAACATGCCGCCCAAAGCCGCATGGGGCTGGGCGGCGGCGAGGGTGGCGGGCATCGCGCTGATGGTGCTGTCGCCGCAGGCTCGGTTTGACAGCTGGGGCATGGCGGCGGCGCTCACCGGCGCGGCGGGCGTGGCGCTGGGCGTGTATCTGTCGAAACACTGGCGCATTTCGCTGAACGCGCTGGCCTTTACCGGCTGGCGGTTATTGTTTGGCGGACTGTTTCTGCTGCCCGCCGCCCTGCTGCCTGGAAACGCCGCCCGACACGCTGACGGCGGCCAATATCGGCGGTTATCTCTATCTGAGCCTGTTTGGCGCGGTGTTTGCCTACGCGCTGTTTTTTCGCGGCATCGCCAAAGCTGCCGCCCGCCGTAGTTTCTTCGCTCGCCCTGCTCAGCCCCGTGTGCGCCTTTGTGCTGGGCTGGCTGTTTCTGGGGCAGAGCATGGACGCCAAATCACTCTTGGGCTTCGCGCTGGCGCTGTCGTCGATTTTCGGCGTGCAAAAGGCGATGCGCCAGGCATCGAGCAGTCTGAAAAGTAAAAAGCAGCCTGAAAACCGAAAACCGGGTTTCAGGCTGTTTTTACAGCGTTTTATCTTCGGCTTCGGCGCAGAAAAACGAATACAGCAGTTTGATGGTTTCGCCCACGCGCGCATCGGCCAGATAGTAGAGCCGCTCGCGGTGCTTGGTTTCGCAGGCCACCAGCCCCGCTTCGCGCAGCAGGGCCAGTTATGTAGAAGTGGCCGCCTGCGGCAGGCCGGTAAGCTGCGAAAGCTCGGTAACGTTGCGTTGCGCTTCGTGCAGGTTGCACAGCACGGCCAGGCGGTTGGGGTTGGCCAGCAGCTTCAAAAAGGCGGCGGCTTCTTCATAGGGGGATTTTCGGTGTCCATGATGGCGGGTTTGCGGTGTGTTTTTGTTTTTAAAAGATGTTTCAGACGGCCTTTGTCGGTATTGCAAAGGCCGTCTGAAAATATTGTGCAGGCGGATTGTACCAGCTTTGCTTTCAAGCCTGATTCCACGGCATCCGCGCCAGCAGTTTGGCCATGCCGCAAAATCCGGTCAGCCCCGCCGTGAGCAGCCCAGCGCCCACCAAAGCGGCGAGCAGGTAAAACACGGGGAGAAAAACGCGCCGCCGATGACGCTGATCAGCACCAGCGAGCCGGCGCCAATCTGCACCTGCCGCATCATATCCAGCGGCGCGCTGCGGTCGGTGACGGTGGGCAGTCCGGCTTTTTCCACGCCTGCAGGCCGCCGTCCAAAATATAGGCCGTGCGCCCGTTTGCCGCTGCCGCCAGCGTTGCCGCTGCCTGCGCGGTGCGCATGCCCGACAGGCAATGGAACACCAATATATCGGCATTGGCGGCGGCAGACGGCAGTTTTTCCGCCAACTCATCGGGCGCGATGCACAGCGCTTGGGCAATATGCTCGCGCCGGTATTCGGCTGGGCTGCGGATGTCGATAAGCAGCACTTCTCCGCCGAGCTTGCCGATTTCGTCCGCGCCGATGCGCGGCAAAGTGCCCGCCGCGCTCATTTTTTACCAACCGGACAAGTATTGATGCCGAGCAGGCTGTACAGCAGGCAGCTTGACATTAAACCGGTAGCCAGCGGCACACGCCGATCCAGCCCCACCAGCCGATATAGCCCGTTAGCGCGCCCGCGATTAGGGCGATACCCAAAACAATCCGGATAATCCGGTCGATTGTGCCGACATTTCGTTTTCATGTTCATCTCCTGAGAAGTATATATAAGTAATTTTATATATGTTGAATGATAGATGAAAAGACGGCGGCTTGTCAAACTCAGGGCGGTGCTTTCAGGCTGCCTGAAAGTTTTATAAAAAGCCTGAAGCTGCCTGAATACCGTCTTGCCATTGATATGGAAAAAGCAGCCTGAAACCGAAAATCGGGTTTCAGACTGCCTTTAACATTGCCTTATTTACTATCCAGCTTCGGAATCACCGCGCCTTCGCCCAGTTGCACCAATCCTGCTTGGGCGTAAACCCCCAGCTTGGCGCGGGTGTCGGAAATGTCCAAGTTGCGCATGGTGAGCTGGCCGATGCGATCCAGCGGGGTGAAGGCGGCGTTTTCCACTTTTTCCATGCTTAATCGTTCGGGCTGGTAGGTGAGATTGGGCGATTCGGTGTTGAGAATGGAGTAGTCGTTGCCGCGGCGCAGTTCCAGCGTGACTTCGCCTGTAATCGCGCGGGCCACCCAGCGTTGCGCCGTTTCGCGCAGCATCAGCGCTTGGCTGTCAAACCAGCGCCCTTGGTACAGCAGTCTGCCCAAGCGCAGGCCGTTGATGCGGTATTGTTCAATGGTGTCTTCGTTGTGGATGCCGGTAACCAAAGCGCTCGTAGGCGATGTGGAACAGCGCCATGGCTGGGGGCTTCGTAGATGCCGCGTGATTTGGCTTCGATGATGCGGTTTTCGATTTGGTCGCTCATGCCCAAGCCGTGCCGCCCGCCGATTTGGTTGGCTAGCTAAAAGAGTTCTACCGCGTTGGCAAAAGTTTTTGCCGTTGAGCGCAACGGGCACGCCTTCTTCAAAGCGCACGGATACGGTTTCGGCTTTGATTTCATGTGTTCATCCCAAAATGCCACGCCCATGATGGGTTTGACGATTTTGATGCCCGAATTTAAAAACTCAAATCTTTGGCTTCGTGGGTGGCGCCGAGCATATTGGAATCGGTGGAATAGGCTTTCTCACCGACATTTTTGTAATCAAAGCCGTTGGCAATCAAGAATTTGGACATTTCTTCGCGCCCGCCCAGCTCATCAATAAATTGCTGATCCAGCCACGGTTTGTAGATTTTTCAGCGCGGGGTTGGTGAGCAAACCATAGCGGTAGAAGCGTTCAATGTCGTTGCCTTTGTAGGTGCTGCCGTCGCCCCAGATGTTCACGTCGTCTTCTTTCATGGCGGAAACGAGCATGGTGCCGGTCACGGCGCGGCCGAGCGGGGTGGTATTGAAATAGGGCACGCCGCCGGTGGAAATGTGGAACGCGCCGCATTGGATGGCAGCGATGCCTTCGTGTGCCAACTGCGCGCGGCAATCGATTAAGCGGGCGTTTTTCTGCGCCGTATTCCATCGCCTTTTTGGGAATGGCGTTGTAGTCGTCTTCGTCGGGCTGGCCGAGATTGGCGGTGTAGGCGTAGGGCAGCGCGCCTTTGAGTTTCATCCACAGCAATGCGGCGGAGGTGTCCAGCCCGCCGGAAAAGGCGATACCGACTTTTTGGCCGACGGGGAGGGATTGGAGAATGGTGTGGTTCGAACTCATATTTTTTCCTTTGCAAACGGGTGAATCAGGCTGCCGATTATATGCGGATGTACCGGCGCTTTCATGGCAAAAGGCAGCCTGAAAGCGGGTTTTCCGTTTTCAGGCTGCCTTCGCCTTATCCCAATCGAAAAGCAGCCTGAAAGTCCCCAAGCAAATTTGGAAATCCATACAGGGCGCCAGCCATGCAAAAGGCAGCCTGAAAAACTTTTCAGGCTGCCTTTTTGTCTCGTGCGGGATTTAGTCGTCGATTTTCTCTTTCAGAATCCGCAGGTCGGGGTAGGAGAGTTTGATGTCGTATTCGACATTGCCTTTGTAGGCATCGACATCGAATGCGGGGCGACCGCGGTGGTCGTCGGCTTCGATTTTTGTACACGCAGTAGCCGCGCTTTTCGAGCATTTTTACCGCTTTGGCGCGGTTTTTGCTCGTAGGCGGGAGTCTTGGTGCATTTTGTATTCGATGTAGTCGTCGGCCACGGCGGCGCCGGAGATGGCGATCAGGGCGGCAAGCATCAGTTTTTCATTTTTGGTCCTTTCGTGTTGTTTAGGGCGTCTTGTTCGACGTGGGCGGATTATAGGCGGCGACAATTTGCGGAAAATTAGCGCGGCAAAAATATCGGGCGGGAGTAGGGCGGCGGGGTTTTCAGGCTGCCTGAAAACGGGCAGCCTGAAAGTTTGGCATGCCGTATGCCTTGCCTGCGCTTTCAGGCTGCCGTCGGTGCTTTGCTGCAGGCAGCCTGAAAGCCAAAAACGCCTGCCGTTAATCGGGCGGGCGGCGGGGCGTTTTCAGGCTGCTTCGGCCGGATCGGCGGTTACCGAATAGACTTGGCTGCTGTTGCAGGCATCGTTCAGAACGGCCAAAAACGGCGGCGGCCAGACCGTTGCGGGTCATGTAGCCGGCGGAACAGGGGTGTCGCTGCCGCTCAGGCGGTAGGCTTTGCTCTCGCCGTTGCCCAGGCCGCAGGGGCGCAGGATGCTCCAGTTCAGGCTGCTTTGGCGCAGTACGTTTTCTGCTTCGGTTTTGGCCTGCACGGCTTCGCCGAGCGCCTGTTTGAAAGCGCTCGCTCATGCCCGTCCACTGTTCGCCGCAGCCCATGCTGGTGATAAGGATGAAGCGGGCGTTGGGGGCGTGGCGTTCGGCGGCGCGGATGATGTGGATGTTGCCGGTGGCGTCGCTGCGGATGCCGGCTTCGTTTTTGCCGCCGACAAAGCTGATAACGGTGTCGGGACGGCTGCGCTCGAAGGCGGCATCGACGGCGGCTTCATCGAGCACGTCGGCGTGAATCACGGGGATGTTGCGCACGGCGAAAAAAAGCCGTCGTCGGCAGCGCGCAGCACGGCGGTCAGGTTGTGGCCGCCGTGCTGTTCGATAAAAAGCGCGGCCAGCGGCGCCGTTGGCACCGAAGAGCAGGATCATGGTCAGGCTCCTTCAAACAGCTTGCGCATGGCTTCGAGCTGGGTGGGCTTTGGGTTCGCCGTTTTTCGTCGCGGCCGACGAAGATTTTGGAACATGGCGCCGCCGTTTTTGTTCATAAAGTTGAGGCGAGCAGGTGGCTTTGCCCATAAAGGGGCGCTCCATCAGGTAGATGCGCTGGCAGTTTTCGCAATAGATGTGGCCGTGCGCCGCCGGCTTCGGCTTCCTGGAAGTTGTAAAAAGCCGTGGCCGACTTTGCCGTTGGGCGGTTTGCCGGTTACTTCGACGATGGCGTCGGGGTGTGGGCGATAAAGGTAACGGCTTCGTTCCAGCCGGCCACCGCCTGCAGAAATTCGACGATGCGGCTACCTTCGGTGTGGCGGATCATGTTGTCGGGCAGGCAGCGGATCACGTCTTCGAGGCTGCACTGGTGTTTGGCGGCGAGCATTTCGAGAATCTGGCCGGGATTGTCGGCCAGCGACTGGCACCAGTACGGTTTGCTGTTCGGCGGAGAGCGGTGAAGACATGGAATTTTTCCTTTCCTGAAGTTTGCGGGAGGCAAGCATCAGCTTGCGGGTAAGGTGGGCGACCAGTAGCGGCCGCTGGTGTTGAGGCAGGCGATGCCGTCTTGATCGATTTCGAGCAGCGCGATTTTCTGCCATTGGGCGATGAGTTTTTTGCGCTTCGGGGCGGCCTGAAAACAGCGAGGTGTCGATGCGGCCGAGTTCGATATCGTGCTGGACGCGGCCGAGCAGGGTTTTTGTGTTCGCCGTGGCGGCTCATAAACGACAGGTTTTTGCTGCCTTTGGGCGTGTCGAGATAGCTTTTCAAATCGCCCTGCACCTGATAGCTGAAACGGCGGGTGTTGCCGCCGGCACCAGAGCCGAAGGCCAGGCAGGGCATATTGGATTTGACTAGAGGTATTGTAAAGGGTTGCGCTCGCCGCGGCCGGGATAGAGCGAAGTGGTTGTTGCTCACCTGCTGCAGCCCTGCTCGCGCAGATGAGGCGACGGCGTGAGCGTACTGGCGCGACTGCATGTCAGCCCGGGTGGCACGGGGAAGGCGCCTTTTTCGATCGGCATGCGGTTGATGGGCAAAAGGGTAGCAGTTAAAAGCGTAGAGTATCGAGACCGGAGGCGGAAGCGACAGAGGCCAGCTCAAATCGCGCTGCCAGACATCATCGTTTTTGGGCGGGCAGGCCGAACATCAAATCGACAACAATCACCGCATCCAGCCGGCACAGATCTGCAGATAGGGCCAGCGCTTCTTCGCCGCTGTTTTTGCGGCCGAGCCGCTTGCGGATGGCGGTATTGAAAGTCTGCACGCCGATGGAAATGCGCGTGGCGCCGGCGTCGATGCAGGCTTGGGCTGTCCATGCCGAAATGGCTCATGCGGCCTTCAACGGTAAATTCGCAATCGTCGGCCAGCGGCGATATGTAGTAGCAGGCACGAATCAGGCGTGCCAAGTCTTCGCTGATGCAGCGCGGTCGGCGTGCCGCCAGCGAAATACACCGCGCGGATTTTGCCGCCGATGCTACGCTGCTCGGCTTCGCAGGCCATTTCTTCGATAACTTTATCGACATAAACCGCGCTGTAGCCGTCTTTCCAAGCATTGCGGTAGAAACCGCAGAACACGCAGTGGTTGGCGCAAAAAGGGGATGTGCAGATAGGGCTAGCGCGTCTTCGTTGATCAGCTGCGCCAAATCCTGCTGCCAGATTTGCTGCCATTGCTGCTGGGGCAGCGGCACCCGCCCCAAATCGGCATCAGCGCCTGACGCTCGGGAAAAGCGTCGGGCGCGGCTTCAGTGTTGCGCCAGCTGATGGTTTTGGATCATGCGGTACCGCCAAATGTAAAGAAAATGGCGGCAATTGTAAATGATTTTTCAGCAGTGCTGCGATTGATTTACATCAAGGCGCGGAATTTTTGGAAGATTGTTGCGATACCGGCTGAAACCAACAAAAAGCAGCCTGAAAACCGTTTTTCCGGCTTTCAGGCTGCTTTTTACCCTACGTGCTTAGGGTGCAAACGCTGCTTAACGTTTGTTATCCAATTCGCCCGCGCAGTTTTTGGTTACGGCCATCATCACTTCGAGCTGTTCCAGCGTTTCTTTCCAGCCGCGGGTTTTCAGGGCCCGCAGTCGGGGTTGACCCACAGGCGCTCGACGGGCACGACTTCCATCGCTTTGCGCAGCAGGTGTTCGACTTCGCCTTCGGTCGGCACGCGCGGGCTGTGGATGTCGTACACGCCCGGACCGATGTCGTTGGGGTATTTGAAGTCGCCGAACGCGGTCAGCAGCTCCATGTCGGAGCGCGAGGTTTCGATGGTGATGACGTCGGCGTCCATGCTGGCGATGGCGGGCAGGATGTCGTTGAACTCGGAGTAGCACATATGGGTGTGAATCTGGGTGCTGTCTTCTGCGCCGGTGGAAGACAGGCGGAAGGCTTCGCACGCCCAGGCGAGGTATTCGTCCCATTGCGCTTTTTTCAGCGGCATGGCTTCGCGGATGGCGGGCTCGTCAATCTGGATGACTTTGATGCCGGCTTTTTCCAAGTCCAGCACTTCGTCGTTCAGGGCGAGGGCGATTTGTTTTGGCGACGACCGACGGCGGGATGTCGTCGCGCACAAACGACCATTTGAACATGGTAACCGGGCCGGTGAGCATGCCTTTCATCGGGCGTTTGGTCAGGGTTTCGCGTAGGACGACCAGTAAATGGTCATCGGCGCGGGCGGGAGACGTCGCCGAAGATGACGGGCGGTTTGACGCAGCGGCTGCCGTAGCTCTGCACCCAGCCGAACTGGGTGAAGCAGTAGCCGGCGAGCTGTTCGCCGAAGTATTCGACCATGTCGTTGCGCTCGGCTTCGCCGTGGACGGGCACGTCGATTTCAGTTTTTCCTGCACTTCGACGCAGTAGGCGATTTCTTTTTTTCATCGCAGCGTCGTAATCGGCGGCGGAGAGTTCGCCTTTTTGAAGGCGGCGCGCGCCTGGCGGATTTCGGCGGTTTGCGGGAAGGAGCCGATGGTGGTGGTGGGCGAAGCGGCAGTTTCATCCATTCCTGCTGCGCTTTGATGCGCGCGGGAAGGGTGATTTGCGCTGGTCTTCGCCTGCTTTTCAGGCTGCCTACACGCGCTTGTACGGCGGGATTGTGGATTTTTGTTGGTGGCACGGTCGGCGGCGGCGGCATCGGAAGCGACCAGCGCGTCTTTCACGCTGTCTTTGCCGTTTTCCAAGGCGCGTTTGACGGTGCCCAGTTCAACCAGTTTCTGCGCGGCAAAGGCCATCCACGATTTGATTTCGGCGTCGAGTTTTTCTTCAACCGCCAAATCCTGCGGGCTGTGCAGGAGCGAGCAGCTGGGGGCGATCCACAGGTTGTTGGCGAATTTTTTCGCGAACGGGTTTGAGGGGTGTCGATGACTTTGTTCAGGTTGGCGCGCCACACGTTGCGGCCGTCGATCAGGCCAACGGACAGCACTTTGTTGTCCGGCCAGCCGCCGGCGAACACGGCCAGCTGCTCGGGGGCGCGTACGCAGTCGATATGCACGCCGTGTACCGGCAGGGATTTGAGCAGCTCGAGATGTTCGGCCACGGAAGCGAAATAAGTGCCGATGATGATGCGCACGCCGGTGTTGGCCAGCTCCTGATACACGCCGGCGAAGGCGTCGAGATAGGCCTGCGGCGCATCGGCGGCGAGAATCGGCTCGTCAATCTGCACCCAGTCGGCACCGGCGGCGGCCAGCTCGCGCAACAGTTGCGCGTAGGCGGGCAAGAGTTTGGGCAGCAGGGTTTTGACGCGGCAGCCGAATTCTTCTTTTTCTTGCCCAGCCACAGCAAAGTCAGCGGGCCGACCAGCGTCGGTTTTGATGTCGTAGCCTTGCGCTTTGGCTTCCTGAATCTGGGCGATCAGGGTTGGCGGCGTTCACGGAAAACTCGGTGTCGGCGTGCCGTTCGGGAACGATGTAGTGGTAGTTGGTGTCAAACCATTTGGTCATTTCCATCGCAAACTGGGTGGCGTTGCCGCGCGCCAGCTGGAAGTATTCCGGCAGCGTCAGTTTGGCGGCATCGAAAAGCCGAAGCGTTTGGGAATCGCGCCCAGGGTGCACAGGGTGTCGAGCACGTGGTCGTAGAAGGAAAAATCGCCGACGGGTACAAGGTCGGCACCGGCGGCTTTCTGCGCCGCCCAGTTCAGGCGGCGGATTTCGGCGGCGGTTTCGCGCAGCTCGGCTTCGGATTTGGCGCCTTTCAAAAGGCTTCGACGGCGAATTTTAGCTCGCGTTTGGCACCGATGCGCGGGTAGCCGGAAAGATGGAAGGTGGTCATATCGGTTCTCCTGATAATGGAAATGGCCGCAAACGGCCCGGAAAACAGGGCGGCTGCACGGATGCGGCCTAGGCAATTTTTGTAGCCTGCAATGGTCACGGTTTTGCCGCGCCAGCGCAAGCGCTTAATTTGAGCTTGGCGCATGAAACAATTTAATGCAGCGGCGGCATGGCGTGATGGTTTTCAGGCTGCCTTTGCGGTTTTGGAAGGATTTTTGCCATCAAGTTCTCCATCCCGCCATTCCCGCGCAGGCGGGAATCTTGTTCGGATTGCACATCAGATTGTTTTTCAGAGAATGATCGAATACCAACCAAGATTCCGCCTGCGCGGGAAATGACGTCGCTTGTGTGGCTTTCGAGTTTTCTGAAGGCTTTCAGGCTGCTTTCTGTGTTTCAAAACTGCAACTGCCGACGGCGGATAAAAACGAAGGCAGCCTGAAAAATCGTGCGAAACGGTTTCAGGCTGCCTTGCCGCTGGCGCTTGGTGCGCCGCCTGTTACGGCGCGGTTTCTTTCAGGCTGCCGTAGGTTCTTGCGCTGCGCGAAGCGCGGGTGTCGCTGTCGGCGGCGAGCACGGTGAAATGCCCCATTTTGCGGCCGGCGCGGGCGGCGGTTTTGCCGGCCAGGTGCAGCTGCGCGTGCGGATGCTGCAGGGATGCGCGACCAGTCCGGCTCGCGCTCGTGCCGGTCGCCGCGCCACACATCGCCCAGCAGGTTGGCCATGCGGCAGGGGAAAGCAGGCAGGGTGTCGGCGGGCGGCAGGCCGCACATCAAGCGCACCTGCTGCTGGAATTGGCTGGCGGCGCAGGCGTCGATGGCGTGGTGGCCGCTGTTGTGCGGGCGCGGGGCGATTTCGTTGACGATCAGTTCGTTGGCTGTCGCCGACCACAAACATTTCTACCGCCAGCACGCCGACGTGGTCCAGCTCGTCCGCCAGCCGCAGCGCCATTTCGCGCGCCTGGTCGATGATGTCCGCGCTAGGTTTGGCGGGAACGGCGGAGTAGGCGAGATGCCGTTTTCGTGGCGGTTTTTCGCGCGGGTCGTAACACGAGGGCGTTTCGCTGTCGAGACGGCAGACGATCACGGAAATCTCGCTGCGCAAATCGAGCATCTTTTTCCAGCACGCAGGGCACGCCGCGAGGGTGTCAAAGGCAGCCTGAACGTCTTTCAGGCTGCTTGCGCGATTTGGCCTTTGCCGTCGTAGCCCAAGGGTGGCGGTTTTCGACGATGCCCCGGCAGCAGCGCTGCGCAGTCAGGGCGTGATGTCGGCGGCGCTGCGGATTTCGGCGCAGGGTGCGGTGAGACAGGCCGGCGCGGCGGATATAGCTTTTTCCAGCATGCGGTTTTGCGCCACCGCCACCGAGTCGCCCGAGGGGAAACGCGGGTGTGGCGCGCCAGATCGCGCATCGCTTGGGCGCTGACGTTTTCAAATTCGGTGGTAACGGCGGCGCATTGGGCGAGTCTCGGCGAGCGCGGCGGCATCGTCGAAACGGGCGCACAGATGGCGGTCGGCAAAGCGCGCGGCAGGGGCGTGGGGTCGGGATCGAGCACGCTTACGCCATGCCCATGGTTTTGGCGGCCACGGCGAACATCGCGCCGAGCTGGCCGCCGCCGAGAATGCCGAGCATGGCGGGCGGGAGGATGGGGAGATTTGCGGACATAGGGCAGCCTGAAAAGTCGGAAAACGCAAAGGGCGCGATTTTAGCAGTTTTCGCCGCGCAGGCAGCCTGAAAAAGCCTTTCAGGCTGCTTGGGGCGAGCCTGAAAAGTTGCTGCAGCGGCGGCGCATGCAAAACCCCGCGTTTCAGGCTGCCTGAAACGCAGATCGCGGTGGGGAGTTTATTTGAATTTGTCGGTGAGCGAGCCGAAAGGCGTTTTCGGCGGTGTGTTCGCTTCTTCCACTTTGCCGCCCAAAGGTTTTTGGCTTCTTCGGCCTTGCCTTTGGCGGATTCCACGGCTTCGTTTACCGCTTTTTGGCAGATCTCGACCGCGTCTTTGGCAGCGTCTTCAGCGCGGTGGACGAAATCTTCGGCCTGGTGTTTGGCGTTTTCAACGGCAGATTCGACATTTTTCTTTACGTCGTCCAGATTCATGGTTTTACCTTTCGATATGTTGTAGTAAACGCCCGCGAAGGGGCGGGCGGATTATGGCATGCTTTTGTGTAAGGACAGGTTAAGGCCGGCAGCAGCACCGGTCCATTTGATGCCGCTGCCCGAGCACTTTCGACGCTGCGGGTGTGCTACGCTGCCCGCACCGGTGAGCGCGGCGGGGTTTTCAGGCAGTCTGGAAAGATTCGCGTGTCGCCGCTGCCGAGCATTTTCGGCGCCTGATAGTGGACGATTTCGTCGGCCCAAATCCTGCCGCAGAAACTCGCTCGGCCAAAGTGGCGCCGGCTTCGACAATCAGTTCGCCGATTTGCTCTTCTGCCGCCAGCAGCGCCAGCAGCGCGGCAGGTCGATGTGCGGGCTGGCGCCGGCGGGTAGGGTGCGCACGCGCACGGCGGGATGGGCAGCGAAACGGCCGTCGTCTTCGGCATGGGTGATCACGAGCGTGGCGCCGCCGTCGCTGGCGATGCGGTGGGCGGGGCTCAGGCGCAGGCGGCTGTCGAGCACAATGCGCAGCGGCTGGCGCAGGGTAGGGGAAGTCACGCACATTGAGCTGCGGGTCGTCGGCCAACACGGTGCCGATGCCGGTGAGCACGGCGCAGCTTTCGGCGCGCAGGAGTTTGACGTCGGCGCGGGCGGCGGCTGCCGGTAATCCATTGGCTGCGGCCGTCGCTCAGGGCGGTTTTGCCGTCGAGGCTGGCGGCGGTTTTTGATGCGCATGCAAAGGGGCGGCTGCGCTCGATGCGCGACAGAAAACCGCGGTTCAGCTCCGCGTGCTTCGTCGGCGAGCAGACCGCAGGCGGTGGCGATGCCGGCGGCTTCAAGCATGGCGAAACCCTTGCCGGCCACCTGCGGATTGGGGTCGCGCATGGCGGCCACCACGCGGCCGACGCCGGCGGCTGCAATCAGGGCTTCGGCGCAGGGCGGGGGTGCAGCCGTAGTGGGCGCAGGGTTCGAGGGTAACGTAGGCGGTGGCGCCGCGCGCCAGTTCGCCCGCCTGCCGCAGCGCATGGACTTCGGCGTGCGGCGTGCCGGCCTGCAGATGGGAAGCCCTGGCCGACAATCTGCCCGCCGCGAGCAATCACGCAGCCGACGCGCGGATTGGGCGAGGTGGAAAAAGCGGCCTTAGTAGTGGCCAAATCGAGCGCCTCGCCGCATATGGGCGGTGTCTTGCGGGAAAATTCAGTCATGGCGATAGCAGCCTGAAAGGCTGGAAAAACGGGATAAAAAGGGCTTTCAGGCTGCTTTGCGACAAGGGAAAACCCTGCGGCGCCTGAAAACCCGCGCAGGGTCGTCAAAGCCGGATTGCCGTTTTGCACTGCCAGCGTAGGTCCGGCGCATGGCTTTCAGGGCAGCCTGAAAAATCTGCGATGCCTTAAAAACGGCATCGGCAAAGCAGCTTTAGAGGCCGAAGCTGACGGTTTTCAGCAGGTCTTCCAGTTCGGCGGCATCGGCATAGGGGCTGACGGCGCAGATGCTGACCAGCCTTTGCCGGCAGCCCTGAACGCGGCAGCTTTCGTTGACGGTGGTGCCGTCGCTGTCGCTGTAGAAGCTGTAGCTCAAGACACCGTTTTGCTTGCTGCTGAGAGATCCTGCAGATCGTCGCGTGCTTTGAGCGCGGTTTCGATACCGTCCAGCGCGGCGTCGCCGGATTGGCCCAGGCGCAGCGCAGTTACGGTGATGCCTTCGCTGTCGCTGTGTTGCAGCAGCAGGATGTCGTCGGCCTTGCTGCCTTCAGGCTGGTAGGCGGGGTCTTGGCTTTTGTCGGCATAGCCGGAATTGAGTGTGATGCTGAAGCTGCCGTCGCGGCTTTTGACGCTGGTTTCGGCAGGAATGGCGCCCGTATCGCCCTGGGTGGCGGATGAGGTTTCGGCGGCGGATGCTGCGCCGGCGGCGTTGTTTGCCTGGTCGCAGGCGGTCAGCGCCAGCAGGGCGGCCAGAGCGGTGGCGGTAAACAGAGGTTTCATCGGATTTCCTTGCTGTGGTGGTTCGGATTGCGGGCGGCAGTTTGAATGCCTGTCGCCCGTTTCAGGCTGCCTGAAAAGGCGGCGCGGTTTATTCGTCGAAATGCAAAACGGCGGAGGTGTAAACGTTTTGCACGTCGTCCAGGTCTTCGAGCGCGTCGATCAGTTTTTGCATTTTCAGCGCATCGTCGCCGGCGAGTTCGGTTTCGTTCTGCGCGCGCATGGTTACGTCGCCGTCCTGCGAGTTGAAGCCGGCGGCTTCGAGCGCGGCTTTGACCTGCGCCCAGTCGGCCGGGGCGGTGATGACTTCGATACGCCGTCTTCGTGGCTGATAACGTCTTCGGCGCCGGCTTCGAGCGCGGCTTCCATCAGTGCGTCTTCGTCGGCGTCGGTGAAGACCAGATAGCCTGGTGGACGAAGTTGAAGGCCACGCAGCCGTCGGTGCCGAGATTGCCGCCGTTTTTGGAAAGGCGTGGCGCACGTCGGCAACGGTGCGGGGTTTTGTTGTCGGTCATGCAATCGACCATTGGTGCCGCGCCGCCGATGCCGTAGCCTTCGTAGCGCAGTTCGATATAGTCCACGCCTTCGAGATTGCCGGTGCCTTTGTCGATGGCGCGCTGGACGTTGTCTTTGGGCATATTGGCGTCCCAGGCTTTGTCCATCGCCAGCCGCAAGGCGGGGTTGGATGCGGGATCGCCGCCGCCCAAGCGGGCGGCGACAGTGATTTCTTTAATCAGTCGGGTGAAAAATTTTGCCGCGTTTGGCGTCGGCACGGGCTTTGTGCTGGATGTTCGCCCACTTGCTGTGTCCGGCCATGAATATTCCTTTATGTAATAAAGCCGCCTGCCCTTGTTTGGCAGGCTCAAAAAGCAGCGGATTTTATCATAATTCTGTTTTTTTGTACGGACGGATCCGTTGCGCCTGCGCGACGGTGTTTGTGTTAAGGCGTGATATGCTGGGGTTTGAAAAATTACGCTTCCCAGCCGTGTTTTTCACAAGCCTTAACGAATTTGCTTTTGACTGTTGTGGGTGTCTTTGATTATATTCGGCCGGCTTGAAATCGGCGTAGAGATTCGGACGGCTCTTGTGTTTGCGTTAGTTGGTGTGCAGTTGGCGGTAACTTTGCTGGTTTCGGCGTTTTGTTATTTGGGTGTGGGACGGCGCTGCCGGCGTGTCGCTTTGCTCGGCGGTTTGTCTTATACGGTTCCCTACTCTGGTTTCGGTATTGCTTTTTAAAAATTTTTCCACTCGCGCCCTGCTTTTGCCGGGGCGGTGTTTCTCGCTTCAGAAATTTTTAAAAATAATACTGGCCGGCTTGCCGCTGTGGCTGTTTTTACTTGTATGGCGGATTGCGCGAGATGTTTTTATCGTCGGTTTGCTGTTGGTCAGTCATCTGGTTTTTCTACTATTTCTGAAGGTCTATCGTTATGGCAAGTGAATCGTCTGGTGCCGCCGACTATATCAAGCACCATCTGCAGAGTCTTACCAGTCTGAATGATGTCAGCGAAGGTCAGGGCTTGCAGAATATCGCCGACTTCTCTTTATCAATCTTGATGCAATCTTTTTGCCATCGTGCTCGGTGTCGTTGGTTCTTTCCCTGTTGTGGCGTGCCGCCAGGAAGGCAACTTCCGGTGTGCCAGGCCGTTTTTCAGGCTGCCGTCGAACTTTTGTATGAGTTTGTCGATGATATGTGCAAAGGCATCATCCATAACGAGCAGTCGCGCAAAGTGGTGGCCCCGCTGGGTTTGGCGCTGTTTACATGGATTTTCCTGATGAATGCGATGGACTTGCTGCCGGTGGATTTGCTGCCGCGCGTGTGGCAGGGGATGACCGGCAACCATCACGCCTTGCTTCGCGTGGTGCCGACCGCAGACATCAATACTTCCCTTGCGCTGGCCATCGGCGTGCTGATTTTCTGTATTTTCTACAGCATTAAGATTAAGGGCGGCAAAGGCTGGGTGCATGAGTTGTTTACCGCGCCGTTCGGCCCGATGCTGGGTCCGGTTAATTTTCTATTGAATATTCTTGAATATCTCTCAAAACTTTTTCCCATGGTATGCGGTTGTTCGGTAATATGTATGCCGGTGAGCTGGTATTCCTGCTGATTGCGCTTCTGGGCGGCTCTGGGCGGCTTCAGGCAGCATCGGCTTCTTGGATCCGATATTGTTTTTCTTCCATATTATTGCCGGCGCGGCATGGGCGATCTTCCATATTCTGATTATTACCCTGCAGGCATTTATTTTCATGGCTTTGGCTTTTGTTTATATCGGCCAGGCGCATGACCACCACTAAGCAGTTTTTGATGTAGTTTGTGTAGTTCCCTTTCTTTATCTTTCTTGTTTAAGGAGTTTTTACTATGACTTATCTCGGTTTAATCGCTATTGCTTGTAGCCCTGATCGTTGCATTGGGCGCATTGGGTGCTTCTATCGGCATCGCAATGGTTGGTTCCAAATATCTGGAATCTTCTGCACGCCAGCCTGAATTGATCGGCCCGCTGCAGACCAAACTGTTCCTGATCGCTGGTCTGATCGACGCGGCTTTCTTGATTGGTGCCGCAATTGCCCTGCTGTTTGCCTTCGCTAAACCGTTCCAAGGTTAATAGATATTTCCGATTCGTTTGAATTTGAAAACCAATACGGAAGGTTATCAAAGTGAACTTAAATGCAACCCTTAATTGCACAGCTAATCGTCTTTTTGATTTTTGGTTGGCTTTACCATACGCTATGATGGCCGCCCTATCGCCAAAGCATTGGATGAGCGCGCTGATAAAATCGCCGAGGGCTTTGGCTGCTGCCGAGCGCGGTAAAAGCGATTTTGAGCAGGCAGAGAAAAAGTTGCAGAACTCTTGGCTGAAGGCAGGAATCAGGTTTCCGCAAATGGTAACCAATGCCGAGAAGCGAGCCGCCCAGATTGTGGATGAGGCGAAAAACTCAGGCCGCAAACGAGGGCTGCCCCGTATTTCCGCTCAAGCAAAAGCAGATGTTGAGCAAGAGGTAAACCGTGCGCGCGAAGCCTTGCGCGAACAGGTTTCGGCCTTAGCGGTAAAAGGTGCGGAATCCATCTTGCGTCGCGAAGTCGATGAAAAACAACATGCGCAGTTGCTGGCTTCTTTGAAAGCAGGGCTGTAAGCCAATGATAGAGTTTGCAACCATTGCCCGTCCTTATGCGAAGGCCATTTTTGAATTGGCTGAAAGCGAACAGGCCGACAACTGGCAAACTTCCCTGAAAGAGGCTGCTTGGCTTGTCCAGCAGCCCCAAGTGGAAGTTCTGATCGCTCAAACCGATACCGATGCCAAGCAAAGGCCGATATGCTGATTGACTTGCTGGGTGATTCGCCTGCTTTTGGGCAGCTATAAATTCAAAAATTTCCTGTATGTAGCTGGCTCAGGAAAAGCGTTTGCTGGTGCTGCCTGAAATTTATGGGCAGTTCAAAGAGTTGGTGCTGTCACGCAACCATATACAGGCAGGCAGTTGTCTATACCGCTTATGATATTGCCGACGAAAATCAAAAACAGCAGATTGTTCAAGATTTGGAGCAGCATTTTCAAAGACCAAGTTGCAAGCTGTTTTCGAAACTGATCGCAATTTAATCAGCGGCATCAAGGCAGTAGTCGGTGATCAGGTGTTAGATTTGTCAGTACAGGGTAAATTGCAAAAACTGTACGCGACTATGACCAATGGGAGAGTTTTCATGCAGCTTAATCCCTGCTGAAATCAGCGATTTGCTGAAAGCTAAAAATTGAAAATTTAAATACGAAGCAGGAAGCCCATACCCGCGGCACAGTTATTTCTGTTACTGACGGCATTGTGCGTGTGCACGGTCTTTCTGATGTGATGCAGGGCGAGATGCTCGAGTTTCCGAACAATACGTTCGGCTTGGCGATGAACTTGGAGCGCGACTCTGTAGGTGCCGTAATCTTGGGTGAATACGAGCATATTACCGAAGGTGACGAAGTCAAATGTACCGGTCGCATTTTTGGGAAGTTCCGGTTGGTGCGGAGTTGGTTGGCCGCGTAGTCAATGCTGCTGGTCAGCCGATCGACGGTAAAGGCCCGATCAATAGCTCTCTTACCGCACCGATTGAAAAAATTGCTCCGGGTGTGATTGCCCGCCAATCCGTCGATCAACCGATGCAAACCGGCTTGAAAGCGATCGACTCCATGGTTCCTGTAGGTCGTGGTCAGCGTGAGCTGATCATTGGCGACCGTCAAACCGGTAAAACTGCCGTTGCGCTTGACGCGATCGTCAACCAAAAAGGTACCGGCGTTATATGTATCTATGTGGCGATTGGCGAAAAGGCTTCTTCGATTGCCAACGTGGTGCGCAAGCTGGAAGAACACGGAGCGATGGAGCATACCATTGTCGTGGCCGCTTCCGCTTCAGAAGCTGCGGCGTTGCAGTTTATCGCCCCTTATTCAGGCTGCACTATGGGCGAATACTTCCGTGATAACGGCCAGGATGCCTTGATTGTGTATGACGACTTGTCCAAACAAGCCGTTGCCTATCATCAGATTTCTCTCCTGTTGCGCCGCCCGCCCGGTCGCGAAGCCTATCCTGGCGACGTATTCTATCTACACAGCCGTCTGTTGGAGCGTGCCGCCCGTATCAATGCCGATGAAGTTGAAAAAAACTTACCGGTGGCAAGGTAACTGGCAAAACCGGTTCCCTGACCGCTCTGCCGATTATCGAAACCCAAGCGGGTGACGTATCGGCATTCTGTACCGACTAACGTAATTTCAATTACCGACGGCCAAATCTTCTTGGAAACCGACCTGTTCAACTCGGGTATCCGTCCCGGCCATCAATGCCGGTATCTCGGTATCCCGTGTAGGTGGTGCAGCCCAAACCAAAGTGATTAAAAAACTTGGCGGCGGTATCCGTTTGGCTTTGGCACAATACCGCGAATTGGCGGCGTTTTCTCAGTTTGCATCCGATTTGGACGAAGCTACCCGCAAGCAGCTGCAACACGGCGAAGTGGTAACTGAGCTGATGAAACAGCAACAGTTCAGCACTCTGAATACCGCGGAAATGGCATTGACCTTTGTGGGCGATTAATAACGGTTCATATTCTGATGTTCCGGTTGCTACAAAGCGCTTGCGTTCTGAAGCCGAATTCCTGAGCTATGTCCGCACCGCTGCCGCAAGTGTTGGAAGCAATCATCGCATCCGGTGCGATGTCCGATGAAAAACGAACAAGCGCTTTACGATGCGATGAAGTCGTTCAAGGCTTCTTACAACTATGCAGCCTGAAAGGCTTAGCAGGGAAGGAGTCTGAAAATGGCAGTAGGGGAAAAGAGATTCTCACCAAGATTCGAAGCGTGCAAAACACGCAGAAAAATCACAAAAGCAATGCAAATGGTGTCAACCTCTAAAATGCGTAAGACTCAAGAGCGTATGCTTTATTGAGCCGGCATGCCGAAAAAGTTCGCCAAGTAATGGGTCATCTTGCCCAAACCAACGAATATCACGGCATCCGTTTGTTGGAAGAGCGCAAAAGAAGTCAAACGTGCTGGCTTTATTCTGATTACCACAGATAAGGGGTTTGTGCGGCGGTCTGAATGCGAACGTACTGAAAAGATTCTTTGCGCAAGTTCAGGATTATCAGAACGCGGCATTTCGGTTGACGTTGTGTGCTTTGGTAGCAAAGGTCTAGCGGCATGCCAGCGCATCGGCTTAAATGTTATTGCCAGCGTCAGCAATTTGGGTGATACGCCCAAAATGGAAATCTTGCTGGGTGCGCTGACTGAAATCTTTGGCCGCTATGAAGACCAGTCTCTGGATGTTATCCATTTGGTTTTCTCCTGCTTTGTCAATACGATGAAACAGGAACCCGTTCCGAAGCTGCTGCCGATTGGTTCCGGTGTTCTGGATGCGGATGATGGACAGAAATACCATTGGGACTACGGGTTACGAACCCAGCCCGACAGCTGTGCTGGAATACTTGCTGAAACGCTACCTTGAGTCGGTGGTCTATCAGGCGGTCAGCGATAATATGGCTTCCGAGCAGGCTGCCCGAATGGTAGCGATGAAGGCGGCAACCGATAATGCCGGTAATGCTATTAAGGAATTGCGCTTTGGTGTCACAACAAGTCGCGTCAAGCAGCGATTACTACAGAATTGTCAGAAATTGTGGCAGGTGCCGCAGCCGTTTAAGCGCAGCCGCCGGCCCATCAGATAGGATACGATAATGAGTGAAGGCAAAATCGTACAAATCATCGGCGCAGTAGTGGACGTGGAATTTCCTCGTGATGCTATCCCCGCGTTTACGATGCTTTGAAATTAGTGGATCGTGATTTGACCTTGGAAGTCCAGCAGCAGCTTGGCGACGGTGTAGTCCGTACCATTGCAATGGGTAGTTCCGACGGTTTGAAAACGCGGTTTAGCCGTAAAAATACCGGTGCTCAATTACCGTGCCGGTGGGTCAGGCTACTTTGGGTCGCATTATGGACGTGCTGGGCAATCCGGTGGATGAAGCCGGCCCGATCGATGGCGCCCATACCCGCGCCATCCACCAGCCTGCTCCCAAATTTGACGAATTGTCCAATGCCACCGAGCTTCTGGAAACCGGCATTAAGGTGATCGACCTGCTGTGTCCGTTTGCCAAAGGCGGTAAAGTGGGTCTGTTCGGTGGTGCCGGCGTAGGTAAAACCGTAAACATGATGGAGTTGATCAATAACATCGCCAAAGCGCACAGCGGTCTGTCGAGTATTTGCCGGCGTGGGTGAGCGTACCCGCGAAGGTAACGACTTCTACCACGAGATGAAAGACTCCAACGTGATTGGATAAAGTGGCCATGGTTTACGGTCAGATGAACGAACCTCCGGGCAACCGTCTGCGTGTCGCCCTGACCGGTTTGTCTATGGCCGAACACTTCCGTGATGAAAAAGACGAAAACGGCAAAGGCCGCGACGTACTGTTCTTTGTGGACAACATCTATCGCTACACCCTGGCCGGTACCGAAGTATCCGCCCTGTTGGGTCGTAGCTGCCTTCCGCCGTAGGTTACCAACCAACGCTGGCTGAAGAAATGGGTCGTTTGCAAGAGCGTATTACCTCTACCCAAACCGGCTCCATTACTTCCATCCAAGCCGTATACGTACCGGCGGACGACTTGACCGACCCGTCTCCTGCGACCACTTTCGCCCACTTGGATGCGACCGTGGTATTGAGCCGCGACATTGCTTCTCTCGGTATTTATCCCGCAGTTGACCCGCTGGATTCCACTTCCCGCCAGCTCGACCCGATGGTTCTGGGTCAGGAGCACTACGATGTAGCCCGCGGCGTGCAGTCCACCCTGCAGAAATACAAAGAGCTGCGCGACATCATCGCTATTTTGGGTATGGACGAATTGTCTGACGAAGACAAACTGACCGTAATGCGTGCCCGCAAAATCCAGCGCTTCTGTCCCAGCCTTTCCATGTGGCCGAAGTGTTTACCGGCTCTCCGGCAAATACGTTTCCCTGCGCGATACCATCGCCGGCTTCAAAAGCCATTCTGAGCGGCGAATACGACCACCTGCCCGAACAGGCCTTCTATATGGTCGGCGGTATCGAAGAAGCGGTTGAGAAAGCCAAAACCCTGAACTAAGGAGCCGGGCATGGGTGTCTGCATAGTTGAAGTGGTAAAGTAACGAGAACAACATCTTTTTCAGGGAGGCAACTTTTGTGGTAGTACCGACTCTGGAAGGCGAACTCGGTATCTACCCGCGACACGAACCGATTATGAACTTGGTGCGTCCCGGCGCATTGCGGCTGACCGTGCCCGACTCCAACCAGGAAGTCTTGGTAGCGGTATCCGGCGGCGTGCTGGAAGTTCAGCCGCATAAAGTAACGGTATTGGCTGACGTAGCGGTGCGCAGCAGTGAAATGGACCAGGCGCGTGCGGAAGAGGCGAAGAAGAACGCCGAAGCTGGCGTTGCCAAAGCCCAGGACGAAGAATCGCTGGCCAAAGCCCAAGCAGCACTGGCCGCCGCAATTGCCGAGCTGAAAACGCTGGACTATATCCGCCTGCACCAAAAGCACTAAACCCGAGCAAAAGCAAAACCTGCCTGCCATTTTGATGGCGGCGGGTTTTTATTGCAGAATATTTTTCAGGCTGCTTTTTCATCGGGATAGGTTGGAAGAGGCTTAAAAGGGCATAAGTATAGTTAACCAAAACAAAAAGTGATATAATTCTCTCCTTAACTCCACACTACCGTTCCCGTTTTATGGCTTACTCCATCGATTTCCGTCAAAAGCGATTAGACCACTACGAACAGCACGGCAACCTCAGCCAAACCGCACGCACCTTCCGCATTACCAACCGAACCCTTTACCAATGGATTGCCCCTAAAAAGGAAAACAGGTTCGCTGCAACACCGCACCAAAGGCGGCAATTCGGAACAGTATCGACAAAGAAGAACTGCGCCGCTATGTGGCAGAACATCCTGATGCCTATCAATACGAAATAGACAGCACTTGGGCTGCACCGCATCCAATGTCGGCTACCTGCTCAAAAACACTCAAGATCACGCGTAGACAACCGTCTACAAAGAACAAGACCTCCAAAAAGTAACCGCCTACCGAAAAACAGCTGGAACAATATTCGGAAATGCCAAAGGTTTACTTGGATGAAACAGGGTTTTGATACTTTCTATTACCGCCCGTATGCCTATGCCTTGAGGGGACAGATTGTCAAAGCGCGGATTTCCGGCAAACGCTATGAAAGAATGTCATTGGTTGCCGCCCGTGCGGATGGGAAACTGATTGCGCCGATGGTTTAGCAAAGGCACGATGGACGGCAGCTTGTTTGAAGCGTGGTTTGGGCAGTTTCGTTGAAGGAACTTAAAGAGCCTTCGGTCATTATGATGGATAACGCCCGTTTTTCACAGGATGACGGTACTGCGTGAAATGGCGCGAGGGCAGGGACATATCATTCTGCCGCTGCCGCCATATTCGCCTGAGTTGAACCCGATAGAAAAGGTGTGGGCGAATATCAAACGGCACCTGAGGAAAGTGATGTCCGGCTGTTTGTCTTTTGAGCAGGCTTTGTTGGATATTTTTTGTTTTGTTTGACTATAGTGTTCGTAGCTGCCGTCGTTACGCTCTTTCAGGCTGCCTTCGTGGGCGGCCTGTTGTTTTTCCAGCTCTTCGGCTGCCGCTTTTGCACGGTTGCCCCCTATAGGTGCCGACGGCACCGTGGATGACGGCAGTCGATTGGGCGACGGTTTGCTGTTTGTCGAGTAGTTTTTGCAGATCGGGAACGCTGTCGGCGCTATGATGGGCAGTGGCCGAATCGGTATGGATGCCGAGAGCGCGGGCGCTGGTTTTTTTGCCGCCGATGGTGATGTTGCCTTCGCTGAGTACCGAGCGGGTATAGCCTTGGCTGTCGCCGCTTTCATGCTGCGGCAGGGTGGGGCTGTAGTTGAGGCCTTTGTTCATGTTCTGGCCGGCGGTTTGGGACGCACGGCCGAAGGCGCTGATTGAAGCCGTCGCTGCCTTTTCAGGCTGCCGCCGTAACCGGCACCGATGCCCATGCTGCTGGCGCTGTAGCTGCTTTTCGTTGCGGATGTCTTCAAAGCTGAAACTGCGGGCGGTGAGTTCGTTGTGGTCTTTGTCTGCGGCAGAAGCGATGGCGCCGCCTTTAAGCCGGACGCTGTCGGCTTTGATGTGATAACCGCCTTCGCCGGCAAAGAGACCGCTCTGGCTGCCGACGCTGCGGCTGTAACCGCTGGCTTTTGCTTTGGTTAGTAGTTGCCGGATACGCCCCAGGCACCGCCGAGCGCGACTTGGGCGCGGATGCCGCCGCCGCTTTGTTTGCTCTCCTGTTCGACAGTGTCCTGCGGGCTTTCGATGTGCAGTGTGCCGCCGACATCGGCATCAATGCGTCGGGCATGGGCTTGGGCACCGTTCAGCACGGTACTGCCCTTGCTGCTGAGCTGCAGTTTGTCCGATTGCAGCAGGGTGTTTTGATGGGTTTGGCTGTCCGAACGGTTTTTGCCTTTGCCGTAGGGCGGCTTCGGCGTAGATATAGACACCGGTTTGGGCACCAACGGAAACCCGACGCCGACTTGTACGCCGGCATGGCGGTTTTTGCCGTCCTGATGTTGGCTGTCTTGGGCGGAAAGCAACCGGATGTCGCGTGCGGAATCAAGACGGATGCTGTCGCCTGCTTCTGCGCTGCTGCCTTGGACGGTAATGTCGCCCTCGCGGCTGCGGATATTGATGTCGCCGCCAGCTTTCAGGCTGCTTTGCTGGCTTTGGCGGTAGTGTTGGTTTTGTTCCTTGCTGGCGGTTTTAAAGCCGAAGCCGGCTTCAACGGACAAGAGGACGGCGCCTTGCTGTCCGGTTTGGTTTTTGACGGCGTCGGCCACTAAAAAGTATGTTGTGGGAACAAGCCTATGCACTACGTATATACCTACTTTACAATAACTTAGAGCTTGTTTTGCTCCTTGTCCAATTTCCACATAGTTACTGTCGGCGGGCATGATTATGTCTTTTTCATCAATACCTTCCCACGCATCTGATCTGATATGTTTGTTGGGGAAATTATGATTTCTTTGCTATTCATGGTAATGCCGCACATCATCATCCTTCTAAAAGAGCTGATTTGGTTTTATACCCCAGTGTTTCTCGTATATGATCAACCCATTGGTTGTAGCGTTGGACTCTTTGTACCGGATCGAAAAATTTTTTACATTCTTCACTTCCATATTTAAAAGTTCGACTATTTTTAATGCCTGAGAAATAGCTTGCCCAAGCAGATTGTCATCGACATTTGGAGGCAAAAATATGAGATGGGAATAAGGTGTCCAACATTAACAACCCTAAATCCGGATTTTGTTTGCACTAATGAACGCTTTTTCATTTGCATATAAACTTGCAAAAATATTGATTTTTCTAACTTGTCTTCCATTATTTAATCTCCGTTACTTTAACATTAACATTATGGGTCTTTCCGTATTCTATCGCTTTGTTGATTTTGCTGCCATTGCTCTTTAGTGGTTTGGGCTGGAATAGCTAAATGTATCTCTCTCCGCCTAATTGTATTAGCATTTAACTCAACACCAGAAAGAGAATAGATTTTAAAGATTAGCAGTTTTATCAATATAGTTTTTAAAAGTATTATAAATTTGTCTTGGTTTGAGTGTCCTTGATGCTGTTTGTGTATCCAAAGTCTTAGCACTAATAGCCAAAACCACTATGGTGGTCATAATAATCAAAAGTTTTAAAATTTTTTGGCAGCCGAGCATCCACAGGAAGGTTTTTACCAACATAATTTTCCCATGGCATACCTTGTTTCCCAATACCGCTATTCCATTGGATACCTACTTTTTGAATTGGAAACAGTTCTGCTCGGTTTTGGCAAATACAGAATTCATCAATTTTGAATATGCAGAGTTAGGGATTAACCATAGCACGCATGCCCAAAAATCGTGCTAACGTCTCCTAACGTATCTAAACTTGCACGTACCCAGTTGCCGTTGGAAATATTTACGGCTCTTCTGTCCACTTCGATCAAATCCCGCAATCCTGCTGAATCGCCGGCAGTTAGGACAATATTGAGCTGCATACTCCTAACAGCATTCGCTTCGCAGGATTTATTGCCTTTACATAAGGGCAATACTTCTTGCTGGTACATTAAGGCTGCGAAGTCTTCCCATGATGTGTCGTTAGGATCTAATCCTCCTTGCTTGTATGATAATTTTTTCCATTTGTCATAAGTGGCAATACAACTGGTCGCATTGCCTGTCGCTCCACAGCTTTTTCTAGTTCCCTGTCCAAATTTCTTTATTTGATCCGGCAAAAATTTCTTTATCAGTGAAAGGGATGGTTAGGCCAGAACCAAGATGATTATTCTCCACCGCATTCTGCCCCAACACGCCCCCTACCTGTGCGTTGAACAGGGCATTGGTGTTTGTGCCGTTGGTGCTGCCGCTGCCTTTCAGGCTGCCTCCGGCCGCACCGACTACCGAAAGCGATGGCACCGGTCTGTGCTTTGATCTCTTCCTTAATGTGTTCGGGCAGAAGATTGGGATTGAATTTCCCCGTTGTCGGGTCAATCGCGGTATGGCCGTCGTCGTGATTGTTTGGCCAGGTACCCGGCTGCGCGTTCGGCGGCAACGGCAGCGCTGCCGCCGGCAAGCGGGTCGGCGCCGTTGGCGTAGGCCAAGGCCGCGCCGAGCATAAAGTGGCCGATTGCTTGGGCGGCTTCGTTTTGTTTTCACCGTGGCCCGAAGCGCTTGCCGATGGCGGCTGCAGCATACGGCGCCAACGCATTGGCGGCCAGCTGCAGAATCCCCCTAGCCGCCCAATGCGCCGGTAATCAGGGTTTCGGCGGCACTAAGCGCACGGCTTTTGCCGCCGCCTGCTCCCAGCTTCGGGCTTCCTGGTAGGCTTGGGCATAGGGCGGGGGAATAGGGCCAGCATCTCCTGCTGCCGTTGTGCGTCGCTTAGGCTGAGGTAGTGTTCGTAGCTGCCGTCGTTTCGTTCTTTCAGGCTGCCTTCGTGGGCGGCCTGTTGTTTTTCCAGCTCTTCGGCTGCCGCTTTGGCACGGTTGCCCCTATAGGTGCCGGACGGCACTGTGGATGGCGGCAGTCGATTGGGCGACGGTTTGCTGTTTGTCGAGTAGTTTTTGCAGATCGGGAACGCTGTCGGCGCTATGATGGGCAGTGGCCGAATCGGTATGGATGCCGAGAGCGCGGGCGCTGGTTTTTGCCGCCGATGGTGATGTTGCCTTCGCTGAGTACCGAGCGGGTATAGCCTTGGCTGTCGCCGCTTTCATGCTGCGGCAGGGGTGGGGCTGTAGTTGAGGCCTTTGTTCATGTTCTGGCCGGCGGTTTTGGGACGCACGGCCGAAGCGCGCTTTGATTGAAGCCGTCGCTGCCTTTCAGGCTGCCGCCGTAACCGGCACCGATGCCCATGCTGCTGGCGCTGTAGCTGCTTTCGTTGCGGATGTCTTCAAAGCTGAAACTGCGGGCGGTGAGTTCGTTGTGGTCTTTGTCTGCGGCGAAGCGATGGCGCCGCCTTTAAGCCGGACGCTGTCGGCTTTGATGTGATAACCGCCTTCGCCGGCAAAAGAGACCGCTCTGGCTGCCGACGCTGCGGCTGTGGCCGCTGGCTTTTGCTTTTGGCCGAGTTGCCGGATACGCTCCATGCGGTACCGAGCGCGACTTGGGCAGCGATGCCGCCGCCGCTTTGTTTGCTCTCCTGTTCGACAGTGTCCTGCGGGCTTTCGATGTGCAGTGTGCCGCCGACTTCAGCGTCGATGCGTTTTGCATGGGCTTGGGCACCGTTCAGCACGGTATTGCCCTTGCTGCTGAGCTGCAGTTTGTCGGACTGCAGCAGGGTGTTTTGATGGGTTTGGCTGTCGGTGCGGTTTTTGCCTTTGCCGTAGGCGGCTTCGGCATAGATATAGACGCCGGTTTTGGGCAGCAACGGAAACCCCGACGCCGACTTGTACGCCGGCATTGCGGTTTTTGCCGTCCTGATGTTGGCTGTCTTGGGCGGAGAGCAGCCGGATGTCGCGCGCGGAATCGGGCGGATGGTGTCGCCCGCAGTAATGTTGCTGCCTTGGACGGTAATGTCGCCCTCGCGGCTGCGGATATTGATGTCGCCGCCGGCTTTCAGGCTGCTTTGCTGGCTTTGGCGGTAGTGTTGGTTTTGCTCTTTGCTGGCGGTTTTAAAGCCGAAGCCGGCTTCGACGGATAGCAGGACGGCCCCCTGCTGTCGGTTTGGTTTTTGACGGCGTCGGCCACTTTGCCGACGCCATCGGCCAGCTGGTAGGCTTGGGCGCCGGCGGCTAGACCCTGCAGGGCGCGGGTGCGGTCGTCGGCTTTGCTTTTGGCAGCACCTTCGGCAGCGTTGACCAGATCGATCAGCGGTGAGGAGATTTTGGCGAAGGTGCCGATTTTAAGGTCGCGCTCGCTCTGGTGGTTGCGGCCGTGATTGTCGGCGGTGCGGATATCGACGCTTTGGGCGGCAATGTCAATGTCGCGGGCAGCGGCAACATCACTGCCGGATTGGCGGTAGGCGCCGCCGGCATCTATCCGTACGCTGCCTTTCAGGCTGCCGATTTGGCTGGCGGTCTGCAGGGTTTCTTCGCCCTCGTTCTCGCGGCGGTTTTTCATCCAGCCGCTAAAGTGCTCGGTGTCGGAAATAACGGCACTGCCGATGCCAGAAGAAACTTGGCGCTCGCTCTGGCTTTGGCGGTGTTCGGCAGCACGGATGTCGATGTCGCCGCCGGCTTTAAGCAGCAGGTCGTCTTTCGGGAGACCAGACTGCTGCCGCTGACGGCGATATTGCCCTTTTTCGGCAAGCAGACGGGTTTTACCGCCCACGGACAGGGTGCTGCCGCTGATGCTGCCGATCTCGCCCGCAGCCTGCCCCTGATCGTTGAAGGTGCCGAAGGGGTGATATGGTCGCGGTTGTCGATGGAGAAACCGCTGCGCTTGCTGCTGCCGGTTTGCCGGCGGCTGTCGGCCGCGGCCAGCAGTCGGATGTCGTCGCGGGCATACAGCGGGGCATCGCCTTCGGCGGAGATTTGTGCGCCTTTGGCTTCGATGTTGCCTTCGGTGGCACGGATGCTGAGATGGCGGCCCGGCTGTCAGCGAGCTGCCGACGGCTTCGGCGCTGCTGCCATCCTGCACCTGCGTGCTGCGGCTGCGGCCGCCGCTGATCACTAACGGGCGTGCCCGCCGCCCTGGCTGGCTTTGGCTGAGGCGCTGCTGCGCTGCATCCAGTTGCCGACGATACTGTCGCTGTACCCGCCGCCCTGCATGGCTTTTGTCCCAGGCATTTTTGCCGGCGGTATGGGGGTCGTAGTGATGCCGACCGAGAAGCCGCTCTGTTTGTGCTGCGCTTCGCTGTGCCGCTCGTTCCGTTTGTAGGCTTCGCCAAGGAAACTTCGCGCCCCTGCAGCTTCAGATCGCCACCGGCATAGCAGTTGTGCGGCTTCGGTACTCAGTTTGCCGCCCGCCGCTACGGTGGTGTTGCCTTTCAGGCTGCCTATCTGCGAGGAGGTTACGGCAGACGATACGCTGTTTTTGCTGCAGGGTTTTTCTTGGGTCTTGCCGTAACCGGCCATCGCTACGCCGTTTTTCAGGCTGCCGGTTAGGGCCGGACTTTTTGCGCTCGTGGTTTTCCCAATCCTGGTAGCGGTTGTCTGCGGCGTCGATGCGTACTCCGCCTTGGGCGGCAATCAGGGTCTGCCCGTCGCTGATGACTTGGCTGCCGCGGATGCGGGTGTCGCCGCCGGAGTCGTTCTCGACTTCGCGGCCGGTAATCACGCTGCCGGCTGCTTCGTCGTGTTGGCGCCGGTATTGGTCCAACCGGCTTGTGCTGCCGACCAAACCGCGCTCTTTGCTGTAGGTCGATTCGTCCAGATCCAGCGTACGGCGGCCTTCGCTGATGTCGATATTGCCGAGGGCGGCCAGCTCTACCCGGGCCGTTTTGGCTGTCGATTTGGCCTTGGCGGATGCTGAGGTCTTTACCGGCGGATACAGTGATGTTGCCAAAGCGCTTCGATGCGGCTGCCCTGCTTCAGCGCTTTTGGTGGACGTGGCGGTGGTTTTGTCGCTGAGACTGCCGTAGCTTTCGTGGCTTTTCGGTGCGGACGGTGCCGAGTCTGACGCTGCCTTCGCGGGCAATCATTTGGCTGTGGCCTTCGCGGGCGCGGTTGGCCAGGCGGGCGCCGTTCAGTTTGATGTCGTGCCCTGCTTCGAGGCTGAGTAGGCCTTGGCCGTCTTCTGTGCCGCTGACATACAGTCCGCCACACGGTCAACGGTGGTGCGGCCGTTGTGCGAGTCGCCGCTTTGGGCGGTGCTGCTTTGAAGGGTAATGTTGTCGGCTTTTGAGGCTGAGCAGCCGTTCGGCTTCGATGCTGCCGCCGGTGATGTCGATTTGTTGTTGGGCGTCGAGTATGACGTTTTTTTGCCGCCGATGCGGCCGCTGTTGCTGATGTCGCCGGCGGCCAGATCGACGATGCGCCGGCCGGCAAGGGTGCCGCGGTTGTCGATGCGGCCGGCATTCAGCTGCAGGGCGTCGGCGCTGATAAGGCCGCCGGCGCTGTTGAGATCGCCGGGGCGGGCGAGGACGTAGACTTTGGGTACGAGTACGCTTTGGCTGCTGCCGTCGGCCAGGGTAACGGTCTGGCTTTCAAGCCAGACGATGTCGCTGGTCAGCCGGGCAACCTGCTCGGGGGACAGGGCGATGCCGGGGTGAGCTGCTGGGCGCGGGCGAAGCTGATGCCGGCGTCCATCAGGGCTTGGAATTGGGCTTCGTCGTTGGGGTAGCCATCCAGACGGCGGTAGCCGGTCAGACGGGCGATCTGTTCGTTGATCAGGCGTTGCTCGTAATAGCCGTCGCCCAGCCGTTTGTGGGTGCGGTTGGGATCGGTTTGCAGGGCTTTGAGCATGTAGTCGCTGCCCAGCCAGGTGCGGTAGTCGGCATAGGCGGGATCGGTTTCCACCAGATAGCCGGGGCGGTCGGGACGGACGGTGTACAGGCTGCTTTCGGGCAGGCTGAAGCGGCCGTCAGGGACTTTTAATGCGTTGTGGCGCAACGGCGGCGGTGGCGGCATCGGCTGCGGCGGCATGGCCGGCGGGCGGGGATTCAGGCTGCCTGCCTGATCCTGATAGCTGATGTGGTTGGCAAATTCGCGGCGTTCAAGCAGGGGTTTCGTTATACACGGGAGCGCTGTAGCCGTGTGCGGCGTCCCCACCTTTGTCTAGATTTGCTTTTGCGGGCATAGCTGTTTTTCGAAGATGCCGGACTCGATTTCGTACACGCCGGCCAAATCGCTGAGGTTTTTCAGGGTGCTGTCTTTGTCGCTGCCCTGCCAGACGCCGCCGATCAGGATTTGGCCGTTTTTCATTGGCCAGCTCTGGGTGTCAGCAGTAAAGTTGCCGCCGATGGCAATTTGCCCGGGTTGGGAGTGGGCGATTTGGTCTTCGTGGCGTTGTATGGTGACGCGTTTTTCGTTCCAGCTGGATTGGCGAACCGGAGCACGGCCGTCGTTAAAGGTAAACTCGCCTTTGGCATGATTGGCAGTCTGCCGCCGCGAGCCGTCTTTGCCAACCTGCCACCACTCGGGATTGCCGGGCTGGCTGTAGCTGTGCCGGTGTTCGGCCGCGCCGACGGCAACTTTGTGATTGACTTCCCAGCGGCTGTTGCCGTTATGGATTTTGGCAACCGACCATCACGCCGTCTCCGGCCGCTTCGATGCGGCCGCGCGGTTTTCCAGGCGCTCGGCCCCGCCTTCGGCCTGATGGCTCTCGTTCAAACGGACGCCGATATGCAGTGTGCCTTCGCTGCTGATCAGGCTGGAGACGCTGCCGGTTTGTACTTTGGCCGTTTTCTATCCGGCCAAAGCCGCTGCCGGTGTTGCTTATGCTGCGCATGCCGATGTCCAGGCGTTCGCGGGCGGCAATCACGGGGGCTTGGTTTTTGCCGTCTGCGCTTGCTTCTTCGCGGTTGTTCAGACTGCCGCCGCCCAGGGCGAGACGGCTGCCGTAGATGCGGCCGCTGCCGATGTTGTTCAGGGCAGTCGCGGCATCAATGCGGGTCAGGCCGTTGCTGTTGATCAGGCCGCGGTTGTCCACAGTGTCGGCGCCAATACGGGTATTGCTGCCGGAAACCAGTTTGCCTTCGGCGCGGTTGTCGATGTGCCGGGCACGGATGTTCAGTGCCTGACCGCCGGCCATGCGGTGGCGGTTGCGGATGTTGCCGCTGCTCTCGATGCTGAGTGTGCGGCCGGCTTCGATGTCGCCGCTGCTGTCAAAGTCGGCGCTGAGTTTGAGGGCGGCGTCGCGGCCGGCAGCCAGGGTGCCGCTGCCGTCCAGCCGGTTGGCCGTCAGTTCGAGATCTTGGCCGGCCAGAATGCCGCCGCCGCTGTTGAGCAATATCGCCGGCGGCCAGTTTCAGGCTGCCGGCAGTGGTGATTTCGCCTTGTTGGTTGTTCAGACCGTCTGAAAGGCGGATGTCGCTGAGGGTATTGCTGCGGATGACGCCTTGGCGGTTGTCGAGTCGGGTGCCGTCCAGTTTCAGGCTGCCTGCTGCCAGGGCGCCGCCGCGGTTGTCGCTGTGGCGGCTGCTAATGTCGGCGCTGCGGGCGAGGATGGTGCCTTGGCGGTTGTCGAAACAGCCGCCTTCTGTTTTCAGGCTGCCGAGGGTCAGGCGGCCGCTGTTGGCCAGTTCGCTGCTGACGCTCAGATCGGTGCGGCCGCCCGCTCGATGGTGCCGCTGTTGTCCAAACGGCCGGAGACGCTGATGCGGCCGTCGGCAGGAGCGGGAACTTGGGGTGTGGCCGCCGTGACTGTTGCCGCTGTTGCCGTTGTTTCCACCGTTACCGTTGTTACTGCCGCTGTTGCCGTTGTTACCGCCGTTTCCGCCGTTGTTACCGCTGCCGTTTCCGCCGTTGCTGCTGTTGTTGTTTTCCGGCAGGCCGATGCGGCCGCTGTTGGCCAGGCGGGCGGTATCGACGGTGAGATTCTGACTGCCGCTTTGGCTGATGCGGCCGCTGTTGTCCAATACGGGGGCGGCGATGTCAGAGACGGCCGCCGTCGATTTGGCCGCTGTTGTCAATCCGGGCGCTGCGGATGCGGTTTTCTGAGGTGCTGAGAATGCGGCCGCTGTTGTTCAGGCTGCTTTTTGCTGTCGATGCTGCTTTGGCCGTGGGCGTAAAGGGTGCCGCTGTTGTCGGTTTGGCCGGCGTTAAGACGCAGGGTGCCGCCGTCTTGGGCGGCAACCGTGCCGCTGTTAGCCAGTGTTCCGTCGGCGCTGAGGGTGACGCCGCCGGCACCGGCGTAAATCTTGCCGGCGTTGCGGATGCCGCTGCCGGCATCGGCGGCAATCAGGGTGATCTTGCCGGCACTACATGCCGCCCAGGGCGCCGGTGTCGACGGCAAAGACGGGGAGCGGATGATGACGGGGCGCGGGTGCGCCTGCATTTTTCAGGCTGCCTGCGGCGTCGGTTTTGAGCCGCCGGCGGCAATCACTTTGGACGTCCTGCTCCCCAAATGCCGCCGTCAATCTTGGCGGCACGGCTGAGAATGCGGGTGTAGTCGGCATCGCGCCCGTCAAGACCCTGAGCGCCGATTTTCGATGCGGCCGCTGCCGATGTCCAAAACTGTCGAAACGGCCGTCTGCCAGGATGGGACGGCCGGTGGTCAGGGTGGCACCTGCGCTGTTGATAAAGCCGCCGCCGTCGACGCGGATGCCGGCGGGGTTGGCCATCACCACTTCGGCGCGGCGGCCGGCGATTTCGATATAGCCGTTCAGCCGGCTCGGGTCGCTGCTGTTGATTTGGTTGACGATTACACGGGCTTCGCCGCGGGCGAGAAAGGGTTGCCCTGTATCCAGCCGGCCTGGCGGGTGGATACGCTTTATGGCTGTTGTTGAGAATGGCGCCGCGTCCGTCAACATCGAAGCGGCGGTATTGGTTGACGGATACGCCGTGGGCGGTGGGGTTTGGATATTGACCTGCGGCAGTCCGTTGCCGGTTTTAAGAACCGTGGGCTGCTGGTGCCGCGGGGCGGTGGGATCGGACTGGATATCGGCAGCGGCGGCGGGCACAATCAGGGCCGAACCGAAACCGAGCAGCAGACTGAAAAGCTAGCGTGCTCAAATGCAAACGGCAGCCTGAATGGGTTTTAGGCTGCCGTTACCGCCACCGGCTTCTCCGCCTGAGCGCTCGCCGGGACTTTTGCCCCTGCCCGACTGCGGTCTCGGCTACGGCCATCAGAATGCCGCGGCGACGGTTGAAAACGATTTTATGGCAGTGTTTGTTCAGGTAGGGGTATCCGTAGTGTGTGCGGGGAAAGGCAGCCTGAAAACGGGAGATGGAGTTTCAGGCTGCACAAGCGCGGGTTTAGAAGGAATAGTTTCAGATTAAAAGCCGAAGACGGTAGAGGCCGTCTGAAAGCCTTTGGGCTTTTTAATCGGTTTGCCGGCAAACAGGTCGTAATTCAGGCTGCCGCCTGCTTTGAACTGCCGCGCAGACCGGCGGCGGCGCTCAATCAGGGTTTGCCCCCAGCAGGTATTGCGCCGAGTCGCCGGATACGTGGCCGCCGTCTAGTGCCAGATAAAACTGGTGGGCGGGTTTGAATGACCAGGCGGCTTCGTTGCGCCAGTACCAGCCGCGCTCGGCCGACAGTGAGCTTTCGCCGTCGAAGCCGCGCACGGTGTAGCGGCCGCCGATGGCGATTTTGTCCAAAGGCGTCAGCGGGGTCTTATTCCACTGGGCATGCAGGGCGGTGTCGTATACGAAGTGCTGCCGGCCGATTTGGAAGGGGTGGTTATAGCTGATGTCGGCAGTGATCACCTTCATTCTCGAAGTGCCTTCATCAAACACTTCTTCAGGGGCGGCAATGGCATCGGCCATAGCGGTGCCGCGTTTGTAGCCAAGACCAATATCCAAAGTGCTGCGGCCGATGTATTCCTTGTGTTTTAGGCTCAACTGCCAACCGGCGGTTTTACGGCGCTGTACTTCGACTTCGGCATCATCGATAAAACTTTGGTTTTTTTCTGCCACAGTTTGAAGCCGATATGGCTCTTGCGCCGCGCATCACGGTACAGCAGGCGGGTAAATCCGATGTCGCTGCCGCGGCTTTTGCCGTTGTGAGTCATATACTCATTGATACCCGCTACAGCCTGGTGGTAGCGGTAGTAGTTGTGGTTCCAGCTCCACAGCCAGTTGCCGGCAGGAACGGAATAGTGAAAGGCGTAGCTTTGGGTGCCGCCGGCGGTTTTTTTGCCCTCGGAGTCGGTGTATGGGCGTCGGTATGGCCGAGATGGCGGCCGTAGGACAGATAAAACAGATCGCTCTGCCGAAAGGGTTGTCGGCAGAGAAAGTCAGGCTGCCTTGGTATTTGCCGGTGGTTTTGCTGCCGGAGTCGTCCACACCGAGCGACAGGCGGTAGGGCAGCAACCGCCGCCGCCAGGCAACAACGATGTCGCTTTCATCAGGCGCGTCTGCAGGAACGATTTGGATATCGGCTTCGGCGGTAGGTACGCGTTTGAGATTTTCCAGCCCCTGCTCGATACGGCGCAGATTCAGAATATCGCCGCCTTTCAACGGAATTTCGTTTTGAAAGGCGGCAATGCGCGCGGCACGGGTTTGGTCGTTGTGCGAAGTATCAGTGCAGAACCGAGCGCACTTTGCCGGGCAAAACGGTTAATTCCAAAAGTTCCGCTGTTTAAATCCTGCGGTGCGGCCAAAATACGGGTAGTGGTATAGCCGCGGCCGATAACGGCGTTTTTGTGCCGCAACCATAATGCGGTTGATGCCTTGCGCACCCAAACATTGTCCGGATTGGAAGCCGTTTTCTTTCAAGGCTTTTTAAGTGCAAACTGAAAACGGCCGGCAGCATCGCCAGTCAGGGTAACGGTATGAATGGGTAAACAGGGGATTCGGCCGATTCGGCCGCAGACGGAGTAAGCGTACTTTGCCGCGTATCGTCCAAACGCACATCGACTTCGCGCTGCAGCTGCTGCTCCTGCTGCCGGCGTCGCATTTCCTGACGTCTGGATTCGCTTTCTTCAATGGTATCGGCAAGTGCAGCCTGAAAAAGAAAAGGCTGCCAAAAATAGCTAAACTCAGATGGGTGTGTATGGCGGGCATAATGTTAAACCCAGTATATTTTTACTTGAAAAATAAATTCACTAAATTTTTACAAAATCATTGATAAAATGTCAATTTCGGCGTAAAGTAACAAAATGGAGGCTGAGCCCTAAGATTTAATTGAGAAATAATTCTTAATAAACCCTAATCTTATTCTCCCTACTCATGCCGTGATGACACGCTAAAAGTCGTTTCATGTCCGAGAATGTGCCGTCAAGCAGATTGGTCGTATTCGGGATGTTTAAATCAGGGATATTGCTCAAACACAAACAGATAATCCAAATTGCGTTTTTAGGCTGAAATACGCACTCCCTGATATTCTTATGTGTGTAATGCGATTTGCCTGTTTCGGTGTTAAAGGTGCGTTCGTTCAGATAGCTTTGATACTGCTCAAACCACGTTTGCAGATCGTGTTCAAAGTCGGATTGCTTACTGTTTTTCAACGTCAATGCCAATACGCCAGTTAGTTTTTGCAGAAGGCAGTCTGAAAACTTTTCAGGCTGCCTTTTTGAATATCCGGCTGCCGTTTTTCAGGCTGCCGGTAAAAAGTTTCAGCGCAGCATAATCCGCAGCTTGGGCGGCAGGCCGCGGTCGCTGAGTATCAGAGTTTCATCGGCGGATAAAGCGGCGTCCCAGCGTGACAGCAGGGCGGGATAGGTTGCGTTTGCGGTGGCAGACAAATCGGGCGTGCAGGGGGCAGCATCGGTGGCGATGCGTATGGTGGCGGCAGAGGGCGTATCGGGTGCTGTGGTGAGAGCAGCAGGCTGACGGCGTGTTCGCTTCATTGGCGGCCGGGTTTGGGGTTTCGTACAGCCAGCTGATGCAGCATTGTTTGGCGCTGCCGGCCAGCGGGTCGTTGATGCCGGCCACAATGGCTGCCAGAAAAGATGTTCGTTGGTGGCGAGAAAGAGCATGCTCGGCGCGAGCTGCCCAGGGCTTGTGCCACTTGGAAGGCCGGAGCGTTGTGGAGACTGGCGGCAAACCCGAGCGGGCTGGGGGTGCCGTCTTGGGCGTGCTGGAGAAAAGTCGGCAAAAAGCGGCGGGGCGAGGAAAACGGGGCGGCCAAGATGATGCTGCAGTCGGCGCCGATTTGTCCAGCCAGCGGCATGGCGGCCAGCAGCGACATCAGGCTGAAAACGGCTGAGGCGCTTGCCGTCTATGCCGTAGTCTTTCAGGCTGCCGCGCAGGGTTTTGTCGTCGTAGCCTGAAAAATTGCGGTGATGGCAGGCTTGGAGATACAGCGGGGATGGTCGGGTTTTCACGGTCGGCTCCAGCGCATCAGCCCAGGCAGCGGCGCTGCCGCCGAAGCCGGAAAATAGTTGAGATACAGTCCGTCGGACAGCGGTGCGCCGTCCGCGCCAGCGGCAGGCTGCGGTAGGCTGCTGCGTGGGGAATTTCGGGCAGGACGCCCTGCCGCAGCTGCTGCCACAGCCAGGCGCTTTCCATGGCGCCACTGGCGCCCAGCGTATGGCCGAAATAGGGCTTGGCCAATATCCAGCGGCTTTCAGGCAGTTTTTCGCGTAACACCGCCTGCTCGCCGCTGTCGCCGGCACCGCCGACGGCATGGACTTTAACGGCGCGGATGCTGTCGGCCGCCACGCCGGCCTGCTGCAGGCAGCGGTCAATCAGCTCGGACAAAACGGCGGGATCGGTATTGGGTCAGATCGCGGCTGTCGGCGGCGGTGGCGGTGGCAATGATGCGGTAGCCTTTTTCGTTTGGACTGCTGCGCTCCAGCGCCAAACAGGCCAGCCCTTCGCCCAGCACCATGCCGGGGCAGCCTGAAAACGGCAGATAGTCGCCGGCGGCCAGCAGGTTCATGGTGGCGAAATGGTCGAAGGTGTAGCGGTTGAAACTTTCAAAGCCGACCACCAGCGCGCGTTCGCTCCAGCCGTTTTTCAGCATCCGCACCGCGTGCACCAGCGCTTGTGCCGAGGAAGTGCAGGACGTGGCAAACGTGTAAATCTGGCGGTTGCCGGTGGCGGCGCGCAGCAGGTCGGCCATGCCGGTAAGCGTGTAGTCGGAATAGGAGAGTGCGCCGCGCTCGGCATTTTCGGCTTCGCAGTCAGGGCAGGGCGTAGCTGGTGGAGCCGAGCATCAGCGGCGTGTCGGCCAAAAGCAGCCTGATCCCAGCCGGCCGCGGCGGCGGTGTCGGCCAGTAGCGTGTGTACCAGTCGGGCGGTTTCAGGCAGCGTCAGCCGCGTTTGCGGGAATTTTTGGAAATAGGGCAGGACGGCATCGGCGCCGAGTCCCGACCACGGCGAGGCGGGCAGCATCACCCGTTGCGAAGCGCCGCCGCCGATCCGTGCGGCGCGGACGGTAACGCCTCATGCGCCCTGCCGTTCGGCGCGCACGAAGGCGGCCAGCGCGGCAACGTCGGTCGTGTGGCGGCGCACCATGCGGTCGCCGTTGAGGCGCACGCCGAAGTGGCTTTACGGCGCCACGCAGTTTGCAGCGCATCGAGCGAATCGAGAGCGATGCGGCTGTGTTCGCCGAACAACGCTTCGGTGTCGGACAAATCTTCGGGCGTCCAGTCGTCGCGTTCGGCTTCGCGGATAATCAGTTTTTCAGCTCGTACTCCAGCGCCGGATGTTCGAGCGTGAATCGGTAGCCATCGAATCTCACTTGTTTTTTCAGTTGCCCGCGGTAAACGGCGGCGGCGGCGGTAAGCGTCAGCGGCGCCGAAGGCGGCGAGCCGGCCGAGCACCGGCAGAATCTGCTCCAGCCCGGCCTGCCGCAGCAGCAGGGTTTGGAAGCCGGAGAGCGCCCAGCCCATAGGCGAGAGTGGGCGACGGTCTGCATGATGTCCGGCATCACGCAAGTCGGCACCATAATGCCGCCGAGCGCCGCCATGATGATGATGCCGCCGCCGCCGAGCACCACCGCGTGTTCGGTGCTGCGCGCCACCACGCTGACCAGCAGGCCGTAGCCCAGCGCGGCGAGGCTGACGGCGGCGGCGAGCACCGCATACACGCCAAGGCAGCCTGAAAGCTGCAGGGCGGGCATGCCGAGCTTGGGCAGCACCCAGCGGCCGAGCGCGAGCATGCCGGCAAACTGCAGCTGGTTAATCAGAAAATACGGAATCAGCTTGGCGGCAATCAGTTTGCCCGCCGGCACCCGCGCCATGCGCAGGCGGGTGATGGTGTTGGTCTGCGCTCCATCGCCATCACGTTGGAGAGCGGAATCGCTGATGAAAAACATGCCGAAAATCAGCCAGGCCGGCACGCTGTGCTGCACCGAATTGGGGCGCACCACTTCTTTGCCGCCGTGGTTGAGATAGGTTTCCTGCCACGCTTCGCGCTCGAGATAGGCGTTGATGCCGGCGAATTTGTCGTCGAGCTGGCGGTTGGCTTCTTTTTCCACTTCGCGCACCAGCGGCGATTTGCCTTTGAGCTTCACTTCGCTGCCGTCCAGATACAGGTTCAGCCGCTCGGCGGTGTAGTGTTTTCACCATGCCGCGTGATGGCGAGCAGGCGGGCGCGGTCGGTATCGGGGCTCAGCCACAGGCGCAGCGGCCGCTCTTTATCCAGCGGCGTTTCTTCGCTGTTCGGATTAAACAGCAGCAGGTCGAGTTTCGCCCGCTGCAAAGGCAGCCTGAAAAGCGGAAAGGCGGTGGGTTTCGACAAAACGCACGTGCCCAGCCCTTCGCCTTCGAGCGCGGCGAACAGGTTTTCATCAAGCCGATGTCGGCGCTGCCCGCCAGCACGATTTTGGCGTCGCGCAGCGGGTTTTCCTGGCTGTCGCTGAGCGCGGCCGACATAATCAGCACAAACAGAATCGGCATCACAAACAGCACCGCCAGCCCGTGCAAATCGCGCAGCAACAGCTTGAATTCTTTGATTACGGACGAAAACAGCATCAGCCTTCCCCTTCCGTAGTGTTCGTGCCGCCGGTTTTGCCGTCGAGAAAGTCGAGATAAAAATCTTCCAGCGAGCTGAAACCGAAACGGCAGGCGCTGATGCGGTAGTTTTTCGCCGCCAGCGCCGCCACGTTTTCAGGCTGCCTGCTGTCGATAGCGACGCCGCCGCCGGCAGCAGGGGCGGGCGGCGAAGCTTCGGCATCAGCGGCCGAGAGCGGCGGTTCGGTGTGCAGCAGCAGGCGGCCGCCGTTTTGGCGCAGGATGTCGGCGAGCGCGCCCTGATAGACGCAGCGGCCGTTGTCCAGCAGCACCAGATCGCGGCACAGCAGCTCGATTTCCTGCAGATAGTGCGAGGTATGACGATGGATACGCGCGCTGCGGTTGAGTTCGGCGACGCTCTCGAGAATGAAGCGGCGCGACTGCGGGTCGATGCCGACGGTGATTTCGTCGAGAAAGCACCACCCGCGGCCGGTTGACCAGCCCGATGGCGAAAATTGAGCCGCCGCTTCAGGCCTGCCGGAAAGGTGGCGCGCCTGCTTGGCGGCGTGCGGGGACAGCCCGCAGCGTTCGATCAGGCTGCTGAGATAGGCGTGGTCTTTGCGGCCGTAAAGCGAGGCGAAAAAAGACAGGTTGTCGCGCACGCTCAGCAGCGGATAGAAGGCAAAGTCCTGCGGCACCAGCGAGATTTGGTGGCGCTTTGCGGCTGAGGACGGGAAAGGGGGTGCCGTCGAAAGTGATTCGCCCCACCGGCATTCCCTGCAGGCCGGTGAGCAGCGACATCAGCGTGGTTTTGCCCGGCGCCGTTGGGAGCCGAGCAGGCCGAGTGCCAGCCTTCGGCGATGTCAGCGAGATATCGCGCAGGGCGTAGCCGTCGGCCTGCGGATAGCGGTGGCTGAGCGCGCGACCCGTATCATGCCGCCGCCTTTGCCAGCTCCCGCCACAGGGCTTCTTCGGCGTCGGCGATGGCGCGCAGTTCGGCAGCCAGTTTGGCGTAGCCCTGCGGGTCGGGTTTGCGGCACTGTTTGACGCAGCGGGCGGCAAAAGCGCGCCATTGGTCGCCGATGGCGGTCATGCGCTCGGAGGCAGCCTGAAAGGCGGAATCGGCACACACCTGCGCGGCCTGTTCGAGGAAAATAGGCGTAGAATAGCGAAAGCCCGCGCGCGCCGGTGCCGATTTCTTCCTGCATACGCACCAGATGGCCGAGATAGAGTTTGGCATCGTGTTCGGACTGGCCGCCGAGCGCGGCGATGCGTTTGGCAACGGTGCGGATGCCGCGCACGCCGACGAAAAACACCGGCGCCAGCATATGCTTGGCGTTTTTTGCGGATGGCGCGGCGTAAGAGTTGGGGCAGCCTGAAAGCTGGGGTTCCGGCGTTTTCAGGCTGCTTTTCGAGCTGAACATCAGCCCTTTGCCGCCAGCCGCGCCTTTGGCGAAACGGGCGCGCTGCAGAGTCGGCGGCGGCGCAGCTGCACGGTTTCGAATACCGGATCGCTGATCAGGTAGTCGCCGCCGTCCTGCCGTACACCAGCAGGTTGTGGGCGTTGAAAGTGAAAGCGCATTTCTTTGGGGAAGTAGGGCAGCCAGAACACCGACCCGTCTGCAGGTCGACCAGTTTGCCCCTCGGCCATGCCGCATCCAGCGCCTGCATGCCGGCGGCGGGGAACGGAATTTCTGCACATTCAGGCCGATGCCGAGCGCTTTGCACGCTGTGATGATGCGCGCGGCGGCATGCGGTAGAAACCAGCGGCAGGCCGCGATTTTTGACCACCGGCAGATAAACGAAAGTCAGGGCGCCGGCCAGACCGAAAACCATCGCTTCGTTCAGGTCGGTGCCCTGCGATTTGAGCAGGGTGCTCATCACCCCTTTCGCCGTGGGCGGTATGCTGGTGGACGAATGCACTCATGGTTCGGCGGAAAATAAAGGGGTTTCAGGCAGCCTGAAAAGTTGTTCGGCAGGGGATTTGGAAGGCTTCGGCGTAGCGCGCCAGCGTTTTGGCGCTCAGCCGCGCGAAGACTTCGGGGCGGAAATGGCGGCGCAGCTGCCAGCGCCACACGCCGGCGGCCTCGCGCGAGCGCTCGTCGTGCGAAAAGAAATACATACTAAAAATACAGCGGCGAGCGGCGGCCGGCGGCCACTTCGCTGCGGGCGTGTTCGATCAGGCCATCCAGCCCGGCCACCGCCTGCTCGGTGGCATGGGCTTTCGTCCTGCCAGCCGGTGCTGGTGGCGGCTTCGTAGCGGCCGTTGCGGGTGCCGTAGATGACTTTGCGCTGGCCGTTGTAGGTTTTGCTGTCGTCCTGTGGAATGTCTTCAACCCGCATCAACCGCCTCCAGCAGCATAAAAGCAGGAAGAAAAACGCCCGCTCCGGGGATGTAGCACAGGATGTTCTGGCCGTGGCGCAGCGGGAAGCGGCGCATGAATTCTTCGAGAATGATGTAGATGGAAGCCGAGCCGGTGTTGCCCTTTTTCGGCGAGATTGGTAAAACCATTTTTCCTGCGGGATGGCAAAGCCGGCGTTTGCCAGTCCGGCGGCGAGTTTGTCGCGGAAAAAGGCCGGAAGAGTAGTGCGGCGGGAAGTAATCGACTTCGGCAGCCTGAAGGCCGTGTTTGTGGGCGCGTGCCAGCGCTTTTTCTACGGTGTAGGCGACGATGTTTCGTTCAGCAGTTTACGTCCTGCTTTGACCGCCATATCATGCTGCAGCGCTCGCGCTCTGGGCATCGACTCTTTCCAGCCGACGAAGCGGCCGTCGCGCACCGCCGCCGGCATACATGCACACCGGCATTTCGTTGGCGTAGGGACACCAGCTCGATCCAGCGGATTTTCAGGCTGATGCCGCGCGGGTTGGGCGCATCGCAAAGATAGGCGGCGCCGGCACCGTCGGAGAGCATCCAGCGCGGAAGTCGTTTTCAAAGGCGATTTCGGGGCGGGCGTTTTCCCAGTCGCGGCTTTCGATTTCGGCGCGAAAGTTGTCGCCGCGCATCACCGCCGAGGCGCATTCGGAGCAACGGCAACCGCATGGCGGTGCTCGCCGCTGCGGATGCTCTGGTAGGCGTATTTCATCGCCGTCATGCCTGCCACGCACACGCCGGAAAGGCTGGCGACTTCGCAGGGCGGGGCGTTTGCCACCAGGCCGTGCACCATCACGCCGTGGCCGGGCAGGATTTGGTCGGGATAGGGACGCCGCAGCTCTAGGCACTGCATGTCGGCGGCGGCAAAGCTCTCGTCAAACAGCGCCGACACTGCGGCGGCGGCCAGCTCGGTATTGGTGTGGGTGGCGCGGCCGGTTTGCGGATCGACGGCGTAATGGCGGCTGGTGATGGCGTTGGAGCGCAGAATGGTTCTGCGCACGCGCGAAGGCAGGCCGCCGACCATGCCCAGCACCGCTTCCATCTGGTCGTTGCCGACCGGCGCGTTGGGCAGCACGGCCGACAGTTTGCGGATATAGACTTCAGGCTGCATGGTTTGCATTATTCTCCCGAAGGCTGCGCGTAATAGCGGCGCAGCCTGGACAGTTTTTGTTGGGTCAGCGGTTTGAGCAGGATTCTGAGCAGCGCGCTCAGCGGGACGACGGTTACAATCATCAGCAGCAGAAACACGATATACAGCCAGAGCACCGCGCGGCGCAGCAGCGGCGAGATGCGGCCGCAGCCGATCAGCAGCGCGCCCCACAGGCGGGAAGCTGCGGCGGCCGACGGCTTCGCTCGTCATCAGTTTTTCGTCGATTTTCACCGCGCTCATGCCGCGAAACAGGGTTTCGTCGGGCGTGCCGCCGGCATCCAGCACCTGCTTGAGCCTGCCGCCGAAGCGCGCCATATCGAGAATTTCACGCTCGGCGATGCCGGCGCTGGGCAGCCAGCGGTAGGGGCGTTTGTTGCCGGTCATCATCCACAGCGGGGTGGTGGCGAAACTCGACCAGGCGTCGCTCTGGTCGGTTTTGACGATATTGCCCACCAGCTTCGCGCCGGCCTGTGAGAGCAGTTTTTTCACTTCTTCCTGCGCCATCAGCCACATATTGCGGCAGCCGATTAGCGTGATAACCGGCGTGCCGGCCAGAATGCGCTGCGCCGCGGGGGTGCTGCAAAAAGGCGCAGACCGGCTGCGAGGGCGACAAAAACCATACGGTGTAGGCCAGCACCACTAAATCGTAGCGCTCGTGCCGGAACTCGGGCGTTTCAATGGGTTGCGGCTGCAGGCGCACGGTTTCGGGGAAGGTGTCGAAAAAACGGCCGAAACGCCAGGGAAAGGGAAAGGGCTGCTGCGGTTTGAGCGCAAGCTGTTCGATTTCGATGTTGTCCGCGCCTTCGCAAGGGGCAAGAAATGGCCGGCCAGGCGTGAAAGCTGGCCGGTTTGCGAATAGGAAACCAGTAAAATCCGGAAAGGCAGGGCGGGCATGTGTGTTTTCGGTTCGGTGGCGGGCAGGCGCGGCATTTTATTTTTTAAAAATCATGGGTGGTCAAATTCAGGCTGCCCGCCGCCGCCGTTGGGTGGTTTGTGCGTGCAAAATATTTGAGAAAACAGTATTTTTATTTTTCAGGCTGCCTTTTGAGGCAGCCTGAAAGGTTTAAAACAGCCTGAAACGGGTTTTCAGGCTGCCTGCTCCGGTTTACTGCGGACCGCGGGCGAGCGCCATGGCGTGCAGGTTTGCCATTTCGCGTTCGCGGCGTACGGTGTGGCGCATGGTGAGGTAGTTGATCAGCATCACCAGCGTCCGACGATGCCGACACAATCGCTGCCAGCGCGTTCATCTGCGGGTCGAGGCCGAGTTTGATTTTTTGCCGAAAATCACCTGCGGCAGGGTCATCGAGCCGGGGCCGGACAGGAAGGAGGCGATGACGTGAGTCGTCGAGCGACAGGGTGATGCCGAGCAAAAAGCCGGAAGCGATGGCGGGGCGATCAGCGGCAGGGTGATGGTGAAAAAGATTTTTCAGCGGCCGCGCGCTCCAAGTCCATCGCCGCTTCTTCGAGCGACTGGTCAAGCTCCACCAGCCGCGAGCGGATGACGACGGTGCAACGTAGGCCATGCACAGGGTGGCGTGGCCGAGGAAAATGGTGAAAAAGCCGCGCTGCCATTCGCCGGCGCCGCTGTAAACGCCCTGCAGCATGCCCTGCACCTGCAATCAGGAGCAGCATGGAGATGCCGGTGATGATGTCGGGCATCACCATCGGCGCGGAAACCATGCCGGCGAAAACGGTGCGCCGCGGAAGCGTTTGAAGCGCGCCAGCGCGTAGCCGGCGAGTACGCCGGAGCACGACGGCGGCCAGCGAGGGAGACGACGGCGATTTTCAGCGACAACAGGGCGGCGTTCCAGATTTCGCTGTTTTTCATCAGCTTGAGATACCAGCGGGTGGAGAAAGCCGCCCCACACGGTTACCAGCTTGGATTTGTTGAACGAATAGAAAATCAGCAGCCCGAGCGGCATGTAGAGAAAGGCCATTCCCCAGCAGCAGCATGGTTTTCAGAAACAGCGAGGATTTCTTTGCTTGCCGGCTCATTCCGCTCCTTTTTCCAGTTCGCGCTCTTCAAAGCGCTGGAACAGCATCATCGGTACCACCAGAATCAGCACCATCACCACCGCCAGCGCGGAGGCGAGCGGCCAGTTGTTGAGGCCGGAGAACACCTGCCACAGGGTTTTGCCGATCATCGAGTTGTCGGGGCCGCCCACCAGGTCGGGAATCACGTATTCGCCCACCGAAGGGATGAATACCAGCATCGAGCCAGCGATGATGCCGCTTTTGGAGAGCGGCAGGGTGATGCTGAAAAAGGCTTTTAACCGGATGGGCGCCTAAATCGGCGGCCGCTTCGAGCAGGCGGTGGTCCATCTTTCACCAGATGGCTGTAGCGGCAGGATCATAAACGGCAGATAGGCGTAAACCATCACCAGATTCAGTGAAAAGGTGTTGTAAAACATATTGAGCGGCTCGCTAATCAAGCCGGCCTTGATCAGCAGGTTGTTGATGATGCCGTTGCTGCTGAGCAGCCCCATCCAGGCACAGACGCGTAAGAGCAGCGAAGTCCAGAAGCGCGCATCATCATCATCAGCGTGTTGCGCCGCTCGGGGCGGACGCGGGCGATGGCATAGGCCATCGGATAGCCCAGCAGCAGGCAGATCAGGGTGGTGGTGAGCGCGGTTTTGATCGACAGCCAGTAGGTGTGGACGTAGATATTCGGTACGTTTCGCCGCCCAGCGGATTGGCCAGCGCGGCTACGGATGCGCCGAAGTCACTGAAGATTTCGGCGTAGTTTTGGCTAACCAGATGCAGCTTGGCGGCACCGCCTGCGGGGTCGGCCATAACCAGCGTGAAGGGCGGAATGGTGTCGGCCTCGCTCGGCAAAGCTGATTTTCAGCACCGTCAGAAACGGCAGCAGGAACATCAGCACCAGCCACAGCGCGGGATGCCGATCAGCGTTTTGCGTCCGAATTTCAGGCCGCCGCGCGGTCGGGTTGTGGGTCATTTTCAGGCTGCCTTGCGTCAGCGGGTCAGCGGTGGGCTGGTTTTCAGCCAGTCCAGATAGACTTCTTCGCCCCAGGTGGGCGGGGTGATGTTGCGCACGCACCAGTAGGGCGCGCGGGCACCTGGCTTTTGATGATGCGGCCGTTGGGCATCTGCACGGTAGATGGCGAAGCTGCCCAGATAGGCGATGTCTTTCACTTTGCCGTGCGCCCAGTTGTGGGTGTCGCGGTGGGCGGAGCTTTTTCCTGGCAGGTCGATGTCTTCGGGGCGGATGGAAACCAGATGCTTTAGCCGACTTCGGCGTCGCAGGCCTGGTCGGTATGAGACTTTGGCCAGCAGCTCGGGGCAGTCCACCAGCGCGTGCGCGTCGTCTTTGTGGACGATTTTGCCTTCGAAGATATTGGTTTCGCCGATAAATTCGGCGGTGAAGCGGCTGTTGGGGTAGTCGTAGATATTGCTGGGGTATCGACCTGTTTGAGTTCGCCGTCGGACACAATCGCCACGCGGGTGCCATGGTCATCGCTTCTTCCTGGTCGGGTTACCATACGTGCAGGTTACGCCGACTTTCTCCAGCGTGTTCACCAGCTCGCTGGGTTTGCTGGCGCAGTTTTTGTCGAGCGCGCCTGAGGGTTCGTCCAGCAGCAAGAGCTCGGCCGCTTGGCCAGCGATCGGGCAAGGGCGACGCGCTGCTGCTGGCCGCCGGAGAGCTGGTGCGGCTTGCGCTTGGCGTACTGCGGCATCTGCACCAGCCGCAGCATTTCTTCTACGCGGGCGGCGATTTCCGTCTGGGCATTTGTCCTCGCTTCAGGCCGTGAGCGATGTTCTGCTCCACCGTCATGTGCGGAAACAGCGCGTAGCTTTGAAACATCATATTGATGGGGCGCTCGTAGGGGCGCCAGGGCGGTGATGTCCTGGCCGTCGAGAATAATGTGGGCCCGAAGAAGGCGTTTCCATGCCGGCGGAGCATGCGCAGCAGCGTCGATTTGCCGCGCCCGAGCTGCCGAGCAGGGCGAAGATTTCGTGTTGTTGGATATCCAGGTCGATGTGGTTGACGGCGGTGTTATCGCCGAACTTTCACTAAACCTTTGATTTTGCAGATAGGGTGGTTTGCTAGCCGCGGACAATGCTCCATCAGGACAAAGTGCGGCCGGCATGCGCCGAACCGCAGGTGTGGAGGAAACACTGGCTGTTAGATTGCTGGACAGCAGATGATTTAGCAAACCTTTGAAGGTTACAGTGAATCCGGCAGGTGTTTAGCGGCTTTTCGCCCAGCTGATTTTCAAAAGCGCGGGATTGTAGTGCAGTAGACGGCGCAAAACGGTTAATATTGGTTAAATTTGCCGCAAAACCGTGTTTGCAATGAAACGGATAGCGGTGGTTTTTCATCCTTTTGCCGCTGTTCTCCGGCACCGTATAATGCGCGCTTTTTTCAGGCAGCCTGAAAGCCGTTTTCGCCATGCAGACCGTTCTGTTTACCGATTTGGACGACACCCTTTTCGTTTCCAAGCGCAAAGCGCCGCCGCTCCGATCACCAAAGCCGCCGCCTTTTTGGCCGACGGCAGCCCGATTTCTACGCATCGCCCGTGCAGCAGCAATGGCTGGCACACTGGCGGCAGCACGCGCTAGTGGTGCCGGTAACCGCCCGCAACCACGACAGTTTCCGCCGCGTGGCGCTGCCCTTTGATAGCCATGCGGTTATCGACTACGGCGCGGTTATCCTTCATCCCGACGGCACGCCCGATGAAGCCTGGTTGGACAACAGCCGCCGCGCCGCTTCAGGCTGCCTGCCGCGCTGGGACGAATTGCAGCAAACGCTGTTCAGGCAGCCTGAAAGCGCGGATTGGAATATCCGCCTGATAGCAGATTACGGCATCGCCTGCTATCTGCTGGTCAAATCTCAAAAGCGGCGAGGGCAGCCTGAAAAGCCGCCGCTGATGTTTTGCGCGGAAAGTTGCGCGACGGCGAAAAGCTGCATTGGAACGGCAACAACCTTGCCCTGCTGCCGCCCTGGCTCGACAAAGCCCACGCCGTGCGCCGCCTGCAGGAGCAATACCGCCGCTGCTACGGCACTATTCTCAGTATCGGCATGGGCGACAGCCTGATCGACACCGCCTCTATGCGCTGCTGCGATTATGCGATTGCCCCCGCCGCCAGCCAGATTGCCGCCGCTTTGGGCGAAATGCCTTAACCAGGCCTTTCAGGCTGCTTTGGCGTTTTCAGGCTGCCTGAAAACGCCAAAGCAGCAGCCAAGCGGGCGCCGCAGATACTCTGCGGCGCCCGCTTGTTTCGGCGCGCGTTGTTGGGGTTTTTCTCAATCAGCGCCACCAGCTGGTCGATATAGCCCTGAACGAAAGTGCGGGCGGATTCGATGAGTTTGCCGTTGTCGTCAAACAGGGTGGGCGAGTTGCCGAGGAAAACCTCGGGTTGGCCGGTAAGCGGCATATCGAAGTAGGAAAGCGCCAGGCGCAGGTTTTTCTGCGAGCTGTAGCCGCCCATTTGCCTACCGAGTGGCTGATGATGCCGGCGGGCGTTTCCAGGCAACGTCGGCATTCGGTTTTGGGCCGATGTCCACCGCGTTTTTCAGGCGAGGCGGGTACGGTGCGGTTGTTTTCGGCGGTAACAAACAGCACACCGGCGGATGCTTTGATGGTTTCGCGAAATTCGGTATAGCTCTCGGGGGTGGAAATCGATTTCGTTAGGGGTCGTCATAATCGAAGTTATACAGCGGCAGATGGCCGATTTCGACGATTTGGGCTTCGTAGCCGGCGGGGAACATGGGGATGACGTTTTGTAGCGACTTTGCGGGCGAAGGCCTTTACGCAGAGCTGCCGACGAGGATGCTGACTTTCTTTGCCATTTTTCTCCTCCGTATGGGCGTGTGGTTGTCGAAAAGAACTGAGAATCGTCCCAGCGAAACTGACTATATGCGAAGGGTGTTTGCCCGTCAGCGGCGGTTTTACGCTTTTCAGGCTGCCTGAACGCCGTGCGCGCAGGGCAGCCTGAAAAAGCGGTGCGGCCTGTTTATTCTTTGGGCGGGCGCAGTACCGAAACCAGCAGTCCGCCCCAGATTACTATCAGGGATACGGCCATCATAATTATGGCGTAGGTGCTCATTGTCCGTTCTCCTTATCGTCGTGGGTCAGGGTGGTGTCTCGCTTCCAGGGCAGTAGCGACAGCAGAACAGCCAGCAGCGGCAGCGCGGCGGCCATGCCCCAGCCGAACAGATTGAGAAATTCGCTGGGATAGCCGCTGTGGTTGTTTTTCAGCAGCTCGCGGGTGTCGCTGAACAGCATCGTAGCCGAGCACGGCGACGGTGGCGGTAACGCCACACCATCCACAGGGTGCCGACTTTGAACGAAGACACGCTGTTGATGTGCCGGCGCAGCACCGGCAGCATTTTGGCCAGCAGCAGGGCGAGCACATAAAGCGCGCCGCCGGCAACAATGCCGTAGGTATTGACGAATTTGTCCAGTGTCGAGCACCGGCAGGCCGGTGGTGGTGCCGAACAGCAGGGTGGAAACCACCGCCATTGGCACGCCGACGGCAGCGTGGCGCTGACGCGGCCGAGTTCATTTTGTCCTGCACCGCAGCGATAACCACTTCCAAAATCGAAATCAGCGAAGTCAGGCCGGCAAACACCAGTGAGCCGAAAAACAGTACGCCGATCAGGGCGCCGAAGGGGGCTTTGCTGATAATGGTGGAAGGCGATAAAGGCCAGGCCGATGCCGTTGGACGCGACTTCGCTCACTTCCTTGCCGGCGGCCGCTAGCCATAAAGCCCAGCGCCGCGAATACGCCCAGGCCGGCCAGCAGTTCAAAAGCTGCTGTTGGCAAAGCCCACCACCATGCCGGTGCCGGTCAGGTCGGATTTTTCTTCAGATAGGAAGAGAGGTAACCATAATGCCGAAGCAGATGGAAAGCGAGAAGAAAATCTGGCCGTAGGCCGCCACCCATACTTTGGGCTCGGTCAGCTTGCTCCAATCGGGGTGAACAGCGCGTCCAAGCCTTTGGCGGCGCCCGGCAGCGTGAGCGACACGCCCACCAGCACCACAAACATTACCAGCAGCAGCGGCATAAAGAAGCTGGACGAGCGGGCAACGCCGTTTTTGCACGCCCAAGGCCAGAATCAGCAGGGTTGCCACCCACACGCCGATCAGCGGACCGACTACGCCGCCGACAAATTCCAGCCCGATATCGGTATGGTCGGCCATTTTTCAGAAAAATCGCTGAAAAAGAAAGCGCTGGGATCGGCGCTCGTCAGGCGGCGCCGAGCGAGAAATAGGTATAGCTCGCCGCCCAGCCGATAATCACCGCGTAGTAAATGCTGATGATGACGTTGATCAGCACCTGCCACCAGCCGAAGGTTTCAGTAACGGCTGATGCGGCGGAATGCCAGCGGCGCCGAGCCGCGGTAGCGGTGGCCGATGGCGTAGTCGAGAAACAAAAGCGGGATGCCGGCGGTCAGCAGCGCCACCAGATAGGGCGGGATAAACGCCCCGCCGCCGTTTTCGTAGGCCACATAGGAAAGCGCCAGATATTGCCCAGGCCGACGGCCGAGCCGATGGCGGCAAACATAAAACGCGCGGCGGTTGGAAAGGTTTCGCGCTCCGGCGCGTCGGGAGTAACGATTGTCGGCGACTCCCATGCGGATGCGGAAGAAGTTTCGCCTGATTGCGTATTGGGCGTGTGTGGTGTTGTCAGACACGGTAAGATTCTCTGAAAAATGGTTTGCCGATATCGCGCCGCGGTGTGTAAAAAGCGCACACAAGGCAGTAGATTCAGGTAATTAAATGTAAATGTTTGCGATATTGGCGGCTTGAATCGTAAAGCAAAAGGCAGCTTGCGGCAAGCAGGGCGTGCAGCAAAAAGCCGGTGCGGGCAGCCTGAAAAAGCGCGCCGGCAGCATTTTGCCGCCAAAAACTGCGGTAAATTTCAGTTAATAATAATTGCTGCCGTTTATTTGTAAGATGCGGCAAACTGGTTTACATTGCCGCCACGCCTGCCGCCCGAAGCGGTGGCGGGCGCAATTTCCACAACCGTCACAGGAGTCTGATGATGAAAAACTGTTGTTTATCCTTTTTGCCGCCTTGAGCTTTTCCTTTGCCGCCGCCGTGGTCGATATCAATACCGCCACCGCACAAGAACTGACCACGATTAAAGGCATCGGTGCGAAAACCGCCGAAAAATCGTTGCCTACCGCGAAGCCAACGGCCCCTTCAAATCGGTGGACGATCTGACCAAAAGTCAGCGGCATCAAAAGAAAAAAACGGCTGGACAAAATCCGCGCCGAGCTGACAGTCGGCGGTGCCGGCGCAGCGAAAGCAGCGGCAGTCAAGCCCGCCACCGGCAAAGCCGCCGGTAAAGCAGCCGACAAAGCCGCCGCAGCCAAAGAAGCCGTTAAAGAAAAAGCCGCGCCGGCCAAAGCCCGCCGCCAAATAATTCTGCCGTACCCACCCGCACCCCGCACATTTCGATGTGCGGGGGTGTTTTCAAAGCTGCCTTTAGCCGGCAAAGCAGCCTGAAAGCCCTGTTTCGCATCTTTCAGGCTGCTTTTTTTCAGACAAGCAGGCAGCCTGAAAAGCGTTGCCCTGTATTTTTCAGGCTGCCTTTTGCCGATCAGGTAGCCTGAAAACCATGTGTCTGCGGCATTCGCTATATAATCCGCCGTTTCCCAATTCACCCGCAAAGGCAGCCTGAAAATGTCTTCCCGCCCCACCCTCCTGCTCGTCGACGGCTCTTCCTATCTCTACCGCGCCTACCACGCGATGGCGCAGCTTACCGCGCCCGACGGCGCGCCCACGGGTGCGCTGTACGGCGTGTTGAACATGCTGCGGCGGCTGCGTGCGGATTATGTGCACGACTATTGCGCGGTGGTGTTTGACGCAAAAGGAAAAAAATTTCCGCCACGAAATGTTTGCCGACTACAAGGCCACGCGCCCGCCGATGCCCGCCGATTTGCGTCCGCAGGCCGAAGCCTTGCCCGATTTGGTGCGGCTGATGGGCTGGCCGGTGCTGGTGGTGCCGCAGGTGGAAGCGGATGACGTCATCGGCACGCTGGCGGCGCAGGGCGGCGCGGCGGGCTGGGACGTGGTGATTTCCACCGGCGACAAAGACATGGCGCAACTGGTGAACGAGCGCGTTACGCTGGTGAACACGATGAGCGGCGAAACGCTGGACATTGACGGCGTAAAAGCCAAATTCGGCGTGCGCCCCAACCAAATCCGCGACTATCTCGCGCTGATGGGCGACAAAGTGGACAACGTGCCGGGCGTGGAAAAATGCGGGCCGAAAACGGCGGTGAAATGGCTCGAAGCCTATGAAACGCTCTCGGGCGTAATGGAACACGCGGGCGAAATCAAGGGCAAAGTGGGCGAAAACCTGCAAGCCGCGCTCTCGCAACTGCCTTTGTCCTACGATTTGGTTACGATTAAAACCGATGTGGATTTGCACGCCGAGCTTTCAGACGGCCTCGAAAGCCTGCGCCGCACGCCGCCCAAATGGGCGCAGCTGGCGGCAGATTTCAAACGCTGGGGCTTTCGCACCTGGCTCAAAGAAGCCGAAAGCCGGATGCACGAAGCGGCCGACGGCGATTTGTTCGGCAGCGCCGATGTGGGCGAACGCGCCGCTTTGGCATTAGAGATGCCGTCTGAAAAGCAGCCTGAAAAAGCCGCCGCGCCCGAAAAGCTCGACTATCAGGCGGTTACTACCGAAACCGGGTTTGCCGCCCTGTTGGACAAATTATCCAAAGCCGAACGCATCGGCATCGACACCGAAAACCACCTCGCTCGATGCGATGAACGCGCAGCTTGTCGGCATCAGCATCGCCTTTGAAGCGGGCGAAGCGGTGTACATCCCGCTCGGCCACAGCATGACTCGCCGCGCCGCAGCAGCTTGATTTACAAAACACATTAGGCCGTCTGAAACCCTATTTGGAAAACGGCAGCCTGAAAAATCGGCCAGAATCTGAAATACGACCAACACGTTTTTTGCCAACTACGGCATTGCGTTGCGCGGTATTGCGGGCGATGCGATGCTGGCTTCGTATATTGTCGAGAGCCATTTGGGGCACGGTTTGGACGAATTGTCCGAACGCTGGCTCGGCCTGCCCACGATTACTTACGAATCCCTGTGCGGCAAGGGCGCCAAGCAAATTTCCTTTGCTGATGTCGCCGTCGAGCAAGCCACCGAATACGCCGCGCAAGACGCGGATTTCGCCCTGCGCCTTGAAGCGCATTTACGCGCGCAGATGGACGAAAAAAACAGCTTGAAATGTATCTGAATCTGGAATTGCCCGTCGCCCAAGTATTGTTTGAAATGGAGCGCAACGGCGTGCACATCGACCGCGCCGAGCTGGCCGCGCAAAGCAGCGAATTGGGCGCGGCCTTGCTGAAACTCGAAGAGCAGGCATTTCAGACGGCCGGACAGCCGTTTAATCTCAATTCGCCCAAGCAGCTTCAAGAAATCCTGTTCGACAAAAATGGGCATCCCTACCAAAGGCCTGAAAAACCGCATCCGGCGGCATCTCCACCAACGAAGCCGTGCTCGAACAGCTCGCGCCCGATTATCCACTGCCGAAAATCATCTTGGAAAACCGCAGCCTGGCCAAACTCAAATCCACCTACACCGACAAGCTGCCCGAAATGATCAACCCGCGCACCGGTCGCGTGCACACCACCCTATTCCCAAGCCGTCGCCATCACCGGCCGCCTTGCCAGCAGCAATCCCAACCTGCAAAAACATCCCCATCCGCACCGCCGAAGGCCGCCGCGTGCGCCGTGCCTTTCACCGCGCCCGCAGGCCGTCTGATTGTGTCGGCCGACTACTCGCAAAATCGAACTGCGCATCATGGCGCATTTGTCGGGCGACAAAACCCTGATTGCCGCCTTCCAACACGGCGAAGACGTACACCGCCGCACCGCCGCCGAAGTCTTCGGCATCGCGCCCGAAAACGTCAGCCACGAGCAGCGCCGCTACGCCAAAACCATCAACTTCGGCCTGATTTACGGCATGGGTCAATACGGCCTGGCCAAATCGCTGGGCATCGACAATTTGTCCGCCAAAAACTTTATCGACCGCTACTTCGCCCGCTATCCCTGGCGTGGCCGAATACATGCAGCGCACCAAAGAGCAGGCCGCCCAACAAGGCTACGTAGAAACCCTGTTCGGCCGCCGCCTCTACCTGCCCGACATCCGCGCCAAAAACGCCAACGCCCGCGCCGGCGCCGAACGCGCCGCCATCAACGCCCCCATGCAGGGTACCGCCTCCGACCTCATCAAACGCGCCATGATCGCCGTATCAAACCGCCTGCATTCAGACGGCCTCGCCAGCAAACTGATTATGCAGGTGCACGACGAATTGGTGCTGGAAGTGCTTGAATTGGAACTAGAAACCGTAAAAGCAATGCTGCCGCAAGTGATGGCCGAAGTGGCGCAAGGCCGTCTCGAACGTGCCGCTGCTGGCGGAAGTGGGAGTGGGGGTAATTGGGATGATGCGCATTGATTTGTTTGCACAGCGGTAAACTGCCGCATACAAAACTGCTTGAGACGAAAAGGCTGAATAATAGGGATAAATAAAGGATAAGTGATGGAAACCGATTTAATTACCGAAGGCTATGAATGCTTTATCGCCGAAAAATATACCGAAGCCATTCAAAAGCTGAATGAGGCTTTGGATACGACGAGACGATCTTCAACGACAAGTTGATGCCCAATTTTGGTTGGGGCGTTGTTATTTGGAGCAGGCTCTTCAAAACAATGACACAACCTCGTTTTGAAAAAGCACGCAAACACCTTCAAAAAACGATTGGAATGTGCTAAAAATTAGGGATATAGGTATTGAACAACAAGCTAATACCCTATCTTGGCTGGGGTATTGTTATTTTTGAGCAGGCGCTTCAAACTGACAGCCCTAGCCTTTATTTGACAAAAGCACGTGAACACCTTCAACAACAATTATCGCAGGCTGAAAAAAATTAAATGGAGCTACGGGCATTGAGCAACAAGTTTATGCCCAATCTGGGCTGGGACGTTGTTATTTTGAGCAGGCATTTAAAGATGATAACAAATTGTTTAATAATGCACTTATACACTTTCAAGAGAAATTAGCACTAGCTAAAAATTAGAGCAATTCAACGAAGATAAGGGTATTGAAGGACAAGTTTATGCCCAATCTTGGCTAGGGGCGTTGTTATTTGAAACAAGCCAAGCAAACTAAAGAAGACATAGAACAAAATTTGTCTGAGGCAGAAAAATACTTTTGGCAAAGTGTTTGAATTAGTCAAAAAGCAACAGGAAAGGTTTTTAAAAAGCAAATACTTGCGGAATTAAGGCGTAATTTCAGGGAACTTTATTTTGCAAAGGGTAATTACGAAGGCTACTTCAAAATCCAAACAAAAACAGATTCAAAAAAAGTGCTGTCTAAAAATAAAAAGATAAACAGCCGTCTAAAAGAAAAACATTGCTGCGGTTTTTGGCGGTATTGAGCATAGACCCGATTGAGTTTGACAAGCCGCTGGCGCATTACACCAGCCCCACCGTATGCGAAAAATTATTGGGTATAGGACAAAAACAGGCCAATCAGGAAAAACATCGTTGCCGGCAAAATGAGAATGAACAGCTCGGCCTATATGAACGACCCGTATGAAGGCAAAAAGCCTGTATGACTTGCTGGGCATTCAGGAGCCGGATTTGGAAAAACCTGTCGGGAATCAATCTCTACAACGCCTTTTTGCCTGCTTCTCTTCGCGGGTAAACGATTTAAACCAGTTCCGACTATACGGCAAAGTCGACAACGTCGAAGCCTCCGGCTGCTGCCTAGTATTCAACAAGCGCGGCAATTGGATGACGCGAGCCTGATATTGACGCTTCCTACCGCCGATTGAACGAACAAGGCTTAATGACAGGAAACGATATGGAAACGGCAGCCAAAGCCCAAAGGCCGTCTGAAAACCTGCCGCCGCCGTACCAAATCGCCTATATTTTTACCGCGACGAATATACGCAGGATAAAGAATACGATGTGATGTTTGACAATCAAAATTTCGGCGTCCGCTTAAAGCCGATTAGCGACAAACCAAGATTGGCATGAAGTGAGAAAAAGCGCGGTTTCAGACGGCCTTAATCGGCTTGTGCGATTATTTCAAAGACACCAAGCAAAACAGGGAAGAATCCCAAGAAAAACAAAGCCGCATTGGAATACATCCGCTATCTGTTTAAAGACCACGCATTCCGCGACGAAGAAGAATTCCGCCTGTTGCAAATCGAAGAAATCGGCTCGGACAAAGTGCAGTATCGCCCCGAGACCAACACCGCCTTTTTGGAATACGGCAATGTCTGCACTAGGCTGGACGAAGTGATTTTGGGCACGAATTACGAACGCACCGACGACGGACGGAAAGTGGAAGTGTTCCGCCACCCTGCTCAAACGCAAACAACCGCATATCAAAGTAAGGCATTCGTCATTGCCGATTAACCCGCCGAACAAGCCCTCAGCAAGCCTAGTAGCGCTGGGTTTGCCACCCAGCCTACCCGCTATCCGGTACCAGTACAATAAAAGCAGCGCTGAAACCCGAAACGCCCTTTTTCAGGCTGCCTTAATCCTAAAAACCCAAACCACGAGAGAACCCGCCATGCGCTTTTCTATCTTTTTGCTTTGCGCCCTGCTGTCCGCCCCCGTGATGGCGGCCGGCACTGCATCCGAAGCCGCTGCGCCCTATCAGTGGGCGGAGCCGGTCAAACAAGATGCCAACTTTACCGCATCGACGCCAAGCTCTACCGCAGCGAGCAACCGACCCGCGCCGATGCGGCGGCGGTGCGCGGTTTGGGCGTCAAAAGCGTGGTCAATCTGCGCCATTTCCGCCGCGGCGGCAAACCAGCGCGCTGGCGGGTTTGGATATCGAGCTGTTGAACAAGCCGCTGCGGGCGTGAAGATTACGCCCAAAGAGATTGCGCGAGACGCTGTTTCTGATTGAAAAACAGCAGCAAAAAGGCGCGGTGCTGATCCACTGCTACCACGGCGCCGACCGCACACGCCTGATTTCCGGCATGTACCGCATTGTTTATCAGGGGCTGGCTGCCGGAAGAAGCGCGGCGCGAGATGCAGCAGGGGCCTTACGGCTATCACAGCGTCTGGCGCAATATCGGCCGCTTGTTCAGCGATGAAAACGTGCGCCAAGTACGCGCGGAATTGGATGCGCTAAAGCAGGCGGATGCGCTGAAACGCCAAAGCGCGGCGCAATAAAGCATCTCGTTAAAGGCAGCCTGAAAGCCGTTTACACGCTTTCAGGCTGCCTGCTTTTGCCGCTTGGTATAAAATGGGCGCTCCGTTTCAGGCTGCCCTGAAACCGCAAAAGGCAGCCTGAAAGCTGTTTCAACAAACACTTAACTAATCAAAATTGCAAAACAGGACACACAACCATGCCCGACTACCGCTCCAAAACCTCCACCCATGGCCGCAATATGGCCGGCGCGCGCGCGCTGTGGCGTGCCACCGGCATGATGGAAACCGACTTCGGCAAGCCCATCATCGCCATTGCCAACTCCCTTCACCCAGTTCGTTTCCCGGCCATGTGCATCTGCACAATATGGGTCAGCTCGCTGCCCGCGAGATTGAAAAAGCGGGCGCGGTGGCTCAGGAATTCCAACACCATCGCCGTGGACGACGGCATCGCCATGGGGCACAGCGGCATGCTCTATTCGCTGCCCAGCCGCGATCTGATTGCCGACTCCATCGAATATATGGTCAACGCACACTGCGCCGATGCGCTGGTGTGCATTTCCAACTGCGACAAAAATCACCCCGGGGATGCTGATTGCTTCGATGCGCCTGAACATCCCACCATTTTTCGTTTCCGGCGGGCCGATGGAAGCGGGCAAAGTGCTGGGCGTGGCCAATATCCAGCCCGAGCGCCGTTTGGACTTGGTGGATGCCATGATTGACGCCGCCGACGACAACGTCTCCGACGCCGCCATCGACGAAATCGAACAAAACGCCTGCCCGACCTGCGGCTCCTGCTCCGGCATGTTCACCGCCAACTCCATGAACTGCCTGACCGAAGCACTCGGCCTGTCCCCTGCCCGGCAACGGTTCCTACCTCGCCACCCGCTGGCCGCAAAAGATTGTTCCTCGAAGCCGGTCGTATGATTGTCGAAATCACCAAACGCTATTACGAGCAAGACGACGAAACCGTACTGCCGCGCAGCATCGCCGCAAAAAGCGTTTGAAAACGCCATGACCATGGACATCGCCATGGGCGGCTCCACCAACACCATTTTTGCACTTGCTCGCCGTCGCCAACGAAGCGGGCGTGGATTTCAAAATGGTCGACATCGACCGCTGAGCCGCGTCGTGCCTGCATTTGCAAAACCGCGCCCAACAACCACGACTACTATGTGGAAGACGTGCACCGCGCCGGGCGGCATTTTCGCCATTCTCAAAGAGCTGGACCAAAGCAGGCAAACTGCACACCGACGTTTACACCATCCACGCGCCCACGCTTAAAGACGCGATTGAAAAATGGGATGTAACCAACCCCGAAAAACACCCACGCCATCGAGCGTTTTCAAAGCCGCGCCCGGCGGCGTGCGCACCACCAGGCCTTTTCGCAAAACCGTATGTGGAAAACGCTGGATGGATCGCGCCAGGGCTGCATCCGCGATGTCGAACACGCCTACTCGCAAGACGGCGGCCTGGCGGTACTCTTCGGCAACATCGCCGAGCGCGGCTGCGTGGTGAAAACCGCCGGCGTGGACGAGAGCATTCTCAGATCCACCGGCCGCGCCCCGCGTGTTTGAAAGCCAAGACTCCGCCGTTGAAGCGCATTTTGCCAACCAGATTGTTGCCGGCGACATCGTCATCATCCGCTACGAAGGCCCCAAAGGCGGCCCCGGCATGCAGGAAATGCTCTATCCCACCAGCTATCTCAAATCCAAAGGCCTGGGCGCCCAATGCGCCTTGCTCACCGACGAGCCGTTTCTCCGGCGGCACATCGGGCTTGAGCATCGGCCACGTTTCCCCGAAGCAGCCGAAGGCGGCGCCATCGGCTATGGTGCGCGAGTTCGACACCATCGAAATCGACATCCCCAACCGCAGCATCAACCTGAAAGTGTCCGACGAAGAACTCGCAAAACGCCGAGCCGAAATGGAAGCGCGCGGCAGCAAAGCGTGGAAACCGGAAAACCGCGACCGCTACGTCTCCGCAGCATTATGGGCTTTACGGTGCGATGGCAACTTCCGCCGACAAAGGGCGCGGTGCGCGACGTATCGCAGATTGAGCGTTAAGCCCATTTTTCTCGTGCTGCAAAGGCAGCCTCGAAAAACTTTTCAGGGCTGCCTTTTTCACTAAGCAGGGATAATCAACACAGAATGGTGGAGATTTGTCGGTAAAAGAAACTTTTTAGGCAGCAGATGATTAATGTTGAAAAATTGGAGACGTAAAATGAGTTATTTGAGTTTGGATGATGATATGTATTTGGTTTATGATTTTAAAAAAAGATAGAAAAATAGAAAAAGAAGGAGCATATTGAAGATACAAGATTACTATCATTGAATGACGAAAGTATCTTTGGCATCAAAAAGAGCAAAGGATTGTTTAGCGTCGGATGAGTGGTGGGCTAATATCGATTCTGGACAGATTATCACCAGAAGCGTTTCCGGAGTAATATCGTCAATATATGAGGCGGGAATGGAAAGAAGAAACATACCGAATAGTTTTAGTTTTTATAGATGGTGAAGGCATCGTAAGGAATGAAAAGTATGTATATGATGAATAAATCCGACAGACATTTATTTTGTGAAGGGATTGCTATTTTTACGCGTATGACGAATTAAAAATATCAAAACAAAAGAAAAGGAGACGTATTGATTTGGAAAACAACTATGTTGAACAAGTCATTGAGATGGCAATCTCAGAATAATCGGCATAAGTAACAAAACGGTGGTTAAAAACCGCTGCAAGGCTTTATGCGGAGTCAAAGGCGCAATTTGTCCAATTGCCGCCATTCCCGATTTGTCCAACCGACGTCATTCCCGCGCAGGCGGGAATCTTGGGTTGGCCTTCGACCATGTTTGAAGAAACACCCGATGCCTAAGCCGAAATAAGATTCCCGCCTGCGCGGGAATGACGCTGTTTAAAGGGTTTTGGGCTTTGCAGCTTTCAGGCTGCTTTTTCGGTTTCACCCCAAGCAGCCTGAAAGTAGTTTTTTGTTTTCAGGCTGCTTGCCGGATACGGCGCGGATCCCGATAATTGCGCCCGTTCCAAGCGCCGTTATGTTGAATGATGGGGATGATAATCCTCAAATTCCCAAAGAAAAATCTTAATAAATTTGATAATGACAACTCCCATGTTTCTTTTGAGCAATGTGTCAATATTTTATTAATTTCATTAATAATATCTTTATGACTAAACTGTTCCATTACTAGCGCATTTGACCAATACCTTCTTTGCTGCAATTATGTGCAATCCATTTGGGTGAGCAAACGCAAAAGGAAAAATGGATGTCCTTGCTCACCTTCTACCCCAATCTCTATATCTATCCATTGATGAAAGTTATCAGGTATCTCAGGATAAAATTCTTCAAAAATTAACATCATATATTCTATACTTTTTTAAATTCAGTTTTGACAATTTTTATATTTAAATATCAGTTAGTTAAAGTCATCGGTATTTCTAATGACGAAAATTAGCCTGTGATCCTGTAGGATTGAAAGCTTTTTGAAGTATTAGATTTGATAGTTGGAGGGTGATATAATTGTGTACCATCTGCACTTATTTAAGGAAAAACCATGCGCCGATTTCTACCCACCCTGCGCTTGCGCTGCCGCTGGCTGCTGCCGCCGAGCCGGTTCGCCAAATCAACAGCCACCGCGATCTGTGCCAGCACACCCCTGCAGGGCGCTGCGTTCAACCGCTTTCTCGAAACCAGCTGCGGTCTCGATGAAAACGTTTCGACAAAAAGTTTAGCGCAGCTGCGCAAGCTGCAATGCAACGGCTTCACGCCGGAAGAAAGCACCCGCCTGAGCCGGGAAGCGGGTGGCAGACGGCCAGATGCGGCTTGAGCGTTTCGGCAAACCGAGTTCTGCCAGGGCAAACCGACAAGGCTATCTCGACGCGGGGGCGATGATGCGATACTGAAGACAAGGGGCAGGCGCAATAAAGCGCCCGTTGCAGGCGTAGCGCAGCCTGAAAACCCTTCAGGCTGCCTTTTTACACGGCCGATTAGTGATGGTGGTGGTGATGATGGCCGTGTCCTTGCGCGCGCTCTTTGCCGATGGGCATTACCAGCGTGGCGTAGGCGGCGGACTCTTGGCACACTTTGGCATCGGCAAACGGCGTTTTCGTGCACCACTTTCACTCACAAACCTTCAATCAGCGGCGAGCACTGACCTTGCCCTGCTTTGTCGGTTTGGCCGGAAAGCCTGCGGCTCGCGGTGGTCGTGGGCGGCGGCCGAATCGCGCTCGGCGAAGGTGTCGGAAGTGGCGGTAACGGTGGCGCCGGCCAGCGGTTCGCCCTGATAGAGAATCTGCACGCGAGGCCTGGCCGAGCTGCAGGCTGTTGGGATTGGCCAGCGGCACGATTTCCAGAGTCTCGGCTGACCGGGCGGCTGATGGCGGTTTCCATCCGCGCCGCCGTCCACCACCACTACCGCTTTGCCGAACATCTGGCTCTGCTGGCAGAACACCGCTTCGGGGCGCTCGCCCAGATTTTTGCGCCCATTTGCGGCGGCGATCTTTTCGACCAGAAAGTCGGCTTACAGGGTGGCGCTGACGATGTAGCCGCCTTTTCAGGCTCACCGGAACGTACAGGTAGTTTTCGCCCCTGCTGCTTGAGCGCGGCGGTTTTCGCCGTCGGGCGACAGTGATGCAGCGGCGGAAAATATGCAGACGGTCGGCGGGGATGGCTTCGCATGCGGAAAGTCGTGGCTGTGAGGCCAGCTCGGCTCAGGCTGCTGCTGGCCGGCAGCTCGGCGGGGGCGTTCACCCAAACTTCGTGGGCGTGGGCAAAAGGCGGCGGTGCGAAATCAGGGCAAGGGGAGCAGTTTTTCATGTCTCTTCCATAAAAGGTGGAAAACAATGCCGGCCGGCGGCCGTGCGGGCGTGGTATTACACTCGCCGCCGCTTTCAACAGCAATTTGGTTTGTTGCTCTAGGGTAGTTTTCAGGCTGCTTTCGGGCAGGCAGCCTGAAAGCCTTTTGCTGCCGCCGATTTTTGCTGTCGCGGGCATAAGTTGCCCGTAGCGCGCTGCTTCAGAGTTAAAGCAGCCTGAAAACGGCGGCGGAACCCTTCGTTCCGCCGCCGCTTTTGGCTTTTCAGGCCGCCTGCTTGTACCGGGCATCCTTATTCGACTTCGGTGCGTTTGAAATGGCGTGGCCGCATGCCGCCAAGAGCCAGCGCGTGCCGAAATAAAGCAGCAGCGCCAGCAGCAGCAGGCCGGCCAGCTGCAGCGCGCGGTAGGCGCCGGACACGCCCGTCCATTGCAGCGGCAGCCAGATTTGCGCGGCGGCCAGGCCGCTGGTCATCACCGCCACCGCCACGCCGATGCGCAGCAAAACGGCTTCCAGCCCGGCTGCGGGCGGTAGATCGCGGATGCGCAGCAGCAAAAACAGCAGCGAAGCGTTGATGCAGACGCCCAGCGCAATCGCCAGCGCCAGCCCCGCATGCTTGAGCGGCCACACCAGAATCAGGTTAAAGAGCTGGGTGCCGATTAGCGACACCACCGCCACTCGCATCGGCGTGCGCACGTTTTGGCGGGCGTAAAAACCGGGCGCCAGTACCCGCACCAGTATCATCGCGCGGCAGGCCGACGGTATAGGCCACCAGCGCGTACTGCGTCATCTGCGCGGCGTGCAAACTCGAATTCGCGGTACATAAACAGCGTGGCCACCAGCGGGAAAGACAGCACCGCCAGTCCGGCCGCCGCCGGCAGCACCAGCAGCATGCACAGCCGCAGCCCCCAGTCCAGAAGCGCCGAGAGGGCGCCGGATTGTCTTTGGCGGCGTGTTTGGAGAGGCCCGGCAGCAAAATGGTGCCGCGCCGCGCCGACCACGCCCGAAGGCAGCTCCATCAGGCGGTCGGCGTAATACATCCACGACACGCGCCCACCGCCAGAAACGAAGCAAACACGGTATTGATCACCAGCGACACCTGCGCCACCGACGAGCCGAACATCGAAGGCAGCATCTGTTTCACCACCCGCCGCACCGCCGCGTCGTGCCAGTCGATTTTGGGGATTTTCAGAAAGCCGAGCTTAAACAGCCAGGGCAGCTGGAAAACCAGCCGCAAAATGCCGCTGACAAACACCGCCCAGCCCAGCGCCATCACCGGCGGGTCGAAACAGGGCACGAAAAATACCGCAAAACACGATAAACGACACATCAGCAGCACCGGCGTAAATGCTGGCACCGAAAAGCGCCCGTAGGTGCTGGAGTATGCCGCCGACAAAAAGACGACAGCGAAATCAGCAGGATATACGGAAACACCACCTGCGAAGCCGCACCGCCAGCTCAAAGCGCGTGCCGTCGCGGGCAAAGCCGCCGGCCGTCGTCCAAACTCACCGCCGGCGCCGCCAGAATGCCGACAGCGGTAACCAGCACCAGCGCCAGCAGCAGCATCCCCGCCACTACGGCGGGCAAAAAGCCTGCGTCGCTTCCGCGGGCTTTTTGTTGTGGCGGTATTCGGCCAGTATCGGCACAAAGGCCTGCAGAAAACGCCCCTTCGGCAAAAATCCGCCGCAAAAGATTGGGCAGCCTGAAAGCCACCACAAAGCGTCCATCGCCGCGCCGGCACCGAAAAATCTGCGCCACCACCGCATCGCGCACGAAGCCCAATACGCGGGAAAACATCGTCATACTGCTTAAGCGGGCTAAACGGCAAGAAGGTTCATGGCGGCAAAACGGGCGGCAAAGGCGGCAAGTTTCATACTCGATCTGCAGGCAGCCTGAAAGCCGGTTTTCCGCGCTTTTCAGGCTGCCTGCCAAAGCAACAGCAGAGACTTTTCATCTTCCCAAATCCCCTAAATGTCTTGGTGGTAATTTAGGGATTTGGGGATTTTAAAGGTCTCAGCCTACTTCCCGCTCCCTGCCAGTTGAAACATGCCGCCAAATCGGTATTGAAAGTGCGCTGATGTTTTTGCCGCCTTGCGTAGCGGCTTGGGCGACGGCGAGGCTGCATTCGAGCAGGTTGCGGTTTTCGTATTCGGACGCGGTGTGCGGCTCGGCTTGGTTTTGCTTCCAAAGCCGCAGTTGGGCGATGGCGCGGCGCAGGCCGGTATCGCTGCGGAGGATACCGAGATGGTGTTGGTTGAACGCTTGCAGGACGGGGCGGCTGAATGTAGTTTTGGAGGTCGTCTGAAAAAGATGCCTGCTTCGGCGGAGGGGCTTTTCAGACGATCTTTGGGGCGGTGCGGTTTGGAACGCTGCCGTCTGCGATGGTTTGGGCGGCAAGCCTGGCGGTAACGACGCATTCGAGCAGGGAGTTGCTGGCGAGGCGGTTGGCTCCGTGCAGCCCTGTGCAGGCGGTTTCACCTACAGGTAGAGCTGCGGCAGGGAAGTTCTGCCGCAGGGGTCGGTTTGGATGCCGCCGCAGGTGTAGTGTTGCACGGGGCGGACGGGGATGGCTTGGCGCGTGATGTCCAAACCGCATTGGGACAGGCAGTGCCGATGGATGGACGGGAAATGCTGACGGACGAACTCTGCGGGTTTGCGGCTGATGTCGAGCGAGACGAAATCTTGCGTTTGTTTGGCGATTTCGGCGGCGATGGCGCGGCAACGATGTCGCGCGGCGCGAGTTCGGCGCGGCGGTCGTAATGCGGCATAAAAACCGTTCGCCCGCTTGGTTGGTCAGAATGCCGCCTTCGCCGCGCACGGCTCGGAAATCAGGAAGGTACGTCCGTTTTCAGACGGGCCTTGCCAAGCCCTGTAGGGTGGAATTGGATAAATTCGAGGTTTTCGACTGCACAGCCTGCGCGTATCGCCATGGCGATGGCGTCGCCCGTGCATTCGGGCGGCGTGGTGGTGGCGGCGTAAATTTGCCCGAGGCCGCCGCCTGCGAGTACGGTATGGCGGCGCGGATGCGGTAGGTTTCTGCGTTTGGCGGTCGAGGACGGTCAGTCCGCACGCCGCGCCTGATTCGGTTTGGATATCCAACGCCATCTGCTGCTCGTAAACGCGGATGTTCGGGCGGCGGCGTATTTGGGCAATCAGGCTCTGCATGACGGCTTCGCCCGTGTAGTCGGCGACGTGGGCGATTCGGCGGCAGGTATGCCCGCCTTCGCGCGTCAGGTGCAGGTCGTTATTATTCCGGTCGAACGCCACGCCCTGCGCCAGCAGCCATTCGATTGCCGGTTTGCCCTGCGACAGGATGGCGCGGACGGCGGCTTCGTCGCACAAACCCGCGCCCGCTTCTAAGGTATCGGCAACGTGTTTTTCGATGTCGTCCTCTCCCGACCATGCCGCCGCAATCCCGCCTTTGCGCATGACGGCTGGCGGTGTCGTCCAGCCGGTTCTGCACAAAATGACGATGCGGAACGATTCAGGCAGCGACAGGGCGAGCGTCAGTGCCGCCAGCCCGTTTCCGGCAATCAATACGTCGCAATCGGTTTGCATGGTGTTGTCCTTGTTTGTGAGGTCGTCTGAAACGGCAATATTGACGGCAAATCAGGCGGGTCCCATACCGTTGAACACATCCCCGCGTTTGAGTCCTGCCGCGAAGTCGAGCATACGCTGCAAAGGCAGTTTGGCGGCTTCGCCCAGCTTTCTGTCCAACAGGATTTCGTTGTGTCCGCTTGTCAGGGCGTATTTGATGCTGCTCAGCGAATTCATCGCCATCCACGGGCAGAACGCGCAGCTTTTGCAGCTTCCGCCGTTGCCCGCCGCCGTCGGTGCGGCGATAAATTCTTTGTCGGGCGCCTGCTTTTGCATTTCGTGCAGGATGCCTAAATCGGTTGCCACGATGAATTTCTTTTCAGGGCGCGATACGGCGGCTTTCAGCAGTTTGCTGGTCGAGCCGACCACGTCGCCCAGTTCGATGACGCTTTGCGGCGATTCGGATGAACCAGCACCACCGCGTCGGGGATGTTCCACCTTCAACGCCGCCAGTTCTTGCCCTTTGAATTCGTTATGGACGATGCACGAACCCTGCCACAACAGCATATCCGCGCCCGTTTCGCGGCGGATGAAGTCGCCGAGGTGGCGGTCGGGCCCCAAATCAACTTCTCACTGCGCGATTTCAGATACGACACGATTTCCAACGCCACCGAAGACGTTACCACCAATCGGCACGCGCTTTCACGCAGCGGAAGTGTTGGCGCACTATCATCACCGTACGGTCAGGGTGTTGGTCGCAGACGCCGAAACGCCTCTCGGGACAAACCGCAAATCCAAAGAACATTCCGCTTCCAAAATCAGGCATCAGCACCGTTTTTCAGGGCAGAGGATTTTCGCGCCTCGCCCATGAAGCGCACGCCCGCTACCAATGTACCGGCTTCGTGTTCCGCACCGAAGCGCGCCATTTCCAGCGAATCGCCCACGCATCCGCCTGTTTCCAAAGCCAAATCCTGAATCAGCGGATCGACGTAATAATGCGCCACCAAGACCGCGTTTTTTTCCTTCAGCAAAGCCTTGATTTCGTCTTTCAGACGACCCGCCGTCTCGCGGTCGGGCGTGTATCGGCAACCCTTCGCCCACGCCCGACGGACGTTGGCAGGCGAGTCGGCGTTTGGATGAGGGGCATATCGTAGTCGAACGAGCGGCGGGCGGCGGTTTGCACGATGTTTCCTTGTAGCTGGTTTTCGGACGATGCTGAAGGTTTACCGTCTGTTTTTCAAACTGTTTTTATATTATGCTCAACTTGAGTATAATATGCAAGGTCGTCTGAAAACAGGTTTGAGATACCGCAAAACCGACCCGCTTCGTTCCGACAAACCGCTTTGGTTTACAATAAAGCCTTTCCCACCCGCAGAAAGCCGGAGCATGGACGCCTCACCCGCAGAAGCCGAAGCCCCGCTGGAAGGCATCGTCGAGGCTGGTTCCTGTATTGATTGCCGTTACCGATGGCGGCCTGCGGGTATTGACCGTCGCCCAAGGCACGCTCCTGCCCAACGGCCCGCTCTCCTCTGCGCAATTCCCTCGCAGGCAGGCGTAAAAGCTGTGGGTCGCCAAGCAGACTTCGCAGCCCATGGGCTATGAACAGCTTTACACCCTTTGTGCGATACCCACCGCCGCAACGAACACGGCATGCCCGTCTTGTACGTCAGCTACTTGGGGCTGGTGCACGAGGCAGCCGACAGCATCCTGCATCCCGACGCGAAATGGCAGGGACTGCTGACGACTATTTCGTGGGAAGACTCTGCGCACCGACGGCGGGCAGCGAGACGCTATCGTCAGCCGCCTGCGCATTTGGGCAAACTCGGCGGACACGGAGGAAGTCCGCCAAAAGCGGCTCAAGCGCATTCATTTGTGTTGGGGGCGAACTGGAAAACTGGTCGGAAGAATACGTTTTGCAACGCTATGAAATGCTGTATGAAAGCGGCCTGATAGTGGAAGCCGCCGAGCCGCAGGCAAACTTCGACTTCGCGCTCACGGGGCAGCCCATGCGCCACGACCACCGCCGCGTGTTAGCAACCGCCCCTGTCCCGCCTGCGTGCCAAAAATCAAATACCGCCCCGTGATTTTTTCGAACTGATGCCGCCCGAATTCACGCTGCTGCAACTGCAAAACAGCGTCGAAGCCATCAGCGGCAGATTACTACACAAGCAAAACTTCCGCCGCCAAATTCAGCAGCAAAACCTCATCGAGCCGTCGGATACCGGCGTATCGGGCAGCAAAGGCCGTCCCGCGCAGCTTTACCGCTTCCGCGACGACGTCCTGCCCGACAGGCTGATTTCGGACATCGGACTGCCGCTGGGCAGCCGTAGCCGTTTTCAGACGACGGCAGTGGATTAACAAAAATCAGGGACAAGGCGACGAAGCCGCAGACAGTACAGATAGTACGGAACCGATTCAGCGGTGCTTCAGCACCCTAGGGAATCGTTCTCTTTCGAGCTAAGGCGAAGCAACGCCGTACTGGGTTTTTGTTAATCCACTATAAAATGAGTTTTGCCCCATCGGTACAACATCAATCTTTTTCAACAAAGGAAACCCCATGTCGTCCGAAAAACACCTCTTCCCCCTGCCTGACAACCCTGTTGCGTCCCATAGTCGAACAAGCCCTAAGCGAAGATTTAGCAGGCGCGCGACATTACGTCCGCCGCCGTCATCGCGCCCGACAAAACCGCCAAACTCTTTCCTCGTCAGCCGCGAAGACGGCGTCATCGCCGGCATGGACTTGGCGCGCCTCGCCTTCAGACGATGGATCCGTCCGTCCGCTTTCAAGCCGAAAATCCAAGACGGGCAAGCCGTCCGCGCAGCGTCAGACGCTTGCCGCCGTCGAAGGCAACGCCCGCGCACTGCTTGCCGCCGAACGCACCGCGCTCAACGCACCTCACGCACTAAGCGGCGTAACGCCACAGCCACCGCGCTTGCCGTTGCCGAAGTCGCCGAATACGGTACAGACATCGTGTGCGCAGCCGCAAAACCATCCCCCTGCTGCGCGTCCTGCAAAAATACGCCGTCAGGGCGGGCGGCGGCGGCGTGAACCACCGCATGGGTTTGACGACGCCGTACTCATCAAAGACAACCACCTCGCCTATTGCGACAGCATCGCCCAAGCAGTTCGGCAGGCAAAACAGGCGGTAGGACCGTTGACCTACGTGGAAATCGAAGTGGACACGTTGGCACAACTGACGAAGCCATCGCGGCGGGCGCGGAACGGACTCTGCTGGACAACATGGACGATGAAACCCTGAAAGAAGCGACAAACCGCTGCCACACGCAAACCACCCACCCACACCACCATCTATTGCAGCATCGGGCGGTATCGGCTTCGACCGCCTGAGGCGCGTAGCGCAAACCGGCGTGGACGGCATCGCCCTCGGCTATCTGACTCACGGCAGCCGATCGCTGGACATAGGTTTGGATTTCGTGGCGTAAGTTCAATTACACATCGAGACCTTTGCAAAATACCCCCAAAATCCCCTAAATTCCCACCAAGACATTTAGGGGATTTCTCATGAGCACCTTCTTCCAACAAACCGCACAAGCCATGATTGCCAAACACATCGACCACTTCCACTATTGAAGTTGGATCAAGTGATTGATTGGTAATCGATCGAACAGTACCTGAATCGTCAAAGAACCCAGTTACCTTAGAGACCACCGCAGCCGTCCCGCCTCATCCCCTGCTGTCCATGTTCCAAAACCGTCCTGCTCGGACAATGGCACAGCCTCTCCGATCCCGAACTCGAACACAGCCTCATCACCCGCATCGATTTCAACCTGTTTTGCCGTTTCGACGAACTGAGCATCCCCGATTACAGCACCTTATGCTGCTACCGCAACCGGCGGCGCAAGACAACACCCTTTCCGAACTGCTGGAACTGATTAACCGCCAACTGACCGAAAAAGGCCTCAAAAGTAGAGAAAGCATCCGCCGCCGTCATTGACGCCACCATTATTCAGACCGCCGGCAGCAAACAGCGTCAGGCCATAGAAGTCGATGAAGAAGGGCAAGTCAGCGGTCAAACCACACCGAGTAAAGACAAAGATGCCCGCTGGACAAAGAAAAACGGCCTCTACAAACTCGGTTACAAACAACATACCCGTACCGATGAGGAAGGCTATATCGAGAAACTGCACATCACTCCCGCCAATACCCGCGAGGTGCAACCACCTCGTCACCTTTGCTGGAAGGTCTGACCGAAGATACGACCGTCTATGCCGATAAAGGCTACGACAGCAAGGAAAAGCCGGCAACATCTGAAAGAGCATCGGTTACTGGACGGCATTATGCGCAAAGCGCACCGCAACCGTCCGCTGACGGAAGCGCAAACCAAACGTAACCGCTATTTGTCGAAAACCCGTTAGTGTGGTCGAACAGCTTTCGGTACGCTGCACCGCAAATTCCGCTACGCCCGGGCAGCCTATTTTCGGTCTGCTCAAAGTGAGTGCGCAAAGCCATCTGAAGGCGATGTGTTTAAACCTGTTGAAAGCCGCCGAACAGGCTGAGTGTGTCTGTTGCCGCCTAAAGGCGGCCCGGATGCCTGATTATCGGGCGTCCGGGGAGGATTAGGGGTATTTGGGTAAAAATCAGGAGGATTGGGGAGGAAACGGCCGAAAACCTGTGTTTGGGTTCCGGCTGTCAGCGAAAAGGTGAAGAGAGGTATTTTTGCAAGGTCTCAAGCAGTCCTGAAAACGGCTTTGGCGTCTCCAGGCTGCTTGGCTTGAACGGAATATCGAAGCAGAAAAACAGACAGCGGGCTACTGCGGCCAGACCGCAAACAGATGCGCAGCAGGCCGAGGCCAGCGTCCACATCAGCGCGCACACCGCCACTTCCAGCAACCGCCACGCACGGCGGCTGGCAAACAGCGGCGCCGCAGCAGGCGCGCGCCGTAGCCCACGCCGTAAAAACCACAGCAGCGACACCAGCAGCGAGCCGGCGAGAAACCACCGTTTCTCATCCGCCGCCAGCGGCGCGGCAATGCCGCCGACCAGCCACCACGGTATCCAGATAAACGTGCGGATTGAGCAGGGTAATCGCCAGCGTGGCCAGGATAGTTTGTTTCAGGCTGCCGGCGGGCGTTTTATCGTTGTCGGCACTCATCGCCGACTGCCCGCTGAGCGCCGCGCGCAGCGAGCGGGCGCCGTAGGCCAGCAGAAACAGCGCGCCCAGCAGCGTGAGCAGCGCCGAAAGATGCGGGCTGCCGCCGATCAGCGCGCCCATGCCGAGCACGCCGCAGGAGAGCAGCACGACGTCGTAGAGAAAAGCAGATGGTGGCAATCGAGAAAACGTGCCGTTTGAGCAGCCCTTGTTTGAGTAAAAAGGCATTCTGTCCGCCGATGGCGACAATCAGGCTGCCGGAAACCATTATGCCTTTGAGCAGCATTGAAATCATGGGGTGGTTGGTGTTGTCGTTGTGTTGTCGGGTATTGTTGGTAGGGTGGCCGTTGGTTTGGTTTGGGTATGTTCTGGTGCGCGGTGCGCACCCTACGGCCGGGGCGGGTCTCGGTCGCAATGCCTTTGTCCGGTTTTATCTGCTGTCTGCGTTTTTCAGGTTGCCTTGCACGGATGCAGGCAGCCTGAAAAGCCTTTGGGCGGGTTTAGGGTGGTATTCGGGCAGCATGCCGTTGGGCAGCAACATCCACACACTAGCCCTTGTCTTTCATTTTGCCGGCGCTCTGGCCGGCGTTGTCGCCGTAGCCCCAGAAAGTCCACGCGCACTGCGCTCTGATCGCCGAGCCGGTGTCCTGCGCCACAATCAGGCGGTTGAGCCCGCGGCGGGTTTCGGGATGGACGGTGGCGACAAACAAAAGGCGCGCCCAGCGTGATGTAGCGCTTGTCCACCGCGCCGGAAAAACCGCCGGAAAAGCGGCACGCCCAGCGCGCCCAAAGGGCCGGAATCGTCGCCCGGCAGCTGGCGGAAAAAAGACGTAGCTGGGGTTTTGCGCCAGCACTTTCGGAGAGCTTGCCCGGATTGGCGGCCATCCAGCGCTTGATGCCCTGCATCGAAGTCTCGCCCCAGCGGCAGATAGCCTTTGTCGGCCATGTAGCGGCCGATGGAGCCGTAGCGGTGTTCGTTTTGTCGGCAAAGCCCAGACGCACGAAGCGGCCGTCGGGCGTGCGCAGGCGGCGGAACCCCGGATGTGCATGAAAAACAGCTCGATCGGATCGTCGGCGTAAGCCAGTACCGGCGCGTGGCCGTTGATGGCGCCGCTGTTGATTTGGGCGCGGGTGTAAGCGAGGAACGAAGCGGCTGCGCTTCAAAACGGCCTTTCAGGCTGCTGCTGCGCTCGTTAAGCGGAAAAATCGGCCAGATTGGCGGTGGCTGCCGCTCGGTTGATTCTGCGCCGCCGCGCCGGTGGCAAGTACGCGCACACGGCTTTGAGCTGCGCAGCGACGCGGCAGCGGCACGCTGACAAATCGGCGGGGCAGGCCGTAAATCGGATAGCGGGCGCGGGCCGTTCGCGGGTGTCGCCGTTGAGCACCGGCTCGTAGTAGCCGGCAACCGTGCCGTCGAGCCGGCCGTTGCCGCCCACCTCGCCAGGCGGTGAAATAGCGCTCGAAAACTGCCGCGCTTCGGCGTCGCTGGCGCCCGGTGCGCTGCGCCTGAGTGCAGACGGCCGACCACTGCGGTCGCGCAGCGAGCGCTTGGTGCAGCTTTGGCGGAACGATTTCAGGCTGCCTGAAAAGGGCTGGCTGCTACTGCGGCAGCCTCGGCGAAGGATACCGCGCGGTGGGATGCGCGCCGCCGGCCGCGTGCACGGTACCGCCGCCTGCGGCCGGCTGAGGGCACCGCCGCACTGCCCGGCTGCGCGGGCGTCTGCGGTGCTGGCACGCTGCCCGGACGGTGGCGGCCGCCACCGCCGCCAGGCTAGCCCTGCCAGCAGCAGCGCCGCGCCGCCGGCAGAAGCAAACGAGTGAATTTCATCGGCATCGCTCCGAAAACAAAAGGCGGCGATTATAGCTTAAGAAGCTGTTTGGCAAAAAGCAGCCTGAAGGCAGGGTTGCGCTTTTCAGCAGCGGTAGGGTGCGCACCGCGCGCAAAACAGTGCCTACCGTCGTCATGCTCGGCGGGCGGATGTTGTATCTGCCGTTTCAGGTTGCCTTTTGTTCAGGCTGCCTCGCCGCAGCGGCTGCTGCCGCCGCTTGCCTCAATCCGCGCATTTTCCCCACCGCGAGCCGAAGATGAGCACCCGATCCGCCGTTTCCCCGATGATGCAGCAGTATTTCGACATCAAATCGCAGCATCAGGACAAATTGCTGTTTTACCGCATGGGTGACTTTTACGAATTGTTTGTCGACGATGCCGTCGAGCGGCGAAACTGCTGGACATCACCCTGACCACCCGCGGCCAGGGTAAATGGCGAGCCGGTGAAGATATGGGTGTGCCGCACCATTCGGCGGGCAGTATCTGGCGCGGCTGGTGAAGATGGGCGCAGCGTCGCCATCTGCGACAGGTGGGCGAAGTGGGCGCCGAGCAAGGGCCGGTGGCGCGCGAAGTGGTGCGCATCGTTGCGGGCACGCTCACCGATTCGGCGCTGCTGGAAGACAAGGGAAACCAACCGCACCGCCGCGGTGTTCCGCCACAAAATACAACTCATCGCGCTGGCCTGGGTGTGTCGCTGCAAAGCGGCAGTGCAAGTCGAAAACCACCGCGCCGGCGCGGCTGGCCGACGAGCCATGGCGCGGCTGCGGGCAACCCGAAGTGCTGGTGCCGGACGATGACGCCGACGCTTTCAGGCTGCCTGAAAACACCCCGTTACCCGCCTGCACGGCTGGCGTTACGCGCCCGACAGCGGTTTTGCCCTGCTCACCGGTTATTTCGCCAGCCAGGATTTGCGCGGCTTCGGGCTGGAAATGGGGCTGCACGACGATGCTATCGACGCGCCGGCGCAACTCTTGAACTGCATCCGCCACCCAAACCCGCCTGCCCACAAACACTTGGACAGCCTGACGCTGGAAACCGAAGCGCAATACATCGGCATGGACGCCGCCACCGCCGCAATCTCGAAATCACCGCCACGCTCGGCGGCAAAAAGAGCCGACGCTGTTTTCGGTGCTCGACCGCTGCGCCGGCAATATGGGCAGCCGCCTGCCCGCCCAATGGCTGCACCATCCGTTGCGCGACCGCGGCCGCATCCGCACCCGCCAGGAAGCCGTTGCCGCGCTGCAAAACGACTCACGCCGCGCTGCAGGGCAGCCTGAAAACATTGCCGACATCGAACGCATCGCCGCGCGCATCGCCGTCGGCACCGCCCGCCCGCGCGATTTGTCCGGCCTGCGTGATGGTTTGCTGGCGCTGGCGGAGTTAAGGCTGCCTGAAAGCAGTCTTTTTGAGACACTCTGGCCGATATTTTTCCGCAGGGCAAAAACGCGTTGCCAGCGTCTTCAGGCTGCCATATTGCCCGAGCTGGCGGTGGCTGCGCGAAGGCGGCGTCATCAACCACGGCTTTCACGCCGAACTCGACGAATTGCGCTCGCATCCAAAAACCACGGCGACGAATTTCTGCTGGCGCTGGAAGCACGCGAGCGCGAGCGCACCGGCCTGTCCACGCTGAAAGTGGAATTCAACCGCGCGTGCGGCTTTTATATCGAGCTGTCCAAAGTTCGGGCTGCCGACGCACCTGCCGACTCACCAGCGCCAGCCAAACCCTCAGAAAACGCCGAGGCGCTTCATCACTCGGCTCAAAAGAATTTGAAGACAAAGTCCTAAACGCGCAGGAAAAGGCGCTGGCGCTGGAAAAACGGCTCTACGAAGCGCTGCAGGAATTGCGGGAGCAGCTGCCCTGCTGCAGCTAAAAGCGCCGAAGCCGCCGCCGCGCTCGATGTCTAGCTGCTTTGCCCGTTTTGCCGTCGAGCACGACTACCGCGCGCCGCAGTTTGTCGATTACCCCTGCATCGAAATCGACAACGGCCGCCATCCGGTGGTCGAAATGCAGGTCGCCCGCTTCACCCCCAACCACACGCGGCTGGACGAGCGCCGCCGCCTGATGCTGATTACCGGCCCCAATATGGGCGGCAAATCCACCTATATGCGCCAAGTCGCCCACATCGTGCTGCTGGCGCACACCGGCAGCTTCATCCCCGCCGACGCCGCCCGCATCGGCCCCGTCGATCAGATTTTCACCCGCATCGGCGCGTCCGACGATCTGGCCGCCAACCGCTCGACCTTTATGGTCGAAATGAGCGAAACCGCCTACATCCTGCGCCACGCCACGGCGCAGTCGCTGGTGCTGATGGACGAAGTCGGCCGCGGCACGTCCACCTTCGACGGCCTGGCGCTGGCGCAGGCGGTGGCCGAACACCTGCTGCAGAAAAACCGAGTCCTTCAGCCTGTTTGCCACCCACTATTTCGAGGCTGACCCGCCTGCCCTGAGCAGCATGCCGCCGCCTCAATATGCACCTGACGCGCTGGAAGAAGGGCGGGACATCGTGTTTTTGCACCACATCGAAGCCGGCCCCGCCGAGAAAAAGCTACGGCATCGCCGTCGTCAAACTCGCCGGCCTGCCCGCCGCCGCGCTCAAAGCCGCGCAAAAGCATCTCGAAGCGCTCAGAAGCCCAGTCCGGCGCCCAGCGCCCGCAGCTTGATATGTTCGCCCGCCACCCGCCGCCGAGCAAAGCAGCCTGAAAACCGCCGCTGCCGGCGACAGCACCGCTCGCTCATCCCCTGTTGCAGGAAATCGCCGCGCTCAAGCCCGACGAACTCACCCGCGCCAAGCGCTCGATTTGCTCTACCGCCTGCAGCAAAGCGCCGCCGACGAATTCCTGCTAACAGCATTCACATCAAAAAGCAGCCTGAAAACCGCAAAACCGGCTTTCAGGGCTGCCTCAACAAACTCAGGCTGCCTTGCCGTGGCGGGCAGGCAGCCTGAAAAGTGCCTGGCAGCTCAGTATTTGGGCGGCAGTTTGATCACCACCGTGCCGGCAGCATGTGTTGGATGGTGCGGCGGTTGCAACGCACAGCTACCAGGCAGACCAGCATGGCCAGATTGTTTTAGCCAGTTGTCTTGCCAGCCGGTGAGGGGCGCTGATAATGCCGCCGGCAATGGCGATGCCGACCAAAACACAATTTCGCGCGAAGCAGTACCGCGCCGACAAAGCCGGCATCGCTGCCGTCGGTTCACCACTTTCAGGCGGCAGATCATTTTGCCCAGCGACTGGCCGCGGGCGGTCGGCAGCGCAGCTTGGACAATGCCCAGCGCAAACAGAGTACCGCACCCAGCAGCAGTAAGCCGCTGTTTTTGCTGGATAGCCCGGTTCCCAGAAAGCGGGGCTTTCATCATCCAAAACTCTGCGATTGTCTGACGACGCTGGCGATGGCGATAATCAGCGGGATCATCGCCGAGTGTCTGAAACAGGGTGTTCAGCAGATGAGGCACCGATACGCCGCAGCGCGCGGGCGATATCGACTTCGACAAACGCTTCGGTTTCGAAGCTCTGCGGGCGCGCATAGGGATCGGGTTTTTCGATATTCACAATTTTCTCCTGATACGCGGACGGCCAGCCTGGCGGCAGCCTGAAAGGGGAGCGATTGTAAACGGCAGACGGAAAATTGTCGCGCTCCGTTTGCAGCGGCGGCAGAAAAAGGCAGCCTGAAAACGGTTTCAGGCTGCCTTTGGCTCTTTCGGACTCTGGGCAGCATTCGGTAAATCAACCGCCGCCCACGTTTGACCAAGATTCCCGCCTACGCGGGGGCGGTAGGGGTTGTTGTTCCGCATTCTGTCGGAATCCCAAAAGCAGCCTGAAAAGCGCAAAACCGGCTTTCAGGCTGCTTTGGGTTTAACGCGGACGGCTTTCAGGCCGCATCCAGCAGCGGCGGGATAAAGCGCAGCAGGGTGTCGCGCAGGGGAATCAGTTTGCCGTGGAAAAAGTGGCTGGCTTCGGGCAGCACGATTACCGGCAGATTTTGCGGTGCCGCCCAGTCGAGCACGTTTTGCAGGGCAACGACTTCGTCAGCGGCGCCGTGCACCAGCAGGGTGTGCTCGGGCTTGGGCGCGCTCGGGGCGGGGGTGCGGTCTTTGTAGTGGCCGAGGGCGGCGCCGATAAGCAACAGCAGATCAGGCTGCACGCGCTCGGCGGCAAGGGTGGCGACGTAGCCGCCGAAGGAAAAGCCGGCCAGCGCCAGCAGCGGCGCTTCGGGGTGGCGCTGTTTCGCCCATTGAGCCAGCGCGGCCATGTCGTCGCCTCGCCCGCGCCGTAGTCGTGCTCGCCTTCGCTGTTGCCGGTGCCGCGCGCAGTTGGGCAGGTAGCAGTGGAAACCGAGCTGGGCGAGCGCCTTGGCGGCGGTTTGCGCGACTTTGTTGGTAAAGGTGCCGCCCTGCAGCGGGTTGGGATGGTGGACGATGGCGACGCCGCGCGGCGTGCCTTGGGCGGGGATGTGGGGTTTTCGATGGCGCCGGCCGGGCAGGCGGCGTACGGCAGTGTAGGGGTTGCAGCATGGAGAACTTTCGGGGGTGGGTTTGACGGGATGGGCCGAGGCAGCCTGAAAGGGCAAACGGCGGTGGCGCTTTAGTGTTTGCGCCCAAAGCTGGCGGTTTGGCTTTCAGGCTGCTGGCGGGGCTTTGGTGCGCGGTGCGCACCTACGGCGGTTCGTAGGCAGTTTGGCGGTTTTCAGGCTGCTTTGGCAGCCGCGTAGCAACTGTATTTTTCACCCGTCGGGCAAAAATACCAAAACTCAAATCACGCCGTTTTGGATACCGTTTTCGGTGGTACCGTTTTCGGCAAAATAATCACGCATCCGGGCATTCAATATCGTCGGATACTTGTATCCGACATTTCCAAATATTTCCAACTACGGTTGTTGGTGGCGGTAGGGTGCGCACCGCGCACTGTGTCGGTTTTTCAGGCTGCTGTGGGCAGCCTCGAAAGAGTGCGGCGAGCGGCAAAACGGTTTTCAGGCTGCCTGAAAGCATCTTGGGAATCCTTATTGGCTGCCGTGGCCTTCAGGGTTGTTGCGCTGCCAGTTCCAGCTGTCGCGCATCATGTCGTCGAGACCGTATTGCGCCTGCCAGCCCAGTTCGGCGGCGGCGCGGGCGAGGTCGGCGTACGATAGGGCGATGTCGCCGGCGCGGCGCGGGTTTGAGCGCGTAGGGAATGCTGCGGCCGCTGGCGCGCTCAAAGGCGTGCACCACCCAGCACCGAATAGCCGCGGCCGGTGCCGAGGTTGTAGGTGTGAACGCCGCTCGCGGCCGGCTGGCTTCCAGCGCGCCCGCAGGTGGCCGCGGGCGAGATCGACAACGTGGATGTAGTCGCGCACGCCGGTGCCGTCGGGCGTGGGGTAGTCGCTGCCGAACACCGACAATTCGGGCAGCGTGCTGGCAGCCACGCGGCAGATATAGGGCAGCAGGTTGTTGGGAATGCCTTTTGGGGTCTTCGCCGATGCGCCCGCTGGGGTGGGCACCGATGGGGTTGAAATAGCGCAGCAGCACGGCAGCTCCAGCGCGCATCGGCGGCAGCCAGGTCGCGCAGCACGGTTTCGATGATGTGCTTGGACGTCCGTAGGGGTTGGTGGTGGCGCCGGTGGGCATGGTTTCGTCGATCGGCACCCGCGCCGGATTGCCGCATACGGTGGCCGACGAGCTGAACACTATCGAAAACATGCCGGCGGCGGCCATTTCTTCAAACAAAACCAGGCTGCCGCAGACGTTGTTGTCGTAATACTCGAGCGGTTTTTGCATGCTCTCGCCCACCGCTGAGCGCGGCGAAGTGGATCACGCTGTCGATTGCTGCTCGGCAAACACGCGGCGCGCAGGGCGCGGTCGCGGATGTCGCCCCGATAAAACGAGCGCGCGGCGGCCGCTGATTTCGGCGATGCGCTCCAAAACGGCTTTAGCGAGGAAATTGCTGAAGTTGTCGAGCAGGACGGTGTAGTGGCTGGCGGCCAGCAGTTCGACGGCGGTATGCGAGCGATAAAAAGCCGGCGGCGCCGGTAATCAGAATATTCATGGTGTGCTCGTTTGTTGGGACGGGTTGGGGTTTTAGGCAGCCTGAGAAGGTAGGGAAACGGTTTTCAGGCTGCTTTGCGTAATCGGGCAGCCGCGTAGAGGTAGAATCGGTTGGTCTTCAGGCTGCTTTACGATGGTTTTGGTGCGTGCGCACCCTACGATGACGCCGCCTGTTTTGGTTGCTATGGTACGCGTGGTTTGGACATACAAGCGTGCGCACCGCGCTGCTTAACCGTATCGGCTGCGTTTGGTGCGCGGTCGCGCACCTACGCATCCCCTTTGAAAGCAGGTTGCTTTTAGGGTTTTCAGGCTGCCCGCGTATCCGTGGCAAACGGGCTGCCTTCGGCTTTTCAGGCTGCTTTTGGGTTTTCGGCGGCGGCAAATGCAAAGCGGGCGGCACGCCGCCCGCTGTCCGGCAGCTGTTTTCAGGCTGCCAGCGTTTCCACCTGTATCATTTCGCCCTGCGGCACCACCGGCGCGGCCGGCGGCAGATCGCTGCGGCGCAGACGGGGAGCAGGTGGCGGTTCGAGACGGGCAGCGGCGGCAATCAGCGCGCCGACCTGGGTTTCGACCAGCTGCAGTCCGCCCAAATCCAGCGTGGCGGCCAGACGGGCAATGCTCTGGCGGTCGTAACTGCTGTCGTGCTGCCGGCGGCGGCTTTGGCAGCGGGCGCGGCGGCAGCGGCAGACGGTGTTTGCGCGGCGGCGGTTGCGGCGCTTACGCTTGCTGCGGCAGGCTCGGAAGCGGCTGCGGGCGTTGCCGCATCGGCGTTTGCCGCGTTCAGGCTGCCTGCGTTTTCAGGCTGCTTTTTCGCTATCGGCGGCAGCCTGAACGGCAGCGTCGCCGTCCAATACCGCGGCTGCAGCCTGCCGCACGCGCTCGGCGCTGTCGGCAATCCACACGTTTTCGTCGTTGGCGGCATTGTCGGCGGCGGACGTTTCAGGCTGCCGTTGCCGGCGGCGGGGTCAGACCGAGCACATGGGCGGCTAGCCTGCTGTACCAGCAGCGCGGCTTCGGCGACATCGAAATACTGCTCGACTTTGGCGGCTGACGGAATGTGGCGGCGCTTGTCGTTGCGCTCTTTGCGCTGGCGCGGGGCTTTCGGCGTTTTCCTGGCCGCCCAGATGCACCACCAGCGGTTTTTGTTTGCCGCCGCGGTTTTTGTTGCGGTTTTTGCCTTCCTTGCCGCCGGTTTTGCCGTTATCGGCAGCGGCGGTTTCCGCTCCGGCATTTTCAGGCTGCTTGCGGCCGGCGGCGCGGCTTGGACGTCGGCCTTTGGGCGCACGCTCGTTCTGCTGGCGCTCGTTTTGGCGTTCGGCCTTGGGCTGGCGCTCTAGCGCGCGCTTTGGGCTGCTGGCTGCGTGCGTTGTCGCGGCTGTCGGCTGGCGGTGTCGCGTTTGTTGTCGGCACGCTCGTCGCCTTTGGCTTCGGCTTTTTCAACTTTTTGCTTGGGGTTTTCGCTTTCGGCGCTGCGTGGTTTGCTGCGGCGGTTGGGACGCTGGCGCGCGGCCCTGAGGCTTGTCGCTCTGGCGGCGGGTTTGTCTGCTTTGGCGCCGCTGCCAAAAACAGGCTGCCCAGCCAGTTTTTCATGGCTGCCCAGCAGCGAGGGCTTGACCACCGGTGCCGGCGAAGCGTGCTTGAGGGCCTTTGACGGCGGGTTCGGGGACGGGCGGCTTTTTCGCTTTTTCTTGCCGGCGAAGGGCACGCTGTCGCCGTTTTCAGGCTGGCTGGACGCGCTTGTAGCTGGGTTCGGCATCGTCGTCCACGTCGTCGGTGCGCACGCGGGTGATTTCGTAGTGCGGGCTTTTCCAGGCCGGTGTTGGGAATCAGGAAAACGGAAACGTCCAGCCGCTCTTCCATGCCAAAGAGTTCGGCGCGTTTTTCGTTGAGCAGGAAGGTGGCGACATCAACCGGCACCTGCACGTGCACTTCGCCGGTGTTGTCTTTCATGGCGGCGTCCTGAATCAGGCGCAGAAACGTGCAGAGGCGGTGGATTCGATGCTGCGGATGACGCCGGTGCCGGCGCAGCGCGGGCGAGGCGACGTGGCTGGACTCGCCGAGCGCGGGGTTTGAGCCGCTGGCGGGAGAGTTCGAGCAGGCCGAATTTTGGAGAGTTTGCCCATCTGTACGCGGGCGCGGTCTTTTTAGGGCATCGCGCAGGGTGTTTTTCGACTTCGCGCTGGTGCTTGGGGTCTTCCATGTCGATGAAGTCGATGACCACCAGTCCCGCCCAAATCGCGCAGGCGCATCTGGCGGGCGACTTCTTCGGCGGCTTCCATATTGGTTTTGAAGGCGGTCTCTTCGATGTCGGCGCCGCGGGTGGCGCGGGCGGAGTTGACGTCGATGGAAACCAGCGCTTCGGTGTGGTCGATGACGATGGCGCCGCCGCCGGGCAGGTTCACCGAGCGGGCGAAAGGCGGTTTCGATCTGCTGCTCGATCTGCAGGCGGAAAAACAGCGGGGTGTGGTCTTCGTAGAGCTTGAGCCGGCCGAGGTTGGTGGGCATCACGTAGCTCATAAACTCGGAGACCTGTTCGTACACTTCGCGGTTATCGACCAGGATTTCGCCGATGTCGGGGCGGTAGTAGTCGCGGATGGCGCGGATCAGCAGCGAGCTTTCCATAAACAGCAGATAGGGCTTGCTGTGGGCGGCGGCGGCTTCTTCGATAGCCTGCCACAGTTGCAGCAGGTAGTTGAAATCCCACTGTAATTCTTCCACGCTGCGGCCGATGCCGGCGGTGCGGGCGATCCGGGCTCATGCCGCGCGGCACTTCGAGTTCGGCCATCGCGGCTTTGAGTTCGGCGCGCTCGTCGCCTTCGATGCGGCGGGAGACGCCGCCGCCGCGCGGGTTGTTGGGCATCAGCACCAGATAGCGGCCGGCCAGCGAGATAAAGGTGGTGAGCGCCGCGCCTTTGTTGCCGCGTTCGTCTTTTTCCACCTGCACGATGACCTGCATGCCTTCTTTGAGCACGTCTTGGATGCGGGCTTTGCCGCCTTCGTAGTCTTGGAAATAGGCGCGGGAGACTTCTTTGAAGGGCAGAAAGCCGTGGCGGTCGGTGCCGTAATCGACGAAGCAGGCTTCCAGCGAGGGTTCGATGCGGGTGATGACACCCTTGTAGATATTGCCTTTGCGCTGCTCTTTTGCCCAGGGTTTCGATGTCCAGGTCGAGCAGGGTTTGGCCGTCAACGATGGCCACGCGCAATTCTTCCGAATGGCGGGCGTTAAACAGCATGCGTTTCATGGGTTTGCACCTTTTTGCGAGTGCGGCGCCCGAAAGAATGTCGCAGTAATCAGTTTTTAAACGTAATACCTCAGCGCTGCACGCGGCAGCCGGGGAACAAGAGAAGAGAAATAAAGATCGATTTTGCAATGGGGCTGTGCCGGATGGGTCCGGCAGGCAGCCTGAAAATAAGAAACTGTGTCTGCCGGCCGCATTCGGGGCGGCAACAGATTCTGAGACAGCCGTCGTCTTTCTTGTATTTGGGATGGGCAGCGGGAGATGCAGGCTGCGCGGCGGTGTCGGCGCCGCGTCTGACGCGCTGTCTTTGCGGCCGCTGCCGTTTAAACTTAATTACGGTTTCATCCGGCAAGGCTGTGTGGTGCCGGACGAAGGAATTGCTTTGCGGGGTGCCGTTTTCAATTAAAATAGACTGCCGCCCGCCGTTTCGATTAAGGTTTTCCGGCTTGTCCGAACAGGATTTTCTCTTTTCGACAATGCATTTTCGGCGGGAAGGCAGCCTGAAAAACCGCGCGCCGCCGCTCATTGCAGATTGCGGCGGGCACAGCCAGCGATTATAGAGAAAATGCCTACGATTAGCAAAGATTCGGTCAGCCATCTGGCTCTCGGCAGCGAAGAAGCCGGCCAGCGGCTCGACAACTATCTGGTCAAAAATCCTAAAAGGCGTACCCAAAAGCCACATCCACCGCATCATCCGCGCCGGCGAAGTGCGCGTAAACAAAAAACGCGCCAAGCCCGAGCAGCGCACCGCCGAAGGCGACATCATCCGCATCCCCCCGATCCGCACCGCCGCCCCCGCAGGCAGCCTGAAAAACGGTTTTCAGGCTGCCCCGCCTCGCGCGAATTCGAGATTGTTTTTGAAGACGACGCCCCTGTTGGTAATCGACAAACCCGCAGGCGTCGCCGTGCACGGCGGCAGCGGCGTCAGCTTCGGCGTGATCGAACAAATCCGCCGCGCCCGCCCCCGAAGCGCGCTATCTCGAACTCGTCCACCGGCTCGACAAAGACACCAGCGGCCTACTGATGATTGCCAAAAAAACGCAGCGCCCTGGTCAAACTCGCACGAAAGCCATCCGCGCCGGCGAACCGGAAAAAAGCTATCTGGCGCTGGGCGTCGGCACCTGGCAGCCTGAAAACCGCCATGTGCGCGAGCCGCTGCTCAAATACACCGGCGCGCAGGGCGAAAAATGGTGCGCGTCTCGGCCGACGGCCAAAGCGCCCACACCGTTTTCAGGCTGCTCGAACACTACGGCGGCAGCGTGCTGCACCAAATCGGCATCTCGCAGCTGAGTTTGCTCGAAGCCACGCTCAAAACCGGCCGCACCCACCAAATCCGCGTCCACATGCAGTCGCAAAACTGTCCGATTGCCGGCGACGAGCGCTACGGCGACTACCGGGCCAACCGCCGCCTGCCCAAAAATCGGCCTGCGGCGGATGTTTCCTTCACGCCGCCCGCCTGAAACTGCGCCACCCCTTAAGCGGCGAGCCGCTCGCGCTCGAAGCGCCGCTGCCAGACGATTTGCAGAATCTTCTGGTAATGCTCAAAAGCAGCCTGAAAGCTGCCGTTTCTGTTTTTCAGGCTGCCTGAAAGCCGTTTTTGAAAAGAGACCCATGTCCGAAATCGTTACCCTTACCGCCGGCAACGGCCAGACCGTGCGCTTTTACAACGAAATCAAAGCGCAGGGCGGCATGAAAGACGTTTATTTCGCCCGACGGCGGCTATGTCGTCGCCTTTTACCGCCGCGAAGCCGATGCCGACACCCGCGAGCGGCTGGAAATGATTACCGGCGCCTACCGCGAGCGCATTTTCGGCCAGGAAGGCGGCAGCTACCTGCAAAACCTTTACTGCTGGCCGACGGCGGTGGTCGAATGGCAGGGGCGGCTGGGCGTGGTCGCGCCGTTTTACCGCCCGTGCTTTTTCTTTGAACACGGCAGCCGCAACAACGATATGCTCGGCATCAAAGGCAAGGGAAAAAGACGGCAAATGGTTCGCCAGCGCCGCCAACCGCAGCAAGTTTCTCGACCCGCGCGAATTGGGCAACTGGATGATGCACCTGAAAGTCTGCATCATGCTCGCCCGCGCTGTGCGCCGCATGCACATGGCCGGGCTTTCGCACAGCGATTTGGGCTACAAAAACTGCCTGATCGACCCCACCACCGGCCAGGCCAGCCTGATCGACATCGACGGCCCTGGTGGTGCCCGGCAAACACCCGCCCACCGTAGTCGGCACGCCTGACTTTATCGCTCCCCGAAGTCGTCGAAACCGCCCATCTCGACAAAAACGACCCCGCCCGCAAGCTGCCCTCGCGCAGCACCGATTTGCACGCGCTGGCAGTGCTGATCTATATGTACCTGCTCTACCGCCACCCGCTGCGCGGCGACAAAGTCCACGACGCCGACGACAGCCAGCGCGACGAAGAACTGATGATGGGCGCCGCCGCGCTGTTTGTCGAACACCCCACCGATGCGTCCAACCGCATCCGCATCGAGCATCTCAGCCGCACGAACTGCCGTGGAAAGACACCGATGCCGTGCCCTATACCGTTTGCGGCCCCTATCTGGCCGCCCTGTTCGAGCGCGCCTTTTATCGACGGCCTGCACCGCCCCGCCGAGCGCCCGTCGGCCGACGAATGGGAGCAGGCGCTGGTCAAAACCGTCGATCTGCTGCAGCCCTGCGCCAATGCCGAATGCGGCCAGAAATACTATCCCTTCGACAACCGCGTCCCAGCCCAAATGCCCGTTTTGCGGCACGCCCCACCGCGGCAGCCTGCCGGTGCTGAACCTCTATTCGCAAGACCCCGACGGCAAATACCGCCCCGACAACCACCGCATCATGGTCTCATAGCGGCCAGTCGCTGTTTGCCTGGCACGCCGACCGCAACATCTTCCCCAACGAGCGCTTAAAACCCGAAGACACCCGCCGCCTGGCCTATTTTGTCGAACACCAGGGGCAGTGGTGGCTGGTAAACGAGCGGCTCGATACCCCTGTATGACGCCGTCGCCAAAACCCCCGTCCCGCCCGGTGAAAAAGTCTTGCTGACCGAAGGCGCGCAACTGTTGCTCCAGTCCGGCCCCGGCGGCCGCCTTGCTGCCGTGCAGATGGCCGGGGCAGCCTGAAAACGGGTTTCGCAGTAGCAGCCTGAAAAACCGAGCGCACGGTTTTTCAGGCTGCTGGTTTCAACAGGTAGCCGATGTTGTCAAAACCAACATTGGCGAGAGTTGGGGCAGTTTACAGATCTACGCGTGCTGCACCTGTAGGTAAAAGAAAACACGACAGCCAGCCGGTATCTGCAAACCGCCCCCCAAAATAAAGTGTCTAAGGAGATTTTTAGTCCACCCCTTGGCACATTTTTGCTTGTTTTTACCCAAGTAATTCTTTCATGCAATAGCAATATAGTTGCTTTTTAATTCACGGAGCCCCCGCCATGAACAAACACCGCCATAAAATCGTTTTTCAACCGTCGCCGCGGCATTCTGATGGCCGTAGCCGAAACCGCAGTCGGGCAGGGCAAAAGCCCCGGCGAGCGCTCAGGCGGAGAAGCCGGTGGCGGTAACGGCAGCTGAAAAACCCATTCAGGCTGCCGTTTGCATTTGGGCACGCTGGCTTTCAGTCTGCTGCTCGGTTTCGGTTCGGCCTGATTGTGCCCCGCCGCCGCTGCCGACATCCAGTCCGATCCCACCGCCCCGCGGCACCAGCAGCCCACGGTTCTTAAAAACCGGCAACGGACCGCCGCAGGTCAATATCCAAACCCCCACCGCCCACGGCGTATCCGTCAACCAATACCGCCGTTTCGACGTCGATACGCGCGGCGCCATTCTCAACAACAGCCATAAAGCGTATCCACCCGCCAGGCCGGCTGGATACAGGGCAACCCCTTTCTCGCCCGCGGCGAAGCCCGCATCATCGTCAACCAAATCAACAGCAGCGACCCGAGCCGGCTGAACGGCTATATCGAAATCGCCGGCCGCCGCGCCGAAGTGGTGATGGCCAACCCCGCCGGCATCCGCGTCGACGGCGGCGGCTTTATCAACAGCAGCAGGCGCCACCCTCACCACCGGCCGTCCCATCCTGGCAGACGGCCGTTTCGACGGTTTGGACATCGGCAGCGGCCGCATCGAAATCGGCGCTCAGGGTCTTGACGGGCGCGGTGCCGACTACACCCGCATCCTCAGCCGCGCCGCCAAGATTGACGGCGGCATTTGGGGGCAGGACGTCCAGTGATTGCCGCCGGCGGTCAAAACCGATGCCGCCGCAGTGTCAAAACCCCGTCTCGCCGCCGGCAACCCGTCGTCTGCGGGCGGCACTCTGTCTTGCCATCGACACCGGCGCCCTGGGCGGCATGTATGCCGGCAAAATCACCCTGATTGCCGCCGATGCCGGCAGCGGCATCCGCAACGCCGGCAAGATTTACGCCGGTGCCGGCGGCGTCGACCCTCAGCGCCGACGGACACAGGGCCAACAGCGGCACGGTTGCCGCCCAAGACGGCGGCACCCTGCGTCTTAACGCCGGCCAAACCGACAACAGCGGCACCCTTTACGCCCACGGCTAAAGCAGCATCGACAGCACAAGCAGCCTGAACAACAGCGGCCGCATTCTCCAGCACCTCAGAAAACCGCATCCGCAGCGCCCATATCGGCAACAGCGGTCAAATCGACGGCGGCCGTCTGGACATTGCCGCCCCCGTATTGGCCAACAGCGGCCGCACCCAGCTCAAAGCGGCAGTCAGAATCTCACCGTCGATACCGCCTGCCTGACTGCCAACAGCGGCCGCATCGGCCTGCCGGAAAACAACAACAGCAGCAACGGCGGAAACGGCAGCGGTAACAACGGCGGAAACGGCGGTAACAACGGCAACAGCGGCAGTAACAACGGTAACGGTGGAAACAACGGCAACAGCGGCAACAGTCACGGCGGCCACACCCAAGTTCCCGCCCCCTGCCGACGGCCGCATCAGCGTCTCCGGCCGTTTGGACAACAGCGGCACCATCGAAGCGGGCGGGCGCACCGATCTGAGCGTCAGCAGCGAACTGGCCAACAGCGGCCGTCTGACCCTCGGCAGCCTGAAAGCAGAAGTCGACCGTTTCGACAACCGCCAAGGCGACATTCTCGCCCACAGCGCGCGACATTCACAGCAGCCACAGCGACAACCGCGGCGGCGCCTCAGCTGCGAGGCAGCCTGAAACTGACGGCACCTGACTCGACAACCGCCAAGGCGTCATCCGCGGCAATACCCTCAGCGACATCCGCCTTTCAGACGGTCTGAACAACCAACAAGGCGAAATCACCGGCGCAGGCAGCCTGAAACTGGCCGCCGGCGATAGCTGCCAGCAGCGGCGGCAGCATTCTGGCCGGCCAAGATCTCGAACTGACGGCCAACCGGCTGACGGCAGCGGCACCTGGCTGCCGGCCGCGACGCGCCCTCAAAACTCAGCGCCGACTCGACAGCAGCGGCGACATCGAAGCCGGCCGCACACTGCGCATCGAGCAGCGGCAACTATCCGCAACCGCCACCGCATGGCCGGGCGGTCAGGCACCGAACATCCGTGCCCGGCACATCGACAACCGCGCCGAAGGCAAACTGGTTTCCGGCAGCAATACCCGTATTGGCGCCGACACCGTGGACAACCGCGGCCTGATCAACAGCAACGGCCTCGACCTGCGCATTGATGCCGCGACTGCCCTGAACAACCTCGGCAGCGGCCGCATCTCACGGCAGCCGTCTCGCCCTGGGCGGCGGCAGTCTGAACAACCGCGAAGAAGCAAGCGCAGACGGCAAAAAACTAAGCCCCCGTGATTGCCGCCCGCGAACGCCTGGACATCGGCATGCGCAGCATAAGCAACACCGGCAGCGGCTTTGGCCGGATTGAAAACGGCCAGGGCACAAACCGGCAGCGTCTCCAGCCTGATCAGCAGCGAAGGCACACTCGCATATCGGCGGCCGTCTGAACGAGCGCCATCAGGCCGGAGGCAGGGCCGAGCGCCTGGAAAAACCGCGGCGCAAGGATTGAAGCAGCGGAGGCGGGCAGATTGCCGTTCAAAAACTGACAACCTGAACGCCGGTTTGCGCACCAAGAATATTTGGCGACAGCCGCCGCCAAACCGCTCTACACCTTTTGCCGCGGCGAGCCCGAACGCTACATTGACGGCGAAGACGGCAACATGAGCCAGTCACCGAACCAATCTGGTCTTCCGTTTCAACGAGCAGGGCAGACAGAAAAGCGGCAGTACCGAACGCAAATTCGAACGCTCTGACGTATCGGCGGTACGCCGCTACCAATACAGCCTCGAACCGTTATCGCCAACGTATCGTAGAAAGCCGTCCGGGCGAAATCCTGATTGGCGGCGACTTTGAAAGCCGAAGGCGAGAACTGGCGTAACGATGACGGCAAAATCCTGATCGGCGGCATCATTGGCGGGGCTTTCCAAAGACAAGATTGCCAACCACGCCACCCAAGAGCAGCTGGCGTTCGAAGAAGTCGGCATATGCGAACATGCGATCCTTTCGAAAAGCAAAGCTAGACCACTGAGGCAGGCATCATGTCTACTGGAGAGGTGGTTATGCTTACAACAAACCCCGAGCGTCAGCACGCACGACTTTGAAAAACCAGCTGAGCGGCATTCTGCAAAACCAAGGCAGCCTGAACTCTCCCCGCCGGCCATGCCGCCGCGGCCGATGCCGCCACCGCCGCCGTTGCGCCACCGCGCATTAAAAAGTCCCGACGGCAGCTTCAGCCTGCCCGAAAGCAGCCTGTACACCGTCCGTCCCGACCGCCCCGGCTATCTGGTGGAAACCGATCCCGCTATGCCGACTACCGCACCTGGCTGGGCAGCGACTACATGCTCAAAGCCCCTGCAAACCGATCCCAACCGCACCCACAAACGGCTGGGCGACGGCTATTACGAGCAACGCCCTGATCAACGAACAGATCGCCTCGTCTGACTGGCTACCGCCGTCTGGATGGCTACCCCAACGACGAAGCCCACTCCAAGCCCTGATGGACGCCGGCATCAGCTTCCGCCCGCGCCCAGCAGCTCACCCCTCGGCATCGCCCCTGTCCCTCGAGCAGGTTGCCCGGCTGACCAGCGACATCGTCGGCTTTGAAAGCCAGACCGTTACCCTGGCCGACGGCAGCAGCCAAAGCGTACTCGTACCCAAAGTCTACGTCCTCGCCCGCCCCGGCGATCTCAACAGCGCCGGCGGCCTTATCAGCGCCGACGCCCCGTAGCTGAATGCCGGCCGCATCGACAACCGCGGCACCCTTTGCCGGCCGGCGCATCGTCGATCTGACCGCCGGCGACATCAGCAACAGCGGCCGCATCGGCGGCAAAAACGTCATACTCGACGCCCAACAACAAATCGACATCACCGGCGGCAGCATCGAAGCCGAACGGCTGCTCAGCCTCAAAGCCGACAACATTACCCTTCAGCAGCACCGCCCAAAGCGGCGACTCGCACAACGGCCGCACCACCGTTGACCGTGTGGCCGGACTGTATGTCAGCGGCACAGAAGACGGCCAAGGCCTACTCAGCCTCGAAGCAGGGCACGACATCAAACTGAACGGCGCCCGCCTGGCCAACCGCGCCCGCGAAGGCCACAGCCAAATGATTGCCCGCGAAGGCAGCGCGTCAGACTCGGCACCGTCCGCACCGAAAGCCACGAAAGCTACGGCAGTCTCAGCGACAAAAACCACCGCCACGTCCACCAAAGCGCCGAAGCAGGCAGCCGCATCGAAGCGCTTGGCAACATCACTGTATCCGCCGGTAAAGACCTCAGCATCCGCCAAGGCCAAATCGACAGCCAAAACGGCCGCACCACCCTGGCCGCCCAGGAAATATCGACATCGCCGAAGGCCGCCGTACCCCTGGATCTGGACGAATCGACCTACAGCAAAGAGCGCGGTTTGGTCGGCAGCAAAAAGCCGCTGGACCAATACCGGCGCCAACACGACGAAGCAACCGGCAGTGTGATGACCGGCCGCGAAGTCAGAACGGCTTCCGGCGGCGATACCGCATCCGCGGCAGCCAAGTCATCAGCGACGGGCAGACTCTGATTACCGCCGCCGGCGAAGTGCGCGTTGATGCTGCCGAGAACCGCTACCAGGATTGGGAAAACCACGAGCGCAAAAAGTCCGGTCTGATGGGCAGTGGCGGCATCGGTTTCTTTTATCGGCAACAAAAAACCCAAGCCCAAGAAAGCGACGGCACCGCCGTTTCAGCCAGCGGCAGTACTGTAGGCAGCCTGAAAGGCGATACGCTGATAGCCGCAAAACGTTGCAGCCAAACCGGTTCTATCGTTTCATCGCCCGAAGGCAACGTACTGGTTGAAGCCGAAAAGATCGACATTCAGGCTGCCGACGAGCGCTACCGGCAAACCCAACGCACCCGCTTTGAACAAAAAGGGCTGACCGTTGCCGTCAATATTCCCGTAGTCGATGCCGCCATCGGTTTGGCCAATGCCGCCAAATCCGCCAAACAGATACACGGCAGCAACAGCCGGGTGAACCTGATAGTCGCCGCCAATGCCGCACGGCAGGGTTTAACGCCGGCAAGACGCTTGCCTCCGTCTGCCCAAAATCCCCAAAGCGCCAGCCAAGGCATCAGCGTCTCGATAACCTACGGCGAGCAGAAAAACACCAGCGAAACTCAAACCACCGGCAACCGCGCCCAAGCAGCCCGGCATGGAAGCCGGCAGCCGTGATACTCAAAGCGCACGGTGCCGGCAAAGATTCCGACATCCTTATCCGCGGCGCCGATATCGGCGGCCAACAGGCCACCTATCTGAGCGCAGAAAACCGCGTCGATATCCGTTCTGCCGAGCAGCAGCACCAAGAGCGCAGCAAAAACCGCCAAAGCGGTTGGAATGCCAGTGTTGCCCTTGCTTTCAATAACGGCGTCAGCCTCGGCTTTACCGCCGGCGGCAACTACGGCAAAGGCTACGGCAACGGCGATGAAAGCACCCACCCTGCACAGCCATATCGGCAGCCGCAGCGGCCAGACCTTTGTACACAGCGGCGGCGACACCACCCTGAAAGGGCGCGCAGCTGATCGGCAAACGCGTACAGCTTGATGCCGCCAACCTCAATATCGAAAGCGTGCAGGACACCGCCACTTTCCGCGGCAAACAGGAAAACATGTCCGCGCAGATCACCGTAGGCTACGGCTTTAGTGCCGGCGGCAGCTACAGCCGCAGCAAGAGCAGCGCCGACCATGCCAGCGTAGGCGAGCAGAGCGGTATTTTTTGCCGGGGAAGACGGATATCAGGTCAACGTTGAAAGGCCATACCGATCTCAAAGGCGCTTTGCTTACTTCTGCGGCAGAGGCCGAAGCACAAGGAAAAAACAGCTTCCGCACCGCCACCCTCAGCCACAGCGACATTGCCAACCACAGCAGCTACAGCGGAAGCAGTCTGGGTGTGGACGGTAGCGTATCCGTAAGCGGAGAGCATCTGGGACAGGAAAAACGGGACTGGTTAAGCAACGTTGCCGAGCAAAAACGCCGTGGGCAAAGCCATTGGCTACGGCAAAGTGAGACAACCGCAACAGCATTACCCATAGCGGTATCAATACCCGCATCCTGGTGATTACTGATGATGCCGGCCAGCAGAACGCCACCGGCATGAGTGCGGCGCAGACAGCGGCAAGACTGTATACGGATATCAACACCGACACCGCCAGCTGCTTCAGGCAGCCTGAAAAACCGGTTTGACAAAGAAGCGGTACAGAAAGAACTGGATGAGACAGCGCGAAGTTACTCAAGAATTTGACCGTACCCGTCAGCAGGTGAAGCAAACCATCCACGGTATGGTAGATGACAAAAGGAAAAAGCCGAATCCATACGATATGGAAATATCGTTGATGGCAAAGGGGACAACAACAAAGAGTCGTTAGCCCTTGATGCTTCGGCAGATAAATGGGAGAAAACAGCTTACGTACCGATTTGGCATTGGGAGCGATATATGGCATAGAAACAGCAATGCCATGATTTATACAGGTACTGCCGCCGCAGCCGATCCTGCCCGCCGCGCCATTACTGCCCCGATGCAGATTTGGGAAAGTCAAAATGCCGGCAAGACGGACTTTATTGCTCGAACCGCAGTTATGACGGCAAAAAGCTTCGTCCGGCTGATGGACAAAAATGGTCGAAATTGACGAAAAACGGCAGATTTTCTGATCTCAATGAAATCCGGCCTGGTGAGAAAAGCGGTGTCATTACTGTTTCCAACAACGGCATTTTCAATCCGCGCGACGATGCCCTGAAAAATGCCGTCAAACAAAAACGGCAGCCATGCAAGATCAGACGGTATCTATGTGGTTTACAACCGCCCGACCGGCAACCCGTTCTCCGAGCTGCTGTATGCCGCCTACGATAAAACCAACGATTTGCTTGGCGGAAGATTACCCTTGAGCAATGCCGAGAGGGCCAATGTATTGCTCTACGATTACGCCAAGCGCAACAATTACAAAGTGGATTTAAGCAACACAGCCGGGGAGGGATGACGACCAGCGTTGCATCGCAGTATGCCAACCGCCACGGTTTGACCGAAATCCCTATCCGCGAAGCCCGTTTTTACGGTTCGGCCACCCATGTCCAACGCTATGCCGACAACCTGCAAAAGAATGGCTACAGCTATGAGGAAAACGGCAAAACCTACGGCAGCGCCACGTATGCGGCAACGCACCATACCGACTTTGTCGGCCGAACCCCCTTGCTGTTGCTGAGAAGCGAGATATTGTCGGCGGCAACAAGCCGACCGGCGGTAGAAGGCAAGTGGTTCCTTTATTCGCATAGCAGTTATTTTTGGGACAGACCTAAGGACCGTCTGATTGACGAGCAGGGCGCTTTTATTGATGCGGATGGAAATTTGTCTGGACAAACCGTGGATAATCCCTATTATTCTGATTATGAAAAAATTTGGGAGAAAGGAGAAACGCATAACCAAGCCTCGCCCAATGCATCTGCACCGATTTTGGTCAGGCCGACTAAAAAATTAAAGGAATCGAATATTATGAAACGCCCCATTAGTATCGCTTTATGCTGTTTGGTCTTGGCATCCTGCAACGATATGATTACACGCTGGTGGGAATGGTGGGGCCATATATACGGCCAAAAAGAAAAGAAAGCGGAGGATGAATGCTTTGAAGAGCTTCTATTTGTCGCCTACACCTCGAACAAAGAGACAACCATAAATTGTATCAGGAATGGCTTTCAGCACGGTTTACATACCAAAGACTATTGAATGTATGAAAAGAAAGGGCTGAAAAGATAACGAACAGGTGATTCTGTTTTGGCATCGCAGCGAGTTTGAACCGGCAACACGGTGCAAGCCCCTTTAGATGCCGGGTGGGTAATCCGAGCTACCAATCTGCACCGATGGTCAAACCCTACTAAAAAAATTAAAGGAATCGAATACTATGAAACACTCCATTAGTATGATTTTATGCTGTTTGGTCTTGGCAGCCTGTAACGATATGATTACACGTTGGTGGAATGGTGGGCCGTATATATCGGCCAAAGAAAAGAAAGCATATAGTGAATGCTTCTGAGGAGCTGCCCTTATTCCTCCCGCCCGAGCAAATGCGCGACAGTGAAATTGCATGATGAATGGTCAAGAACCGTTTATAAGCCAAAACATGACGAATGTGGGCGCGAAAAGAAAGGGTTATTGAAAAATAACGAACAGGTGATTCGTTTTGGCATCGCAGCTTGGGGCTTGAGCCGGCAACACGGTGCAAACCCTTGCTGATATTGGATTTGGCAAGCCGAGTCGGCTGTAGCAATGACGTTAGAAAGCGACATAATTTATCTTCCCAAAACCCATCTTCCTATTTTAATCAAGCCACAAAGAAGCAAAACAAAAGGAGTAATTATGATGAACTGCCTAATTAGATTATTATTTTGTTTTTGAATGGCTAATTCTAAGTGCCTGTAATGATGCTAGTTACCCGTTTTTGAATAATACTGGGTGAGCCACCCCCAAGCGAAAAAGAAAGGAGAAAAGAATGCTTTTGAAGAACTTCGCCATTTATTGCTTACTGATCCCGAACAATGCGCGACCGTGAATTATAGTGAGAAATGGCGTTCTCACCGTTTATGAGCGAAACATGACGAATGCATGCGTAGAAAAGGTTTCGGCTACAAGCAGCGTCAGTCTTAAAAATGGAAAACGTAGATAATCCTTCATCTCCCGCTTTAATCAAAGCAGCAGCCTGAAAACCCGGCAGGCCGGATATGGGTATCCGGTTTTCCGATGGGTTTTCAGGCTGCCGATGGTTTGGTGTTAGTGCGGTGCGGGCAGCATGACGAATATCGTCATTTTTCTGCCGTCGGCGCGTTTTGGGAGCAGGCATAGAAAAAGCTCAAACGGAAGTTTGAGCTTTTTGAAATTTGGTGGGTCGTGAGCGATTCGAACGCTCGACCAACGGATTAAAAGTCCGCTGCTCTACCAGCTGAGCTAACGACCCAAAGAAAGCGAGATTATAGTTAGGCAGACGCTGTGCTGTCAATGTTGCGCGCGGGTTTTTGTCTGCTTTTTAACACCGGTTTGAAAAATATTGGATTTATTTTTCAGTGCGGTGGCCGGCTGCGGCCGGCGGGGCTTATTTTTCTGCTTTTTGGCGGCGGCACTTTTCGGCGGCTTTTATCGCGCAGCGTCGATGCGGGATTGGATGTGGCTTTCGAGAAATTCGCGTTTTTCCCAAAAGAAGGCGGCGAATTTTTCCATGGCTGTACATTTTGCGCACCAAAAATCGGAAGCCGGCGTGCAAAAACGGCGGCCAGCGCTTTGTTTTCGGTTTCGTCGGCCATGGCGGCGGCAGAGGGTCAGGCCGCGTTCGGCCAGAGTGGTTTGCAGCTGTTTGGCGGTGTGGTTGTTGATTTCAAACTGTTGTGATCATGGTGTCGTCCTTATTCGGGTTTGGCGGATGGCGGATGCGCCTAATTACAGCCATTGTTGTGCCAACCTTCAGGCTGCCTTGACGTACAGGCAGCCTGAAAGCGTCAGCTGATGCCGTAGGATTTGAGCAGGGCGCCGATTTCAGGGTTGCAGGCCGCGGAAGTGCCGGTACATTTGGGCGACATTGTGCGAGCCGCCCAGCGAAAGGAAGTTTTTCAGGAAGTGTTCGCCGGCCTGGCGGCTGAGTACGCCGTGTTCTTCACAAGAGTAGCCGTCGGCCGCCAGCACTTCCGCCCACAGATAGCTGTATCAGCTGCGGCGCTAGCCGCCGTTGAAAATGTGGCTGAAGGAGTGGGTGCGGCGTACCCAGTCCGTTCGGGCAGCGGCGAGCCGGTTTGGACTTCGCGGCGGATTTTTGTCGATCAGGCCGGCCTGGCCGCGGTATTCGTGGTAGAGGCGGAAGTCGGTCAGCGCCAGTTCGAGCTGGCGGCTGAGGGTGCGGGCAGCGAGGTAGTGTTTGGCGGCGATCGAGGCCGTCGATCAGTTTAGCAGGCAGCGCTTCGCCGCTGGTGAGTGGCCGGATGACCAGCGGCAGCACTTCTTTGTTCCACATCCAGTTTTCCAGCATCTGGCTGGGAATTCGACGGCATCCCACGGCACGCCGTTGATGCCGGATACGGCGGCCACGTCGATCACGCTGAGCATCTGGTGCAGGCCGTGGCCGAATTCGTGGAACAGGGTAACGGCTTCGTCGTGCAGCAGCAGGTCGGTATCGCCGGCGGACTTGCCGAAAATTGCAGACGATAAAGGACACCGGTTTTTTCAGGCTGCCGTCGGCCTGTTTGTAGCGGCTCTGCCAGCCGAACTGCCAGGCGCCGCCGCGTTTGTTTTCGCGGGCGAACAGGGTCGAGGTAGAACGAGGCGGTGTGGCGCTTGTTTTCGTCGTAAATCTCAAAACGAGCGCACCGGGATGCCAAACCGGCACGCCTTTTTCTCGCGCACGCTGATGCCGTACAGGCGTTGGGCGACGGCAAACAGGCCGGAGCACTTTTTCCAGCGGGAAATACGGGCGCAGGCTTTCTTTATCGACGGCGTAGCGCTCGGTTTTCTGTTTTTCGGCGTAATAGGCCACGTCCCACGGTTCGAGCTTTTGCAGGCCGTCTGTTTCGCGGGCGTAGCGGCGCAGCTCGTCGGTTTCTGTGAGCAGCTGCTTGTGGCTTTGCTGCTTTAAGCCGTTGAGAAAGCCCAAAACCTGCTGCGGCGTTTCGGCCATGCGGGTGGCGAGCGCGTATTCGGCGTAGCTGCGGTAGCCCAGCAGCCGCGCTTTTTGCAGCCGCAGCAGAATTTCGTTGATCACCGGCGTGTTGTCCCATTTGCCGCCAGCAGCGCGGCGGGCGTAGGCGCGGTAGAACTCGGCGCGCAGGCTGCGGTTGCGGCAGTAGGTCATGATGGCGGCGTAGGGGGCGTAGTCCAGCGTGAAGCGGTAGCCGCTTTGCCCCTTGCTTTTGGCCGATTCGGCAGCAGCGGCGAGCGCATGCTCGGGCAGGCCGTCCACATCGGCTTTGTCGCTGATGGTTTTTTCCCAGTGCTGTGACCGAATCGAGCACGTTGTTGCGCGAACTCGTCTGCAACTCGCTCAGGCGGCGGCTGATGTCGGCAAACTGTTTTTCTTCGCCGTCGGCAGGGCGACGCCGGAGAGTTTGAAATCGCGCAGCGCGTGTTCGATAGCCGCTTTTGCGCGTCGGAATGCGGGTAAATTCCGGCTGGCTGCCCAGTTTTTCAAAGGCGCGGTACAGCCCCTGGTGCTGGCCGTACCACGAGCCGTATTCGCTGAGTTTGCCTTCGGCGGCGGTTTCGTAGGCTGCGCAGTTCGTCGGAGCTGGCCATGCTGTTGAGATGGTCGGCGATGCCCCATGCGTAATCCAGTTTGGCGCCGATGTCCTGCAGGGGCAGGTAGAAGTTTTCCCACGAGATTTCGGGCTGCCTGCTGACCGCCTCCACCGTTTCGCGGCTTTTTGCAGCAGAAAAATCCACCGCCGGCACGATGTGTTCGGGACGGATGGCGGCAAAAATCGGGCAGTTTGTCGAAAGTGAGCAGCGGGTTGTTTTGCAGCTCGGCGGGCAGCTTTTAAAGCGTCGGATGCGGCGAACAGGCGGGTCGGCAGCAGAGCGGCGGCCGCGCCGAACAGGCCCAGTTGGAGAAAACAGCGTCTTTGCATGATGATTTCCTTTTGTCTGAGGCAGCCTGAAAAGGTTTCGGTTTCGCAATTCGACTTCGCTTTCAGGCTGCCTGATGTTGTCATTGGGGTTTAGCGGATGATGCCGCGCTGCGAGGCGGCAAGAAAGCGGTGCAGCACCGCCAGCTCGAGGGTGTTTTTCGGCGGCGGCGGCGATTTTGCGCTGGCTTCGTCCAGCGGCAGGCCGTCGCGGTAGAGCAGGCGGTAGGCGTCTTTCACGCGGGCGATTTGTTCGGCGCTAAAGCCGTTGCGGCGCATGCCTTCGCTGTTGAGCCCAGCCGGTTCGGCGCGGTAGCCGGCGGCCATAAAGTAGGGCGGCACGTCTTTGTGTACGCCGGCGGCGAGGCGGTCATCGCGTAGTCGCCGATGCGGCAGAACTGGAAACACCAGCGTGTAGCCGCCGAGTACGGCGTAGTCGCCGATTTCTACATGGCCGGCCAGGCTGGCGTTATTGGCGAAGATGGTGTGGCTGCCGACCACGCAGTCGTGGGCAAGGTGGCAGTAGGCCATAATCCAGTTGTCGTCGCCGATGCGGGTTTCGCCGATGCCGGTTACGGTGCCGAGGTTGAAGGTGGTGTGAATTCGCGGATGGTGTTGACCCTTGCCGATAATCAGGCGGGTGGCTCGCCTTTGTATTTTTGTCCCTGCGGCTCGGCGCCGAGGCTGGCGAATTGGAAAATGCGGTTGTTTTTCGCCGATTTCGGTGTGGCCTTCGATGGAAACGTGGTGGGCGATTTCGCTGCCCGCGCCGATTTTGACGTTCGGCCCGATAACGGTGTAGGCGCCGACTTTGACGCTGGAATCCAGCTCGGCTTTGGGGTCGATAAGGGCGGTGGGGTGGATCAGGGTCATGGTTTTCCTTTCAGGCTGCCCAAAGAGCATCGGGCGGCGGCGTTTTCAGGCTGCTTTTGCCGTGTTCGGCTCGCAGGGCAGCCTGAAAGTGCCGGCCGAGCCTTAAATCGCGGTGGCCGCTTTCTGGCAGAACTCGGTGCTTACCGGCGATACGTCGCGCGGGGCGGCGGGGTTTTCCGGTTTGCCGGCCAGCGCTTCGGGCATTGCGCCAGTTGCAGCACGGTGAAAGTGCAGTCGGTGAAATGGGCTTCGTAGTCGCGGCCGGCTTCGGGGGTGAAGCTGAGGGCAACGCGGCAGGCGCCGCCGTGGCTGCCCATGCTGCGGTCGGCGGGAAGCTGGTAGGAGAAGGAGCCGTCGAGCACCAGCGGTTTGCCGGCGGGCTACGATAAATTCGCGGTAGGAGGCGCGGCTCATAATGCCGGTGTCGTGGTCGGCGGCCAGACTCAGGCGGCTGGCGGGCATGCCGATGCTCAGGTTGCGTACGCGGCGCGGCAGGCCGTTGATAAAAGCGGGTGTGGGCGCGGGCGCCGGCTTTTGGCGCGCCACTGCTCGCAGCTTTGGCCGCGGTAGGGGCGGATAATCTGTCGGCCGGAAACGCCGTAAAGACGGATGCGCGCCTGGGTGTCGGGCTGGTAGGCGGCTGGCGGCTGACGGTTTCGGATTTTTGACGGCACCGCAGCCCGAAAGGACAGCGGCGGCGGTGAGTGCGAGTACGCAGGGCAGAAGTTTCATGGCGGTTTCTCGTTCTGAAAAACGAAATGGCGGCGGGATGGTTTTCAGGCTGCTTTTCGAGCTGCTTTTGCCGTGTTCGGCGTGCAGGCAGCCTGAAAAAGCCGACGCAGGCAGCTTATTCGGCGGCTTTGGCCTGGCGCTGGGCGCACGTGATGGTGGCTTCGCAGGCCAGCTCGCCATTCACTTTAGCGGTGACGTGGAATTGCCGATGCCGCGCCGGTGGGCGAGCAGATCGACTTCAAAAGTCCAGTCGGTCGCCGGGGATGACCTGGCGTTTGAAGCGCACGTCGTCCAGACCGGCAAACAGGGTGATTTTCGCCTTCGTTGCGCTTTGGTGTTGCCCTGGCTCAAAAACGGCGAGCACGCCGCAGGCCCTGCGCCATGGCTTCGACGATCAGTACGCCCGGCATCACCGGCGATTCCGAAATGGCCTTGGAAAAACTGCTCGTTGAAGCTGACGTTTTTAAAGGCGTTCAGCGATTTGCCCAGCTCGGCGGCGGTTACGCGGTCGAGCAGCAAAGGGAAAGCAGGTGCGGCAGGAGTTCCTGAATCTCGCGGGCTTCGATGAAACGGATGTCATGGATGGGGTCCTTAATCGGGGGATGGGAAAAACGGGGCAGCCTGAAAGCGCGGGCGCCGCTCATGCGGCGAAACCGTTTTTCAGGCTGCCTGAAAACTAGGACCGATCGCCGGCCAGCGCGGCGATTTTGCTGTTCCAGCTCTTTGAGCCGTTTGCTCATTTCGCTGAGACGGCGCACGTGTACGGCATTGCGCGCCCATTCTTTGTGGGTCTGCATCGGGAAAAATGCCGGCCATGTGCAGGCCGCTTTCGCTGATGCTGCGAGTAACCGACGTGCCGCCGCCGATGGTGGTTTTATCGGCGATTTCGATGTGGCCGACGGTGCCGACGCCGCCGCCGATCACGCAGTAGCTGCCGATGGTAACGCTGCCGGAAATGCCGGTTTTGGCAGCAATCACGGTGTGCTCGCCGATATGGCAGTTGTGACCGATCTGCACCTGGCTGTCGATTTTTGGTGCCGCGGTCGACGGTGGTGTCGCTCATCGCGCCGCAGGTCGATATTGGTGTTGGAACCGATTTCCACGTCGTCGCCCAGCGTAACCGCACCGGTTTGCGGGGATTTTGAACCGGGAGAATCGCCGGCAAAGGCCAGGCCGAAGCCGTCGGCGCCGATCACCGCGCCGCTGTGGATTTCCACCCGCGCGCCGAGCGTGCAGCCGTAATAAACCACGGCGTTGGGGTGCAGCGACGGTGTCGTCGCCGAGCGTGCAGCCGTGTTCGACCACCGCGCCGGCGAGGATGCGGCAGCGCTCGCCGAGCACGGTGTCGGCGCCGATATAGGTATGGGCGCCGATTTCGCAAGAGGCGGGCACGGTGGCGGTGGGTTCGATCACGGCGGTGGGATGCACGCCGGCGCGGGGCAGCTGGACGGGATGGAACAGCCGCGCCACCTGCGCGAAGTAGAGATAGGGATCGCGGGCGACAATCAGGTTGCGGCCGGCAAAGCCGTCGGCGGCGTTTTCGCCGACAATCACCGCGCCGGCGGCGCTGGCTTCGACTTCGTGGCGGTATTTGGGATTGGCGAGAAAGGTAATCTCGTCCGCACCGGCACGGGCGGCAGGGGCGACGGCGGTAACGGCGATGTCGGCGCGCGCACTTCGCCCGCCGCCAGAGCTTGAGCGGCGATGTGGGAAAGGGTGTAGGCGGTCATGGAAACGGCTCCGGTTGGCTTTCAGGCTGCTTTTGGGCTGGTTCGGGCAGCCTGAAAAACGGGAAACGGTGTTCGCGGGCAGCCCTATGGTTTCAGGCTGCTCGGGCAGGTGCTTGGTGCGCGGTGCGCACCCTGCGGGCTTCGCAACTACGCTGTGGCAGGCTGCTTCGGATTCGCTTGTCAGGCTGCCTGTGCGCGGGAGGCGGACTAGTTCAGGCAGCCTGCAAAAGCAGAAAAGCGGTTTTCAGGCTGCTGCTGGGCGGGGTTTACTGCATTTCCGCGTCGAGCAGCTTGATGACGCGGTCGCAATGTCGAACTCGCCGCGGATAAAGATCACTTCGGAGAGCATGGCATCGTAGTGCTCGGTTTTCGATGATGTTGAGATGATTTCGTTGGCCTTGCGCTGCAGGGCGGCGAATTCTTCGTTGCGGCGCAGGTTGTACCTCTCGGTCAGCTCGGCAGATGCGGCGCGGTACTGGCGGCCGGTTTCCGCCTAGCTGGCTCCAGCTTGCGGGCTTCGGCTGCTCAGCTTCGCCCGATGCCAGCCGTTTTTGCAGGCGCACGCCTTTTTCCTGCAGGGCGGCGAGCTTTTTCTGCTGCGGGCTGAACTCGCGCTGCAGGCCGGTTTCGATGGCGGTTTGCGATTCGCTGTAGAGCCGGGTGGCGTTGACGTAGCCGACTTTTTGAAATCGGCGTGCGCGCTGCCGATCAGGCCGCCGGCGGCCAGCGCCGCCAGCAGCAGTCTGCCCAAACGGGTGGTCTGCATAAAAACTCCTAGGTTAGAACACGGTTCCGAGTTGGAACTGGAAGCGCTGCACCTGGTCGGTGGATTTTTCTTCAGCGGGTAGGCGTAGCTCAGTTTGATCAGGCCCATCGGCGAAATCCAGGTTAGGGCGGCGCCGACGGAGTAGCGCAGCTCTTCTTTGAAGCTGGTGTGGTGTTGCCGTAGTAACCGCCGGCGCCGTAGGGTGTGGACGGGGTGTAAACGCCCGGGGTGTAGGTTTTGCCGTCCCATACGCTGCCGGCATCGGCAAACAGGCTCAGGCGGACGCTGCGGCTGTTTTTCACGCCCGGGAAGGGGAACAGCAGTTCGGCGTTGGCATTGACGGCGTGCGAGAGCCGCCGTAGCTTTCGATGCTGCGGTTGCCGTTGACGTCGAAGTCGTACACTTTCGGGCCGAGCGACCGTTTTCAAAGCCGCGCACGCTGCCTAGGCCGCCGCCGGTCTGGTTGAACATAAACGGCACTGCTTTTGGTTTTGCCGTGCAGTGGCGCTAGCAGCGAGCTGGCGTTGAGCATCAGCGTGAGGCTGTCGCTCAGCGGGAAGTACCAGGTTTGCTGGCGGCCGAACTGTGTAGTACCGCAGGCCGCTGCCGGGCAGGGCGACTTCGCCGGTTATGTTGGCCTGGTAGCCTTTGGTCGGCCAGTAGGCATCGTCGGTGGTGTTGCGGTACCAGCTGATCAGACCTTGTCAAAATCAGTTGTTTTTGCCGTGCTGATCGACAAAGCGCTGGTAGCGGTAGGGCGAGTTGTTGAACAGTTTGACGCCCATGTGCTCGACGCCCAAACCGACGTTGAGGCGGTCGTATTCGGTAATCAGGATGCCCATGGTGGCGCTGGCGCCATAGCGGGTCATGCGGTAGCTGCGGGCGCTGTATTGCAGCTTGGAAGCGTCGTGGTTGGAGCCGAACAGGCTGTGGTCATGCTCACCGCCGTCGGGGTGAAGTAGGGCTCGGTGAACGACAGGTTGGCGCTGGCGCACTTACACGCCGTGAAACGCCGCAGACGGATTTGCCAGTGCCAAACAGATTATCCTGTGCCACGCTAGCGGAAATCACGAAGCCGTCGTCCCGCGACCAGCCGGCCGAGGCGTTCAGGCTGCCGGTGGAGCGTTCGGTAACTTTTACGTTCAAATCGGCCTGCTGCTCGTTTTTCCGGCACGCTGCGGGCACCGATTTCGACGTCTTCAAAAATAGCCGAGCTGGCGCAGGCGCTCGAGGAGCGGTTGATTTTCGACTGGTCGTAAGTTGCGCCTTTCATTTGGCGCAGCTCGCGGCCCTACCACTCGTCGCGGGTTTTGGTGTTACCGGTGATGTGGATTTCGCGGATGGCGATCAGATTGCCCGGATTCAGGCGCACGGTGATATCGACATAGTCTTTTAAGCCGCCTTCGCTGCGGCGCTCGGCTTCGGCATCAACCCTGGGCGCGGGCGTAGCCGGCGGACTGCAAAATCGGTGCGGATGGCGGCCAGCGCGCTTTGCAGCTGGTCGTAATTGCTCAGCTGCCGGTTTTGAATTTTCCAGGTGTTTTTGCAGTTTTTCCGGCGGCACTTCTTTGCTGTCGCCGGCGATTTTTCAGGCTGCCCCAGTAGTAGGGTTGGCCTTCGTCCACTTTTGATGGTCAGGGTTTCGCGTTTTTGTCTTCGCTCAGCTGGCGGCTGACGTCTTCATAGTCCACGCGGAAATCAGAAGAAACCTTTTTGTGGTAGAAGCGCTCGAGGCGTTCTTTGTCGCGGTTGAATTTTTTCCCACGAAAACACGTTGCTTTTTGGTCAGCCACGACAAAAATCGTGCCGTCTGTCAGGCCGATTTGGCGCAGCAGGCGGCGGTCGGAGAAGTGGGTGTTGCCTTCAAAGTCGATTTTTGACGCGGGTGGTGTCGCCTTCTTCGATATTGATGGTGATGGCGACGCGGTTGCGCGCCAACTCCTGCACTTCGGGCGTGATTTTGACGTTGTTTTTGCCCTGCTCTTTATAAGCGCCGTCCAGCGCGCGCAGGGCGCAGATCAGGCTTCCTGGCTGAAGAAGTCGCCTTTGGTCAGGCCGGTGGAAGCCGCGCCGCAGGTTTTTGCTGTTGTCGCTCTGGTTGAAGCGCTCTTGCTTTTGCTCGTAGCTTTTCTTTGGCATCAACCAGCTCGCTGTCCTGGCCGCTGTTGGAGCCGCGCACGCCGGCGAACTGTTTGAGAATGGCGTCGTTAGGGCAGCACTTTTGGCGCCCTTAACGTTGATCGAGCTGATAATCGGCCGCTCTTTAACGGTGATGATCAGCATGTCGCCGTTTTGTTCCAGCAGCACGTTTTCGTAAAACCGCTGGCGGCAGGCGGCGGATGATGTCTTCGCCGGTCTGTTCGGTGGGATGTCGCCCACTTTTACCGGCAGCAGCGAGCGCACGGTGGCTTCGGAGGTATGCTGTTCGCCTTCGATGCGAAATCCCGAAATGCGGAAGTCCGCCCAAGCGGGCAGCGCCAGCCCAAGTGCCAGCAGGGTTGCGGTAATTTTGTTGAGTCTCATCTTACTATCCAAATAATCGGGTGATGTCGTTGAAAAAAGCCAGCACCATCATCGCCAGCATCACGGCCAGACCGAAGCGCAACCCCCAGTTTTGGACGCGCTCGCTCAGCGGCCTGCCGCGTAAAAGTTCGGCAGTATAGTAAACCAGATGGCCGCCGTCCAATACCGGCACCGGCAGCAGGTTCATCACGCCGAGGCTGATGCTGACGACGGCGAGGAATTCAGATAGGCCTGCCAGCCGATTTTGGCGGTCTGGCCGGCAACGTCGGCGATGGTTACCGGGCCGGAAATCGGCTGACCGAAGCCTGGCCAGTAACCAGCCGGGCCGAAGAACTGGAGCGTGAGCAGGCTGCAGTTGGCGGTTTTCAGGCTGCCCTGCTAAAGGCTTCGCCCCAGCCGATTTGCTGCTGTTGACGCACTTTTGCCGTCCAAACGGCATCTTCGGCGGCGCCCAGGCCGACGCGGCCGATAATCTGGCTTTTGTCGGGCAACTCTGGCTGGCCGGACGCAGTACCGCGTGCAGGGTTTGGCCGCCGCGCTGGTAGTCGATATTCAGGTTGCGGCCGGCGTTTTTCACGCACGATGCGGCTCCAGTCTTCCCAATGCGGCGTCGGCACGCCGTCCACCGCCACGATGCGGTCGCCTTCTTTCAGGCCGGCCTGCGCGGCGGGGCCGCCGGCTTCGACATAACCGATGCTCTCCAGCGAACGAAAGGGCGACAGGCCGATGCCGGTCTGCCGTTTGGCTACCGCAGTGGCCTCGCGGCGTGCCGGCGGCATCGATTACGCGCTCGGTGCGCTTGCCGTCGGCAGTTTCCACCGCCACCCGCACCGGGCCGCTGTCCAAATTCAGCACCATGTGGATATTGGCGTCGGCAAAATCGGCAACGGTTTCGCCGTTTACCGTCAGGATGTGGTCGCCGCTCTGAAAGCCCGCACCGGCGGCCACCGAAGGCTGGCTTCACGGTGCCGACAGCTAGGGCTGCACCACGGTAATGCCGCCCAGGCCGCAGCTAAGTGTAGAGCAGCACCGCCAGCGCCAGATTGGTCCAGCGGGCCGGCGGCCACCACGGCGATGCGTTTGAGCGGGTGCTGTTTGTCACAGCGTAGGGCAGATCTTCCGGCGCGACTTCCCCTTCGCGGTATCGACCATTTTCACATAGCCGCCCAGCGGAAACGGCGCCAGACACCATTCGATGCTCGCGCCAGCGGCGGGTAAAAACGGCTTGCCGAAAGCGGGACGGAAAAAGCGCTTGACTTTTGATGCCGCACCAGCGCGCCACCAGCAGGTGACCCGAGCTCGTGCAGGCTGACGAGAAGCAGGATGGCAAACAGAAACGCTGCCAGAGTTTGGAGAAAGGACAAATCGTTTCCTAATTAAGGATAAAGGCGGTTTTCGCTTTGCAGAAGCCTGTAATTGCGTTTTCAGGCTGCTTTTTGCGTTTGAGGCAGCCTGAAAGAAAAGCGCGCAAGGCTGAAAAAGGCCGCAAGCATAGCATTTCAGGCTGCTTTTTGGCTATCGGGCGGGCAGAGCGCGGTGGCGGTGCAGCCTGAAAAACAGGCAGGTTTTCCGCCCAAGTTTGCTATGGCGAGAAGCAGCCCTGAAAACGGTGGGGCAAACCGTTTTCCCTTTTTCCCGCTTGCGGGGTAGGGTGGGGGTATCAGCCGCTGCGGAAACTTTCAGGGTAACGGCAGCGGCAAACGCAGTTCTGCGAACTGCCACCCCTTACCCGACCCTCCCCGCGCTTGGGAGCGCTGGGGAGGGGCAGTAGGCGGCGGATTGGGCGGTGGTAGGCAGCCTGAAAGGCTGTGCCAACGCTTTTCAGGCTGCTTTTACGTTTTCAGGCTGCCTGCCGGTGCTTGTTTGTCCAGCGCTCGGCCAGCGCGCGCACTTCGCGGTCGGTTTCCAGCAGCATGGCGACGCTTTCGGCGGGGCAGGCGGGGATTTTGTCCAGGCAATACTCGACGGCGGCGGCGATGTCGGTAAAGCGGATGCGGCTGTCAAGCGAAGGCGGCGACGGCGGTTTCGTTGGCGGCGTTGAGGATGCGGGGGCGCTGCCGCCTTCGTGCATGGCGCGGTAGGCGAGGCGCAGGCAGGGGAAGCGCTCGAAATCGGGAACGCGGAAGGTGAGATCGGACAGGGTGGCGAAATCGAGCCGCGCGGCGCCGGATTCGATGCGCTCGGGCAGGCCGAGGCAGTAGGCGATGGGGGTGCGCATGTCGGGGCTGCCCAGTTGGGCGAGCACCGAGCCGTCGGCGTAGCGCACCATGCTGTGGATCACGCTTTGCGGGTGGATGACGGCTTCGAGTTTGTCGGGCGGGCAGCCGAACAGCCAGTGCGCCTCGATCAGTCTCGAGGCCTTTTGTTCATCATGGTGGCGCTGTCCACCGAGATTTTGCGCCCCATGTTCCAGTTGGGGTGTTTGACTGCTTGGGCGGGGGTGATGGCGGCAAACCGCTCGCGCGGGGTGTCGAGGAGGGACCGCCGGACGCGGTGAGAATAATGGATTCGATGCCGGCGTCTTTCAGGCTGCCTGAAAAACCGGCGGGCAGTACTGGAAGATAGCGTTGTGTTCGCTGTCCACCGGCAGCACGCGGCGCCGGCGGCGCGGGCGGTTTCCATCAAACAGGCTGCCGGCCACCACCAGCGTTTTTTCGTTGGCCAGATAAACGGTTTTGCCGGCGGCGGCGGCGGCCAGCGTGGGCATCAGGCCGGCGGCGCCGACGATGGCGGCCATCACGCCGTCTGTTTCGGGGGCGGTGGCGACATCGGAGAGCGCCTGATTGCCGTGCAGCACTTCGGTTTGGCAGCCTGAAAGGCGCAGCAGGCCGCGCAATTCTTCGGCGCGGGCGGCATCGGCGGTAACGGCGTAGCGGGGGCGGTGGGCGAGACATTGCGCGGCGAGCTTTTCGGTTTGGCTGTGGCCGGCAAGGGCGAAGATGCGGAAGCGGTCGGGATGGCGGGGAGACGACGTCGAGCGTGCTGGTGCCGATGCTGCGGTGCTGCCGAGTATGGTGAGGTTTTGGGTGTTCATCTATTGTTGTTCTTGCGGGTGGGGCGCGGCAGCCGGCGGCAGGGCTTTCAGGCTGCCTGAAAGTTCAGTAGCGGATAAATCTTTTTCAGCGACTGGTTTTGGTGCTTGATGTCGGCAATCATCAAATCGTAGCGGTGCATGCTCTGCAGCGAACGCACAATCAGATAGACGCCGAAGGCAATTAGCGCGCCGTTGATCAGCGTTACCGCCGCCAGCAGCGGCCAGGCATCGGCGGGCGGTACCATTTGAGGTGGCGATCAGCACGCTGAAAATCGACAGCGGCAGCGCAAGGATGGCGATGCCGGTGCGCATGACTGCCAGCGACGTGCGTTTTTCCGCCAGCAGCAGCTGGACTTGGTTGATGTTGAGGATGTCGGCTGGGTTTCGTTCATACCACGGCCTTTCCTGTTCAGGCTGCCTGAAAACCGCCTGCCGCGCGGCGCTGCCGGTGCATGTTTTACCGACAACAGCCGCGGGGGTTTCAGCAGCGCCAGCCGTATTGCGGCTGCATCACGCAGCCGGTGCGGCTGGGTTTGACGGCGGGCGTCGCTTCGGGCGCGGCACGGTCGGCGGAAAAGCACCAGGCCGATGCGCGCCGGCGGGTTGAGCGCGTATTTGGCGGCCAGCGCTTCGCGGCCGCTGATGCGTACGGCATGGCCTTCGCTCACAAAATGGCGGGCGTGCACTTTTTGCTGCGGCCACTGCGGGCGGGCGGCGGCAATCGATTTTTCACGTCCGCTTTGAGCGCGGCGGCCTCGACAAGCTCGAAGCTGTGGGTTTTCAGCAGCTCCTGCCGCTCTTTTTCGCTCACGTCCTGCGGCACGATATAAACCGAATAGCTGCTTTCGTCGGCAGTTTTGCGGCCGGCGGCCAGCGACTCATTCGCTCAGCGCGGTTTTGGCCGCAGAAGGGCGAGCGCACGAAGCGCTCCAGATTGGCGGTGCCGATGCCGGAAAAATTCATAATCGCCTTTGGCGGTCAGCAGATAGAGTTTGTCGCCGGCAAACAGCGCGGGCCTGCACCGGCTCGCTGCCGCGGTAAACGTCGTAAAGGCCGGAGCAGGCGCCGAGCACGAAAAGCCAGCGTCAGCCCCAAAGCCAGGCGGGGAATACGCGCATAATCCTGTTCTCCTTTTGCCCGGGCGCATACGGTTCAAGCGTAAAGTTTTGTCCGCTTGGGCGGCGGCAGATGCGGCGTAAAAGGCGACAAAGCGGCGCCACATCAGGCTTGCAGTAAAATTCCGTATGCGCGGCAAGCTGTTAATTTCGGTTAAGGGTAACACAATATCCGTTGCGCGCACAATGATTTGCGCCCGTTTTTCGCGCATCGCGGCGCCGTCAGCCAAACAGGGTTTTTGTACCGCGGCATACACCGCCAGCACCGCGATCAGGCTGTCGGTGCGGTCGTACACGCCGCCGTGGCCGGGCAGCAGGCCGCTGCTGTCTTTGATGCCGGCGCTGCGTTTGAACCAGCTCTCCAGCAGGTCGCCTTCGATGCTAACCGCAGTCAGCACCAGCGCCGCGAGCACGGTGGCCGGCCACGACAGATTCTCAAACAGCCAGCCGTTGCCGCGCAGCCAGCGAGCATAGGCCAGCACCGCCGCCGCGCCGCCGAGCGCGCCTTCCCAGCTTTTGCCCGGGCTGATGGCGGGCGCCAGCTTGCGTTTGCCGCAGGCGCGGCCGACAAAATAAGCCGCCACGTCGGCCAGCCACACCAGCGCCATCAGCGCCAGCAGTTTGGCCGCATCGTCGCTGCTCGGGCGCAGCTGCAGCAGCGCAAACCAAAACGGCAGCAGCAGCCCCCAGCCCAATAGCATGGCGTTGCCCTGCTGCGGCAGCGGCCATTTGCGGCGCAGCCACAGCGGCGCACCGAGCAGCCAGCCCGAAAGCACCAGCAGCCAAATCAAGGCGGCAGCTGCCAGCCGCCCAGATAGGCGGTGAGCATAAAAACGCACTGGCGGCCAGATAGCGGTTGGACTGTTTTTCGCTCAGGCGGCACATGCGGCCGTATTCCCCAGCGCCGTGAGCGCAATCAGCGCGGCAAAACGCCGCCCACAGCGCGGCGGGCGCGTGAAAACAGCATGCCCAGCATCAGCGGCAGCAGCACCAGGGCGGTCAGGATTCTTTGTTTGAGCATATTCGGCTTTTCGGTTTGGTTTGGGACGGTTTTTCAGGCTGCTTTTGCCGTTTCAGGCAGCCTGAAACGGTTTTAACTTCAGCAACTGCGCTGCGCTACGCAGGCTGCTTGTCCGGCAGCTTTGGTGCGCGGTGCGTACCCTCGGGGGCTGCCGGATTTTTCAGGCTGCCTGCCGCTTCGGGCGTGCGGCTTGGTCACAACCTAAACGCTTTCAGGCTGCCTGAAAGCCTGTTTCTCACCAGCTTCAGGCAGCCTGAAAAAGCGGCTTCGAGACGTTCTCGACCACAACCAGGCGCGGGTCGTCGGCCAGCTTGGTGAGCACGGCTCGACGCGCTCCTGCCAGATTTCGCCGAAGCGTTTGAGCTGGGCGTCGTCAGCGCGGCCGCTGACCGCCAGCGGCATCAGCGTCTGCATCTCAGCCGGGACCACGGCGCAGTCGACGGATTATGGGACACGGCAACCGCAGCGCCGGTATCGCGCCGGCGCAGCAGCATTTCGCCGCGCGCATCGCCGCTGCCGAATAGCCAGTAGGTCGCGGCGGCCGAACAGGCGCATCAGGGCCGACGCCAGCAAAACCGGTTTCCGGCGCGGCGCCGGTGAGCAGCATGGCGACATTGGCGATCACGCCGGTGGTGCTTCAGTCGCGGCCGTCGCGCATCAGCACTTCGATGCCGCCGCGCTCGGGGATGTCGCCGCCGTAGAGCGCCGAGCCCTTTCACCACCATCAGATAGGCGCCGGCAACGGTGGGGCGGGAATGGCCGGCGGTTTGACCGCGTCCTGATAGCGGTAGGCCATCACGCCGTCGGGCGTGGCGCCGAGAAACTGCGCCAGCGGGTCGCGCATCAAGAGCTGCGGGGCGCGGTCGAAAAATTCGGGAAAAGCGGTCGGCTTAGGTCATGGCGGACTCCTTATCAAGTGGACGGTTGGCAGGCAGCCTGAAAGTATTTTTCAGCAAAACGGGCTTTCAGGCTGCCTGAAACGGTGTGCGGTGCGCCCTACGGCTGAAAGCATGGTTTGCGGCAAACAGTTTTTCAGGCTGCCGCAAACGGCTAAGTTGTGCTTAGTTGCAGGATTGGTGCGCGGTGCACCCTCACAGCCGAACGGCAAAGGTGCAGAGCAGCAGGTAGGGTGCGCCCGCGCACCATATGGTTTTCGCATTCAGGCTGCCTGAAAGGCGGAAAACCGTTTTTGCTACACCGTTTTTCAGGCTGCTTTTCAGGCTGCCTGTATCGCGCGAGCGCAGCCTCGAAACTACGGGCGCTGCTGTTTCCGGGCGGCAGTTGCTCGGACGTGCGGCCGTAGCGGCGTTCGCGCTGCTGAAAAGACTCGAGCGCGCGGTGCATTTCGCGGCTGTCGAAGTCCGCCACATGGGTGTCGGTGAAAATAAAATTCGGCGTAGGCCATCTGCCAGAAACATAAAGTTGCTGATGCGGGTTTCGCCGCCGGTGCGGATAAACAAATCCGGCTCAGGGGGCTTCGGCGAGCATCAGTTTGGCGGCTCAAATCGCTTTCGCTGATTTCGCTTTTGCCTTCCTTAATCAGTGCGTTGGCAGCCTGAAGGATGTCAGCGGCCGCCGTAGTCGGCGGCGAGCGGTGCGTGAGGCCGGTGTTGGCGGCGGTGAGCGCTTCGGCATCGCGGATGCCGGCCTGGATTTTCGGCGGGGAAGCGGCTGCGGTCGCCGATCACTTTCAGCCGCAGGCCGTTTTTGTGCATTTTGGCGACTCTGCAGCGCCGCCAGAAAACAGCCCCATCAGAAACGACACTCGTCGGCCGGCCGGCGCCAGTTTTTCGGTGAAAAGGCGAAAACGGTCAGATAGGGATGCCCGCTTCGGCGCAGGTGCGGCACAAATCTTCCAGCGTCCAAGCGCTTTTTGTGTCCCATCACGCGGGGCAGAAAGCGCTGTTTCGCCCAGCGGCCGTTGCCGTCCATAATCACGGCAACGTGCGCGGAACCCGCGTATGAGCGGGAATGGTTTGGGTGCTGCTGTTCATGCGTTTTCCTTGCGGTGCGGCGGCAGGCAGCCTGAAAACACGGCGCGGCGGGCAGGCTGCTCGCGGCGCAGCACGTTTGTCAGATGGCCATCAGGTCTTCTTCTTTGGTGGCGAGCATTTTGTCGGCTTCGGCGATGTATTTGTCGGTGAGTTTTTGCACCGACTCTTCGCCGCGGCGGGCGTCGTCTTCGGGGATTTCTTTGTCTTTGAGCAGTTTTTGATGTGGTCGTTGGCATCGCGGCGGATGTTGCGGATGGCAACGCGGCTCTCTTTCCACTTCGCCGCGCACCACTGATCAAATCTTTGCGGCGCTCTTCGGTGAGCATCGGCATCGGCACACGGATCCCGTCGCCCATCGCGGCGGGGTTCGCGCCAGATTGGAATCGCGGATGGCTCCACCGCGGCGGCCATATGCTTATACACTTTTAACGCCGATGGTGCGCGCATCGAGCAGGGTGACGTTGGCCACCTGGCTCACCGGGCACCGGGCTGCCGTAGTTCACTTCCACTTGGTCAAGAGGCCGGTGTGGGCGCAGCGGTGCGGACTGGCCAGGTTTTCCCTGCAGCACTCAAGCGAGCGCCATTTTTCGCCCGGCGGACTGGATTTCTTCAATCATGGTTTTTCCTTTTCAAAGCAGTCTTCAGGCAGCCTGAAACAGGCTGCCCTGGAACGATAGAGATAAACGGGCGGATACTACCGCGCTTTGCTGCAGCGGCAGGGGGCGCAGGCAGCCTGAAACGCTTTCGGGCTGCCTTTTGCCGCGTTTTTGCCGGCTACTCTTGCGGCGCGCCGGCTTCGCCCGGTTTTGCGGATCGAGCGCGGCGGGTGGCCAGCCGCAGCCACCGCCAGGCAAGCGGTGGCGATCGCTCGGGAGCATCAAAGAGTGCGTCTTCGCTCAGCACGCTGTATTCGCCGGCGGTGTGCGCGCGACAGGGGCAGCCCGGCCGCTTGAGCATCGCGCAAGGCAGATAGTCGCGGGCGTAAAAGGCATCGAGCTCAGTCATTACGGCTTCCGCCTGCCGCCATTCGGCGTTGCGCGGCTTCCAAGCGGGGCAGCGAGCTCCAGCCAGCGGCGGTAGAGCGCTTAGGCGCGACTCGAGGGTTTCGTTGGGCGGTATCGGCGTTCATGGTTTTCCTTCGGGCCGCCGGTGGCGATCGATAAAGAAAGCAGCCTGAAAACCCGGATTGTCCGCTTTTTCAGGCTGCTTTCTTCCAGCCTTATCCGCCGCTCAAACAGCGCCTGCACTGGCTTTGGTGGCTGATGCCGATTACCAGCGCGGCAGGCAGCCTGCGCTTTGAGCGTCTGTATCGCGTTTCGAGCGCGGCAGCGCTGTCGAGCTGGCCGTGGTGGCTTTGCGTCGAGAAACAGGACCGGTGCGGACGGAAAACCAGCGGGCGTCGGGCGCAGGCTGGAGCAGCTGCTGTTCGCTGCCGCCGGAAAGGTGGGCGTGCGCCATTCTGCGTTTCTCTCGATCGAGCTGGTGTTTCAGGCTGCCCAGTCCGACCTGCTCCGTAAGGCAGCCTGGAATATAGGGCATCGCCAGCACGGGCGCGGTGCGGTTGAGTATGACGGCGGCGCAGGCCGGTCGTAGGGCAGTGGTGTAGTGCTGCGGGCGGGCACAGGTGCGGCTGCCTCGATTGCGGGAAGTGCTCAGCCGGATACGGGCCACGACAGGCCGGCCGGCGCGCACGCAGCAGCAGGGTGATTTCGCGAGGCCGCTTCTGCCTGCAAAGAGCAGCCATTTCGGGCGCGCGGGTGGCGAGCTCTACGGGCGGCATCGCCTGCCCCTGCGGGTGTGACGGCGGTGGCATCCAGCTGCAAAAGCCGCTGCACCATCCGTGGCATTATCGCGGGCAGTGGAATGTGGACTTTCGCCAGGCCGCCGGTGTGCCAGTTCGGCACGCGTCCGCAAAGCTGGCGCCCGAAAGCGCCCAAGCGTTTGACTTCACGTCGCCGCCGCCCATTCGACCAGGCGGCGTAGGCATCGGTGCAAACCAGCCTGAAGCGTCGGATGCGTGTGCAAAGCAGGCTGCGCCCGCGTCAGCGTCGCGCTGAAAGTGAGCGTTTTTGGCCAGATACTCAGGGAGGGTGGCGATGATGATAGAAAAATGCCATGCAAGACACGATAGAGTCCGCCCAAAGAAGCCGCAACGGACTCCTGCAGTTGGTCAGAGCGGAACCAGTCGTCGCGGATGCGCGGAAGTGCCGCGCAGACGCCTCGCTCGGCGTCGGCGCTGCGGTAAAACGCCACCCGGTCGGCATGGTCGCGCACGCGCGGTCAGGGCGTGCGCGTAGTCGGCTTCGCGGTGTCGGCGCTCGATGTTGAGGTCTTTTGAGTTTGCAGGCCGGTACTGCGCGGCCAGCGCCGGAGCAGCGGAAGCCAGGCCAGCGCCGACCCCACACCAGATAGCCGCGGTGCACGCAAAGCTGCGCGCGCTGCCCAGCCCAAAGGTTTGTAATGCCCGACAAAGTCACAACATCGCCGGACAAAGGCGTCACCCGGCGAAGGCTTGCCGATGATAAACGACAGCAGCAGGCTGATGTCTATGACGCCGCGAAGCGACGGTGCCCTCGGCGCTGCCGGTCGCGTCCGCTCGCGTGGCAAGCTGGATGCGGTAGTGCTTGCGGGCCGCCGAGCCGGCCTGGGCCCAGCCGGTGCCCGTCAGGTGCGTGCGCCAGCGGAACACCAGCCGCTCTGTGCCAGCCCGCGCATCGATGCAGGCGGCATGATCATCGCCATGCAGCTGATATAGCCTCGACGGACCGGCGCGGGCATTGCGCTCTGCCGTGGTCAAGGCCGCCGCGCAGCGTGCCGTACGCTTTGTCTCCGACGCGCACCCGCCACGTGCTGACGGTGGTGAAAAACACAGGGTAAAGCGACGATGGCGGTCGTTAGCAGCAGCCGGTCGCGCCAGCGCGCTTTGCACCCACCCAAAACGAGCGGGCAAGGCGGAGAAATTGCCGGATTGAGTCGCATGGCAGGAGAACGGGTGACCACTGCTTTTGCGTGACCAGGCGTTAGCAGCCTGAAAACCGTGGATTACCAGTCTCAGCGTTTGCCTTTCGCCTTTCAGGCTGCCTACATTGTCCAGCTGACATGTGGCGAGATTGCGCGCTGCAAACCAGCCGCCCGCTCGGTGCGGGCTTCTGCAATTTTCAGTAGTGACATGTTGGCGAGGTGGCCGTTATTGAGGGCGAGCTTCACGGCGTGTTTCGGCCTCACGAGCATTGAACTCCCGGCATCCTACTGCGCGCAGCTTGCTCGAGTGGCTGCTGCACGTCCCAGCTGCGGTGTTTGTCGCGCTAGCGAACCGCCTTTAACCGTCCCATTTGGCAGCCGCACCGGGCAGGCGGTAAGCGTGTGCAGGCGGAACATATGTTTGGTGGTAGGCTGGCTGAAGTCTGCGTTTCATCAAAAGCTGTTGCCGGCCGGCGGTTTTGGTGTATTGCGGATATTGAAATGGCCGGGGCAGTCCAGTTAGGGGTGATTGCGCGTACTCGGCGTCTAGCGCCTGGCTTTGTATGCGCATCGGTTCGTAAATCCAGCCTTGGTGTCCGCGTGCTGGATACAGGCGTTGATGGGTCTTATGCCTTTTCGGGCCTGAAAGCAGCGCGACGGAAGCGTTCAGGCGGCCTTCGCGCCATGCGCCCTCCGCCGATTTTCGTAGCTGTTGCCCAATGCGGGTTTGAGTTCTTTGTGTCGCATCGCGGCGGAGGTGTGTTTGAAAATACTGGTATAGCTGGCGTAAAGGGTGTGGTGCGGGGCTGAGATCAGCGCAAGGCGGCAGGGAATAAAACGGGCTCGCGTAGTGGTTCCTAGTGTGGCGCAGCAAAGTCAGGCTGGCCGTTTCTGGTGTCGCGGTACCAGCAGTTTTTCCAGTGAGGTAGCCCCGTGCCGGCGATAAGATGCAGGCGGCCCGAAGTTGCAGCGGCTGGCAAAGGGTGGCGGTGGGTGGTGTAGGCTGTTGCGGTAGTCGCGGTAATCAAAATGCTCCAGTCGGGCGATTTCGATCCCGTCCAGCTGTGCAGCTGAACGAGCGTCCGGCGGTGGGCTGCTCGCGCATTTTCGATATCGACATTTTTCGCGCAGGGTATAGCGTAGCGCACAGCTCGTGTCGTTGGTTGAAGAGCGCGTATTGCCGTCGAGTTCGAGCCGTGCCGACCATTGCGGGTGCGCCGCGCTTGTGGCGGGAAAAGGAATCAAGCGGCAGGGTGCCGCTCATCTGAGCCGACATTGGCACGCGCACCGGAAAAGGCTTGCTCGCTTAAGGATTTGTTGAGTCGCAGTCGGCGGTGGCGGTCAGCTTCCAATCGTCGTTGAAACGGTGCTCCCATTCTGGTCAAAGGTGTAGCTTGCGGTAGCGGCCTTTGTCCCAAGCCGATCCCCCAAAGCAGTGTCGCGCGGCAGGCGCAGATCGTTGCCAGTTATTAGTCGGAAGGCAGGCCGAAACCGGCGGGAGTGTCGGTGGCGTGGTGATGCGATCGGCGGTGAGTTTGTCATCGTTTTCGCCGAAAGATTTGCTCGGCATGGCGAACAGCAGGACATTGCTGCCTTTGTCGTGGGTGCGGAAGCCGCAGGTCGCGTTCAACACGCCGACTATGCCTCGCGGATGCCGTGTTCTGCAGCTCAATACGCCGGCACGTCGACGCTGCCGCGCACCTTGCCCCCAACGGTTGATTTGTGCTTCAAAATTCGGCCAAAGGCTGGGAAGTCGGTCGCTTTAAAACGGCATTAACCGATCCGCCCGGCCTGCTGCCCGCCTGTTTCAGGCTGCTGCCGCCGCGTAGGACTCTACGCCTCGTAAAGAGCCGTATCGGTGAGTTGTTTGCCGGTGTGAAGGTTGTTGCCGCTAAGGCTGGAGATGGTGGGAGTCAAGACCGTTGGTAGTAGCAGTCGAATTGATATTGAAACCGCGCGATTGAATTGGGTGTAGTTGCCGCGGCGGGACAACTGTTCATGCCGGTAGTCGTCTTTAGTGCGTCTTCCAGTGGTGGTCGCGCCCAAATCGTCCATCTGCTTGCGGGTAATCACGCTCACCGATTGCGGCGTGTCTTTAGGGCGCGAGCTTGAGCGCCGGTGGCGCGTAGGACATTTCGGAGACGTGTAGGCGTCTTTGAGCTTTGCCGGAAACGTGGATCTGGTTTGCAGTTCGCCGTCTTGGTTGTGGACGGTATCGGCGAACTGGCTGCGGCATGGACGGCAAGCAGCGCCAGCGTTAGCGCGGAGAGTTTGGACGGGTTCACGGTGGCTCCTGGGGTGGTTGAAAGGCCGCCGTTTGGCGGTTACTGCAGAAACTACCTGCCCGTCTGTTTTCAGGCTGCCTGAAAACAGACGGGCGCGAATCCCGATGTTGTGTTGGTTTTGTGTTTGATTTTTCAGGCTGCCGGCGGGAGACGGCGGCAGCAGCGCATTGCGAATTTATATCAGTTTTGTTTTGAAATCAAATGTTTGTAGAATACTAGCACGAAAAACCGTGCGGCCGGATTTTTACGCCGTGGCGCACCATTCGCCGTCTGCCGTGCCGCTGTGCCAGCGCGTTGGCTTGAGCGAGCAGGCTGTCGCACAGGACGTCTTCGGTTTTGCCGTCGGCCACTTTTTCGCGGGCGATCAGCAGGGTGCGCGGAAATAGGCGCGCACTTCGCTCAGTCGTGCAGCACGGCAACTCACGGCGCGGCCGTTTTTGGTTTTTCCTGTCGCAGCAACTTCGAGCAGGGCGTGGAAAGTGGTTTTGGCATCGACGGCGTTAAACGGTTCGTCCAGCAGCAAAAAGCGGGCGTGTTTTGCACCAGCATGCGGGCAAACAGCACGCTGGAACTGGCCGTTGAAAGCTCGCTGATGCCGCGTTCGGCAAATTCGGCCATTTCACGCGCTCCAAAAGCAGCCTGAACGCGGCGGCGCTGTTCGGTGCTGACGCGGCCGAAAAAGCCGATTTCGTACCACGCAGTCCCCATTGCCGCCAGCTCGAATACGGTCATCGGCTGGCTGCGGTCGATGTCGGACCGCTGGGGCAGGTAGGCGATGTCGCGCCGCGCCAGATTGCGGTGGCGCACGCTGCCGGTGTTGCAGCGGATCAGCCCCATCACGGCTTTGAGCAGGGTGGACTTGCCGGCGCCGTTGGGGCCGAATACGGCGCACATGGTGCCGGCGGCAAATTCGGCGCTCAGGTGGTGGACGGCAGGGCAGCCGCCGCGGTGGCTGACAGTCAGGGTGTCGATTTCAATCGCGCATTCCGCCGCGTGTGCAGTTTCAGGCTGCTCATGCGGCGGCCGCCCACGAGGTAAACGCCGTACAGCAGGGAGCGAGCACGGCGGCCGCCAGCAGCAGGCGTTGGCCGAGTCCGGCCAGCAGAAGGAATGTTGTTCATAAGATGCGTCGGACGGCGGCGGTTTTCAGGCTGCCTGAAACGGGGAGGCAGCCTGAAACCGCTGCCGTGAAAAAGCGCGGCGATATTACCGTATAACAGCCCATCAGGCAAGATACTCGCTGTATCGGATTGGCGCCGATTCCACTATAATCCGCGCCATTTTTCATTTGAACCAACTCAAAAGGCAGCCTGAAACCATGCAAGAGCACTACCAACCGTCGCTCACCGAACCGGCCGCGCAGCAGGCGTGGGCGGAGTGGCGTCTTCATGCCAAAGAAGACGCGTCCAAACCCAAATTTTATTGTCTTTCCATGTTTTCTACCCCAGCGGCAAGCTGCCATATGGGGCATGTGCGCAACTACACCATCGGCGACGTCCTTTCCCGCTTCAAACTTCTGAACGGCTTTAACGTGATGCAGCCGATGGGTTGGGACGCCTTCGGCATGCCCGCCGAAAACGCGGCGCTGAAAAACGGCACCGCGCCGGCCAAATGGACTTACGAAAACATCGCCTGCATGCGCGGCCAGCTCAAAAAGCCTGGGTTTCGGCATCGACTGGCAGCGCGAGCTGGCCACCTGCACGCCCGAGTATTACCGCTGGGAGCAGCTCTTGTTTACCAAGCTGTTTGAAAAAGGCGTGATTTACAAAAACTCGGCACGGTAAACTGGGATCCGGTCGATCAAACCGTGCTGGCCAACGAGCAGGTGATCGACGGGCGCGGCTGGCGCTCGGGCGCGGTGGTGGAAAAGCGCGAAATCCCGATATACTACTTCAAAATCACCGACTACGCCGAAGCGCTGCTCGACGATTTGGAAGGCTTGGATTAACCCGGGCAGGTGAAAACCATGCAGCGCAACTGGATCGGTAAATCGCGCGCGCATGACCGTGCGTTTCGCCGTGCCGAAGACAGTAAACAAGGGCTGCCTGAAAGCCATGCCGACTCATATTCAGGTTTACACCACCCGCCCCGACACGCTGATGGGCGCGACGTGATGTGGCCGTGGCCGCCGAGCATCTGCTGGCCGCCGCCGCAGCCGAAAAGCAGCCTGCACTGCAAGCGTTCATTGCCGAGTGAAGGGCGGGCGGCGTAGCGGAAGCCGATATGGCAACCATGGAGAAAAAGGCATGCCCACCGGCCGCTTCGTTATCAACCCGCTCAACGGCGAGCGGCTGGCAGTGTGGGTGGCGAACTATGTGCTGTGGGGCTACGGCGACGGCGCGGTGATGGCCGTGCCCGCGCATGACGAGCGCGATTTTTGAATTTGCGATGCAAATATGGCGCGCCGATTAAATGGGTTGTCAGCAATAAATTGATTGACGGTGCGGTAGAACAATTACAAAAAGTTGCAGCTAAAAACAATTTACCTTTTGATATTGAATACATTTTAACTATTCAAAGAATCCGTCGCAAGGCTTTTGTAGATGAGAGTATTAGAGCAAGCAAATAGGGCAGGTCTTGCCGATGAACCGATATCTGAGTGAAGTTTTTCGGAGCATTGGAAACCATCAGATTGAATTGGAATATGCAGTTCCAAAACAACGAAGATAACTTTCTAGTAAACTCCGGCGAATTCAACGGTTTGAATTTCCAAGCTGCCTTTGATGCCATTGCCGCCAAGTTGCAGGCTGCTTCTGCGGGCGAACCGAAAACGCAATACCGCCTGCGCGACTGGGGCATTTCGCGCCAACGCTATCGGGGCTGCCTCTGCAGCCGATTATCCACTGCGATACCTGCGGCGACGTGCCCGTGCCCGAACAAGATTTTGCCCGTGGTGTTGCCTGAAAACGTCGTACCCGACGGCTGCAGCTCGCCGCTGGCCAAAATGCCCGAGTTCTACGAAACGCACATGCCCCAAATGCGGCGGCTATGCCAAGCGCGAAACCGATACCATGGATACCTTTATGGAATCGAGCTGGTACCAGGTTCCGCTATATGTCGCCGCAGGACGATACCCAAATGGTCGAACCCGCCGCCGCGCAATACTGGCAGTTCGCCGACCAATACATCGGCGGCATCGAACACGCCATCCTACACCTTTTATACGCCCGCTTCTTCACCGAGTCTGATGCACGGCGAAGGCATCGTCCCCGTGCGCGAACCCTTCCGCCGCCTGCTCACCCAGGGGCATGGTGCTGGCGCAAACCTTCTACCGCACGTCCGCGCAGACGGCGGCAAAGACTGGTTCAACCCCGCCGATGTCGGTTGTCTTTCGACGACAAGGCCGCCCCGCCGCCGCCGTGCTGCGCGCGCCGACGGGCAGCCGGTGGAAATCGGCGGCATGGAAAAATGTCCAAATCCAAAAACAACGGCGTCGATCCCTCAAGCCATCATCGACACCTACGGCGCCGACACCGCCCGCCTGTTTACGATGTTCGCCGCCCCGCCCGAACAGTCGCTCGAATGGAACGACGCCGCCGTCGAAGGCGCCCACCGCTTCCTGCGCCGCCTGTGGCGCACCGTGTACGAGTTCCAAAAAGACGGCGCCGCCGCCGCGTTCTCCGGCGATCACGGCGAACTTTCAGGCAGCCTGAAAGATTTGCGCTCAAACTGCACAACACCATCGCCAAAGTCTCCGACGACTACAGCCGCCGCCAGCAGTTCAACACCGCCGTCGCCGCCGTAATGGAGCTCTTGAACCAGTTTGACAAAAACCGACTCTCCGGCGAATACGGCCGCGCCGTCGCCCAGAAACGCTCGAAACCGTGCTGCTGCTGTTGTGGCCGATTGTGCCGCACATCAGTGAAAAACCTGTGGGCGGCGCTGGCGAGAAGACAGCCCCCTGTGGCAGCAGCGCTGGTCGCAGCCCGACCAGGCCGCGCTGGTGCAGACCGAAATCGAAATGATGGTGCAGGTAAACGGCAAACTGCGCGACAAAATCACCGTCGCCGCCGACGCGCCCAAAAAGACGCTGTCGAAGCCGCCGCGCTCGCGCCACCGCCGGCGCCGCCAAATTTATGGAGGTGCAAAGCGCCGAAGAAAAATCATCGTCGTGCCCAAGCGGCTGGGTGAATATCGTTGTTTAAACCAAAGCAGCCTGAAAAATGCTTTCAGGCTGCTTTGGACTTGATAGCCGGATAACGGCAAAGGCAGCCTGAAAGCGCCGATACAGTTTTCAGGCTGCTTTTGTAGTTGCATTTTGCTTATGCGCCCCAAGCGGCCTGAAACCAACAGGACAGGGGCAGGTGTAGGTTTTCGGGCTGCCCGCGTCTCAAACGGGCAGCCTGAAAACGAAACCCCGTGCGCTTCCATTCGGACGATTGCCGCGCCCGATAGTAAAGCGCTTATAATGCGGGGCATTTTTCCAACCGCTGCCGCCGTTTGGCAGCCTGAAAATAGGAACAACCACCATGCACTGATTTTCGCGCTTTGCGGCCTGTTTGAGCCTCGAGCAATCTGGCGCAGGCCGCCGTCAATCCGAAGACCTGCTCCCGCTCGAAGCCTTCGTGCCTTCGGTAACCGCCGACGACAAAGCGCATCAAGGTCGATTTCACGTGGCCGACGGCTATATGTATCAGGAGCAAAAATCGTTGCCGAAGCCGAGCCGCAGGGCTTGTTTGCCGCGCGCGAAATTCAGCAGCGGCAAAGAAAAGAACGATGAATTTTTCGGCCGCCAAACCGTGTACTACCACAACGCCCAAGTGGGTTGGGACTACGCCAAAGCCGCCCCCGCGAGCTATCGCTTGGTGCTGAAATACCAGGGCTGCGCCGATGCCGGCGTGTGCTATCCGCCGGTGGAAGCGCGTTTGACATCGCCGAAGCGGCCGTTATCAGGCGCAGGCGAGGCGGCGGCAGACGACGCAGCGGCAGCTTTTCGTAAAAACAGCAGGCGCGGCGGTGTCGGCACAGCCTGCAACCCTTCCGCCGCGCCTGCTGATGCTGCCGATGCCAACAGCCGCTTCAAGCTCTCCCGCGCCACGCTGGCAACCAATCTGCTGTTTTTCTTTCTGGCCGGGCTCGGCTTGAGCTTCACCGCCTGCATGTATCCGCTGCTGCCGATTGTCTCGAGCATTGTGGTCGGCGACAAACACAGCGGCAAAAGGCCGGGCGTTTGCGCTGTCGTTTATCTATGTGCAGGGCTTGGCGCTCACTTATACCGCCGTCGGCGTGGTGGCCGGGCTGACCGGCTCGCTGCTCACGGTCTGGCTGCAGCAGCCTGCGGTGGTGCTGGCGGCGGCCGGGCTGATGGTGGTGCTGGCGCTGTCGATGTTCGGGCTGTTCACATCCAGTTGCCCGCCGCGCTGCAGGGTTATTTTTCAAAACCAGAGCAGCAAACCGTCCGGCGGCAAAGCGGCGTCGGTGTTTGGTGATGGGCATGCTTTCCGCGCTGATTGTCGGCCCCTGCGTTGCCCCGCCGCTGGCGTTTGCCGTCGGCTATATCGGCCAGACCGGCGACGGCGTGCTCGGCGGCGTAGCGCTTTACGCGCTGGCGCTGAGCACTCGGCGTGCCGCTGATGCTGATCGGCACCTTCGGCGGCCACATCCCGCCCAAAGCCGGCGCGTGGATGGACGGCATCAAATACGCCTTGGCGTGATTCTGCTGGCGGCTGCCGTTTACTTTGGCCGCGCCCCATCTGCCCTACGCACTCACTCAGTCGCTCTATGCCTTGCTGCTGCTGGTCTCCCGCCATGCCGATGCTGGCGAAATTGCGCAAGTTTTCAGGCAGCCTGAAAACCCGGTATCCGCCGTACCGGCGCGGTTTTGCTGGCCGGCGGACCGTGGTTCGGCATCGCCAGCCTGCGCGGCCAAACCACCGCGCTGCACAGTTTTCACCCCGCATCCGCCGCAGGCCGAAAAATAGCGCCCACGGCCGCAAATTCCAGCGTTGCCGAGCTGAACCAGGCCGTTCAGGCTGCCTGCCGAAAACCCGAACCAGCTCGTAGCTGCTCGACTTTTACGCCGACTGGTGCGTATCGTGCAAAAGAGATGGAACACAAAACCTTTAGCGACAGCCGCGTTCAGGCTGCCGTGCCCCTGAGCCGGCTGGTACAGATAGACGTGAACCGCCAGCAGCGCCCGAACATCAGGCGCTGTTGAAAGAATACGGCCTGATCGGCCCGCCCGGACTATTCGTGCTCAAAGCTGACGGCAGCCGCAGCAAAGCCCTGCTCGGCTACGCCGCACCGGAAGAGTTTATCGGCTGGTACCGCCAGCACAGCGAATAAAGCATCCGATTCGCCAACTGTCAGGTTGCCTGCAAAACCCGATACACGGTTTCAGGCAGCCTAAAAGCATTTTGGGGCAGGCGGATTGGTAGCAGGAAAATTGTTGGAAATAGGTGTGTGCAAAAACAACACAGCAACAAAATTTGAATGGCGGCGTTTTGAGTTTAGTAAGTGGTTAAAAATAGAATCTGTATGTGCGTATTCGGAGCGATTTTGCGATATTTTCTCTGTGTGGCGTGTGGCGGCTTTGCTTCATCCAAGATAAATTTGTTTTTCGACCCGAAGCCGATATATTACGGGCACCGCAAAAGTGCTAGACCCGCCGCATCCGCGGTTCTAGGGTTGATACAGAATTAGGGCTGAAACGGTTTTTATGCCTTAAATCTCTTAAATTTTTACAGCAACATAAGGAATACAGAAATGAAAAACTCTGTTAGCTTTCTGGCACTGGCCGGTTTGTCCACTGCTTCTATGGCTGAAGTAATTCTTTACGGTCAAAATCAAAGGTGGTGTGGAAGTAACCAAAGTACGCCATCAAAAAGGTACTGAAACCCAAATCGTTGACTACGGTTCTCGTATCGGTTTCAAAGGTCAAGAACAGCTGAATGGCGATCTGAAAGCCATCTGGCAGTTGGAGCAGCGCGTTGACATCGGCGGTAAAAATCCAAAGTAGTTGGCGTTGATGCAAACAATAATCCGATTATTGTTACCGAAGGTCGTGGTTTCGGTACTCGTGACTCTTTCATCGGCTTGGAAGGCGGTTTCGGTAAAGTACGCGTAGGTCACCCGTCTACCCCGGTTAAAGAAGCAAACGACAAGCTGGATATTTGGGAATACGCTGATAACCGCGCCGGTTTGGGTGAGTTCGTTCGCGATAACGATGCTGTAGGTCGTCGCACTGCGATTTCTTACCAAACTCCCGATTTCTCTGGCTTCAAAGCAAACGTATACGTTTCTCCTAGCGACAACAACAAATTAAATGATGGTTATAGCGACCACGCTGTTTATGGTTTGGGTGCCGGTTATAACGCTAACAACATCTTTGCTGATGGGCTGGTGTATATGTTAAAACGGTGCAAATAACGACGACGTTAAAGCCAATGGTAAACTGAAACATGGTTACCAAGCCGTAGTCCAAGGTGGTTACGACAACGGTAAACTGATGGCTGGTGTAGCTTACCAACGCAGCCAAAACGTTGATGAAGATTCAGCTAAACGTAACGAAGTTGCCGCTTCTGTTGCTTACACCTTTGATGATGCTTTGACTCTGAAAGGTTCAGCAGCTTACGGCTTTGGTGTTAAAGATGTAGCTGGTACCAAAGCTTGGGAAAATGGCAAATACTTCCAAGGTATCGTTGGTGCTGACTACGCTCTGTCTAAACGTACTGTTGTAAACGGTCGGTTGGTTACCTGCAAAAAGGTAAAAAGACTACGCCAAACAAAAACCCTGACCAGCGGTGGTACTCTGAGCGTTGGTATGAAACACAAATTCTAATCTGATTTCAGTTTAGAACGCGTGTCGTAAGACCGGAAAGCCTGCAATAGCAATATTGCAGGCTTTCGTTTGTCTTTCCAGCAGCCAAGCAGTCTGAAAGGCTTGTTTCGATATTGTTTTATCAATTACATTCTGTAAATCGATCATTGATGAATTGAGCGGTTTTATGGATATGGATGAAAACGAACGCTATGCTTGGGTGCAGTTGGCGCTAACGCCCTATATCGGCGCGGAAAGTTTTTTGCGGCTGTATCAGCATTACAGCAGCGCGCAAGCGGCATTGCGGGCGCCGGCATCGGAAGTGCGGCGTTTGGCGGTTCACGGCAATCAGGCCGCAAGCTGCATGGACAGATAAAGACCAAGCCCGTGTGGCGGCGGATGAAGCGCTGAAAGTGGGAGCGACAAGCGGGCTGCCGTTTGCTGCTGTTGTGCGATGATGATTATCCGATGATGCTGAACGAAGGTTTGACTGCCCCGCCATTGCTGTTTTTGCGCGGCAACAGCGAATTGCTGCAACGGCCGGCGGTTGCAATTGTCGGCAGCCGCCATGCCACGCCGCAGGCCATGCGGATCGCCTGCGATTTTTGGCCGAGACTTGAGCGGGCGCGGCATTGTAGTTTCGGTATGGCGGCGGGGATTGATACCGCCGCGCATACCGGTGCGCTGCAGAGAGCAGGGCGGTACGATTGCGGTGTGGGGTACCGGCATCGACCGCGTTTATCCGCAGTCAAACAAAACGCTGGCGCACAAAATTGCCGAGTCGGGGCTGATTATTTCCGAATTTCCGCTCGGTACCCGGCCGCTGGCGGGCAATTTTCCGCGTCGCAACCGTCTGATCGCCGCGCAAAAGCCATGCCGTGCTGGTGGTAGAAGCCGCGGTGGGCAGCGGCTCGCTGATTACCGCATCGCAGGCGGCGGAAATGGGGCGCGAAGTGATGGCGGTGCCCGGATCGATCGATAATCCGCACAGCAAAGGCTGCCACCATCTGATTAAAAACGGCGCCAAGCTGGTGGAATGCAGCGACGACATTCTCAGCGAATGCCCTGATGCTTGCCCCGCTTTCAGGCAGCCTGAAAACCGAAAAGACAGGTAGGCAGCCTGAAAAACACCCGCCACCAAATGCCGGTTAATGCTGCAAATGCCTGTTTTAGCAGAACCTGAAAAGCAGCCTGAAAACCTAAACCTGGTGTTTTCGAGCAAATTTCGGTTCCCGCCATTTCGCCGGACGACGAAGATCCTCTGCTGCACGGCATGGGTTACGGCGCGGTGCATCCCGATATGCTTGCCGAAAGCCCTGTCGCCGCCCGCGGCGGATGTGTATGCCCGTCTGGTTGAATGGGAGCTGGACGGTATCGTTGCCGCCATGCCCGGCGGGCGTTATCAGCGCATCCGCTAAACCGGATAATGCGTTTTGCTTTTTCAGGCTGCCTGAAAGCAAAAAGCAGCCTGAAAAACAGACAAATGCCCCAATATACTTGCAAAGTGGCCGGTTCTTGTTAGAATCGGCCGCGGACGCAATCCCGCAACACCAATAATCAAGGAAACCTTTATGACGCAAAATCTTTCGCAATTTACCAACAGCCACACTTTGTCGGATCCGGAGGTTACGCTGCAGAAAAACCTACGGCCTGCTTTCCCCTGTCGTTCATTCCCTGCGCCGCCGGCGCTTGCTGGCATGGCCTTCAACCCCTTTGCCATGCTCGGCGGCGGCTGGGCAGCGTGATTGTGATGATGGCGTTTTTTTCTACGGCATGTGTTTTGCCATTGAGAAAAACCGTTACAACAAAACCGGCGTTACCCTGCTGATGGTGTTTACTGGCATGGGGCTGATGCTCTCGCCCCTGCTGCAATACAGCGCTAATTTCAGCAATGGCGGCGGCTTGGTGGCAACCGCCGCGCTGATGACGGCCGGCATTTTCTTCAGCATGACCACGCTCGCCCGCCGTTTGAACTTCAATACCAATGCGCTCGGCCGTTCGCCGTCGATGGGCGTGATTGTGCTGATGATCGGCGTAGTGGCCAATCTGTTTTTCAAAATTCCCGCTTTGTCGCTGGCCTTGTCTGCTGTTTTTGTGATTATCAGCTCGCTGATTATTATGTGGCAGTGCGCACCGTAATCGAAGGCGGCGAAACCAGCCACATCAGCGCCGCGCTCACCATCTTCATTTCCATCTACAACATCTTCAGCAGCCCGCTGCGCCTGCTGATTGCCTTTGCGGGTAGCGACGATTAAACCCGTTTTTTCGCGTTTCAGGCTGCCTGAAACGCGAAATGCAGCATCATTTTCAGGCCGCTTTGAGCGTTCAAAGGCAGCCTGAAAAGCCTTTTGGCGTTTGGTTTGGCAGGCCGTTTAGGCTTCCAGTTTGCCCAAACCACCCAAATACGGGCGCAGCGCGGCGGGGATATTGATGCTGCCATCGGCGTTTTGGTGGTTTTCCATACCGCCACCAGCGCGCCGACGGCCAGACCCGAGCCGTTGAGCGTGTGCACCAGGCGGTTTTTGCCGTTTTCGTCTTTAAAACGCGCCTTCATGCGGCGGGCTGGAAGTCTTCGCAGTTCGAGCAGCTGGAAATCTCGCGGTAGGTGTTCTGCGCGGGCACCCATACTCCAAATCGTAGGTTTTGCCGCACCGAAGCCCATATCGCCGGTGCACAGGGTAATCACGCGGTAGGGCAGTTCTAAGAGTTGCAGGATTTTTCGGCGTGGCCGACCATTTCTTCCAGCGCGGCGTAAGACCGATCGGGGTGCACGATTTGCACCATTTCCACTTTGTCGAACTGGTGCTGGCGGATCAGGCCGCGCGTGTCTTTGCCGTGCGAGCCGGCTTCGCTGCGAAAGCAGGGCGAGTGGGCGGTGAGTTTCAGCGGCAGCGCTTTTTCCGGCAGGATTTGACCGGCTACGGTGTTGGTGAGCGTTACTCGGCGGTGGGAATCAGATACTGGGTGTGCTTTGGTTTCATCGCCGCCACGGGTAACGTGAAACAGGCTTCGCCGAATTTGGGCAGCTGGCCGGTGCCGAACAGCGCCGAATCGTTGACGATATAGGGCGTGTAGCATTCTGTGTAGCCGTGCTGCCGGGTGTGGGTGTCGAGCATAAACTGCGCCAGCGCGCGTGCAGGCGGGCAACCGGGCCTTCATCAGGCTGAAGCGGGCGCCGGAAAGCACGGCGGCGGTTTCAAAATCAAGCCCAGTTTTTCGCCCAAATCAACATGGTCGCGAACGGCAAAAATCAAATTCGCGCGGCGTGCCGACGCGGCGCACCTCCACATTGTCGTTTTCGTCTTCGCCCACCGGCACGCTTTCGTGCGGCAGGTTGGGAACGGCGGCCAGCCAGGTTTCCAATTCCTGCTGGATTTGCGCCAGCGCCGCTTCGTTGGCGATCAGGCTGTCTTTGATGCGGGCGACTTCAGCCATCGCCGCTTCGGCTTCGGCGTGCTTGCCCTGGCCTTTTGAGGGCGCCGATTTGCTTGAGATGCTGTTGCGCTGCGCCTGCAGCTCTTCGGTGGCGGTTTGCAGCTGTTTGCGCTGCGCTTCCATGTTTTCAAAAGCGGTGCTGTCCAAAGCAAAGCCGCGCTGCGCCAGCTTGGCGGCAACGGCGGCGGGATCGGCGCGGAGCAGTTGGATGTCGAGCATATCGGTTCCCGTATGTAAAGAAATGGCAAAGGCGGTATTCTAATTGAAACGCCGCCGCCGTGCAGCTTTCGAGCGCTGCCGGAGTGTATTCAGGCAGCCTGAAAAGCAGGGCGTGGCGGAGAATTGTTTGTAAAAATAAAATCCTGTAAAAAAACGTCGGCGCGTGTCTTGACGCTTTTTCAGGCTGCCTGTATATTCCGCCCTTTCATGCGGGGCGTAGCGCAGCCTGGTTAGCGCATCTGCTTTGGGAGCAGAGGGTCGTGAGTTCGAATCCCACCGCCCCGACCACATGAACCAGCCCGCAAGCGAATGCGCCCGTAGCTCAACTGGATAGAGCACCGACCTTCTAAGTCGGGGTTACAGGTTCGATTCCTGTCGGGCGCGCCAAAAAGGCCAAAAAGTTTTATGGTGGCTGTAGCTCAGTTGGTAGAGCCCCGGATTGTGATTCCGGTTGTCGTGGGTTCGAGCCCCATCAGCCACCCCTAATAAAAACCGCACCTGCTTTCAGGTGCGGTTTTTGCTTTTGCCTGACGTTTTTCAGGCTGCTTTTCAGACAAAGGCAGCCTGAAAAACTTATTTGCGCGAAAAACGGGTGATGCCGCGCTCGCAAACGAAATAATCGGCGCGGATATCGTGGGCTTTCGGTGGGAAAGTCGTCGCAAAGCTGGCAGGCAAAGCCGATGCCGATCGGCTCGCAGCCGCCCGCGCGTGGCGCCGAGGCTGACGTCGTAATAACCGCCGCCCTGGCTGAGCCGGTAGCCGCGCGAGTTGATGCCGACCAGCGGCAGCAGCATGGCGTGCAGCCGTTCGGCACGGATTTTCCGGCCGGAAAACTGCGGGATTTTCAGGCTGCTTTGGCCGCGCGGGCGCTCGGTTTTCGCCTTGCCGGCAGGGTAGGGTGAAACCACAGCCGCAGCGAACGGCTGTCGATATGGGCAGATAGACTTCCGCCCCGCGGCGGCGGGCGCTGCGGATAAAGCTGTCGAGCCGCATTTCGCTGCCCAACGGCCAATAAACGGCGATGCGTTTGCCGCGGCGGATAAAGCGCTTGAGCAGGCGGTTGGCCTGCATTTCGGCGCGCTGTTTTTCGGCGGGCGGCAGGGCGGCACGCCGGCGGCGCAGGGCTTGGCGCAGGGCTTTTTTGCCGTTCATGCGTTTCAGCCGCGGCCGGTGCTGCCGAAGCCGCCTTCGCCGCGCTCGCTGGCGGCAAAGTCGCCAACCACTCTCAAAAGCAGCCTGAACCACGGGCACAATCACCATCTGCGCAATCCGCTCGAAAGGTTGGACGGTAAAGGCGCTTTGGCCGCGGTTCCATACCGAAACCATCAGTTCGCCCTGATAGTCGGAGTCGATCAGGCCGACGAGATTGCCGAGAACGATGCCGTGTTTGTGCCCTAAGCCGGAGCGCGGCAGGATCATCGCTGCCAGATTGGCGTCGGCCAGATGGATGGCGATGCCGGTGGGGATTAGCTCGGTTTGGCCGGGTTGGAGAATGAGTTCGCGCTCGATGCAGGCGTGCAAATCCAGGCCGGCGGAGCCCTGGGGTGGCGTAACGCGGCAGGCGCTCCTGCATTTGCGGGTGGACGATTTTGAGTTGGACGGTTTCGTTTGGACATGGCGGGTTTCCGTTGGTTTTGGATGCTTAACGGCGGCTGCCTTCACGCCACATATAGTAAAGTCGCGAAGCGGCGGTACGGGTGGGTTGAGACAGTGCGGGACAGATCAGGGTGGTTTCTTCGTCTTCATCTTCGTAGTCGATGTGCGAAGCGTTAGGGGTCGAAAGCGGCTTTGCTGCATCACCGCCTGCACCAGCGCCTGCTCTTGGACGACGTCGAAGTCGAAACGTTCGAGAATTTCGTCAAGCAGCGCCTGCTCAGGTGGAGTGAAGCCGGCGGCATTGCGGCGTATCATACCGGCGTAGTCGGGATTGCGGATTTTGGTCGAGTAACGGATACATGATGTTTTCAGGCTGCCTGAAAGTGCTGCGGCAGCCGGCAAAAAAAAGCGCCATGATACCCGAATCTGCCGGCGGACGGCAGCGCGGCGAACCATGCCGCTTCGCTGCGTTTTCAGGCTGCTTTGCCGGCCGGCGCAGTTGGGCGGTGCGGGGAATTCGAGTACAATGCCCGCCGTTTTGCCGCAAGGCTTTTGTAACGAGAGGAATTGGGATGGACGGATCGGTTTTGGCAGCAGAAATGGGTGATCGGCAATTGGAAAATGAACGGCCGGCTGCAGGACAACAATGCTTTTGGTGCACAATTTGCGGACGCTGCCGGAAATGCCGCGCGTCTGCATCGGCATCGCGCCGCCTACGGTTTATCTGCTGCAGGCTTTCAATGCGGTGCAGATTGTGCTCGACAATCCCATCCGCACCTGCGCCCAAGACGTCAGCCGCTTTGCTGGCAAGGAGCGCTTATACCGGCGAAGTGTCCGCCGAAATGCTCGCTGATGTGGGCGTGGACATCGTGCTGATCGGCCATTCCGAACGCAGCCTGTATTTCAACGAAAAAAACGATACCCAGCGCCACAAAATCGAAAACGTGCTGAAGGCCGGCATCACGCCGCTGCTGTGCGTGGGCGAAAGCTTGGAAGAGCGCGAAGACGGGCGCGAAAAGAAGCTGTGGCTTACCAGTTGTCGGTATTGAAAGGGCTGCCGACCAAGAATTTTTGTTGTCGCATACGAGCCGGTTTGGGCGATCGGCACCGGAAAAGTCGCCACAAAAGAGCAGATTGCCGATATGCACGAATTTACTTTACCGCGAAGTCTTGTTATTGTGTGGTGAAGGTGTTAATATCCGCGTCCTTTACGGCGGCAGCGTTAATGAAAAGAACGCCGCCGAAATTTTTAGCGATGCCGCATGTCGATGGCGCACTTGTCGGAGGCGCATCGCTGAAATACGAATCTTTCAGCGCTATTATTCGCTGCCGCACAAGAAGCTTGAAAAACATTATGGTAGCGTTTAAGACCCTGATTTGGATTATTAAATATTTTCTCCTCTTTGTCGATTATCGTGCTGGTTTTGATGCAGCAGGGCAAAGGGGCAGATGCCGGAGCCGGTTTTAAGCGGTACCGGCAGCGCGCAGGGCGTACTCGGTTCGGGCGGTAACGCCACATTTCCTAACCCGGATGACTGCTATCGCCGCCGCAGTATTCTTTTGCTTCCGCACTCGCTTTGAGCTACATCCACTCCAATGCCGCCGGCACCACACTGGATTTCAGCAGCGTGAAGCAGAAAACAACCGGCCGCAGGCCATACCACTCCCAGCCAGCAGCAGCCGGCATCCGGAGTAAACAACTGAGTTAAAGTCTATTGCCGACATGGTGGAATTGGTAGACACGCTATCTTGAGGGGGTAGTGACCGTAGGTCGTACGAGTTCAAGTCTCATTGTCGGCACTCATTAGAAAAAGCCTGCTAAATCAGCAGGCTCTTGTTTTTCGGTTTGCGGAATATGGGGATAGATGGAAATAAAAAGACCGCAGTTTGCGGTCTTTTTCGAATTTAGTGCCCGGGGTCGGACTCGAACCGACACGCCTTGCGGCGGGGGATTTTGAGTCCCCTGCGTCTCACCAGTTTCGCCACCCGGGCGGCAGCAAAGCGGGCATTATAGTCGGCGTTTGTCAAAAGAATGTGCGTGAAAAACGGGATGGTTTTCGAATAAATATTTGTTGAAATATCGTTTTTAGTTTTATTTTTGGGTCTTTTCAGGCAGCCTGAAAAAGGCAAATTAAAGATATTTGCCCGCTTTTTCTTTTTGTGATTAAACGGTTATAATCCGCAAAATTTTTTTCATGTTTACTTTTAACTGAGAAATGGCCCCCAGCAGGCCATTTTTGTTTTTATAGCAGATGTAAATGGATATTCAGCAAATTTTAGACAAAACCCTGCCGGGTTTGGGTTACGAGCTGGTGGATTCCGAATTGGATGCCCACGGCACCCCTGCGCGTATTTATCGACAAAGAAGGCGGCATTACCGTGGAAGACTGCGCTACCGTCAGCAACCACCTGAGCCGTTTGTTTGCGGTGGAAGACATCGACCACCGCAATCTGGAAGTGTCCAGCCCCGGCTTGGACCGCCCGCTTTGAAGAAAGCAGCCGACTTCGTGCGTTTTTCAGGCAGCCTGATCAGTTGAAAACCCGCTTGCCGGTGGACGGGCAGAAAAACTTTATCCGGCCGCATCGAGGGTTTTTGACAACGATGTATTGGCCTTGTCTTTCGACGGCAAGACCGTTGCCATCGAACTTTCCAATATCGACCGCGCCCGAATCAAGCCGGAATTTAAATTTTAACCGCATGGCGGATAAACAGGAGACAACATGAGCCGCGAGATTTTGCAGTTGGCCGAAGCCTTGGCCAGTGAGAAGAACGTTGATGCCGAAATCGTATTCGGTGCTTTGGAATTTGCTTTGGGCATCGCCGCCAAGAAAAAGGCCGAGCGCGAGCATATGGACGTGCGCGTGAGATCGACCGCGATACCGGCAGCTACCAGACTTTCCGCCGGTGGCTGATTGTGGAAGACGAAGCTCTATACCTATCCCGAACTGGAAAAAACCATCGAGCAGATTCAGGAAGAAATTCCCGGCATCGACATTGCCGTGGGCGATTACTAGAAGAAGAGCTGCCCAACGAAAGTTTCGTCGCCAAGCCGCGCAAACTGCCAAACAAATCATCCTGCAGCGCATCCGCGATGCCGAGCGCGAGCAGATTCTGTCCACTTTCCTGGCAAACCGCTCTGATATCGTTGTCGGCACGGTTAAGCGTGTTGAGCGTCAGGGCATTATCGTCGAGCTGGCACCGAAACTTGATGCGCTGCTGCCGCGTCAGGAAATGCTGCCGCGCGAAAACTACCGCAATGGCGATCGCATCCGCGCCCTGTTTTTTTGCGGGTGGAAGAATTTAACGGTGGTCGCAAAACAAGTCATCCTGAGCCGTACGCAGCCTGAATTTCTGCGCCATCTCTTTGAGCAGGAAGTGCCGGAAATCGGCGACGGCCTGCTCGATATCCGCGAAGTGGCGCGCGATCCCGGCCAGCGTGCCAAAATCGCCGTTAAAGCCAACGACCAGCGTATCGATCCCGCAGGGTACCCTGCATCGGTGTGCGCGGCGCCCGCGTCAATGCCGTTTCCAACGAATTGGGCGGCGAGCGCATCGACATCGTGCTGTGGTCGATGGATACCGCGCAATTTGTGATTAACGCCCTGTCGCCCGCCCAAGTCAGCCGCATCGTGATTAACGAAAGCGACGACGGCCGCGAATCGGTGGACGTAATCGTTGCCGAAGACCAGCTCGCGCTGGCTATCGAGCCGCAGCGGCCAGAACGTGCGTTTGGCCGCCGAGCTGACAGGCAAAAGAGCTGAACATTATGACCGTGGAAGAGGCCGAAGAGCGCCATGCCGCGGAAGACGCACAAATCCGCGCCCCTGTTTGTCGAGCATCTGAATGCCGATGAAGACACCGCCAATATTCTGGTGCAGGAAGGCTTCACTTCCCTGGAAGAAGTGGCTTGTGTGCCGGCTGAAGAGTTGCTGGAAATCGAAGGCTTCGATCAGGAGACCGTCGATACCCTGCGCAGCCGTGCCCGCGATGCGATTCTCACGCTGGCCATCGCTTCCGAGGAAAAACTCGACAATATCGCCGAAGACCTGCGCACACTGGAAGGGTTGACCAAGACATGCTGCGCGATTTGGCCGATGCCGAAATCACTACCCGCGACGATTTGGCCGAACTGTCGATTGACGAGACTGATTGAAATCACCGGCATCGAAGAAGAAGAAGCCAAAACCGTCATCATGGCCGCCCGCGCCCACTGGTTTGAAGAAGACAGCGGTAACGGGCAGGCGGAACAACAACAATAAAGGGGCCGAACACAATGAGTAATACCGTAGAACAATTTGCCGCCGAGCTGAAAAAGACGTTGCACGGATGTTGGAGCAGCTTGAATAACGCACGGCGTCAATAAAAACAGTCCGGCAGCGATAGCATCACCGCCGACGACAAAGCCGCGCTGCTGGCCCTATCTGCGCCGCACAAACGATGCCCAAAGTCAGCACCATCTAGTGTCGCGCGCACCAAAACCGAAGTGAAAACCATCGGCTCCCGTCGAAGTGGCCACCAAGCGCCGCAGCCGCAAGGTTGTGGTGCCGTCCAGCGAGGAAATTCTGGCGCAGGCGCGTGCCGAGCAGGCGCTTCAGGCTGCCGAACCGCAGCCCGATGCCGCCGAAGAAGCCGCCCGCGCCGAAGCACGCGCCAAAGCAGAAGCTGAAGCCGCCCTGTCTGAAAGCGGCCGCCGACAGCAAAACGCAGCGCCGGCAAAGAGCAAAACGAAGCGGCGGCTGAAGCGAGTGCTGCGCCCTGAAACGCCTGCCGAAACTGTTGCCCCCGAGCAGCCTGAAACTGATGTAAGCGAGCCTGCTACTGCCGTGGCAGCCGATAAGCAGCCTGAAAAATCGCAGCTGCAGGGTGACGAAGGCGAAAGCCAAAGGCCGCCGCAAGAAAAAGGCTAAGGCAGCCGAAGAGTCGCAGCAGCCGGTTGAAGTCGTCAGCGCTGCCGAAGCCGAGCGCCGCGCCGAAGAAGAGCGCCGTGCCGTCGCCCTGCGTGAGCATCAGGGAAAAACTGCAGCGCGAAAACTCGCACGCGCCGAGCGTCAAGCCCGCCGCGAAGCTGCGAAAAACAGGCGCAGGAAGAAGCCCGTGTCGCGCAGGCCGGCGCCCAGCGCAGCGCCAAGCCCAGTCAGGGAAAAACCTGCCGTGGCTGCTTCTGCCCAAAAGCGCTCCGTCTGCCGCCAAACCGGTTTCAGGCAGCCTGAACGACTGCGGCAGCGGCAATGGCCGTAAAAAGACGACCGCCGCAACAGCCGCGACGACGAAGGCCAAAGGCCGCAACGCCAAAGGCAAAGGCGGCAAGGGCGGCCGCGAACGCAACGCCGGACGCGACGACGAGCGCGTGCGCGGCGGCAAAAAGGCAAAAACTCAAACTCGAGCCCAACCAGCACAGCTTCCAGGCGCCCACCGAGCCGGTGGTGCACGAAGTGCTGGTGCCCGAAACCATCACCGTGGCCGATTTGGCACACAAAATGGCGGTGAAAGGCGTGGAAGTGGTCAAAGCCCTGATGAAGATGGGTATGATGGTCACCATCAACCAGTCGCTCGACCAAGACACTGCGCTGATTGTGGTGGAAGAACTCGGCCACATCGGCAAACCCGCCGCTGCCGACGACCCCGAAGCCTTCTTGGAAGACGGCGCGGCACAGAACGACGCCGAAGCCCTGCCGCGTCCGCCCGTCGTTACCGTGATGGGTCACGTTGACCACGGCAAAACCTCGCTGCTCGACTACATCCGCCGCGCCAAAGTGGTGCAGGGCGAAGCGGGCGGCATCACCCAGCACATCGGCGCCTACCATGTGAACACCCCGCGCGGCGTCGTTACCTTCCCTCGACACGCCGGGACACGAAGCCTTTACCGCCATGCGCGCGCGCGGCGCAAAAGCCACCGACATCGTGATTCTGGTGGTGGCCGCCGACGACGGCGTGATGCCGCAAACCATCGAAGCCATCGCCCACGCCAAAGCGGCGGGCGTGCCGATCGTCGTGGCCGTCAACAAAATCGACTAGGAAGCCGCCAATCCCGAGCGCATCCGCCAAGAGCTGACCGCGCACGAAGTGATCGACCAGGCTTGGGGCGGCGACGTGCAGTTTGTCGACGTATCCGCCAAAAAGGCACCAACATCGACGCCCTGCTCGAAGCCGTGCTGCTCGAAGCCAGGTGCTGGAACTCAAAGCCCCCGTCGCCGCGCCCGCCAAAGGCATCATCGTCGAAGCGCGTCTGGACAAAGGACGCGGCGCCGTCGCCACGCTGCTGGTGCAGAGCGGCACGCTGAAAAAGGCGATATGCTCTTGGCCGGTACGGCGTTTGGCAAAAATCCGCGCCATGACCGACGAAAACGGCAAAAGCCATCAGCGAAGCCGGTCCCGTCGATTCCCGTGGAAATCCTCGGCCTGTCTGACGTGCCCCAACGCGGGCGAAGATGCGCATGGTGTTGGCCGACGAGAAAAAGCCCGCGAAATCGCCCTGTTCCGCCAAGGCAAATACCGCGACGTGCGTCTGGCCAAACAGCAGGCCGCCAAGCTGGAAAACATGTTCAACAACATGGGCGAGAGCCAGGCGCAATCGCTGTCGGTCATCATCAAAGCCGATGTGCAGGGCTCTTACGAAGCGCTTTCAGGGCAGCCTGAAAAACTGTCCACCGACGAAGTGAAAGTCAACGTGCTGCACAGCGGCGTCGGCGGCATCACCGAATCCGACGTCAACCTCGCCATCGCCTCAGGTGCGTTTATCATCGGCTTCAACGTGCGCGCCGACTCCTCCGCCCGCAAGCTGGCCGAAAACGAAGACGATGAAATCCGCTACTACAACATCATCTACGACGCCATCGACGATGTGAAAAGCCGCCATGAGCGGCATGCTGCGCACCGAAGAGAAGAGCAGATTACCGGCACGGTGGAAATCCGCCAGGTCATCAGCGTGTCCAAAGTGGGCAACATCGCCGGCTGTATGGTTACCGACGGCGTGGTCAAACGCGATTCGCATCCGCCTGATCCGCAACAACGTGGTTATCCACACCGGGCGAACTCTCCTCGCTCAAACGCTTTCAAAGACGACGTTAAAGAAGTACGCATGGGCTTCGAGTGCGGCCTGATGATCAAAGGCTACAACGAAATCATGGAAGGCGACCAGCTCGAATGCTTCGACATCGTCGAAGTGGCGCGTTCGCTGTAAATAAAGCCAAACAAAAGCAGCCTGAAAACCGGAATAAGGTTTTCAGGCTGCTTTACGTTGATTCGGCGTTTGGGAAGCAATGGTGTTGCAGTTGGTTTCAGGCTGCCTGAAAACACGTTGCGGGTGGGCGGCACGGATATCAGACCGAGACGAGTTCGTATCAGCCTTTTTGTAGAGACGGGAAAGCTTTTTCAGGCTGCTTTGGATTCGGATAAAAACAAACAGGCAGCCTGAAAAAGTTTCAGGCTACCTGTTGGGTAGGCCGCGTGCGGGCTTATTGGCGGTAGTTTGGCGATATCGGAGTCGTAACGCTGAACCAAGTCGCCGCGGGATTTGGAGCTGCGGGCGGCGTTGTCGCGGTTCATGCGCGCCATTTTGCAGTTCTCGGCCTTGGTTTCTTGTTCGCGTTTGGCGTTTTTCCTCTTCAATTTTTGTTTTTGCTCAGTGATTTCCTGATTCAGCTGCGCCTGGCGCTCAGCCAGGGTTTGCGGGCGGCGGCAGCCGGTTTTGGTGGGCGGAATCACGGTGTTGGTGCGCACGTTGAGTACGTTGGTACGACCCATCAGCATGTTGCGGGGCGTGTCGGCGTAGGAGTTGCCGCTTTTGCCTTTCCAGTAGAACACTTCGTTGTCGGCGGCGGTGCCGGCGGCGGATACGGCCAGAAGTGCGGCGGCGGCGAGCAGTTTTTCATCATGATAATGTTTCCCTTTGCTGTTTTTCAGTAGGATGCAGATAATTCGGGGATTGTACTGGGTTGTGCCGTGCCTGTCATGGGAAACCCTTTTCAGGCTGCCTTTAGCGGGGCGAAAATATGCTACAATCACGTGCATTTTAAGCCAAAAACCGCCAAAGGTAGATAAAAATGCGTATCGTAGAAAAAGCCTACACTTTCGATGATGTTCTTCTGGTGCCGGCACACTCTCAAGTTCTTCCCCGCGATGTCTCGCTCAAAACTCCCCTTACCCGCGAAATTACTTTGAATCTGCCGCTGCTCTCTGCGGCGATGGATACCGTTACCGAAGCGCGTCTGGCCATTTCGATGGCGCAGGAAGGCGGCATCGGCATCATCCATAAAAACATGACGATCGAACAGCAGGCGCTGGCGGTGCGCAAAGTGAAGCGCCACGAAAGCGGCGTGGTTAAAGATCCCAGTAACTGTGGCGCCCGATATGCTGATCGGCGATTTGCTGGCGATGCGCGCCGAGCGCAAACGCAAAATGTCCGGCCTGCCGGTGGTGAAAAGACGGCAAAGTGGTCGGCGTGTTACCAACCGTGATTTGCGGTTTGAAACCCGATTTCGACCAGCCGGTTTCCGCGATTATGACTGTTCGTGCCGATTTGGTTTACCGTGCCGGAAGGCATCGGCATCGACGAAAGCCCGCGAGCTGATGCACCGACACAAGGTTGAGCGCGTGCTGCGTGCTGAACGAGCGCGACGAATTGCGCGGTCTGATTACCGTGAAAGACATTATTAAAAACACCGAATTTCCCAATGCCAACAAAGACAGCGAAGGCCGCTTGCGCGTCGGCGCGGCCGTCGGCACCGGCGGCGAGACCGAAAGACGCGTGCGCTGCGCTGGTGAAAGCCAGGGTGGACGTGATTAGTCGTCGATACCGCGCACGGCCACAGCCAGGGCGTGATTGACCGCGTGCGCTGGGTGAAACAGAACTTCCCGCAGGTGCAAGTAATCGGCGGCAACATCGCCACCGCCGCCGCCGCGCTTGATCTGGCCAAAGCCGGTGCTGACGCGGTGAAAGTGGGCATCGGCCCGGGTTCGATCTGCACCACCCGCATCGTCGCCGGTGTCGGCGTGCCGCAGCTGACTGCGGTGCACAATGTGTCCGAAGCGCTCAAAGGCACCGGTATTTCCGTGATTGCCGACGGCGGCATCCGTTTTTCCGGCGACATTGCCAAAGCGCTGGCGGCCAGCGCCCATTGCGTGATGCTCGGCGGCATGTTTGCCGGTACCGAAGAAGCCCCGGGCGAAATCGAGCTCTATCAAGGCCGCTCGTACAAATCCTATCGCGGCATGGGTTCGCTCGGCGCCATGAGCCAGGGTTCGAGCGACCGCTATTTCCAAGACAAACAGGAAAGCGCCGACAAATACGTTCCCGAAGGCATCGAAGGCCGTGTGCCTTATAAAGGGCCGATTGTGCAGATTATCCACCAGCTGGTCGGCGGCCTGCGCTCCAGCATAGGCTATCTCGGCTGCGCCAGCATTGCCGAAATGCACGAAAAAGCCCAGTTTGTCGAAAATCACTTCGGCGGGCATGAGCCGAGTCGCATGTCCACGACGTGCAGATTACCAAAGAAGCGCCGAACTACCAGCTGCGTTAAGCGGTTGGGCATCGTCTAAAAGCAGCCTGAAAACTTTTCAGGCTGCTTTTTCGTTTGGTTTTTGCATGCAGGCAGCCTGAAAGGGCATATCGTATAGAAGTGATTGCTCCCTAAGCGCCTTCGCGCAAGCTGTTAGAATGCCCCGCGGTATCGGTTGCCGGCCAAACGGCAGACCGAACCGCCAAACCAACGCGGCAGAATTTTTCAGGCTGCCTGAAACGCCGCACATCACGATTATTATCCGACGGATGAAACCATGTACCCTGAATCCCAGTTTAAAAAGTATCTTGGCTGCCGTAGCGCTCAGCTTCGGGCTGGCCGCCTGCGACGGACAAGGCGGCGAATCGGCCAGCCAGCCGCAGCAGGCGGCCGGCGGCGACTTACGCTAGCCACCATCCGTGCCAACGACAAAATCCGCATCGGCGTTTTTCGGCGACAAAGCCGCCCTTCGGCTGTGCGGATGCCAATGGCCAAAACCAGAGGGCTCGACGTCGAAAATCGCCAAAGAGATGGCCACCGATCTGCTCGGTGAGTCCCGACAAGGTCGAATTCGTGCTGACCGAAGCGGCCAACCGCGTCGAATACCTGAAATCCGGCAAAGTGGATCTGATTCTCGCTAACTTCACGCAGACGCCGAGCGCTCGGAAGTGGTGGATTTTGCCAGCCCGTATGAAAGTGGCGCTCGGCGTGGTGTCGCCGGAAAAAGCGAAAATCACCGATGTCGCGCAGTTGAAAGACAAAAACACTGCTGGTAAACAAAGGCACGACTGCTGATGCGTTCTTCGAGCAAAAACCATCCCTGAAGTCAAACTGTTGAAATACGACCAAAATACCGAAACTTTCGACGCGCTGAAAGACGGCCGCGGCGTGGCGCTGGCGCACGACAATGCGCTGCTGTGGGCATGGGCGAAAAGAAAACCGGCTTTGAAGTGGCCATCGGCAACATCGGCCCGGCCGAACATCGCCCCTGCGGTACGCAAAAGGCGATAAAGCGCTGCTGGACTGGGTGAACCAAGAAGTGGCAGAATTGAAGAAAAACGGCAAGCTCAAAGCGGCCTACGAGAAAACCCTGAAGCCGGTTTACGGCGACAAGGTCAAACCCGAAGAGCTGCTGGCGGAATAAGCGTCCCGCCTTCGGCCGCAAGGCAGCCTGAAAACCGTTTTCAGGCTGCCTATTTTTGCTTTCCAGCGCTTGAAACCGCAGCATCCAACCTTTATATGGGCGTACATATGAAATTCACCAATCCGTTCAAAAAGGCAAAACCATGACCGAACAAACCAGAATCCGAAACTGTCGAAACCGCCGAGCAGCGGGCTGCCGAACTCAGCCATGAAGAGCTGCGAGGCGCGCGTGGCCGAATTGGAAGGCATGCTGAAAGACGAACAGCTGCGGGGCTTGGCCAACGAGGCAAAATCTGCGTCGCCGCCATCAGGAAGAGCTGCAGGCCGCGCATAAAATTCGCCCAGCGCTTTGCCGCCGAAATGCTGACGGTTAAGGACTTATCTGGAAAATGGCTCTACTCGATCAAAGCGGTAATTTTCGATGCTTTGAAAATGGGTGTGAGCATGACTTTGAACGAGAGCTGAATAAGGCGTTTGAAGCTACCAATATTCAGGAAATCCAAGTAGCGGCGGGCGACAAACTCGACCCGCACCGCCATCAGGCGATGCAGGAAGTGCCGAGGCGAGACAGGAAGCTGGCACCGTGGTCGGCGTGCTGAAAAAGGTTATGCGATGAACGACCGCGTACTGCGCCCGACTGGTTACCGTGGCCAAAGGCGGCCGCGGGAGCGGAGCAGTAGGGTGGTTTCCCAAAAACATTTTCAGGCTGCCTTTTTCGTTTCAGGCAGCCTGAAAAAATCAAACAGCCGAATCGCTTGGGCATTCGGCTGTTGTTGCGTGGAAAGCCTGCTTACTCGATTGGGCAGCCTGTTCTTCGCTTTGTTGGTACATGAAAGCTTCAAAGTTTACCGGAGCCAGCAGAACCGGCGGGAAACCGGCGCGGCTGATGGTGGAAGAAACCACTTCGCGGGCGTAAGGGTAGAGAATATTCGGGCAGGCTACGCCGAGCAGCAGTTGATGTCGTCTTCCGGAATGTTGGATAGACGGAAGATGCCGGATTGGGTAACTTCGTTCAGGAAAACCACGCGGCCGTCGGAGAGTTTGGCGGTAACGGTGGCGGTTACGCTGCACTCGTAGAAGCCGTCTTCAACCGGTTTTGCTGTCGGTGCTGATGCGCTGATCTACTTCGGGCGTTTCCTGTTCCAAAAAGATTTGCGGTGCGTGCGGCACTTCTAAAGACAAATCTTTTACATACAGTTTTTCAATGGTGAAAACCGATTGTTGTTGCTCTTGGTCTTGTTCGCTCATAAGTCTCTTTCTTTCAAAAATTGGGCTGTGGCAACAGCGTGGGAGGAAAAAGCAGCATCGGTATTTCCGAGACGGAAAACTGTCGGACATCGGTTGAACGCGTGCAGATTCTAACATTATTGCCGGCGCTTGGCAGCAAAATAAAAACCGGACTCCTTTGGGAGTCCGGCCGTTTAATCGCGTTTGAAAACGGATTATTGTACTTCGCGGGTAATCAGCGAGCGGATGCGTACGTCTACGCGGCGATCCGGCTCGATACATGCGATAAGGGCAGAGCGTTTTCGCTTTGGATACTTTGCCCAGTTTCGCAACTTCGGCTGGCAGCTCTCGGTCATGCGGGCTTTGGCTTTCCTCGAGACCAACGGCAGACACTGCTGCGGCAGGTACGCCGTGGCTGGTCAGATGAGTCTGGCTACAACGTAGCGACGGCGCTCAGACAGAGCTTGGTTGTACTGCTCGGTACCCATGAAGTCGGTGTTACCTTCTACGCGTACGGATTCTACGCGGGTGTCAGACGGGCGTTGAACCAGGTTGTCCAGAGTTTGAACGGCTTCAGTGCGCAGAGTGTCTTTGTCAAAGCCGAACAGGAAGTTGCTGGACAGGTTAACCACTTCCTCTTTGTATTGCGGCTCAGGTTTGCGGTTCGGGTTGGGGCGGAGCTTCGGGCTGACGGTCGCCACATTCAACCAGGCCGTTTTCGGCTTTTGTTCAGGAAGCTGTTTTTCCCAGCATTCATGTAGCTGTTGCGAACCGCTTCGCCCGGATTCTTGGCTGGTGGGTGTAACCGTAGGCGTTTTGTTCGTGAGCCATAGCGCCTGGAAGAAGCCAGCAGGGCGACGATCATTGCGCTTAATTTCAACTGTTTAGTCATTGTTGATTCCCTCATCAAAAATGATTTGTGGGGCGGAGGATACAGAACTTCCGCCTAGTATAGGAGGTCTGAGTGCCGTGTTGGCGGCGCTTTGCAAACCTGAATTTAACCGCGTCTACTATAAGAACCTGCATGCGTTCTGTCAATAGAAATCGGTTTGCCAAAAGGGTTTGGCTGACTTTAATAATGCACAACTGGCTGTTCTTTGTCGCATATTTTATGGTGCCGCGGTGGGTTTTGCGGCAAATTGCGTTGCACAATGCAACAGAAAAAGCAGGCGGATTCGAGTTTTTTTGATTTATTGCGGTGCGCATGCTACATTTTGCGCGCTGTATTTACATTTTTGCCAAAATTCAAACCACTATGAAATTACAGCAATTGCGCTATGCGGTGGAGGTTTTTCCGCCGCAATCTGGGACGTGTTCGAGAGCAGCCGAGGCGCTGTTTACTTCCCAGCCAGTGTGTCCAAGCGAGATCGGCTTTTTGGAGGAGGAGCTGGGCACGCAGATTTTTATCCAGCAGCGGCAAGCGCATTGTATCAGTTACCCAGCCGGGGCAGGCGATTTTGAAACTGCCGAGCAGATTTTTGCGCGAAGTTCAAAAACATTAAAAACATCAGCGGCGAATTTCACCGGCACGCGCAGCGACTGGCCTGACTGGCCGCCAGCGGCACGTTGGCGCGTTTCAGGCTGCCTGAAACCGCTGCCCGCTTTACCGCGGATTATCCCGACGTTCATTTAAACATCAAATGCGACAGCCCGCAGGGAAGTGGCCGATATGGTGTACCGCGGCGAAGCCGATTTGGCGCTTTCCGGCGGTTGCCGACTTGCCGGCCGATGTCGGCAGCCTGCCGTGCGGGCAGTGGCATTATGCGGTGTTTGTGCCGCCGTCGCACCGTTTGGCCACGCTGCCTGAAATCACGCTGCGCGATTTTGGCCGACGAGCCGCTGCTGGCGTGCAGGTTCAGCTGACGCCGGCACCGTGCTGGCGCGCGCCTTCGGCCGCGGGCGGGTGGCAGATCTATCGCGTGGCGCTGGCGGCGGACGATGACGATTTGCTGAAAACCTATGTCCGTCTCGGTTTGGGCGTCGGCCTGCTCAACCGCGATGCCCGATGATGCTGATGCCGGTATTGTGATGCGCGACGCTGGCCGCCTGTTCGAGCCGGTGCCGGTGCAGATCTGCTGCTGCGCGGCGACGCCCTGATCCGCAACTACGTTTACGATTTCATCGCCATGCTGGATGCCGGCCTGACCCGCGATCCGCGTCAACCAGCTGCTTACCTCCCGCCCAGAAGACTTTTTCCATCTGATGATGCGAGCTGTTGCACCGCATTTCCGTTTGCCGCTTTCGGATTCGCCGCCTTTGTTTGGCGGCGTTTTCAAAGAGTGCGGCTGATGCAGAGTCGCGTCCAGCCTGACCTTTACCACGCTGCTGGCGCTGGTGCCCCTGCTGACCGTTACGCTGGTGGTGCTGACCGCGCTGCCCGACTTCAGCGGTTTTCAGGCTGCCTTAAACGGTTTTTATCACCAGCCTTGTCGTTCCCAGCGGCGCGGCGGCGGTGGCCGACTATCTGCAGGGTTTTCGCGAGCAGGCCGGGCAGCTACCGCCGTGGGCGTGGCGTTTATGGCGTTTTTCGTCGCTGCTGCTGGTGCAGACCATCGACGAAACCTTCAACCGCATCTGGAACATCCAAAGCCGCGCCCGCTGCTGATCGCCCTGCCGATTTATGTGCTGCTGCTGACTTTCGGCCGGTGCTGGTTGCCGTGAGTTTGTCGGCATCGGCCTGTATGTTCAGTCTGAATATCTCGATGCCATCTGCCGTGGCTGGCAGGGCGGCCTGAAACAACTCAGCGCATCCCAGATCCCCGGCCGCTTTTTGCTCGACACGCTGACCCTGTGGCTGCTCTGCCGTGTGGTGCCCAACTGCCTGGTTCCTGCCGCCAACGCCCTGATCGGCGCCGCGCTCACTGCCGCGCTGCTGGAAGCGGCCAAGTGGGGTTTTGCTTTTTACATCGCCAATTTCAACAGCTACCGGCTGATTTGCAGCGCGTTTTCAGTGGTGCGGTATTTTTGGTGTGGCTGCACCTGCTGTGGCTGATTGTGCTGTTCGGCGCTCTGATTACCGCCTGCCTGCCCTACTGCCGCCGCCGTGCCTATCTCAAGGCCGACGGCGCGCAGGTGTTGTTTGACGACGCCGTTTACGTGCTGCTGGTGCTGTGGCGCGCGCAAGGGCAGGGCGGTTTGCGCCAACGCGATTTCAGGCTGCATATCGCCATCGGCTACGACGCGCTGGCCAATCTGCTGGACGCCCTTGAAAACGCCTGGGCTACATTAAGGCAAATCGTCCGCGGCCGCTGGCAGCTGAAAGCCCGATGTCGGCGAAATCATGCTCGACAGGCTGTTTGCCCGGTTTTGGTGCACGACCCCAAACACCATCCCGACTGACGGCCGCATCGCCGCCGAAATGGCCGGCCTGCTCGAACCCGGCCGTTCGCGCCTGAACATCAGCCTGCGCGAATGGGCAGAACGCAACCCGCCGCAATAAACTGCCGGCCGAAGCGGTTTTCAGGCTGCCTGAAACGGCTCTGCGCTTTTATCTCTCAGGCAAAGCATGGCGGCCGGACAGAAAAAGCCGGCGAAAACCGTGGACCGCAGTCTGCGCCGATGTTCAGAAGCAGCCTGAAACCTTTGCAAAAGCCAAATCCCGAACGGCATCATCGAGCTTATGCAAGTCCGCTACGCCACCCACGTGCAGGCGGGAACCTGTCGGAATTTCAGTAGTATATTGTTTTATCAGAAATTACTGAATGCCAAGTAAGATTCCCGCCTGCGCGGGAATGACGAAAATTGATTGTTTTTAGCCTGCATTGCGCAGGCTGCATCCGAGAGTTTTGCAAAGGCAGCCTGAAAGCCCGTCTCAAACGCTAAACCTTTGATTGTTCCGTTTCATCACCCAACCTAAAAGGAATCCGAAAATGACCGTCCGTCCCCTGATCCTGAAAACCGCCGCCCTTGCCACACTCGCTGCGCTGGCCGCCTGCGGTATGCCGCAGTCGTCCGCTCTCCGTCCGCCCGTGCCGAAGCGGCGAGCAACGCGGAAGCCGCGGAAGTGATGTATAAAGCCGCCCCCTACAAACGCCAGCGTCAAACGTTCGGGTGTAACCGTGTACGGCCAAATCCGCGGCAAAGCCATGCCCGCCGCCGCGATGGTCAACCAACGCAGCTACATCGCCGCCGAAGTCCGCCCCCTGCGCACCGACACCGAACGCTACCAAAAGCAGCCTGAAAACCCCGTCAAAGCCGTTGCCCAAGAACCCGTTTCCACCTTCAGCATCGACGTCGACACCGGCAGCTACGCCAACGTGCGCCGCTTCCTGAACAACGGCCGCCTGCCGCCGAAAGACGCCGTGCGCATCGAAAAATCGTCAACTACTTCCCCTATTCCTACCCCCTGCCGCAAGACGGCCGCCCTTCGCCGTCCACACCCAAACCGTCGATTCGCCGTGGCAGAGCGAAGTAAGCTCATCAAAAATCGGCATTCAGGCGCAGGACACCACGCAGAAAAACCTGCCGCCTGCCAACCTTGTCTTTTTGGTGGATGTTTCCGGCAGCATGAGACTCGCCCGACAAACTGCCGCTGGTTAAGAAAAACCCTGCGCCTGCTCACCCAACAGCTGCGGCCGCAAGGACAAAGTCACCATCATCACCTACGCCTCCGGCGAAAAACTCGTCCTGTCGCCCACCTCCGGCAAAGACAAAGACACCATCCTGCGCGCCGTCAACAGCCTGGAAGCCGGCGGCGCGACATCGAGCGAGCGCGCCCTGCAGCATGAGCCTATGACGAAGCGCAAAAAGCCTTCGTCAAAACGGCATCAACCGCATCCTGCTGGCCACCGACGGCGACTTCAACGTCGGCGTGGCGATACCGAAAATCCTCAAATCCATGGTGGCTGAAAAACGCAAAAGCGGCATCTCGCTCAGCTACCCTCGGTTTTCGGTACCGACAGCTACAACGAAGAGATGATGGAACAAATCGCCGACGCGGGCGACGGCAACTTCAGCTACATCGACAGCGAAAAGAAGCGAAAAAGTGCTGCAACACCAGCTCACCTCCACCCTCGCCACCGTCGCCCAGACGTCAAAATCACAAGTCGAATTCAACCCGCCACGGTTAAAGAATACCGCCTCGTCGGCTACACCAACCGCACCCTGCGCAACGAAGACTTCAGCAACGACAAAGTCGATGCCGGCGACATCGGCTCCGGCCACAGCGTCACCGCCCTTTACAGAAATCATCCCGCAGGGCAAAAGCCGGCTGGCTGGACGAGCTCCCGCTACCAAAAAGCCCCCGCGCCGCAGACGGCAGCAAAAACGAATACGCCTACGTCAAAGTGCGCTACAAACTGCCCAGCCAAAGCGCAAGCAAACTGATCGAACAACCCGTGCCCGCCCGCAGCATTCCGCTGGCGCGAGCCGACGCCGACACCCGCCTCGCGCTGGCCGCCGCCTCCCTACGCCCAACAACTGCGCGGCGGCGAATACTAACAGCAAACTTGAGTTGGAATGCCATCGAAAAATGGCCGCCGCCACCCGCGCCCGCGACCCCTTCCGGCCTGATTGCCGAGTTCCAGAACTCGTCGGCATCGCCAAAAAGCCTGAGCAGCAAGCAGCCTGAAAAACAGGGCGAGTAACGCGGCCAAAGGCGGCCTGAAAAACGGAAAACCGGTTTTTCAGGCTGCCTGTCACTCGAACGACCTCAAAGTACCCGCACTCTCTTACCGCCTGCGCGGGAATGACGGCGCTTATAATCGGTTACAATCGTTTTTCAGGCTGCTCCGAAACCGTTTCATGCGTCCCTAAAAAGCAGCCTGAAACCCATCCCCAACAACGGAGCCATTCCATCCATGAAGAAAAATCCTAGCGCAGTTTTTGTTTTGAGCCTTTTTCTCTCTCGCAGCGACAGCCGGTGGCGGACAGCCGCAGCCAACAGTTCAGGGGGCTGCTGCGTACCCGTTTTGCAAGGTGTGACGGCGCAACCGATGCCGCGCAGTTGACGCCCGGCTGCCGCGCCGCGATTGCCAGAATACAAAGCGCGGATACCTGCCGAAACCGCCAAAATCAGGCAAATGGATCTGGCGCAGATCGACCGCGCGCTGCCTGTGTGCACTGCGGCGGCGACCCTTAGGGGCACCAGCCCGCTGTGCCGCGATGCTGATCTGGCGTTACCAAACGCTCGAAGAAGCCAGTGGGCAGCCTGCTGAAGGACAAAAACCCGTCTGCGGCGCGAATACCAGAGCCTGCACCGACAAAATCCTGCCACTGCACGCCCAAGCCGAAGCCGCGCGAAAGCGTTATTTTCGAACAAGGGGAAAAAGATGCGGATCAGCAGGAATGGTTTGCCCGCAGCGATCAAGCCCGGCAAATCGCCGCCACCTATCCCTGCCGCGAAGTGAAAGCCCGCCAGCATGCGGGCGGCGGCGAAAATGCCGGCGGCGAATGGTGAGAGCGTTGCGCAATCCGGCAAAGCAGCCTGAAAAGATTTTCAGGCTGCTTTTCTGTTGCCAAACTGCTGCGGCGCGCCGGCTTTTTGCATGCGGCGGCGCATGGCGTGGGCAGGGCGCGGTTATAATGCGCCGTCTGTTTTTCCGTCGGATTCCGTACTGCCCAAGCCCTTATGAATACCAACGACCGCAACCAGACAGTACCTGCTCGAGTGCCTGCTCAAAAAGCCGCCTGCCTACCGGCGGAATGGCGTTTACCAGGCTGTGGAAAATCCGCCCCGACTTCACGCCGGTGAGCCTGAGCGCTGCTCTCGTCGCTGCTGCGCCGTATCCACCAGAACGCCGGCACCGATTACGACACGCTGGCGCAAAAGTCACGAGGGCGCAATTTTCTCTGCGGACGGTTGCCGCCTATCTGGCCGAATATGTAGCGCGCCACAGCGGCGCGTCTTATTCGTGGGACGAAGAGGGCGGGGCGCGTTTCGGCCGCTGGACGTTCCGGCCGCTGGCGATGGTCAAGGCGCGGCTGGAGGGCGACGAGCGTCGGTAGCGCTGGACGGGGCGCTGTGGCAGGCTTTCCGCATGAGCGACGATGCCGACTGCGGGCGGATGTCTGCTTTTGCGCTGGAATGTTACGCCCAGCGCCGCAACCTGCCGGGCGGCCTGGCCTATGGCGAAGATCTGGCGGCGCTGGAACTGCCGGGCGGCGAAGGCAGCCTGAAAAATATCGACGAATTGGTTATCCTGATCCGCGAGCGCGAAAACATCGGCGAAGACAATTACACCCGGCATTTTCAGCGGCGTGGAAGCCGGCAATTTTTCTCTATCTGCTGGCGTTTTTCGCCGTCCGCGCTTTGGGCGAAACGCAGAATGCGGCGCCCGAGTGGTTCAACCGCAAGCCAGCTGGCGCGCATGGGCGAGCGCCGCATCCGTGCCGAAGGTTTGGAAGACAGCATGTTCGCCCGCATCGCCCGCCGGCCAGTGCCGGTGTTCCACCTGCTGCGCGACGCCTTCTGCGGCGGCCTGTCGCTGGCCGATTGGGCGCAGCACGGCTTTTCAGGCTGCCCAGCCGACGGTAAGCGGCGAAATCGTGCCCGGACGATCCCAACCAGCTCTGCCCGCCAGCTGATCGACATCGTGCTCGAAGGCGCGCCGCGCGACACCGTGCCGTCTGCGATCCGGCCTATCTGGACGCGCTGCGCGCGTGGTGCGCGCCCGATTATTCGCTGCGCAGCCTGGTGCAGCTCTGACAAACTGCTGGCGGAAATCCATGCCGGCAGGCCGGATATGGACGAATTTCTGGCGCGGCCGGACAACCAGGCTTTTCGTGTATTTCTGCGCCTGCTATCTGGCGCGCACCGCCGCAGAGCTGTCGGACAATACGGTAAAACTGCTCACCTATCAGGAAAGCGCAGGCGCATATCGCCGACCTGCCGCCCGAGTGGTAGCACCCGCCTGTGCGCGCAAATCGGCAGCGGCGTGTTTTTCCCGCTCGGCCGCATTATCGAGCGGCTGTTTTATCCCGCATCGTCCGCCGGCTGCGTGAATTTCGCCAAAAGAGCTGCAGCGTAACCACCGCGGCACGGTCAGTATCCGCACCGCGCTGGCGAGCCTTTCCGAAGCCCGTACTGCCCGACTTGTGGCGCAAACCGCTGCTACAGGCCGGCTTTGCCGCCGCTTTCGCCCTGCACGAACGCCTGCCGCTTGCCGGCGCCGGCAGCCTGACTGCTGACGCCCGCGCTGTTTACCCCGCCGGCATCAATGGCGCATGAGCAGGCTGTCTGCCGGCAGCGTGCAAAGAGCGTGCAAAACAGCTATCAGCAGCTGCAGGACAATCCGCAGCAGCTGCCGCATCGAGTTTTTGAGCTTTGAAGGCCATGCGCAACCTGCCGCGCGGCCGCTTCCATGCGGTGATGGTCGAAGTGCGCAGCTACCGCGGCCGCACGCTGAATTTAGCGCGGTGGTGCCGTTTATCGCCGACGAAAACGGCCGCCCGTTTATCAGCAGCCTAGCCGTGAGCAGCACCGATTTCCGCACACCCGGCGAAGCCCTGCCGCCGCCGCGACGTAATCTACAAGGCATGGACGACTTCCGAAAGCGAGGTGGGGCAAACGCTGGTGGCGCGGCTCTCACCGCAAGAATCTGTGAAACGCCCTTGTCCGGTGGTTTGGCAGCAATAAAAGCAGCCTGAAAAGCGGAAAAACCGTTTTCAGGCTGCTTTTTCGAAACTGCCTTAGGCGTTTGGGATGGTTTTCGAATTGGTGCACGGCTTTGCACGCACGGTGGCGACGGACGGGCGGCGGTCGCGTTTGCTGTGCCGTCCGCTAGAAAAGCAGCCTGAAAAACCGTCGTGGGGTTTTTCAGGCTGCTATGTGTTATGAGAAAGAGCTTAGCGGCAGCTGCGCCGAGATAAAGTCGATTTCGGCTTTGGCTTTGTCGTCGTTGGGGTTGAGTTTCAGCGCTTCGTTGTAGAAGCCGAGCTTTGTCCCATTGTTTGCGCTCGACGGCGATATAGCCCAGGCCGCGCAGGGCGAGAAAGCCAGTAGCCGATAGCGTCGGCGGGGTTGGCGGACATTTTGCCGTATTCGCGCATTTTGTTCAGGTCGACTTCGGCGGCGGCGAAGTCTTTGCAGTGCATGGAGAGTTTGGGCGCGCTCGCCCGAGGCGCTAGGGGTGTGGGGAAATGGCCGGTACGCGGTCGAGATCGGCGCGGGCGCGCGGTCAGGAGTTGCAAGTTCGATCAGGGGCACAAGCGCGGGCGTACAGCGGGGCGATCCAGTCGGTGGAAACGACAGCGGCAGACTGCTTGCGCTTGGCGGCTTCCAGCAGGAGGCAATCACGAAGTTGCGGTCGTCGGCGGCATAGGCGCGGTTTATGGGTATCGCGCTTGAGCGTGGCTTCGGCTTCGGCGACCAGTTTGTCGAGCTGCGGCGGGGCTTGGGCAGCCTGCCCGCGTTGTGCAACGCCATGGCGGCTTCACCGGCGGCGCATGTCATCGGGCGATGCGTTGGGACGGGGCTTTTCCGCCTGCGCCCGCGCGTTTGATGTAACTGGGCGCGAGACTTGGGTGCGGCATAGACGGCGGGGACGCAAACGGCTGCTGCCAGCAGCAGGGCGAGTGAGACGAGGATGCACATAGCTTTCCTTTAACGTTGCTTGGTTGATGGAGACAAAAAGCAGCCTGAAAACGGATTTTGCTGCTTTCAGGCTGCTTTTTCGAAACTTCAGGCTGCCTATTTCATGCCGGGAAAATCCCTTCATGCCTTTTGGCCATTTTCATCAGCTTCATCATGTTGCGGCGCTGAACATTTTCATCATCTGCTGTGATTGCTCAAACTGCTTGAGCATTTTGTTCACTTCCTGCACGGTGGTGCCGGCGCCGGCAGCGATGCGCTTTTGCGGCTGGCTTTGAGCAGGGCGGGATTGGCGCGCTCTTTGGGTGTCAGTGAATTGATGATGAGCTTCAACGTGTCCCATCGCTTTTTCCCGCCGTGCCTTCGAGGAATCTGCTTGGACATCTGGCCCAGCTCGCCGGGCATTTTCGAGGCAGGTTTTCCAGTCCGCCCATATTGCGCATCTGTTGGATTTGCGCTTTGAAGTCGTTGAGATCGAAGCCTTTGCCGCGATGCGGTTTTTCGCCATTTCGGCGGCGGTTTCTTCGTCGATGCCTTTTTGGACGTCTTCAGTTAAAGTCATCACGTCGCCCATGCCGAGAATGCGGCTGGCGATACGCGGTCGAGATGGAAGGGCTCAAGGCCGCTGATTTTCTCGCCGATACCGATAAACTTAATCGAGCTTGCACGGTAATCTGGCGCACGGGAGCGCCGCGCCGCCGCGCGAATCGCCGTCCATTTGGTCAGCACCACGCCGGTGAGGCGGCAGGGCTTCGTTAAACGCCTGGGCGGTATTGACGGCATCCTGGCCGGGCGCATGGCATCGACCACAAACAAGGTCTCAACAGGATTGACGGCGCATGGATGGCCTGGATTTCGTCCATCATTTCCTGATCGATGGCCAGGCGGCCGGCGGTATCGACCATCAGCACGTCGTAAAAATGCTCTTTAGCGTAATCCTGCGCGGCAAGAGGGCGATTTCAACGGAGCTTTTGCGAAGTGTCGGACGGAAGAAAAGTCGGCCTTGAGCCTGCTCGGACAGCAGGCGCAGCTGCTCCGATGGCGGCAGGGCGGTAAACGTCGGCGGAAACCAGCAGGATTTTCTTTTTCTTGTCCTGCTCGTTGATCAGACAGGCAAGTTTGCCGACGGTGGTGGTTTGCCCGCACCCTGCAACCGGCCATCAAAACCGGCCGGCGGCTGGCTGCTGAGGTTCAGGGCGCTGCTTTTCTTTGCCCATCAGCTCGACCAATGCTTCGTTCACAATGCCGAAAAAGCTTGGTCGGGCGTGGGATGGTCAGCAATTTCGCTACCGAGGCGCGTTCACAGTTGACGGTCTTTGACAATCAGCGGCGCTACGTGCCAGCTGCGCACTTCGCGCAGGGCGTCTTTGTATTGTCTTCAGCTCAGGTGCGTTTGGCCGCGGATGTTTTGAAAAATCTTGCCAAAGCGTTGGGTAAGGTTGTCTAACATATATGGATTCCTTGATTTTCAGGTTTTTCAGGCTGCCTTTCAAAGCGTAGGCAGCCTGAAAACGTAAACAACGCATTCTGGCTATCCGACACCGCGCCCGCGCGAGGCTGCGGGTGTCGGCGGTAGCAAATGCCGCTTTGGTTTGTGGTGTTGTTGAAGATTTTTGCCGTATCTGTAGTATCATCGCCGACTGGCATTCTGTGCCAAGTGTTTGTTTTCATCTAATTGATTGGCCAATCGCAGCCAATCCCATTAGTAAGGAAAAATCATGACTTTGGGTCTGGTTGGACGCAAGGTGGGCATGACCCGCGTGTTTACCGAGCAGGGTGTATCCGTGCCGGCAACCGTGCTGGAACTCTCTCCGAATCGCGTTACACAGGTAAAATCCAAAGATACCGACGGCTATGCGGCTGTTCAGGTTACCTTTGGTCAGAGCCAACCATGTAAACAAAGCTGCTGCAGGACATTTTGCAAAGCGGATGTTGAAGCCGGCCGCGGTTTGCTGGAATTTGCTTTGACTGAAGAAAAACTGGCCGAAGTGAAAGTGGGTGACGAAGTGCCGTTTCCATTTTTCGAAGCCGGCCAGTTGGTTGATGTAACCGGCACCTCTAAAGGTAAAGGTTTCTCAGGCTCATCAAGCGCCACAACTTTTGGTGCGCAACGCACCTCACGGTAACTCCCGTTCCCACCGCGTTTCCAGTTCTATCGGTATGGCGCAGGATCCGGGTCGTGTGTTCCCTAGTAAGCGCATGGCGAGGCCAATACAGCAATACCAAATCTACCGTTCAGAATTTGGAAGTTGTCCGCGTGGATGCCGAGCGTAATCTGCTGCTGGTAAAGGTGCTGTTCCCGGTGCGGTTAACAGCGATCGTGGTTGTAGCGTCCAGCGTGAAATGGAATTAGCATAATGGAATTGAAAGTAATCGACGCAAAAGGCCGGGTTTTCGAGGCAGCCATGCGGCTTCTGATGTTCTGTTTGCCCGCGACTACAATGAATCGCTGGTTCACCAGCTGATCGTTGCCTATTTGGCAAATGCCCGATCCGGCAATCGCGCGCAGCTGACCCGTGCTGAAGTAAAACACTCCACCAAAAAACCCTGGCGCCAAAAAGGTACCGGTCGTGCCCGCTCCGGTATGACTTCTTCTCCGTTGTGGCGCAGTGGTGGTCGTGCGTTCCCGAGTAAACGCGATGAAAACTTCACTCAGAAAGTGAACCGCAAAAATGTATCGATGCCAGGTATGGCCACCATTTTGTCTCAGTTGGTTCGCGACGAGCGTTTTGCTGTCATTGACGAGGTTGTCTGCAGCTACTCCCAAAACCAAAGCTTTTGCCGAGCAGGTAAAAACCTTGGTTTGGAGCAGGTGCTGTTTGTAACCAAGCAATTGGACGAAAACGTTTACCTGTCTTCACGCAACCTGCCGAATGTGCTGGTTTTGGAAGCTCAGCAGGTTGATCCGTACAGCTTGCTTCGTTACAAAAAAGTAGTCATCACTAAAGAGCTGCATTGCACAGACTTGAGGAGCATGGTATGAATCAGCAACGTTTGATGAATGCTAATTCTAGCTCGGTTGTTTTCCGAAAAGCAATCTGCTGGCTGAAAAACGCAGCAAATGACTTTTAGAGTTTTTGCGTGATGCAACTAAGCCTGAAATTAAGGCTGCTGTTGAATTGCTGTTTGGTGTTGAGGTGGCTTCTGTTACTACCGTAACCAGCAAAGGCAAAGTTAAGCGTTTTGGCCGCACTCTGGGTCGCCGCAGCGATGTGAAAGCTTACGTGAACTTGGCTGCCGGACAGGGAGCTGAATCTGGATGCAGCCGCTGCGGCTGCTGATAAGGAGTAATGTAATGGCTGTAGCAAAATGAAACCTACTTCTGCAGAGTCGTCGCGGCATGGTTCAGCGTGGTTGCAGAAGGTCTGCACAAAGGCGCGCTTATGCTCCTTTGGTGGAGAATTCGACAGCCGGTCGCAACAATAACGGTCATATCACAACCTCGTCATAAAAGGTGGCGGTCACAAAGGCATCATTATCGCGTTGTTGATTTTAAAGCGTGATAAAGACGGCATTCCTGCCAAAGTGGAAAGAATCGAGTGCGATCCTAACCGTACTGCGTTTATTGCGCTGCTTTGCTATGCTGATGGCGAGCGTCGCTATAGTTTGTTTGCTCCGCGTGGTGTTCAGGCCGGTGCTGTTTTGCTATCTGGTTCTGAAGCAGCCATTAAAGTTGGCAATACTCTGCCCATCCGCAATATTCCGGTTGGTACTACCATTCACTGTATTGAGATGAAGCCGGGTAAAGGTGCTCAGATTGCTCGCTCTGCCGGTGCTTCTGCTGTCCTGCTGGCTAAAGAAGGTAGTTACGCCCAAGTACGCTTGCGCTCTAGGGTGAAGTTCGTAAAAGTCATAAATCCGAGTTGCCGAGCAACTGTTGGCGAAGTGGGTAATGAAGAGCAAAGTCTGCGAAAAATTGGTAAGGCTGGCGCCAATCGTTGGCGCGGTATTCGTCCTACCGTTCGTGGTGTGGTAATGAACCCTGTTGATCACCCGCATGGTGGTGGTGAGGGTCGTACTGGCGAAGCTCGTGAACCCGTTAGCCCATGGGGAACTCCTGCTAAAGGCTATCGCACTCGCAATAACAAACGCACGGATAATATGATTGTTCGTCGCCGCTACTCCAATAAAGGCTAATTGATATGGCTCGTTCATTAAAAAGGTCCGTATGCTGGATCTCCATCTGCTGAAAAAGTAGATGCTGCTCGTGCAAATAACGACAAACGCCCGATTAAAACTTGGTCGCGTCGTTCTACAATTCTCCCCGATTTTTATCGGCTTGACTATTGCTGTTCATAATGCCCGTACTCACGTGCCAGTGTTTGATCAGACGATAATATGGTTAGTCGCATAAATTGGGTGAGTTTTCTCTGACTCGTGCCTTTTAAAGGTCACTTGGCCGATAAAAAGGCTAAGAAGAAATAAGGTGGATCGCGAGGTAAATGCACAGCATAAAAATGCCCGTATTTCTGCGCAAAAAGCGCGATTGGTTGCTACGATTTGATTCGTGGTAAAACAGTATCTCAAGCTTTAAACATCTTGGCATTCAGTCCTAAAAAGGTGCTCTTTTGCTTAAGAAAGTTCTGGATTCTGCTATTGCGAATGCAGAGCATAATGAAGGTGCTGATATCGACGACTTGAAAGTTGTAACTGTGTTTGTTGATAAGGGTCCTAGTCTCAAACGGTTTCAGGCTCGCGCCAAGGTCGAGAAACCGGATTGAAAACAAACCTGCCATATCAATCGACGGTCGGTAACTAAGGAATAATTATGGGACAAAAGATTAACCCGACCGGTTTTCGGTTGGCTGTAAATAAGGACTGGTCATCTAAAGTGGTTTGCCAAGACTTCGGATTTTTCCAGCTGTTTTGAAGCAAGATATTGATGCTAGAAATTATCTGAATAAAAAATTAGCTAATGCATCTGTTAGCCGTATTGTAATTGAGCGGCCCGCAAAATCTGCGCGTATTACCATCTTTACAGCTCGCCCTGGGTTGTAATTGGTAAAGGTGAAGATATTGAGCTGTTGAAAATTGATTTGCCAAAAGCTGATGGGTGTTCCGGTTCATGTGAATATTGAAGAAATTCGGCAAACCTGAATTGGATGCTCAGATTATGTGCGGATGGTATTGCCCAACAGTTGGAAAAAAGGGTTCAGTTCCGTCGCGCTATGGAAGCGTGCTATGCAAAATGCAATGCGTGCTGGTGCACGAGAGCATTAAAATTATGACTTCTGGTCGGCTTAATGATTGCCGATATCGCGCGTAGTGAATGGTACCGAGAAGGTCGTGTTCACCGCATGCCTTGAGAGCTGATGCTAGATGTACGCAACTAGTGAGCTCGCCCTACAACGTATGGTGTAATTGGTTTGAAAGTTTGGGTGTATAAAAGGCGAATTTGGCCCAAGTTCGGACGGGTGCTGAAAAAGAGCATGGTGACGTAGGAAGGTAGGTGATGGCTTCAACCAACTGAGACTAGAAGTATCGTAAGCAGCATAAAGGTAGAAATACCGGTTTGGCTACTCGATGGCAATACGGTTAGCTTTGGTGATTTTGGGCTTAAAGCTGTGGGTCGTGGTAGATTAACCGCTCGATCGAGTTGAGAGTCTGCCAGGAGGGCAATGACTCGCCATATTAAACACGACGGTCGCATTTTGGATTCAGTTTTCCCTGATAGACCTATTACAGAAAAAGCCAATCAAGGTGCGTATGGGTGGAGAAAAAGGCTCTGTTGAGTATTATGTGGCTGAAATTCAACCAGGTGGATAGCTTTTATAAGTGGATGGAGTTTCAGAGACTCTTGCTGAGAAGGCGTTTCACTTTGGCTGCTACGAAATTACCTATTGCCACTACGTTTGTATTAAGACAGGTAGGTAAATAATGAAATTAGATGAATTAAGAAATAAGTCGGCAGTTGAGCTGGAGGCCGATCTGGTCCGAGTTGCTTAAGACGCGTTTTGGTTTTGCGCATGCAACACGCGGCAGAGCACGGTTGGGTGATGTTAGTCAGTACTTCGTCGTGATTGCCCGGATCAAGACAATCATAAGGCAGAAGATTGTAAGAGATGAGCCAGACTAAAAATGTACGAACTTTACAAGGTCGAGTAGTCAGTGATAAGTCCAGATAAAACGGTCACTGTTTATGTTGAAAGAAAAAGTTCGTCATCCTTTGTGACGGAAAAATCATGCGAAATCTGCAAAATTCATGCGCACGATGAGAAATAGCAATACAAAATTGGTGATGTTGTTGTGATAGCTGAATCTCGCCCTATATCTAAAGACTAAATCGTGGGTTGTTTTGAAGTTGGTTGAGTGGGCGGTTTCCGTTATTTAATAAGTGGTTAGTAAATTCACTTCTTGGGGTCTTAACGGATGATTTAGATGTACAGACTCCCCTATTTTTCGTCTTTGCCATCTTGTGGTGGATCTTCCCTTTGCCAAAACTGACCTAAGCGTATATTAGGATTACAGTTGGATATTGAAAAGAGTTAAAAGAAATGATTCAAATACAGACTATCTTAGATGTCACAGATAATTCTGGTGTGCGTCGAGTAATGTGTATTAAAGTGTTGGGTGGTTCGAAGCGGCGTTATGCTAGCGTTGGTGATGTTATTAAAGTTGCCATTAAGGATGCGGCTCCGCGTGGTCGAGTAAAGAAGGGTGATGTTTATAATGCGGTTGTTGTAAGAACCGCTGAGGGTATTCGCCGTGCGGATGGTGCTTTTGATTAAATTTGATAACAATGCTGCTGTATTTGAATAATAAAGTGGAGCCCATGGGGACTCATATTTTTGGTCCGGTAACTAGGGAGTTGAGGAACTGAGCAGTTTATGAAAATTGTATCGTTGGCTCCGAAGTTCTGTGAAGGAGTAGTGTGAAAAAAATTATTAAAGGCGATTTGGTTGTCGTATTGTCTGGTAAGGATAAGGGTAAGCAAGGGCGTGTCTTGAGTGTTCTCGGTGATAAAGTAACTGTGGAAGGTGTTAACGTTGTTAGGCGTCACCAAAAAGCCCAGCCAGGTTAGAGGGATTGAGGCAGTGGTGGCAGAGAAAAATATGCCTATTTATGTATCTAAAGTTGCTTTTTCTTGGAATCCCTAGGACCCACCGTAAGGTAGAGGCGAATTAGTGTTAAAGTTGTTGACGGCAAACTTACTCGGGTTCGAGTTTTGAAATCAACTGGTGTTGAAGTATAAATTAGAGGTTTCCAATGTCACGGTTAAAGAATTTTTATAACGCAGTTGTTGTTCCTGAGTTGATGAAGCAATTTTGCATATAAGTCAATTATGGAAGTTCCCAGGATTGAAAATAACTTTAAATATGGGGGTTGGCGAAGCGTTTGCAGAATAAGAAGGTTATGGGGCACGCCGTTTCTGATCTTGAAAGATATCCGGGCAAAGGCTGTCGTTACGGTGGCAAGAAAGTCTATTGCAGGATTTGAGATTCGTGACAATTATCCAGTTAGGTGTGTAGGTTACCCTGCGTAGAGATAAGATGTTTGAATTTTTGGATCGTTTAGTTTCTATTGCGTTGCCTCGGGTTCCGAGATTTTCCGGGGTGTTAATGGCAAATCTTTTGATGGTGGCGGAAGTGTATAATATGATGTGAGAGAGCAGATTATATTTCCTGAAATTGGATATGACAAAATAGATGCTATCCGCGGTTTGAATATAACCATCACCACGACAGCAAAGACTGATGAAGAGGCAAAAGCGTTATTGTCATTGTTTAAATTCCGTTTAAAGGTTGATTTATGGCTAAGAAGGCTCTTATTAATCCGAGGAATTGAAGCGTGTTCGCTTGGCAAAATATACAAGTAAGCGATCAGAAATTTTTGTCAGTTTATTAATGGTTTTAGTAAGAGTGATGAGGAAAAGTTTGAGGCTCGTCTAAGATTGCAATCTATTCCTAGATGAATGCTTCACCTGTTCGGCAAAAGACGACGCTGCGCTTTAACTGGACGTCCCAGAGGAACTTTTTAGAAAATTTGGCTGTGGTAGAGTTAAAATCAGGAGATTGCAATGCGTGGTGAAATTCCAGGTGTTGTTAAAAAGCTAGTTGGTAATGGGTTATCTAATGAGTATGCGCGATGATCCTGTTGCAGATATGATTTGACCCGAATTCGTAATGCTCAACAATCTAGCAAATCTTTTGTATCCATGCCGTCATCAAAATTAAATGCGCAATAGCAAATGTTTTACAAGGATGAAGGTTATATTGAGAAGCTTTTCTGTATCTAATGAAAGGTAGGCCTGAATTAAGCATAGAGTTAAAAATACTATGCTGGTCAGCCAGTTATTGAGCAGATTAAGCGAGTATCTCGTCCTGGTTTTGCGCGTTTATAAAGGAGTAAATGAGTTGCTCCCGTAATGAATGGTTTAGGTATTGCCATTTTGAGTACACTCTAAAGTGTGTAATGACTGAATTAAAGCAAGAAAAGCCGGAATCGGTGGTGATTGCTTTGTATCGTGGCGTAAATTTTTAAAGAAGGTATTTTTGAAAGGATGTCTCGTGTAGCAAAAAAATCAGTGGTGCTTCCATCTGGTGTTGAAGTGACAGTTCAGAATGGTCAGGTTTGTGTGAAGGGTAAAATGGCAGCTTATCTCTTTCACCCTTCTTGTGTTTTCGGTTGAGTATTCAGTGACAATAAAGAACTAGTTTTCAAGCCAGCCAATCAAGATAAGCATTCTCTTTCTATGTCAGGAACAATTAGGGCACTATGCGCTAATATGGTAAAGGGTGTTTCTGAAGGCTTTGAGATTGCAACTTATTGGGTGTGGGATGATAGGCTCAAGCTCAGGGTTCTGTATTGAATCTCTCGCTGGGTTATTCGCATCCGATTGTTTTATCAGATGCCTGAAGGTCGTCTCAGTTCAGACGCCTAGTCAAACCGAAATTATAATATCTGGTGCAGATAAGCAGAAGATTGGTCAAGTTTCTGCAGAAATTCGCGCTTTCCGCGCCCCTGAGCCCTATAAAGGTAAAGGTGTTCGTTACGCTGACGAAGTTGTTGTGATGAAAGAAGCGAAGAAAAATAAGGATAGATATTACTATGTTGAATAAACGATTTCAAGACTTCGTCGAGCTCAAGAAAAACTAGAGCCAAAATAGCTGGTAAGTCTGCTGTTAGGTTATGTGTTTTTAGAAGTAATAGTCACATTTATGCTCAAATAATTTCTGCTGATTCTTCTAGCGTTTTTAGCACACGCTTCAACTGTTGAGTCTGATGTGAAATTAAAGCTTGCTAATGGGGCAATATTTCAGCAGCTAAGCTTGTTGGGGAGAGAATTGCTAGTAAAGCTAAAGAATTGGGGATTAAAAAGGTTTCATTTGACAGATCTGGATTCCAATATCATGGTCGCGTGAAAGCCTTGGCAGATGCTGCACGAGATGGTGGTCTAGAGTTTTAGTTATTGTCTTGCATAGTTTTATACTTTGATTGGAATTTAAATAATGGCGAAGCATGAGATTGAAAGAGCGCGGTGACGGCCTAATTGAAAAATGGTGGCTGTTAACAGAGTTACAAAAAAGTAGTCAAAAGGCGGACGTATTATGGCCTTTTTCCGCTTTAACAGTTGTCGGTGATGGCTCTGGGCGCATAGGTATGGGAAAAGGAAAGTCTAAAGAGGTTCCAGTTGCAGTTCAGAAAGCTATGGATCAAGCCCGTAAAAATATGATTTATGTCGCTTTAAAAATGGAACTATTCATCATCGTGTAATGAGCAAACATGGTGCGACTAGAGTCCTTATGCGAGCCTGCTAAAGAGGGTAATGGTATTAAGGCTGGGGGACCTATGCGTTTGGTATTTGACGCAATGGGGGTTCGGAATATTTCGGCCAAAGTTCATGGATCTACAAATCCATATAATATTGTTCGTGCGACATTGGATGGATTGTCTCGGCTCCATACTCCCTCAGATATTGCTGCTAAACAGGATTAATTTAGAAAGTTTGCTTGGAGGAATAATGACTAATCTGAAAATAAATAAGATTAAAGTTACTTTGATCAAGAACCTTATTAGTACTGTTAGCTCTCATAGAGCTTGTGTCTATGGTTTGGGATTGAGGCGTAGAAAATACCGTTATTGTTGCAGATACACCTGAAAATCGTGGAATGATTAAAAAGTGAGCTATTTATTGAAAGTGGAGTATAACTAAATGTTTATTAATTCTATTACTTCTGGTTATGGGGCTCGACATTCGCAAAGACGAGTCGGTAGAGGTATTGGTTCAGAGCTTAGGTAAGACCTGTGGCAGAGGGGTCATAAAAAGGGCAAAAAGTAGATCTGGCGGTTTTTCATAAGGTAGGCTTTGAAGGCGGGCAAATGCCTTTGCAGGACGCTTACACTAAAAGAGGATTTAATTCTTATCTTAAAAAGATGTTGCTGAAATTACTGCAAACCCAGCTGAGATCTCATTAATACAACTGAAGTTGATGTTTTGCTTCTAAAGCAGCTGGGGGTGATTTCTACAAATAGTATTGGTTATTGGTAATGGTGAAATTTTAAAACCTTATGTAATTAGGGGAATAAGGGTTAGTAAAGTGTTGACGCCGCGATTCAACGTGCCGGCGGAAAAGTAGAATAACGAGAGTGATAACGTGCCTACAATTTATCTCTATCAAAATAAGCCCACCTTGTGGAATAACTTGATTTTAGGCGACGTGTCTTGTTTTCTTGCTGTGTGCTTTAATTGTTTTTAGGATTGGAGTGCATGTTCCTGTTCCTGGGTAGATGCGGCTGGTCTTGCTCGATCCTATTCAAATAGTTCTGGTAGTGGGATACTTGGTCTTCTTAATATGTTCTCTGGGGGGGCATTAGAAAGATTTAGTATCTTCGCTATCGGTATAATGCCCTATATTTCAGCATCAATGTCATGCAACTTGCAGTTGAGGTTATTCCAAAACTTAAAGAGCTGAAGAAAGAGGGGGATGTTGGTAGGAAAGCTATTACGAAATATACTAGAATAGGGACAGTCATATTGGCAACAGTGCAGAGTTTGTTTGCCGCTAGCGTGGTTATCCAGCAGGGGGTTGTCGTAATAGATAGAACTGAGTTTTTATATTTCTGCTATTTCTTGTTTGGTTGGTGGAACTTTGTTTCTCATGTGGCTGGGGAGCAGATAACCGAGAGAGGTATTGGAGATGGGATATCTCTACTTATTACTGCAGGTATTGTATCAACTTTTCTGTTAGTGCTATCCAGATTGTAGAGGCTATAAGTGAGGGGAGATGTCGTTAAGTCATTGCTTATAGTTCTATCTATATTGGCGTGATAGTAGCGATAGTGAAAGTGCTTTTGCGTAGAAAATTCCCGTTAACTATGCTCGGGGCAGAATTTAAATTATAGTAATGGTAGTACCCATATTCCGCTCTAGCTAAATATGTCTGGGGTGATTCCTCCAATTTTGCTTCAAGTTTAATCGCCTTTCCTGCTGTTTCCAGCTGGGCGGAGGGTTTTAATAGTAGGTTCATTACTAGATTTTTGTCACTTTTTCAGCATGGCACCTGCAAAGTTACATGCTGCTATTCTCAATATTAGTGGTATTTTTTCTGTTTTTCTATACTGCGTTGGTTTTAGCCCAAAAGAAATGGCAGATAATTTAAAAAGTAGCGCCTTATTCCTAGTAGTAAGGCCTGCCGAAAAGACTGCGTATTATTTAGAGCAAGTTGTTTTAAAATTAACATTTTGGGGTGCTATATATATAACGTTAGTGTGTTTGATTCCTGAGGTTTTTACCTATTTTAGTAATATTCAGGTTTATATAGGCGGTACTTCTCTGTTAATTTTAGTGGTTGTTACAATGGACTTTATGGTGCAAATTTCGTCTTATAGGATGACGCAACAGTATGAGGTTCTGACTACTAAGAAGTAGGATTTTAAGCATGGCTAAAGAAGATACAATACAAATGCAGGGTGAAATTTTAGAAACTTTACCCAATGCTACTTTCAAAGTTAAGTTGGAAAATGAGCATGTTGTGCTTGGTTATATTTCGGGAAAGATGAGGATGCATTATATTCGTATTTCTCCGGTGACAAGGTAACTGTAGAGCTTACTCCTTATGATTTATCACGTGCATCGTGTTGTGTTTCAGGGCTCGTTAATTTTGTTCAATGATTTGAAGGAATTTATATGCATGTACAACCGTCCGTAAAGAAAAATTCCCTGTCGTAATTGAAAATTATACGACGCAATCGAGTTGTTCGTGTGATCTGCACAGACGCTCGTCATAAAGCAGCGTCAAGGTTAAAACTTGGCGGTTGGTTTTTAATTTTTATAGGAAATAATAGTATGGCTCGTATAGCTGGGGTAAATATCCCAATAATGCCCATATTGTCATTGGATTGCAGGCAATCTACGGTATAGGAGCACTCGCGCTACAACAAATCTGTGAATTGGCTAATGTTGAGATGTCAACAAAAGTTAAGGATCTCACAGAAAGTCAATTAGAAGCTTTGCGTGAACAAGTTTCTCGTTATGAGGTGAGGGTGATCTTCGACGAGAGGTCACGATGAGTATCAAACGACTGATTGATATGGGTTGCTATAGAGGATTTAGGCATCGTAGAGGACTTCCTTGTCGCGGGCAAAGAACTCGAACTAACGCTCGCACTCGTAAGGGACAGAAAGGCAATTGCAGGTAAAAATAATTTTGAAGGATTAAATTGAATGGCTGAGCAAACACAGCTTCGCGTGTACGTACAAATACGTAAGACAGTTAGTGAGGGTATCGTGCATGTTCATGCATCTTTTAACAATACCATCATAACAATCACAGACCGCCAAGGAAATGCATTATCTTGGGCTACTTCAGGCGGCGCGGGCTTTAAAGGCTCCCGTAAAAGTACACCATTTGCGGCACAAGTTGCTGCAGAGTCAGCTGGCAAAGTTGCCCAAGAATATGGCGTAAAAAAATTTAGAAGTTCGTATTAAGGGTCCGGGTCGGGTCGTGAATCTTCTGTACGTGCGTTAAAATGCATTGGGATTTAAAATTACTAGTATTACTGACGTAACGCCATTACCCCATAATGGTTGCCGTCCGCCTAAGAAACGTCGTATTTAATTTGGAAGGTTAAGAATAATGGCTCGTTATATTGGACCAAAATGTAAACTGGCTCGTCGTGAGGGGACTGACTTATTTTTAAAAAGTGCCCGTCGCTCATTGGATTCAAAGTGTAGTTAGATTCTGTTCCTGGTCAGCATGGTAATAGACGCACTCGCCTGTCTGATTATGGATTGCAGTTGCGTGAAAAGCAGAAAATTCGTCGCATTTATGGTGTTCTTGAACGTCAGTTCCGACGTTATTTTGAAGAAGCTTCTCGTAGAAAAAGGCTCTACAGGTGAGTTGTTGCTCCAATTGCTGGAATCTCGTTTGGATAACGTGGTTTATCGTATGGGTTTGGCTCTACCCGTGCAGAGGCTCGCCAATTAGTAGCCTCATAAAAGCGATTACTGTTAATGGGCAAGTAGTTAATATCCCGTCTTTTTCAGTTAGGGCAGGGGATGTTGTTGCAATTCGTGAAAAAGGCTAAAAAGCAGACCGCATCCAAGAAGCTTTGAATTTAGCAACTCAGATTGGCCTGCCTAGCTGGGTATCGGTTGATGCCAATAAAATGGAAGGCACATATAAAAATGTACCTGATCGTGTAGAATTGTATAGCGATATTAATGAGCAGCTGGTAGTTGAGTTCTATTCAAAAATAATATTGCGAAGGGAAGGACAGTTAAATGCAAAACAGTGCCTTGGAGTTCTTGAAGCCCCGTCAAATCAACGTGACACTCTTTCTTCTACTTATGCAAGAGTGTCTATGCAGCCTTTCGAACGTGGTTTTGGCTATACTTTAGGTAATGCCTTGCGTCGTATCTTATTGTCCTCTATGGATGGTTTTGCTGCTACTGAAGTAACCATCTCAGGTGTTCTTCATGAATACTCGACAATGGATGGCGTTAAAGAAGATGTTGTAGATATTCTTTTGAATATTAAAAATGTAGTGTTTAAACTTCATGGTAATCGAACAGAGGCTACAGTTTCGCTGAAAAATCTGGTGCTGGTGCAGTTGTAGCTGGTGATTTTTGAATTGCCTCATGATGTGGAAGTTGTTAATCCTGATCAGTTAATTTGCAATCGGCAACAAATGGCAGTATTGAGATGGAAATCTAAGCAGAGCGTGGGCATGGCTATCAGTCTGCATCGAGCCGACGCAATACTAAAGATGGAAATAAGATTGGCGTTATTCAATTGGATGCCAGTTTTTCTCCCATTAGCAGAGTTAGTGTTGATGTTGAAGCTGCCCGTGTTGAACGCGACCGATTTGGATAGCCTGATCTTGGGAGGGAGACCAACAGCTCTATTGATCCGGAAGAAGCTGTTCGTACTGCGGCAAAGATTTTGATTGATCAAATGTCGATTTTTGCTGATTTACAAGGTACTCCGGCTGAAGTTGAAGAAGAGAAGGCTCCTCCGGTTGATCCGGTTCTGCTGCGCCCGGTTGATGATTTGGAGCTGACAGTTCGTTCGGCAAATTGTTTGAAAGCTGAAGATATTTACTACATTGGTGATTTGATTCAGCGTACCGAGACCGAATTATTGAAAACGCCTAATTTAGGTCGTAAAATCATTGAATGAGATTAAAGAGGTGCTGGCATCCAAAGGTTTGACTCTGGGTTCCACTAGACTCTTGGCCTCCTGCAGGTTTGGAAAAACCCTAGTTTTAAAGCGATATCTCGAAATGCGTCATCGATGGCAACCGTAAATTAAACCGCACGAGCAGCCACCGCGCTGCAATGCTGCTGCGTAACATGGCTAATTTTTGCTGACCCGCCCATGAAACCATCGTTACTACTCTGCCGAAAGCTAAAGAGCTGCGCCGTAGTAGAACCGCTGATTACTTTTGGGTAAAAAGCCGTCTCTTGCTAACCGTCGTTCGGCATTCTGATCGCACACGCGACCGTGATGTTGTGAAACTGTTTGATGATTTGGCAACTGTTTTGCTTCCGCAACGGCGGCTATATCCGTATTCTGAAAGCATGGTTTCGCAATGGCGACAATGCCCGTTGAGCATTGGTTGAGTTGGTAGGAAAAGGCTGAAGCTGCAGAATAAATCTGTAGTTGATAAGAAAGAGCCGAACCATTAAATTGGTTCGGCTCTTTCTATGATAACAACCAGTGTGCTTGGCCCCTTCTTTCTGAGTGCGTCTTTTTGCCGTTTATCGCCTTATTTGTAGCCTGAAAACACGACAACTATTAGTGTGCAGGCTACAATCCTCTGAGTTTTCAAATTCTTGCGAGAAAGATCCCATGTCTATTCAGCCCTGTAAACGAAGAAATGAAAAATTATCCATAATTTGCTTTAACCACATGGTTCAGAATAAAGGCTCCTGACCTGTTTATTACCGCGTTATCCGCGGCAATGAAGTCCGATCGTGCAAACTTACCAAAAATCACCGATAAGCCGCTTACGGCAGAGCATACGCCCAAATCGCCCGTTCGATTATGGATGAAAAACAGGCGAGGAATTTGCCGATACCAACGAATGCAATTTTGCCATCAGCTTGGCCGGCGTATCCCGCTTCCGTGTGAACGCCATGATTCAGCGTGGTGCGGCGGCATTGGTTTGCCGTGATTACCAGCGATATTCCGCAATTTGATAATCTCAACCTGCCGTCGATTTTTGAAACAAGTAGTGATGGAAAAACGTGGCTTGCGGATTTTGTCGGCGGTACCGGCTCGGCAAGTCCACTTCATTGGCGGCAATGATTGATTACCGCAATGCAAACAGCTGATGGCCATATTATTACCATTGAAGATCCCATCGAATTTGTTCATCCGCATAAAAACTGCATCATCACCCAGCGCGAAGTGGGCGTGGATACTGAAAACCGGTTTTGCCGCGCTGAAAAATACTGTGCGCCAGCGCCGGACGTTATTTTGATTGGCGAAATTCGCGACCGCGAAACCATGGATTACGCACTCGGCCTTTGCCGAAACCGGCCACCCGTGTATGGCAAACGCTGCATGCCAACAATTCCCAACCAAGCGCTTGACCGCATTATCAACTTCTTCCTGAAGAGCGTCGCCCAGCTGTTGAACGATCTTTCGCTCAATCTCGAGGCTTTATCTCGCAGCGCCTTGTTCCCTAAGGCCGGTGCGAAAGGCCGCGTGGCGGCGGTGGAAGTCGCTGCTCAACTCCCTTGATTTCTGGAATTGATTTTGCGCGGCGACATTCACGGTGTGAAAGAAATCGCGGCCAAATCGCGCGATATCGGCATGCAAACGTTCGACCAGTCGCTGTTTGATTTGTATGAGAGCCGACTCTGATTACCCATGACGACGCCCTGAAAAACGCCGATTCGGTGAAAACGACTCTGCGCCTGCAAATCCAGCTCAATAGCAAAAACCGGCACCGCTGGCAGCGGAGGCAGCATCGACGGCCTGGCGATTGTCGATTTTGCCGACGAAGAGCAGAAAGAAGAGCAATAGCCCTCGTAGCCGTATTTTCAGGCTGCCTGCATGCAGGCAGCCTGAAAAACTCCAATCCGTTTGTTTTCGCTTTGCCCACCCCCGAATCCTCGATTCGGGGTTTTGTTTTGCCCTGTGGCTGCGGGTATCACTTTTGCGTGATGAGACGTTTTTCAGGCAGCCTGAAAGCCGCTTTTGTCGTTTTTGGGCGCGATATTTTATCCGTCTGTCCGGCTGCTTTTTGCGCTGAAGTTCTATGATGCGCATCAATCTGCACACTGCAAAGAAAAAGCGCTTGTAGTTGAAATGCAGACGCGCAGATGCAGTTTTCTGCGTATAACCATCAGTAAAAACAACTCGATTGTGCGCATAATCAGAAAAAGAGGAAATCACGAACGACGCAAATTGGATCCAAGTGCTCAACGAGCTGGTCGATAAAATCAGCAATCGCGTGGGGGCCGTATATGCTCGCCCTGCTGGTCGGCACCGGCATTTTGTTCACCCTGAGACTGGCTTTTTCTCCAGTTCCGCCTGCTGCCTTATGCGCCCGGGCAGGCTTTTTGTGCCGCATAGTCGTCGGCCGGCCACGAGGGCGATGTTTCTCATTTCGGCGCCCTGATGACCGCCCTTTCCGCCACCATCGGCATCGGCAATATTGCCGGCGTTGCTACCGCGTAGCATTGGGCGGGCCGGGCGCGGTGTTTTTGATGTGGATGACCGCGCTGGCGGGCATGGCCACCAAACATGCCGAAGGCGTGCTGGCGGTGAAATACCGCGAAACCAGCACCGGCGTGAAAATGTCCGGCGGGCTGATGTACTACATTGAAAAGGGCATGAAGGCAAAATGGCTGGCGGTGCTGTTTCGCCCTGTTTGCCGTGCTCGCGTCTTTTCGGTATCGGCAGCTCGGTGCAGTCCAACTCCGTGGCCGATGCCGCTTTACCACAGCTTCAACATCGACCCGCTGTGGACGGGCATTTTCCTAACCGTTTTCACCGGCGTGGTGGTGCTTGGCGGTGTCCGCTGGATTGCTACCGCATCGTCTTTCATTGTGCCGCTGATGGCAGTCGGCTAGTGGTGGGAGGCTCGCGGTGCTGGCTTAACGTCGAACTTTTTTATCCCCGCCGTAGAAAATTGTATTAACGATGCCTTCACTTCAGCCGCGCTTGGCGGTGGAGCCATCGGGCACGATGATCTGCCATGGCGTGGCGCGGTGTGTTTTCCAATGAAGCCGGTATGGGTTCCGCGCCGATTGCCGCCGCCGCCGCCCGCACCGACCACCCCGTGCGCCAGGCGCTGGTTTCGATGACCGGCACCTTTCTCGATACCATCGTCGTGTGCAGCATCACCGGCATCGTTTTGGTGATGGGTCTGATCAAAATGAAGTTATTGCCATCAGCGGCGGCGCTTTCCTGCAGCCGATATCCGGGCGGCCCCTCGCCTCACCGTTACCACCTTCGATCAAATGCTGCTGGGCAGGGCGGACTGCTGGTCAGCGTCGGCCCGATGTTCTGCCTATTCCACCATTCTCGGCTGGTGCCAATACGGCGAAAAATGCGCCGCCTACCTGCTGGGTGACCGCTTCGTGCCGGTGTACCGCATCATTTATGTCGCCACCGTGATGCTCGGCTGCATGGTGGTGCAAACCGGCAACGAAGCTGGCGACCAGGCCGGCGTAGCTGGTATGCGAATATCGCCGACACCTTCAACGGCCTGATGGCCGCCCCAACCCGATCGCCCTGGTGTGGCTCTCCGGCGTGGTTGTGGCCGAAACCAAAGACTTTCTCGCCAAAACGCAAGTCCGGCGAACTCGAATAGCTTTTGCGTGTTTAGCTTTTCAGGCTGCTTTCAGGCAGCCTGAAAACTTCCAGCGTGTGGCGCTGAACATTGAAACCCATCCCCAACGCAGCGCTGCCATAGCGCCAACAGGCAGCCTCGAAAATCCTTTCAGGCCGCCTGTTGTTCCAAACGTCCCAATCCGCCCAAAGCAGCCTGAAAAGCACGGCATGCCGGCACGGCGTGCGTTTCCAAAACCGTCAAAAATTTGTTATCTTGCCTGCCCTGTTTTCCAACTCGCATCCGCCGCGGGCGCTGAATTGCGGCCGCCGCGCAGCCTGAAGATTCTGATGACAGAGTCCCGCTTATTCCGCCGCTGTCTCACAACCACAGCCCGCTCACCTGGTATCAGGCCGCCGCCCAGCAGCCCGGCTTTATCAGCGATCCGCCCAGGCGCGCGCCATCGAATATCCTCGACCAGCCGTGGACGGGAACTGATGATGTTCAGCGCAAGCGCAACCGCTTTCTCGGCCGGCCTGCGCTCGCCGCAAGTGCCCACCGGCCTGTATTTCTACGGCGGCGTCGGCCGCGGTAAAAGCTTTCCTGATGGACGCCTCTACGGCTCCTGCCGTACCAGCGCAAACGCCGCGTCCACTTTCGTACGCCTTTATGCAGGAACTACCAGCGCATGCGCGAAAAACGCAACACGCCTGACCGCGCCCAAAGCCGTCGCCCAAGACATGCCGTCGAGCTGCGCGTACTCTGTTTCGACGAATTCCACGTCAGCGACATCGCCGACTGCCATGATACTCGGCCGCCTGCTGAAAACCTGTTTGCCGAAGGCGTGGTGCTGGTGGCCACTCCAGCTACGCACCGTCCGAACTCTATCCGCAAGGGCAGAACCGCGGCAGCTTTTCTGCCCACCATCGCCCTCTTTGGAAAAGAAACTCACCGTGCCTCAACGTTGACAGTGGCGAAGATTACCGTACGCACGCTCACGCCCGCCGAAGTGTTTTGAGCGCGACAACGCCGAAAACGGGCTAAGCTGGCCGCCTTGTTTCTGAACGCTTTCACGGCGGCGAAGCAAAAGCAGCCTCTGAAAACTGGAACCACGGCCGCGAGGCGGCTTGGCGAGAAAACGCACCGAGCGCGTCGCCTGGTTTGATTTTCCGCACCTGTGCCGGCCCGCGCTCGCAGGCCGACTATCTGTCGGCTGGCAAACACCACACCGTGCTGATTTCCGGCTTTGAAAAATGACGCAACGAAAAACGAAGCCCGCCGCCTTACGCTGCTGGTGGACGTGTTTTACGACTACCGCGTCAAATGCATCACCAGCGCCGTGCCGGTGGAAGAGCTCTATACCGAAGGTGATTTTGCCCCACGAATTCGTGCGCACCGTCAGCGGCTGGTGGAGATGCAGTCGCAAGACTATCTGGCGCAGCTGCATCTGACGCTGACGCTTTTGAGGTCTTTTTGCATTGCGGGCGGCATCCGCTCGTTTCTGCCCGAGCCGAACTCGATCAAAAGCCGAATTACCACAGAGCTTGAGCCCTGAAATTTTCAGGCTGCCTGAAAACCGCCATCCCGTGCGTTTCAGGCCGCCTTTTAGTGAAAACCCCGCGATCGAAACTCAATCGCCCTTACTCAAAGCGCGGCGCGGCAGCAAAGTGCTGCTCGGAACAAGACCGCCACTCGTCGCTCGCGCGGCGCGTCGCCTGATCGGCCGCAACGGCACCGGCAAGTCCAGTCTCTTCGCCCCTAATCAGAGCGAAATTTCCGCCGACGGCGGCGAGCGTGCGCATTCCCAAACATTGAAAACCGCCGCCGTGGCGTAGGGAAACGCCCGCGCTCGATATCTGCGCGCCTGACTACGTTTTGCAGGGCGATGCCGAGTTGCGTATTTTTCAGGCTGCCTTGCACAGCCGAAGCGCAGAACGACGGCATCCGTATTGCCGAAGCATACCCAAGCTCGAAAATCGACGACACCTACCGCCCCGCCCGCGCCGCCAGAAACTGCTGGGCGGACTCGGCTTCGCGCAGGAAGAACACGGCAAACCGGTTAAAGCTCTTCTCCGGCGGCTGGCGGATGCGGCTCAATCTCGCCCAAGCCCTGATGTGCCGCGCCGATTTGTTGCTGCTGGACGAACCCACCAACCACTTTGGATTTGGAAACCGTGCTGTGGCTGGAAAGCCATTGGCACGCTGCCCTGCACCCAAATCATCATTTCGCACGACCACGCGATTTTTTCAACCGCCGCCACCAACCACACCATCGAACTCTCCGGCCGCAAGCTGCACAGCTACGGCGGCACTCACGATTTTTACCTGAAAGAGCGACGCCGCGCGCTGGGCCAACCAGCAGGCCGCCTAGTGTGAAGCAGCAGGCGCATCAAAACATTTGCAGTCCTTTATCGACCGCTTCAGCCAAAGCTACCAAAGCCACGCAGGCGCAGAGCCGCATCAAAAGCGCTGGCCAAACTGGATCGCCCCGCCCATTTGGACAGCGAGTTTTCCTTTTGAATTTGCCACGCCTCGACCATCTGCCCAATCCGCTGTTCGAAAATCTGGACAAAGTGGATTTGGGCTACGGCGGCGAAACCTGTTTTGCGCGGCGTCAGCCTGTCGCTGGAAAACGACGCCCGCCACGGCCTGCTCGGCGTAAAAGCGGCAGCGGCAAGTCCACCTTATCAAAAGCCCTTCAGGCAGCCTGAAACGCTGTGCGCGAGATTATCCGTTCCGACAAACTCAATATCGGGCTATTTCGCCCAACACCAACTCGACACTTCTGCGTGGCGACCAAAGCCCATGTGGCACATCCAAAAACCTCGCCCGAAGCCAAAGAGCAGGACATCGCACCTTCTCGGCGGTTCTAACTCTGTCGGCGACGCCGCCCTGCAAGACGTCGCCCCTTCCGGCGGCGAAAAGCGCGATTGGCACTGGCGATGCTGGTATGGCGAAAACCCAATCTGCTGCTGTTGGACGAACCGACCAACCATCTCTGACTGGACATGCGCCACGCGCTCACCCTTTTGCGCTGCAGAGCTTCAAGGCGACGCTGATCCCGGTATCGCACGACCGCAGCCTGATCAGCCGTACCACCGACCAAGCTTTCCTGCTGATCGACGCAGGCAGTCTGAAACCTTCGACGGCGATTTGAATGACTACCGCCAATGGCGGCTCGAGCGCGAAAAACGCCGCATGCACGCCCCCGCCGCATCCGCACAGACCCAAAGCCGTAAAAGATGCCAAACGGCAGGAAGCGCAAATGCGCCAAGAGAGCGCGCACGGCAGCAAGCCGCTGTTGCAAAAATCGAAAAAGCCGAAAAAGAAATGGCGGCGCTGCAAGCCAACAGGCCGCCGCCGGAAGCATTTTTGTCGCAAAGAAAGTGCACTGTTGCCGGAAAAACAAGGCAAAATTGCAGCAACACTCGCCGATGTGGCGGAAATCAAAAGTCAAAATTAAGTGAACTGAAGAAAGCTGGCTGCAATGGCGGCAGGATTTGAAACGCTGGAAGCCGCGCTGGCGGCAGAATTCGATAATTTCTAAAACACTTTCAGGCAGCCTGATGTAGATAAGGAAGTCAGTCTATGAACAGGAAAACAAGCAGCCTTTTAATCGCTTTTGGCGCTGCTGGCCGGCGCCGCCCATGCCGATGCAGCTGCGGCCCGGGCTGTTATACCGACAGCCCCAAACGCGGCGGCGGCAGAAAGTCAAACTGGCCAAAATCGGCAGTTATACCGCAGTTGAAGTAAGACGCGAACGCGCGCCCGAAGCTGCTCCCGAAGTTGCCGCCGCACCGGCCGCCCAGCCGGCTACCCGCCAGGTTGCCGCCAGAGTGCCGGTAGCGCCGCGCCACGCAGCGTGCTGCGGCAGCCGCCAATCCGGTTCCGGCCGTGGCTGCCGCACCGCGCAACCGTGCCCGAGCGTCTGAACCCGCAACGTGCCAATACCCGCCGCGACCATTCTGGAGCAGGAATTGAACAACGAGCGCAATGCCTGGCCGCTGCGGCAAAAAGCGCTGGCTGAAGGCGGCGCGGTCATCGCTAGTGTCCGATGCGGCCATCAGGCGCGCGTACGCCAACTGCAAAGCGCGGTGTGTCGACCGCGAGCAGAATATCCAGGCTTTGCGGCGCGAACTCGGCTGGATGTGGGCAGCCCTGAAAAGCTCAAACAAGCTGCAAACCGCATCTTCGGGCTGCCGAAGATTGCAGCTTTGCGGCTTTTCTGGCAGTTTTCGGGCAGCCTGAAAAGTTTTTCGAGGCAGGATAGGGCGGCAGTTGCCGCCGTTTGCGGCAGATTGTGGCATGCCGGATTGCCGCACAAATGTCTAACGAGCGGGTATCGCTAAAGCGGCGGCGATTATGCGTAATTAACGTTAGATTATGATAAGAAAGCGTTGTTTTTGCAGTTTTCTAGGCTGCCTGAAATGGTCTGAAAAGTGACGATAAAAACAGCAGCTAAATAAAGGAGGAGCAAATCATTATGGCGCAAGTCAATCTGGATAAAAACCGATTTTGAAAAATCGCAGGTTTGCAGGAAAACGGCCGCTTAAGCAATGTCGAATTATCCGAGCGGGTGGCCTGTCGCCCTCCACCGTGCCTACGGCGCTTAAAGCAGCTGGAAGACCAGGGCGTGATCCAAAGCTATGCCGCACTGCGCAAAGCCCGCGCGGCTGGGCTGAATCTGCAGGTTTTTATCCGATGCCAGCATTGACACGCAAGAAGCGCGAAGAAAATTTTCCGAAGCGATGCAGTCTTGGCAGGAAGTGCTCGGCTGCTACGCGCCTCACCGGCGAGTCTGACTATATGCTGCACGCTACCGATATGGACGCATTTTCCCATTTTGTTTTGGATGTGCTGTCTCACTCTATGTGCAGGGAAGCCCGTTCCAGCTTTTGTGCTGAAAGGATCAAAAACACCACTGCCCAGCCTGGGTATCTGATGCGAGACTTGCAGTCTCTTTTTATCAGTCTGCCATATAAAAACATTTCTTTTCGATATGGATTTGGGCTTTGTTTGGGGATTTTGTTGTTGGGGTAGTTGACTGGATTGGGTCGGTGGGTATGATTGCGGTCTTTCGCTGCTCTGTGTGGCGACGTTCTTTAACAGACAGATTACCGATAAGTGTGAGTGCCTTTGGTCTCACACTGCGACGGATAAGACAAGATATGTAGATTTTGTAGGGATTTGCAGTTTATCTGTCTTTTTCTTTGAAGCAGACCAGAAGATGTATCAGTGAGTGAGATTGAACATGAGAGTTTGATCCTGGCTCAGATTGAACGCTGGCGGCATGTCTTTACACATGCAAGTCGGATCGGCAGCGGGGAGTGCTCGCACTCTGCCGTGGCGAGTGGCGAACAGGGTGAGTAACGCATCGGAACGTACCGAGTAATGGGGATAACTCGTCCGAAAGGACAGCCATTACCGCATACGCCCTGAGGGAAGTGGGGATCTTAGGACCTCGCGTTATTCGAGCGGCCGATGTCTGATTAGCTGGTTGGTGGGGTAAAGGCTCACCAAGGCGACGATCAGTAGCGGGTCTGAGAGAGGACGATCCGCCACTGGGACTGAGACACGGCCCAGACTCTACGGGAGAGCAGCAGTGGGGAATTTTGGACAATGGGCGCAAGCCTGATCCAGCCATGCCGCGTGTCTGAAGAGGCCTTCCAGGGTTGCTAAAAGGACTTTCTGTCAGGGAAGAAAAGGAGCTGGTTAATCACCGACTCTGATGACGGTACCTGAAGAATAAGCACGGCTAACCACGTGCCAGCAGCCGCGCGGTAATACGTAGGGTGCGAGCGTTAATCGGAATTACTGGGCGTAAAGCGAGCGCAGACGGTTTGTTAAGCAGGATCGTGAAAATCCCCGGGCTCAACCTGGGAACTGCGTTCTGAACTGGGTGACTAGAGGTGTGTCAGAGGGAGGTAGAATTCCACGTGCAGCAGTGAAATGCGTAGAGATGTGGAGGAATACCGATGGCGAAGGCAGCCTCCTGGGATAACACTGACGTTCATGCTCGAAAGCGTGGGTAGCAAACAGGATTAGATACCCTGGTAGTCCACGCCTAAACGATGTCAATTGGCTGTTGGGCAACTTGATTGCTTAGTAGCGTAGCTAACGCGTGAAATTGACCGCCTGGGGAGTACGGTCGCAAGATTAAAAACTCAAAGGAATTGACGGGGACCCGCACAAGCGGTGGATGATGTGGATTAATTCGATGCAACGCGAAGAACCTTACCTGGTCTTGACATGTACGGAATCTTCCAGAGACGGGAGAGTGCCCTTCGGGAACCTGTAACACGAGTGCTGCATGGCTGTCGTCAGCTCGTGTCGTGAGATGTTGGGTTAAGTCCTGCAACGAGCGCAACCCCTTGTCATTAGTTGCCATCATTCAGTTGGGCACTCTAATGAGACTGCCGGTGACAAACCGGAGGAAGGTGGGGATGACGTCGAGTCCTCAGCGGCCCTGTGAAAGTGCCAGGGCTTCACGTCATACAATGGTCGGTACAGAGGGTAGCCAGCCGCGAGGTGGAGCCAATCCCAGAAAACCGATCGTAGTCCGGATTGCACTCTGCAACTCGAGTGCATGAAGTCGGAATCGCTAGTAATCGCAGGTCAGCATATTGCGGTGAATACGTTCCCGGGTCTTGTACACACCGCCCTGATCACACCACGGAAGTGGGGATACCAGAGCAGGTAGGCTAACCGCAAGGAGGCCGCTACTACGGTATGTTTTGATGACTCAGGTGAAGTCGCACACACAGTGGCCGCTGAGGGAACCTGCGGCTGGATCACCTCCTTTCTAGAGAAAAGGCCAAAGGTACTCACATATCGGTAATCGTCGGCTTAGATGCGAAGAGACCTGGGTTTGTAGCTCAGCTGGTTAGAGCACACGCTTGATAAGCGTGGGGTCGGAGGTTCAAGTCCTCCCGACCCACTCAGTAACCAAGCCGGCAGGCCGGTTCAAGGTAAAGGGGCATAGCTCAGTTGGTAGAGCACCCACGCTTGTGCAAGCAGGGTCATCGGTTCGATCCCGTCACCTCGACCAAGATTTCCCAAATTAAAGCAGTTTGCAGAATCAGACTGGCTTTTAATTTGCGAAAAACCACGCATCGATCTTTAACAAAATTGGATACTGAAATCAACAAACAGAGACAATGAGGTTTTATTGCAGCTGCCCAGGCAGTCTAGCAAATAGAAACCCAGTAATTTGGGTGATGATTGTATCGACTTAACCTGAAACACAAAAGGCAGGGTTAAGACACAATGCTGTAAGCTTTATCAAACGTAGGGCCTTAAGGAGCGTAGCATAGTCAACGGCAAAACTCCGAAAGTCAGGTGCTTCAAATGATAGAGTCATGGCGAATAAGTGCATCAGGTGGATGCCCTTGGCGATGATAGGGCGACGACAGGACGTGTAAGCCTGCGAAAAGCATCAGGGAGCTAATAAAGCTTTGATCCGGTGATGTCCGAATGGGGAAACCCACCGTACTGCATGGTATCCTATCCGAATCACATAGGATAAGCGAAGCGAACCCGGAGAACTGAACCATCTGAAGTACCCGGAGAAAGAAAATCAACCGAGATTCCGCAAGTAGTGGCGAGCGAACGCGGAGGGAGCCTGTATGGTCGATAGCCGTCAGGATAGGAAGCAAAAGAATTGGAAACTCTCTGCCATAGCAGGGTGAGTGCCCCGTATCTGGAAATTCCGGCGTTCGATGTCACGACCAGTAGGGCCGGGACACGAGAAATCCTAACAATGCCTTAAT